>MDTA01088275.1_pt1 | contig 584819 bp, 584 predicted proteins | sample 811151 | NCBI WGS metagenome assembly MDTA01 (sample SAMN05326648, study PRJNA326480) | marine metagenome | isolation source: seawater | place: Indian Ocean: South | collected 2010 | reverse complement strand
TCGCCGCTCATACCGCGCTCCTATGATCCTCTATAGAACTTCTAATGAGTATTCACAGGTTCAAGCTGCAGCGTAAGGCGACGTTCACCGAACGCTTACGCGTTTCTTTGGGTCGCCGGTTTTCCATGAGCATACGCAGACCGGGACGTCCGGCGCTGTAGCGTTCCTCATAACAACCTTCACGCCATACGCCGCCATTGGGCGTAACGATGATGTTCGCCGCCTCTTCGTGAGAAGGGCGCGGAATGCGAAACACCATCCTTCCCTGCTCATGAGCGCCATCGGCAATCTGGACAGGCGCATCGCCTTTGAAAGTAACGCGATCTTCCAGCGCAATCTCGGTTTCCTGCGCCGGAATCGGCCTGTACCCGCCCGCCGCCGCAAAACCGCGGCGCCAGATGCTGGAAACATCGCTTCGCATATCGGCTGCGCGTGCAGGCCCAAACAGGCGAGCGAGCAATTTTTCAGCTTTCCCCATCAAGCCTTTTTCGCGTTAATCAACATCCAACACAGCCGCGAGACGCTGTTCCAGTCCTGGGCGATCCGTACAAAGAATTGTGTAATCCCGAACCCCGAGACCATCAGCAAAAAACAGGAACGCATTCACCCACCAGTCATCGCTGACAAATTCAATTGCGCGCCGCGGACGCCAATAAATCATATTGTACGCAGCGGACCCATGATCGTAGAGAAGCGTGTCAGCGTACTGAGCCGCATTGAGATAATCCTCAAGGGAGGCCTCTGCCGTGCGCAGCACCTTCCCCCCTCTCGCCTGCACCTCCTTCTCCACCATCAGACTCGGATAGGTGCGATCAGCAACTTCGGACTGCTCACCCTGCCGCGACAGATAGAGCAGGGAGCCTGGCGCCGGCTGCGGCGGGTTCGCCTTTAAAAGCTCTTTCAACGCCTGCACCTGTTCTGCACGCCAATAGCGCAGCACCCGCGGCTGGCGCAGGACTTTCGCGCGCTCGATCAGCACCGGCCTGTCGACGCCCCGAAACTCTATGCCGAGACGGGCGCCGTCCCGGCGGACATATCCCTTGGCGGCCATGGACGCCGGCAGAAAAACCGGCGCATCAATTTGAGGCAATTGAGCAAGCGGCGTCAGATATTCGGCCATCCAGTCGCCGAAGGTGTCTACATGTTCGGACTGTATGAAGATGCCGGCGGACGCCCTCTCAGAGGGCTTTCTATCGGCCATCAGCATGCGCAGGCCGGGCTTCTCCGCGCTATAGCGCTCATAAAGAACGCCTTCCTTCCAGGCGCCGCCCCCCGGCGTCACCACGAGGCTCTCCACTTCTTCAAAGACCGGTCTTGGCTTCACATAGGAATGGCGTCGCTGACCGTATTCGTCACCAGCATTCAGGGGAATGTCGCCTTTGAACGGAACGAATTCCTCTTGGCGCGTTTCAATGTCGTCTTTCGCCAGGGGCGCATATTTTCCCGTGGCGGAAAACAGCGCGCGCCAGACGCCGCTCACATCACTTCGCAGTCGCGCCAGCGGCGCCTGAATCTTGGAATGCCGAAAGAAAGCGGGAACTGAGGCCATAAATTTGTCGGTGCTGCGCGCCGCAACCTTCTCAGACGGGCTTTAACGAATTCTGCTTTCGTTTGCAGAAAAAGGTAAGACTAAAGCGTTAAGTTGACCTATTCGCTATCGAGATCGCGGGCGACATCGGACCGCGCCAGAAGTCTGTCGATCTTTTCAGCTTCCGCAAATGTTTCATCAGCGAAGAATTTCAGCGCAGGCGTGAATTTCATGTCGATTTTCTTGCCCAGGAGTCCCCGCAGATAAGCCGAGGTGCGATTCAATGCGGCGATCACGCCGGCTTCATCGCCGCCGCCAAGAGGACTGGCGAACACCTTGGCCTGCTTGAGATCCGGCGACACCCGCACCTCGCTTACGGTCACCGACACGCCGGCAAGCGCCGGTTCGCGCAATTGTTCACGCTGAAGGATCTCAGCCAGCGCATGGCGAATAAGCTCTCCGGCGCGAAGCTGGCGCTGAGAAGGGCCTTTTTGACTGGAAAAACGGTTCATAAGGGTAAGATAGGCGGAGGAGACGGCGAGAAAAAGCCCCCCTCCCGATAATTTCCGGCCCGCCTAGCGGCCCCCGATCGGTCGGCAGAAGCGAAATCGCCACGGCGTTGTCAAAGCGTTTTATCCGCTTACTGACATTAAGCGCGCAACCCATGCGGCAGGATGAGGCGCAGGGCGGCGCCAGCGGCAGCCACCGGCCGGCCCAAGGCCACATACTGACCCGGCCTGGACAGCCGCATCCATGGGTTCCCTGTTTCCACGAATGCCAAAAGCAGGTCCCGGTCGAGACGGCCATCCGTTTTCAGCTTTTTTGTCAGCACATGCAGCACAGTATGGTCACGCTGCGCGAACTGAAGCGAAAAGATATGAAAGATATGCGGCCGGATAGCCGCGTATGACTTCATTGTGATTTGGGCGTTAAAACTGGGGCTCAACCACGTCACCGGCAATTCGGCGCGTTTTGTCGCGATCCAGAAAGGCAACTGGTCGTAATATACGCCCGCAGAGGCGGCTTCTTTCCAAATGGACGCCGCAGCCTCATACATCTGGCGCACACGAGGCGTATCGCGCAGGCCGAGAACTCCGCCGTTGAAACGCCGCGATGGAAGGATCCATTTCTTCCTGGCGACAAGCTCTTTGATTTCCGGCAAGGGTTGCCCAAGATCCTGAACGGCCGCGAAGTCCCCCCGATGCTGAGCAAGCGGCGTCAAATCCCTTGCAATCAGCGTGTCGCAATCGAGATAGATGAAATCGCCGTCAATAAGATGGCGGCAGGTCAGTTTCAGTCGACGACTGCGCTCCATCGGGGAGGAGGCTTCGAGCCGCTCACAGACCCAATTGTCAACGAGCGAGGTTAATAGAGCCGTGGCCGGCGTCCGCTGTCCGCGCGTCGTTTCATCCGACAGAATTGTGATGCGCGCATCGGGGGTGGTTTCCCGCAGGGTCGCGATGGAGACCGCCGCCATCTCGGCAAACAGATCATCCGCCGAAGCAATGAGCACATAGACAAAATGAGGCGCCATTCCGATTGCTTCTCTCCCACCGGCCCGATGCTCAACGCAGGATAGGGGAGACGTCAAAACGGGCAAAGCGCTGAATTATTAAGGCATGATAAGAACCACGGAGGTGGCCGACGTCCTGACTTTAATTCCGTCCAGGCCGGGGGTCTGTGCTGACAAGACCCAAAATCAGGCTGTCGCGCACGCCGATATGGGTTTTCCAATTGGCCCGCAAGAGCCCCTCGCGCTGGAAACCGAGCCGCTCGAAAAGGCGGATCGAGGCGGCGTTCTCATCGTCCACATCCGCGAAAATCCGCCTGGCGCCAAGATTATCGAAAGCATAATCGATGATCTCAGAAAGCGCTTTCGTCGCAAACCCGCGCCCCTGCGCCGCCGGGCAAAGCATGATCCCGATTTCCCACACATCCCGCCCCTGCGGGATTAACGTCGCGCGCCCCAACACCTCGCCGTTTTCGCTATCGAGAATGGCCCAGGTCGTTTCTTCCGTTCCTTCGTTCCATTTCTTCAGAAGGCTGACGGTTTCCGCAACGGACCTTGTCGCAGGTCCGGCGAGATAAGTGCAGCACTCTTCATCGCCGAAAATCGCATGCAGCGCCGGCCCGTCGCGTTCCGGATTAAGAAGACGGAGCATCATCCCCTCACTTGGAAGAAAGGTCAGAGCGTCCGCGTCACCTTCTCAACGGAGAAGCATTCGATGACGTCGCCTTCCTTGAGGTCCTCGTAATTGGCGAAGCTCATGCCGCATTCCTGACCGGCGGGCACCTCGTTGACATCGTCCTTGAAGCGCTTGAGCTGCGACAGCTCGCCTTCATGAATGACAACGTTGTCGCGGATGAGGCGGACTTTGGCGCCGCGCTCAACCTTGCCTTCAGTGACCCGGCAGCCGGCGACCTTGCCGCGCTTGGAGATATTGAAGACTTCGAGGATTTCAGCGTTGCCGAGGAATGTCTCGCGCAATTCCGGATCAAGCATGCCGGAGAGCACCGCCTTGATGTCGTCGATGAGGTTATAGATCACCGAATAATAGCGGATCTCGACATTGTTGCGCTCGGCCTCCTCGCGCGCCTGCTTGTTGGCGCGGACGTTGAAGCCGATGACCGGCGCGTTCGAGGCTTCGGCGAGAATGACATCGCTTTCGGAAATGCCGCCGACGCCGGTATGCAGGACGCGCACGCGCACTTCATCGGTATTGAGCTTTTCAAGCGAGCCGACAATCGCCTCAATGGAACCCTGCACATCGCCCTTAATGACGATGGGAAGCTCCTTAATTTCGGAGTCCTGGAGCTGCGCCATCATCTGTTCAAGCGACGTGCCGGACGATTTGGCGGCCGCTTTTTCGCGGCGCTGGCGCTGGCGGAATTCCGCAATCTCACGCGCGCGCGCTTCCGAATCGACCACATTGAACTGGTCGCCCGGTTCGGGAACGCCGTTAAGGCCGAGGATCTCCACCGGGAAGGCCGGGCCGGCGTCCTGAACCTGCTGGCCCTTGTCATCGGTCATGGCGCGCACCTTGCCCCATTCAGAGCCGACCACAAGAATGTCGCCACGTTTTAACGTACCACGCTCCACGAGCAACGTCGCCACTGCGCCGCGGCCCTTGTCGAGACGCGCCTCGACTACAGCGCCGTCCGCCGGACGGTCCGGATTGGCCTTGAGGTCCAGAAGCTCCGCCTGCAGAAGAATCGCCTCCTGAAGACCGTCGAGATTCATCTTTTTCAGCGCGGAAACTTCGACGTCCTGCACGTCGCCGCCCATGCTTTCGACCTGAATTTCGTGCTGGAGAAGGTCGGTCCTGACCTTGTCCGGATTGGCGTCCGGCTTGTCGACCTTGTTAATGGCGACAATGATCGGCACGCCAGCCGCTTTCGCATGGCTGATCGCCTCTTCCGTCTGCGGCATAATCGAGTCGTCGGCCGCCACGACAAGGATAATAATGTCCGTGACCTTGGCTCCGCGCGCGCGCATTTGCGTAAAGGCGGCGTGACCCGGCGTGTCGAGGAAAGTGATTTTGCGATCCTCCCCGAGATCCACCTGATAGGCGCCAATATGCTGGGTGATGCCGCCGGCCTCGCCCGCGACGATGTCGGTCTGGCGCATGGCGTCGAGAAGCGATGTTTTGCCGTGGTCCACATGGCCCATGATGGTCACCACCGGCGGACGCGGCTTCAGATCCGCATCCTTGTCGGCGGCGCCTTCCAGCCCCTCTTCGACGTCAGCCTCGGAGACGCGTTTCACGCTGTGGCCGAGATCTTCGGCGACGAGCTGCGCCGTGTCGGCGTCGAGCACGGCGTTCGCCGTCACCATCTGGCCCTGTTTCATCAACTCTTTCACAAGGTCGACGGCGCGCATGGACATGCGTGCGGCGAGCTCCTGCACGGTGATGGTTTCGGGGATCACGACATCGCGTTTGACGCGATCGCCGCCGCCGCGCTGCTGGCGGGCGAGCTTTTCGCGCTCACGGGCGCGCTTCACCGAAGCGAGCGACCGCTGGCGTTCTTCATCATCGAGCGCATTGGCGATGGTCAGCTTGCCGGAGCGGCGGCGCGGCGCCTCTTTGGCTTTGCTGGCGTCCCGGCGATCGTCGCCGCCGCCCTTGCGGCGGGTCTTGATGCGTCCGCCGAGTTGCGCCAGCGGATTGTCCGCCTCATCCTTGCTGGCGTCGGCTTTCTGATCTTCATCCTCGCGGCCCTTGGCGCGAGCTTCCGTCTTCGCGGCGTTGCGCTTTTTACGTTCCCGCTCTTCCTCTTCGAGCGCTTCTCGCGCAGCCTCTTCAGCCTGGCGGCGCTCCTCGGCTTCGCGGGCGCGTTTTTCTTCTTCGATGGCCTGGCGGCGACGCTCTTCTTCAAGACGAGCGCGCTCTTCCGCTTCACGGGCCTCGCGTTCGGCGCGTTCGGCCGCTTCGCGTTTCTCGCGCTCGGCCTTTTCCTTGCGGGCCTTGGCCAGAGCCTGGGCGCGCGCCTGTTTTTCATCGTCGGAAAGCGTGCGCAGCACGGCGCCTTTTTTCTTGTCTTCCGCAGCCTTGGCGGCGGCCGCCTTCGCTGCGGCGTCCTTGTCTTCAGCAAGCTTTTTCGGCGCAGTCTTTTTCTCAGGCGCTTCCTTGGCGTCAGCCTTCGCCGGCGCCTCGTCGCCTTTCTTGGGCGAGAGAACGCGGCGTTTTTTGGTCTCAACAACAACCGTCTTGGAGCGGCCGTGGCTGAAGCTCTGCTTCACGGCACCCTTCTCCGTCCGGCGCAGCGTCAAAGGCCGGCGCGGCTTGCTGGTTTCAGTTTCGACGTCGTCGCTCATCCAATCTCCAAATGCGCTCCTCTTGAAGCGCCTTCTCTGCGGCGGCCCCGCAGGAATCCGCCATCGACATACAGCCCCGGAGGGCCGGGGTCCACACCGAACCCCTCTTTCCATGCGGCTTTATGCGCCGCTTCTAAATCCATTCAGCCGCCGCGCCTCCTTAAGGAAGCGTTGCGCCGCCGGGCCCTTGCGGATCACCGCGTGAACCGTCGGCTCGTCCCGGCCTAACGCGGCGGCGAGTTCCGCCTCCGCAAACGCCTCAACAATGGCGGCGTCGCCAGCAACAGACTTCAACTTCCGGCGCCCGTCTTCACCGCCATCCGCGGCGTTGATCAGAACGCCTCCGGCGCCCTCCGCCAACAAAGCGCGCGCCTTTTCAAACCCGACCGCCACATCGCCGCTGCGCCGCGCCAGCCCCAGCGCCGAGAGAGCCTGCCTGGCGAGACCCGCCTCGATATGCGCCGCCAGCCCGTCGGGCGCCTTGACGCTTCGCTTGAACGAACGCGCAAAAGCGCCTTTTTTCAGCGCCGCCTCAAGGGCGGAAAGTTCCGGCGTCAGCCAGGCCCCGCGGCCGGGCAGCTTGCCCGTAAAGTCCGGCGCCAGCTCGCCCTCAGGCGACATGACGAAGCGCAGCCCTTCTTCCGGCGTCAGCGCGGCGCCGCTCGCCACGCAACGCCGTTCCGAACGGGCGCGCTCGGAAGCGGCTTTCGCTTTTGTCTTAAGCGATGGCGTCAGCCGTCTCCTCCTCGCCTGCTTCTTCCTCGGCCTTCATGGCGTCAAGATCTTCCTGCGTAATCCAGCCGGCCTGAAGCCGCGCACGCATGATGAGATCTTCCGCCTCTTCCGGCGAAATCTTGTAGGCTTCGAGCATGCCGTCATAGTGTTTGCGCTCGCCGTCGACGCGTTCGGTCCAGCCCGTCAGATCGTCCGTGGCGCAGCCGGCGAGATCTTCGACCGATTTCACGTCATTCTCGCCGAGCGTGACAATCATTTTGAGATCGAGACCGTCCATTTCAAGGATATCGTCGGCGACGCCAAGCTCCTTGCGCTTTTCATCGAGCTTTTTGTTTTCTTCCTCAATAAAGTCGCGGGCGCGCGCCTGAAGCTCTTCGGCGGTTTCTTCATCGATGCCGTCGATCTCCATGAGCTCGTCGAGATCCACATAGGCGATCTCCTCGATCTTGGAGAAGCCTTCGGAAACCAGCAGGCCAGCCATCATGTCGTCCACATCGAGGCCAGCCATAAAGAGCTCGGAGCGCTCGCGGAATTCCTCCTGACGCTTCGCGCTTTCCTCTTCCTCGGTCATGATGTCGATTTCATAGCCCGTGAGCTGGGAGGCGAGGCGCACATTCTGGCCGCGACGGCCAATGGCGAGCGACAATTGCTCGTCCGGCACCACGACTTCGATGCGTTTCAGATCCTCGTCAAGCACGACCTTGGTGACTTCGGCCGGCGCGAGCGCGTTGACGACGAAAGTCGCGTCATTCTCATTCCACGGCACGATGTCGATCTTCTCGCCGCCGAGTTCGTTCACCACCGCCTGGACGCGGCTGCCGCGCATGCCAACGCAGGCGCCGACGGGATCGATGCCCGGATCGTTGGAGAACACGCCGATTTTCGCGCGACTTCCCGGATCGCGCGCGACAGCCTTGATCTCGATCACGCCGTCATAAACTTCCGGCACTTCCTGTTCGAAGAGCTTGGCCATGAATTGCGGATGCGAACGGGACAGGAAGATCTGCGGCCCCCGCGTTTCGCGGCGCACATCCATGATATAGGCGCGCACACGGTCGCCATTACGATAGTTTTCCCGCGGCAATTGCTGATCGCGGCGGACGATCGCTTCGGCCTTGCCGAGATCGACGATCACGTGACCATATTCAACGCGCTTGATGATGCCGTTGATGATTTCGCCGATGCGGTCTTTAAAGTCTTCATACTGACGGTCGCGCTCGGCCTCGCGCACTTTCTGCGTTATGACCTGTTTCGCCCCCATGGCCGCCTGGCGGCCGAAATCGATCGGCGGCAAGGGCTCAGACATGAAGTCGCCCACTTCCGCTTCCGGATTGCGATGGCGCGCATCTTCGAGCGTCACCTGCGTCTGGTCGTTTTCAAGCTCTTCGACCACTTCAAGAAGCCGCCACAGCTTGGTCTCGCCGGTCTTCGGATTGATCTCCGCTTTCACCAGCGTTTCATGGCCGTAACGGGTGCGCGCGGCGCGCGCCAGCGCGTCTTCCATCGCCTCGATAACAAGCGATTTATCGATGGACTTTTCGCGAGCGACCGCATCGGCGATCTGGATGAGCTCCAGCTTGTTGGCGCTGACGGCGTTCATTGAGAGGTCTCCATCTCATCTTCTCCTGTCGTTTGGCGGGCTTCCTTGTCCGCCTTCATGGTCTGCTTGATCAGCTCTTCGGTGAGAACGAGCTGCGCGCTGGCTATCCATTCCAATGGGAACAGCGCGGTGTCTTCCTCGCCTTCAATGTCGAAGGCGACCTTGCCTTCGTCGACGCCGGCGAGAACGCCCTTGAAGCGTTTGCGGCCTTCGACGAGGCGGTTCAATTCCAGTTTCGCCGGCCAGCCCTGCCAGTCGCCGAAGTCTTTCAGTTTCACCAGCGGCCGGTCGATGCCGGGCGAAGAAACCTCGAGATTATAGGCGCCCTCGATCGGGTCGGCCTCTTCCAGGACCGGCGACAGGGCGCGGGACAGTTTCGCGCAATCCTCAGCGCTCATGGTCCGGTCCGGACGCTCGGCCATCACCTGAAGGGTCTTTTTCTGACCGCCTGTAATGCGCACGCGCACCAGCTCAAAGCCCGCAGTCCTGGCGACGGGTTCGATAATGGCGACAAGACGGTCTTCAAGCAGCAATTTAGACCCTTCTGGAACGAAAAAGCGGGCCCCGCGGGGCCCGCTTATCAAACTCTGATAGCGTTTAATTGCGTATATAGGCCCTGAAAAGGCTTTTGTCAGCCCCCGAAACCTGAAAATCGCGGGTCGGAACGGGCGAAGGCTTACGTTAAGGCCGGTTTCGTATAAACCGCCGAAAACTCGGCGTCTCGCCGCCTCCAAAGGTAAATATGGCCCGCTCGCCGCTTGATGTCATCATTCTCAATTACGGCACGCCCGACCTTGCCCTTGGGAGCGCGCAAAGCGTCCTGCCTGAAATCGAAAAAATCGGCGGACGGCTGATCCTCGTAGACAATGCATCGCCGGACGATTCCGCAGCGAAGCTGACGGCCTGGCGCAATGAACATCCCAATGCGCCGGTGGAGGTGATCGTCTCGCCGGTCAATGGCGGTTTCGCCGCCGGAAACAATCTCGGGATCAAGGCGGGCGAGGCCGACTTCTATGTTCTTCTGAACTCCGACACGCTGGTTGAGCCCGGAGCCTTATCTGCGCTGCTCGCCGCTATGAAAGAGCGGCCCAAGCTCGGCCTCGCCGGGCCTTTGATCCTCGACGAAAATGGCGCGCCCGCCGTGAGCCGCTTCCGCAAGCGGACGCCTTTCAGCGAGTTCGTGGAGGCGACGGGACTCGATTTCTTCTACAGCCGGTTCCGCGAACATGTGGTTCCCATTTTTGAAGACGAGGCGGACGCGCCTGACTGGATCAGCTTCGCCTGCGTCATGATCCGCCGCCAAGTGATCGACGACGTCGGCCTCCTCGACGAAAACTATTTCATGTATTTCGAAGACAGCGCCTATTGCCTGAAAGCCGCTGAAAAAGGATGGCGCGGCGCACGCATCGATGAGGCGCGGGTCAGACATTTCGAAGCGAAGTCGTCAGGCGTCGAGGACGCGGCGGCGACCCACAGGCGCCTGCCGCGCTATTACTACGCGGCGCGCGCGCGTTATTTTCTCGACCATTTCGGACGCGCCGGGCTCCTCGCCGCCAATCTTTTCTGGCTCCTCGGCCGGGCGGTTAATTACGCGCGCCTGTTGACGCTCAAAGCGCCGAAGAAAACGGCGAAAAACCGCGCCCTCGACATCTGGACCGGCCCCGACGCCACCCCGCCCGACATGGTGAACAGGCCGTAAAAAAACAGGCGCCGTTCTTGAATGCATCTCCCGGGAATCGGGAGTTGCAGACGGGCCATGAATAACAGGCTGAAAAAACGGGGCGTTTTGGCGTTGATCATCTATTTCCTGATGATCACGGCGGTATCGATGCCTGTCGCCTTCTACACGGGCAAGGCGCGGGGCGCGGAGAAAGCCCGTCTCGGAGATGAGGCCGGCGCAAGCCTGTCGCAAAATGAGACAGACGCAATGAGGCTGGCTCTTCCCATTTCCCTGGCTATGGCGCCAGGATCGACGTCAAGGACTGCGGACGCAGGATCGGACGCATCGGCCCAACCTTCGGCCATAGGTTTTAGTCCGCGCGACCCATCCCTGAAGCCCGCCGCCTTGCGTGACGCGGTAATGCGCGCCATCGCCGACGGGCCGTCTGCACCTGGCGGCAACGCAAACAATCCGGGACAAACGGCGTCGCCTTTCAGCCTCGCCATGGCGCCCGATATCTCCGGCGGCCTCGTTCAAGGCGGCGCGGCGAATATGCCGGGGGGATATCCGGGAGCGATCATTCCGGGCTTTCTTGCAGCGTCCCGCCAACCGCCATCGCAAAATCCGGAACCGCCAATTCCCGGTACAGACGGGCCAGAAGACCCCGGAACACTGCCGCCCGAGATGACGCCGCCGGTGGTCGTCACGCCTGTTCCCGCCGCCCTGCCCCTGATCCTCACAGGGTTTGCGGGGCTGCTCGCCGCCGCAAAGCGGGACCGGGCCTGAAATTCCTCCAAATTCCAAAGCCTTTCCTTCCTATGGATTTTCCGCGCCTGATCGGCCAAGATTAAGCGGGGTTCAGAGGGGATAAGACGTGGGACGGTTTCTGGCTTTATTACTCGGCATCGCCGGCGCGCTTTTGGGCAGCCAGGCGCCAGGCTTTACGCTGCAATATATGCAGAATTTGCAGGGGCGCATCGACGAGCTTGCCCCCATTGTCGAGGAATTCGACGCCAATATCGCGCAATATGGCTATGACCGCGAGCGAGCGCTCATAGAATGCCAGTCCGCCGAAGGCCTGCTGGACGCTCTATGCACGGCCTATGTCTCTGCGGTGGAGCGCTATGAAATGCTGACCGCCCATATGGCCGAACTAGAAGCGGCGAGCGATCTCGTACGCCCGCTTGTGCTCGCCAAGACCCAGATCGAAGACATTACGCTTTCCGTCTACGAACAATTCCAGCCGGCCGTGCCGGCGACAATCGACGGTCTTGCTTATGCCGGCGGCGGCTTTGCGGTCTTGTGGGGCGGCGCCAGCTTTCTCTTCGGGCTTCTCGGCGCCATGACCGGCGGACGGCGATACGCATAACGCGTTTCCGTCCCTAATTGCGGCGGCTTTCGATCCAGTTGGTGATAATCGGCGGCGTCAGGCGTTTGACGAAGCGCTTGGCCTTGTCCTTGGCGCTCGCCTCCCCCGGCCGATACTGAAACTGCGTCATGTGAGCGTCCGACACTTCGCCTTTGGGCCGGCCGTTGGTGTAATAATACATGGCGATGGAACGGCGGATGCGCCCATCCGGGGCTGTCACCGGCTGCGGATTGCCATGAAAGCTCTTATCGGTCGTGTTGAAAATCACGCAACGATTGAACAGCGGCGCGTAGCGCTTGACGCAATGGGTCATCGACGTGTCCCAGAGTTCCAGATTGCCTCCCCAATCCTCTTCCCAGTCCTTGTTGAGATAGAGGAGGAGATTGATGCGCCGGTCGAGGCGCATGTGCTTTTGAAAATTGAAATCGGCATGCACGCCGAGAAACCCGCCCTGGCGTAATTGGTGGAGACCGCCGCCTGCGAGAAACGGATCGGGTACGAGACCCTCAATGCCGGTCAGCTTTTCGAGGAACATGATCACTTCCTGACCGTTCAGGAACTGGATAAGCGCCCGCGTCTTGGGGCCCATCTCTCGCGTGGAGTTCAATGCTGATTTTTTCTGATAGCGGTCCTCCATATCGGACCAACCGCCAATATCGGCTGCCTCCGCCTCGGCGAGAACGCCTTCGAGGACAGCGGGATGAACGAAATCGTCGATCTTGGTGTGCGGGAAAGGATCAGCGCCGTAATAAGCTTCGCGGTTCGCCGCCGCGAAGGCGTCGAGCCGATCGAGATCTGCTTCCATGTCATTGTTCATCTTGAAACATCCCTGTTGGGCCGAGGCGACGCGCCAGCGCCTGCTCCCGGCAAGTATCGTGCTGCCCGGCGGTTATTCCTCGTTCCGTTCCAGCCCGGCGAAATCCCAGACTTTTTCATCGGCAAGATGCGAAAGCCGCACATTCTGAAGCGCGCGGAACATCACCTCGCGCCGGCCCGGCCGCCGGCGCTCCCATTCGTCGAGCATCTGTTTCATCGCTTCGCGCTGCAACCCCTCCTGAGATCCGCAGAGATTGCAGGGAATGATCGGAAACTGCATCGCGGCGGCGAATTTGGCGATGTCGTTCTCCGCGCAAAGGATGAGCGGGCGCAATACGTAAAGGTCGCCCTCATCGTTAATCAAGCGCGGCGGCATCGCCGCCATGCGGCCCCCGTGGAACAGATTCATCATGAATGTTTCAAGCGCGTCGTCGCGATGATGGCCAAGCACAATCGCATCGCAGCTTTCCTCACGCGCCACACGATAAAGTATGCCGCGCCTCAAACGCGAACATAAAGAACAATAAGTTTTGGTCTCCGGCAGCTTGTCCGTGACGATGGAATAGGTGTCTTCCGTGACGATGCGATAGTCGACGCCGAGGCCTTTAAGATAGTCAGGCAAAACGTGTTTCGGAAAGCCGGGCTGGCCCTGGTCGAGATTACAGGCGATGAGATCGGCCTTTAACGCGCCCTGCCATTTAAGATCGAGAAGCGCGGCGAGTAATGTATAGCTGTCCTTGCCCCCCGAGAGGCAAACCAGCCATTTCTGCGGGGCCCCGTCGGATCGTGCAGCGTCCATGCCGAATCGGCGGATCGCCTCCTGCGTTTGACGAAGAAGACGCTTGCGCAGTTTCTTGAAGGCGACCGAGGCCGGCGCATGGGCGTAAGCGCCGGGCAACATCCCAGCGCCGCTATCTTTTTCATCCTCGAAAACGGGGCCGTCGGCCATACAAACGCATTCCTTTTTGAACGCGTTTCAAAAAACACGAAGCCATCAGGCTTGTCACGATGAAAAATCGGCCTTTTCGCTTGCAGTAGTGTCGCCCTCGCCTTCCGTGCCGAAAATCGCCGCCAGCGTCTTGTCGATCTGGCGCTTCCTGGCCTCATCCACGTCGAACCGCGCGGCATAGCAAGTCCCGCCAAACCGACGCAGAATGGTGCCCGGCAAGATGCCGACGCCGCGGAGGTTAAATTCGTACTTCGCCCCGATCTTGAGCGGCATAAAAGCCCTGAAAGCGACGCCGCCGCGCGAGACGTTGATCATGGCGCCGTACGAATGGCGCTCGAGCCCGCGAACGATGTCGATAGGCGCGGCATAGTCGAAACGGAAACTTTTGCGATTTGGCGCTACGCTCATTTCTTCTTTTTCAGTCATTGCGTCTATTCCCTGCTGCGCCATTATTTAGATCAAACAGGAAAATTCTGCGGTAAGGGCCACGAGTCATTTAAATACATTTTTCGTTGTTTTTTTCTTATCTCTAAAATGCGTTCTGAATTTTAAGGCATTCACGGTGGCAGACAAAAAAGCCGCAGGAGCGAGGCCGCGGCTTTTGCGAGTCACGTTGCGTTGGCGGAGCGCGGTTTTACAGGCACTCTTGTTTTATCGATCAAAAGGCGCGGATTCGCGGGCGGGCGGGAGTCATGTTGGAGACGTCCATGTCCCCGTCCATCATGGCCATGAGAATGCGATCGATCTGACGTTTTTCCGCTTCGCCCGTTTCAAACCGCAGACCATAGCTGCGGCCGTCAAAACGGCGCACGACGACGCCGTTCCATGTGCCGACGCCGCGGATGTGAAACTTGTATTTTCGGCCCAAATCGAGAGGAGAAAGAGAGCGAATCGCTGCGCCGTCCCTGGAAAGGTTTAATAGCGTGCCAAAGGCGTGGCGCTCCACACCATCCATGACATCAACCGAAGCTGTCAGCGCAAAGCGAAAACTCTTCCGGTTGTCTGCAGAATTGCCGGTCATCTCCCGTCGCCTCTCAGCAAGCCTCCCCATGGGAGCGCAGTCTGCGCGACAAGTGTGAAAAACATCGTCAACGCGCATATAAGTTTTAAAGTTTTTCAGCAAACAATTGTTAGTAAAAATGACGCCGCTAGTTTCCGGCATGGGCGTCGAGAAAATCCAGGAAGGCAGGCCAATCCTCTTTAACGACGCCATGCGTGCCGGGCCGCAGCCAGAACGCGATGTCCGCCTCCGGGCGCCATTGATCGAGGCGTTGCTGCGACAAACCGCCAGAGCCCAACAACTCATAAACCGGATCGGCGCCCTGGGCCGCGCGAAAGGCGCCGTTCGGATCGGACCATACGTCTCGGCGCGCATTGCCGAGAAGGGCCGGTCGCGGCGCGATAAGCGCCAACAGCATATGCTGGTCAACACACATTTCTTCCTCACGTCCGGCGTAAGCCTCGTAATTCTGCGCAAACCAGTGCGGATAGGCGCTGGTAATGGCGCCGACGCTTTCGCCTTTTTTGTCGCGGTTAAGCGAAGCGCCGCCGGTCCCCGATTGATGCGCAATGACCGCGTCTATGCGGGCGTCCCAGGCCGCGGCCACGAGCGCAGCCTTGCCGTAGCGCGAATGCCCCCAGACAATGAGACCGTCTCGATCAATGCGCGGATCTTGGTCTAGCGCGTCAACTGCTCTCGAAAAAAGCCAGCCCCAGGCGGCGACCGCGCCCCAGCGCGTGCGATCGTCAACATGGCCTTGAGACAGGCGCTTCAGTTCCGCAAGCCCTTCCTTGCGCCGGTCCGGAACGGATTGCGGATAAAGAACGGCGACGCCATAGCCACGCTGTAAAATCATCTCGAATGGCGGCGTGCATATATAGCGCCCGAACACATAGGTCATGACGCCGCCAAGCAGGCCGCCCATCTCCCCCGCATCCTCAGGACGCCATATGGCGGGATCGGGCGCCACCTCCCATGAAGGGCAAAATGTCTCCATGATGATGATGGGAACGGGTTCTTCCTTCTCCGCCGGCAAAACCACTTCCAGCAAAAATCCATCGAGCCCCGGAAACGGTCTGGCTTCGACCGTTTCGCCGTTAAAAGAGGCGGTTGCGGTCAAGGTCCATTCTTCAAGCACGCCGGCCCCGCCAAAGGCCTCATCATTGAGCCTGCGTTTATCAAGGATGCGCGTCGAAGACTTGTCCGGAAATGTTCCGTAGACCTCTTTTTCAAGGACGGCGCGCAGCAATGGCGCGCGCTCCGCCGTCCAGTCTTCAGGCGACGTCACCGGGTCCTCGTCGGCAAAGACGCCAAGCACATCGGGTCTTGCAGTCGGGCCGGAAGGTTTGATATCCGCCCAGGCGAGCGTCAGTTTTGCACAGCCTGCCGTGAGGATGATCGCCGCAAGCAGCAGAAACAATCGGGGAAACTGTCGTGTCATCGCGCTATTTGCCGGCGCGCCGAGCGCCGGGGCAAGTCAAAATCCGGCAAGCGCCGCCTATTTGCGACGAAAGACGAGATAGGAGGGCGTGCGCCCTTCACGCAGGGACTTCGCCTCATACCGCGTCTGCGGCCAGTCTTCGGGCCGGTCTTTCCAGTCAGCCGCTCGCTCGGCCGTCCATTCAAAAGCATCTGCGTTTTGTGCATGCATCAGGGTCCAGCGGATATAATCACGAATGTCGGACGCAACCCGAAGCTCCCCGCCGGATTTCAACAGCCGCGTGGCTTCGTGGAAAAACCAGGGCGAAATCATCCGGCGCTTGTGATGGCGTTTCTTTGGCCAGGGATCGGGATGCAGGACATAAATCCGCGCAAGACAGGCGTCCGGCAAGGCTTCGAGCAGAGGCCGGGCGTCGCCATGGTGAACGCGCACATTGTCGAGGTCTTCATCATCGATCAGCCCGAGCAGTTTGCCGACGCCGTTGACGAAGGGCTCCGCGCCGATGAAGCCGGCTTTTGGTTGATGCGCCGCCTGCCAGGCGAGGTGCTCCCCGCCGCCAAAGCCCACCTCGAGATGGATCTCCTCAGCTTGCGGAAAAAGCGCTGCAGGATCGATAGGACCGTCCACAGGCACGGCAATCCGCGGCAACAACGTCTCCATGAGCCGCGCCTGGCGCGGCTTCAGAGGCTTGTCCTGCTGGCGGCCGTAAAGGCGTGGAATGTATTTTTCGTCGGCCATAGCGCGGGTGACTAGCGTTCCGCCGCCGCACCCTCAAGCCTTGCCCAAAAAAGATTAGTCGCCCGCCTGCCGTGCAAACCGGTTTTGATTAAACTGGCGCCATTCGTCGCCGGTTCTGATCCAGTCGGTGACTTCGATCTCACCGGACGGCAGCAGTTCATACCGGGTTCGGCCCTGTTTTGCGCCTTCGACGCCCCAATGGGCGATCAGCGCATCGCCGTCGCGCTCTGCGCGGATCGGATGGAGGTCGCCGGAATTGTCGGCCCAGTAGGCGGAAAGCTCGGCGCCTTCGCCAAGCTGGTAATGGGCGACGCCTTCAAAAGTGAACGCGGCGCCGTCATCGCGGGTCACCGCTACGCTGTAGTCCAGACGGAAGAATTTTCCATTGAGCGCCGGCGCCCAGCGCATGACGCTGTGCGCCGCGCCGCCGAAAGCCGGCCCGTCCGATGTCCAGCGTCCTTCTAACTGCTGAAGCAGGACAGACGCATCCGCGCTGCGCGCCGGCGACATCGCCACAAAAATCACGCTCAAGAAAATGATGACGATCCGGACCATTCGCGCCTCCTCAATCCTAACTCGTCATCCAAGACGCAAAACGGCGCCCCGGATCGACAAATCGAGGCGCCGTTGTGCAAAATTTTGAGCGCGCCCGTGCTAAAGCGCTTTTTTGAGCGCATCCACAAGGTCGGTCTTCTCCCAGGAGAAGCCGCCCTCTGCATCAGGCTCGCGGCCGAAATGGCCGTAAGCGGCGGTGCGTGCATAGACCGGCTTGTTGAGATCGAGCGTGCGGCGAATGCCGGAGGGCGACAGGTCCATGACCTCGCCCAGCGCGCGCTCAAGCGCTTCTTCGTCCACATTGCCGGTGCCGTGCAAGTCGACATAGATCGACAGCGGCTGCGCCACGCCAATCGCATAGGAAAGCTGGATGGTGCAGCGGTCGGCGAGATCCGCTGCCACCACGTTTTTCGCAAGATAACGCGAGGCGTAAGCCGCAGAGCGGTCGACCTTCGTTGTGTCCTTGCCGGAGAAGGCGCCGCCGCCATGGGGCGCTGCGCCGCCATAAGTGTCGACAATGATCTTGCGGCCGGTGAGGCCCGCGTCGCCGTCGGGGCCGCCAATGACGAATTTGCCGGTGGGGTTCACATGCCAGGCGCAATCCGCAGCGATCGGAAGCTCGCCAATGGACTTGCGGATATAGGGCTCGACCACCTCGCGCACCTTCTTCGAATCCCATGAGGGGTCGAGATGCTGGGTCGACAGCACGATTGAAATCACTTCCACCGCTTCGCCATTACGGTAGCGCACGGTCACCTGGCTCTTGGCGTCTGGACCGAGGCGGCCGGCGTCGCCGTCGCCCGCATGGCGCGCCTTGGCGAGATCTTCGAGAATCTTGTGACTGTAATAGATCGGCGCCGGCATCAGCGTCGGCGTTTCGCGGCAGGCATAGCCGAACATGATGCCCTGGTCGCCCGCGCCTTCTGCATTGGCGTCGGCGGCCTTGTCGACGCCCTGAGCAATATCGGCCGACTGACCGTGCAGCAGAACGTCAATATCGGCGGTCTCCCAGTGGAAGCCGTCCTGTTCGTAGCCAATCGCCTTGATGGCGTCGCGCGCGATTTTCTCGAAGGGTTCAGCGGTGACGCCGCCCTTGCCGTCCATCAGATGCTCGGGCGCGCGAACCTCGCCGGCAATGACGACTTTATTGGTGGTGGTCAGCGTTTCCGCGGCGACGCGCACGTCCCACGGGTTCATTTCGCCGTTTTGCGCCTCACGGTAGATCAGATCGACGATTTCGTCCGAAATACGGTCGCAAACCTTGTCCGGATGGCCTTCGGAAACGCTTTCACTGGTGAAAAGATAAGACTGACGAGCCATAGAATTGCTGGACCTCACATATAAGGAAAACTTTATATGAGGGGGCTATAGCGAAACGACGGCGCTCTGTCCAACCGAAAGCGAAGGGTTTTTCCATCAGTTCTGCGGACAAGCCGTGGAAAACCCTATGAGACGGCTTCATCTTCCCTTTCAGCGATGGATTTGACCAGATCGAGCACTTTCTTGCGCACGTCGAGGTCCTTGATCTCGGAAAAATAGCGGCAGAGCTGCACGCCTTCGGGTGAATTCACGAGATCCATCACGGCTTCGCCGTCTCCGTCTTCGGCAAAACCATTGACGGATTTCGCCGCGGCGCCGCCAAATCCGTCATAGAAAAACTGCACCGGCACTTCGAGCAACTGAGACAGCTCGAACATCCGGCTCGCGCCGATCCGGTTCACGCCCTTCTCGTATTTCTGGATCTGCTGGAATGTCAGGCCCAGCGACTTGCCGAGCATTTCCTGGCTCATGCCAAGAATCATGCGGCGCAGCTTGACCCGCGAGCCCACATAAACATCAATCGGGTGCGGCCCGCTCCGTTTGGACGCATCCTCGGATGAGGCCGTCGCCGCGTTCTGCGGTTTCGCCATAACTCTCCCCATGCGTGGCGCCGGAGCCTTCTGGCTCCGCCTCTCCCTTGACAACCGGAATTATAAACCTCCGGCGGTCAGCGCGCAAAGGTTGCACCCTAGCGCTTGTCGCGGGCAACGAGTTTTTGCTGAAAAGACAGTAATATGAGCGCCGCCGCCATCACAAAGAACAGCCCGTCGCCGAGGCGGTCATAAAGGGTCGGCGGCAATTTGGCCGGAATAGGAGCCTCGATCTTTCCCGCCTGATAAAGCGGAATGCGCGAGAGAATGCGGCCCTTGGCGTCGATCAGCGCGGACACGCCGGTATTGGCCGATCGCGCCATTGGAAGACCGGTCTCCACGGATCTCAGGCGCGCCATGTCGAGATGCTGGCGCGGACCGGAACTGTCGCCGAACCAGGCGTCATTGGTGACGACCACCAGCCAGTCCGGGCGCTCAGCCCTAGGATAAGACGCGCCCGGGAAGATCGCTTCATAACAGATCATGGGCGCAAACGCCGATCCTCCCGCGGTCAGGACTTGCGGGGCGGCGCCGGAATAAAACCCGCGATCCTGATAAGGGGTCAGGGCGGCGAGACCGATGCTTTTGAAAAAGCCGTATAAAGGAAGGTACTCCCCCACCGGCACCAGATGGTGTTTGTCGTAAAAGCTGACGACCTCGCGCCCGCGCGGCGTCTCTTCAACGACAGCGACGGAATTATACCAGCGCTCTTCACCGCCATTGCCTGCCTCGCGGCGCACCGTTCCGACGATAAGCACCGAATTTTCAGGCAATTCTCGCGACAACGCATCAAGCGCCGATTGCGCTTCCGCGAGCAAGGGCGCGCCATTTTCCGGCCAGACGATGAAGAGCTTTGCGTCGGGCGGGATCGCGCCGCGCGAATGCTCCATCTGGCGTTCGAAATTCTTCGCCCAAAAGCTCCAGTCGATTTTCTCGCGCTGGGGAATATTGGGCTGAACGATGCGCACGATCTCACGCGCGTCGCTCTGCGGTTCCGGCAGGGCGAGGCGAATAGCGCCGACCCCATAAAGCAGAGCAGCCCCGCCGAGCATGACGTATAAACCGGAAAGCGGTTTGGCGCCGTCTCCTTTAAGCCCCGCGGCTGGCGCAGCGGCGAGGAAAGTCGCCACAAGACTTAGTCCGTACGCACCATACCACGCGGCGGTCTGCGAACCGACGGCGCTGCCCGCGAAAAGCTGTCCCGTCAAATTCCAGGGAAGACCTGTCAGCACATGTCCGCGGGCATATTCCACAAGGGCGAAGACGGCGGTGAAGAACGCGATGCGCGCCCAGCCGGTTTCCCAGAACGCCGAAGAGATCGCCGCCGCCGCGCCGGTAAAGAGCGCGAGAAAGGCCGGCATGCCCATCATTGCGAATGGCGCCATCCATGCGAACTGGTCGGCCTGCACGAAAAAGGACAGCGCCATCCAGTATACGCCGGCGAGAAAATAACCGAACCCCCAGAACCATCCGACGGCAAAGGCGCTGCGGATGGGTTTTTCATGGGCGTCCGCGCCGTCGATCAATAGGACCAGCACCGTCACGCCCGCCGCCATCATGGGCAGGAGGTAAAATGGCGCCAGCGCCGTCGCCGCAGAAGCGCCCGCGAGAAACGCCATCAGCCAGCGGCGCCAACCCGTGACCGTCCGCACTTTGGCGGCGGCGCGCATCAATGCATCCGACAATCGGGACAAAACCCTGTGCAAAGGCTTACTCCGCGGCCTTGCCGGGCGCATTCGCCGCCGAGGGGCGGATGCGCAGCTTTCTCACTTTTCGCGCATCCCCTTCGGTCACTTCAAAATCGAAGCCGTTTGGCCCGATCAGGACCTCGCCCCGTTGCGGTACACGTCCCGCCAGCGATACGGCGTAACCGCCAACCGTGTCGATCTCGTCATCTTCCGTATCGAGATGAAGTCCGGTTTCCTCCTCGAAGTCGTCGAGCTCCACACGCGCGTCAACGTCCCATCCTCCGCCGGGCATGGGGGTGATGACCACCTCATCCTCGTCGTCATGTTCGTCATTGATTTCGCCGACGATCTCCTCAACGAGATCTTCAATGGTAACGAGCCCGTCAGTCCCGCCATACTCGTCAATAACAAGCGCCATGTGAATGCGCGACGCCTGCATCCTGAGGAGGAGATCGGTGACGCGCATGGAGGGCGGGACATAAAGAACGTCCCGGCGCAAGGTCTTCAATATGGGGCCACTGGCCGGAAGCGGCTTGGCGTCGTCGGCGATGAGGCCGATGACATCCTTGATATGAACCATGCCCACCGGGTCGTCGAGATCGCCGCGATAAATCGGCATGCGCGAATGGCCGGCCTCGGAAAAAAGGCGGATCAGCTCCTGCAAGGGCGTGTCGATGTCCACGGCGGAGATGTCGGCGCGCGGCGCCATGACGTCGAAGACTTTCTTCTCGTCGAACGCGATGACGCGCTCGATCATTTCACGGCGCGCCTGATCGAAGACCAGTCTTGTGGCGTCATCGCCATTTTCATGTGCAACGAGTTCTTCGCGACCCGCCGGCTTTCCAATCATGGAGCGCAAGCGCCCCAGAATACTGTCGCCAAATCCGTTTTCGTCGCCGCTTTCTTCGCCGTTCATGAGTGTCGTCCGTTACTCGCCGTCATAGGGATCGCCGATCCCCATCCTGTCCAGAATTTCCGCTTCGCGCCGCTCCATCACGGCCGCATCGTCCTCGGTTTCATGATCATAACCGATCAGATGCAGCATGCCATGGATAATGAGATGGGCCGCATGGTCGCGCAATGAAATCCCTTTTTCCTCGGCCTCGCGCGCGCAGGTCTCCCGCGCCAGCGCAATATCGCCGAGAAAACCCTCAGCCTCTCCCGAGGGAAATGAGAGCACATTGGTGGGGCCGGTCTTGCCCCGGAACCGGGAATTGAGCTCGGCGATGGCCGCGTCATTGCAGAACAGGAGGGCGATCTCCCGGGCCAACGCCGGCTCCAGCGCCGCCGCCCGGACCTGGCATTCCCCCGCGAGTTCATCCGCCGCAGGCAACATGGCCGTCCAACTTTCATCTTCGATAATGGCGTCGATCATCGCAGTGGCGTCATCGTTGTTGGGGCGCCCGCGCGCCGCGCTTGTCATAGGCGGCGATGATGCGCGCCACGAGCGGGTGGCGAATGACGTCAGAAGCCTCGAAACGCACTTCGGCGACGCCTTTGACGCCGGAAAGAACGCCGAGCGCATCGGCCAGCCCCGAGACCTCGCCCGACGGCAGGTCTGTCTGTGTCGGGTCGCCGGTGATCGCCATCTGCGCGCCCTCGCCCAAGCGGGTCAGGAACATTTTCATCTGTGCGGGTGTCGCGTTCTGCGCCTCATCGAGAATGACGGCGGCGCGGGCGAGGGTGCGCCCGCGCATGAAGGCGATGGGCGCGATCTCGATATCGCCCGCAGCGATGCGTCGCTCCATATAATCCGCATGCATCATATCGTGCAGGGCGTCATAGAGCGGGCGCATATAGGGGTCGAGTTTTTCGCGCATTTCGCCGGGCAGAAACCCGATGCGTTCGCCCGCTTCGAGGGCGGGGCGCGAAAGAATGATGCGCTCCACCTGACCCGACAGCAAAAGCCCCACCGCATGGGCGACGGCGAGATAGGTCTTGCCGGTGCCGGCGGGACCGACGCCAAACGTCAAATCGTTTTCTGAAAGGGCGCGCAGATACGCCGCCTGATTAGGCGTTCTCGCCGAGATCAGCCGCTTCGGCGTTTTGATGCCGGGCGACATGGAGCGGACTTCCGCCGGCGCTTCAGACAGCTTCGCCGCGGCCCGCACCTCTCCATCCGTCACGGTCTCGCCGCGGGCGAGGCGGGCATAGAGCGAGGAAAGCGCTGCAATGGCGCGCGCCCGCGCGCCCGCCGGCCCCGAAACGGCGAAGCGATTGCCGCGGGGATCGATGCGCACATCGAGCGCGTCCTCGAGAATGGAGAGATGGGCGTCATGCTCGCCAGAGAGAGCCGCAACCAGCCGGTTGTCGTCAAAGTCGATATGCTCGATCTCGCCTGAAGGCCCAGCAGCCTTATCGTATTCGCTCAAGCGGCGGCCTCTTCCTTGGTTTTCAGCGCCCCGGCTAGGGCGTTCGGCGTCACGCCTTCGATCTTCACCTTTGCAACACTTCCAAGGAGAGATTGTGGCGCCTCAACGTGAACGCTTTGCAAATAGGGCGAGCGGCCGATGAGCTGGCCTTCATGCCGGCCCGGCTTTTCAAACAGAACCGGGAGTTCGGCCCCGATCTGGGCTTCATTAAAGGCCTGACGCTGGCGTTCGAGCAGGCTTTGCAGGCGCGCCAGCCGGTCATCCTTTTCATCCTCGGCCACCTGTTTTTGCATTGCGGCGCCGGGCGTGCCCGGCCGGCGGGAATATTTGAAGGAATAGGCCGAGGCGTAGCCCACCGTGTCAACGAGGGCCAAAGTCGCTTCAAAATCCTCACTCGTTTCGCCGGGGAAACCAACGATGAAGTCGCCGGAAAGCGCGATGTCGGGCCGCGCGGCGCGAATGCGTTCGATCAGCTTCACATAATGTTCGGCGGTATGGCCGCGATTCATGGCTTTGAGGATTTTGTCCGAGCCCGCCTGCACCGGCAGGTGCAGATAGGGCATCAGCTTTTCCTCTTCCCCGAGCGCTGCAATGAGCCCGTCATCCATGTCGCGGGGGTGCGAGGTCGTAAAGCGGATGCGCTCGATCCCGTCGATCCTGGCGAGATGGCGGCAAAGCTCCCCGAGGCCCCATTGATCGCCGACGACGCCAGCAGGCGGATTTGACGCCCACGCATTCACATTCTGGCCGATCAGCGTGATTTCTTTGACGCCCTGCGCGGCGAGGGAGCGCGCCTCGGCGACGATGGCGTCCACATTGCGCGAAACCTCTGCGCCGCGGGTGTAGGGAACCACGCAGAAGGTGCAGAACTTGTCGCATCCTTCCTGAACCGTGAGAAACGCGGTGGGCCCCTCCGCCTCGCGCGCCGCCAGCCGGTCGAACTTCTCCTCGACGGCAAAATCCGTATCGAGAACGTCGCCGCGTTCGCGCGCGGCTTTGGCGATGAGCTCGGGCAGGCGGTGATAGGCCTGCGGGCCCACGACCATGTCCACCTGCGGCGCGCGCGCGGTGATCTCCGGTCCTTCCGCCTGCGCGACGCAGCCGGCGACGGCGATTTTCATCTCGCCGCCCGCTTTGGCTTTGTCAGCTTTGAGACGTTTCAGACGACCAAGCTCGGAATAGACCTTTTCCGCGGCTTTTTCGCGGATATGGCAGGTATTGAGGATGACGAGGTCCGCGCCTTCGGGCGTCTCCGCAACGCCATAGCCCAGGGGCTTTAAGAGCCCCGCCATGCGTTCGGAATCGTACACGTTCATCTGACACCCATAGGTGCGGATGAAAACGGATTTTCCTTGTTTTGGCCGCGGATCGGTCATGCTTTTAAATCATATATCACGGAGAAGCGCCGCTATGTAGGCGGGCCGGCGCGCCATTGCAATCAGGGCGGGACCGAAAGGCTCGCGGGCTTGTGAGGAAGTTTGGTTTGATCGCGCACTGAATGCGCGGCACATTGGCGACAGGGAGAGAGCGCGTATTGCTTTCTTGAGGGTGGTGATGACGTCATTTCAGGGTTTCTTGCGCTTCGGTTTCGGCGCGGCGGTGGCCTTTAGCCTGCTGTCCGGCCCTGTCCGCGCTGAAGACGTGCGCGAGGGGGCTGGAGAGCGCCCTGTTCTGGTCGAGCTTTTCCTTTCCCAGGCTTGCCCCATGTGCCCCAAAGCGGCGGCCCTTTTTCCGGACATCGCGGCCCGCGATGATGTCGTCGCGCTTTCCTGGCATATCGATTACTGGAACATGACGAGCTCGCCGGACGGGAGCTGGGCCGATCCCTATTCGCACGCCGCCTTCACGAAGCGCCAGAAGCGCTACAACAAAAACATCCGCCACAAGAGCTCGATTTATACGCCGCAGGTCGTAGTCGACGGCGTCGCCGAGACCGTGGGCGCGAAGCAAGAAAAGATCGAGGCCCTGATCGAGACCGCGCCGCGCGCCGGCGCCGCCGTAAACTCATCCCTCTCGGACGGCGCCATCGCCTTTGAGATCGGCGAGAGCGAGCATGGCGGCAACGCCTATCTCGTCATCTTCAAAAAACGCGCCTCCACGCGCATTACGAGCGGCTATAACAAAGGCAAAGTCTTTGACGAGGCGCATGTGGTGACGGGCGTTCAGCCTCTGGGCCTTGTCCGCAAGCGCGGCGGCGAAATCCGCGTGGGCAGGCCCGCTGATAACGAAGCCTGCGCCCTCATCGTGCAGGAGCCCGGACAGGCCCGCGTCGTCGCGGCGGCGTATTGTCCGGGTTAGACGCCGCGATTAAAAACTTGTTTTATTGCCGATCGGCAATAAATGCGCTGCGGTCGTCTCTACGGGCCCTTGCTAACCGCATATCATAGTTTTCCGCGATCAATACGCAAACCTCTCTGCGGTTGTATTCATTGACAATAGCGCGTGAATTTCCAGAAAACTGACCAAGCACTATCAAAGTAGGCGGCAAATGAGGTTTATTAGGCTTTCGTTTCCTTCTCAAGAATTGTGGCATTATCTCATGCACGATGCCGATAAATTGTGCCAATAGCATTGGATAGATATTCAGTTTTTTTACCTCTGCAAAACTGATAAGATGCCTATTTTCTAAACAATGCCATTTAGTTTCACTCTTACGGGTTGGAACCTTTCCCGGCTGGGTAACACCTATATCAACACAATACACACCTTCATCGTGCGCACCCTTCACCATTAGATTCATGTGAAGCTCAAACGTCTTGCCCTTATGGGTGACTATAAATTTGGAAAAGTTCCAAGGGTGCCCCCTTGTACTAGTTTTTACGACAAACGAACTACCGCCTCTTGGATTTACTGCGGTAACATCACACCCTAAACTGCGGTAGTGTGCTGCCATTCCTGTAATGGCGCCTAATTCCAATAACTTTGAGAGGCTATCGCCAACTTGTTTAAATGCCCGTGAGTGGCTTCGTATTGTCGACTTGATTGAACCACGTATGGCATCAATATCCATTTTCGTCCAAGTAAGTAAGCAACTCCGAAGGAGTCATGTTGAGAACCGAATAAAAATTTAGTCGATCAGCTTCTTTTTCCAGTGTTGAGATTAATCCTTTAAGGCGCCGATAAATGTCGCTTCCTCGGGAAAAATCCGAGCTGCCAATTTTGATGGACGAAATGCCTTCTTCATTTAGCATGTATGCGCTATTTTCTAACGTCCAATAACTTGATGAAACTAAGGAATATAACTTCCGAACCCCTGACATGAAGACAATTTTATCTCCCAGATTTTTGTCAAATTTCCGCCGATTAGATTTAAATATTTCCGGCAAAGCGCGCTCTACACTTTCAGCATAGCCAAGCACTTGCTCTCTCAAAGAGTAAGGAAGCTCTGCCAGTGCGTCATGCAAATCCGAGAGGCTCATAAAACCATATCACAAACTCATTTCACGGACTGAAGCTACAATAACATCTCCGCAACACGATATTTTGTCGCTATTAATTCGCAAACCCATCCGTCGCGCGGATCAGCGCATCGATAATCCCAGGCTCGGACGCCGCGTGGCCCGCGTCGTCGATGATCTTGAAATCCGCTTCAGGCCACGCCTGATGCAAATCCCAGGCGGTTTTCATGGGCGTGCAGACGTCATAGCGCCCCTGCACGATGACGGCCGGAATATTCCGTACACGGTCCACATTGGCGATGATCTGGTCGTCGCGCTCGAAAAAGCCGCCATGCTGAAAGTAATGGCATTCGATGCGCGCGAAGGCGAGGGCGAAGGCGTCGTTTGAAAAGGCCTGCACGCGCTCATCGGACGGCAGCAGAGAGACCGTGCCGCCCTCCCACACGCTCCACGCTTTTGCCGCGCGCATCTGTTCGGCGCGATCATCGCCGGTGAGGCGCTTGTAATAGGCGGCGATGAGGTCGCCGCGTTCGCCTTCGGGGATCGGGGCCAGATACCCTTCCCAAAGATCGGGAAAGATCCAGCTCGCGCCTTCCTGATAGAACCACAGCAACTCCTCGCGCCGCAGCGTGAAAATCCCGCGCAGGACAAGCTCGGTCACCACTTCCGGATGCGTCTGCGCATACGCCATGGCGAGCGTCGAGCCCCAGGAGCCGCCGAACACCTGCCAGCGCTCAACGCCCAAATGCCGCCGCAATTTCTCCATGTCGTCGACAAGATGCCATGTTGTATTATCAGTCAGATCCGCATGGGGCTGCGACTTGCCGCAACCGCGCTGGTCGAACAGAATAATGCGATAGCGCGAAGGGTCGAAATAGCGGCGCATGGAAGGCGTCGATCCGCCCCCCGGGCCGCCATGACAGACCACAACGGGCTTTCCGTCCGGCGATCCGGAAACTTCGTAATAAATTTGATGGACATCGCTGACACGCAACATGCCCACATCAAATGGCTCAATTGGCGGATATAAAGTGCGAAGCGCGGTCATTTCCCTGCTGACAAGCCTATCTCAATAGGTTAGCGTTTAGTGGGGAGAGGCATGGGTCACAAGTCTTTCTACGGGGTCGGAGTTTGGTAATCAGAGGTTTTCACGCCGCCAGGTCACCTATGGGCGTGTTCGCGGCGGCAGTAGCAGTGATGGCGTTGACCGGCGGATGCGCGGTGAACCCCATCTCCTCTCAACTCAACGCAAAACATGAAACCGCGGCGCAGCGCGACCTTCTCGCAGAGGCGGCGCGCGAGGTGGAAAAAGCGCCCTGGCCGAAACCGGAGCCTGTCTCCCTCGTGTCACGCATGACGGTGGGCGCGATCGACAGCGGTTTTTCAAAAGCCGACGCCGCCGAAACATACGCCGCCGCTCTTCAACCCGAAGGCGCGCGGTTTTCGCTCCTCGAAGCGGACGCCGAGGCCAATCTCGCCGCCGCGAACCGCCTTCTTGGCATTGCTGAAAACGCTGTCTTTGCACCCCGCCTCAGCGGCAATGACATATCCATTGTCGAAGACGCCATTCAGGCGCTGCGCGAAAATCGCCAGATCTACGTGAACGCCGCGCATCAGATTGAAAAGCTGGGAGAACCTGTGGCGGACGATCGCGTCGACGCCATTCGCGATGCGTATAATCTAGCCATCCGCGATCTTGGCGAAGCCGCCGACGCGCTCGCCGACCGGCTCGACCGCGACCAATCGGAAAACTATGCGTCGCCCGCGAAGCCCCGCGTGCATAACCTTTCCGGCGTTTAGCCTCATCGCTTCATCGAATAAAAAACGGCGCGCCTTGCTTGAGGCGCGCCGTTTTCATTTGTCCTGAAATAAGGTTTTACTCCGCAGCAGCGACGCCCGACGCGCCGAGCGCGGCCACCTCCTCCACATATTCCTGACGCTTGCGCCTGTTCATTTCATCGAACTCTTCGGCGCGGTCATTGTCGTGCTTCATCAGTTCGCCATAGTCGACATCGGCAAAGCCGAGCACGCCCATTTCACCATAGGCCGCCTGAATCTTGTCGGACCAAAGGCCGATATCCCGGACGATTGGCACGATGCGCGAGAACAGCATGGTGCGGAACATCTGCTGATAGCCGGACTCCATCTGCGCGGCGACGATTTCGTCCACCGGCAGCCCGAGGCTTTCATAAAGCTCGCGCGCTTCGAAGCGGTCGCGCATGTGATAACAGGCCTCGACCAGAAACTCCTCGCGCTCGTCTCGCTCTTTCTGGGTGAGCTGCGGATAGTAATCTTTCAGCGTCAGGCGCCCGAAGGCCACATGGCGGGATTCATCCTGCATCACATATGCGTTGACCTGTTGCGCCAGCGGGTTCTGCGCCGTCTCGCGAATATTGTTGAAGGCGGCGAGCGCCAGCCCCTCGATCACCACCTGCATGGCGAGATAGGTCATGTCCCAGCGGGAATCGCGCAGCGCCTGATCCACCAATGTCTGCAAGGGATGCGTCATGGGATAGGCGACGCCGAAACAGGTCAGGAGTTTTTTGTAAGCTTCCACATGCCGGGCTTCGTCCATCACCTGCGTCGAAGCGTAGAACTTGGCGTCGAGATCCGGCACCTGCTGCACGATCTTCGCGGCGCAGATCAGCGCCGCCTGTTCGCCTTGCATGAATTGAGAAATCGTCCAGGCCTGATTGTGACGGCGGAGCTCGGCGCGCTCCTTGTCATTCATCTTCTTCCAGACATCCGTATGAACAAGCCCGCCCATCTCATCGGCTATGCCCATGGGATTGTCTTCGCCAAGCTCGAGGGACCAGTCGATACGCTCAAGCGCATCCCACTGCATGTCCTTGCCCTTTTGATAAAGGTGCATCATCTGCTTGCGGCCGTCGTCATAGTCCCAGTCGAAAGCCGTTTCGAAATCCTGGGGAACGGTCCACACCGGATCGATGTCGGGGATCGGATAAAGCTCGCGCAAAGACGCCATGGGTTTCCTCCTGATAAGCCGGAAGGCCGCATGCGCGCTCGGTTTATGTTCTGACGACGCGACGGTCGGGCGCGCTGGCCACCTCTTGGTACACTGGCCAGTTTACCTCGGAGATGTCAAGAATTTCTTATGCGCTTTGGCTGTTCCTGCCAGAAATTCAAGAATCCTTGGATTTATCCAGCGGCACGCCATAGAGCTCCAGCCGGTGATCCACCAGCTTGTAGCCATGCTGTTCAGCGATCTTCTTTTGCAGCGCCTCGATCTCTTCATTGACGAATTCGATCACCTCGCCGGATTTGAGGTCGATGAGATGGTCATGATGGCTTTCCGTCGCCTCTTCATAGCGCGCGCGGCCGTCCTGAAAGTCGTGGCGCTCCACCACGCCGGCTTCTTCGAAAAGGCGCATGGTCCGATAGACCGTGGCGATGGAAATATTGGGATCGATCTCCGTGGCGCGGCGATGGATCTCCTCCACATCGGGATGGTCGTCGGCGATCGACAGCACGCGCGCAATCACCCGGCGCTGCTCGGTCATGCGCATGCCCTTGGCGGTGCAGATTTTCTCAAGCCGATCCATGCTGTCTCCCTGACCCGGCGCTTGCAGCAACGAGGCCTTTATTGCGCTCGCCGCTGGCCTATGCAACTCGAAAGAGAACGAAATTAAGAGCCTACAAGTCGAGCGCCATCACCACCGCATCGCCGCCATCGGCGTAATAGCGGCGGCGCTCGCCCACCGGCGTGAAGCCAGCCTTTTTATAAAGCGCCGCGGCAGTTTCATTGAGGGCGTCCACTTCGAGAAAACAACGCTCGGCCCGCGCATCTTGAGCCGCGCGGATGACGCCCGAAAGAAGCGCCTCGCCAAGGCCCTTTCCCCGCGCCGGCGCAACGACGCCGATTGTGAGAAGCTCCGCCTCGCTGCCGAGATCGCGCCAGACCGCAAAGCCCAGCGGTTCACGGACGTTTTCGCCGCCGAGAAGAACTGTCACGCGCGGCGCAACAAAACTCTCCTTCACGCTGTCTCCGCCCCAGCTTCTCCCGCCAAAGGCGAGCGCCTCCAGGCTGGCGAGCGTCTCGGCGTCCGCCGGTCCGGCGGTCCAGACCCGCCAGGCGTTCATGACGCGGCGCTTTCAAAGAGACCGGGCTTTCCCGGCTTGGCGTCCGGCGGGCGCAGATAAAGGGGCCGCGGCGGCCCATCGGGCGCAGGCGCGGCAGCGGCGAGGCGAGCGACAATTCTGGCGTCGATTTCCTCCCGGCCGTCTGAAACCGCCCAGGTCGCAGACGCCGCGCCGATCAGCCCGGCGCCGGAGCCGATCACTTGCACCGGACGCCCGGCGACCTTTTTCGCTATGATTTTCATGGCTTCTTTCGGTTCCGCAACGAAAGGCGGCAGGAGCGTTTCGCCGCCCTTTCCGTAGAGTCCTGCGTAAACCTGGCCGCGGCGCGCATCGATGATGGGCGCGGTCAAGCCATCATTCCAATGCTCAGCGGCGAGCGCCGCAAGGCTCGTCACCCCGACAATGGCGATGCCGGTCCCGACGCCGAGGCCCCGGGCGAAAGAGAGGGCGACCCGCACGCCGGTGAAACCGCCCGGACCTACGACAACGCCGACACGGGTCAAATCGGCGATTGACACCCCCGCTTTGGCGAGCGCCGAGGCCACCATGGGGGCGAGACGCTCCGCATGGCCGCGCTCCATCCCCACGGATTCATCCGCGAGCACGTCATCGCCCCTTATGATGGCGACAGAACAGCGCTGTAGCGCCGTATCCAATCCCAAGACCAGCATGAGCGCCTCCATAGGGACAGCGCCGCTATTCCGCAAATCCTTCCAGCAAACCGAAAGGAGGCCGTCATGGCCGACCCCACGACGTTCCAGTTCAACCTGCCGCGAGACCGCGACTGGCCTCGCGCGCCCCTGTCTGAACGCACTCATGATATTGCCTGGGCCGCATCGGGCGGCTGCGCGTCCCTTCGCGGCGCCCCGCCGGCAGAGGCGGTGCGGGTGATGGTCATCCACGCCACCGCAGGCTCCTCCACTGCCGGCGCCGTTTCGGTGATGAAGCAAGGCCGCGCAAGCTTTCACTGGATTGTTCCTTGTAAGGACGAAAAAGAACATGGCGCTTATGTGTGGGCGACCTGCGCGGAGCGGCTCGCCGCGTGGCATGTGCGCCGGTCCTGCGCCCACCCCGACATATGCGCCGGAGCGACCAATCTTAACCGACTGTCGCTGGGAATCGAGATCGTCAACCGGCAGGACGGTAGCGATTTCTTTTCACCCTGGCAGATCGAAGCAACAGCGGAGATCGTTCGCTACGCTGCGGGGAAATATCCGAACCTGGCGCATGTGGTTAGCCATGCGCGCCTCGATCCGGACCGGCGCACGGACCCGGGCCACAATTTTCCGTGGACGGAATTTAAGGCGATGGTTCTCGATTAGGGGCGGCGCGCCACGAACAAGGACTGGCCGAAGAAATCCACCGGCCCCTCAAGGATCTCCCACCCATGGAAAAGATGATGACGCAGCCAGCTTTCCGGATGATAGGCGACATAGGTGCGCGAGCCTTCCTTGACGCGCCCGCGTACAACAAGCTTGCCTGCATCGAACCGCGCCAGCTCCTCCGGCAGGAGCTGGTCCGGCGCAAGCTTCGTATGAAAGGCGCCCAGAAAAACGCCGCCCGGCGCCAGCACGCGGGCGATATCGTGAATCCAAGCGTCATGCGCTTCTTCGGACAGGTGCGTAAAGACAGAGAGCGCGTAAAGCGCATCGAAGGACGCGGCCGACGCCGGCAAGGGCGGCATCAGACCATTGTGAAAAAAACGGGCCTCGTTGACATGATCCGTACACCACTCAATTGCTCGGGCGTTGTAGTCGAAGCCGGTGCGCTCATAACGCGCCGGCAGATGGCGCAGCACGCGCGCCAGCCCGCAGCCCCAGTCGGCGACGCGAGGGCGCTCGGTCTTCACATGCGCATCGATATGCGCCGCGAGGGCCGAAGCCGTCTCGCGTCCCGTGCGCCAGTAAAGCGCGTAAGAGGTGTGGCGATACATGTCATGCATCCACCACAAGGGCGGCGGGTCAAAATCGGGATGGGCCTCGCGAAATCGGGCGTTCGCTTCCGCACTCGCCCATTTCGACCGCATAAAGCGCATGGCGTCGAAGGCCGGCAAAAGTCCGGCGGCGCGGGCGACGGAAACCAAACGCTGTTTCATGGGCCGCGGCCTCAATCGGCGCGGTTAAAGGACCTGACACGCCTCGTCGAAATCGAGCCGCGGCGAGCGCGGGAAGAGGTTTTCATCCGTGCCATAGCCGATATTGCAGAGGAAATTCGATTTGTAGCTCGTGCCGGCGAAAAACTCCTTGTCGACGCCTTCATTGTCGAAACCGGACATGGGGCCGCAGTCGAGGCCAAGGGCGCGGGCGGCGATCATGAAATAGGCCCCCTGAAGCGTGCCGTTGCGAAAGGCGGTCGACTTGATCAGCTCATCATTGCCCTCGAACCAGCTTTTTGCGTCCGTATGCGGAAAAAGCTGGGGCAGCTTTTCATAAAATTCCATATCGTGCCCGATGATGACGCAGCAGGGTGCGGCCATCGTCTTCGCCTTGTTGCCGTCACTCAGATGCGGCTCAAGCCGCTTTTTCGCATCGTCAGAGACGACAAAGACAAAACGCGCCGGGGAGCAGTTGGCGGAGGTCGGCCCCCATTTGGTGAGATCGTAGACCGCCTGCATGAGGGGCCGGGTGACCTTGCGCTCTTCCCAGCCATTATGGGTGCGCGCCTCGCGAAAAATGATGTCGAGGGCCTGGTCGTTGATCATCTTGTCAGACATGGGGGCTTCTCCGTCGGCTGTGGCTCGCCAGCCTACATGCTATTTTTCATAGCGGAAGCCAAGCTCCAGCGCGACCTGATAATAGGCCACCTTGTTTTCGTCGATCAGGCCGCGGGTCTCCTTCACCTCGAACCAGTCGAGATTTTTCAGCGTCTTCGAGGCCGTGGCGATGGCGTTCTGCACCGCGTCTTCAATAGAGGTTTTCGAGGTGCCCACGACTTTGGAGACGGCGTAAACATTATCGGACATGGAAAGCGCTCCTTTCATAGAAAAGGCGCGCCATCACAGCGCGCCTCTCAAGGAACACGACTGCGCCGCAAACGTTCGGTTTTACGCCGCCTCGACGCGCGCAACCTCCGGCACATAGTGCTTGAGCATGTTCTCGATGCCGCTCTTCAAGGTCATGGTCGAGGAGGGACAGCCCGCGCAGGCGCCCTGCATGGAGAGAAACACGACGCCGGTGCGCGGCTCGAAATGCTTGAAAACGATGTCGCCGCCATCGGCCGCGACGGCGGGCCGCACGCGGGTCTCAATCAGCTCGATGATCTGTTCGACGACTTCCCGGTCTTCGCCTTCATAGTCCTCAATCGGCGTCGCGGGCGAAGACGACTGAGCATTGGCGCCCTCCGCCAGGACCGGCAGACCGGCGGTGAGAAAATCGGCGATGGCGCCGAGGAGCGCCGGCTTGATGTGCATCCATTCGACCGCCTCGGCCTTGGTGACGGTGATAAAGTCGGCGCCGAGATAAACGCCCATGACCCCGTCCGTTTCAAAGAGCGTCGCGGCGAGCGGCGAGGCCGCGGCAGCCTCAATCGTCGGGAAATCGACGCCCAGCGCGCCTTGCCCCAAGACCGGCTGGCCGGGCAGGAACTTCATGGATTGCGGGTTGGGGGTGTCTTCGGTCTGGATGAACATGGGAAAACTCTCTTCTTCCGGCCCTACCTAGGGAGGAAACGCCCCGGTCGCAACGCCCGCGCGAGCGGAGGAGGCTCATTCAGCCTTCATATGTTCGCGAGAAATGAGCAAAACGCTGGCGAAAACGACGCCAAATCCGAGGAGGTGGAGCCAGCGGAAAGCCTCGCCCAGAAGCACATAGGAGAGAACCAGCGCCGAAACCGGCATCAGCCCCATGAAGACCGCGGCGATGGAGCCTTCGGTCCGCGAGATCCCCGCATACCAGAGCGCCGTTCCGAGCGCGAGCGTGCCCGCCCCGTACCAGGCGACCGCGGCCCATTCTCCGGCGCTCACCGCCCCTGCATCGAAGTCGCTCCACTGAAACGCCGCAAGGACCGCAAAGAGCGGGATCGAGGCCGACGCCGCCAAAAAGGCCACAAGCACAGGGGAAAGGTCGGCGCTCACCATGCGGCCGAGCAGGGTATAGGCGGCCTCGCAACAGACCGCAGCGAAGATCAGCGCCATGCCGAAAAGGGCCTTGCCGCCGCCCCCGTCGCCGCCCGCCGCGCCCGTGATATGAAGCAGCGCGACCCCGCCCACAGCCAGCGCCAGCGCCAGGATTTTGCGCGCCGTGGCGCTCTCGCCGAAGAACAGGATCGCCGACGCCGCGGTCACCGCGGGCGTTGTCGCCATCACCACCGCGCCGCCGACGCCAGAAATCATCCGCATGCCGTAAAGCATGAAGGCGGAAAATCCGACCATGCCGAAAAGCGCGATGGCGGCGAGCGCGATCACGTCCTTGCGGCTCGCCTTCTTCACATCGCCGAGCCGGCCGATGGCGAAGGGCGCGAGGGCCAAGGCGCCAATGCCGACCCTGAGGAGCGAGCCCACAAAGACCGGCATGACATCCGTCACGATTTTAGAGACCGGCGTCGCCGAGCCGAAGAGGATCATGCCCGAGGCAAGACAGGCGAAGGCGAGCGCATCCGAGCTTTCAGCCGTCTTTTGTTCGGTCATGGACGCAAAACGGCCATAAGCGGCCAATTGTTCCGCCTTTCCGCCCCCGCCAAGCATTGCGGGGCGCGGGGGACCCGCGTATGCCTCGGCGAAACCCGCCAGACAAGCCGGAACCGCTCCATGGACGAAGAGACGAGAAAATACAGCGACGAAGAGGCCCTCAACTTCCACAGCCGCGGCAAGCCCGGCAAACTGGAGGTGACGCCCACCAAGCCCATGTCGACGCAGCGGGATTTGTCTCTCGCCTATTCCCCCGGCGTCGCCGCGCCGGTGCGAGCGATCGCAGAAGACCCGGACAAGGCTTATGACTACACCGCTAAGGGCAACATGGTGGCGGTTATCTCGAACGGCACCGCCATTCTCGGCATGGGCGACCTGGGCGCCCTCGCCTCGAAGCCGGTCATGGAAGGCAAGTGCGTCCTTTTTAAACGGTTCGCCGATATCGACTCCATCGATCTCGAAGTCGACACCAAAGACCCGGAAGCCTTCATCAACGCCGTCAAATATCTTGGCCCCGCCTTCGGCGGCATCAATCTCGAAGACATTGCGGCGCCCGAAAGCTTCATGATCGAGCAGCGGCTGAAAGAGGAGATGGACATTCCCGTCTTCCATGACGACCAGCACGGGACGGCGATCATCGCGGCGGCGGGGCTGTTGAACGCGCTCGACATCACCGGCAAGTCGATCAAGGACGTCAAGGTCGCCGTTTCCGGCGCGGGGTCTTCAGCGCTTTCCGTGATCGGCCTCATCAAGGCCATGGGGCTCCCCCATGAAAACGCGCTCGTTTGCGATTCCAAGGGCGTTCTGACCAAGGGCCGCCAGCTCGATCAGTGGCGCTCGGCGCATGCCGTCGAGACCGACAAGAAAAGCCTCGCCGAGGCTATGGACGGCGCCGATGTGGTGATCGGCCTTTCGGTCGCCGGCGCAATCTCCAAAGACATGATTAAATCCATGGCGAAAAACCCCATTGTTTTCGTCATGGCCAACCCGACGCCGGAAATCCTGCCCGAGGAAATCATGGCCGTGAGGCAGGATGCGATCATCGCCACCGGCCGGTCGGACTATCCGAACCAGGTGAACAACGTTCTGGGCTTCCCCTACATCTTCCGCGGCGCTCTCGACGCGCGCGCGCGCACCATCAACGAAGAGATGAAGATCGCCTGCGCCGAAGCGCTGGCGCGGCTCGCCCGCGAGGACGTGCCCGACGAAGTCGCCGCCGCCTATGGCAAGCGCCTGCGCTACGGGCCCGGCTATATCATTCCGACGCCCTTCGACCCGCGCCTCATATCCGAAATTCCACCCGCCGTCGCCAAGGCCGCCGTGGATACGGGCGTTGCAAGGCGGCCGATCGAAGATTTTTCAAGCTACAAAAACGCGCTCGCCGCGCGGCTCGACCCCGCCGCCTCCTTCCTGCAGCGCATTTATTCCTCCTTGCGCGGCGTCGAAACGCAAAAGCGTGTCGTCTTCGCCGAGGGCGAGGAAGAGGCGGTCATTCGCGCCGCTTACGGCTTCCAGCAGGAAAATCTAGGCCGTGCGATCCTGATCGGACGCGAGGAATATATCCGCAAGGGCCTGAAGGACGCCGGCCTGCCCGAAGACGCAGATTTCGAAATCCATCACTCCCGCACCGCCAAGCACAGCGGTCTTTATACGGAATACCTTTACAAGCGGCTTCAGCGGAAAGGCTATCTCCACCGAGACGCGGTTCGCCTCGTCAATACGGATCGCAATGTTTACGCCGCCTGTATGCTGGCGCATGGTCATGCCGACGGCATGGTGACCGGCATCACGCGCCATTACGACGTGGCGCTCGATAATGTTCGCCTCGCTCTCGACCCGCGGCCAGGCGAGCGCATGGTGGGCATGTCCATCGTTCTGACCAAAAGCCGTACGTTGTTCATCGCAGACACCAATGTCACCGAACTGCCGACGTCTGAGGATCTCGCGGAGATCGCCATGCAGGTGGCGCACGCCGCACGCCATATCGGCTTTCAGCCCAAAGTCGCCTTCGTTTCCTATTCGAATTTCGGCAATCCCGACACGGAACATTCGCGCCGCGTCGCAGGCGCCGTGGAAATTCTCGACAAGCGAGCCGATATCGATTTCGAATATGAAGGCGAAATGACGCCGCGCATGGCGCTCAATGAAAAGCTGCGCGAGCTTTATCCTTTCTCGCGCCTCAAGGGCGAAGCAAACGTGCTCATCACGCCGGGGGTCCATTCCGCGGCGATCTCATCAAAGCTGCTGGGCGAGGTCGGCGGCGCGCTGGTGCTGGGCCCCGTCCTCATCGGCCTCGAACGGCCCGTGCAGATCGCCCAGGTGGGCGCGCCGGTCGGCGATATCGTCACGCTCGCCGCCATGGCCGCTTACGAGCTCGATGCGGAGCACCGGTCCTGGGCGGAAAAGACGGCGTAAACGCAATTAGCAATTTCTGCGCATGCGCCGCACTTATCTGTCGTTAATTTTCTTTAAACGCACAGAGTTCGCATTCTTAAGAGACGATTTCGACGAACCGTTCAACGCGCGCGTTGAAGCGGCTTTATCTTATTCGTCCGTATTCCTATTATCTTCTCATCAGGACCGAAGACGAAAACTTTTCATAGGAGGTTCTGAAGGCCGCGGGGCGCGGGCCGTTTCCAAAAACACAAAGGCAAAAGCCAAAGGAGAAACCCCATGCCCCTTAATGCAAAATCTTTCAAAATTTTCGCTATCGCCGCCGTTTCAGGCCTTGCGGCCGTTACCGCTGCAAAAGCCGGCGACGACGTGACCTTCGCTTACCGCTCCAGCGAGTTGCAATCCACTGCCAGCGTATCGAGCCTTTACAACCGGCTCGAAGCCCGCGCGGAAAATGTTTGCGCCGCCAATGCGCGTGCAATTTACGCGAAGAAAGCCGCTCAATCCTGCGAAGACAGCCTCGTCAATGAATGGATCGATGAAATCGGCGATTCGCGTCTCAACCGTCATCATGCGCAAAACGGCGCATCGCAAGTTGCGTCGGCAAGGAAGTAACCCGGCGCCGGCTTCGTCAGCGTGGCGGTTAATGACTAAGGCTGTCCGGCAGGGATCCTCCGAGCCCTGCCGGGCGGCCATGAAACACCGGCGGCAGACGGCGTTTCCAGATCGCACGCGGACGAAGCCCTTTTTTATTTAGACGTTTTTCTTGCGAAACCGAGACGACTGGTTTTTGACCATGCCTTCCGACACCGATCGCGGCAGTGTGCGCGAAAGCCAGGCGACAAATTTGTTCCAGGCGCCGGGGACGTAAACGGCCTGCCCTTTCTCCACCGCCTCTATGGCGCCTTCGACTACCGGCTCAGCCTCCATGAACATGTATTTGGGAAGCTGTGAGACAATGCTGCGGGTATTGTTGGCGTCATGAAATTCCGAATAGGTGAAGCCGGGACAAAGCGCCGAGGAGTGAACGCCGGTCCCGTCGCATTCTGCGGCGATCGATTGCGCAAAGCTGATCAGGAACGCCTTCGACGGGGCATATAGCGTATGGCCGGCAGCGCCCGGCACGAGCCCAGCGAGCGAGGCCACCTGAATGATGCGGCCGAAATCGCGATCCTTCATGCCTGGCAGGAACAACCGCGTCATCTGCGCATAGGAAACGACCATCAATTCCAGAAACGCCCGATGGGTGGGCCAGTCATTTTCGGTATAAGCGCCCGGCATTCCGAAGCCCGCATTGTTAATCAGAATATCGACGGGAATCCCGTCCGCCTCCAGCGTTTCGAAAATTGTCTGCGGCGCGGAAGGCTCGGCAAGATCCGCCGTGATGATGCGGGCTTTGACGCCGTGAGCTTTCTCAAGCTCTTCGGCGAGCGTCTTCAGGCGGTCTTCGCGCCGCGCCACAAGAATGACATTCGCGCCCCTGGCGGCGTAGCTTCGCGCGAAGGTGGTGCCGATCCCCGCCGACGCGCCAGTGATCAGCGCCCATTTTCCGGTGTAGTTCATAAGCCGCATGATTAGGGCGATCCCCGCCCGCCGTCCATGGCGTTTCTCAGGGTTAACGCCCGGCGTCAGCATAGCATAAGGCTTGCAAGGGCGTTTGCGCGGCGCGCCGATTTCCCTTGGGTCTTCCACCGGACTATAATCGGCGCCGGAAAGGAACGCAGGGAACGGTCTTGGAGAGCATCGAATTTTTGTTGATCGTCGCGGTCTTCGCCGTGATCCTGATCTGGTATCTCCGCAACGCCGAGGCCCGCTCGGACGGGCTCATTGGCTTTCTTGCCCTGAAAGACGATCCCGAGATCGCCAAGCATGGCCGCAGGCGCGCCTATCGCCTCAAGGACCGCACAGCGCGCAAGCCGGCCGGGCTGCGCGACAGCCGGGAGGCGAAAAACCAGACGGCCACCTACACGCAAAAAGGCGAGAGCAATCTCATGCGCCGCCGCTTCCGCCGTCAGGACGAAGCCCGCTATCGTGTGAAGGACAAGGCGGCGAAGTTTAAACCTGCCAAAAACACCCCGCCCAAAGGCCGGGACACGCCGCAAAACGATTAGCCGGTCAGCGCCTGCGCCAGCACGGGCAACCCCACCGCCATCACCACGCTGATCACAAGACCCAGAAACGCCTTGCCGGCGTCCATGGCGACGATGCGGCCGGTTGCCGCCGGCGAGCGGATCTTGTCCAGCGTCGCAATCGCGAATTCACGCCCGGCGATGAGCCCGAGAAAAACCCAGGTCGTCGACATGGGGATGTTGTTGAGTTCTTTGAAATAGAACAGCAGCGTCGCAAAAATAAAGTCGATGATCGTCGCAGACCGGATGTCGGTGACGGCCGTCTTGGTCTTCAGAATGCGCTGCACGGGCCCGCCGCCATTCCAGAAGGTGTAGCCGAGCAGAATGATAATCCCGGCGACGGCGACGCCAGCCTCATACTGATTGAGCGCCGGATTGCCCGCCGCGTCCACGCCGCGCGGCAAAAAGATGAAGATGTTGGCGAGATCCTGCATCAGCCAGACCGACCACAGATAGCCGGTGGTGATCCACTGGGCGAGCACCCAGACGGGCGCATGCTGTTGTTCGGCGGTTTTCAAAAACCAGCGCTCCAGCGTCGGCGCCAAGGCCGCATAAATAAGCCCTCCGGTGACGAAGGCCACCGCATAACCGATCAGCGACTTCACCAGCATGCTGTAAAGCCCGCCCATGGTTGCAAAAATCGTCAGCACCATGAAGGTCGTCGACACCGGGATGCCGAATCTCGTCAAGACAAGCAGCATCAGCGGCGGCAGCGCGTGATACCATTCCGGTTCGAAGATCGGATATTTTTCGGTGTTGTTGAGGCGTCCGAAGGACGGATCGCCATTGTTCACGAGGTAACCGTAAGCAAACACAACCACGAGCACGGTCGCGGCATAAAGAAAGAGCGCCCACCAGGGCAGCCGGCGATTGGAGTTGATGAAGGTGCCGAGAGTCTGAAGGGCGTCATTGCCCACAACGGCGTAGGCCGCAAATGCAAAGCCGATGGCGGCCCATAATCCGATATCGATATCCATGTCTGCCCTTTGTCGCGCAAGCCGCCGCACCAGCGCCAGCGCACGAGGCGCGCCGCCGGTCAAATTCGCGCGCACACTCTATTTTTTATGTTTCACTATTGTGACAATGGGGTGGATTTTGCCAAAAGGCTGGTGGAAATCGTTATCTCATCAGAAAAGCACGCAACGGACCCCACATGACCGACGCAGACGCGCCGACGCTCTCCCCGCTGCCGGCGGATCATCCGGCCATCCCCGCGCCGAAGACCGGCGTCCTCCTCGTCAATCTCGGCACGCCGGATGCGCCGGAGGCGGGCGCTGTGCGCCGTTATTTGCGGGAGTTCCTGAGCGACGAGCGGATTGTGGACCTGCCCCGCGCACTCTGGCTGCCAGTGCTGCACGGGATCATCCTCAATGTCCGCCCGGCGGCGACAGCACGCAACTACGCTAAGATCTGGCGGCAGGAAAGCAATGAAAGCCCCTTGCGCTATTACACCCGCGCGCAGGCCGAAGCGCTCGCCGCGCGCTTCGCTAACGTTCGCGTGAGCTGGGCCATGCGCTACGGCAATCCATCGGTCGCATCGCAGCTCGAAGAGATGAAACAAGACGGGTGCGAGCGCATCCTCGTCATTCCGCTTTATCCGCAATATTCGGCCACGACGACGGCCAGCGTCACCGACGCCGTCTTCGATGCGGTAAAGGCCATGCGTTGGCAGCCGGCGATCCGAACGGCGCCGGCCTTTCACGACGAGCCGGCCTATATCGAGGCGCTCGCCGCCGTGACGCGGCGCCATCTCGCGACCGAGGATTTTGCGCCGGAGCGCGTCATCATTTCGTTTCACGGCCTGCCCCAGCGCTATTTCGACATGGGCGATCCCTATCATTGCCATTGCGCCAAAACGGCGCGGCTCCTGCGCGAGAAAATGGGATGGACGGAAGACTTCGCCCCTATGGCCTTCCAGTCGAAATTCGGCCGTGAGAAATGGCTCGAACCGGCGACGGAAGACGTGATCAAAAAGCTCGGCGGCGAGGGCGTGAAGAAACTCGGCGTCATAACCCCGGGCTTTGTCGCCGACTGTATCGAAACGCTCGAAGAGATCGACATCGCAGGCCGCGAGACCTTTATGGAGGCGGGCGGCGAGGCCTTTACCGCCATTCCCTGCCTCAATGACGCGCCGGAAACGGCTGCGCTGCTCGAAACTCTTGCGCGGCGGGAAACGGCCGGATGGATTTAACCCCCGCGAGATGAAAGTCTTTTATTCGGACAGCTTCGATCTCAATCTGCCCCCGGGTCACCGCTTTCCCGGAACCAAATACGGGATGCTGCGACGAACTCTGCTGAATGAAAACATTCTCGCCCCGGACCAGCTTGAAATCTCGCCCATGGCGAGCGACGCCGATCTTTTGCGCGCTCATGCGCAGCCTTTCGTGGACTCAATCGAACAGGGAACGATAGATCCCGCCGCCATGCGCCGCATCGGCTTTCCATGGTCGCGTCACATCGCAGTGCGGGCGCGGGCGACCATGGGAGGCGCCATCGCCGCGGCGCGCGAAGCCATGATAACCGGCCTGTCCGGTCAACTGGCGGGCGGCACCCATCACGCCCATTACGATTTCGGGGCGGGCTATTGCGTTTACAACGACTTCGCCGTGGCCGCGCTCGCCTTGCTGACGGAAGGCGTCGTTTCGCGCGTTGCGATCATTGATCTAGATGTTCATCAGGGCGACGGCAACGCCGCTTTGCTGGCGCCGCGGCCCGACTGCTTCGTTCTGTCGGTACACGGAGAGAAAAATTTCCCGTTCCGCAAACATGTGTCCGATCTCGATGTAGAGCTGCCGGACGGCACCGAAGACCGGGACTATCTCTCAGCGCTGGCGGATGCCTTGCCCGCGGTTTGGGATTTTCGCCCCGACCTTGTCCTTTATCAGGCCGGCGTCGATCCCTTGAAGGAAGACCGGCTCGGCCGCCTCGCCCTCACGCAGGAGGGCCTCGCCGCGCGCGACCGCCTTGTCCTGAGCGAAGCCTATAGCCGCGGCGTTCCGGTCTCCATGGCCATCGGCGGCGGCTATGGCGACCCTATCGAGGCGAGCGTCGCCGCCTACGCCAACACCTATCGCATGGCGAAAGCGATCCATCGCTTCTAGCGCGCCAACCCTAGCCGATGAGGGCGCGCGTTTTCTCGATGAAGCCGTCCACCTCTTCCTGCGTCGTTCTGAAAGAGCAGATCAAACGATGGCCTTTCCCGTCCGCCGGGTCGCCGGGCGTGACCCAGGGATAAAAGACATCGCCACTCTCACGCAGCTTTTCCGCGACGCCGTCAGGAAACACCACAAACACTTCATTGATGTCCGTGGGATAAATCAGCGATACGCCGGGAATATCGCAAAGGCCGGCCGCCAGCCGCTGCGCCATAGCGTTCGCATGGGATGCAAGTTTCAGCCACAACCCGTCCTCCAGATAAGCGCCGAACTGCGCTGAGATGAACCGCATTTTCGACCAGAGATGACCGGCGCGTTTCCTCATGAATTCGAAATCCATGGCCCGATGACGGTCGAAAAACACCACCGCCTCCGCTGCGATGCAGCCATTTTTAGTGCCGCCGAAGCAAAGCACATCAACGCCCGCTTTCCAGGTCATTTCCGCAGGGCTGACGCCCAGAGACGCGACAGCATTGGAAAAGCGCGCGCCATCCATGTGGACGGAAAGATGCGCCTCGCGCGCGGCGTCGCAGACCGCGGTTAATTCCTCCACAGAATAAACTGTCCCGCACTCGGTGCCCTGCGTCAGCGACAAGGCGCTCGCCGGCGCGCCATGGGGCGGGCGATGGGGGAAGCCCTTTAACGTTTTGTTGATCGTCGCCGGCGTCAGCTTTCCATTCTCGCCTGCGATCGGGAGAAGCTTCGCGCCGCCGGTGAAAAATTCCGGTCCGGCGCATTCATCCATCTGCACATGGCTTTCCTCATGACAGAGCACCATGCCGTAAGGCGGCGTCATCACCGACAGCGCAAGACCGTTCGCCGCCCCGCCAGTGGCGACGAAATAAACCGCGCATTCACGGTCAAAAACTTCCGCGAATTTCGCTTCCACTTTCTTCGTCAGGTCGTCACCGCCATATCCCGGCACGGCGCCGTCATTGGCGCGATGAAGGGCGTCGAGAATTTCCGGGGCGGCGCCCGCCCAGTTGTCCGATGCAAAGCTCATACGCTTGACTGTCCGGCCTTTTTGTAAAGCCCGTCAAGTTCCTTAGCGAAATGTGCAAAATCCTCTACAACGTGCGCGGCGCCAGCCTCAAGCAGACGATCCCCGTGGCCGTCGAAAATATGACCGCCGCCGAGAAAACCCCAGACGGTCATCCCCGCCGCTCTTCCCGCCCTGACCCCGTTTTCGCTGTCTTCAAGTACGAGGCATCGTTCCGGCGCGGCGCCGATGCGTTCCGCCGCATAGAGGAAAATATCCGGCGCCGGTTTCCCATGCGCCACGAGATCGGCGGAATAGATATGCGGGGCGGCGAGATCGTAAAGCCCCGTACGCTCCAGTTTCGATTGCAGGAAATGCGCGCGCGACGAGGATGCGACGCCGACAGCGGCCACATGGGCGCGGGCTTTGCGCAGCGCCGCATCGGCGCCCGCAACCGCCGTCAGCAAGTGTCGTTCGCGCCGGCGCCCTTCGAGGATGCGGTCTTCGAAATCATCAGGGACTTCCCGCCCATGGGTATGGTGATAATCCTCGCGCAGCGCATCGAAAAAGGCCCGGTCATGTAGTCCGACGAATTTGCGCACATAATCTTGAGGCGAATAGACAAGCCCCAGCGCCTCGAGCGCAATGCGTTCGCCTTTTATCGCCAAGACCTCTGAATCGACCAGCACGCCGTCGCAATCGAAAATAAGGGCGTCGAACGATTTTCCTGGTTGAGACGGCATTGAGCGGTTGCTTTCTTTCAGGGCGCAGGCCGTCCTCTATTCGAAATCCGCTTTCTTCACCATGCCTTTGTCAGTGTTGGAGCCGCAAGCATCCAGCTTTTGCTGCAAGAACCGCCTGCTTCTCTGGCGGGAAGCGAAGGGGCCCGCCTCGCCTTAAACGCGCGGGGCGCCGCAACTTAATCGGATTTCACCGGGTTTTCCTTGAAAACCGCCGCTCAATGGAGGGATAGTCACTCCTATGGAGCAGCTTTCTCGGACAGGGGCGGAGTTATGCGAATAGGGATTTTACTGAGCGTCAGCGCGGCGGCGCTCGTAATGGCGACATCGGCGGAAGCGCGCAATGGGGAAGAGCGCGCCGAAAACCAAAATCCGGCGCAGAATATAGAGCGCGATGCCAATGCCCGTGTGAAAGCGCGTCTGCGCCATCGCTTGGGCCCCGCGGCGCCCGCCTTCCATCAGGGACGTGAAATCAGGAGCTTTGACGGGACCGGCAATAATCTCGCAGCGCCTGAAGCCGGGGCGGCTTTCTCCCCCCTCGTCCGGCTGACGCCCAATGACTACGCCGACGGCATTTCGCAAATGGCGGGATCTTCACGCAAAGGCCCGCGGGAAATTTCCAACATCGTGGTCGATCAGGCGGGCCAGTCCTTCCCGAATCCGTTCGGCACAAGCGATTTTCTTTGGCAATGGGGACAATTCATCGACCATGACTTCGCCCTTGGCGACGGCGTAAAAAGCGACGACCGTTCCCACGATATTGCCGTCCCGCTGGGCGATCCGCATTTCGATCCCTTCTCAGAGGGCGACAAGTGGATCCGCTTCGACCGTGCGATTTTCGATGAAGAGACGGGTACGGATCTTTCCAACCCGCGCGAGCAAGAAAACGAAATCACTTCCTGGCTCGATGGCTCCATGGTCTACGGCTCAAGCGACGAGCGCGCGGCAGCGCTTCGGACTAATGACGGCACGGGGCGGCTCAAAACCAGCAAGGGCGATCTCCTGCCCTTCAATACAGACCTTCTTCCCAACGCGAATGAAGGCCCCATCGATCCGGCGGGCCTGTTCGTCGCCGGGGACGTGCGCTCAAACGAACAAATCGGCCTGACGTCCATGCACACGCTGTTCGTGCGCGAGCACAATCATTGGGCAGATTATATCCGCCGCACGCGTCCATGGTTTTCCGGCAACGATGTCTATCACGCGGCGCGGCGCATGGTGATCGCCGAAATTCAGGTCATCACCTACGAAGAATTCCTTCCCGCCCTGATCGGCAAGCGCGCCCTGTCGCGCTATCGCGGATATGAACCGGGCGATCCGGGCCTCTTCACCGAATTTTCCGGCGCCGCTTGGCGCATGGGACATACCCTCATCAATCCGCAATTGATGCGGGTCGACCGCCGCGGTCGGGAAATCGACGCCGGCCATCTGCCCCTGCGCAATGCGTTTTTCAACGCGCCCATGCTGTTGAAAAAACGCAATGACATCGATCCGATCCTGCGCGGGCTCGCCTCGCAGAAAAGCCAGACCTATGACAACATGATCGTCGACGACCTCCGGAATTTCCTCTTCGGTCCTCCGGGCGCAGGCGGCTTCGATCTCGCGGCCTTGAACATCCAGCGCGGGCGCGATCGCGGGCTGTGCTCGCTCAATGATGCGCGCAAGGCGCTGGGGCTAAAGCCGCATAAGGATTTCAGCGACATCACGTCGAACCCTGAAGTGCAGGAGCGGCTTCGCCGGGCCTTTGGAACGGTAGACGACATCGACCTGTGGGTCGGCGGCGTTTCTGAAGACCCGCTCGCCCGCGAAGGCTCGCAACTTGGCGAAACCTTCCGCGAAATCGTTATCCTTCAATTCACGGCGCTGCGCGATCATGACCGCTTCTGGTGGGAGCGTGACCTCACCCGCGCCGAACAATTGATGGTGGAGAAAACGACGCTTGGCGACGTAATCCTTCGCAACACCTCCATCAAACGGCGCGAGATTCCGAAGAACGTCTTTTACGTGGACGAGCGTCGGCCGGGAGGCGGCGGCTGGCCTCAATGGCGTTGGTAAAATTTAGAACATAAAAAAGGGCCCCTGTCGGGGCCCTTTTCTTTTCATCCGTCTCGAGACGCTTAGCCAGCGAGCGCCGCGAGAAGCAGCAACGCCACGATATTCGTGATCTTGATCATCGGGTTCACCGCCGGGCCGGCCGTATCCTTGTACGGGTCGCCCACCGTGTCGCCGGTGACGGCAGCCTTGTGGGCTTCAGAGCCCTTGCCGCCATGATTGCCGTCTTCGATATATTTCTTCGCGTTATCCCAGGCGCCGCCGCCGGCCGTCATGGAGATGGCGACGAAGAGGCCGGTGACGATGACGCCGATCAGCATAGCGCCCACCGCAGAAAGGGCGGCGACCTTGCCGGCGACGCCGAGCACCACGAAGTAAACCACGAGCGGCGACAGGATCGGCAGCATGGACGGCACCACCATCTCCTTGATCGCAGCGCCCGTCAGCATGTTCACGGCGCGGGCGTAGTCGGGCTTTTCCGTGCCCTGCATGATGCCCGGCTTTTCCTTGAACTGGCGGCGCACTTCCTCAACGATAGCGCCGGCTGCGCGGCCCACGGCCTGCATGGCGATGCCGCCGAAGAGGTAAGGCAACAAGCCGCCGATGAGGAGGCCGGCGATCACATAAGGATCGGAGAGCGAGAAGGAGACATCGACGCCGGCGAAGAACGGATACTCATCCGGATGACCGGCGAAATGCTCAATATCCTTCGTATAGGCGGCGAAGAGCACCAAGGCGCCAAGACCGGCAGAACCAATGGCGTAGCCTTTGGTGACGGCTTTCGTGGTGTTGCCGACGGCGTCGAGGGCGTCCGTTGTGTCGCGGACCGAGCCTTCAAGGCCGGACATTTCTGCAATGCCGCCCGCATTATCCGTAACCGGACCAAATGCGTCGAGCGCGACAATCATGCCAGCGAGCGCCAGCATGGTCGTGACCGCGGTCGCGATGCCGAAAAGGCCGGCAAGGTTGTAAGCGGTGATGATCGCCACGACGATGACGATAGCGGGAAGCGCAGTTGCTTCCATGGAAACGGCAAGGCCCTGAATGACATTGGTGCCGTGACCGGATTCCGACGACTTCGCCACCGACTTCACCGGACGATAGCTCGTGCCCGTGTAATATTCGGTGATCCAGACGATGAGGCCCGTCACGACAAGCCCGAGCACGCCGCACAGGAAAAGCGACAGGCCAGTGAAATCCTTCCCTTGCTCGGTCTGCGCGATGACTTCGGAGAACCCGAACATCTGGAAGGTGACAGCGCCCACAGCGACGAGGGAAAGCACGCCGGTGAGGACAAGCCCTTTATAGAGCGCGCCCATGATGTTGGTGGAGCCTTTGCCGAGCGACACGCCGAAGGTGCCGATGATCGACGTCACGATGCACACGGCGCCGATGGCGAGCGGGTAGAACATGAACTGAGCGGCGTCCGCGGTGAAAAGGATGGAGCCCAGCACCATGGTCGCCGCAACGGTCACCACATAGGTTTCGAAAAGGTCCGCCGCCATGCCTGCGCAGTCGCCGACATTGTCGCCCACATTGTCGGCGATGGTGGCGGGGTTGCGCGGATCGTCTTCCGGGATGCCGGCTTCGACCTTGCCCACCATGTCGCCGCCAACGTCGGCGCCCTTGGTGAAGATGCCGCCGCCGAGACGCGCAAAGACCGAAATCAGCGAGGCGCCGAGCGACAAGGCCACAAGGCCGTTCACCACCGCGCGGCTTTCCGGCGCGTGGCCCATGCCGACGGTGAGGATCGCGTAGTAGGAAGCAAGCCCCAGAAGCGCGAGACCGGCGACGAGCATGCCGGTGATGGCGCCGGCGTCGAACGCAACGGAGAGACCTTTTTGCAGGCTCTCGCTCGCCGCCTGGGTCGTGCGGACATTGGCGCGCACGGAGACGAGCATGCCGATAAAACCGGCGGCGCCCGACAGAACCGCGCCGATCGCAAAACCGAACGCCGGAATGAAGTCGAGCTTGAAAGCCAGAAGAAGAACGATGAACACTACGGCGCCGGCGATGGCGATGGTGGTGTATTGTTTGTTGAGATAAGCCTGCGCGCCTTCCTGAATGGCGGCGGCGATTTCTCTCATGCGGTCCGTGCCTGTAGGCAGCGACAAAACCTTGTTGACGGTGAAGGCCCCGTAGGCGATGGCGAGTAAGCCGGCCCCAATGACCAGCCAAAGCGCTAAGCTCATGTCTTAACCTTTCCTCGGATTATGTTCTGATGGATGGCCGCCGGCATGGCCGCAGCAACGGGATAAAACTCCCCGCGCGCGCTTCAACCAGCCCCCTGTTTGATGTCGGCGGGAACCTGACAAAGCCCTTGACCAAAATCAACAAAAAGTTATTCGGCGTTATGCGCGTCGAGCAATTCCGGACTTGATCCGGGATCCAGGGAAATTTTTGAAACCCGGAGCCTTCGCAGAGCCGGCCGCTGGTCGGTCCTAAGACGCGGCGCCGCGATTGCGCATCTCTTTGCGGGCGCCCGGCTCGGCGTCAGTCAGCTCCTTAACCCAAGGGTATTTCTGGGCCATTTCGTCTGTGTAACCAAGATTGCGGGCCGTCGGGCTGCGCTCGCGGTCCGTGGATTCCGCATAGAAGGTGCCGAAGCTTTTATCCCAGAAGAATTCCGCGATGCCGTAATTGCCGTTCTCATTATGGAAGTGATGCGCGAGGTGGCGCTTCTTGATGTCCTTCCAGAATTTCGATTTCGGTTCGAAGGCGAGATGTTCTCCGGCGTGGAGAAACTCGGTGTACATGGTCATCATCACGGTGCCGACGATGGCGGCGGCGGCGCAGGGCAGCCCGCCGATGAGCCAGCCGACAGGACCTGCGATCAGGAGGATTGGCGGCAACGTCGTGTGGAGTCCGCCAAAAAGCACAGATAAATCATTGGGATAGCGGTGGTGATCATAGTGAACACGCTTCCAGAAGCCCGCCAGCCACGGCGTTTTGTACATCCAGCTTCCGTGCAGGATGAACCGATGGGTTATGTACCACGCAATCGGGAAGATCAGCGCACCCACCAAAAACGCCAGTAAAAACAGCGGAATAGACTGGATCGTGACAATGCCGATGATAAGCGCCGTTAGCAGGATTAAGGCGTAGACCTGTATGGCCGGATAGGTGACATAGGCCTTCACAAGGTCGTCGAAGGTCATCCGGTTGAGGAGATATTCCTCCTCTTTCCAGGCTTTGTAGCCGATAAACAGGCGCATCGGACGCTCCATGATGGGTCTTATTGAGCCGGGAAATTAGGCGCGGCCCCGCGCCGGTTCAAGCAGCGCGCGCCGCTTCCGGCATTGAGCGCGATCAATTATCGCGGCGCCTTTGCAACATGCTGTAACATCCGGCCGCAAATCTTGAAGCCAAGCGGGCCCCAGACGAGGCTTCTGGGGCTTGCCCGTTGACCCAAGGCCTTGTATCGGCTCAAGATTAACCGGAACCATGCGATCACTAACCATGGGAACCGGGCGAGGAGGGGCGCAGGGCCCGAAAAGCGCTTTGCGCGCGCAAGAGGCAGGGCCGGCTTTCCGACCGGCAGTGAAATAGCCGGGAGACCCGGAGAGAGTGCGGGGCGTAAAATGACCGTCAGCCAGCAAACGGAGCCGCAAGCGGCGTTGCCATCGCGCAATGCGTCGCTGCCATTGCAGCGCAGCGGATTTGCGACGATTTGCGACGCGCTCGATTACGCAGCACAAGGCGAGACCGGATACACCTTTTTCAATCTTCGGGGCGAAGTCGCCGCCACGCTCTCCTACGCCGACTTGCGTCAGCGCGCCCTGACGCTCGCCGGCAAACTTGCATCCAACTTCACGCGCGGCGATCGCCTCGCTGTGATCGCCGAAACGAGCCCGGATTTCATCGTCACGTTCTACGCCTGTCAGTATGCGGGTCTTATTCCGGCGCCCATGCCCATGCCCGTCAATCTCGGCGGCAAGGACGGCTATATCAATCAGATCCGCCAGATGATCGCCGGCGCGAAAGCCGCCGCCGCGATCGGACCGGACACTTTGCGCGAATTTCTGGACGAAGCCGGCGGCGCGGTCGTTTACAGCTATGACAATCTACATGAGCTGGAAGACAACGGTGCTGAGCCCCAGCGCTTCGGAGCCGACGAATATTGCTATATTCAGTACTCGTCGGGATCGACCAGCGCCCCCAAGGGCGTCATCGGCCTGCAGCGTTCCGTTTGCGCCAACCTTACTGCGATTGCGCGCGACGGCATGGGGCTTGAACCTGGCGACCGCGCGACAAGCTGGCTGCCGCTCTATCACGACATGGGCCTTATCGGCTTTGTTCTGACGCCTATGACCGCGCAGGTCGCCGTCGACTTCCTCGCAACATCGGACTTTGTGCGCCGTCCGCTCCTGTGGCTGCGCATCATGACGGACCACAAGACTACCATCACCTACAGCCCGTCTTTCGGCTACGACCTCGCTGCGAAACGTTCGGCGCGCGCAGAACCCGGCGCCATCGATCTTTCCGCGATCCGCGTCGCGGGCATTGGCGGCGACATGGTCCGTCCGGAAGCCCTGACCGCCTTCGCCGACGCCTTTGGCGAGATGGGCTTCAACCGCAACGCCTTCACCCCGAGCTATGGGATGGCCGAAGCGACGCTCGCCATCTCCTTCCCCGAGCTTGGCGCCCCGATCACGGTCGATGAAGTGGACATGCGCCACTACACCCGCTCCGGCGTCGCCCAGCCCGCCTCGACGCTCACCTCTCCGGAAAACCGCCGCGGTTTTGTCCTGTGCGGACGCGCGCTGCCCGGCCATGAGATCCAGGTCCGGGATGAAAACGGCGCGCCCTGCGATGAGCGCCATGTAGGCCGCATTTACATTAAGGGGCCTAGCCTGACGCCTGGCTATTTCTCCAATGCCGAGGCTACCGAGGCCATGTATGACGGGGAGTGGCTCGATACCGGGGACATGGGTTATTTCCTCGGCGGTCAGATCGTCATTACCGGCCGCGCCAAGGATCTCATCATTATCAATGGCCGCAATATTTGGCCGCAGGACATCGAATGGGCGGTTGAGAAAGTCGACGGCGTGCGCGGCGGCGGCGTCGCAGCCTTTTCCGTCGATGACGGCCATGGCGAGCGCATTGTCGTCGTCGCCGAGCGCCGCGGCATGGACGCCGACGCGCTGGCGGCCCTGAAGCGCGAAATCGCCAGCGTCGTTCAGAACGCTGTCGGCGCGCCGGCGGAAATCGTCCTCGCCCGGCCGCACTCCATGGTCATGACCTCGTCGGGCAAGCTTTCCCGCGCCAAGGTGAAGCAGAAATATCTCGACGGCGCTTTCGCCAGCGATGCTGGCGAAGACGAAGAGCCGCGCCCCCTTGCAGAGGCGCGGGTTTAACGCCGGAAGCAGAATGAAAGCGGCGCTTACAGGCGGCACCGGATTTGTCGGCGCCACGCTAATCGATCTCTTATTGAGGGAAGGCTGGGACGTCGCGGCGCTGGCGCGCGATCCGGCGCGGCTCCCTCACGCCGACAAGGTTCATGTCGTCAAAGGGCCGCTCGAAGACGAAGCTGCGCTGACCGCAATCGCCCAGGACGCGGATGTTTTCTTTCATCTTGCAGGGCTCACCCATGCGCGCAGCCGGAACGATTATGAACGCGTCAATGTCGCGGGCGCCGAGGCCGCCGCGCGGGCCGCCGCCGGCGCTGGCGCAAAACTCGTTCACGCTTCCTCCATGTCGGCGCGACAGCCGGGGGTTTCGCCTTATGCGAAAAGCAAATCCGACAGCGAAAGCGCGGTCGCCAAAGCCGGGGACGCATGGGTCGCGCTGCGTCTGCCTGCGATCTATGGCCCCCGGGACATGGTGACCCTGCCCTTTTTCAAGCTGGTGAAATCGGGCTTTGCGCTGGCGCCGAAAACGGAACCGGCCGCCCGCGCCTCCATTCTCTATGTTGAGGATGCGGCGAACGCGCTCCTTGCCGCAGCGCAGGTGCCAGCCGGCGCCGTCTACGAGGTCGGCGATGAGCGAGCCGAGGGCTGGGCTTGGACGGAAATCGGCGCGGCGCTCGGCGAGGTTTTGGGCAAGCGCCCCCGGCCGATTGCGGTTCCGCGCGGCGCCATCGCGGCCTATCATGGCGCCGTCAGAACCGTCGAAGGCGCGCTAGGGCGGGCCCCCAGCGTCCGGGAGGGGCAGATCAACGAGTTTTTCCATCCGGACTGGGTCGCACGGGAAAACCTGCTGAGCGATGCAACCGGGTGGCGGCCCCGAACGCCGCTAAAAGAAGGATTTGCAAAAACCGCCTGTTGGTATCAAGAACGCGGTTTGCTTTAATCGGGCGCGGCGGAACGCCGCCGCCGTTAGGGAGACATGACGATGTCCGGCATCCAGGAAGACGACGATCTCGTATTCCACAAGATCACCTCGCTGCTCGAACCCCTGAATGAAAAGGGCGTGAAGCTGACCCGCGAGACCGACATCATCGCCGATCTCGAGATCGATTCGGTTTCCCTTCTCGATGTCGTCATGGATATTGAAGACAATTACGACATCTCGATCCCGGTCAACACGATCTCGGAGATCAAGACCATCGGCGAGCTTGTGGACGCCATTCACAAGATCAAGAAAGAACAATCGTAAAGATGAGCCTGTTTGAAAAATTCGAAGACAAGTCGCGCCTGTTGAAAGGCTTGCTTGAACAGTCGCCGCGCGACCCCTTCTCCGTCTCCATGGACGAAATGCTGGGTCCGACCCGGGCCATGGTCAAAGGCAAGGAAATCGTTCTCGCCGGCACCAACAATTATCTCGGCCTGACCTATGACGAAGGCGCCATCGAAGCCGCCTGTGACGCCGTGAAATCTTCCGGCACCGGCACGACGGGCTCGCGCTTCGCCAACGGGACTTATGCGGGCCATAAAGAACTCGAAGCCGATCTCGCCGAATTTCTCGGCTATAAGCACTGCATCGTTTTTTCGACCGGCTACCAGGCCAATCTCGGCGCGATCTCGGCGCTCGCGGCGCCGCCAAATGATGTGATCCTGATCGACGCCGACTGTCACGCCTGCATTTATGACGGCTGTCAGCTTTCCGGGGCGGAGACGATCCGCTTCCGCCACAACGATCCCGAAAGCCTCGACAAACGCCTGTCGCGTCTCGGGCCCGAGGTGAAAGGCAAGCTCGTCTGCCTTGAAGGCATGTATTCCATGTTCGGCGATGTGGCGCCGGTAAAGGAATTCGTTGAGGTCGCCCACAAGCACGGCGCCCAGGTGCTGCTCGACGAAGCCCATTCCTTCGGCGTTTTCGGCGAGGGCGGACGCGGCGTGTGCGAACGCGACGGCGTGCTGGCGGATGTGGATTTCTACACCGGCACGTTTTCAAAAAGCCTCGCCTCCATCGGCGGCTTCGTCGCATCGAACCATCCAGAACTTGAATATCTTCGCTTTTCGAGCCGGCCTTATGTCTTCACCGCATCACCATCGCCGGCCAATGTGGCGGCGGCCTCCGCCGCCCTGAAGAAGATCTCGACTGACAGTTCCATGCGAACGCGTTTGTGGGAAAACGCCGAACGCATTCACGCCGCATTCACCCAGCTCGGCTTCGAGCTCTGCGCGCCGGCGAGCCCGGTGATCGCTGTGAAACTGAAAAACAAGGAAGAGGCCTTCATGGCCTGGAATGTGCTCATGGAGAACGGGGTTTATGTGAACCTTGCGATCCCGCCGGGCACGCCCAACGCCGCATCGATCCTGCGCCTGTCGGTCTCTGCGGCCCATACGAATGAAGATCTCGATGTGGTCGTCGACGCCTACACAACCCTGTCGCAAATCCTTGCTAAAGGAGCCGCCTGACCGCTGAAACGCGAGGATCACAAACGCGTCAGGCGCAAAACCGCCGCATTTCACCCCTAACCTCGGCGGTAATCGCGACTATATGGGCGGGCTGGCGACTGATGTTTGATAAGGAGCCCAAAGTGAAGCGTATCGGGATCATCGCAGGAATGGCGCTGGCGAGCCTCGCAGCACCGTCCTTCGCGAAAAATGCGGACATTGAGGAAGCGGATTTCGCATTCGAGCATGTGAGCTGCACTGGCGCGGAAAACGAAATTCGCGTCATCGTCTCAGGTGTGAAAAAAAGCGCCGGGCTTGTCACCGTCGATCTCTTCCCCAACCGCGAAGAAGGCTTCTTGCGCGGGCGCGGACGCCTCGATCAAGTGAAATTTGCCGCCAAGGCGCCAGAGACCAAGCTTTGCATCCATGCGCCGGAAAGCGGGCTCTTCGCCATGTCAGCCTATCATGACGAGAACGCCAATGGCGATTTCGACAAGACCGGCCTCGGTCTTCCCGCTGAGGCGTGGGGCATCTCGAACAATCCGAAAGTGATGTTCGGCCCGCCGCCGGTGGAGAAGGCGCTCTTCGATGTGAACGCTGAAACTGGCGCCCATGTGCATATTCGCCTCAACTGATCCGGCGTTTTATTGGCTGGCGAAATTCGCTAAAGTCGCGGTCTAGCCCCGCTTGGACGCCGTCATGCTCGACAAAACAGCCGCTCTGGAAATCCGCCCCGTTGAGAGCGCGGAGGACCTCAAAACCTTCATCCGCATGGCGAGTGCTATTTATGCGGACGACCCGAATTATGTGGCGCCGCTGGAATATGAGCTGTCGGCCCGGCTCAACGCAGACAAAAACCCTACAATTAAAGGCCTGCCCGTGAGGCGCTGGATCGTCTACAAAAACGGCGTTCCGGCGGGACGCATTCAGGCCCTTGTCAACAAGGCGCATCTTGACTGCCATCAGGACGGCGCCGGTCATTTCGGTTTTTTCGAATGTATTGACGATCAGGCTGTCGCGCATTTGCTTCTGAAGACCGCTGGCGACTGGCTCAAGGGGCAGGAGGGCGTGACCAAAATCCTCGGCCCCTTCAATAACAGTATTAATGAAGAAACCGGCCTTCTTATCTCCGGCTTCGATGCGCCGCCCTATGTGATGATGCCTCATGGGCGCCCCTATTACGCCAGCCTTTTAGAGGCGGAGGGTTTCTCGAAAGCCGTTGACATGCACGCGCTGGAATATGTGCCGCGCCCGCAATTAATGCCCGACAAGCGCCAGCGCTTCATCGACAAGGCGCTGTCAAATCCAAAAGTCGCATTCCGCAATATCGACATGTCGGATTTCAAAGCGGAAATCCGCCGCCTCATTCATATCTTCAATGATGCATGGAGCGACAATTGGGGGTTTATTCCGTTTACGGAGGACCAGATCGACCATATGGCGGCGGAGCTTCGCCCGATCATTTCGCCTTATAATGTCGTTTTCTGCGACTATGACGGCGAACCGGCGGCGTTCAGCCTCGTTCTGCCGGACGTCAATAATCTGACGCGCGATTTCGGCGGAAAATTGTTGCCGTTTAACTGGGCTAAGCTGGTCTGGCGGCTTAAAATCAAGCCCATTCCACGGGCCCGCATGCCGCTGATGGGGGTCGTTCGCAAATTGCAGCGCAAGCCCGTCGGAACCGCCTTAGCCTACAAGATGATCCAGATGTCCCAGGACGCCAATGTCTCTCGCGGGGTCGTCCATTCGGAGCTTTCCTGGATTCTCGAGAACAATGAATCCATGCTGTCGCTGCTGCTCGATATGGGCGCGGAAATCTACAAAACCTATCGCATGTATGAGAAGCCGCTGTGAGATCTGTTGCGTTTTTTATTGTTTTTGGCGTGCTCTTCGGCGTTGCGCACGCGGCTGAACCAGTTCTTTACGGATATCGCATCCTTGAAACCTTTCCCCATTCGCGCGACGCCTTCACGCAAGGCCTCTTTTTCGACGGCGACGATCTTTACGAATCCACTGGACAATATGGCCAATCCTCCCTGCGTCAGGTGAACCTCGAAAGCGGCGAAGTCCTGCGGAAAACCACCCTTCCCGAAACCTATTTCGGCGAAGGATCGACGATCGTAGACGGCGACATTTTCATGCTGAGCTGGCGTTCCGGCGCCGCTTTTCGTTTCGACTCTGATGATTTCGGGCTGGAAGAAAGCTTTGCCTATGAGGGCGAAGGCTGGGGGCTCGCCTATGACGGAAAGACCCTGATCATGAGCGACGGCACGCCGGAACTGCGCTTCATCGATCCGGAAAACTTCGCCGAGCAACGCCGGCTGACGGTGAAGCTTCGCGGCAAGCCGCTGAAACATCTCAATGAACTCGAATGGGTGGACGGCGCCGTCTACGCCAATGTGTGGAAAACAAACGCGCTGGTTCGGATCGACCCGCAGACGGGCGATGTCACCGGCATTGTCGATTTGCGCGGTTTGCTTGAAGCCGAGGACATGGTTCCCGGCGAAACAGATGTCTTGAACGGCGTCGCCTATGACGGCGAAGACGGCGTCTTTTACGTCACCGGCAAATACTGGCCGAAACTGTTCAAGATCGAGCTTATCGAACTCGTCAATTAACGGAAGAACGGCTCATCGAAGCTTCTGAGCTTGCGCGAATGCAGCGTGCCGGCGCGCGCCTCCTCCCGCAAAAGATCGATGGCGCGAATGCCGATTTCAAGGTGCTGGCTGATCCGCTCTTGATAGAAAGCGTCGGCCATGCCGGGCAGTTTCACTTCGCCATGCAGCGGCCGGTCCGAAACGCACAGAAGCGTTCCATAAGGCACGCGATAGCGATAGCCATTGGCGGCGATAGTCGCCGATTCCATATCGATGGCGATGGCGCGGGCCTGGTTGAGCCGCACGGCGTTGCGCTCGAAGCGAAGCTCCCAGTTGCGGTCGCCGGTGGTGACAACCGTGCCAGTGCGCAGATGCTCTTTCAGCTTCGATTTGTCGATGCCGGAAACCTCCTGCACGGCCTGGGTCATGGCGAGTTGAACCTCCGCCAGCGTCGGCAGCGGCACGGAAGGCGGCAGCACGTCGTCGAGCACATTGTCCTCGCGCAGATAAGCGTGCGCCAGCACGTAATCGCCAAGCCGCTGAGAACGCCTCAAGCCCCCGCAATGGCCGATCATCAGCCAGACATGAGGACGCAGCACAGCCAGATGGTCGGTGATCGTTTTAGCATTTGAAGGCCCCACGCCGATATTGACCAGCGTGACGCCGTCATGGCCTTTCTGCACAAGATGATAGGCAGGCATTTGCGGCAACCGGGCGACGGGCGGGGTGTCGGGCTTTTTGCTTTTGGTAGTGATGCGGTCGCCGGGCTCTATCAACGCCTCGGCGCGACCGGCGTCGATTTCGGCTTTGGCGTATTCCACAAACTCATCCACATAGCGCTGGTAGTTCGTGAACAGAATATAGTTTTGAAAGTGCTCCGGCTTGGTCGCCGTATAATGCTGAATGCGGTGCAGTGAATAGTCAATGCGCTCCGCGGTAAAGAGCGACAAGGGCATGGCTCCGTGACGCTTCAGGATAAACTGGCCATCGACAATATCGTCATTGGTCGAAACCAGATTCGGCGTGTGAAAGTGGTATTGAAGACGATTTCGCTTTTCCGCCGTCAGGCTCGCCGTCGCCTTTTCAAGCGCGAAGGTGAGCGGTATCGGCGTGAAGGATTTGCCGACAAACACCTTGGCGGAAAAACGATCGATGACGCGTGCAAGCTGTTCCCGGAAATAATTCGCAAAGAGCGCCGGCTGCGTCACGGTGGCGCCATGCACGCTGACCGAGGCCACCTGACCCAGCGCCAGCTTCGAGGTCTGCGGCGCAGCCTCCGCCGGCACGACAGCGCAGAGATAGGGATAGACGGCGCCGCTTTCCTGGCCGTCAGCGCCGGCGTCCATCGCCTCGCCCGCGAGATAGCGCTCGAACCGCGCCCGGGTCTGGGCGTGCGCCTCGTCATAAAGGGCCTCGAGCCGGGCCGCGGCCTCATCAGGGCTGGCGCACTGGACGAGATCGCTGGCGGGGACGTCGAAATCCAGCATTTCCGCCATGCTTGCCTCCGAAAATGAAAAAAGTCCCGCTCTTTACACCAGCGGCGGCCCGGAGGCCAGCGCTCATAATATCAAGGGTTAAGCGCGATTAAGCCGCGCCGCCAGGCGCGAGGCGAAGATCGCCGCCCGGTCGCGCAGGGGCGCGGCGCCGGGGCGCGGCGGCGTTCGCCCCTGCGCGCGCAACCAACCATTCGCGCGGCGCAAATGCGCCTCCGCATCCGAAACCTTGGACCGCCAGGTGACCGAAAGGGAGATCGACACTTCCGGCCCGACCTTCACCCAGTGCGGGGTTTTCACCGGCACATAAAGTGCGTCGCCAGGCGCAAGATCGATCGTTTCGGCCAGACTTTCATATTCCTTCTTGTACGGAAGATTGCGATGGCCGCCAGCCCGGTGAAATGCTTCATGCGCGTCATCGCTCACAATAGTCTCAGAGTCATTCGGAAAGAGGGTGAAGTCTTTTGCGCCCTTTATCTGCAACAAGATGTTGTGTTCCGGGTCCATATGAAACGGCGTCACAGATGATGGCGAGGACACGAAGATAAATCCCTCACGCATGTGCATGTCACCCGTAGCGGTTTTCGCGATGGGCGCCACATCCGCAAGGCAGCTTTCGAGAAGCGCCGCGTAATCTTTATCCTGCTCGATATTTTTCAGAACGATCCAGGACTTGTTTTCCGCGATGCGGCGCACCGTTTCTTCGGGGGTCAGGCCGTTCATCGGCGTTTTTTCAGGGTCCTGCCCAATGGGCAAGTCGCCGGAATTATATTCGACTGACGTCTGGGGCAGAGCCCGGGCAAGGGCTGTGAGCCGCTCTATGGCGAATAGCGGATGGTCCGTCAGGCGGTGGCGGAGCCGCGCGGGCACCGCCGGATAACGAGCCGACAAAGCAGCAAGGGAGCTGGGATCGAACGCCATCGCCGACTATTCCTTGGGAAACCGGTCGCGCGCGCCCTCAAGCGCCCTGGCGATCGACAGTCTCGCCTTGGCGCCCAGGCCGCAGCCGCTGACATTAAGCCCCGTCACCACGCGGCGCGCGCGCCACAAGCCGTTGATCATGGAATGATCGGGCGCGGCGCAACTGTCGGCGAAACGGAAATCCGCGCGGCCGAGGAGAGAGCGCATGGCCTCAATCTCGATCATCACGCCCGGTGAAAACCGGTCGAAAGCCGGATCGTGACAGATTTTCAGGGAATAGGCGGCCCCGCCCTCGATCAACGTGGCCAGCATGGCGATGGGCCGGAAATCGAGATCGAGACGCAGGAAATGAAGCGCATTCGCCTCATGAGCGCGCTTGATAGTTTGCCGGAACCACTCCGCATCGCGCTCGCTCGATTTCAGGGAAGTTCTTTTCTTGCCCTTCCAGCCCTTGTCCTCAAGCAGAAGGAATTCTTCCGTCCAGGCTGTGATATCATCCGTAGGCGTTGCTTCGCGGACAGCGATCTCGCCCAGTTCATTGAGACGGTTGCGCAGCCGTTGCAGCTCCTTGCGTTTTTTCTTACGCACATGGACCGCCAGCGTCGCCTCTACGCTCGCGCCGCCCTGTAACGCTGCGCGCGAGATGGCGCCGGCTTCATAATGAATGCGCTTCCGGGCTTTGGCTGCTTCCAGCGCAGCCTTGTAGACAGGCCCGTCCCGCTCAATGCGGCCGAGCCTGGCAAAGCCGCTCGCCTCTTCATCTTCGCAAAGAAGCGCGAACAGGCCCTTGAAGGCTTCGTTTTCGAAACCCTGCGCGATCAGGGGCGCGCCGTAATAACAATGAGGATAGGTCCAGGTCGCCCAGTGACGGTAAGGCAGGCGCGCATAGACCCGGCGCTTTTCTACGGGCCAGAGGCCTATCAGCCGCTCGCCCAGCCACACGCAGGCAAGGCGCACCCTGTCATCGCCATAAGCCTGAAGCGCGGGCAGCAGCGCGGGCGCTGAAAAGAACGGATTTTCTTCGAGCGCATCCTCGCTCAGCGCGACGATGGCCGGTTCGATCCCCGGCGCCGCCTCCCATGAGAGAAGCTCGGCGCGAAGACCGGCGCCCTCCCCAGCAATGACCCCTTGCGCTGTCACGGCGGCGCTCGCCTCCCCAAACTGTTCCCTTGCGGCACAGACAGGGCGCCCCTCGCCCTTTCCTGTCCCGTTTTATTGCACAGTTTGGGCCGCCGCGCGCCGGCGACGGTCCGCCCCCCCTGCGGCCTTAAAGCGCGCGAAGCTCCTCATCGGACAGGCTGCGCGCCTCATCCACAAGCATGATTGGCACGCCGTCGCGCACCGGATAGGCAAGCCGCGCCTTCTTGCTCAAAAGTTCGCCATTCTTGCGGTCATAAACCAGCGGCCCCCTCGTCTGGGGGCAGACGAGAATTTCAAGCAAACGCTTGTCGATTTCTGACGCTTCAGCTTCCGCCATGGCTCCATCTCCGTTTGCTAAACCGGCTATTGAAGGGGCGCATCGTCATCCTCTCCGCCGCCCGCTAGTTCCATCAGCGCCGTCAGGCACCGCGCCTGATCCGCCAAAGTCTTCGCCTCCAGAAGCGCCTGTTTTTCATTGGGGTGAAACGGACAGCCCATGGCGAGCGACACCACCAGCGCCTCGATGGGCGCCGCGGCGGCTTTTTCCCATTCGACTTCCAATTGCTCCGTATCGAGATAATCACGAAGCGCATCCAGAAGGTCGTCGCGGTCGACAGCATCGACCGTCACATCGGGCTCGCCGTCGGCGCCGAAGGCCGACCAGTCAGGGCGCGCCATGCGATAGGGCCGGTCCGCCGCGATTTCCTCGGCCAGACGGAAGCGCCGTGTCCCCGTAAGATTGATGAGATAGCGCCCATCGCCGGTTTCCGCGAATGATGTAATGCGCCCGGCGCAACCGGCGTCATAAAGCACCGGCTTTTCCGCCCGCTCATCGTCCCGCGGCTGGATCATGCCGATCAGGCGGTCGCCGGCGAGCGCGGCGTCCACCATGGCGAGATAGCGCGGCTCGAAAATATTGAGCGGCATTTGCCCGCCCGGCAGCAACAGGGCGCCCTCCAGCGGAAACAGAGGCAGGGTTTCCGGCGTTGGATCCAGTCTTGCGGGACCTTTCGTCCCTTTCATGGGCGTTCGCTCCAGCTCTTACGAAAACAAGATTGACGACAGGCGTCGACGCCCGCGCACAGTGGCGGGGTGGGTCTGGCCCAGCGCCTCGAAAACGGTCAGCAGCTTCTGACGAGCCTCGCCCTCATGCCAGTCACGATCGCGCTCGATAATCGCGAGCAGCGCGTCGATGGCGGGCTCCATGGAGCCAGCGCCGAGCAGTCCGTTGGCGAGCGCAAAACGCTTGTCGAGGTCTTCCGGCGCGCCTTCCGCCGCCGCTTCCAGCGCTGCGATATCGCCGGTCTCGCCGCCGCTTTCCGCAAGCGACAGGGCCGCCTCGACGCTCGCTACCGCCGGATCCGTTCGTTTTGCCTCCGGGATCATGGCGAGCGTGTCCCGCGCCTGATCCTTGTCGCCAAGAGCGAGATGGCACCGCGCCAGCCCCGCAAGCGCCGCGACATTTTCCGGGTCTGTCTGCGCGGCCTGCGCAAACAGATGCGCCGCCGTCGTCACATCGCCGCCCTCGAAAGCCGCCTCGCCGGCCGCGACATAATCCTGATCCGGCTGGCCCATGGCGCCAGCCGCGCCATCGGACTGGGGCAGGCGGTCAATAAAATTCTTGATCTCGCTTTCAGGCAACGCGCCCTGAAAGCCGTCCACGGGACGGCCCTGGAAAAACGCGTAAACGGTCGGAATTGACTGAATGCGCATCTGCGAGGCCAGCATCTGGTTCTTGTCGATATCGATCTTGACGAGCTTGACCTTGCCCTTGGCCGCGCGCACAGCGCGTTCCAACAGGGGCCCAAGCTGTTTGCACGGCCCACACCAGTCAGCCCAGAAATCCACGATAACCGGCGTCGTCATGGAGGCGGCGAGCACATCCGCCTCAAATGTTTCGATCGTGGCGTCCTTGATCAGATCCGCTTCCGCCGGGCCGCCGGGCGCGCCACCGCCAATGATCTCGCTCATGCCTCGTCTCCATCTCTTCTATCATTAAATGAGGGCGCGCGCGGCGAAACGCAACCGCCAAGGCGGGCCGTTTCACTCCTCAAATGGCGCGGAGAGATCGAGAATCTGCGGGGCGAAGCCGCAAGCCTCGACGAATTTGACGAGATCGTCGGGCGCGACCGCAGTCGAGGCGGTGTTTTCCAGCGGGTGAAACCAGACAGGATCATGGGCGAGAAGCGCCCTGTCGAGGATGACCGAGGATAGCGCCCGGGCGCTGTCATTGATGAGGGCAAAGGGCGTCACCGCCCCGGGAATGACCCCCATGGTCTCAGTCATCAGCTCCGGCTTGCCGAAGGAAAGGCGGCCTTTCGCCCCGAGCCGCTTGCCAAGCCCCACAAGATCGACCTTTGTTTCGCTCAGCGCCACGGCGAGATAGAGCGCGCCTTTCTTGTCTTTCAAAAAGAGGTTCTTCGAATGGCCGCCGGGCATGTCTTTCTTGAAGTCCCGGCCCTCCTCCACGGTGAAAATCGCCGGATGCTCGACAGTCTTATGCGCAATCCCGAGCCGGCCGAAAAAGGCGAACAATGCGTCCCGCGTCTTCGCCTCGGGCGAGGGCTGCGGCCCCTCGGCCGCCCTGTTTTCTGCGCCCTCTTTGCGCTCATCAAAGCTCATTATCCGCTCTCCAATCGCCGCTTTCGCCCGGGTTCCCACCGCAGATTCATGCTTGCAATGCGCCCGGCCCTCGTGCATATAGCGGCCCCTGTCGCGGCTCAACAGGCCGAGGACAGGCGCCGAGCGGGCGTAGCTCAGGGGTAGAGCACAACCTTGCCAAGGTTGGGGTCGTGAGTTCGAATCTCATCGCCCGCTCCAGATTTCTTTTTCTCCAAACCGATAAGCCGTTGAAAAGCAAGGAATTAATTGCTTTTCTTGCGCATTCGAATCTTTTTCGACTCAATTTTGGGCTAGAATATTGCCAGAATTTGGGCCATAAAATGCTATGGCTCGACCTCTTGATGGTGATCGATACCTCCGCCAGCGGGCCGGATGGTACTATTACTACCGGCACATTCCGCGCCGGATTCAACCCTTCTATGAGGGTCAGACAATTCGCCTGGCGCTCGGCACGCAATCGCGCGACATCGCCCGGATGCGCAGGGACGAACTGGTCGAAGCCGATGATGCCTACTGGGCTCAACTCAAGCTTTCCGTTGACCTGGAAAAAGCCGGACAGACCATGGACACTGTTCATGCCCGCAAGCGTTACGAAATCGCCAAGGCGCGCGCCATGGCGGCGGGTTATACCTATCGCCCGGTAGACCAGCTCGCTGATCCTTCTCAGATTGAGGACATCGTTCGACGGTTCCTGACTGTTGAACAGCAGACCGCATCGGATGGACGTCTGAACGAAGCTGTCGTTGACGCCGTCTTGGGGGGCGTCAGCGAACCAAAAACGACCGTTTCGGAAGCGATGGACATTTACAAGGCCAAGATCGCGCTTGGCGAGTTGCGCAGTAAGTCGCCGGCTCAAAAGAAGCTCTGGCACGCCACAAAGGATCGGTCTCTTCGGTATTTCGTCGAAGTGATTGGCGACGTGCCCATTGCGGACATCACGCGCGAACATGCCCAGACCTATTTCGACTGGTGGAACCAGCAGCTTTCGCCTGACGATCCGGACGAGAAGCCCAAGAAGCCGAAGACCGCGGCGCGTCACTTCAGCGACATTCGTAAGCTCTACGCGGAATACTTCCGATATATGGGGGAAGAGGACCGCCAGAACCCGTTCCGCAATATGAATTTCAAGGGGAAGTCGCGGACAGTGATCCCGGCCTTTCCGGACAGCTGGGTGCGCGAGAAAATCCTGGTTCGGGGCGCCCTTGATGGCCTGACCGAAGAACTCCACCTCGTCACCTTCATGTTGATCGAGACGGGATGTCGGCCAAGCGAGATCATCAATCTGCGGCCAGAGGACATCGTTCTGAAGGCAAAAGTCCCCCACATCGCCATTCGGGCGCGGGACGACCGGGAGACCAAGACCGAGACCTCGATCCGGGAAATTCCGCTGGTCGGCGTCGCACTTGAGGCGGCCAGGCGTGCGCCGGACGGGTTTCCACGATATGTCGACAAGTCCAACTCCTTCTCGGCGGCGATGAGCGCGGCCTTCAGGCGGCGTGAACTTTTTCCGACGGCGGATCACGTCATTTACTCGTTCCGGCATTCCTTCGAGAAACGGATGCAGGAAGCAAACATCGACTACGCTCTGCGTTGCCTCCTGATGGGGCACAAACATGACCGCCCTAAATATGGTGATGGCGGGTCGCTGAGCTATCGGCGGGATGAGATGATGAAGATCGCGCACCCTGTGCCGAGGGATTTGTTCGCGGATTTCGACGCGGTGCGCGCCGCTTGACTGGAGCAGATAGTTTCTGTGCGCGGTCGATTTTTTCGCTCAGAGTCCGTCGGCGCTCGTAGTCCGCATCAAGAATTTCAAACAGCGGCAAAAACCTGTCGCCGAACTCAGTAACGATCCGCGCCGCGAGGGCGCGCGCACGTTCAAGGTCTTCCGTCGAAACCGCCATGATGGAAATGATCACGGGAAATCACCTGAGCCGCCACCTCGGAACCTCGTGAATGCGTCGGGCGATCGACATGACCTTACAAGGGTTCAGAAGACCGCTTAGCGTGCGGCGATGCGCTCGATAATCGAAATTATTATCAATAAAAACAATTATTTAAGTGTGCTGATTAGAGAATTGGGGCACGTTTTGTGGCGTGATTTGGGGCGTGAAATTTTGCACTTTGACGAAAGACCTTGTGCCCGATTTTTGCTCTACGCCGGGATATCAGCTGGCGGTTTTCGCGGCACGTGCTCGACCGTCGCGAACTGCTCTAGGCAGACTCTTACAACGATGAAGCATCGTTTCATCGATCCAATTTATAACCCAGTTCAGATGATGCGGATGCACATGCATATTGGCGACTTCTAGGGCAGCAAGCACCGCCTTCGACATCTCGTCGTGGCTGAGGGCATTCTCGACATGGCCATGGGCTAAGATATCCACCGTGCTGACGACAGTGACTGGTTTGTAGCGTTCTCTGCATATACGCCGGGCCTTGCGTTCGTCGATGGCCGCCCAGGCTCCAGTGGCGTGCGCGCAAGCGATCGTGGCGGCTTCACCGTCACCAAGCGTGGAAATTGCAGAACCGGCGGTCAGAGCAATGAATTCACTTTGAGCGCCCGCCACGAGCTTGGCTTCGCTAACAATTCGTCGATCTAACAAGTCGGCCAGATCCGTTGCATCTTGGTGACCATTTTGGGCACCATTCTCCAACTCTTTGATCACGGGCTTCGGAACAAGCACGTCGATAGGAAGTGCGGACAAGATGCGATCAGCATAGCCAGTCGCATTCAGGTTCACGACGACACTCGCATCAAGAAGCAGTTCTCGACACGCATCAGAAAGGGAGCTGATTGACGCCATCCTGGCTATCCTCTCCTTCCATTCGAAGACGGCGAGCCTTGAAGCGATCGATCTTAAGAAGTTCCGCTATCTGACCCTCACTTAGAAGGTCGCGCTCCAGCGCTTGGGCAGCCAAGGTTTCCAATCGCACGGAGGTTGGCGTGAGGCGCTGCACTGTTGGAATGCTTTGCGTGACGGACGTACCCAATACTTCTTCGGCTTGCGCGTCGGTGATCCCGCCATTGCGCCCAAACCAATCCCAAGTGCCTTCCGGCGCCAATCCGAGCGCTTCAAGTCGGCGAACGAGCGCCTCTCGAGAAACGCCGAAATAATGGGCCAGAATGATGACATGCCGACGGGTAAGTCGTTTACTGCCAGCGCGAATCTCAGAGAGCTTTCTCATCACAGTATGCGGAGGCATCAAAAAAGCCGGCGAAAATGCGTGCGCGTAGCGCTCTTCCCGCGAATTATGCTGGAACCCTTCATGACACACATCGGGGTGCCGGCGCGCGCTTACGGTGTGGCCGAGTTCATGGATAATCGTTGCGACCTGGCGTTCATAGCGATGATTTGAATTTACGAGAATACAGGCGCCAACGTCGTCGTCGTATGCAAACAGACCCGATACATGATTCCTCAACGGATGAGCGTAAATCCGTATGCCTAGATCTAGCTCAAGCAGCGAAAACACATTCCGAATGGGACCCTGGCCGAGGCCCATACGCTCTCGCAGCTCGCGCGCATCAGCTTCAGCTTGCTTGCGAACATCTCCAGGTAAGAGCGGACGCTCCGGCGGCAGGTTTGATGGTCGCTCAACCCCCAATAAGGTTTCGAGCTCCACCTCCGCCGTGACAAAATCATTCAGCAGTGAGATTGCCTCATCGACGCCAACTTCAACTTGGGCGCCGAGTTTTCGGAAGCGTGGAACGAGATCGACATGAACAGCTTCACGCCGCAGAACTTCATTCATCGTGACCCCATAAAGGTCGATCAAAGAAAGGAGTTCAGCGTCTCGTACGGGTCGGTCGCCTTTTTCGATGGCGACAAGCGTCGTTCGTGACAAATCGACCTCGCTCGCCGCTCCTGCTTGAGTGAGGCCCGCGTTCTCTCGGGCAAGGCGCAATCGTTTGCCGAGTTCGTCGCTGCTCAGATGATGTACGGAAAAGCTCATGCCGCTTGCGCCCAATCTCGAATGAAGGAGGATTTAGAAAGACTCTGAACGAATGAGCTCCACTCCTCAGCGTGGGCTTTGAGCAAGCGCACAATGCGCGCCGCAGCGTCTTCAAATGAAATCCCGAGAACATTCGCGAGTATCAATGCTTGCCGCGATATGAGGATGTCCCGATCGTCAGCGCGAGCTAACGCCGCCAGGTGATCCATATGCAGAACGCCAGCGACGGCATAATCGCGTTGGGCGTTGGCCCTGTTGGTATGGTCTTTGTGCGCACCTTCCCAGAAATCACTGGCTGATAAATTCTCCCAGATGTACATCGCGGGATCCTCCTGATACTTCGCGGCATGGAGGCTGGACCTGCGAAGCATGCATGCGGCACAGACGCCGCACTGTCGATGATCTCCATTCAGTGACGCGTGGCGGGCGTCTTTCCAGCATGACCGGGTTTCTCGCCATATCTCGTCGCCATGCTTTAACGCTCTGCAGGCGGTCAGACTCTCTCCTTTGGTATTCCACAAAACCGGGTGATCGAAAGCGATTCGAACGCCAAATAATGCCTCGAAGAAATCCGACATCAGAGACGTGTATTGCGGATGGGTCCGTCGGTCGAAATAGCTTTGTCCCAGATTGACCAGCACGGGTCCAAGCGCACCTTGCCCGCTCTCAGGCACGATGATTCGTTTGGCACCAATGAGGTATGCGGCAATCCCGCTAAGCATCGCAAACTTAAACCCACGGGATCGACCAGAGGCTTCGCCATTGCCATTCTTGATTTTGGTCACCCTGAAAGGCACATTGGCAAATGGCTGACGCGGATCTCCAGATTTGACACGAGTGATCTTGTTTGAACCCACTCGTACACGGATTAATTGGTCTTTGGTGGTCTCCTCAACAACTGCCGAAACTGCTCGAGAGTCCAGACCGTCGCTGAAAGGCATGACTGCGTCAGCCTGCGCCGGGAAACCAAAGTGCCCTTGGACAGGCCCTAGTTGAGGCGCCGACGTTTTCGTGAATTGAAAGGTCCAGTTATCGCCCGTAAGCATTTTCAAGGCGCGCACGAGAGTCTCCTGCACGCGCCTGCTGCTCCAAAGCTGAGGATCATGCACAGGCACAGTGACTCTAAATTGCCGACCCCAATCCATCGAGGCTCTCGCCCTTGAGTGATCGCATGCTTCTACTGCTGCCGCGACCAACATGGCGTCATAAATGATTGGACGCCAACCGTCGGTATAATAAGTCTGGAGACCGTCAGCGTCGAAGGTAATATGGCGACCGATAATGCAAGGGGTTGCGTTACCCAACACATTATCTTCAGGGTGCATGACTTGGACATCAAGCGCGCAGATATAAGGGGTCTTTCGCATCAGGCGATTACCGGTCCAGCATCAATGTCGCTGTCTTTCTGAAGTTTGGTAGATACGGCCTCTCCTCGCATCAGCTGGATCGCTTCAGCGCTGAATCCGCGAACACGTTCGGTCTGCAAGGTCGCGTCTAGATTTTGCCGCACACTGATGGCCTTCTCAGCACCTTTGGCCGTTGGCGTATCGCGGTAATAATGCTCTTCAACTGCGCGATTGTTAGCGCGCGCTTGATCGATTGCGGCGCGGTTAAGTCCATCCTGAAGCGCCTCTTCACCCGTCTTCCCTTCATGCAGCGCGACTTGCGTATGCTCGATGATAGAGTCCAGGAACCCGGTCGATCGACTGTCGCCGCGTATCGCCTCCAGCTCCGCGCTCGCTTGGTCCGACAACAGATTCCCCTGTTCTTGATCCAGGAGAACGGCACCAACCGCCTTGAGCGCACCTTTTCCAACATCGCGCTTTAGGTCGTCATGAAGCGCCGCACACATGGCGTCGGCGCGCTCTTCGAGCGTGAATGCATCTTTATGCGCACGCTCAGCAACGTCGCGCCAAGCTTTGCGCATATCAAGGCTTCTATATGGGCCGTCGCTCATAGGCTGTCTCCAATGTCAAAAATATACTATAAAATCCTGACAATGTCAATTCGCTGTCCACGTAAGTGTGGTGCGCACGTAAAAGTGCAATAAAAGCAATACTACACAGTGCTTTAGGCCAAACTGATCGCATTGCGTCTGGGCGCTCGCAGCAATCCAGTTGCTCGCGTTGGGGAAGCACAGAATTGCGGGAATACATGTGAGAATCGTACTATATTCTCTATCAATGGAGCTGTGATGCTAGATTACGAATTCGACTACTTTGCGAGTCACTCATCAGTCGACAAACCGACGGTACGTAGAGTCGTCGAATTACTCCGCGACCACGGAGCTCGAGTTTGGTTCGACGAAACTGAAATTGGGCTTGGCGACCATGTCTTCATTGAGATCGAGAGGGCGATGGAGAGTTCGCGGACGCTGATCTTCTTCGCATCTAGCCACGCCCTTAATTCAGAATGGGTTAAGATCGAGCGTAGTGCTGCTGTCTTTCGAGACCCCTCTAATAAGCAACGCCGATTCGTTATTGTACGACTTGATGATGCACCTCTACCTGAAATGCTGCGCGGATATTTGCATCTCGTCTGGCCTAGCGAAGAATCTCAGCAATCAGATGCAATAAGACGTTTACTGAACAATTCCTCAGGTGCGCCTGACTCAGACTCCGGTAGCGTTCGTTACTACGATCTGTTCACGCCTGGCGCGCCACCTTCGCGAAGCGATCTTCTTGTCGGTAGAGACGCACAATTGAAGATGCTGTTGGGGTACCTTCACTCACCAGGCGTACATCCCATCGTCATTGGTGCCAGAGGAATAGGGAAAACCTCGCTTGTCCGAGCTGCACTCCAACGACTTAATATCAAACGTCATTCAATATTGGAGGTGAACACCACGGAGTCTTTCGACGAGTGCTGTAAGCTAATTTGTAAAGATCTTGGCATCAAACCAGACGTCGACAGTTTTTCGCCAGCGAGCTTTCTCAGGACCCTCAAGAAAGTGAGCGATTTGGCGGTAGTCTCCATTGATGAACTCGACGATGTGCCCCGCGGAACCGACATCGCCAGACAGTTTGCCAAATTTATAAAGGCAGCTTCAAATCAAGCGGCCGAAATGCCGGTTAAGTTCATCTTTTCCGGTATCGGTGATGATGCCCATGATATTTTCCACGAACACCTAAGTAGTGACAGAGCGTTGCCACAAATATACTTAGAAGAACTGAGCGCGGACGATCTTAGAATTTTTCTCAAGCGTGCCGGTGACCTACTCGACGCACCACTCCCGCCTCACACTATAGATTCGCTCATATCTGAAGCTGATGGATTCCCATACTATATGTAAGCGTCCGGCCGTAGCCGCCTTACGTCAATTCTGACATCTGCGATGCTGCCAGTCATACGACTATGCGTATGCCTAGGAGGAAGCGTTGCAGGAGATTTTGGGTCGCGAACGTCGTCGTCGCTGGAGCGATGAGGAGAAGGCGCGGATTGTCGACGAGAGCTTTCAGGATGGTCGCTCGGTGAGCTGGGTCGCCCGGCGACACGGGCTTTCGCCCTCCCAATTGTTCGCCTGGCGCAAGGCCGCCAAGGAGGCGCTTGCGCCGATCGATGAAGCGCCGGCGTTTCTTCCTGTCGAGGTTGCGGCGATCTCAAGCAACGCATCGCCGCCGAACTGCGAGCGCGCCGAGATCGCCTTTCCGAATGGGCGGCATTTGTTTGTGTCACCGGGGCTGGACCGGCGGCTGCTTGAAGACCTGATCGGCGCGGTCGCGGCGGCGTCATGATCGCGCTGCCGCCTGGAACGAAAGTGTGGCTGGCGGCGGGCGTCACCGACATGCGTCGTGGTTTCGACGGTCTGTCGGCGCAGGCGCAGACGGTGCTGCAACTCAATCCCCTGTCGGGCCATGTGTTTGTTTTCCGGGGCCGCTCCGGCGACCGGGTGAAGGTTCTGTGGTGGGACGGCCAGGGCATGTGTCTCTTCTACAAGCGCATAGAGAAGACGACATTTGTCTGGCCAAACGCCAAAGACGGGAAAGTGTCGATCACCGCGGCGCAGCTCGCAAGCCTGCTGGAAGGTATGGACTGGCGCCTGACGCGAGCCGCGCCATCTATCCCGCAGCCGATGACCGCCGTGTAAATTGTTCCGTGTAACGCGTTGCTCTTTAACATTGTGAATCTTCTTTCGGCGCGAAGCAGGCTAAACATCTCGCATGCCTGTTTCCGCCGAACTTCCCAATGACGTTGATGCGCTAAAGGCAATCATTGCTTCGATGCGCGTAAACCATGCGGAAGAAATCGACTCACGCAATGCAGAACTCCATGCGCTCGGCCTGATGGTGGAAAAGCTCAAACACCAGTTGGTGGTCTTACGCCGTGGCAGGTTCGGCGCGTCGAGTGAAGGTCTTGAACAGCTGGAGCTGTTGATCGAGGCGATTGAGACCGAACGCGCTGAGATCCGCCAGAGAGCTGGGATCGCATTCTCGGCGGAGGAAAAGGCGCAGCCGAAGCGCAAAGCCCTGCCGGAACATCTACCGAGAGAAGACGTCGTCCACGAACCGGCGGCAGACTGCGCGCATTGCGGCAAGCCGATGCGAAGGCTCGGCGAGGATGTCCGCGAGGAACTCGAATATGTTCCCGGCCGTTTCGTTGTCCATCGCCATGTGCGCCCAAAGCTCTCCTGTCGGGATTGTGGCGTCATCGCCCAGACTCAGATGCCGTCGCTGCCGATCGAGCGCGGCAAGCCGGGACCGGCGCTTCTCGCGCATGTCCTTGTCTCCAAATATTGTGATCATCTGCCGCTCTATCGACAGGCGCAGATTTACGCGCGTGAAGGCGTCGAGATTGACCGCTCCACCATGGCGGACTGGGTCGGGCGATGCAGCGCGCTGCTCGACCCGCTGGTCGAAGCGGTCGGCCGCCATGTCTTTGAGGCGGACGCCATCTTCACCGACGACACCCCGGTTCCGGTGCTCGATCCAGGACGCGGGCGGACAAAGACGGGCCGGTTCTGGGCTTATGTCCGCGATGGCCGGGCGCATGGCTCGAACGAGCCGCCAGCAGCGTTCTATCGATACGCGCCGGACCGTAAGGGCGAACGACCGCGCGATCACCTGAAAGACTATGCCGGTTATCTCCATGCGGACGGGTATGCGGGTTACGAGGCGCTCTATGGCGACCGCATCAGAGAGGTCGCTTGCATGGCTCATGTGCGGCGCAAGCTGTTCGACATCGCGCAAAGCACCGGTTCGCCGATCGCAACCGAGGCGCTGCAAAGGATTGCCGACCTCTACGCCATCGAGAAAGACATTCGCGGCTCACCGCCTGAAACGCGCGTCGCCGTCAGGCAGGCGAAGGCCAAACCGGTCTTTGAAGAACTGCAGCACTGGTTGGAGGCGAGACTGACCGGGCTTCCTGGCCGATCGGCGCTTGCCGGCGCAATCCGCTACGCCATCGTCCGCATGAAGCGCATGGGGCCTTATCTGGAGTGCGGCATTTGCGAGCTCGACAACAACGCAGCGGAACGTTCCGTGAAAGGAATTGCGCTCGGACGCAAGAACTACATGTTCGTCGGCTCCGACAATGGCGGAACGCGCGCGGCGGCGATCTACTCCCTCATCGAGACCGCCAAACTGAATGGCGTTAACCCGCAGGCATGGCTCACCGAAGTCCTCGCGAAAATCGCCGATCACCCTATCAACAAAATCGACGAGTTCTTGCCGTGGAACTGGCGCGAGAAGGAGCGCGGCGATAAACTCGTCGCATGACGTCCCAAACGATCGCCCGCCTTTCCGTTACGCTCCAAGATGTCGAGCCGAAAGTGACAAGGCGGCTCGAGGTTCCCGCCGACATTCGGCTGGACCGCCTGCACCTCGTGCTGCAGGCGGCGATGGGCTGGACCAACTCGCATCTCTATGAGATCCGCGCCGGCGACGTGGGCTGGGGCATTCCCGATCCAGATTGGCCGGATGGTCCGCTCAACGCCAAGAAAGCGACGCTATGGGATGTCGTTGCGGATACCGGCGTCAAAACGCTGCATTACACCTACGACTTCGGCGACAACTGGGAGCACGTCGTCAGGATCGAGCGCTTCACCGATCCAGATCCTGCAGCCAGTTATCCCGTTCTCATTGCAGCGAGTGGCCGCTGTCCGCCCGAAGACGTCGGCGGGTTCCCCGGCTACGAAGAGTTCCTCGCCGCCATCGCTGACCCCGATCACGAGCGTCACGAAGAAATAAGCGAGTGGTGGCCCGAGGACTTCGACCCAACGACCGCGCCGGTCGACGACCTCAAGTCCGGCGTCGCCGCCCTCGCTAGGCAGTGGAACCGAAAACCGCGCGCCAGAAAATCAGCGTGATAGGGCCACGCCCGGACGCTTACTACTATATTCATCAGGTTGGTTTTCACACTTACGCCGCGTATGACCGTGATACTGAAGCTCACCGACTTTTGGATGCCCATGTCGCACTCGGCAAAACTAATGCGTACAAAGCAGCGTTTACGCACTACCTTCGAAGATACAAGTTTACGATTTACGAGCTGAGTGATCTAGAAAACCTGATTCTTCAACAGTTTCTTCGTTCTACCCGTCGTCGGCTCAATGCAGATAAGATTAAATCGTCTGTGGCACACTTGTCAGGTGAGTCAGAAGAATCTGTCCGCGATGCAATGTGGGGGCTTCGCAATAAATCATACTTGCGTTGGAGAAAAGGCGATAAGAGCCTTGCACTGCAAGATGCTTTACTGCGGCCATTTTTGACGGATAAGTTGCGAGTCCGACATCAGCCTAGGCCAAAAAAGCTTCCACCATCACAATCAGACGGTCAGCTAGATATGTTCTAGTCAAGTCCGACCAATAGCAAGTGATACGCTTGCTTAAAAATACTAGTGATGCCGACTATCGCTTCCAAACCATCACACCAGTCCCCTCCGCCTCATTCTCGAAGAACGCCGCCCGGACTGGCCCGGCAAAGCTCGGATCGTCCAGCTTCACAGCAAGGTAGGGCTTCTCGCTATCCTTGCTCTCTTGACGCCAGGCGGCGCCAAGTTCCGCACCGCCGGCATAGAGGCGATAGTCCGGTGCCCCCTCGCTTGCCTTATTATCGTTCGGAACAAGTTGCGCTTTCACATTGATGGTCATGGTGCGGATGGTGCCGGTATAGGCGCCGTCCTTCTCTGTAAATGTGCCGATGGTCGCCATGGTCATTCTCCTTGTCTGGCGTTTGTGTGAAGGGCCTTACGTGCCCGTTTGAACCCAGCGTCTTGTCGGAGAAAACTCTCGAGCATGGCTGGAATCAGCGCTTCTGGTTTTTCCTCTGCGCCATAAGTCTGGCGGTAGATTTCAGCGTAGTCGGCAAGCGCTGCAGCAAGGTCTGGATCGACGGCCAGGTTCATGCGCACCGGGGTTCGATCGGGGAGTTTTTCGAGGCGAAGGGACATAGCGGTTTCCTGTTCAATGGGGACGAAGAATGAGGTCGCGCGTGACGATGACACGCACGGGCCAACCCGAACGCACGCGGATGGTTGGCTGAATGCCTAAGTTTCGATCGACCACGCGTTGCCCTGCCTGATTCACGGTGTCGGTGGTGCCGCGCCGGATCGCGCGTTCTATGTCGCCGTCTCCGTCTGCGCCAAGTTCGGCGCCGATCCCCAAGATGGTCGCGAGACCTGCTGCAACAAAGACCCGGTCCCAGTGATGGTCGGTCCGGTCGGACAGGCCCGCATAGCCTTGCGCGTCAGCGCCGGGCGCGGAGATCTGAATAGAAGACCCATCGGGGAAGATGATCCGGTCCCAGGTCACGAGCGCTCGGTCCTGACCGAATGAGACTTCCGACTGATAGCGTCCGATCAGCCGCGACCCCTGCGGAATCAGAACGTGCCTGCCGGTGACTGTGTCGTACACGGTCTGCGTCACTTGGGCGATAATCGTTCCGGGTAAATCACTATTGATGCCTGTGACGAGGCTTGCAGGGATCAGTGTTCCCGCCATGACCTGATAGGGCGAGGCGGGATCTTCGATGCGGTTGGGATTGTAGATATCCGACTCCCCGCCTTCGCCTGCAAAGGCCAGTTTTCGGGATTGAAGATTGGGGTCGGTTGCCTGCCCGAAAGCCGACGGCGTGGCCGGCGGGAGCGCAGCGAGTGCGAGCAGCTCTGACCCGAGATCGAGTGCGGGGTCGCGATAGGTTGGCGCCGCGTCTCCTGCACGCTCACTGCCCGTTTGCGACTGAAGCCGAAAGAAGACAGGTGCGCGGGCCGCTTCTTCCTGCAGCGCGGCTTCACGCATGCGCCGGGCTCGTTCAGCTTCATCGACCGGGTTGGGCCTGAAGTCGTCTTCGAAAGTGCGCACATATTCCGGCTCAATACCGAGATCGCGCTCGGCCCGCAAAACCGTGGCTCCTAAGTCGCCTGCAAGCGGTGGCCCAAGCATCGGGACGGGATCGGGCCGAACATCACTGTAGCTCGCTGGCAACTCAGATAAGCCATCGGGGGTCCGCTTGTTCGTGACATTGTAAAGTTCACGGCGCTCGTTCGGATCGACTGCGGTGGGTGGTTTCAGGGCAATGCTCATGGCCGCAAAAAGACCCAAGACACCAAGACCGGCCCCCACCATCAACACCTTTCGATTGATCCGTGTGACAGGTTTCGGATTGGAGCGGATTTTCAGGCGCTCTGCATGTTCGTCGAAGGGAATGGGCTCAGTCATCTGCCGATTAACTCCCGAATATAGCGGCAAGGCCGACCCGGCGCTGAACACGCGTGATCCGCACGACTGTTTGATTCCGTTCACCAAGGCGAAGCTCGGCGGCGCGGAATAGTCTGTCGACGACATAATAATTGCCGCGGATGCGATAGTTGACGAGTTCAGCGTCACCATCGTCGCCGACGACGAAGAGCGGCGGCAGATCAGTCGCGATGATGGAGTCTGGCATCTGGATGAACACCTGACGCCCATCATCAAAGACGCGGACGGGCTTCCATGCAGGATTGTCGCCGCTCATCCGATAGTCGAAGTTGAGACCTTCAAGGGTCAATCCCCGCTCGATGGACCCGGCTTCGCGGGCGATGGCGCGGTCATTCCTCGCCGTGAGCCCCGCGAGCTCATCAGCTGGGTAGCGCCAAGAGAGGGCCGCCATATAACCGCCCGATACGCTTTCCAGTTCAAGGTGATAGGTTCGCCGGTTGGTCGCGATCATCAGATTGGTGCGAATACCTGAACTGACCGGTTTCACCAGAACATGGGCGCGTGCTGTCGCGCCTGATCCGGAATTCGTGTCGCCGACAACCCAGCGCACGGTGTCGCCTGCGGAAACGGAAACGAGTTCCTCTCCGGGCTGCAGGGCGATGTCGGATACCTGGCCGGGGCTCGCGTAGAGCCGATAAAGCGCCCCTTCGGTATAGGGATAAATCTGGATCGCATTCACATAGCCATCGACCGAAGGCTCAATAAGCGCGCCTTCTCTGCCTTCACGGATCGCCTGCGTTGGGGACAGGCGCGGCGCTGGCGGCGCCGACGCGATGGCTTTCATCTGTCCCGGAAGGGGGAGCGCAACGGTCCTTTCAACAATCTCGACCGGCAGGTCATAGTCGTCGTCGACGGCGGTGGCGGCGACAAACGCATTCGGATCAATCGGATCGAATTCAGCTGTCGTCGCGCAGGCCGAAACGAGCATCAAAGCGGAAGCGGAAATCATAAAACGCGGCATAGGGATCATTCTCCTGTAACGAGGTCCTGTCCCCAGTTGAGGGAATGGACGTAAAGACCGAGGGGGTTGGCGCGGAGGGTCTCCGCGTCCGTGGGCGGCTGGGTGATGAGGGTGAAATTGCCGGTGAAGCGCTGCGCGCCAATCAGGGCGCCGTTCTCATAGGTCTTCTCGATCCATCGTGCCTGAAAACTGTCATCGGACACACGCACAACGCTGACCACATCGACAGTGCGGGACTTGCGCCCGACATCGGCGAAGGGATCGTTTTCCTGAGCGTACTCGTTAAGCGTGGTCGATGCACGGTCGGTGACAAAGTCGTAGGCGCGCAGCCAATTCTCGCGCACGACAACCGGGTCTACGGACAATCCACGCACTTTCTCGATAAAGCCTGCAAGATGATGGGCGATCTGCGCGTCGGTCGGCGTGTAGCGCTGCGTTGCAGGCGCGACCGCACGGGCTGCGCCAGTCTCATCGACCTCGACCACATAGGGTGTGACGGTCGATTGCATCGAGCGCCAGACCAATGCGCCGGAGGTGACAAAGCAAAGCCCGAGGCAGCCAAGCGCCATCAGGCGCCAATTCTTGGCTTGCACCCGAGCCGATCCGATACGCTCGTCCCAGACTTGGCCCGCCTTCTGGTAGGGCGTTTCAGGAAACGGGCTTGGCCCATAGGAAGTGGAAGATCGTTTGAACATCTACTCGTCCTTGTCATTGAGTTGGGGCGCAGCGCCCGAGGAGCCTGCATCGCCATCGCGTAAGGAATGGGCCGCCATCTGGCTGGCTTGCCCCATACGTTGTTCGGTTTGAAAGCGGCGCGCCCAGCCAGGGCTCCCACTTGAAGAGGATGGTGTGGAACCGTCGCTTCCGCCATTTCCACTAGAAGAATGGCCGCCGGTGGCGCGCCAGGCGCCCTGGCTGCCACGGCGGTAAGCCTCTTTGAGGGATTGGGCAGGACGGCTCGCGGTTCGACGAATGGCGTCACCGCCTGCACGGGCCATGCCCGCAACACCGGCTGCGACGCCGCCGGCCCCCGTCGCGCCCGACGCAACAGAGCCGAGTGTGTAGGAGGTACGGGCTGCACCTGCCATGCTTGCGCCAGCTTTGATCGCGCTTGAGGCACCGCCTGCAGCTGCACCAACAGCGGCCCTTCCACCCATCCCGGCAACATAAGTTCCGGCCGCGACCCCGGCGGCAGCGCCGGCGGCGGAGCCTGCACCAAGTTGCGGCGCGCCGGTGATCAGACCGGATGCGACGCCGGGCGCGAAGATCCCCATCCAGAAAAACACGATCGCGGCGAGGACCGTGCCCATGACCTGAGCCAGCGTCACATCACTTCCTGTACGGAACGCGTCCGTGACCGATGCAAACAGTGTTGAACCGATGCCGATGATGACAGCGAGCACCATGAGTTTGATGCCGGACGTGATGACATTGCCGAGGACACGCTCTGCCAGAAACGTCGTTTTGTTCCAGAGCGCGAAGGGCACCAGAATAAACCCAGCCAGCGTCGTCAGCTTAAACTCCAGAATGGTGATGAAGAGCTGCACCGCCAGGATGAAGAAGGCGACCATGATGATGGCCCAGGCAATGAACATCACTGCAATCATAATGAAGTTGTAAAAGAAGGAGATGGGCCCCAGCATGTCACTGATTTCGGCAAGCAGCGGTTGGGCCGCATCAAACCCAACGCTCGCAATGAAACCGGGACGGAGTAAATCTGCGGCGGTCATGGTCCCGCCGCCCGCGGTTACGCCGAGTTCTGCGAAGCTGTCGAAGACGATGTTTGCGAGGAGCGAGAAATTGCCAATGATGAAGGCGAAGAAGCCGACATAGAGGACTTTCTTGAGAAGCCCTGTGATGACATCACTGTTCTGGGAGAGCGCCCAGAAGAGGCCCGCCAGGGTGATGTCGATGGCAATGAGCGTGGTCGACAAATACGCGACATCACCTGCCAGCAGGCCGAACCCGCTATCGATGTAAGCGATAAACGTCGCAAGAAAGGTGTCGATCACATCCATGGCGCATTAGTTCCCGAGAAAGCTACGGGTGCGGGCGCGTCCACGCTCGGCTTCGGCAAGTTCTCTAGCGCGTTCCAAGGCTTCAGCGCGGTAGTGCGAGGCCATCATGGATTCGATTTGCATGAGCTGCTGCGTCTGCAGCGCCTCGATCTGATTTCCAGCTTGCAGAACCTGTAGATTGCCTGCCGCCGATTGGCTGTCACCGATTAAGCGGTCGAGATTTTCACTGTCGGCCCGCGCCGTTGAAACCACTTCCGCGGTGACAATGAGACTTTCGCGATAGGCCGTGCGGGACTGACGCCACCGGGCGCGGGCTTCTTCAACGAGGACGGCCTGGCTTGGCGGCTCAGCGCCATAATCCTCTGGATAGATCACTTCATATTCGCGTTCGATTTCTTCGACGCCGTAGCCGATGCCTTCGGCTTCCCGCATCAATTCATCGATGCGGCGCATACGACGCAAAATGTCGTCGGCGATGGAGTCAGGCAGGTTTTCCAGGTCGCGCGCCATGTTTTCGAGCATTTCGATTTCGTGGGTGAGTTGCTGGATCTGTTGATTGATCTGCTGAAGCGTTCGGACCGCGGTTAGAATGTTCTGGGCGTGATTGGCGGGGTCATAGACGACCCCGCCAAAGCCGAACTGCGCGGCCGCTGGTTGCGTGGTGATCAGCGTCACCGGCAAACACGATAGGACTACGGATATGATCAAGCGTTTCATCGATTGGCTCCTATTCAGCGGCGACGGCATGGTGAGGCGGAAAGGGGTTTTCGGTTTGCGGCGCATGCCCCGGCCAACGTGCCAATAGCTCTGCTGCCCAGGGCAAGCCTTTCTCGTGGAGCCAGCATTCGGCGAAGCCGTCCCCTTCGGTTTCCGCCCAAACACGGTCGATCAATTTCTGATCTTCCGGCGACGAGGCTCCGCAGATTGAAAGGGCGATGGGCCCAAGGCTGAGATCGAAGACCCGGGCACCGAGCGGGGACTGATAATAATAGTCTCGCTTTGGCGTGGCGCGGCTGATCAGTTCAATCTGGCGGGCATTGAGGCCGAAGCGCTCATAAGTTTCTTTTGCTTGCGGCTCCTGGGCGCGCTCATTGGGAAGTAAGATCCGTGTGGGGCAGCTTTCGACGAGCGCCGGGGCAATCGATGAGTTCGCAATATCTGCAAGGCTCTGTGTCGCGAACACGACGGATACGTTCTTTTTGCGGAGTGTTTTGAGCCATTCGCGAATACGGGAGGCGAACAGAGGGTTGTCCAGAAAGAGCCAGGCTTCATCAAGGATAAGCAGTGTTGGCCGTCCATCGAAGCGATCTTCGAGCCGATGGAAGAGATAGGTGATGACCGGCGCCGCGGCTGCGCCCGCATGCATCAATTCTTCCATCTCGAAGCAGACCGTGTCGGCCAGATTGAGGCTTTCATGATCAGCGTCCAGCAAGCGCCCATGGGGCCCTTCCAGTGTGTAGGGATGGAGTGCTGATTTTAGAGTCTCATCCTGGAGCATCAGAGTGAGCCCAGTCAGCGTGCGTTCGGCCTCGGGCGCTGAGGCGAGCGCCTGGATTGCGTCCCACAGAGAGGTTTTAAGGTCCGGCGACATCGCGACGCCTTCACTTGTCGCAAGGCCCGCAAGCCAGTCGGCGGCGAAACTCGACCCTGCCTCGCAGTCTGTGTCGCGCAAGGGTTGAAGGCTCGGTGCATTGGCGCTGCCAAGATCGATATGCGCGCCATTCATGCAGAGCGTCGCAGCGCGCGCCGAGCGTCCTTTGTCGAAGATGAAAACCTGTGCGCCCTCATAGCGCTGCCACTGCATGGCGAGCAGCGAAAGCAACACTGACTTGCCCGCGCCGGTCGGGCCGATAATGAGCGTGTGGCCGACATCACCGATATGCAAGTTCAGCCGAAAGGGCGTGGTGCCATCAGTCTGCGCTTGAATGAGAGCAGGCGCGGACAAATGCCGGTTCGTATCCTCCCCCGCCCAGACCGCCGAAAGCGGCACCATATGGGCAAGGTTCAATGTGTGCAGAATGGGCTGGCGGACATTGGCGTACGGATGACCCGGCAATGAGCCCAGCCAGGCTTCAACCGCGTTGAGAGTCTCCTTGATCGCGGTGAAGCCGCGTCCGTTGATGATGCGCTCAGCGATGCGGATATGTTCATCGACCGCGCGGCGGTCTGTGTCTGTGACGGTGATCGTCGTCGTCACATAGCCGTAGGAAACGAGATCGCTGCCAAGCTCCTGGAGCGCTGCATCGGCGTCTACTGCTTTGTTGTCGGCGTCATTGTCGACCAGCGCGGCCTGTTCGTTGAACATGGTCTCGCGCAGCACAGCACCGATGGATTTGCGTTTGGCGAACCAGTGTCGGCGCTTCTTGCCGAGGACCTTTTCTGCTTCAGCCTTGTCCATGGGAATGAAGCGGGTTGACCAGCGATAGGCAAAGCCCTGGCGATTTAATTCATCAAGAATGCCGGGCAGTGTTGAGGCCGGGAACCCAAGAATGGTCAGTGTTCGTAGGTGCGCCTCTCCAATCATGGGTTCCAGGCCGCCAGCAAAGGGCTCATCGGCAAGGATGGCGTCGAGGAATACTGGCAGTTCTGGCGTCACGACCGGGTGGCGCTTGGTCGAAATCGTCGAGTGCAGAAAGGTGAGCGTTTCATCGTCATCGAGGCGGGCGATGTCGGCCAGACAGGTGGCAAGTAGATCGAAGACGCGAGCGGCATGTTGCTCGAACGTCTCCAACCGATGCCGCCAAGTTGCAGCGTCTTCTGTTTCTGCCCGCTGGATCAGCGCTTTCTCGGCGCGGCCCGTGGCATCGGCGGGGGGCAGCCACAATAGGGTCAGATAATATGTACTCTCAAAACGGCTGCCCGCCTCTTCGGCCTGCAGCGCCCGTTCCTGATCCACCAGCCATGACATCGGATTGGGAAAATCACTGTCCGGATAATCGTGGACTTCACCTCGTTGCGCTTCAAAGAATAATGCCCAGCCAGAGCCGAAGCGGCGCAGGACATTGTTGACCCGCGCCATGGCGGAAACGAGTTCTTCCTCGGTTGAGCTTTCAAGATCAGGTCCACGATATTTGAAAGTGGTCTGAAAGCTGCCGTCTTTGTTCAGAACCACGCCCGGTGCAACGAGACACGCCCAGGGGAGATAGTCGGCAAGAAGAGTCGGCGTATCGGCATATTCGCGAAGGTTCAGCATGAGAGATGTTCCTTGTGCCGGGTTGATCGAGCGGCGACCGCCATGAAATCCGGATCGCTGCGCGCCATGAACACGGCGGCTGAATGACCGATCACCCATAAGAGCAGGCCGGGTATCCAGAGCCGAAGGCCAAGGGCGAGAGCTGCAGCGAGCGTCCCGATGGCGATGGCAGCGCTGCGTGGGGCGCCCGCCATCAGGATCGGCTCGGTGAGTGAGCGATGGAGGGGGATTTCATAGCCTTCAGCCACTAGACAAGCGCTCCGCCGCCAAATGAGAAGAAGGTGAGGAAGAAGCTCGTGGCCGCAAAAGCGATCGAGAGGCCGAACACGATCTGGATCAGTTTGCGCATGCCGCCGGATGTCTCACCAAAGGCGAGCGTCAACCCCGTCAGGGTAATGATGATGACGGCAACGATCCGGGCAACCGGCCCTTCGATGGATTGTAATATCTGATCGAGCGGCCCTTCCCAGGGCATGCCGGAGCCAGCAGCGTGGGCAGGCCCCACAAGCAGCATACCGATGCCGATCGCTACGGCGACTTGAACCGTTCGGTTTATCGCCCGAGTGGAATTATAGAGGATCATAGTGTGTCTCCTTGAGTGACGAGGGAAAGCGAGCGCGAAAGCAGCGGCTCGGTGACGTAACCGCCGCCGTCAAAACCAGTGACGCGCAGAGCGTCTTCGATCCGGCGCTGCCCGCCAGCTCGGCTCATAAAAACAACAATGTCGATGGCCTCGGCGATCAGCGCGCATGGGGCTGTGTTCGCCGCTTCCATGGTGAGCTGTTCGAGCCGTTCGAGGGCGGCGCGTGCTGAGTTTGCGTGCAGCGTTGTGATCCCGCCCGGATGGCCCGTGTTCCAGGCCTTAAGAAGATCGAGCGCTTCGGGGCCTCGGACTTCGCCGACAATGATGCGGTCAGGCCTGAGCCGCATGGTCGAGCGAACGAGATCGATCAGTGCGATCCTTCCACGATGGGTTCGCAGCGAGACAGCGTTTTGCGCGGAGCATTTAAGTTCGCGGGTATCTTCGAGGATCACTACGCGATCGTCTTTGAGCACGGGTTCGGACAGGAGCGCGTTGGTGAACGTCGTTTTGCCGGATGATGTGCCGCCAACGATCAGGATGTTTGCTCGGTCTTCGAGTGACTTTCGTATGGCTTCAGCCATCGCGGGCGAAAGCGCGCCCTGTTCGACATAGTCAATAAGCGTGAAAGGCACCGTTGCGGGTTTGCGAATGGCGAAACATGGCGCTTCGGATACAGGCGGCAACAAGCCTTCAAAGCGTTCGCCGGTGCCGGTGAGTTCAGCTGATATGATGGGAGCGGACCGATCGCAGGTCTCACCGATACTGCTGGCAACGAGGCGGATGATCCGTTCTCGCGCGGCGGCTGAAATCTCGGATGGTTCGATCTCGACCCCGCGCCCGGCTCGTTCGATCCAGATAGATCCGTCCGGATTGGCGAGTATTTCGATGACATCATCGGCGTCCAGCGCTGCCCGCACCGCGCCTTCGCAGGCAGACCGCAGCATGGATAATCGACGGTGATCGGTCTCTGCGTTTCGGGCGGGTGCGGACATCGGGGGAGAGGCTCCTGTGCTGGTTCAACAGGGCCAATCCTCTGATTTTCATGGGAATTCCGATAGTTCGGAATGTCGCAAACCCTCAGTAGGGTTCGGTAGTCTTCACAAATCTGGGTGATCGAGCGCTACGCACTTTCGCCCAAGACGACCGTGCAATCACAAAATGTGATCGCAAGACTCACCATAGAAATTCGCTAAACGAACAATTCGCGGCGGTGCGTTTTGATAATCCGGTCAATATCGCTGTCAGGAATGTCGGCTTTGCGCGCGAATGATTTCCAGTCAGCAACAGCTTGAGAGACCTCAGATAGGATACTCTTCGCTCTGGTTTTCTTGACATCTCCGACACCTGCAAAATCGATAAGGTCATCGATTGAAAAATCATCTCGTTTTCCGGCAAGGCTCATTTGATGTTGGCTTGTCCAGTCTCCGGTCGGATTGTACGAGTACGCCACATCGAAGGCCGGAGAGAGACGCCATTCGCCTTTGCGGTTCATCAAGAATGCAATGTTCTTAACGTGATCATCCTGATTACGTGCAAGTATGTTCAGATACGCTCGTCGAACCTGCTGCTCCATATCACTTCTCGACAACCGTAAACGACGGATGGTTTGAAGCGCCTGTTCATAGGCGTAAGCGCCAGCAACGTTGAAGTCATAATGCATCATTGCGCCGAATGACTGCATATGAAGTTTGTCGCCATCTTGCGTCCGATCAAAACGCTTCGTCATGAAATGCGCACGTCCGCCTTCTTCGTGAAGACGGCACTCATTCATTTCCACGCCAGCAGCCTTTGCCATGAGATAGTACGCATATTCGATGCGCCCGAATCCTTGAGGGTCGGCGATTTCTTTGTCTTTGTTTCCGGTGACGCCATCGAACTTCATCAGCCACTGGCCGAAACCCTTTGTGGCCGGCGCTTGCCCAGACCGAAATTCTTGCGTGGCTTCGTTCCAGGCCAACACGGCTTTGGCGCGGGCGCCGCCCGCAGACGTCCCGACACGGAGAATATCCTCGATGACGCGCTGGTCATTGTCGCCAGTGAATTTACCTTCGAGCGCAATCCTGTCGTCCAGAACGCGGTTAGCGAGGTTTACCAGGGATTCGATTTCGACCTTGCGTGTAGTTGTTGTCGTTTCCGCAAGGCGCGGTTTGAACTCAAGCGCTCCCATGCCGCGCGTGCCAGTATAGCAAAGGCGCTCGACTGGCGTGAAGCTGCTTGGATCGCGGCTCTGCCGAGAGAGCCATGCATTAATCAGTGTATTACCGAACTTGTCTGGTAGGCTATCAGCCAGCATGCCTGGCAAGCCTTTGAACGTTTCTCTTGATAATGACGGGAACTCGTAGGGCGTATCTGTGAGCGGCATTATGAGTGGGGAGACCTCGATCCCTGAGCGCGCAAAATCGGGCGCGTATTGGAATACGCCGACACCTCGGTCAGGCACCCATGTGACGGCGCCAATATCGCTTCCCCAGAGTAGAACGCGCGCTGTTTCAGTCATGTTTGACTGTCTCCCCACGTCCATTCCGATGTCTCATCTTTTTTAGCGCTAGCGCGCTGCCGCTCCGTTCCCTCCAGCTGTACGCGCTCGATTGGTCTGATGCTTGGGTCGGGCAATAGCGCTGCAAGATGGTCAGTCAAACGCAATGCGGTCATCACACGCACGAAGGAATCGAGTGATATTGCCTTGCCGTCCGCCAATCGTGTCATCGTGCTTCGCGAGACACCTGCCTCCTTGGCGAGATCAGCCTGACTGATGTTCCGGCTCAGCCTTATCTCATCGAGTCGCTTGCAGAGGGTATCAATGATCGACTCGCTTGAAGCGGTTGAGAAGTCAATTTTATGCGTCATTTTTGATGCGCCAAGTCCATTCCTGGCTTATTATGCAGGAAAAATGACGCATTACAGCGGATTTGTCAATACCTTGAATTGCGCCATTTATGATGCATTGAGTATCAAAATGGACGCTAACGCGTCAAATATGACGCTTTGCCTGAAGCAGAGGATGGTATGCAGTAATATGCACGGACGCATACCAGCATAAACTCGCTATAAGTCCGAAAACGGCTCCTGTTCGGGTTTTGGAAAGGCGCGGGCTGACAAGCCCTCGTCTGCGCCGATCTTCCGCGCCACCTGCTCGATGAAATACTCAAAGCGTCTCTGCCCCAGAGCGTGCGCTGCATCCCGCTCACCTTCAGGCAACGGGTCAGACCGGGTCAGCCAGTAGAGAACAAACTGCCCGAGCGTTTCTAATGACAGGGCGACGTCTCGTTCGATCGCGTTTTGACGAACATCGAATTGGTCGAGACGTTGCATGAGGGCTTGTTCCCGCCCGCCAGTCTTTGTCGGATCGAGATAGGCGCGCAGCGCATCTTCAATAATCGCCGATTTGGTCACGCCGGGCGCCAGCACCATCTGCTCAAGGGTGCGGTGCATTTCATGACTGAGACGGATATTCACGCGCGGTTTTGGCATATCAGAAATCCGGCAGGGCGTCATTGCCACCCTGTTCCAATCCGAGCGCGCGTTGCGCCGGTTTCAGCCCATTGCGAGCCGCTTCATCAAAATCGTCCGTGTCAGGTTCCAATCCTGACGAAGGCTCGATCTCAACTTCCGGCGCTGATTGTTTGGGAGGGTCGAGAGACAATTTTTGTTCGCGCCCCCCTTCGTCGGAGGCCTCGTTTGCACGTAGTTCAGAAATTTTAAGACCAGCAACGGAGGGCGTCGCCATATCCTGCCAATCATCTCGCGAACTTGGCGGCGGATTTGAGACATGTACGGCAGGTTCAGCGCGGGAGGTAAAGTTCTGGTCCGCGTAATAGCGCAGTTTCTTTGCTCTTATTGGGCGCACGCCCGACACCATGACGATCTCATCATCGGGCGGAAGCTGCATGACTTCGCCCGGCGTTAACAACGCGCGTTGGGTCTCCTGGCTGGAGACCATGACATGACTGAGCCATGGCGCTAGACGATGGCCTGCGTAGTTGCGTTGGGCACGCTGCTCTGTTGTCTGTCCCAGGGCGTCGGATATCCGCTTGGCCGTACGTTCGTCATTGGCTGCGAATGCGATCCGGACATGGCAATTATCGAGAATGGAATTGTTGGGGCCATATGCCTTTTCAATCTGGTTGAGCGACTGGGCGATGAGATAAGCCCGGATGCCATAGCCCGCCATGAAGGCGAGTGCTGACTCGAAAAAGTCGAGCCGCCCCAGCGCCGGAAACTCATCGAGCATCATCAGGACTCTGTGGCGATTCGAGTTTTCGTCGGGCAAGGTTTCCGTCAGCCTTCGACCAATCTGGTTGAGGATCAGTCTGACCAGCGGCTTCGTCCTTGAGATGTCGGAAGGCGGCACGACCAGATAGAGCGAACAAGGGCGGGTCGCATCGACCAGATCAGCGATGCGCCAATCGCTGGCCGCAGTCGCCCGCGCAATAACCGGATCGCGGTAAAGACCGAGAAAGCTCATCGCGGTTGAGAGAACGCCTGAGCGCTCATTCTCTGATTTGTTGAGAAGCTCACGGGCAGCCTGTGCGACGACGGGATGGGGCTCGCTGCCAAGATGTTGCGTCTTCATCATAACGCTTAGCGTGGTCTCAAAGGATCGACGCGGATCGGAAAGAAAGCGCGCGCAGGCGCAGAGTGTTTTCTCTTCCTCAGCATAGAGAACGTGTAGGATCACACCGACGAGCAGTGCGTGCCCTGTCTTTTCCCAGTGGTTGCGGCGCTCAAGAGAGCCTTCAGGATCGACGAGAATGTCGGCGATATTTTGAACATCACGAATTTCGTTTTCACCGCGTCGCACTTCCAGGAGCGGATTGTACCGCGCTGAACACGGATCAGTTGGTTCAAACAACAGACAGTGCGAAAAGCGCGAACGCCAGCCGCTGGTTAGACTCCAGTTCTCGCCCTTGATGTCGTGAATAACCGCGCTGCCGGTCCAGCTCAGAAGAGACGGAATGACAAGACCAACACCTTTACCCGAGCGCGTTGGCGCAAACGCCATGACATGTTCAGGTCCGTCATGGCGGAGATAGGCGCCTGATTTCTGCCCGAGGAACACGCCATCATCGCAGAACAGCCCTGCGCGCTTAACATCCAGCCGGGTCGCCCAGCGCGCCGATCCATACGTCGTTACATGTTTTTGGTTTCGCGCGCGGAGCAGTGATCCGATGACAGCGACGATAGCGCCGAGTATGCCGCCACCCGTCGACATAAGGCCTGCTTTTGTAAAAACACCCGGCGCATAGGCTTCGTAGGCGTACCACCACTGGAACAGGCGCCACGGTCGGTAGATGGGCGTTTCATTCCAATGGAACCAAGGCATACCAAGCGCTGGTTGATAACCCAGCTCATGCGCCGTCCATTGGGTCGCAGCCCATACAGTTAGAACGATGATAGTGAAGACAAGCGCGAAAGTGCCTATCAAGAATTTTGTGCCCGTCATTCGAGCGATGCTCCATACAATCAAGCACAGGCTCGCAGGGAGTGACGGTGCCAACCAGTCCGGAAGTTCGCAAATTGTTGCAAACCCCAGGACAAGATCAGCTTTTTGTCCAAGGCTTTCGAACAGGGGTATCCAAAATGCAAGGTCGTAAATTCGCCGGAAACGGTCATCCAGTCGTGACCATGCGAGTGGCAGCAATTCCATAGTGCGGACATCGGGTATGTTGATGTCATGACGTGCTTCGTACTGCAAAAGCTCATCAAAACTGTTCTGGGCCCGCTACCTCAAAGGCCGATGCATCAGCAGTTTTTCAACTACGCACTGCGAACGCGGCCAAAAGGCCGAGATCGCAGTGCCACCCAGCGGGCCCGGATATTCCTATTCCAGAAGGCTTGCACGTATGGCAGACAACTCCGTATCCGTAACATCCAGCTCATTCTGGATAAACGCTAGAACGGAGCCGTGTTCGGCAGCGATATGGTCCAGGCTCGCCTCTATATACATTGGATGAGAGGCCATCAGCGGCTCCACCTTCTCAGGCGGCAGCTGGAACAGGAAGGCGTAAGGGCTGTCGCCAGCTTCGGCTTCAGCGCGCGCCTCGGGGCCCATAAACTCGGCCATATAGTCCACAAAATCGTCCGACAGACTGTAATCATGCACCACGGTCTCACGTGGCACACCCAGTGCTGTCAGGATCAAGGCGGCGGCTGTGCCGGCGCGGTCCTTGCCAGCCGAGCAGTTGAAAGCCAGCGGCGTGCGGCCCGCGGCAAGCTCGTCGAACATGGCCGTGTAGCCTTCGGCCTCGCCCAGGGCGATGTCGTGGTATCCGGCGGCCATGGCGTTCGCCACATCATCGGGGGTCGAGTCAGGATCGAGCAGAGCGGCGAACATGGGGTTGTTCGCCGGATCGTCGTCGTTGCCTGGCGGTGGAGCAAAGGTGAGATATTCGATGTCGCCCGCACGCCAATCTGTCGGCTCGTTTTTACGTTCGTCAGTCTCCCGAAAATCGCAGACGGTCTTGATGCCGAGGTCGGACAGATAGTCATAGTCGGCGTCTGTCAGTTCGTGCATCACACCCGAACGAAACACCTTGCCCCATTTCACCGTCTTACCATCGGCGGTTTCATAGCCGCCGAGGTCACGGAAATTGCGGCCACCTTCCAGTGGCAACAACCGTGTGGCGATCAGTTCGGATTCCCCGCCTTGTGGCTGAATGATGAAATAGCGGCGGCTGCGCTCATCCGTTTCCGGCGTCCATGAAAAGCTCGTGTCGGAGAGGTCGTCGGCGATCCCAACGGCGCCGTCACCATCCGGTGAACTGGAGATCAAAATGCTGACGGGTGCTTCGCCGCCGCTGAGGTCCCAGGAGACGTCGTAACTGCCGGTTTCGGCATTGAATGTCACTTCGGCCGATTCGATGGCGACGGGCGATGGATCGGTCTCAACCGCGCTTTCACCAGCCTGCTGACCGCAAGCGGCCATGGTGAATGCGAGCGCGATGACGGAAAGTCGAATGGGCAAGGCCATGGCGGTGTCCTTTCAAAAAAAGATTCACAGCCAAGGCCCACGATGGGGAAGGCCAAGGCTGTGGAGACAGGATTAGCTAGTAGTCAACGCGGACGGAGAACACCCAGCGGCGGCCAAAGCCCTCGACCTGGTTTGGTGTCGCCGGCGTGTTGATGAAACGGACATCTCGCTCATCGGTGAGGTTGTTCCCGTTGAGCGCCAGCGTCACGTTCGTGCCGTAAACCTGCTGCGGGATGGTGTAGCGGATCGAGGAATCAACGCGCTCGGTCTCGTCCCAGAACTCGGTCAGGCTGTCGTTTTCCGTCGTGGACAACCAAGCATCACGGTACTGGTAGTTGAGGCGGGCCGAGACGCCAAACTTCTCATAGAAGACCGATGGACCTGTCACGCTTTTGTTCCGGCCTTGAGGCTCATTTAAGCGGCGTTTCGCTCGAAGGCCAAGGGGCTTTTCCATCCGAGGGCTGAGTGTCGTCGTCGCGGATTGTAGAAGCCATTGATGTACTGAAAGAGTGCGGCTTCGGCCTCTCTCCGCGTTGTCCAGGTTTGCCTCCATATCAACTCGGCCTTCAGGGATTTGAAGAAGGTTTCGACGACGGAATTGTCGTAACAAATTCCTTTGCCGCTCATTGACACCTGAAAGCCCTGCTTACGCAGAATTTTCTGATAGTCGTGGCTACAGTATTGACTGCCCCTGTCGGTGTGGTGAAGGCACCCCGGTGGCGGCTGACGCAGATTGATCGCCATGTCCAGCGCGCGGATCGCAAGGTCTTTCTTCATGCGGTTGCTGGCTGCCCAGCCGATCACACGCCGCGAATACAGATCGAGAATGACGGCCAGATAGAGCCATCCCTCGCGGGTCCAGATGTAAGAGATATCACCGGCCCATTTCTGGTTCGGCCCGCTTGCAGAGAAATCCCGGTCGAGCAGATTGGGCGCTACGTTGAACCGATGATTGCTATCAGTTGTTGCCTTATGTTTGCGTGTGCGGTGGGCACGAATATTGTTCTGCTTCATCAGTCGACCAACACGTCGATGCCCCACGATAAGACCAAGTTCTTTTAGCTCCTCAGTCATGCGCGGGCGTCCATAACTGCCGAGTGCAAGACGGTGCTGCTCTCGAATGTGCGCCAAAATCACAAGATCCTCACGCTGGCGCCGGCTCATAGTGCGCGATCGCCACGCCCTGAACCCTCGTGATGTCACCTGCAACACGCGGCACATCTGCTCAATCGGCCAAGCCTTCTTCCAGGTCTCAATGAAAGCGAACCGCTTCACTTCTGGCTGGCGAAGAAGGCCGTCGCTTTTTTTAAGATGTCCCGCTCCTCCTTGAGCGTGCGGTTCTCGCGGCGCAGCTGCTCGACTTCCTTCAGAAGATCAGCCGATGGCAAGTCTGGCCGCTCCTCAGTCCGGTATGTCGCAATCCACTTGCCCAGCGTCGAAAGCCCGATCCCCAGATCTGCCGCAACCTGTTTGCGCGTCAAGCCGCTGCTCAGCGCTAGCCGAACCGCTTCGCGCTTGAAATCCTCGCCATGCTTGTGTCCCATCTTCCTGTCTCCTTGATAGTAGATAATCGTCTATCAAGGCCGGAATCAAACCGGGACAGGTCCAGTAGCCGAGTGATGAACGCCGAGACCGGGAATTATGCCCTTGAGCAGCAATTGCTTAGAGCACAATTTTTGGTCGATTTGTATCCCAGTTACGGCGTTCTTCGGGTGCGATCATGCCTAAGCGCATCAAACCCGTCGAGGAAAGTACTCTACTTTCGCTCAGTCAATCTCTGCAGTTTAGCCTTCCCCTTGATCACGCAGGTTGCCGACCGCGTGACCAACCTTCCACATATGGAATCACCGTCCGAATTTGGCCGGAAATCTATGGAATCTCCTGGCTAGACGGCGTTCACTCGTCGGAAGCGACATCTACCCCATGAGTCCTTCAACTTGCCTATTTAGGAAGTCAAACCAGGCATCCATGCCTTGGCCGGTTTTCGAAGAAACGGCGAGTATTTGGGCGTCAGGATTGACCGACAGAATATTCTCCCGGCACTGAGCTTCATCAAATTCCACCGCTTCGGCAATGTCCATTTTATTGATGACGACACAGCCAGAGGCGCGGAACATATGCGGGTATTTGAGCGGCTTATCCTCGCCTTCGGTTACGGAGATGACCGCGATTTTCATCTGTTCGCCGAGATCGAACATGGCCGGGCAGACAAGATTGCCGACATTTTCGATCATGAGTATGGCGCCGCTCTCAAGGTCCAAGGCTTTGACGCCTTCAGCAATCATGTCTGCTTCCAGATGGCATCCAGCGCCGGTGTTGATCTGAACGGCTTGAGCGCCGGCGGCGCGCACGCGCTCGGCATCATTGGCCGTCATCTGGTCACCCTCGATCACTGCGATACGCCCATCGCCCGGAAATTTGTGTATGGTGTGCTCGAGCAGGGTTGTCTTGCCGGCGCCGGGCGAACTGACCAGGTTGAGCGCCAGGACGCCGCGCCCCTCGAACCAACCGCGATTGCGCGCGGCGATCGCATCATTCTTTGAGAGCACCGCCGCTTCAAGGCTGATCACTTCGCCATTGACCCCGTGAACATGCGGGCGATTATCACCCTCATGAGCGTGATGATGATTGCCGTGATCATGACCGCCAGAATGCGCATGCTCGTGATCGTGCGGACTCTGCTCCTGCAGAATGCCACCAGATCGCAGCACTCGACTTTCGCCGGTTTTCGGATCCGTCAACGTCACATCATTGTTTGGGTCAGAACATCCACACGTGCCGCACATCAGGCTGCCTCCTTGAATTCAAAGTCTTTCACTAAAAAAATATCCCCATCTGCTTCGACAAACTCCAGAACCGCGCCGGACAGAGGGCTTTGCGCCGTCACCAGGTCCCAGCAGAAGTCGAGCGCCCTACGCTCAACGCAGGCAAGCGGACCGATCGCCACGCGCACCCGCTTGATCGCGCGCCCTTGCGCATGTTCCTCAACGATGGCGGCGATGGACCGGCTGAGGCCTAGCTCATGCATCTTAGAAACCTCCCCAGGCGGCGGTCGCGGTTTCGGCCATGACGCTGACGCCGATGCCGACCGCAAACAGCCCGGCGGCAACGGTCACGCCGGCATGGAGCGCTCTGGCGGATCTCTCGGTTGCCCTTAGGGGCCAAGCGACAGCATAAGACAGCAGCGCCATGCCGATAATCGACCCGATGCCGAACACCAGAATGTAGCCAAGGGCGAGCGCCGCGCTTTGCGTCGATGCAATGGCCAGTGTCAAAAGTCCGGCAGACCCGGCGGCGCCGTGCATGAGCCCGACAGCCAGCGCCCGCCAGGGCAAGCCCTCCGGATGAGCGTGATCATGTTTAGAAGCGCCGTGTCCCGTGGTCTCACCGGCATGGCTGTGGGCATGCAGATGGACTTTACCGTCCTCATGGGCATGGGCGTGAAAATGCACCCGCCGCCGCGCCATGCGGTAGAAAAGATGGCCGCCCAGCGCCACCAGCATAATGCCCACGGCGAACTCAAGCCGCGCTGCGCCAGTATCCGTCAAAACAAATCCGAAGATCAGGACGACCACGCCCAGCAGAAACAAGGTCAGCGTGTGACCGGCGCCCCAGAACGCGCCGCGGAGCATCATTTTTTTCTTGCCGCCGGATCGGTCTCCAGACATGGCGGCCATCGCCGCCAGGTGGTCGGCTTCAAGCGCGTGGCTCATGCCAATGAAGAACCCAAGAAGAAGAATACTCAGCATCAGCATATCCTCGGCAATTGTTCGCCGACCAGCATGTCGACAATGCGCGCGCCGCCAAAAAGCGTTGTCATCTCAACCCGGCCCGGTATTCCATCCACGGCATGGCCAATGATTGCCGCGTTCGCCCCAGCGCGCGTGGATTGCATCGCGGCCAGCGCCGCATCGGCCTCTTCAGGCGGCGCGAACAAGACAAGCGCGCCTTCATTGGCAAGATAGAGCGGATCAAGGCCAAGGATCTCGCATACGCCCCGTACTTCCTTGCGCAGCGGCACACATGCCTCATCTATCTTTATGCTGACGGATGATGCTTCGGCGATTTCATTGAGCGCTGAGGCAAGACCGCCGCGCGTCGCGTCGCGGGCGCATCGGATGTTCGGCGCCGCCGCAATGACGGCCTCCATCAGTTCGCCAAGCGGCTGGCAGTCGGATTTGATATCTGCGCTCAGGGCAAGGTCGCCGCGGGCGGCGAGAATGGCCGCGCCATGATCACCCAAAACGCCATTGACGATCGCGACATCGCCGGGCCGGACGGTCCCGGCGTTTAAGCAGCGCTCTGCTGGAATAATGCCGATACCAGACGTTGTAATGAAAAGCTTGTCGGCGCTGCCGCGTTCCACGACTTTCGTGTCGCCGGTGACGATCTTCACGCCGGCTTCGTCGGCCGCCAGCCGCATGGATGCGACCACGCGCCGAAGCAAATCGACTTCAACGCCTTCTTCCAGAATGAAAGAAGCCGAGAGCCAATGCGGCTTGGCGCCGCCGACAACCAGATCGTTGACCGTGCCGCAGACGGCGATTTTCCCGATATCGCCGCCGGGAAATTCGATCGGATGCACCACGAAACTGTCGGTTGTGAAGGCGAGTTTGGCGCCGGCTTCGGTAAGTGCGGGCGCCGACAGACGCGCCTGATCTTCAAGCGATTCTGGTTCAAAGGCGGAAACGAACACGTCCTCGATCAGGTCGCGCATGGCCGTGCCGCCGCCGCCATGGGCAAGTGTCACATGGCTCGCGCGCAAGCGTCTGACGGGCGCGATCATGTTCACGCCGCCGGCTCCACTTCAGGCCGGATGCCGCCATATTGATAGTAAGCTGCGCAAGCGCCCTCTGACGACACCATCAAGGCGCCGAGCGGTTGCTCAGGGGTGCACCCTTTGCCGAATTGCGGGCATTGATGGGGTTTGATGCGGCCAGTCATGACATCGCCGCATCCGCAGTCCTCGGGTTCGGGTGTCTGCCTGTTTCCCTTGCTGTAACCGATGCCGAATTTTCGCTCCGCATCAAACGCCGCGTATTTTTCCCGGATCTTCAGGCCGGACTTGTCAATTTCACCCAATCCCCGCCACTCGAACTTTTCGCGCGGTTCGTAAACATCCTCGCAAGCGGCGATCGAGACGGGATTGCCGGCCGCCGGCACAATCCGCGCATACTGATTTTCCACTTCGGCCCGGCCGTCCCGGATTTGCTGAAGCACCATCAAGACAGACTGCAAAAGGTCGACAGGTTCAAACCCAGCGACGACGATCGGTTTTTGATAATCCCGTGCGATGAATTCATACGGCTCCAGTCCAATAACCATGGAGACATGGCCGGGACCAACAAAGCCATCGAGCTTCATATGCGGGTCGTCGAGCAACGCCTTGATGGGCGGTGGCACCGTGATGTGATTGCAGAAGAGCGAGAAATTGCTCAGACCTTCCGCCGCTGCCTGCTGTACGCACAGCGCCGTGGAGGGCGTCGTCGTTTCAAATCCCAGCGCGAAAAAGACAATTTCGCGATCTGGATGACGACGGGCAAGCTCCAACGCATCAAGCGGGGAATAGACCATGCGAATGTCGCAGCCGTCGGCCTTCGCCTGTAACAAGGATTTGCGCGTCCCGGGCACGCGCATGGCGTCGCCGAAAGTGGTGAAGATCACGTCCGGCCGTTCGGCCAGTTCCACGCACTCATCGACGCGCGACATGGGCAACACGCAGACCGGACAACCGGGACCGTGGATAAATTCAAGTCCGGTTGGCGTCAGCTTATCAAGGCCGTAGCGAAAGATGGCGTGGGTGTGTCCGCCGCAGATTTCCATTATGTAGATGGGCGCATCGGCGGTTGCGCCGATCACGCCGACGAGGCGTTCAATCTCAGCGAGCACCGCCTTCGCAGCGGCGGGATCGCGAAATTCATCAGTATACTTCATGATGCCTCCTCCATCGCCGCCTTTCCGTCGCGCATGGCTTCAATTTCGGCCTGCGCTTCGCCAAGCTGCATCAGAATTTCGAGCGTTTTGGCCGCTTCTTCTTCATCGATGCGACTCATCGCGAAGCCGACATGGATCAACGCCCAGGCTCCGATGAGGTCATCGACCTTGCCGCCCTCGGGCATGATGCAGGCGACATTGATTTCCCGCTGCACGCCGGAAACATCGACCATGGCGAGTTTTTTTTCCGCATCCGAGATGGACACGATCTGTCCAGGTATGCCTAGGCACATGGCGCGCTCCCTTTTTTATGTTTCAAGTAATTTGCGGCAGCGATTGCCGCCTGACCGAGGGCGATCCCGCCATCATTCGCAGGAACCTCCCGGTGCGAGAGGACCTTATGACCGCGAGCCTCAAGACCGGTGTGAACCAATTCAAAAAGGGTCTTATTCTGGAAACAGCCACCACTGAGCGCAACGGCGTGATAGACCCGCTCATCCCCCATCAGCCGATCGACCATCGCGATGATGACGCGCGCGAGGCCGCGATGGAAACGGGCTGCGATCACGCCAATCGGTGTTTCCAAAATGAGATCGCCAAGCATGGCCCGCCAAACGGCGACCGGCTCCACATAAGGAAGTCCTTGCCCGCCCATAAGCGGGATGGAAAACGGATAAGCGAGGTCCTCACCCTCTTCCATCGCCTTCGGGTCTATGGCGGCCTCCAGCAGCATGGCCGCATGGCCCTCATAGGATTGCTGGTCTCGCGCCAGTCCCAAAATGGCAGCAGCGGCATCAAACAGCCGCCCACAGGAACTCGCCAAAGGCGCGTTGACACCGGCGGCGATCATGGCGTCCAAGGTCTCACGCGGCTTGTCATTCAGATAACGGAACATCTCCAGCTCGCTGAAATTCATGGCGAACTCCGCCCAACCCATTTCCGCCATCAGATGAGCATAGGCGTTGCGCCAGGGTTCGCGCGCCGCCGCATCGCCGCCCAAAAGCGGAACCGGCTTGAACGTCGCCAGGCGTTCAAATGAGGCATAGTCGCAAGCAAGGAACTCCCCGCCCCAAATCGTTGCGTCGGCGCCCCAGCCCGCGCCGTCAAGCGCCACGCCGAGAACTTTTCCGCCATCACCCGGCCAGGCGTTCTCCGCCAAACATGAGGCGATATGTGCGTGGTGGTGCTGAACTTCGATCAGCGGGCGATCGAGTTGTTTGGCAAGCTCCCGGCCAAGTTTTGAAGAGCGGTATTCCGGATGCTGATCAACCGCGATGATTTCAGGATCGTGCTCAAAGAGATTTTGATATAGGGAGAGGTTCCGAACCAGGTCGTCCGCCGTCGCGGGGTCGTCGAGATCGCCCATATGCTGACTCAGGATAGCACCGCCATCCTTGGTGATGCAGAACGCATTTTTGAGATCAGCGCCATAGGCGCGAATGTCGGGCGCGCCCTCCAATCCGGGCGGCAGGTCAATCGCCGCTGGCGCATAGCCACGCGCGCGTCTGACAAGGCGCGGTTCGCCAAGGTCTATCCGAACGACGCTGTCATCAATGCGGTTGACAATGTCGCGGTCGGTCATGCAGGCGAAGTCAGCGACGGCGGTGAGTTTCTCCCGCGCCTCTTCATTTTTGAAACACTGCGGCTCGCCTGAAACGTTGCCGGACGTCATCACCACGGGACGCGTCATGCGTTTCAGCATGAGGTGATGCAGGGGCGTATAGGGCAGCATGAAGCCAAGCCGATTCAAACCGGGCGCAACGGCCTCCGGCAACGGTGCATCTGCGCGCGTCTTAAGTAAGACAATCGGTGCGGCGGGGCCTTTAAGCGCCGCTTCGTCTTCAGGCGTCACATGCGCATAGGCGGAAATCGCCGCAATGTCGCGCGCCATCAAGGCGAAGGCCTTGTCGCGGCGGCGTTTGCGGGCCCGCAGGCGTTCGACGCTTTCGGCATTCGTCGCGTCACACGCCAGATGAAATCCGCCAAGCCCTTTGATGGCGACGATCTTGCCGGACATCAACATGCCGCCGACCGCGTCCACATCGTCCATCATGGAAAAAGCTTCGCAATTGACGACCCCTTGCCCGAGCTTCTCGATCCAGGCGCGCGGTCCGCAGGCATGGCAGGCAACCGGTTGCGCGTGATAGCGCCGGTCGCCGGGGTCTTCGTACTCACCGCGACACACATGACACAGATCGAACGCTTTCATGCTCGTCTTGGCGCGGTCATAGGGGGCGCTGTGAATGATCGAAAAACGCGGTCCGCAATTTGTACAATTGGCGAAGGGGTACCGATAGCGATGATCAAATGGATCATTGATTTCGCGAAGGCAATCGGCGCACGTCGCCGCGTCTGGCGTCACGGCAACGCGCATGGCGCCGTCGCGCGTCTCGGCGATCTCAAAGCCATCGGGAGCCACCCCTCCAACACATTGACGTTCAAGCTGCTGGATACGTGCGAGCGGCGGCGCCTCGGTCTGCAGGCGTTCGACGAAGGATGAAATCTTGTCGCCCCAGAGCCGGATGCGAACGCCTTCGGCGGTATTGCTGACATCGCCGGCAAGCCCAAGCTCCTTGGCCAGCCGCCAGATCGTTGGACGAAAGCCGACCCCTTGCACCTGTCCGCGCACAACAATCAGCTCACCGCCGGGCTGAACCTCAGTCATGCCATCCTCCATAGGAGGACACGGTTATTGCCGCTGTCAGCGATGATCGCCTCGCCGCCTGAACAGGCGATCCCATACGGCCAGCAAAGGGAATCGCGCGTGGCGACGCCCCAGCGGTTGTCACCTTTCGACGCAAAGTCGGGCTGGCCGGTGAGTCTTATCGCTTTGGCGCCCGTTTCGCCGCTTTGCCAGCCAAGCAGCCGGGAGTTCGCCGTATCGGCCACTAGCAGCGCCTCGTCTTCAACGGCGACGGCATAAGGCATGTTCAAGGCGACCGCGTTTGGGTAGTAAGATGCAAGATTGTGGTCGCAATCGGTGAAACCTGTCTGTCCGAGCACCGCATCGCAGGGCTGGCCGTTATGCGCCGGCAAGCTGCGCCAAAGCATGATGCGATTATTGCCGGCGTCGGAAACGGCAAGACCGCCGCGCCAAAGTGCGGCGCCATGCGGCCAACGCATGCCGGCGGCGCCAACTTCCTGGCCGGCATTTTCGTCACGGGAATTGAAGTCTGGTTGGCCAAGAACAAGATCCGCCGGCTGGCCTGTTCTCTCCGGCGCATTCCAGATCAGGACACGCCGATTGCCCGTATCGCACACGACCAACCGGCCACCCACTTCTGAAACGCCGTAAGGCCAATGCAGGCTGGCGGCGCTTGGCGCATCCGATCCGTGATTGGCCTCTATCGATTGCTCGTTCAGTTGTCCGAGTATGATGTCCGCAGGCTGATTGCTTGACGCTGGTGTCTTTCGCCACAAAAGCACACGATGGTTCCAGGCATCGGCGACGGCAAGGCCGTCGCCCCAGGGCGACACACCGGTCGGCACATTCACAGTCGATGCGGAAGCGTGACCTTTCGCATTGCGTCCCTCGCTTGCGAAATCGGGCTGGCCGATAAGTAAGTCAGCCGGCTGATTATCGGCTTCCGGCCCACTCATCCAGCCGAGCATCCGGTGATGGCCGGTGTCGGCGACCCAGAGCGTTCCGTCGCGCAGGCGGGCGGCGCCGCGCGGACCGAAAAGGGTTGATGCCGACGGAATGTTCGGTGCCACAAAGTCGCCCTCAGACCACCCCAGGACGATACGGGGACCATCGCGCGACAAGAGCGGCGGGCCAGAAACCGCCGTTCCAGCGGCTTTGATCGGTGTGAAGGAGGGGGCGGCGGAGACTTTCATGCCGCTACCGCGTCAACCGGACTTCGATCTGTCCGTCTTTCACCCGCACCCCGTGGGGCTGTAATTGCACCTCAGGCGCGGTCAGGCATTCGCCGCTTTCGAGTGAGTATTGAAAACCGTGATAGGGGCAGGTGATGATGCGCTCGGCGATCTCGCCGCCATCCATCGCCATGCCCATATGGGCGCAGGCGTTTTTGAAGCAGGTGACCTTATCGGCGAGCCGCGTCAGCAGAACGGACTCACCATCGATTTCAACAATCTCGGTTTGACCATCGCCGATCGCTTCAAGCGCAAGTGCCTGCGTCCAGCCTTCCTTTTGGAAATTGGCGAAGGGTGATGCGTACTCAACGCCTTCACCGCCGCCGAGACCTTTTGCCTGCCGGATCTCAGTGATGTGTGGGAACTTGTCCTGAATGGCCTTCTTGACACCACCATAAAAGGTGAGCGCCGAAGCCGGACAGCCATCACACGCGCCCAGAAATTTCACGACCACGGCGGTGTCTTCCACCGAGACAAGCTCAACATCACCGCCATGGGAGGCAAGCGTTGGGCGGATGTCTTCAAGCGCCTGATCTATGCGTTCAAACAGGCTGGGTTTCAGAATGCCATGGCGCCGAAGCACGGCATAGACAACTTCATCGCCTGCCGCTTCCCGCAAGGCCGCAGACATGCCCGGCACGGACTGGAGTGAGCGGATCAGTCTGCGGAATGCGGCGGCGTTGAGCGCATCTATTGCTTCGCCGCGCGCATGAGCGGCATTCTTCTGATCAACCGGCCAATTTTCCGCAAGCGCTTCGAGCGCTGACAAATCCGACAGCAGCCCGTTCAGATCGCGCTCTTCAACCGTATGATCGCTACCGTCCATCGCCCTATCTGTATTTCAGGTCTTTGAAGAGATAGGGCTGGAGAAAGCCTGCAACGGCGCCGCCGACAATGGCGCCGACGAGGGGCGTTGTGAAATAGCCAACAACAACAGCCAGTAGCGCGCCGCATAAAGCTCCGATGAAGAATTGCCGGGCGACTTTGTCATAATCCTGAAACAGGCGCCCGGTCAGAAACAGCTTCATTGAATCCAGGATGACATCCAGCATCACACAGCTCCTTGAATGATGTTCAGAATAATAAGGCCAATGAGAGCCGCGGCCCCGCCGGACAAGACCCCATATATGGCGCCCATGGCGCCGGCGACTTCGCGCCCAATTGCTTCTCCGCCAATTATAATGCCCGATACACTGCCCGCGATCAGCGCGGCTACGGCTCCGGCCACTAAAGCTAACAAGAATGGTGTCATTTAGGTCTTTCCCTTCGTCGGTCTCTAATTGGGTAAGTCTCGAGCGCCATTCAGGTCCGCCTCCAGTTCCAGAATGGCGGCCGACACAATCTCGACTTTTTGTGCTTCACCAAAACCACGAAACATCTCGAGTGCCTCACGATAAAGCGCGAGGGCCGCGCCAAGATTTTCCTGATTGCCGGCTTCTGGCCTGGCCGGATTATCGGGAAGATTTGCCAGACAATTCGCCTTGTTCGCCAGAGTGTTGGCATACTCTGCCGGCGTGTCAGCGCGTGTGCGTACGCGCAACGCCTCGTCATAGGCTTCAATCGCGCGATAGCCGTTCTCGACCCGGTGACTTGACGACACATATTGCAACGCGTTGCCGAGATTATTCTGCAGCATCGCATATTCATTCGGATGATCGACCATTGTCACGACTTTGAGACCTTCCTCGAAGGCCTGAACAGCTAAAGCCTCGCGCATCTTCGATTTTTCATCCGTAAACGGAATTGAGAGGAAGGCTGTTGCGAGATTGTTTTGCAGGACCGCGAATTCCGCTGGATATTTTTTGGCGTCAAATATTCTGAGCGATCTTTGATAAGCGCTGATGCTATCCTGGATTCGCGCGCGGTTTTCGGCAGCGAGATTTTGCAGGATGAGCCCATAATTCATTTCTGCTTCGGCGAGCTCGGCCGGCGTACCTAGCTCTCGCAGGACGCCAAGCGCGTCTTCGATTGTCGCGCGGGCGGCTTCGACAAAGGATGCGTCCTTTGCTGGCGTGATCATTTGCGCCGTCGCCATGCGGGCGAGAATGCGGGCCCGAAGCAAACCGGATTCAGCAGGGCAAAGATCGGCGCCTTGCCGATAGAGTGAGATCGCTTCGATCAGATCATCGACGGATTTTGGCTTTTGCTGCATGCCCATGGCGATTTCCATGAGCATCTCTGCCTTCTCAGCATTGCTCGCTTCCGCTTCGATAACGGCGCGGCGTGCAGCTTCTGCATCTGTGTTGGCGCGGCTCGCCACCACCATTCTGATCCTCCCATTTGCGTGGCGATCTGATCTCGCCCTTCGAATGATAAGGAAGTTAGCGGAAGCAAAGAGAGCTGTCTACATAATATACGTTATGCAAACTTTGTTTGCATTTTTGGCAGTGTGCACACCAACGCACCGTGATCGGCCGACCAATGCGCCGCCAAATCGTCGGACTCCCAGTCCGCAAGGCCGTACTCGAGAAAGACATCCGGCGCTGACACTACACGGTCTCCCTTCGCATTGCGCATCTTCAGAAGATGACCTCCTGCGGTCATTTGCTGGACGGGAAGGACATGCAAAGCATCATTGCGGATGAGGACGATGACAGCGTCGAGCCCGCGAAAATAAGTGTCACACGCTTCAGCAGACAGATAGATCGAGCCGCGCCGTATCGAGAGTCTGGCCGTCATGCCCAGCTGCCCGCAATACCCGCATCGGCCAACAGGGCAATTTGATCGACAACCTTGCGCGCAGCGGCTTCCACTTCCGGGGTCAAGTCCAGGCCCAGATCCGTCTTCTTGGCCTCGATGAGAAACACCTTCACGAATTTCGGAAATGCGTCACCGTAGATCTTCTTCCCGGCGTACAAGGCATGGTCCCAGCGAAAATCGTGCAGGTTAAGGCTTTGCGGCGGCTGCGCTTCCAGTATCTCGCCGGGAACCTCATAGATTGCGCCTGGCTCCGCCTCAGGCGCACGCGCATCGACAATGATGAGATGACTGGCGCCTTTTGCCTGGTACATAACCCCCATCCCATCCGTACCGCCATCAAAAAGCTTGGTGTTCGAGGGGAGATCGAGCGTGCGGAGTAGAGCAATGATGCGCGGCCCAACGCCGTCATCGCTGCGGTTTGTGTTTCCGCATCCAATGACGGCGAGCTTTATATCCGCCATAGCCTGCAAGACCATTCCGGTTCGACAGGGAGCATTAATTCCGGAAGCTCACAGAACTTGCGATGCACGAGATAATACATGCATGTCTCGCAGGGTTGCTCAATGTCATCGATTTCAATCGTATGATCCGTGAACCCACCAATGATGAGCTTTTTGTCGAGATCGCCAACCGCCTCTGCGCGCAGACGCCCGACAATCTCATTGACCATCTCGGATGTTTCGGCGCGCGGAAAGGCTTCCGTCTGCAAACCGCCAGCGAGCTTTTCAGCAATGGTTTTTCGAAGTGCATCATCTCCGGGCGTTGAGCCTGTCTGCGGCATCCACACCTCCTAAATCCGCCACAGCCTGCACCACCATTCCGGCTCGGCGGGCAAATCCAGTTCGGGCAAATCGCACCAACGCTTGTGGACGAGAAAATACATGCACTCCTGGCATCTCATCTCGTCTTCGCCGTGGGGCGAGAGTTTCCATCCACTGATGATCAGCTTTTGACGCAGATCGTTGACGTCGAGTTCTCGCAAATCGTCCAGCAGTTTGGAAAACTCGCGATCTGTTTCCGGGAAGGGTTCGAGCTGTGTCTTCAGACCCTCGGTAAACATGTCTTCGATCATACGCAGCAAAGTATCGTGATCGGCCTCAGCCGGCGTAACACCATACCGGTCCTCAAACGAAACGCCGCCTCCCTGGTCTTCCTCTTGTGTATCCGTGCTCATAGGGCGTCTTCCAATCTGGATCAGTGAGGGGAACAAACATGCCCACCACTGGTCTCCGCTCGCGGAAAGGGGCATCAAGCCGTGCGGAATCGCGCCAGCTCTTCGCCTGTTTTTGCGTCATGGGCATGGACGGTGCACACAAGGCAGCTGTCATAGGACCGGCAGACATGGCCAACCTCGACCGGGTCTGCCGGATTCTGGATCGGTGTGCCAATCAAGGCTTCTTCAATCGGGCCCCGCTCGCCATCGGTTGCCCGCGGCCCAACATTCCACGTGGTCGGAGCGATGATCTGATAGTTCTTGATCTTGCCGTCCTGGACGTCGATCCAGTGGCAAAGCGCGCCACGAATAGCCTCCGTTGCGCCCCAGCCCTGTCCGTCTTTCTCGGTCGGCTTGATGTACCATTCATCATTGAGTTTGAACTCGCGGAGGATACGTTCGGCCTCACGGTAGAGTTTACACAGCTCGTGCATGCGCGCGAAATGGCGAAGTGCGATCGAGGGACCGCCCATCTTTCTGTACATGTCCAGAATGAGCGGATCGGTGTGTTGCCACGCCTCGCCATGACTGCCGCCGGCGACAAGCTGGCGCGCCAGCGGGCCGGCCTCCAAGCGTCCACTTTCAGAATGCCGTACAGCCGTCGACCAGGAGTACTTCCCATCCGGATCAATCGGATTCTTGCCGACCGGATTGGTGACGCGGTCAAAGGGGTGCGCACCGCCCACTTCATCATACCATGCGTGAGTCACATCTTCGCGCGTAAAGGCCTGGTCCATCAGAGTGTGGGTGTCCGCCGCGCCGTCATAGACGCCCGACTTCATAATGACAGACGCATTGCGCCCATCAATGGTCGGGTTCTGGTACTTGTCCTCATGCGGAAGATAGCCCCAGGTGACGAACTTCGCATGTCCGCGGCCATATTTGTCCAGCCCAATATCCATTGCCATGCGCCAGTAAAGACCAAGATCGGAGTTGGCATGCTCCGGCCGTTCGTCCAGCCAGGCAATGAAATCATCATAGGACTGGATTTCTTCATAGCGTTCCATTGAACAGCCGAACCAAAGCGGCTCAATCCAGTTGCGCCGGAAGTGCTCAAGAATTGACACAGCGCGGGTGACATCCGTCAAAGTCGGGGAGCACATAACGCCGCCCGGCACCATGTAGGAGGAGTGTGGCCACTGTCCGCCGAGCAGGGCGTATATCTCGACCGGTCGGCCGGAGATCGTCACGCCGGCCTCATACGAAGTTCCCGTGAACGGCGAATAGCGTTTGACGGCTTCTTCGAAATACTGGCTGCCAGCATAGTTTTGATTGGTGAAATCAATCATGAACAAGCCATAATGGTGGCGCGGCAGTGATTGCAGCGACTCAACGAGTTGGCCTAGATTTCGCGCCAGAATGGCGTTGCGCGGGACGGTCGTGCCCCAAGCCGTATCGAGCGCCCAGGCCGCACAGGTCAGGTGCGAGGCGCCGCAAATGCCGCAAGCGCGCGGCGTGACCACGAGTCCAGCCTGTGGGTCCTTGTCCTTGAGAATGACCTCGAACCCGCGGAACATTTCTGCATTGGTCCAGGCGTTCGTCACCACACCATTTTCAATGTCGACGCGGACATCAAGATCGCCCTCAACGCGTCCGACAGGTGAGATATCAAGTGTTTGAATTGCTGACATTGTTTCGTTTCCCTCTGCGCGCCCTAAACCACAAAAATGTCTTCTTCAGCCCATGCAGGCGAAGCATTTTTGGCGGCGGCGGTAAGTTTCATGTAGCCCTTCTTGTCGACCCCCGTCGGCAAGTCCTTGGGCACGCCCATAACGGTTTGCGTCTTGAAAACGGTACCCGGCGCGAGATCAAAGAAGGGGAATTCCGGCTCTGTACAGCCCAAGCATGGCATACCAGCGCGGGTTTTTGACGATTGCCGGTTCCATAGAATTCGATTGCACGGGCTGTGGGTCATCGGCCCGCGGCAGCCGAGATCATAAAAGAGGCATCCCTTGCGTTGACCGAACGCAGTGGTCGACACTTTGTAGGCAAAGTGCATGTTCCGTGTACAGCCGGTTTGGGTGAAACTGGAAAAGAAGGTTTTCGGGCGCTGAAACTCGTCCAGCGTCAAATCCCCGCCGCGCCCGGACGCCACGGCGACAAGGATTTGCGTTACCCAGTCGGGGTGCGCCGGACAGCCGGGAATATTGATCACCGGCAAGCCGGATTTTGAAACGAAGTTCTCGCCGAGCGCGCCGCCCTTGGCACGTTTAAGAAATTGCAGACCTTCGCTGTCAGAGGGGTTCGGCGCCGTCGCCGGAATGCCGCCCCAGGTCGCGCAGTCTCCGATGGCGACAACATACTGGGCGGCGTCGCAGAGCTTCTTCACCCAGTTTTTCATAGGCTCGCCGCAGAACCGGTTCCACTCGCCAGTCCCATCCGGCGCGTTGATGACAGTGCCCTCGAAGACAAAAATATCGAGCTGAATTTCGCCCGATATACATTTTTCCAAAATGGATTTGACATTGTCACCAAGCTCTAGACCGAGCGAGGGCTGCCAGAGCACATTTATGCCAAAATCGGTTACCAGGTCGCAGGCGCTGGGTTCTTCGGCATTCAGGAACGACATCGTGTTGCCGGAACACGCGCCCCCTTGGAGCCAGAGCAGATTCGCCATGATTTCCTCCGCAAATGTATCGGCGGTGTGTTCCGCCCTGTTACTGTTGGCAAATTGGTACCATGTTGCTTGCGTTGCCGCCTATATGCTCATTATTTCGCATATAAAGTTTGCAGGTGATTTTGGTGCGATTACCTTTGGCGTCTGACTTTACTTTGGCTGGCAGCGAACGAACTGGGCCGAATAGCGCCCGCAGTAGCTACGAATCGAAGACGCAATCAGGTGTGAAGCAGTGGTCGCTGAGTCCCGTATGTGAGGCCAATTTCGCCCCAAGTCGCCCCCCAAAAGGTCTGCAAAGGTGGTTTGCAGCTTTCGCCATTTGGAAACTAAGTATGCGCCTTAGCTCAAACCGTTGCCGATGTCATTCAACCGTGACGGTTTCCGCAGACCGGGCATTCGACTTCCGGACCAATTCCGAACCAGACGCCTTCGCACTGGCTGCACCAATGGCCGACACAGCGCTCTCCCGTGGGATTGAGGCTCAACGCAAGTTTTGAATAGCCGAGGTCCTTGATCGGTCGGTTCCGGTTTGGTCCAGACACTTTCGAAAACGGAAACTGTACGACACGATTTTTGCTGGTCATGATTGACGTGCTCAGAGAGCGTCCCCTTTATCCAAACCATATCGCTTAATCTTGTTGGCAATGCCCACGCGTGACAAGCCGAGCGCATCGGCGGTCTTGGACTGGTTCCATTTGAACCGGGCGAGCGCGCGGCGGACAACCTGCCGCTCCATCGCTTCCGTCATTTCCTTAAGCGTGCGCCCATCCGTTTCGAAAGCGGCAAACTCAACCTTGCTCGGCTCGATATCGGCAATGACATCGGAAAAGTGCTTGGGCAAAATATAACTATTATTGTTCGCGAGCGCCGAGGCTCGTGTTACTTCCATTTCGAGTTCACGTACATTGCCTGGGAAGTCGTACAAGCTAAGCTTGTCCAGCGCCTCGCGTGAGATGCCCACAATGCGTTTGCCGCTGATTTCCGAAGCGCGTTCCAGAAAGTATGCCGCAAGCGCGGGAATATCATCGATCCGGTCCCGCAAGGGCGGGATGTCGAGCTCAAACCCCTTCAAGCGGTAATACAAGTCCTTGCGGAATACCCCTTCACCAACAAGCCGGTCGAGCGGGCGGTTGCTCGCAGCGATGATCCTGACATTGGCCGTCGTGACTTCATCCGACCCGAGAGGCTTTACCTCGCCCTCCTGCAGGAAACGCAACAGGCTGATCTGAAAGCTCGGTGAAATTTCCGATATCTCATCAAGAAATACCGTCCCACCATCTGCCGCCCGGAACAGTCCCAAGCGATCGGCAATGGCCCCGCTGAATGCGCCGCAAACATGGCCAAACAATTCCGAATGGAGCGCTTCGTCGGCAATCCCGCCGCAATTCTGAACATGCATCGGCGATTCCCGCCGACTGGAATTGTAATGGACCGCCCGCGCCAGCAGCTCTTTTCCGGTGCCGGTTTCGCCCTGGATGAGAATGGGCAGCTCTGTCGCCGCCGCCTGGCGGGCACTCGCGCAAAGCGCATCCATTTTCGGACTGACATAAATCAGCTTTTCAAAGCGCGACCACGGCGCCTTGATAGGTTCTTCCTTGTGACCATCGAAGAGATTGTCATCCATGGAGAGCTTCAGTTCTCGCGACAGCACTCTGTGGCGGCGCGAAAGTTCGGCCATCTCCAGGGCGCGTTTTACCATCACACCAAGCTGATCCTCAGCAAGCGGCTTGGCGAGATGCACGAAGGCTGCGCAGTGACGCGCAATCTTTACCGCGCGCGACAAATCGGAGCCGTCGCCAAAAACGATGCGTTGAATGTGCGGTTGCCGGACACGCGTTGCGACGAGAAAATTCTTGCGCGCATTTGCGAGCGCCTCTTCATCACAGAGGATCAAGTGACAATCAATGTCGCCGAGCTTCGCGCTCGCCGTCTTTTCGTCCTCGCAACTAATCAATCGATAGTCCTGATCCTGTCCAAAGACATCAATCGCGGCGCGGCGCGCAGCTGTGTCGCTGGATACAAATAGCACTGTATGGCGGTGCGCGGTCATAACTTAGTTTACAGTTTGAAAAGGGAATAGACAATTGATTTACGCTCCCTAAGCTTCGGGTGAGCAAGGGGTAAGGCCCGTCACGGCCAGACGAGAGGCGTGTCGCGAGAGCTAAACGCCTGACGCCCAGCATGCGAACAGGGTCTTGATAGATGGCGGACGAATATGAATTGAGTGCCCTTCACACGCAACACCCGGACCGGGCCGCGATCGATGCGGAGGCGCATGCCCGGCCACCTGTCTCGATAGAGTCAGAATGCGCTGAAGCATGGCACTGGGTGATGCACGCGCCTCAGGATCAGCCCGTCACGCTCCCACCCCCCCTTGACCCGACGGCGCGCCACCAGGTCATTGAATGCGACGATGGAATTCTGCGGTTTGAGCGGCATACCGAGTTTATCTCACTGACATTTTTCGGCTCGGCTACGCCGCAACCGGAAACATTGGAACTGGTCGGGAGATGCCCCGGCGTGCAATTGGCGGGAGCTCGCATTGTACTTACAAACAAGCCGGCGGCGCTAACAGACATGTTTGAAAGTACGCGCCTGTTTGGGGGAGAGGTCATGTTTGACGGCATTATCGTCGCAACGGACTTTCAGGTCGGAGACTTTGGACTTGTGGTCTACGCTGTGTCGGGCACCTTCCAGGACGGATTCAGCCGGGGGCGGCTTGTCAAGCGTTTGCTTGATCTTGAAACCTACAGAATGGCCTGCCTGTTGGGCTTGCCCAGCGTCAGGCGACTGACCCCGCAACTACAGGAATTGGAGGCGCGCGCCCAAGCCTCAACGACGTCATTAGGCACGACAGTGGACGCCTTGGACAATGCGATTGACGCGCTTGCCGCTATCTTGAAGGACGTGTCCGCCATCCGAAGTGAAGTGCATTACAGAATTGCGGCTTCGAATGCCTATTATGATCTCGTGTCTGACAGGCTCGAAAGCCTGGATGAAACACAGATTGGCCAGCGCCAGACGTTGCGGGGTTTTGTCAAGCACCGCCTCGATCCGGGAATGAAAACCATACGCGCATTTGAACGCCGGGCCGACAAAGTTGCATCCTCAGTATCAGAGGCGCTCGCGCTCGTGCGCACACAGCTTGATCATGCCGCGCAGCGCCAGTCTCAGGAATTACTGGCTTCGATGGAACAGCGCGCCCGGCAGCAGGTCCACCTGGCCCAGGCCGTTGAAGGTCTCTCCGTCGCCGCGATCACCTATTACGCTGTCGGTCTGTTGTTCTATCTGCTTAAAGGACTGCCCGACACCGGGATTAGCGACAATGCTCTGGTTGCGCTGTCAATCGCACCCATAGGGTTTATTGTGGCCTATTTGACGCGTCGCGCAAAACGGCGTGTCGCGCGCATGATTAAGTGATCGCCGGAACCTTAGGTTCTCAATCCGTGTCGATAATGTGCGCCACGGAACACATACTTCCAATGTCTCAAAGCGCACCCTGAACTGCCGAACCTATGGCTTCTTAGCCACTGCGATGGCGCGCATTGAATCCCGACTTTAACTCCACCCGCCACCGATCGCTGCCGATCCCTGGGTACACAGTATCCTATATTTGCGTGACACCCGCGTGACTCAAAGTACCAAGTCTCTATCCGTTGCTCTAAGGCAATATCCATACAGTTGCGGCTAGGCTGTACCGGAAGCGGCAGCGGATCCGGCATGGCGAGCGGGCGGGGGTAAGCCGGATCCCTGATGATATTCGCCCGCTGGCGATCTGGTTTGAGGATGTGGGCGACCTGTCCTTTGGCTGGGGCTATCGCACCGATTACGCCTACGATAGCCCGCTGGCAGAAATCGAGTCTGTTGAAGCAAGCCTGACACAGACAAGCGAGGCCGACAGCGCGGCTGCGACTTGGCGTGCTTCCATGCAAACCGTCTTGAAGTCTGCATCTTACTGGGAGCTCAACTCTCGTCAGTGAGCCCGATTACGCATGCTTCTAGGAATTTTTCAGTGTTTCTCTTCAGTGTCGCACATTTGGATCGAAGCTGCCGTTCCACCTGATGCAATCAAGCGTCACTTATGGGCCGATTGTGTTGAAAAAGTCGGAGGCACGAAATGACGGAGTGGAAAGCTGCAACCAATTGGATGATTTTCGCAAAGTGTACGCTATATTAACTTAAATTTCGCAAATTTTGCAGCAAATTGACCGATTATTTTGGGCGCATACTGATTATAATGTCAAAAGGGAGTTTTTCAACACAATCGGCCAATACACGACAAAACTCAACGCCCAATCCCCCGCGATTTGCCGACCGTCCAGTCGATACCACCCGCAGTCTTTCTCACAGTGAGCGTCGCGCCTCTGTTCCGCTCCAGCTCTGGGCGCCACGGGACCAGCGTGAACTCTTTCGACTTCGCGATGACTGCAAAGCGGCCCTGAGCCAGATTGATGGAACGCTCATAGACGCCGTCAAATTCCGCCCCCTCTGGCAAAGGGACGTAAGCACCGCCGCCCGAATGCGCTTGCGCCGCGCGGGTTAGTTCATTCGTCGCGAGTTGCTGCCTCTGATCCGCATCAAGCCCGCCGTCCGGCGCAGCCCATCCCTGATCATGCAGAAACCGGATACGTGCTGCCTTGGCCTTTGCAGCGTCATTCCCGAAGCCACTGCGCCAATTGTCGGCGCTACTGACATCGTCCAGCCAGGTCGGTGCGTGGCGCTCAACCTGATCGCTAAGACCGATCCAAGATTTGACTTTCAGTTGGACGCTTCCGTTCCGCGTTGCTTCGAAGATTGCCGCGCGGTCGAGATAGTCACTCGGAAGGTGAAACTGCCCATCGCCATCGCGATTGACAATTCCAGCGCGGCGCAGGGCTTCCAATCGCCGAACATGGGCGCGGCGATACTCAGTCCTGGCCGTAGGATCAGTATCCGCATGCAGATCATCCGAATAGAGGCCGTCATTCAGTGCGGCAATGCGCGCTATAATGTGATCCGCCCGGCGCGCTTTCGGTGGCAGGGCTGTCACTTCAACGATGGCGTCGGGCGGCGGCAGTGTTCCTGGCACGCGGCTCCCGATTGAAACATGCCAGCGTGTTCCATCAACGTCATCGACAATCAGATAGCGACGGTCCTGAAGCTCATTTTCGGGGCCGTCACTGACGACGCGGCCGAGTATCGATTTTCGCATTGAGACTGACGGTTCGAATATAGCCCGAGGCCCTTGGAAATCGTCCCGGCTGGCGGCGGCAAGCTCTCTTATCTTGTCACCTTTTCGGCCCATGGCCTGAAGCGCGTCCTTCCAGCCGTTTTTCAGACGCCACCCGGATGCACCGTTCTGCTCAGCAAGTTGAAGCTTCTCAAGGTGCTGCAAGCGTCGCCGCGTTAGAGTTTGCTCAAAGCGTCCGTGTGCGGTGTCTGGGCGCTCAAGTTGAACGAGATTGTCTTTTGTGTCTTGAGCGAGGCGCTGGTCGATATGGGTGAACCGATCGGCGTCCACCTCCTTTGCCTGGGACTGAGCAATCTCCAGATCACGCCTTGGTCCCAGATGTTCTGTAACGATATCGCTGGCGCGCTGGCGCATGCCTTTGGTGAGGTACTCCCTGGCGATCACCAGATCCTTTCCGCGCGCATCCTTTCCGCGAATGACAATATGCGTATGCGGATGGCCGGTATTGTAGTGATCAACGGCAACCCAATCGAGCTTGGTGCCGAGGTCTTTTTCCATCTGCGCCATCAGTGTGCGCGTGTTCTGCTTCAAGTCGCCGAGCTGGTCAGCGTCTTCTGGCGACACGATCACCCGAAACTGGTGACGATCATCTTCACTTCGCGCTATGAAGTCGCGATCATCACCATGGATACGGTTAGCGCTGTATAGAGCTCCACCATGGCCATCACGATCTACACCGTCGCGCTGGATGTATTTAAGGTGCGCCTTGAACGCGGCTTTGCCAATGCCTTTTCCGGCACGCGCAATATGCGTTTTGATGATCACTCGTCGCATCCGGAATTTGGCGAAGGGGTGACGCCGAAATGAAGCGGCCCGGCCCGCTGCGCTTCCGCGTCCAATATGCGCACCTGTAAAGGCCTTCCGTGAACCACTCTGCGACAAACGCGCTGCAGCGCGCTTCAGCTGCGTTTTGAACCGTCGCCCGCCAGCACGGCCAACATCGCGCGGTTTGCCGAGACGCGGCGTGAACGGAGCATCGTCGCTCATAGATTGCTCTGTGAGGCTGGCGCCCTCGTAATCCTCTGACGCGTCTCAAGTTCAGCGTAACCAGAGCGCCACAAAGTCTCGCAAGAGGCGCCAGAAAAAGGATGTGCAGACAATGCGTTAGGTGACCAAGGGCGCCAACCCTTAAATCTTGCCCTCCGGGTCCGCTTTTTACCCCCTTGCAAATCCTTCCAACGCCTTGCGAGCCTTCCAATCATGACTTGCTCCATAGAAGCCGAGCCGAACCAGCAATATCTTGTCGGTGGGTTGCACCGAAATAGCGTCCATCCAATGAGTTGGGATGGTCATTCAGGAGGAAGAATTCGTCCTCTTTGAGAGTGAAACAGCCGGTCCAGACCGGCAGTTCACGTCCGAAACTATCTGCCTTCAGCGCCTCAGCAACGATCATATCATTGATCAAAATGGTCTCATTTTCACGGCAGATCATATCGCCCGGCAGGCCGCGAACACGCTTTATGAGCGGCCAATCCCGTCCGACATAGCCGCGTTGCTGCGCCCACAGCGCATCGGCGCTATCGGCTGAAACAACGGCCCACCTGTTCAGGGTGAGCGGCCCGTCGCCCAGCCAATAGAGGCCAATCGGTGCGCTGTTCGTCCGATTCCAGATAAGTTTTTCGGGGAGAGAGAGGACGCTGGAAGACAAAAGCGTAAGGCTTACACCGCCTGCGATAATGACCCAAAATCTGCGTGTCATTTTTTCACGCGGGTGGCGCTGTCGCGATAGGTGCGCCGCTCTGACCAGTCGTTTAGATCGTCGATATGATAAAAGACCAGACCGCCATGTTTACGGTAATTCGGCCCGCCGCCTGCCCAGCGATAATGCTCCAAAGTCGAGCGCGTCAGGCCTAAATATTCTGCTGCTTCCGTCGCTCGTAGAAAGGGGCTGTTTCGGTTCCCACTGCTGTTTTGAACTTCCATAATTGTCTCCTAATCATCCGTGTCGGGATGCAGGGGAGCTTGCGGAACTCTGCGAGGGTTTGAGAGAGTCGCTTTCGGGTTCGGCGAAATCGACACCCCACCAGCGGGTGCCTCAAAGCAGTTTCAGATAGTCTTTTTCCATCAGGTTTCGGCCTTTTTTAATGAGGCGACGTGTACGCGATTTGTAGGAATGGACACCGTCATTCCAATCCTCATAGACAAGTTTTGCACCAAATAGCACGGCCGCGATCTCGCGCTGAGACGCGCCGGAAAGCCATCCATCGAGAGCTGTGAGCGCTTGGCGAAGCTTTATCGGAGCATATCCCCGGCGCGGTTTTGCATCAAAATGAAGCCCAGAGCAGAAGCGTGCGAACTGATCAAAACACTCCACCTTCTGCAGCATTCGTGCGCCTGCGCCGACCTTCAAGGTAAGATATATCCCAAGTGGTAGCGGCGCGGAGGGTGCATTGATCGCAATTTGCGCCGCGTAGCCTCGTGCCGCAATGGCAAGTTTGGTGCGCCGCCCAGGTGATATCAGAATCGACTTCTTTCCTGGTAGACTCGGTAGAGATAATTGCTCATCTGATTGAGCAAACCTCGACCCCAATTCGCCAGCTGCGTCGAGATTCGATGTCATGATATGGGGAAGCCAAAAGAGCGGCGTTTCATAGGCGGAAAGTCGCGGATCAGGCAGAAACTGTAATCCAAACTGCTCAGACTGCTGACAAGGTAAGCGTAAACGGAAAAGCTGACTTCCGTCTGACCTCATTATCGAAACCGGTCGGGTCTTGAGCATGCGATAAGTGCGTAGCAGTTCTGGATCGCGGCGTTTGAATTCCCATGCCCAGCCGGAATATGACAGCCACATTAGACGATCGAAATAGCGCTTTGTGTATCCCCAGCCATAGGTTGCCGGCATCTTTCTTCCCCAACAAAATAGGGCGATGCCGGTAGGCTATTGCTTGAGCGGCCCACCGAAGGTCGCCCTGATTATCATCATCGGTTCACGCAAGAAGTGCGCCATAACGTTGCTTCAAAAGGAGAAAACCGCCCTGGAGACGATCTCCAGAGCGGTGAGTTGGGGTTTTGCCTTAACCCTAATCGCGGGGGTTCCAAAGGATGACGTGGCGACCATTCTTGCCTTTGACGGGGGCGAGACTTGCGTAGATTTTGCGCGGTCCGATCTGCGGGTCTGCAAGGGTGATTGAGACATACTCGCGCCCTGAAGCTTTGGCATTTCTAATCCATCCGCCGCCAATTTCGGTCGAGGTCTCACCGGCGAAGATGCGGTAGTCCGGCTGACCGTCTGTGGCTTTGTCCGCGTTCTTCTCGATACGGATCGAGGCGGAGAGGTTCATCATTGCGAGTGCGCCTTCAAAGCCGGTCTTAGTTTCGCTGACATATCCGAGTGCGTTGGCCATGGTGTTTTTCCTTTCGTTTCCATGTGTCTCGGGCGACACCTTGTGCCCGTCGACGCCGGACCTTTCGGACGGCGCAGGACTGGCCTGAACCCGAAGGGGCAAAACGAAAGTGAAGCATCGGCCCGCCGAAGAATTTTGCTGCGCGAGGAGCCGCCAAGCGGCGGGGAAAATTCTTCGCACGTGCCGGTTTCAAGGACTGACAGGCGTCGTCCAGGTCATGCGACATGAGACGGGACTAACGGGGCGAACTGACTATCGGTGAGAAAAGGATACGTTCCTCGCAATCTTTCGGATTATTGGCTCCAGAACACATGGGTTCGATCAAAGCCCGTCTGGAAAACCATGATCTCGCCACTCAGAACCATGTCGCGCGCCAGTGCCTGCCAGTCGATATAGTAGCGGAGCGACTCCGGAACCTCGGAGCCGGTCTCCTCGTGCAGGCTCTCAGCAAACTCTGCGGCGCTGAGATATTCGCCTGCATATTCGTCAAAGGCGGAGCGTGCCTCGTCGAGATCATCGCCGAAATGGCTTAGGAGTTTGCCGCCAAGTTCGCCATGCTCCTCGATAAAATCTGCAAGGTCACACACGGTTTTGAATGAGGCGTATTCGGAAAGGTTCGCGCCTTCAAAACCATCATAATCGTGGATGGCCCACTCTTCCGCGTTCGGTATTGGTGATGCGGCGAGCATGGTGCGGACTGCATCCATGATCTCGTCGGGCGTGGTCGCATCGATCCAGCATCCATGCAGACAACCATTATTGTAAGCGGCAAGGCAGGCCACGTAGATGCGAGGTTTCTCGGGCAACGCGGGTGCTGCGGTCTCCGCAAGGGCTACAGTGTTGGCAAGTTGGTTAGCCATGTCTCGTCTCCTTTGCGCCGTCCAGCATTCTTTCCCGCATCAGGCGGGGGGTGGCGGCGAAAAGGTGCTCAGCCGGAGCGCGTAAGGGCGCCGGGCAAGGGGAAGCTGTAGGTATGATGCTTAAAGACGATCAGAGACGATAAAGTCCCGCCCCCTTGCGCGGTGACTGCGCTCTGATAGACGCACCGTCCGCCCACGCCCGTCTGATTGGAAGAAATATCGAGACGGAAAGACGTTAAAGAGACGGTTCCGATTTGCGCTTGCCGATTACGTTCGAAGTGACCGTTGAAGTCTGGACCGGCGCTCGTCAGTGTCAACGTCAGAGAGGAATTCAAGGACTATCTGATTTTTTGTGGTGATTGTTCCGCCGTAAGACCGTATCCTGTCGAGCAATACAGTCGTGTGGTTTTTATCGACCGCATGGACTAGGTCGATCGCCACAAACACATCGTAACCATCGGCCAGCAATGCAATAGCAATTTGCGTTACAGCATTCTCAAGCGAACCGCCGATAAGAATCATGGTGGATCTTCTCAGCTCGGAAACTGCTCGCACCGTCGTATGAACGGACTGGCGAATGGGTTCATCACGACCCGCCGTAAGGTCGAGATAAGGACAGTCCGTCGCAGCAACCAACTGTGTGACGGACTTTTTCAGTTGTTTCGCGGACTCTGCGTTCTGCGCCAGGAAGTAAGGTTCAGCGACATACAAGAACGCGCACCTGTCCACTGAGAGAAGGGGTTCGATTGACTTCATTCTGTCAAGCGCCAGAGTTGTTTCAAAACAAAAATGAGTTGTTTGACTTTCAAAATCACAACACCAAATGACCGGATCGTAAAAAGCTCAAAATCTGCGCGTTACTCAACCGTCGGAAAGGTTCTGATTGCAAAATCAGATCAACCTCTTCCGTCTTAGTTTTTAGTCAGCCGCATAACCCAACTCTTTCTCTACTCGGATGGTTTCCGCGAGATGATGCTCGAAGCCAGGAAGTACTGCCTGAAGGTGCTCCTTAAACCGTTCGCTTGTCGATGCGGGAAGGAGCGTTGATCGGATCGCGGCGATTGCGTTTGTATGGAACACACGTTCATGGGCGAGATAGGCCCGATCGAACTCCGCACCGGAGAGCGTTTGCAACTGCGCCATTGCACCGTTGTGGCCCGCTGCCGCCTCGCTTTCAGCGTCTACTGTATATTCGACGCCTTCGGCGACGGCGATGTCTCGCGCCCACTGACGAACGGCGGAATGATCGCGCAGCACCATTACCGCAAGTTCGCGCACCTGGGTGTCGTGGCCTTTTACCGCGCCGAGACCGGCCGTCTCAATGTCGAAGCCGTTCAGCTGATCGTAAATGGCGAAGATTTCGCTTTGGGAGAGTTGCGCTGTTGCGGTTGATTGTTCAGCCATCGCCGTTGCTGCGATCCCCTGAGAAAACAGAGCGGTGAGGGAAAGTAGAATAGACCTTACAGGTTTCATTTTGAGCTCCAGTTTTATTCGTAGATCAATCAGCCTTGGGAACGAAGTCGAATGCAGCATCTTGATAGATCGCCATGACGCATTCGACGCCGCTCAAACATTCGCTCACATGGTCTATGTTGGCGGGTATGGCCCAGTGAGATCCGGCAGGCAGAATCTTTTTGGACTCGGGTTTGCCTGGGAGCCAATGCCGCGTGACGCCGGTAATAACGACGCCAACATAATCGGTGGAGTGTGTATGGACGGGCGTCACCATGCCGGCGGGGAACTTGATATAGGTGATGTGCTGGCCATTGGTGAAATCTCCAGCGACCGGAGCCGCTTCCGGGCCGAAGGGTGTTTGCGCCCATTCTAGTTCATAGACGGCGGTATGAGACTCTTTTGCAGGCTCCGCGTAAGCTAGTCCCACCGGTTGTAGGCAAGCCGCGAAAGAAAAAGCGAGAAGGTGAAGTGAATGCATGACTATTCTCATTTGGTTTGGATTGCGTTTAGGAGGCGTGCTTCAGGTGACCACGTTTCACCCATAGCCGGCAGCCCGATGGCGACTTGATGGAAAGTTCTTGGCCCGGCGGAAAGCGCAGCCATGTACCAGGGCCGCATTCAAAGTCGCCGTAAAGCAAACGCCCTTCGATCACAAAAATCTCTTCTCCGCCGGAACCATGGCGGTTCTCCCATATCGTGCCGGGTGAGAATGATTCGACGACGACTGTCTCGTTTCTGTTTTGGAAAAGGAGCGCACGGGAAACGCCTCCGACTTCTGTCTCTTCAAACGAAACTTCTTCAATGTGCTTGTGGACGGTTTCCTGGTCATCATCTCTAAACTGACGAAGCTTCACGAAGATGATGCATCCATCCTCCGTAAAGGGAGCGTGTTTGCTTCCTGGCGGATTGCGAACATAGGACCCGGCGCGAAAATCTCCGTCGCCGTCTGAGAACACACCAGACAAGACGAGATACTCTTCGCCCTTGTCGTGAACATGCACGGGAAATGAACTTCCCGGCGCATAGCGAACGACCGAACTAGCCCGCGCGACCTCGGCGCCGTCCCGCTCCAAAAACCGACGATCGACGCCGGCCGTTGGCGATGGCGTCCAAGGCTGTTCGGCAGAGTGAACAACTGCTACTTTAGCAAGGTCTGCGTGAAGGCTTTCGGGGACGTGATAGGACATACCAACCTCAAAAACGCTCATTGAACGGACGCATGTCGAATTCATGAGTCCACGCTTCCGGAGACTGTTTGATCAGGTGGATGTAGCTATTGGCGATGGCAGTCGCATCAAGACAGTTTTCGCGCTTCACATTGAAACGTTCCTGGGCTTGCGGACCCCAGATGATGCCGTCGAGCACCGAATGGACAACATGAACGCCCTGAGGGCCAAATTCCCGAGCGAGCGATTGCGCGAGACCGCGCAATGCGAATTTCGCGGAGGCAAAGGCGGCGAAGCGAGGATTGCCTTTTAGAGCGGCGGTCGCGCCGGTGAAGATAATCGTGCCTTGTCCTGCGGCAAGCATGCCTGGAATGACGGCGCGCGCAGAAATCATCGCGCCGAAACAGGTTGCCATCCAGGAAGATTGAAAATCCTCCGGGGTCAGCTCAAGAAAGGGTTTCGGGATGAGTTGCATTGCATTGTAGATCAGAACCGTCGGCGCGCCATGCTCTTGCGAGACTGCCTCAATGGTTTCTTCAACGCGCGCCGGATCGGTTAGATCGCATTCAAAGTGCGTGTAAGAACCATCAAGGTCGCTCAGGTCGACGGTCTTTGTTCGAGACAATCCCGCGACTGAGAACCCCTTCTCCGCGAGGGCGCGAACAAGCGCTTCGCCAAAGCCAGGCGCCATACCGGCAATGATGGCGGATTTATTTGTTTCGTTATCTGTTGTCATTAGGACCTCCGACAAGCTCACTTCATTGTTTGAGCGGGTTGCGAACCGCAAAACCGCAAACCACTATTGCTGCAACCCGCCCTAGGCTTTCGCGCTCGGACGGACGGAGACGCGATCATGCCAGGACTTTAAGTTGAGGCAATCATCCGGAATCGGAACGCCGATGAACGTTGCGAAGTCGACGCCGCACAGGGCGGTGATATCGGCAAAGGAGAACGTCTCGCTGGCGATAAATGGCCGGGTTCCAAGTTCGCGGTCGAGCCAACGCATCGTCTCAACCACCCGAGACTTGTTCGCTTCGCCCCATTCTTGGTTTCGGTAACGGTCGGTCTCGCCTAAGCCATCCGTGGCATGATGAAAATAGGTCGTGGAGGCGCCGAGAAGGCCATCTTCAACGCGCCTTTGCCACATGGCGACGACGGCTTGCTCTTTCGGCGTTTCGCCGAGTAGGCGAGGTTCGGGCTGCGACGCTTCAAAGTAGCGTGCGATGGCGACAGACTCCGCAATGACCTCGCCGTTGTCCAGTTCAAGACAGGGCACGGCTTTGGACGGGTTGAGCTTGGCGAATTCGTCGCTGTATTGCTCGCCCTTGAATACATCGACTTGAGTACACTCAATGTCGATGCCTTTCTCAGCAAGGAACATTCGGATACGGCGCGGGTTCACCGCGCCAGCGCAATCGTGGAGTATCATGAACAGGCTCCGTGTTGGTTATCGGTTGCGATGAATGTACGGTTTGCGCTATTAATAGAGAAATTATATCTCGAAATATCACTAATAGTCAGTCGCTATAAATGAACTTAAATCAGCTCAGATACGCTTCGGCCGCAGCCGCTACGGCTTCTTTCAGTCGGGCGGCCGAACAGTGCCATGTCACCCAGCCTACCCTGTCCAATGGTATTGCTCAGTTAGAGGAGGAGCTTGGCGGCGCGTTGTTCGAGCGAACGACACGGAAAGTGGCGCTAACTTCCTTCGGCGAAGAGATCCTTCCACTGATCGAAGCCGTGCTTCAAACGCAAGGCGAGTTGGAAGCGCGGGCGAAAGCGTTTTTCGACCCAGCGCACCAGCTTCTGCGTATCGGGCTTTCTCCTTTGATCGATATGCGCCTACTCACCCACGTGCTGGAACCGTACCGTGCAGAGTTTCCAGACGTCGATGTCTTTTTCAAAGAGTGTTTTCTCGACGACCTTGATGAGCGAATGGAAAAGGGACAGATCGACGTCATGCTCTGTCCATTCTTGCCCCAGGAGAAATCGGCGCGCGGTGTCGCCGCGACTGAAATCTACAAAGAAAAGCTGCATTACCTGCCGGCGCGGTCTGTTGCGACGGCTCAAACGCAAGACGGCGCTGTCCTTCTGTCGAATATCGCTGACGACACTTTTATTCTGTCTCATGACGGGTGCGGCCTCGCGACTGCAACGCGAACGATTTTTTCAAAAGCCGGCGTCAAACTGAAAGAATACGCCGGACACACCATGAGCTACCAGGTGATGCAGGAATGGGCGGATTTAGGAATTGGCTCCACCATTCTTCCGGGCTCCCGCGTTTCAAAGGAATTTCGGGACAAGACATGTACCTTAATGCTGACGCCCAAAAAGCCGGCCTTAATCCGTATCGACGCGCTTTGGAAAAGGTCTTCTGCTTACCCTGATCATATCGAAGCATTTCACCGGCATTTGATTGAGCGCGCACCTGGCCTCGCTCGCGGGGTTGCGACAGACTGAGATGCTGTGAGGATCGGCGGCCCTATGAGATGACTGCCAGTTTTGGCCATTGCAGGGAGTGGAGCTAAGCAGCCGGCGGCTCACTCTTCCAAATATAACTCAGAAACACTACCTAGATAGAATATAGTAGGTGGGTCGGCGAGGTCGCCCTCCGAAGGCTTAGACCACAGGTTCGGGTCCTGTCAGCAAAGCCAACTCTTCCAGAACTAAAGGGCCGCGAAGTCCCACCAAAGAGAATAGTGGCGATACAGTTCTAGCGCGCTAACTGGAACTCACGGCCTGCATCTCGCGGTGATGACGCGGTGATACCCCAAACTTGTCTTTGAATGCGATTCTGAAAGCAGAGGGCGAAAGAAATCCAACCCGGTTTCCAGCGACGGTCACGGCTTCGCCTGCCTCAATCAACACTCTAGCATGATCGAGTCTGAGGTTCTCAAGAAATTTTCCGGGCGGCATCGCGAACAGAGCTGAAAATTTCCGATGAAAGCTGCGTTCGCTCATACCAACGAAGGACGCCATGTCTGATACTTTTGTTGGTTTGTCGAGGCGATTCATCAGCCAATCGACAAGCCCTGCATAATGCTCTTCCACGCGAATTTGTGCGGCGAGGACGTCACTGAATTGAGCTTGATGCCCAGGGCGGTGAGCGTAGACGACAAGCTGTTTCGCGACTTTTGCCTTAATGACCGCACCATAATCCGCTTCCAACATCGCCAGAGCCATGTCGATACCTGTTGTCACGCCAGCAGAGGTCCACAAACGGTCGTCCTGAACATAGAGTGCGTCGGGATTGATAGTGCTGTTGGCTGAGAATTTCTCCATGAGCGTGTTCGCAGCCCAATGTGTGGCTAATGATTTCCCGGCGAGCAGTCCTGTCGCCGCAAGCACGAACCCGCCTGTGCAAATCGACCCATAGCGCTCGCAGGTCTTTGCTGCTCGTCGGACGGCTTTCTGAATGCGTTCATTGTTCATCGCACGCAGCAGTGGACGCTGGAGCGCTCCAGCGACGAGAAACGTATCTGTACGTCGAAATCTGATTTCCGAAATCAGCTTCGTATCAATACCTATTCCGCAACTATGCTGGACCAAGCCTCCATCAACACTGGTCGTGAGGCATTCATATGCTGCCGCCGGTTCAATTTGCGTTGCTGTAGCGAACACTGTCGCCGGGCCAGTGACATCAAGGAGTTCAGCGCCGTCATAGGTCAGGAAGATTATTCGTTTTGCAATTGCCATTGGCGGAATATAGACGATTTATGTCATTTTCGCCAAACCTAAAGCGCTCTACGGTTTCACTCAAAGGAGATCGAAGATGACTACAACGATTGATATTGGATTCCTGATCTACCCAGGGGTTACACAGCTCGATGCAACCGGCCCCGCGCAGATTCTTAGCCGTGTACCGGGCGCGCGCATTCACATGGCTTGGAAAGATACCAAACCCGTCGATACTGATGCCGGGTTCTCGATCAATCCGACCATATCGCTTGATGATTGTCCCGATCTTGATGTGATCTGCGTTCCTGGAGGCGTGGGGCAACTGCCCCTCATGGGAGATCAGGATGTCCTCGCTTTTCTCAAGCGCCAAGGGGAGCGAGCAAACTATGTGACGTCAGTTTGTAGCGGCGCTTTACTGTTAGGCGCGGCAGGACTTCTACGAGGCTACAAGTCGGGATGCCATTGGGCGTTTCGCGAGATGTTGCCAACTTTTGGCGCAATCCCTGTCGCCGAACGCATCGTGAAAGACCGAAATCGCATATCGGGTGGTGGTGTTACAGCGGGCATTGATTTCGGGCTGGCCCTTGCCGCAGAGCTTGCTGACGAAGACACAGCAAAGGAAATTCAGCTGTTTGTCGAGTATGACCCGGTGCCGCCCTTCGACTCGGGGACGCCGGAAAAGGCAGGCCCGGAGCTAGAAGCTAAAGTTCGCGCCACCTTTACCGGCGCGAACGGAGGTTAAGGCAATGGCGAAACTCGGCACGTTAGAATGGGTGGAAAAGAAGCACGGCAAGCTCGGACTACGAGATAAGCTCGCTCTGGTGGCCCAGGGCGTACGCGCTCGCGCTGCAACCAAAGAGCGTCTGAAAGATAACGTGAAGTTCCGGCACACGGAGGTCGATGACATTCTACCTCCCGACAGCGCTGTCGCCCGAGAGGCAATGGCCATGTGTCAAGAAGCCAGCGCACCATATCTCTTTCATCATTGTTTGCGTGCCTACTATTGGGCGCGACTTCTTGATGACGGCTCGAAGAGCTTCGACGACGAAGCTGTGTTTGTCGCCATCATGCTTCACGATATGGGTCTCACCGACGGCCACCGGCTCAATGGGGGCAAACAACAATGTTTCACCATTGTCGGCGCGCGGATGGCGCAAGAACTTGCGCGTAAGCATGAGTGGACAGAACGCCGCGCGGGCATGGCGGCCAACGCCATCACGCTGCACCTTAATGTGATAGTGGATCCGCACCATGGCCGGGAAGCTGAGCTCGTCCGTGCCGGATCAGGGGCGGATGTGGCCGGGCTTGGTATCGACGTTCTCTATACAGAACAAATTCAGTCCGTGTGCGATAAGCATCCGCGAGGCGAATTTAAGGCGTGTGTTCTTGGCGCTCTCGGGATTGAAGCAACCGAACGTCCGGGCAGCAGGGTCGCGTTCATGAACAAGTCCCTCGGTTTCGACAAGCTGGTTGCCGGGACAACTGCGTTTGGAGACTGTTGATGCCTTTCGAAAAAATCTTGCCGGAAGGATGGGGATGGCATGTGGTGCTGCCTGCGATGAAGCTGAAGAAAGAGTGACTCACGACGTCACTTCGGAGAAAGCGTACATTTTCCACGTGCCGTCTACTTTCGTAAACGCATAGAACCCATGGACTTGCTCAATAATCGAGCCGTCGACACGCCGCCGCACCGCGGCAGCGACCGCGTGCGCTTGAAGCTGGTTGATTGCAGGAATGTCAAATTGCCAGTCCGTTGAGTGATCCCATCCTTTGTCGGCTTTGAGTTTCGCGGGATCAATAGGATAGCAGTCCACCATTTCGACAACACCGTTTTTGAGATAGGTGATTGGATAGCGAACGATCTCGTCGATGAGTGCTACGTTATTGGTTTTGAACCCTTCAACGTATTTCAGATAAGTCGTACGAAGTTCTTCTTTGAGAGCCTCTTGATCGTCCATGTCGCATACCTTCGTCGAGTGCTTCATATCGCTCACATAATCTAAATGTGATCGTATATTCTTAGATCAGCATGCGGATATGTATGTGTCCTTCTCATTTACTCGGTCATAGCACCGCCGCTTGACGCTTTATCGGGGTCGCAGTCTACCAACGCTCGTTTGGCTGTCAGGCCACAACATGGCTGGGGTCACTTTATTTCTGTTGGTATTGCTTCAAATCGCAATGCTTCTCTCACCGCTGGGCGTTTTTCAACGCGAGCCAAGAATGCTTGCAGCTTCGGCCACGCCTCGAGACTGATACCCTTGACGTTTGACCAGCTCGCAACGACGAAAAGATAGGCATCGGCAATCGAATAATTGTCTCCCATGACATAAGGGCGACCATCGCAGAAGCGGGCCTCAATGTAGTCGAGACATTTCGCGATTTTTGCAGGGGCCTCTCGGATCTGCTCCTCCGTTGCTGTGGCTGAGAACAGGGGAGAGAATGACTTGTGAAGCTCCGAACTAATAAAATTCAGGACACCCTGTAGTTTTGCACGCTCAACGCTGCCAAAGGGCGGCGCCAATCCAGCATCCGGAAACCGATCTGCAATGAATTGGGTAATAGCGACACCCTCGGTTATGACGTCGCCCGTTTCCAACTCAAGGGCCGGAACATATCCTTTAAGGCAGATCTTGAGATAGTCTGCGCCTGATTGCGTGGTTTTGTTTTTCAGGTCGACGCGGTCAAGCTCAAAGTCAGCCCCTGCTTCGCGCAGAACAATGTGGGGAGACAAGGAACAGGCGCCGGGTGAATAGTAGAGTTTCATGATATCCTCCGTGTTGTATGAATTGAAAGAGCGATCGGCGCGCACATCAAGCGAGGCGCGACGTCAAATCCGCCATCAGGTCGGCGGCCTTCGTCCGCTTAAGAAGCGGCGCTGCCTGGTTAGCGTAGAGGGAGATGAAATCGTCGTCCCCCGCCTCAATGCTAGCGGCGCGCAGCGGCGCCACGAACCATGCCTGGACCGGGAATGGTGGCAGGCGATGCCCTGACGACGTCATCGCTTTTATCAATCGATTGGGCATACCCCGCGCCAGCCGGCCGGTATATGCGCGCGTCAGCTGGGAGTTGGCCGATTGGTTAGAGAATAACGCGGAACGGTGTTGATCCACCGTTCCGGACTCGTCACATGCAAGGAACGCGGTCCCGAGTTGTGCGGCGCCCGCACCAAGCGACAGGGCGGCCTCGACGCCTTGTGCGTCGACAATACCGCCTGCGGCGATCACTGGGCGCGAACATTCTGACGCAATCAGGCGCGTCAGTGGAAGGGTTCCCATGAGGCTGTCTTCAGCACGCTCAAGAAACGAAGGCCGGTGGCCGCCGGCTTCGAAACCGGTCGAAAGAATGACATCTACGCCAGCATCTTCAAGCGCCTGTGCTTCGGCTAGGGTCGTCGCAGCGCCGACAGTTGTGATTCCTTTGACTTTGCAGGCGTCTAGAATTCGTTTCGATGGAATTCCGAAGACGAAACTGAAGACATGTGGACGTGTCTCAAGGATGGCCTCTATCTGATCGTCAAAGCTCGGATGAAATCGTTGCGGCTGTTCCGGCTTCTCGATGCCCAGTTCCTGATAGAGCGGTTCGAAAATACGCCAAGCTGCCTCATAGGCCTCAGGCGAGAAGTCGTTTGCCTCTGGATCGTGGTCGGAAACCCAAAGATTGAGGGCGAATGATCTGTCGGTCTTTTCGCGAATTTCCGTCGCGATGCGGACAATGCCGTCTGGCTCCAGATAATGAACGCCGAACGATCCCAATCCGCCCAAATTTGATACGGTGGAAACCAACTCCACCGTCGATAGCCCGCCGCCAAAGGGGCCTTGGATGATGGGACGATCTACACGCAACAGATCCAGTGTTTGAGAGTCTTGCATCTGTTCGCCTCCGCTTGAATGACAAAACCGATGCGAAACACATAGGCAAATAAGTTACATATTGTAATCTGCTTTCTATGGGTTACGGTCACTTTGGAGTTTCCAAATGGTAACCTCTGAAAGGCGTATCTCATGGCGGTTTTAAAAAGACGGAAGAACCAATCGCCGGCTCATGACCCGGATTGCCCTCTTAATGAGTGCATGAAGCTCATTGGTGGCGCTTGGACACCTAACATCATCTGGTATCTCAGCGGCGGCGCGCGTCGTTTTTCAGAGCTGAAAGACGATATTCCGCCCATTTCGGCGAAGGTGTTGAGCGCGCGGCTGAAAGAGCTTGAAGTAAAAGGCGTCCTTGACCGGCGTGTTGTCCCGACAACCCCGCCAACTGTTGAATATAGTCTCACGGCGTTGGGCCAGGAGCTCGTGCCGGCGATATCTGCCATTGTGAGAGTAGGGAAAAAACTCAAAAAACGAGCGTGAGCGACGCGGGCACAACGTTCCGCAGCTTGTTGCATCAACCTATGTGCCTTGTACTCATCAATGAGTTTTGTGCTGAGGTTTAATGCTTCGAGATTTGAAACCTATTCCATAGATTTATCATTGCGATGGCGCTGGTCAGAACACCAATTTGTTCTGTCGAAAAATGATTGATCAACTTATGACGTATGCTTCCATATTCAGTATCTGCGTGTAGATAAGTTAGCGCTTCGGTCCATTCCAGTGCGGCTTTCTCAGCTGCGGAAAAGCAATCTGCGCGCTGCCATACGATAACATGGTCCAAGCGCTCATTTGTTTCGTTATCTTTTCTGGCTTGTCGCGTATGAAGTCCGACGCAATAGGCGCACCCGTTGATTTGGGACGCACGTAGTTCCACCAAATGGACGAGTTTTCGATCGAAATCATATTGCGCCATGGTCGCATGCACGACTTCCAAGTTGGCTAGGATATCTGGAATGACCGCTTCGTAGTTTATTGCATGATTGGAAGCCATAAAGAACACCCTTTCGGTTCTACAGAAATACAACGTTTGAAGAATTGAGGAGATTGTCGATTGTTCGTTCTAAAGCGCACCTATGATTGGCCAACTGACCATCACAAGTCCCGCCACGGAGATCGCCCAAACAAAAGATCTGATTAATGGGATTCCGAAGAAATAAATGGGGATGTAAACAACGCGCGCTCCAAAATAGATCCACCCTCCGGCAGCGCTGATCTCGTTGTTCAAACCGAGAAACTGAACGAGTAACAGCAGGCTAACAGCGTGAGGAAGCGTTTCTTTGAAGTTTTCATTCGCGCGCTGAAGGCGTTGAGAGTATTTGTTCTGGAATGCGGGTAGATTGTCACGCGCCGTCCAAAAGGCAGCGCCTGCGCCTTGTTCCGCGATCAGGGGAATGCCTCCTCCGATCATGAAGTAGATGCTACCCAGGGCTGGCAGCAGCAACAGTACGAGCGCTTCCGGATTCATAATAACTCCAAACAACTTCTCTGGCTTTTTCAACTTGATGCAACATAGAGTGTGCATTTTCGCTGGAGCAGATATTGTTTTGGCATCACACGCGTGCAAAATTGCATCAATGCTGAACTGGGATGACTCACGAATTTTTCTGGCTGTCGCGAGGCTGGGCTCACTACAAAAAGCTGCCAAGGCGCTTGGGATCAACAGAACGACGGTATTGCGTAGGGTGACAGCTTTTGAGGAATCGCTTGGTGCGCGCCTCTTTGAACGCCAGCCCGAAGGATATCTTGCGACTGCTGCTGGCGAAGAGATGTTGCTGGCCGCGGAGAAAATGGAGCAGGTAATAATCGCCGCTGAGCGAAAAATATCGGGCAGCGACAACGAGCTGTCCGGCCGGATCAGGCTGACTATGCCAGCACCAATCGCAACGCATCTATTGCTGCCTGATATTGCTCAATTTGCCCAGATGCACGAAGGAATTACCTTCGATCTATTGACGTCCAATGCAATGGCCGACCTTAAGAGAAGTGAGGCAGATGTTGCGATTCGTATGTCAAATAATCCGCCAACGGATCTTGTTGGGCGAAGCATCGGCGTGGTCGCCCATGCAGCTTTTGTTTCCAAGGTACTGGTTTCGGACAACGGAACGTTTGAACATCTTGAGAGGCTAAGTTGGATCACTTGGTCAGAAGGCCAGTCCTCCAAGCATTGGATCGAAAAAAGCGATTACCCGGAGCTTGGTGTCGGCTCCGTGATTAACGACCCTCAAGTGTCGCTTGAGGCTGTAAGAGCGGGCCTCGGCATGGCGATGTTGCCGTGTTTTATGGGAGACCCTGATCCAGATTTAATGCGTATGCCGCCAGGCAATCTGCATCTAAAAACAGATTTGTGGGTGCTCACCCACGCTGATTTGCGAAAGACCGCACGCATCTCCCATTTCATGCGTTTCATTGCCAACGCTGTTAAGAAGCATCACAAGCTGTTGGAAGGGCGCAGCCCTGCACAGTGTTGAAATTAGCCTGTCGACACTGAGGTTTCACCAAATCGCAGGGCAACCTGTTACGCGCATTATACTATAGCTTTTGAGGTGGGTGCGCATGCATCGCTGCTTATTGGTCCTGCATGACACCGTCCCCGAAGGGATGATCAATCACCATTTTCCAGGCGCCGTCATGTTGCCGCCTCAACACAGCCACTGAGAGGGCACTCATAGTCTCACCATTCGGCCCCGGTGATGTCCACTTCATCAAGTGGAGCGCCGTATCGTCGGAAATGACGACCTCATGGTCGCCATATGTGAACGAGACGCCCGCTTCAATAAAACCGGCGAACATTTTCCGCAATTCGGCGTCGCCTGTCGTGGTCTGTCCAGGCTCGCCCACAACGACCGCGCCAGCTGCATAAGCGGACATGACTCCATCGATGTCACCCGCCGCGAATGATGAAGTCATGTCTTCTATCGTGGCTAATACTTTACTCTCATTGGACATCGATATCTCCTGTGCTTGAACGATGCTGGGCGAAATGAACAATGCGGCGCCAAGGATTGCTAATTTTCCGATACACATTCTGCTTCCTTTCTCGTTGGATGGATTCATGCTAGCGAGCAGCAGTGTCAAAAAATGACAGTGGTCACTCATGCGGCTATTTCGTCTTTTTCAGCTTCTCGACGAGCTCCGAATGCGACGCATGCCGGTGACGGCTCGCGATTTAGCGCGAGTAGTGGGTGTTTCATTGCGTACCTTGTATCGGGACATCGCCGATCTTCAGGCTATGGGAGCGCCGATCCGCGGCGAAGGTGGCGTCGGTTATGTCATGGAACCGGGCTATTTTATGCCGTCGCTTCAATTCGACGAAGATGAACTGTCGGCGCTCGCTCTTGGCTTACGTCTTGTCGCGGTGCGTACAGACCCAAGCATGTCCGCCGCCGCCCGTCGGGCAGCGGCGAAGATCGCATCCGCGGTAAGCGAAGAACTCCGCCGGGCATTCTTGGACAATTCACTAGAGGCCGGCACGAGTGACGCGGTTGGACCGCCCCGTTTAGAAACGCTGCGCACGTCGATCCGGAAACGGAAGATACTTGAAATTGACTATTTGAGCTTGTCTGAGAAGCGATCCACGCGTCGCGCGCGACCGCTCGGGCTGACTGTGTTTGACAAGGTTTGGTTACTGACTGTCTGGTGCGAGACAGCTCAAGATTTTCGACATCTACGCCTAGATCGCATTGACGACGTGCGAGAGATTGGTGAACGCTATAGCGATGAACGGGGAAAGCGTTTCGCTGACTGTCTCGCCCGTGAAGGTAACGATGCCTTGATGGATGTTCAACAATAGTGATAGCCCGAGCCGGCTCAAGTTTCGTGCATTTTAAGAGACCCTGATCCCGATTTGGTACGCATGCCGCCCGCCAATCTGCGTCTCAAAAAAGATTTATGGGCCCTCACTCACGCTGATTTGCGAAAGGCCGCACGCATCTCTCATTTCATGCGATTCATTGCCAACGCTGTTAAGAAGCACCACAAGCTGTCGGATGGGCGCCGCCCTGTACGGTGGCAATGTTTGCAAACGCTTGGTTGAATTTAGATAGCGCTGCCACCTTGAAGCATGAGCGTCGCAAGATTTGATATCTGTGCTGACGACAATACATTGTTCTTAGGAAACGGTAGCATCAACCGCCCGATGGCTGCCCAATACAGCAGCTTAGCGCGTGCCTTAGCGGTAGAAGTTGGCACGCCGCTTTCAATCAGAAGCGTTTCCGCAATCCTTATTCGTTCGTTATCAACCTTCTCGACAGCCTCTGCGACAGCAACTGCTACAGTCGACCAGGACCTGATTGCGCGCTCTAAAGCTTCGCCTGAGCGAAGTGTTTTCTGTAACATATCATCAAGCGCTTCGCGTGGGTCGCCTATCTCTTTTGCTGCGTGAGCGATTTGACCGCTGGTAATTTTAGACCAATGAGCAATGACGGACTCGTGAAAAGCTTCAAGGCTGTCAAAGTGATAGTAAAAGCTGCCACGCGTCACATTGAGCTTTTTGGCCAAAGGTTGAGCCTTGAGAGCATTATAACCATTGTCCTTCAGCTCGGCTAAAGCGAGGTCAAGCCAATCTTCCGGGGCAAGTGATTTTATCTCCATATACTGGACATACACCTATGTATCCTTTATTCAACATACATGTATGTATGCAGTCAGCGGCATGGAGATAAAATGAACCGCGCATTTGTAAATATCCTGACTGCCGACGTCGCAGCCACCGCGCAATTCTACCAGGACCTTCTCGGAATGAAGCGGACAGGCGATTTTGGCTGGTTCGTGCTCTTGTCTCACGCAGAGATGCCCCAGTTCGAGATTGGCGTGTTGGATCGAAACCATGAGACGATTCCTGGAGACGTCTCCTCTACGCCGTCGGGCTTCATAGCAACGTTTGTCGTGGAGGATGTTGCTGAGGTTCATAAACGCGCGATCGCCATGAACGCCGAGGTCATCCAGGAGCCAACCGATCTATCGTACGGCCAACGGCGTTTAATGCTGCGCGATCCAGCTGGCGCCGTCGTCGATGTCAGCGCGCCTATTCGATAGAGTTCGTGGTCAGGCAGCAGGCATTGCCAGCCTTACGGCCATGAGCTTGAACGCTGTGGAGATATCCTCAGCGACCCTTCTAGTTTTTACCGATCGCGCCAGAGTCAACCCTCCGATCAGGACACCTAGGAAGCCCCAAGCGCGCGACATGCAATCTTCTCTGTCCTCCCCGCCAAATCCGTCCGCGATGAGCCCGGCGATCCTTTTCATTTTCGCCTCATATATTGCTTTGATCTCAGGTTCGGACCGGGCGACTTCGGGCGAAAGAGTCGTCATGGCGCAACCACAAGCGAGGTCGTCGCGGTGCGCCTTTCCCAAATAGTAGTCGGCGAACGCTTCAACCCATTTTGACCCATGTTCGTTCTGGAATTGGGGGATCGCCACAATCACTTCGTCGAGGCCGCGCTCCAGCGCTGCGCGAAACGCGCCGTCCTTTGACCCCAGATGAGCGTAAAACGCCCCTGACGTCACCCCTGCAGCCTTAGCGATCGAGTCGACACCGACACCTGCATAGCCATGTGCTCGGAAGCTCTGACTTGCGGCATCAAGCATACGCTCCCGGGTTTGTTCTTTTTTTGTCGGTTTTTCCGTCATCTATTCCTCCAAATATAACGATCGCTATTTTTTCGTTGACAAAATAACGGTCGTTATATAAATCAAAATATAGCGATCGTTATAACCGATAACACGGAACAAGGAACCGGAAAATGCCCCTTATTCAAGTCAATGCACCAGAAGGCGTGCTCACGAGTCAGAGCCAAGATGTTCTGATGGCGCGTCTATCCAACGCTGTTCTGAAGGCAGAAGGCGCCCCAATCGAAGACCCTGCAGCACAGTCGCTCGTCTGGGCTCATTATATCGAGCACCCCAAAGGGACCACCTATGTCGGAGGCGAGGCAATCGATAAGCCGCCATTGCGCATCGCTGTGACGACCCCGGAAGGCGCTCTGAACGACGAGACCCGCAAAACCCTCGTCGAGGACATCGGCGCCATTGTTGATGACGTCTACGGACCCTTTGAAGGCCGACTCAACCACTGGGCAATGCTTTACGAAGTCATGGAGGGCGGCTGGGCCGGAGGCGGACAGATCTTCCCGCTGGCTGGCATTCAGGCCGCTATGAACATCAAAGCCGCCTGAATCAAAACCCAACCCAACAGGAGAATACTCACATGATCAAGAAACTTGGCTGTGCAGCTGCCTTCGCAATTGTCGCCGGCCTCACAAGCGTCCCCGTTGCTCATGCCGAAAGCTCAAGCTGCTCCCCGATCGGCGGCGTCGCCGTGCCGAACTTCTTCGGCGAAGGCGAAGGCAATCCAATCATCATTTCGGCGACTCTCACCGGCAGCGTCACCAATGCCGCCGGTAAAATCACAGGTCAGCGTGAAACCGTAACCGGTCTTGAAATGGACATGGAGCACTATTTCGGAAATGACGATGGCGGCGCCTTTCAGACCAAGGATCTCGGCATTCTCACCGCTGTTCCGGGCAAGCCCGGCCGCTACATGATCGAGATCACCTATCACATCCAGGAAGATGTGACACGCGGCACGCTCAAGGGCGCCAAAGGCACATTCAACAGCTACGGTCTCGTCGATCTGCGCGACCCCAACAATATGGTCGGCCTCGTCCGCTATACCGGCGAAGTCTGCAAATAGCGCTTCAATCACGCGACGGGCGGTCTTGAGACCGCCCGTCATCACTGAAAACACCCATGAGGATTGCCATGACGAAAGACATCCATATCGGATTCTTGATTTTCCCGCAGATGACTCAACTCGATGTCACGGGACCGGCCGAGATTTTGAGCCGAATTCCCGGCGTCAAAATCCACATGATCTGGAAAGACCTTGCGCCGGTTAACGCGGATGCGGGTTTTTCGCTCAACCCCACGACGACATTCGACACATGTCCTGACCTTGATGTTATTTGCATTTGCGGGGGACTTGGCGTCGTTCCTTTGCTTGGAGATGAAGACGTTCTGCAGTTCTTGAGACGCCAGGCGGAGGTTGCCCAATATGTAACGTCCGTATGCAGCGGCTCGCTTCTTCTGGGAGCGGCGGGACTTCTGGAAGGCTATAAATCTGCCTGCCATTGGGCGTTTCGCGACAAGTTAAGGGAATTCGGCGCTGTACCCGTCGCGGAGCGCGTCGTGCGCGACCGCAACCGCCTCTCGGGCGGTGGCGTCACGGCGGGCATTGATTTTGGCCTCACGCTCGCCGCCGAACTCATGGGCGAGGAGTTTGCTAAAACGATCCAGCTTTTTGTCGAATACGATCCTGCGCCACCATTTGATTGCGGGTCTCCCGAGAAGGCAGGACCGGAAAGGGTCGCTGCCGTCCAACAGCTGATTGCGGAAGCGACGGCGTAGATGCGAAGCATAATTGAGGTCATGGAAATGAACAGCCCCCTTCAGCAATCGAACATCCCGAACGGTATCCTCTACACCATGATCCGTGTCGGCGATCTTGATCGATCGATCGCCTTTTATCGCGACGCGCTCGGCATGCGCGAGGTCCGCCGAGAGACTTTCCCGGAAGGCCGCTTCACCCTTGTCTTCATGGGGTATGGAAATGATCCGTCCATGCCCACAGTCGAACTGACCTGGAACTGGGACGAAACGGAGTACACTCATGGATCCGGATACGGACATATCGCGCTGGAGGTCGCCGACATAGCCGGCGCGTGTGAACGTCTTCAAGCGCAAGGCGTCAATATCCTGCGTCCTGCCGGACCCATGAAATTCGCGCCGGAAGAAACCGGGGAGCGGGAAAACATTGCCTTCATCGAAGACCCGGACGGCTACCGCGTCGAGCTTATCGAAGTGCATTCCGACCAGAGCCGTTAGCGCCCGCATTGACCTCAACACATCAAGAGGAAGCACAATGTCACGCCTCCCGATACCGCCGTTCAATACAGAATCCGCCGCTCAGAAAGTTCGTTTGGCCGAGGATGCCTGGAATGGACGAGACCCTGAGCGCGTCTCACTGGCGTATACTGAAAACAGCCGGTGGCGAAACCGGTCCGAATTCATCAACGGGCGCGCAGAGATCATCGCATTCCTGACGCGCAAATGGGCAGGCGAACTCGAATACCGGCTGATCAAGGAACTTTGGGCGTACACCGATGATCGCATCGCAGTCCGGTTCGCCTATGAGTACCACGATGACAAAGGCAATTGGTTCCGCGCTTACGGCAACGAGAACTGGGAATTCGACTCCGAAGGGCTGATGCGGCTCAGAATCGCAAGCATCAATGATCTGCCCATCAATGAGGAAGACCGATTGTTCCATTGGCCGCAGGGGCGACGGCCGGACGACCATCCGGGCCTCAGCGATCTTGACCTTTAACGCTCAGAAAGGAGTCGATCACATGACCGACAATACTGCCATCACGAACGGCGCCCATCATATCGGATTGACGGTGCCCGACCTGACGCTGACACGCGAGTTTCTGGAAGGCGCGCTTGGCTTTCGAGTGGTCGGAGAGAATGCAGACTATCCGGCGATCTTCCTCTCCGACGGTCAATTGGTGATCACATTATGGCGCGCCGAGAACCCGGAAAAAGCAACACCGTTCGATCGTAAACAAAACATAGGATTGCATCATCTGGCGTTGAAACTCTCTGATGACGCCGATCTGGACAATGCATATAGCCGCGTGAGCGCATGGCCGGGCGTGGAAATTGAGTTTCAACCCCAACCGCCCGGGCAGGGATCTAGAGCACGCCACTTCATATGCTCCATTCCCGGCGGTCTCCGGTTAGAAATTTTTGCGCCCGCTGCAGCTTAGAGAATACCCTATCAGGAGGCGGGAGCGATGTTTCCCTATCAACCATGATGAATGTTGTCGTGACGGGGGCCAATAAGGGCATTGGCTTGGAACTGGCGCGGCAATATGTGGCGCGCGGCGGCGAGGTTTTGGCGCTTTGCCGAGAAGCATCGCCGGAACTGTGTGCGCTGAAGGCCGAGATTGTAGAAGGTTTTGATGTAACCGATTTGAGTGCGTTGGCGCGACTACAGACGCAGCTCGAAAACGGATCAATTGACATTCTGATACATAACGCAGGCATACGGACGTTCGAAACTATTGCGGACCTCGATTTAGACCGCATCCGCCACCAGTTTGAGGTCAATGCGATTGCCCCCTTGTCCATGACGCACGCGCTTAGAGGCAAGCTGGCCAATAAGGCGAAGGTCGTTCTGATCTCGACGCGTGCGGCGTCCATCGGCGATAATGGAAGTGGCGGCGAGTACGGTTATAGAATGTCAAAAGCTGCTTTAAATATGGCTGGCTCCAATCTGGCGATTGATCTTCGGAAAGATGGCGTCAGTGTTTTCATGCTCCATCCCGGTTTTGTGCGGACCGATCTGACAGATGGCGAGGGAATGGTCTCTGCCGCTGAGTCAGCGGCGAAGCTGGTTGCCCTGACGGACCGGCTCACAATCCATGAGACTGGTGGTTTTTTTCACGCTGATGGAGACAGATTGCCATGGTGAAGTCATCCAAGGGTCCTCAGGCGCCGGACGGTTGGGCGCATGAAGAGAGCCCGTTTCATGAAGGCGAAGCGGCAGTTCAATCACGCATGGGGGTCCGTGAAAGGATGGAGCAGATCGGCCGTAAGGTGATCCGTGACTTCATGCCGGATCAGCATCGGGAATTTTATGCGACCCTCCCTTTTGTTTTCATCGGTGCAGTTGATGCGGCGGGACAACCATGGGCCAGCATTCTTGTGGGACCATCCGGTTTTGCTGCATCGCCAGATCCCAAAAGTTTGATCATCAACGCAGCCCCCAATGTCGGGGATCCATTAGAGAATGCGCTGGTTCAAGGCGCTGATGTCGGTTTGCTTGGCATCGAATTGCCGACACGGCGGCGTAACCGGATCAACGGTCGCATCCTGAAGCGTAATGATCACCTCATTCATGTTGAAGTCGCCCAAAGCTTTGGCAACTGTCCAAAATATATTCAGGCGCGAACGCATACATTGAGCGCCTCTCAGGTGACAGCGCCGCCCAGCGAACTAGTTGGAGAAGGTCTCTCTCCGCTTGATCGGAAGCTAGTCGAAACTGCCGATACATTCTTCATTGCTTCTTCAAGTGGAAAGGCGACCGGCCCATCTGCCGGCGCGGACGTTTCCCATCGCGGAGGCAAGCCAGGTTTCATCCGAATTGACGATGAGAAGACCCTGACAACACCGGACTTCATTGGAAATTCGCTTTTCAACACGATAGGCAATCTGATGAACGAACCCCGTGCCGGCCTTTTGTTTATAGACTGGGATGCTGGTGACCTTCTTTTCCTGGCGACCAAGGCTGAGATTATCTGGGGCGGCTCCGAAGTCGAAGCGTTCTCTGGAGCACAGCGTCTCATTCGGTTTGTCATAACGAAGACGGTTCGGCTGCCGTCAGTTTTCCCATATCGTTCGTCCACCCCTGAAATATCGCCCTTTCTGGAGCGCACGGGCGTATGGCGATAGTTAAAAGAGGGGAAGCGAAGAATGCGGATCATTGAGCAGAGCGAGGCGAGACTCGTTGTTCAGAACAAGCCCATCCTGATAATGTCGGGTGTTATTTTCATGGGCGCCGCGGCCCTCTTTGCGTCCATGCTGGACATCGTTCTGCATCGCGGAGGAGACTTTGACGACAATATTTTCGGCGCTGTACTGGGAGGGATTTTTGTGGTCGGCGGTTTCCTCTTCTATCGCAGCACAACGCTGACGCTTGATAAGAGTGACGGAAGTGCTGAGTGGCGTCAGGACGGGGTCTGGTTTCACAAGCGTCGTTCCGCCCGCCTGTGCGATATTGAAGGTATCGTAGTCGGACGGCCGATTTCAGATGAAAGCGGTGGCGCGACGCGGGTGTTGGTCCGTGTTTCTGGAGAAACCTGGCCATTGGCTTTCGGGTTTACAGGACTTAACGCTGACAAGCAGATTGTTGCCGCATTGGAAGACTTCCTAAAGTAGAGGTAACGAACCGATGGCGCGAGGCGGCAGTCTTGTACAGAGACAATAAGCGCATCAGACGGGATGATCGGCGGGTGACGCGACATTGCGTTTGACGCCCGGCCGCATCATGCGGCCGCCTCTTGTTCAGCGCAGATTTGATCGCTGTCGTTCCGGGACAGAGGCTCACTCAAAAGGCTACAAAAATGCGGTGCGCCACGATCATGTCTGTGCCTGAAATGCCTGCAGGTCTTGCACGCGCCGAAAGCCTTTCCGCTGCGGCGGTGGAGCATGTTTTTCATCAGGCCTTCCAGCATGGCACCAAACCGTTTCTGATCTTCCTTTGGCAGGGCATTGATCGAGGCGTCCAGATCCCCCAGCGGATCATGCGTGAGCAGACGGTCGCCGGCTGACGTCAGGTCGAGTTTGACGCCGCGCCGGTCGCCCGACGCCGCCTGCTTCTCAATAAGCCCCTTTCTTTCCAGCGCCTGCAGGGTCTGGGACACGGTACCCTTGGTCATGCCGAGATAGGATGTGAGCGCGCCGGGGCTGCGAGAAAACCGGTTGGCGCGGGCGAGATAGCGCAGCGCCTCCCACTGCGTGGGTTTGAGGCCGCCGGTATGGGCATCATTGTGAACGAGGCGCGCGAGGCGTTCGAGTAGATGGGAGGAAGAACTGAACATAATTTTTAGTATCGACTAAAAACTTTGCTTGCAAGTTAATTCGTCAAGGTGTATGCGCCCAGTTGTATCGAGTCGATACTATAATAGGAGCACACCCATGAAACATCTCACTCTTGCCGTTCTGCTGGCGTCCGGATTCGCCGGATCCGCTTGCGCCCACCCGATCAAGAGCCCCGTCGATGAGAGCAAGACCCCGGCGTTCGATATTACCAGCGCCGAAGCGACAACTGACGGCCGCCTCACCACTTTCGCGATGGAAGTCGCTGGCATCGCCGGCAGCGTTAAGCCGGTCCCGATCGGCCAGCTGACAGGGGCCAAGGTCGAGTCCTATGTCTGGCCGACCAGCATGGACCCCGGCACGGTCGGCTTTGATCCTGAGTCCGGCATTCTGGCGCTTGCGATCACCGCGCACCCTGACTTCGACGACACGCCGCTCTTTGACGAGGATGGCGACGGCGATCCGGCCAATGACGGCGCGGACTGGCATTCCCACTGGGTGGTGCTGACCGAAGACGAGGCTTGCGGCGCGGGCCTCAAGGTACGCGATGTCTCGCCCGGCCAGGACCTTCTGCCCGCCACCGCGCCTTACCTGCCCATCGCGCTGGACAGCCCTGGTATGAGCCCCATCCTCGATGGTCGCACGGCGCGTATCACCGTGCCGGTTGCCGACGCCGAGGATGTGTCCTTCGATGCGGTCACTGCGGAGCTTCGGGTCAACGAGAATGGCGAAGCGCCGCTACTCTGCGTCACCGGAGTCCATGACATCGCGTCTGGCGATCTCTCCCTGCCAGGCAAGGTCGTGGCCGAGTAATGCGCCCCGACCTGTCACTTACGCTTGGCGCGCTAGGCCTCTTGGGCCTGGCTGCCTGTGGGCAAGCGACGTCTCCTGACGGGGACATCGCTTCGCCTACTGGCGACCGTGCCATATCTGTTTCGGCGGCCCCGGATACCGCGACAGAGTACGGGAAACGCGCGCGTGCGCGAGTCTTTGGGTCAGACGGCGAACGCATCGGCGATGTTATGGCCTGGCAGGGCCGTGACGGCGTTCTCGTCCAACTTGATGTGAGAGATTTGCCTCCGGGTCCGCACGGGGTTCACTTTCACAGCGTTGGTGATTGCGAAGATACCGGCGCTTTCAAAGCCTCCGGCGCCCATATCGGCGTTGCAGATGGTCCCCATGGCCTTCTGCACCCTGACGGTCCGCACAGAGGCAATCTGCCAAATATTCACGTCGGTGTAGATGGCACTGCAATCGTCGAGTTCTACTCAAACCTGATCAGCGTTGCCGAGTTGCGAGATGCGGATGGCGCCGCGCTGATCATCCACCAAACACGAGATGACCTTCAAACCCAGCCCATCGGGGGCTCTGGTGGCCGTATCGCGTGCGCGCCTTTCGGGGGGCGTTCTTAACGTTTCAATCGCTCAACAAAGGAGTTTCCCATGAGCACCAAAGCCACTTTCTATCATGCCGGTTGCGGCGTCTGCGTCGATGCGGAGCAGCAATTTGCTGCAAGCCTCGATCCGAGCAAGTTCGATATCGAGATTGTGCATCTCGGTGAAGCGCCGTCTCGACTTGCGGAAGCTGAAGCTGCGGGTGTGAAATCCGTGCCCGCCTTCGTCATCGACGGCCAGCCCTACCACATCAATTTCGGTGCGAGCGTTGATGATCTGAAATAGATCCGCGCCGCAGCCCCGCGATCGCGCCCTCTGGCTTCTCTCTCCCCCCGGCCGGGCCGATCGCGGGGCGTCGGCTGCGCCGCCCCATAAGGATACTCCCAGAATGAACCGTCTTGTTCCCGGCACAATATTCGCCATCGCCTCTCTTTCATTGCTTGCGCCATGCGCTGCCGCCCATCCAGGCGCGGCGCCTACAGCTCAGCACCCGAAACACAACCACACGGCCTCCGGCCATGCGCCGATTGGCGTGATGGGCGATCATCTGCATGGACAAGGCGAATGGATGGTCTCCTACCGTTTCATGCGCATGGAGATGGCGGGCTCGCGGGACGGCACCGATACGCTCTCTGCAGACAACATCGTCACCTCGGTCCCCAATCGCTTTTTCGGCGCGCCGATGCAGCCGCCGACCTTGCGCGTCGTGCCCGAAGAGATGACCATGGACATGCATATGGTGGGTCTGATGTACGGGCTCACCGATCGCGTGACGCTGACCGCGATGACATCCTTCGTGACGAAGGACATGGATCACGTCACGTTCCAGGGACCGGCGGGGACGACAGAGCTCGGGTCTTTTACCACTGAGACGTCAGGCTTCGGCGACACGACGCTTGGCGCGCTGATCGGCGTCGATATGGACGGCGCGCATCGCTGGCATCTGAATCTCGGCATCAGTCTGCCGACCGGGTCGATCGATGAGACCGGAACAATCCTGACACCGATGAATACGCGACCCACGGTTCGACTTCCCTATGCCATGCAGCTAGGGTCGGGCACAATCGACCTGAAACCCGGCGTAACCTATCTGGGCCGCGCGGGCGACTGGTCCTGGGGCGCGCAGGCGCTTGGCACAATCCGGCTCGATGAAAATGACGAAGGTTACGCGCTCGGCGACCGCTTCGAGGGCACAGCGTGGCTTGCTTATGATTTTTCTCGAAGCCTCAGCGTCTCCACGCGCCTGAAAGCCGTCTCGCAAGGCCAGATCGATGGGATTGATCCACTGATCGCAGGGCCGGTGCAGACCGCCGACCCTGACAATTATGGTGGCGAAACGGCCGAGCTGCTCTTTGGCGCTAATTATCTCTTCACGGATGGCCCGCTTGCGAAAAATCGCCTCGCTATTGAAGCGGGTCTACCTCTCCACCGTGACTTGAATGGCCCGCAACTGGAAACCGACTGGACGCTGACCCTCGGCTGGCAGCGCGCATTCTAGGAGAAGCATCACAGATGACAGAACCGATCCCGGGCTTTCCGGATAGCCTGATGACACCAACGCCGGAAACAGGCTTTCAGCTCGCTATCAAACTGTCCCGGCTGGGCGTGAAGGTGACCCAGCCCGACATGGACACGCTGAAAAAGCTCCGTCCGAAATATTCGAAAGACGCCGACGCACTAATCGCGTCCTCCCAAGTGATCGCCATTCATTATCAGACCATCGCCGCCGCCAACGACTATTGGCACACGAATAAAGGAGACGTCTCATGAAACTCCGTCCCGCCAGGCCACTACAAACGATCGATTGGTTCAACGCGCCAAGCCCGATCACGCTGGAGTCGCTGCGCGGCAAGGTCGTCCTCGTGGAGGCGTTCCAGATGCTGTGCCCGGGCTGTGTGTCCCATTCACTGCCACAGGCAATGCGCGCACGGGCGCTTTTCAGCGAAGAGGATGTCGCCGTCATTGGCTTGCATTCGGTGTTTGAACATCATGGGGCGCAAGGTACGAAAGAGGCGCTTGAGGCCTTTCTTCATGAGTACCGCATTTCCTTTCCGGTCGGCATCGATGCGCCGTCCGATCGTGGCGGCCCGCCGAAGACCATGTCCGCCTATCAAATGCAGGGTACGCCAACGACGATCCTCATTGATCGAGATGGAAACCTCCGGAAGCAGAAATTCGGGCGTGATGAGGACATGTTGCTTGGGGCAGAGATTATGTCTCTCTTGCGGGAAGGCGCGACCCCGGCTTCCGCGGCAAGCGATACGCCTGAGGACGATGGCTGCACCGATGACGGGTGTCCGCTGCCAACGGGATAGGCGATCATGTGTCAGATGAGTTGTGTTGTCATTCAGCATAGCGCGTTCGAGGGACTTGGCGTATTCGCTGAGTCTCTAAATGCAGCGGGCTATCAAGTGACTATGGTGAACGCCGCGGAAGCCGGGGCTCTGTCTAACGCCGAGCAGTTATTATTGGCAAGACTAGCGTAACACACACCACCAATATTTGGAGAAATCAAATATGCGCATGAAAAAAATATCGTCTATATTTGGTATAGCTGCGATTGGCGTTTTTGTTTTGAGTTTCTTTGTTTTTGCAAAATTGACGCCAAGTTTTGATATAATAAACGATGTGGTGAGTGAATTAGGAGCTGCTGACCAGCCATTTGCGATGGCTTGGAATTTAGTCGGCTTTGTCGGAGTGGGTATATTACTCGCTGGGTTCGGGATCACATACGGGCTTGCAATAAGTGACCGACTTCTTGCCGTTTTGCTAGGACTGTTTGGTCTGGCGTATGCAAGTATTTCATTTCCGGTACAGCTTCATGAACCGGAAGCACTCAGTACACGAATGCATATTGCAATCGTATGTTTGGCTATGGCTCTCTGGTGCCTCAGTCTTGCGCGGATGAATGCCAAGGGCGTGTTCGCAAACGCTATTGCGAGAAACACATCAGTTACATCTATTGTGCTTGTTATCCTTTCGGTCACTGGTTTGGGAGCTGAAATTCTTTCGACTGCTCACTTCCAGCGGCTGTTCTTCGGTGGGATATTTTTATGGGTGGGTGGCGTTTCAGTTTCTAATTTGCGGCGTTGATTGAGAGGATGAGATAGGTTGAATGGGGTACCGATTGTATGACTGGCGCTATATTCGTTGGCCGTAAAAGTCATCGGAAAGAAAGACAATGCTACTCACATCTTGCTAGTGGGTACCTGAACGAAGAAATGCTTCACCAGCTCATGCCAGCAACGCTATTGTGTTTTTATGGAGCGTTATTTTCTTTGAAGAATTCGACTTTAAACCGCACGGCTCCAACGGGCACGACACGGTGGAGTTCCGTCGGTCGAATTATGCCATTTTGCTCCGTAGACAGACGATAATGCTGCTCCGGCGGTCCGGGAATGATGTAGTCGAGTTGACCTTCGAGAATGACAATACGCCCCCAGACGCCGGGTTTGGTATCGTGTAGGCCGAGCAATTTCTCCGGCACGCTGGTTTCGCTGAACACCGGCGTTTCAGCGTATTTCTCGACGCCGCTAGGGAGTACAGGCGCGGTCATGTCGAGGTCACTAAACTGCGCAGGCTGATGAAAGCGGCGGTAATCAGCGCGACGAATTTCAGGATTTCAAGGATGATGTAGACAATATGCAGATGCGTCTCTCCGGCTGGCGCGCCGCTGATCACCTCCAGTGTTCGCGTATCAAGCGCCGGCATGACGGCGAGCCGCTGAAGTGCGAAGAGGGCGATGGGCGCAGTCATCCATTTCCAGTACGACACCGGCCATAGAAGCAGTGAGGCGATGATCCCTATGCAAAGGATCGCTTCGGTGATGCCGACCCAGAGAAATTGCGCACGTCCAACTTCGAGCGCTGTCGTCATTTCGAGTGACGGCGCCCGAAATTTCGCGGGTGCAGCGACGAGCGACCCGCCAAGTGAGACGCCTGCCCAGATACCGAGAGCAACGGGAAGAATGGGGATCTGGGCGCCATCAAGCTGAATCATGAAGCGACTCCCATCAACGATTGAGAAGATAGATAATTAGCCAAATATAGAGCGGCATGGGCGCGGCTCCCCATAGGAGGAGAAACGGCCAGACTCTGGCCCAGTTTACGGCGACGCGTTTCATTTAACCCCCAATGCCAGCAAGGCGGCGACGAATATCGAAAATCCAATGAAGAATCCGTACTTGGCGGCCGCAAAGAGCGATTGACCGGTAGGATCCAGCTCCATGACCCTCCCATTCTTCGCATCGTCCATCACTGAGGAAGTAAGCGCCCAGCCATAGACTACGAAGAATAGAACCGCGCCAATCATGGCAAGGAGTACGAGGCCCTTAAGAATCAGCATTAGAACCTCCTTTATTCAAGCCCGGGATACCGAACATGGCGAGTTTCAGGCTTTTCGCGATGCGCTCCGCGCGCTCCATGAAATAGGTGACAGCACCGGGAGTCGGCGCAGTGTCTTTCAACGTCTGCTCGAAGAGGGCGAGCCAGATATTGAAGTGCCAGGGTTGCACTTTGGTAAGCTTAGTATGGGCAGGGACCGGCTTTCCTGAATAGAGCCCGGCATTGAGCGCCACCGACGCCCAGAACGCCTTCATAGTTTCCAGGTGAGGGCCCCAGCGGTCTCCGATGGCGGTTTCAAAAATGGGCCCCATCAATTCGTGGGCGCGTATGCGTTCATAAAAGGTCTCTACAAGGAGCGAGATGTAGGCCTCGTCGATGCCGAGCGAAGCTGCGTTGGCTTGTATTTCCGCGCGTCGCTCTTCAGCGCTTCTAAGGCGAGCCTCGGTCATGCCGCCTCCATCAGCAGATCGCGCAGGCCCGGATTTCGACGCACAAGATCTTCCAGGCTGTAAGTGTCGAGAACGGTGAAGAATGCCTCCTGCGCTTCGGCAAGAACGCCTTTCAACTTGCAGGCGGATGTGATGCGGCATGCACCGGCGCCACCAGGAAAACACTCAACCAATGCGCTGCCGGCTTCGAGCGGACGGGCAATCGAACCGAGGCTGATGTCTCCCGGTTTGCGAGCAAGACGCAGCCCGCCGGCGCGGCCGCGGACGGAGTCGATGATATTCCAGCTACTGAGGGTCTGCGCGACCTTCATTAGGTGGTTCTTTGAAATGTCGTAGCGCCCGGCAATCTCCGAAATCGTCGAAAGCCTGTCGGCGTTCACGGCGAGATGCATCAGCATGCGCAGGGCATAGTCGGTCTGAACGGTCAGTCGCATGGGGTCATCCTTAATAATGCATCTTATATATTGTTTTTGGGCGGGGTATGCAATATAAAACATGCATATGATATGCATGTAAGGAGATGACCATGCTGGATGATCTGACCATAGAGCGAGAACTGGAGTTGCGACGAGACATGGAACGCGTCTGCGATGACCGCGTTGAAGACGCCCCAGACTCTTCAGCCCTCACGAAAGGTGTCTCAGTGAACACGGCGGTTCACGACGGTGTCTTCAAGATATTTATGGGCCTTTTCGCATTGATCCTTGTAATATTCTATCTGACGTTCAGTCATGACGCAGAGACGGTGTTCATGATCGGCATCTGCGCTTTTTATGGTCTCATGTATTTTGGGACGCCCATTGTCTTGCGCCGCGCGTCCCGGCAAAAGCGCGAGAACAAGGACTGGACCGAGTTTCTCGATGAACCCTTCTCGACGAGTACGGGTTTAATTTCAGGGCGCACGGCACTCTTACAGATTTGCATTGTACCAGCGGCTCTGGCCATTTGCGTCATCGGGATATGCGTGGTGATAGCTCTCTCAAGGTAGAATGATACAACCGATCAATATAATTGGGTTTGGACCAACCTCGGCCCACAATATTCGCAGTCAGTGCGAGCTTGTACCCGCGCGAATTGGGCTAGAAAGTTACCAGAATTTGGGCCATAATTTGGAACTTAAGCCTCATTAATCCATTGATTTTATTAGGTTATTTTTGCCATTTGGCGCGCATCGCCCGCTCCATTTTTCTTCCAATTCAAATCTTGCCGGCGTCCACGCTGGGCTTTCAACGCGCCGGCTCGCCGATGGCGCCGACATCAAGCACGGGCGCGGCATCAAGCTCTTCGGCGTCGAGAAGCGCGACCGTGCGCGTGAGCGCCGCCACCAGAAAAGACTGTTCCCAGTCCTCAAGTTTTGAAAACCCGCGCTCAAAACGCTGTTGTAAAAGGCTTGGCGCATCTTCGAGGGTCGCCGCGCCGGCCGGCGTAAGGACTACGGTGATGCGTCTTTTATCCGCGTCATCCGGCATTCTTTTCACCAGCTCGCGCGCTTCCAGCTTGTCAATCAGTGCGCTGACAGTCGCGTGGCTGAGGGAAATCTCCTTGGCAAGCGCGCTCGGCGACATGCCGCCGGATTTTGCGATCAGCTCCATCAGGATCAGTTGGGAGGGCGTCAGTCCGCATTTTTTGGCGAGCGCCCGCGCGCTGATCTCCGTCGCGCGCAGGATCTGACGCAGGGCGATCAGGGCGTCGTCTAGCCGGCTTGTCATGAGGCGCACCGCTTGCCTAACCGGCTCCCGTCTAGCCGGCGGTTTCCTCCTTTAAGCCGCGATAAAGACTGACGCAACAGACCAGCAAGACGAGGGTGAAAGGCAGCCCCGTGGTGATCGCCCCCGCCTGAAGCGACGAAAGAGCCGCCGACCCGCCGCCCACGAGAAGCACACTGGCGATCAATCCCTCCATGGTAGCCCAGAAAATGCGCTGGGGCGTCGGCGCGTGAAGCTTGCCGCCCGCCGTGATGCTGTCGATGACGAGCGAACCGGAGTCCGACGACGTCACGAAGAAGACAATCAGCAAAAGGATCGCCACAAAGGAAGACAGCTCCGCCAGCGGCAAATTCTCCAGCATCTGAAACAGAACCAGCGAGACATCCGTGACCCCGTTCGGCAGTTCGCCGACACCCGATTTCACCTGATCTATCGCGGTCGCGCCAAAAGAGGTGAACCAGATCACGGCCACCACAACCGGCACGGCCAGGACCGCCAGCAGGAACTCGCGGATGGTGCGCCCGCGCGAAACACGGGCGATGAACATGCCCACAAAAGGCGACCAGGAAATCCACCACGCCCAGTAAAAGATCGTCCAGCCGTGGAACCATTCGGTGTCCTCGCGGCCGATCCAGTTGGAAAGACGCACGCTGTCAGTGACATAGGCGAGCGTATTGGCGCCGTAGCCTTTGATGATGGCCAGCGTCGGCCCCGCTATTATGACGAAGATCAGCAAGGCAATGGCGATGAGCACATTGATGTTGCTCAGGATGCGCACGCCCTGATCCAGGCCGCGCACCACGGAAAAAATCGCCATGGCGGTGATGCCCATGATCAGAATGATCTGGGTGGTCAGACCGCTGCCGACGCCGAACAGGAAATCAAGACCGCTGGCCGCCTGTTTGGCGCCGAGCCCCAAGGACGTCGCAAGGCCGAAGATCGTGGCGACAACGGCCACAAGATCGATGATGTGCCCGGGCCAGCCCCAGACCCGCTCTCCGAGAAGAGGATAGAAGGCCGACCGAATAGTCAGCGGCAGGCCTTTGTTGAAGGTGAAAAAGGCGAGCGCCAGACCGATCACGGCATAGACCGCCCAGGGCGTGACGCCCCAGTGGAAGATGGTCGCGCTTAAAGCCAGCCGTTCCGCTTCGGGCGTGCGCGGCGCGACATCGAGGGGCGTGCCGAACCAGTCGGTGTAATAGGCCGCGGGCTCCGCCGCGCCATAGAACACCATGCCGATGCCGACGCCCGCAGAAAACAGCATGGAAAGCCAGGACAGGGTCCCGAATTCGGGCCGCGCCTCGGGCCCGCCCAGCCTGATCTTGCCGAGCGGCGAAAATCCCAAAAACAGGCAAAACAGGAAAATGATGTTGGTGGCGAGGACGAAGAACCAGTCGAAATGCAACAGCGTCCAGTCGCGGGCGTCGGTCAGCACGCCGCCGGCGCTGTCAGGAAACAAAAGGACGGAACCGGCGAAACTGAGGATCAAGGCCGCGCTCGCAAAGAAAACGGGGTTATGGATGTCAAGCCCCAGAAACTCGATATTGTCCTGACCCGTCGTGTAGTCGGTCTCATAGGCCGACTCTTCCGGGGCCAGTTCTTCGGGCAACAGTTCTTCGTTTTCATTGGTCACGAGCGATACTCCGTCAGCGCCGGTCCCAGCGCCGTTTTCAAGGGATCGAGATAAGGTTCAAATCGTCGCCACTGATCGACGCCGGATTTGTTGATGGGCTGGCGCACCTGTTCCGAACTTGCCGTGCGTACGGACCGGTCCGTTTTATGAAAATCAAGGCACGCCCCTTCGAAGGGAAGACCGCAATAAGCGAGCATGCGGCGCACCTGGCCCTCAAGATCGTCGAGGACGTCTTCATGCTGCACGCGCAGAATTCGTCCAGGAAGCGCCTCATCCCAATGGCGCATAAGCTCCACATAGCCGCGATAATAACGTCCGATTTCCTCAAGCCCGTAAGTGAATTCCTGGCCTTCGGCGAAAAGCTGCTTGAAGCCGCTGAAACAGCACGCCATGGGCTCGCGCCGGGCGTCGATGATTTTCGCATTGGGCAGGATCAGATGGATGAGCCCTATATGACGAAAATTGTTGGGCATCTTATCGATGAAAAACGGCGCGCCGGCGCGGTGAATGCGGGTTTCCTCGATATAGGCCTTGCCCATCTCCGCAAATTTTTCCATCGGCAATTCTTCGAGAACTTTCGGATAAGCCGACGCGCCGGCGACGCGGCGCCGACCGCGCAGGGATTGCGACAGGGACAGGATATTCGGCAGCTCAAGCGTGCCGTCCACTTGAGAGTGCGACGCCAGAATCTGTTCGAGCAGCGTCGAACCAGCACGCGGCAACCCAACGATGAAGATCGGGTCGATCGCATCGAAACCGGCGCCAGTGCGCGCTTTGAACAATTCTCGCGTGCAGACTTCCATCTGTGCGCGAAATTCCTTGTCCATATCTTCGGTGCGATAGGCGTTTTTCAAGCGCTTTAGTTCATTACCCCGCGCGTAATAGGCGAAGGCTGTTTCGATATCGTCGCGATCCTCAAACGCCTTCCCAAGGGCGAAGCACAGATGATATCTGTCCTGATAAGAGATGTCGCTGCGCGCTTCTTCGGCGCGCATAGCCGCCACTTCGTCATCGGTGAACTTATAGGTCTTGAGATTGGCGAGGCCGTAATAGGCGTCGCCCTGATCGGGCTTTGCGGCAAAAGCTGCGCGATAGGACCGGATCGCGTCATCGCGGCGTCCCCATGTCTTCAGAGCGTGACCGCGCGATGTGAGGGTAGCCGGATCGTTCGGCAGCGTTTCCAGCACCTTGTCAAAAAGCGCCAGCGCTTTTTCGAAGTCACCGGTCTGCAGGCTTTCGATGGCGTAATGGGACTGGAACAAGGGATTTTCCGGGTCCCTGTAATAAAGCGCTTTTGCCTGCTCAAGCGCCGCCTCGAATTTCTGGCGCTTGCGCAAGAGCTGAATGTAATCGAGACGAAGCTGGATATTATCGGGCTCGAATGCGATGGCGCTTTCGAGAAGAAAATCCGCATCATCAAGCGCGCCCATGCGCGCGCCGACATCGGCGAGGAGGCGCATCCCCTCAACATGTTTCGGATTATTTTGCAGAAAACGGCGGCAAAGATTTTCCGCTTTCAACAGCTTTCCTTCATGGAGAAAATTCGTTGCGGCGAGGAGCTCTCGCGGGAGCGCCGCCAGTCTTTCGGCCTGAACTTTGGCTTGCGCGGCTTCTGCATCCCGCCCCATCGCGCGCAGGATTTGTTCCTGGCCGCGCCAGCTCGCCTCCAGGCCCGGATTAGCGCGCACAGCTTGTGCGTAGGCGGATAAAGCCTGGTCCCTCTTGCCCGCATCACGCGCCAGATGGCCCTCTTCCTGAAAGGCCCGGCCAAAATCGGGAGAAACAGTCTTCAGTGTCTTTAACAGCGCCGCCGCCTTGTCCGGACGTTTCAGATAGCGTTCGCAAACGGCGCTCATATAGAGAGCGTCAACGGAATCCGGCGTCTGTTCAAGCGGCGGCTGGAGAAGAGCGCGCGCTTCTTCAAAACGCCCGGCCGACATCAGCCGCTGGGCGTCGTGAAATGTGGTCTCCGCTTTTTCCTCTTCTCCAGACAAATGACGCTCATTATTGACGAAAAAGCGCCCCTTTGACAGGGGCGCTTTTGTTATTGAAGTCGTCGGCGCACCATAACGGGCGTTCAGTTTTAGTAGGTGTAGCCGAACCGTACGCCGATGGTGCGCGGCCGCAAGACTGTCGTGCGGAAGCGGTCATTGACAAAATTATTGGCAAGCTCCCCATAGGTGTTGCCGAGATTCTCGCCGAAAATCTCCATGGACCATTTTTCACCGGCGACGCCAAACGAGGCGCTGACAGTTGTCCACGCATTCACCTTCGCCTTGTTGATCTCAATGATGTCGCTGTAGGACGAACCGGAATAAACCACCTGCGACTGCAGGTGAGCGCGCAGATCCGGGGAGAGGCTCCACTCATAGCGGGCGCGGACATTACCCTGGAATGTCGGCGCAAAAGCAAGTTCGCTGCCGGCGATAACGTCATTTGTCGGCGTCAGCACTTCCTTGACTTCCGTATCGAGTACGGAAAAGGCGCCCGCCAGCGTGAGCCCTTCGATGGAATAGGGCGCGAAGATCACATCGCCTTCGACGCCGAGGATTTCCGCATTTGCCGCGTTATCCGAGAAGAAGAGATTCGTGATGGAAGGATCGAAAATCGTTGTTTGCAAACGTTCGATCTCAACAAAGAAGGCATTGCCGTTCAATTGAAGCTGATTATCGAAAAGCTGCGTTTTCCAGCCAAGTTCGTAGTTGGTCACTTCGTCCGTATCGACGGCGAACGGCACGGTGTAACCGTTGGGTCCGGCCGCGCCGCCCGGACGGTTAAGGAGACCCGGACGGAAGCCTTCGGAATAGGTGGCGTAGAACAGAAGGTCGTCCGTCGGCGTCCAGCTGATATTGCCTTTGAAGATAAAGCCGTCGGTCGACGCTTTGTCCGGCGCCGAGAGCGCGTTGAAAATCTGCGTCGCCTGCGCCATGGAGAGCGCCGGGTCGATCGCCATGATATCGGCGATGGATTGGCCCTGCATATAAGTGATGTGTCGGCTCGTATCGCAGGTTCCGCGGAAGGTCACTTCCCCGTCGCCATTATAGATATCACTGATATCCGTGCCGAAGGCATCCGCATCCGCCTGGAACGAATTACAGAAGGACGAGTTTGCGCCGCCTTCGAAATCGACTTCGATGTCGTAGTAGCGCGTGCCGAAGGTAAGGGTCAGCGTGTCGGGGACGAGTTCGAAACTGGCCTCGCCAAAAAAGCCCAGCTGTTCATCCGTACGGCGAATATCGTTTCTGAAGATCACGCCATCGGGGAACGGACCCGGATCGGAGGTGAAGCCGGTCATGAACGGGAAGTTCGGCGCAAAACCATTATTAGGATGACCCGGAACCGGCTGACCGAAAACATCGGCCAGGGTCGAGCCCGGATAGGTGAAATCATTGCGCTCTTCGAGGCTCAGATCGCTGTAGAACGCGCCGACGGTGGCGCGCAGACGCTTGTCCGCCGGCGTGTTGAAGCGAAGTTCATGCGTAAAGACATGCGTTTCGGTGACCGAGTCGACGAAGAGATTCGGCGCCTGGCAGGTTCCCGCCGGCGCGGCCATGCCCGGATAGCTCACCGAGCCGTCGCATATGTAATAAGGCAGATACTGGCCGACGAAGAGATAATCGGAGTAATCCACCCGCTGATTGGTGTCGCGGTCCGTAAACGCGCCCGTATAAAGCGCTTCGAGCGCGCCAATGCGGCCCTCGACTGTCCAGCTCGTGTTGTGGAAATCGTCTTCGAGGCGGTCTTCCTCAAAACGCTGGATCTCATATTCGTCGAGATCCGGATCGGTGAAGAAAACACCGTCGGATTCCAGATCCTGACGGGCGTGGGTGACGGTGATGGTCCAGTCAGGGTTGATTTCATAAAGCGCCGACGCCCGGAAGCCGGTGTAGCGCGTGTCGTTGAAATCCTTTTCGACGAGATTGGCGTTGTCAGCCTCAAGGAAGGTTACGCCCGACAGATCCGATGTGGACTGGAAACCGGCGCGTTGTGAGGACACCGGAACGCCGTTCGCGCGCACGGTTCCTTCAGGACGGAAGCGCGCGGATTCCGATGCGTCGCGCGTGCCCTGCACATTGTCGATATAGCCGCCAGCGTCGTCGATATAACCGACAACGCGCAGCGCCAGATTGTCAGTGGCCGGAATATTGAGCATGCCCTGAAATTTGGTGCTCATTTCGCCGCCCTTGGTGGTGGAGACGCCGGCCTGGGCCGACGCCTGAAACTCGCCGAGGCGCGGCTTGTTGGTGATTAGGCGGATGGTGCCTGCCTGTGAGCTCGCGCCGAACAGGGTCCCCTGCGGACCGGGCAGAACTTCAACCCGCTCAAGATCGACGGCGTAGACGTCGAGATTTCGGCCCGGCTGGGACAAAGGCTGCTCGTCAAGGTAGAGCGCAACGTTGGGCGCAAGCCCCGCGACGCCGGCCGTCGTCAGATTCGGCGTCGTGGAGGCGAGACCGCGAATATAGATCGTGTTCTGACCCGGCCCGCTGCCGCCGGCGGTGACGCCTGGAAGCTGCACAAGATAATCGTTGAAATTGTCGACGCGCAGTTCGTCGAGATTTTCAGTGCCCAGCGCCTGCACGGCGACAGGAATGTCCTGTGCGGTTTCTGTCCGCTTCGTAGCGGTGACCACAATCTGGTCCACCTGTGCATGGGCAGCGGTTGATAAGACGGCGGAAACGGCGATCAACGATGCGCCAGTCAGATACTGTTTCACTTGAAACCCCTCAGATTGTTGCGCCCGCCACTTATGGGCGAGCTCTTTGAAAGCCAGGCCGCGAAGACGCCTTTACCAACGCGCCTCAACGCAAAAACACCGGCAAATGGAAGATGATGTGGCGGTTATAGAGATTATTTCGAAAAACGAAACATGTTCGCAGCAGAGAATGCTGCCGCTGCTCTAATTATTTGTTTTTATTATCATAATTTCAGACCAGCCGTGGTTATTCCGGCTGGCGGCACGATTTTCGTTTGATTTTTTACAATTTTCGGCCGTTTCAGCGCCGCGCAAAATCTCAAATCGTCGTGATTGAGGCCCCTTTGGCCTCAAGCTCCGCGCGGCGGGCGCGGAAATGCTCGCCATAGCGATAGAAGGGGATGCGCGGATTGAGATGGTGGATGAGATGATAATTCTGGAAAACGAAGATAGCCGTCACCAGCGGCTGCAACGGCCCTCGAGCCAGGATCACATTGCTTGAACGATAAGGATCGGTCTCGTCATGGGGCTGATGAACGATAAAAGCGAAGAACATCGCCAGCACCGGCATGACGATCAGCGCCGGGAGGATCCACAGGAAAAACGTTTCGGCACCGTAACCGATTGCGAAAAGAAAGGTCCACGCCACAATGACCGCCAGCCGCTGGCTGTAGATCGAAATCGTCGCGCTGCGCTTCAGCTTGCCTTCGCTAGCCATCCGCCAGAGCTGCAATTCATAACCCCACAGTATGGTGGCGCAGCCCGCCAGGACCGCCAGCGGATTTTTGCGAGCGACCCACATGTCGCCATCGGTGGCGGCGTTATTGGGCGCCCCGTGATGGGCGAGATGAACGGCCTTGAAAGCCTGGAAGGGCAGGAAAAACCAGATGCTGCCGAACTGGCCGATAGCTTCGTTCAGCCATCTGAGGCGCGGATTGCCGCCGGAAATGTTGCGGTGAATGGCCTCATGATTGATATGCGCCAACACATAAAGCAGCGTCGCATTGACAAGGCACCCGGCCCAGAGTGGAAACATCCCGTTCAGAACAGCCGTTACGGATGCGATAAGACCCGCCCAGAGGACGAAAAAAAGCGCGATTGTCGTCCAGGCCGCACCGCGAGCAACGGTTCTCACGCCCGAGGGCGCATGAGCATCAAGGGTTCCAGCATCTGACATAAGCAATATATTAAGTCTTTGTTTACTTTCCCGCAAGCAGCTTTCGCGGCGGCGCCGTCCTCCTGAAAATCAATCCGTAAGCGCCATAGTTTCGCAGGCGCGCCAAAGCCTCGTTAACTCTCTTGGTTTAGGACCAAACCATGGCGCCGCCCTTTAATTCCGCCGGATTGGCCCCTCAGAAGAAGCCAAATCCGCTAACCGTGTTTCAGCAAACGCTGGAACGCGACGGCATTTCGCCGTGGCGGGCGCGGTTCAAGGACCGCGAAACGGAACGGCGCTATATCCAGAATCTGGTCGAGACGACTCTGCCGGGCGAACGCATGCTCTGGTACCTCGTCATTGTCACCTATGTGGGATATTGCCTTCTCGACGTTCTGACCATCAATGAAGGGCTTGAGACCGTGCTGACCATGCGCGGCATCGTCGCCTGCATGATTGCGGCCTTGGTGCCGCTCTCTTTCGTGCCGAAAATCAAACCTCATTTCGGCTGGCTGAGCGCCGGAGGCATCTGGCTCTCGGGCCTTTCGATCATCGCCATGATCGCAATCATTCCGCCCGAGGGCGCGCCTCCCTACATCATCGGCGTTCTGGTCGCTTTCGTCGCATCATCCTGCATCATGCGCATCCCGTTTCTGGTTGCGGCTGCGGCTTACCTGTCCACATCGGCGGGTTATGTGGCCGTGCTGAACATGCGCCCGGCCTTTTCAGATGTCGACGTAATCTCGGGTCATTTCTTCATGCTCTCAATTGCGGTCGTCGCTGTCGCAACGAGCTATCTGCAGGAAGTCCGCTCGCGCATGATATGGCTTCGCGACCAGCAGCTCCAGCGCGACAAAGAAGTCATCGAGAAACTGCTGATCGAGGCGACCGCAGCGGATCAGTCCAAGATCAACTTCCTGTCTATGATGAGCCATGAGCTCAGAACGCCTTTGCATCAGATCATCGGCTATGCGGAAGTCGTCTCTAACTCCTTCAAGGCGGCCAATGACGCAGGCGACAATCTGCGCCATCTCAACGAAATCCACGGTTCGGCGCATGTCCTTCTGTCGCGCATCCAGAAGATGCTGCGCTTTGTGGACGCCACCGCCGGCAAAATGAAATATGAGATTGTCGAAACCTCGGCGCAGGAACTTGTGGACGTTGCGCTCGAACGCATGCGGGCGCCCCTGGAAAAAGCCTCAATACACGTTGAAACCGACGCCCTGGAGGATGCGATAATCAACATCGACATCGTCCATACCTGTTACGCCATCAACAATCTTATCGAGAACGCGATCAATGCTTCGGCTAGCGGGACGACGCTGCATATCAGCGGTCAGCGGCTCGATGACGGCGCTTATGAGCTCGCCATACGCGATGAAGGCCGGGGCATGTCTCCCGAACAGGTCGAAAAAGCGATGAAGCCCTTTACCCAGAACGAATCCGCCCTGGTGCGCTCACGCGAAGGACTTGGCCTCGGCCTGACGCTCGCCAAACATATTTTTGAGGATCAGAACGCCACGATCCGCCTTGCATCGGACGGGCATTCAGGCACTTGCGCAATAATCAGATTCAACCCGCCCGTAAAAGACAAGGCCGAGAAAACGGATGCGAAGCGCGCCTGAAGGCGCGCGGCCCCGACTTCCTGATTAAGCGGCTTTTATTCAGCGGGTTTTTCCACCACAAGGAAATAGACCGCTTCAAGCGGATCGGAAACCACCGAAACCTTGGCGTCGGGAATGTCGCGCGCCATAGCGCGCATTTCGTCCTCATTGCGGAAGTAAAGACTCCAGTCGGTCACATATTCGAGCGGCCAGATACGCCCCGTGGCGAGATTATTCACATTACCAATGATCACCTGGCCGCCCGGTTTAACGAAGTCGTACAACCGCTTGACGAAACGCTGAGCAAGGAGCGGATTGAGATAATCTACAAGCCCCGAGGAATAGATCACGTCATTGCTGACAAATACCCCGTTGTCCCCTGACGGGCGCAGCATTTCGCGGAAGGAGATATTCAGGCCTCGAACCGTTATGCGGTCGCGCTCTGAAAGATGGGCGACGCTGTCAAAGGCAAAATCGAGGGCCGCAGGCTCCTGATCCACGAGATTGACGCGCCAGCGCACGTCTTCAGGCGTTTCCTCGAGAATATCGGCAAGTTCGCGCGCAGGGCCCGCGCCGACGCTCGTGATGACGAACTCCTCGCCGGCATACTTGCGGCGCGCATGGGCGTAATCGGCGATCAGGCCCGCCACCGTCTCCATGCGCGTAATGACGAAGCGCGACGCGCTCATGCCCAGAAGGTGCAGAAACTTCTCTGCTACAGTCTCGCCTTCCGGTTTCTGCTCATAGCCGTAATTCATGATCTTGTAGTCGCCGGGATAACCCGCCGGTTTGTAGTAGCAGCGCGCCCAGCCGGGACCGCCCATCAGAATCTGAGACACAGTGCGTTCTGTGTACGACTTGTAGGCAATGCGCTTTTGCTTGTCGTTATGGATCTCCGCCGTCAGCTCATTGCCCCGAGCGATAAGATCGAGCCATTCGCCTTCCGCAGCCGCAGCAAGATCACGGGCGATTTCGTTGCGCTCATCTTGCGAACAGCGGTCTTCGATGGGCGCGACATATTTCTGAATGCGCAACAGATAGCCGCCGAGAAACGCGGTGGCGTCGGCGCAGAACGTCTTGTAGGCGATGGACGGTTCAAGGTCCGGCGCCGCCATGCTCCTCGCGCGCGCAAGGACGCTCGCATTTTCGCGGATCAGCCAGTCGAGATCGAAGCGGTTCGCCTCCAGCTCAAAACCGGCGCTTATCCCGCCAGGTCCGGCCACGCGGCGAACCTTGCGCGCAGCGCCGAGGAACAAATCCCTGCCATGCTGGGTGAGCCGCAGGACGCCGCTCGCACCCGCGGGAACCGCCCCCTCATCCTCACGAACGCGCTTGATGCAGCCCGCGCCAGCCGCGCTGATATTTTCGAGTTCAAAAACTTCGTCTTCAAAAATGACGCTGGGAGGCGAGCCAGCGAAAATGGCGGCCGCATCATAACGGCTCGGGCGGAAAAACCGCGCCTTCCCGGCTGCGCCGGGGAGATTTTCATAGCTCTTTGACATACGCCACCCCAATGAAAACACTCCCCGCACCGAGGAGTATGCCTAACAAATCGTAAAAAACAACGGCGCGCGCATGGATCATGCCGGAAATCAATGGTTAACGCTTCGGTTCCGGCCAAGATCAGAACTATCTGTCTTAAGCCGAGCATTTCCTTTCTCTTTTCCGCTTTGAAAGCCGGTCGGAAAAGAACTCTTCCGCTAAAGCCCCATGCTGCACTGCGACAAACTGGCGCTCTGAGGCGGCAACGCTTTCTGGCTAGGCCGCGTCGTCGCCGACCAGAACCTCGCGCTTGCCCGCATGGTTCGCCGGCGAAATGACCCCTTCTTCCTCCATGCGTTCGATCAGGGTCGCGGCCCGGTTATAGCCGATCTGGAGCCTGCGCTGGACATAGGACGTGGACGCCTTGCGGTCGCGGATCACCACCGCCACCGCCTTGTCGTAGAGTGCGTCGCCCGAAGAAGTGTTGCCGCCGAGGTCGAGCCCGTCCAGGGCCCCGCCCTCGTCCTCCTTCATCTCGGTGACTTCCTGGACGTAATCGGGGGCGCCCTGCTTTTTGAGAAAAGCAACGATTTTCTCGACCTCGTCATCGGAGACGAAAGCGCCGTGGACGCGCCGGAGGCGCCCGCCGCCGGCCATATGGAGCATGTCGCCCTGGCCGAGAAGCTGCTCGGCGCCCTGTTCGCCAAGGATCGTCCGGCTGTCGATTTTCGACGTCACCTGGAACGAAATGCGGGTCGGGAAGTTGGCCTTGATCGTGCCGGTGATGACGTCGACGGATGGCCGTTGGGTCGCCATGATGAGGTGGATGCCGGCGGCGCGGGCCATCTGGGCGAGACGCTGGACCATGCCTTCGATGTCCTTGCCGGCGACCATCATCAGATCGGCCACCTCGTCGATGACGACGACGATGAACGGCATGGGTTCGTATTCGAGCTCTTCCGTCTCATAAACGGGTTCGCCCGTGTCTTCGTCATAGCCGGTATGAACGGTGCGGGTCAGGACTTCGCCGTTTTCTTCCGCTTCGGCGACGCGAGCGTTGAAACCTTCGATATTCCGTACGCCAACCTTAGACATTTTGCGGTAACGCTCTTCCATCTCGCGCACGGTCCATTTCAACGCGACGACGGCCTTGCGCGGATCGGTGACGACCGGCGCCAGGAGATGGGGAATGCCTTCATAGACCGACAGTTCGAGCATCTTCGGGTCGATGAGGATCAGCTTGCAGTGCTCCGGCGACAGCCGATAGAGGAGCGACAGAATCATGGTGTTGATCCCAACGGATTTGCCCGAGCCGGTGGTGCCGGCAATCAGCAAGTGCGGCATCCGCGCCAAATCGGCGAAGGTCGGCTCGCCGCCGATGGATTTGCCGAGCGCCAGGGTCAGGTCGCCGCGGGAATGTTCATAGTCTTCAGCGCCGAGAAGCTCGCGCAGGAGCACCATTTCCCGGTCCTGATTGGGCAATTCGATGCCGATGGCGTTGCGGCCGGGCACCACCGCCACGCGACAAGCGACGGCGCTCATGGAGCGGGCGATGTCGTCCGCAAGGCCGATAACGCGGGAGGATTTTGTGCCCGCGGCGGGTTCCAGTTCGTATAGCGTGACCACGGGCCCCGGGCGCACATTGATGATCTCGCCGCGCACGCCGAAATCGGCGAGCACGTTTTCGAGCATGCGCGCATTCTGTTCCAGCGCCTCGTCAGAAACCACGGCCCGGCGGGCGCCATTGGGTTTCGCGAGAAGGTTCAGCGGCGGCAGTTCGAAATCGTCCGCGGAAAAGACCGGCAGGCTCGGCTGCGCTTCGCGGCGCTCGCGCTTGCTTTCTTTCTTTTTGCTCTTTTTACGGATGATCTTGCGGCGGCGATTACGGGCGGGCGCCGCCAGCACCGGCTCGCCGTCCTCGTCATATTCCTCTTCGAGATCGCCTAGATCTTCGTCATCCTCTTCATATTCGTACTCATAATCGTCATCTTCCTCGCCCTCTTCGTCTTCCGTTTCTTCTCCGGCGAACCGCGCCCGCAGCGCGTCAACGCCGTCTCGCAGCCACAGGACGCCGTCTTCCAACGTCCACCAGGCGTCCACAAGGCGCTCGCGGGTGAGGCCGCACAGCATGGCGTAGGAAACAAGGGCGGCCATGGCGAACAGACCCGCGGCGAGCCCACGGGCGACGCTTGCGCCGAGAACCGACAAAAGCCCCGTCACGCCCCCGAAAAAGACGCCGCCAACAAGGCCTCCGGCGCCCACGACATAGGGCCAGTCCGCCGGGGGCGTCCAGGAGGCGAGAAACGCCGCGCCTGAAAGGATCGCGGCCGGCGCGACGGCGAGACGGCGCCAGAACTCGTAAGGCGTTTCGTCCGGCGCGCCTTTCATGACGGCGACGGCGCCCCAGATGAGGAGCGGCGCAATGAGGAGAAGCGACGCCCCGCCAATCATCTGCAAGAGAAGATCGGCGACGACAGCGCCCAGCGGCCCGCCCATATTCTGCACCGGCGCAGGGGTCGCGGTATTCAGGCTCGGATCGGAAATCGTGAAGGTGGCGAGCGAAACCGCCAGCCACAGGGCGAGCACGATCATGGCCGCTCCGCCGGCTCGCATCAAAACGCTGCGCGAGAAACTCTGCGCCCGTTCGGCAAGCTCGGCGAAAGGATCGCGGCGGCTGCGGCCCCCACGGGCGCGGGCGGAACGGGAATAGGTGCGGGCGTTAGACGGCATGGCGCGCTCAACTGGCGTTTGCGGACAAGTCAGGGTGAAAAAGCGTTAACGCGGACTTTGCCATGGCTTTTCCAAAAAAGGGTTAACGCCGATTAACGATTGGAGGAGTCAGCCATTGGCGGCCGCGGGGTTTTGGCCCTCGGGCGGGTGCAGGGTTTCCAGTGGCGCCGAGCGCACCCCGATGGTGTATTTCAGCGCCGTCCAGATGAGGAGGCTCATCAGGAAGGAAAAGCCCGCAATCGCCGCCGTCCCGAGAAGCTGTCCCGGCAGCCAGATCCGCTCCGTCATCCAGAAAGCGACGATCGCGCCCCAGCCGCCGCAGAAACAATGGCCGGCAATCACGAACCCGGCGTCGTCTAGATGAAGCCGGTCGAGAAAAGGCGGGGTTACGGTGACGATGACGCCGCCGATGGCGCCGATCATCGCCGCCTGCCACAAGGCGGGCGACACAGGGTCGGCGGCGATGGAAATGACCCCGGCGACGATGCCAGTAATGGCGGAGACGAGACCTGTGCGGCGATAGACCGTCTGTGTCAGGAACATGGCTGCAAGCGCGCCGCCGGCGGAGGCCACAAGTCCGTTCGCGGCGACGACGCCGGCGGTGATCGCCGCTTCAACGGAACTGATCGGCCCCAGCAACCCCAGAATGACGACAATCAGCGCCGCAGCGGCGAGCAGCGCGCCGAAGGCTGAAAGGGGAAGCGCCGTCGACACCTGCGGGCGCGAGGGCCCATGACCGAAGCGCCCGGAACGCGGGCCGATGACGATGATGGCGGCGAGCGCCGCCGCCCCGGCGGAAAGGTGAACGGCCGCGGCGCCGCCCGCATCACGGAAGCTCCATTCCTCCGCGAAATAGCCGCCGCCCCAGACCCAGGAGGCGCCGATAGGATAGATCAGCCCCGCCCAGAGCGCGGTGAAAAACAGAAAGGGCCAGAGCCGCACGCGTTCCGAGATTGCAGAGGAGACGATGACGGCGCCGAGCGCCGCCAGCGTCATGTGAAAGAACCAGTGCGCGCCGGAAGCACGGCCTGTGTCTCCCGGATTGTCGTCCATCAACGCCCAGCTTTCGAAAGGCCCCAGAAAGCCGCCCTCCTCAATGCCGAAAAGGAGATTGTAGCCCACCGCCCAGAAGGCGAAGACGCACACGCCGAGCCCGCCGATGGCGCGCAGACATACCTGCGGCGCGTTCTGCGTCCGGGCGAGACCGATGTCTTTCAGCGTGAATCCCGCAATCGCCACGAGACCGGCGATCCCGGCGATGATGAGCATGCCGCTGTCGAGAACGAAGCGCGTAACATCGCTCGCCGCCGACATGTCCTGCGCCGCCGCCATGGTTGGCGTCAGCAACGCCGCGGCGCCGAGCATGATCGGCCTCAACAGCCTTGCAAAGTTCGCCCTCATGTCGCCGATCTCTTCCTCCGTTTATCCCCGCGCAAGCGGGGACCCAGATCATTCCCCGTCCGACTACACTCCGAGTGACGGCGCTAATAACCAGTTACACCGATCGTGTAATCCTGTTTTGAGTAAAAAGGCACCGTCTAATGGATCCCGGCCGACCGCAAAGCGATCAAACCATAAACCTGCGCGCATTCGCGCGCGGGCGCCGGGATGGTCGGTGTTATGGGCGCTTTTTCGTTAACAAAATCGCCCGGCGCGACTGCGGCTTTTAGACGGTGGACGCGGAGGCGTCCGCAGGCGATTGTCCCCCTATGAGCGACGTGCAGACATTCGACATCGTCATTATCGGCGGGGGGCCCGCCGGGGGCCTTGCGAGCCTTGCCATGGCTGCGCGAGGTTTCTCCTGCGCCCTTGTGGACGCGGCCGACCCGGCGGCCATGCGCGCCGCGGCCTTTGACGGGCGAACCTCGGCGATATCCTACGCCTCGGCCCGGGTGTTCAAACGCCTGGGGCTGTGGGAGGCCATCTCGCCGGAAGCCGAGCCTATTCGCGACATCCTCGTTACTGACGGGCGGGCGAAATCACGTTTCTCCGAAGGCGCGGTGTCAAATTTTTCGCTGCATTTCGACAGTCGCGAACTGGGCGAAGACCAGCCGCTGGGCTGGATCGTCGAAAACAAAATCATCCGCGACGCCCTGTTCGACGCCATTGAAGCGACGGACACTATCACTTTGCTGGCGCCCGCCATGCGGGCGGCGACGAAATACAATCCCGAAAATGCCATTGTCGATCTCGCCGACGGACGGCAGCTTGTCGCAAAGCTGGTCATCGCCGCCGACGGACGGCGCTCGCTTTTGCGCGCCGAAGCCGGGATCAAGACCAATGACTGGCGCTACAACCAGACCGGTATTGTCGCCACGGTCGCCCATGAGAAGCCCCATCACGGGGTTGCGCAGGAATTCTTCCTGCCCTCGGGCCCGTTTGCGATCCTGCCGATGACGCATAACCGGTCTTCACTGGTATGGACCGAAGATGCGGGCGCTGCGCCGGCCTATATGGCGCTCAGTGATGAAAAATTCCGTATAGAGATCGAAAATCGGTTCGGGCCTTATCTCGGCGCCCTTGAACCCGCCGGCCCGCGCTGGTCCTACCCCCTCGCCTTCACGCTGGCGCAGTCCTACGCCGCGCCGCGGCTCGCCCTGATCGGCGACGCCGCCCACGCCATCCACCCGATTGCGGGACAGGGCTATAATCTTGGGATCAAGGACATCGCCGCCCTTGCCGACGTTTTAAGCGAAGGCCGCGATGTGGGCCTCGATATCGGCGCCATGACCGTCCTGCAGAATTACCAGCGCTGGCGGCGCTTCGACTCCGCCGCGCTGGCGCTTGGCTGCGACAGTCTTGTGCGGCTTTTTTCAAACGATATCGGCCCGTTGCGCCTCGCGCGCAGCCTCGGCATGAGCGCCGTCGGCAAGGTTAAACCCTTGCGCGACTTTTTCATGCGCCAGGCCGGCGCCGATATGGGCGCGTTGCCGAGTTTGATGCAAAGAGAAGCCTAACCCCTCAAGACCAGCTCGCCCTTCCTGGCCTCGACGCTTTCAAGGCGCGACAGGAAGCTCATGCCGAGAAGGTTCACCGAAAGCTGCTCGTCTTTGAGGATGAAGGCCTTGACACCCTCGATGCGGAGGCCGTCGATTTCGATCTCGTCGATGGTGACGAAAGCCGCCTTGGTTTCGCCATTCGCCGTATGCACAGGGTAGGTATAGTCCGTCCACGATGTATAAATGCCGGCGTTGCGCGCGTCGGAATCGCGCAAGGCCACATAGCTGGCGCCGGTGTCAACAAGAAAGCGCGCCGGACGCCGGTTCACCTCTGCGTTGACGTAATATTGCCGGTCCGGCGAGGCGGCGATCCGCACCTCGTCGCCCCAATAGCCGGTCGCCGCGGGCGTGACCGATGCCGCGCGCGGCGTCGCCGTCTCAAGCTTGGCGGCGCGTGCTGCGTCTTCGCGGGTCTCGATCGCGCGCACGCCGATGACAGCGGCGGCGACAATCCCGGCGGCGGCGATGATTTCCGTGCGCATGAAAGGCCCTTCTTCCCGAAGAGCCAGTCTGGCAAAGCTTGGTTGAGCGAAGGCTTATAGATCGCTCAAATTTCCGCCTATCGGATTAACCATAATCCTCAGCGCCCACCCCGAAATTCTACAAGGCGGCTTAGGTGAGGCCGAGAACGTCCCGCATGGAGTAAAGCCCCGGCGGCTGGCCCATGGCCCAGCGCGCCGCCGCCACCGCGCCCTTGGCGAAGAGACCGCGATCGATAGCCGAGTGAGACAGCGTGATTACTTCCTGCATTCCAGCGAAGGCGACGCGGTGTTCGCCGACGATCCCGCCGCCGCGCATGACGGAAAAGCCGATATCGCCCGCCTCGCGCTGGCCCGTGCGTTCGCCCGACCCGCGTTTCTCGTCCAGGTCGACGCCGCGCCCTTTCGCCGCCGCGCGCCCGAGCATCAGCGCCGTTCCAGACGGCGCGTCGACCTTGGCGCGATGATGCGCTTCGAAAATCTCGATGTCGTAGTCATCGTTCAGCGCTTTTGCAGCCTGTTCGACCAGCGCGGTCAAGACATTCACCCCGACGCTCATATTGCCGGATTTGACGATGGGGATGGTTTTCGCGACCTCGGCGATCGCAGCCTCGTCATCGGCGGAAAAACCGGTAGTCCCGATCACATGGGCGACGCCTTTGTCCGCGGCCGCCCGCGCATTCTCCACAGAGGCCGAGGGCGCCGTGAAGTCGATCAGAGATCCGGCGCGCGAAAGCCCCTTGTCCGAAGCATCCTCCACATTCAGGCCGAGCGCGTCGAGCCCGGCGAGAACGCCGATATCCTTGCCGATATCCGGCCCGCCCGGGCGTTCGAAGCCGCCGGCCAGCGTCGCCCCCGGCGTTTTCAGGATTTCCGCCACCACCGCGCGGCCCATGCGGCCCCCGGCGCCGGCGACGAGAATGGATGTCTTGGCCATGGCCTTCGCTCTCTCATCAATTCAGGAGCATTGGCCTAACGCAACCGCACGAAAGCGCAACCATTTCGGGTTACATGGCCGCGCGCATTATGATCTCCGCGGTTTCTTCCGGCGCTTCGAGCATTGTCATATGCGCGCAACCGATCACTTCCTTGCGCCATGAGGGATCGTCTTTGACCTTGGCGTAAAAGGGTTTGAAGACCTCTCCGATTTCCGCGAGCACATAGGTTTTTACCGGCACGCGGTCGCGGGCGCCGTTAATCGACGCCGCTTCTTCGAAACAGGCGCGCGGATGGGGGGTCCCGCCTTTTTCGAGGATCGCCCGCAGCGCCTTGTTCTCTCCTGCGAAGAACAGCGGGGGCGGCACAGGGTCGAGATCGCCCGCAAGGTCTTTGAAATTGTCCGCGATGGAAGCGAGGCTTTCGCCATTCTCAGGCAAAAACGCATCGAGATAGACGATGGAGCGAATGGTCCCTTCCGGGACTTTTTCGGCGACGCCGGAAATCACCATGCCGCCATAAGAATGGCCCACCAGCACAATATCCGTCAGCCCTTCCCATTTAATGAGATTGATGACGTCGAGAATATGGGTCGACAGATTGACGCCATAGGGCGCAAGATGTTCGCGCGGGCCGAGCCCGGTGAGGGCGGGCGCGTAAACGCGATGTCCTGCGGCGCGCAGACGGTCCGTCACGCCGCCCCAAAGCCAGTCGCCCGCCCACCAAGCGCCATGCACCAGCACGAAAGTTGCAGCCCTGTCGCCCATTGCTCTCCCCGCAGATACGATTCTTTCTACACTTACCAAGTAAAAGCATAATTAAGAAAAAGAAAGAATAGTTTTTCCGCATCACTCTATTAGGGAAAGAAACTTCATTCGGGATTGACGCCAGACAGCGCGCTAGGCTTAGCGGGGCAGAGGCGTTCCGAAACGATGCGCGAAATAGCGCGCAATATCGCGAGCGTTATCGATATAGCGCGCGCCTTTCGCGGATTTGATCCCGGCAAAAGGTCCGGCGTCAGCATCTTCCGCGAGAACAAGCGTCGGACAATTCCACGCGCCCTCGCCGAGATGCGTCACAAGACCCGGCCGCGGATGGGCGAGCGGTTCATAGCAGATGTCGAGCGATTCCTTGATCGCCGGATAGTAGTGGAGGACGCCCCATATCTCCGCGCATTCCGGACAGAACTCGCGCCTCTTTCCGCCGTCGCCGTCATTAGCCTCAAAGCCCGGCGCCAGCAGAAAAAGCATGTCCTTTTTCATTTCATTCGCCTACAGATCGAGGTGGAAGAACTGATTGAAATCGCTCGCCGCATAACCGGCGAAACTGTCGCCGTTTTCAAAACCGCGTTTTTTGTAAAGCGCGATGGCGGCGAGAAAGGTCGGCGTTGAACCCGTCTCGAGGCTGAGGCGCTTATAGCCGCGCTCACGCGCGACAGTGATAATGTGATCGAGCATGGCGGCGCCGGCGCCCTTCCCCATGTGGTCGGGATGCGTGCGCATGGATTTGATCTCGCCATGGTCGCCCGACAACTCCTTCAAAGCGCCGCAGCCGAGAAGATCGTCGCCGTCCCAAATTGACCAGAAACTAACCCCCGGCGCTTTCAGCCCATCTATATCCAGCACATAGGCCATGCCCGGCGGCGAATTCACATGCATCTGCTCAAAATGGTAGGCGAGCAGCGCCCGAATCGCCTCGCCGGAAAGATCGTCCTCGATAATGCGCAACTTGGCCCCCGACTATTTCCCGAACAGCTTCGCCATCATTTCCGTCGGCATCCCCTCGCCGGCCATCATGGCGCGCCCCACATCGCTGTCGAGAAGGGCATTAAAGGCCTGCAGCTCTTCCTTGGAATTGACCCGGGGATAAGGCTCGTCAGGAACCGCGACATCCAGAAACGCGCAAAGCGGCGCCCAGCCCTCTTTCGCTTCGAAAACCAGCAGCCGCTCAGGCGCAATCGCCGCCTTCACCGCCGCCTCATGTTCCTTGAAAACCCGGATCAATGTGTCGCGATCATGGATTTTGTGATCGAAAAGCCCGTTGATGGTTTTGGCCGCCATATCGCCGAAGGCCGTCCCTTCCATCATGCCCCACATTTGCGGCGACAAAATCGTCTCCTGCGTGGAGGCGAACCATTTTTCAGGATCGCGCGTCGATAGAATGACTTTGGCGTCGGGATAATAGTCGGCCAGTTCGCGCCAGTAGCTCGCCGCCGGCCAGTCCACCGTCGCCTGATAGCCTTCGAAAATCGCATCCCAGTCGGGCGCACCATCAGCGGCTTTCATCCAGAGATCGAGCCGCCCGGGATAAAGCAGCGCCTCGCTCATATGATAGCAGGGGCCGAAGCCCAGCCTTTCAAGGGCGAGCTTTAACGAGGACGTGCCCGTCCGCCCGAACCCCGCACCGATTACTTTTAACGCCATCGCCTGATCTCTCCGATTGCGGGAAACCTATGGGGCTGCGGCGAATTTGCAAGCCTCAACCTTCTTGCACATTGGATATTGCATGGCGTCGAACCGGGCCTATTGTCCGGCCCGCATGCGTTCGGTTCCCTCCTTTTCGATTTTCCGGCATCAGGGCTATCGCCATTACTGGATCGCGCGGCAGCTTATATCCGCGGAACGCCAGATGGTGGCGATCGCCATTGGCTGGCAGATCTACGATCTTTCGCGACTCACCCGCTCCATTGAGGAATCGGCCTTCATGCTCGGCCTTGTGGGCCTGACACAATTCGTGCCGGTTCTCCTATTGTCGCTGCCCGGCGGTCAGGCGGCGGACCGGTTCAATCGCAAGAAGATTCTCGTCTATTCGAACATCGTCCGGTTTTTCGTGATCCTGTCGCTGTTCGGCGCGAGTTTCATGCCAGCCAGTATAGCGATCCCGGCGATTTTTATCGCCGCGTTCGGCAATGGCGCGGTGAGCGCCTTCACGCCCTCCGCGTCAAACTCTCTTTATCCGCGCCTCGTGCCGCGGGACGAGCTGCCGCTCGCCATCGCCTGGAATTCGCTGGGGATGCAAGGAGCGGCGATGCTGGGGCCGGCCATTGGCGGCTTCCTGTTCATCGGCGGCGCGCATGTGGTCTATGGCGCCGGCGCGCTTTTCGTTGCGATTGCGGTCGTCATGTTTGCGACCGCCCAGACCCCGCCCCATGAACCGGTGCATAATGTGCGCGGCTGGTCGATGATCATCGAAGGGCTGAAATATGTTTACAACAACAAGCTCGTTTTCGGCTCCATCACCCTCGATCTTGTTGTCGTCCTGTTCGGCAGCGTTACGGCCCTGTTGCCGGTATTCGCGCGCGACATCCTGATGGTGGGCGCTGAAGGGCTGGGGCTGCTGCGCGCCTCGCCCGCCATCGGCGCGGCGATTGTGGCCTTCGTTCTCGCCGCCAATCCCCTGTCGCGCCGCGTGGGGCCCTGGCTTCTCGGCTCCATCGTCATTTACGGCCTCACCATGTTCGGCTTTGCGTTCTCGAAGATCTTCTGGCTGTCCATGACAATGCTCGCCATTGGCGGCGCCGCCGACATGGTCTCCATGTTCATTCGCCAGTCCATCATTCAACACGCGACCCCGGACGGCATGCGCGGGCGCGTTTCCTCCGTTTCCTTCATCTTCATCGCCGCCTCGAACCAGCTCGGCGAATTCGAAAGCGGCGTCGCGGCCCGGTTTTTAGGGCCCATCAATGCCGTCATTCTGGGCGGCTTCGTGTCGCTGATCTGCGCCGCGTCCTGGCTTAAGCTGTTCCCGACGCTGTCGCATGCGAACGGTTTTGAGGATGTGGATGCAGAGAAGAAGGCTGGAGACGAAACAAAGTCTGTCGCCCCGGGTTGATCTTTCTTAAAAAGCGCAACGTCGCTCAAAGCGTTTAGGTCGCTACCGCCCGTCGGTGACGTTTTCCCAAAAGGTCTTGGCGCGTTCGAAGAACCCCTTGTGCTGGGGACAGGAAGCTTCGCCGCCGCCGGCCTCGCAGAACTGGCGCAAGAGGTCTTTTTGTTCGGCGTTGAGGCTGGTGGGCGTTTCCACCTGGATTTCCACATAAAGATCGCCGCGCCGGCGCACATCGCCGCGACCGGAGGAGTCGAGCTGGGTCATGCCCTTGCCGCGCACGCGGAAGCGTTTGCCCGTCTGTGAACCTTCGGGCACGGAGATTTTGACGCGACCCCCGTCAATGGTCGGGGTTTCGAACTCGCCGCCGAGCGCCGCCGTGGTCATGGGGATCGGCATGACGCAGAAAAGATCCGGCCCGTCGCGCTCGAAAAGGTCGTTGTCGCTCACATGAACGAAAATATAGAGATCGCCCTCCGGCCCGCCGCGCGGGCCCGCCTCGCCCTCGCCAGAAAGGCGAATGCGCGTGCCGTCTTGAATGCCCGCCGGGATATCGACGCTTAAGGTGCGCTCGCGCCGGACGCGGCCCTGGCCGCCACAATCCGTACACGGATCGGCGATCACCCGGCCTTCGCCATTGCAGTGGGGGCAGGAACGCTCGATCGTGAAGAAACCCTGTTGCACGCGCACGCGGCCGACGCCCTTGCAGGTGCCGCATTGCGTCGGGCCGGAGCCGGGTTTGGCGCCGGAGCCCTCGCAGGTCTCGCAAGGCACGGAGCCCGGCACCTTGATCTCGGTCTTCTTGCCGCGAAAGGCTTCTTCGAGGCTTATTTCGAGATTGTATTTGAGGTCCGCTCCGCGGCCGGGCCCCGTCCGGCGCGCGCCGCGCCCGCCCATGAACTCGCCGAAAATCTCATCGAATATATCGGAAAAACCGGCGGCGCCGCCGCCCATGCCTCCCATGCCGCCGCGCGCGAAGCCATTGCCGCCGCCATTATGGAACGCCGCATGACCGAAGCGGTCATAGGCCGCGCGTTTCTGATCGTCGGAGAGAATCTCGTAGGCCTCGCCAAGCTCCTTGAACTTTTGCTCAGCCGACGGATCGTCTTTGTTGCGGTCGGGATGATACTGCATGGCGCGCTTGCGAAAGGCGGACTTGATCGCCGCCGCATCCGCGCTGCGCTCCACGCCTAAAACTTCATAATAGCAAGCTTGCGCCATTGAACTTCACGCGCCCGTTTCGCCGGGTTTTCTGGTCTTCGCCCCTCTCGCCCGATCCCCCGATCGGGAATGAACGGGGCCCGCCTCAGTCGGGCGGGCCCCGTTAGTCCTTAGTCTTTTTTATCGCCGTCGACTTCTTCAAAGTCTGCATCGACAACGTCGTCGTCCTTTGCGGCATCAGCGGCCGCAGCCTGCGCGCCTGCATCGGCTTCGTCGCCTTCGCCGGCGCCGGCTTTGTACATGGCCTCGCCGAGCTTCATCGAAGCCTGGGCCAGCGTGCCGGCTGCAGTATTGATGGCTTCAACGTCGTCGCCTTCCAGTTTTTCCTTCAAGGTCGCGAGCGCCTCCTCGATGGCTTTCTTGTCGTCGCCTTCGAGTTTGTCGCCATATTCCTCAAGATTCTTCTCGGTGGAATGAACGAGGGCTTCGGCGCGGTTCTTCGACTCGACCGATTCACGGCGCTGTTTGTCGGCTTCGGCGTTGGCCTCGGCGTCCTTGACCATGTTTTCGATATCGTCATCGGACAAACCGCCGCTCGCCTGAATGCGAATGGACTGCTCTTTATTGGTCGCCTTGTCCTTCGCCGAGACATGAACGATGCCGTTGGCGTCGATGTCGAAGGTGACCTCGACCTGCGGCACGCCGCGCGGCGCCGGGGGAATGCCGACGAGATCGAATTGGCCGAGCATCTTGTTGTCCGCCGCCATTTCACGCTCGCCCTGGAAGACGCGGATCGTGACCGCCGACTGATTGTCTTCAGCCGTGGAGAAAGTCTGCGACTTCTTGGTGGGGATCGTGGTGTTGCGGTCGATGAGACGGGTGAAAACACCGCCAAGCGTTTCGATGCCGAGCGAAAGCGGGGTGACGTCGAGCAGGAGAACGTCTTTCACGTCGCCCTGCAGAACGCCCGCCTGGATCGCAGCGCCGAGCGCCACGACTTCGTCCGGGTTTACGCCCTTATGCGGGTCCTTGCCGAAGAATTGCTTCACCGTCTCCTGGACTTTCGGCATGCGGGTCATGCCGCCCACGAGAATGATGTCGTCAATATCGCCGGAGGTGACGCCGGCGTCTTTCAGCGCGGCCTTGCACGGATCGACCGTACGCTTAATGAGATCGTCAACCAGCGATTCCAGCTTGGCGCGGGAAAGCTTCATGGTGAGGTGTTTCGGACCCGAAGCGTCCGCCGTGATGAAGGGCAGGTTCACTTCGTAAGAAGAGGTGGAAGACAGCTCTTTCTTGGCTTTTTCCGCTTCTTCTTTCAGGCGCTGCAGCGCAAGCTTGTCTTTGCGCAGATCGATGCCCTGATCCTTTTTGAACTCGTCTGCGAGATAATCGACGATGCGAAGGTCGAAATCTTCACCGCCGAGGAAGGTGTCGCCATTGGTCGACAGAACTTCGAAAACGCCGTCGCCGATCTCGAGGATCGAGACGTCGAAAGTGCCGCCGCCAAGGTCGTAAACGGCGATCTTCTTGCCTTCTTTTTTCTCAAGCCCGTAAGCGAGCGCCGCCGCGGTCGGCTCGTTGATGATGCGCAGCACTTCAAGACCGGCGATCTTGCCGGCGTCTTTCGTGGCCTGACGCTGGGCGTCGTTGAAATAGGCGGGAACGGTGATGACGGCTTGCGTCACTTCCTCGCCGAGATAGCCTTCGGCCGTCTCTTTCATTTTCTGCAGGATGAAGGCCGAGATCTGCGACGGCGCGTATTTCTCGCCGCGGCTTTCGACCCATGCGTCGCCATTCTCAGCTTTGACAATCTTGTACGGCACCATGTCCTTGTCTTTCTGGGCCGTGGGATCGTCATACGGGCGCCCGATCAGGCGCTTGATGGCGAAAAAAGTGTTTTCGGGGTTGGTGACCGCCTGGCGGCGGGCGGGCTGGCCGATCAGGCGTTCGCCCTCTTCGGTGAAGGCGACGACGGAGGGCGTGGTCCGCGCGCCTTCGGCGTTTTCGATAACTTTCGGCTCTTTGCCTTCCATGACGGCGACGCAGGAGTTCGTCGTCCCGAGGTCAATGCCAATAACTTTGCCCATTTGTCTTTTCTCCGTTGGCAGCGAGCGGCCCTTTATGAATTCCGGCCTTTGAAATCGGCCCTTGCAGCGCCGGAAAGCGCCGGAAGCGGACAGCCCCTGAGGGTGACAGTTGATGGATGCGGAAATACCGGCCGAAACTAGCCTGCAGCCCCGCGTTCGGGCGGGATATAAGTAGGGGATTTCACCCCCGCAACCCGGGAAAAGCCCTTATGGGACAAAAAATCCGGCGATTTCGGCGCGCCGCATTAACCTCCGGACAACTCAGCCTCGCGCGCTGGTTCTGGCCGGCCCCCGCGAGGGTCAGGGAAGCGTTCTGACCACCCGAAACCCGGTGTCGGGACTGCGTCGTTCCGCATCGATCCCGCGGCGCGCCGCCGAGCGCAGGCGCCAGCCCGGCGCGTTCCAGGAGCCGCCCTTGACGACGCGGCGCGCGCAGTCTCCATCAATGCGCGCGGCGCCTGTGGCCGGGCCGCCATTATGGCTGGCGTTCCAGCAATCCAGCGTCCATTCGGCGACATTGCCATGCATATCGAAGAGCCCGAAAGCGTTGTGCGCGAACTGCGTCACCGGGACCGTCTGTCCACGGAAGGTCGCTTCCGCCGCGCGATAAGGATAGTTGCCGTTGAAATTCGCCGCCTGAGCCGACAGCGCATCCCCGAAATGAAACGGCCCGCCCGTGCCGGCGCGTGCGGCGTATTCCCATTCCGCTTCGCTCGGCAGGCGATAGTAATGGCCGGTCTTGGCCGACAGCCAGCGCGCAAAAGCCGCCGCATCTTCATAGGAAACATTGATGACGGGCCGGTCCCCGCGGCCCCAGCCGGCGTCGCCGGGCCGGTAATCACGGCAGCCGCCTTCGGCGACGCAAAGCGCCCATTGATCGAAGGTCGTCTCGCGCGTCGCAATAGCGAAACGGTAGCCGATTTCCACGCGCCGCTGCGGGGTTTCTTCGGGCTGGCGGTCCTGTTCGCCGGGGCGCGCGCCCATGAGGAAGACGCCGCCGCCCAGCGCCGCCATATCCGGACATCCCTCGCAATCCGTAAAATAGTCACCGAGATAATCTTCGCGCGCATCATCTTCTTCCGCCGCGTCCGTTCGTGCAGCGGCCTCCACGGCGGAGGCGAGCTCGGCCAGCGCCGCCTGATTGAGATCCTCAGCAAGCGGAACGTCGCCCTCTCCCAAGCTTCCTTCCGGCCTGTCCGGGACCGGCTTCAGGCTCGGCGCCGCAAGTGCTGCGAATTGTTGCGGCGTCTCTTCTAGTTCGATGCCTTCTTCATCGGCCTCGTCATACTCTCCGTCGGAAGAACTTTGCGTTTGCACGGTCTGAGAAACGCTTTCCCCTTCGGCATTATCCACCGGAAGTTCAGATTGCTGCGTCGCCGCCACCTCGTCATCGCCGGGGAGCGCAGCAGAGGCGGGTTGTTCTTGCAGTTCTCTCGCCTCCTCCTCCTCCGCCTTCTCGGGAGGCGGCGCGCCGGGCGCAAGGCGCACCAAAGCGAGCTTGGCTTGAGGCGCCGGCTCTTCTTGCTCTTTCAGGGGCGGGGCGTTTTCTGCAACGGTATCGATCGGGTCCGGCCGCGAGCTTAAAGATCCGGCCATGAAAGAAACGCCGGCGGCGAAGGCAAGCGCGCCAAAGACGCCAGCCGCCATGGGCGCCGCCGGCAAGAGCCGCTTGCGCCACAGCGCCCGCGCCGGATGATGCGGCGTCGTTTCTTCATCTGTAAACAGATTATCCAGAGGGTCGGGCGCGGGTTTGGACGCGGGTTCAGGCGTCGGCTCGGCCGGCCGGTCCGCCTGCATGCGCGCCGCGGCTAACGGTTCTTCCGGTTGCTCTAGCCTCGCCCGCGCCTGCAGCGCCTCAATATCGGAAAGGACGAACCGCCAGCGCGGGTCCTCATCGTCGCCGCGCCAGCCTGCAAGATCCATGGGCGTCACTTCGCGGGAGCCGAATGGCGGCTCCACGCGGCCGATGCTGACGGGCGTTAAACGGCGCGCATTCCACGCCTGGCGCGCCGCATCGATCAGCGAAGGCTTGTCGAGGGCGACACCGGTCCACAACACCACCACCGCATCAATCCGGTCCGGATCGAACGAACCGGGATCTAACTTATAGCCCGCGCGCAATAGCGCTTTCGCGATCTTGTCCGCGAAATTTGCATTGGCGCTCGCCGCAAGCAATTGAACGACGCCTTTGGCGCCCGGTTCTGTTTCCCGATGAGGCATATTCCCCGGTCACATGACCCGCAAAATAACAATTGCGACTCCCCCAAGCCGCAGGCAATCCGATGAATCAAGATCGCACGACGCGTGGGTGAACGACATTACGATGCGTTAAGCAAGCCCACACGTGCAAAAATTTCTTGTGGAAAATGCAGAAAGGACCGGAAAGCCTCAGCTTTTCGATCCGTCGATTTTCGCGGCCGCCCGCACGAGATTGATGAATTCCGCACGGTCGCCGAAGGGATCCTCGCCTTTGGCGTCTTTCGCAAGCTCGATGATCTCTTCATAGGAGTAGCGATCCGTATAGCCCGCGCGCTGAAGTTTCTGTCCGAAGGCAGCAACCGCGGCGGCGAAACGCGCATCCTCCGTCGCCGCCTCAATCGATGAATATTGATCCGCCGTCCTGACAGGAGTTTCCAGAAGACGGCTGTCGTCTTCCTCCGGCAGCTTGTAGCGCAGGCGCACAAAGGCGAGTTCGTCTTTCGGCCCCGCCGCCGCAGGCGCGGGCCCATAGCGCCGGTCATCGATCAGCCTCGCCTCGGACCCCGCCAGCGCAAGTTCATAAAGTGCTGTCACTGTATGGCCCGAACCTATGTCACCTGCGTCGATCTGATCGTTGTTGAAATCTTCTCGATTTAAAAGCCGGGTTTCGTAACCGATCAGGCGATATTCGGCGACGACAGCCGGATTAAACTCAATTTGAAACTTCAGGTCTTTCGCAATCGGGAACAACGTAGAGCGAAACTCGCGCACCAGCACTTTGCGCGCTTCATTTAACGTATCGATATAGGCGGCGACGCCGTTTCCGGCCTGCGCCAGGTTCTGTGCGATGACATCGTTGTAATTGCCTTCGCCAAAACCGAGCACAGTGAGATAGATGCCGCTCTTTCTTTTACGCGCAACGAAGTCTTCGAGACTGTCGGCGTCGACAACGCCCACATTGAAGTCGCCGTCGGTGGCGAGGATGATCCGGTTCACCTTGTCCTTGGCGAAATTTTCTTCTGCGAGGCTGTAGGCAAGCGCAAGCCCCTCGCCGCCAGCAGTGGAGCCGCCGGCCTCGAGTGCGTTGAGGGCCTCCTTGATCTTCGTCTTTTTATTGCCGGGCGTCGGCTCAAGCACGACGCCGGCGGCGCCGGCATAGACCACAATGGAAATGCGGTCGTCTTTCGACATTTCATCGACCAACAGTTCAACGGATTTCTTGACCAGCGGCAGCTTGTTGTCCGCCTGCATGGAGCCGGAAACATCGAGCAGGAGAACGATATTGGCGTTCGGCGTTTCTTCGGGCTGAAGATCGAAGCCCTTGACGCCGATATGCATGAGGCGGGTCCCGGCGTTCCAGGGGCTGGGCGTCACCCAGATCGTCGGGGTGAAGGGCTCCTCCGCGCTCTTCGGTTCCGCATACTGATAATCGAAATAATTCACATATTCCTCAACCCGCACCGAGTCCGACGGCGGCAGCGTATTGTTCGAGGAAATATAGCGGCGCATCACCGAATAGGCCGTGGTGTCCACATCAGAGGAAAATGTCGAGACCGGCTCTTCCGAGACGAGCTTCACCGGGTTCGGGTCGGTTTCCTCATATTGTTCGGTAATCTGCGGTTCGGGCGGCGGCGCCATCATCATCGACGGGCGCGGGCTAGAAAACCCCATGACGGCGCCCGGTTGCGGGCCTTGCGCCTTTTGCGCCGTAACAATGACCGTATCGCTTTCGGCTTCTTCGATCGCCGGTTCGTTTGTCGTGCATGACGCCAGCAATGCGATCAGCGCGGCGGCGGACGCCGCCGGTAACAATGAAGTTTTCATGATGTCCCTCTCCCGTCCTTGCCGCCCATATAGCGTAATGCAGGGAGGAAAGGGCGAAAATACGGCGGCCATGATGGTCAGGCGCCGGGGAGGGGCGGCCCGGCGCCTGACGCTTCAAGTCAGCGCTCAAACAGCAGCGCCGACGGTCTGGCCGATGATCGCGAGAACGACGATCAGGGCGGCGAACTGAAACAGAAAAACAGCAGAATTGGACATGGGTCTCTCCTTTGGTGGTTGAGGCTGGCGGCTGGGCTGTTCCCGTGGGCGGGACTTCTCTTTTGCCGACGCCCCAGTCGGGTTGTCGTCAAACGCCGGACCGGACTGCGTATTCCAGAAGCGCGAGGCCGACCGGGACCGCCACTAACAGGACTGCGAAAACGACGGTGTTAGGCATGGGTCTCTCCAAAAAGTCTGTAACCGTTATTTTTTATTTTGACGGTTACGATCTAGCGCCTATATTGTAACCGGTCAATAGATTTTTACTGGTTATCGGATGAGATTTTCTCCTTACCCCTGGTCCGAAAAGGACATGATCGGCGGCAACGCCGCCCTCGATTTCGTCAACACCGCCGCCGATTGGGCGAGCGGCGATCCGGAGGACCGGCTCGGCGGCCCCGAAGGTTTTGGAAAATGGGCGGAAATGGCCGGACTTCTTTATGCCGATGATATGAAGCGGCTAAGAGAAGAAATCGCCGCGGACCCGAAAGCGGGCGAAGACGCCTTCGAAACGGCGATCCGTTTGCGCGCCGCGCTCTGGCGCATCTTCAACGCCGTCATCACCGATGCGGAGGTCGATGAAGACGACCTAGCCTTTCTCGACGCCTGCAAAGTACGCGCGGCGAACCATTGCCGGCTCGCGCGCGATGGCGACGGGTTTCGCCGCCGCTGCGCCGAGGAGGCCCCGGCGCTCGAACGCGCGCTTCGCCTGATCGTCGAGGCGGCCGAGGACTTTTTGCTCAATGGCCGTCTCGACCGGCTTCACGCCTGCGGCGGCGACGCGTGCGAATGGCTGTTCGTGGACACGTCGAAAAACGGCAAGCGCCGGTGGTGCGATATGGCCACCTGCGGTAATGACGCCAAAGTCAAAAAGTTCCGTAAACGGAATAAAAAGGCGGCTTAAGCCGCCTTCTTGCTAGTAGACGCCCTTGCTGTAGTAAACCGGCTTCGGAATGCATCTGACGCCGTTCACCGGACGGTCGAAGGTGCCGTAAGGGTCTGTCGACGGCGACCCGCTTGAATAGACAGTGCCGACATAACCGTTGCCGTTATTGGCCCAGTAGGGACAATAATAAACGCCCGCATAATTCGAATAACTCGCGCTCGATTTTTTCTGGTACCGCCGAAGCTGCGCGCGCTTTCTTTCAAGGCAGACGCTGTCATAGCCGGCAAAGTCGCCGTCCTCGTCATAGACGCTGCACTGCTGATAGTCGCCATTCGATAATGACTGCGCCCATAAAGGCGCAAAAACAGAACTCGACCCAAACAGGACCAGCGCAGCCGCGCAGGTGAAAACATGACTCATCTTCATGATGAAAGCCCCTCTCTCTCCTCGCCCTGCCCGCGCTCATTAACGAGGCTATTCTGGCGAAAATGAGGCTTGCGCGAATGATAATGTGATAATATCACATCGCGAGCCATTCCCGGAGATGTCTATGAAGAACGATGTTGTTGCGCATTTCGATAAGGATCGCGCCGCTACCTATGACGAGCAGTGGAAGCCGCTGGCGCCGATGATGGACGCGCTGCATCTGCTGACGCGGATCGCCTTCTCCGCGCTGCCGGAACGCGCCAGCATCCTGTGCGTCGGGGCCGGGACCGGAACGGAAATCCTGCGTCTTGCCGAGGCTTATCCCGGATGGCGCTTTGCTGCCGTAGAGCCCGCAGAGGCAATGATGGAAGTGTGCCGCCAACGGCTTGAGGCTGCAGGGCTTTCGGACCGTTGCGATTTCCATCAAAGCTATCTCGAAACCTTGCCGCCGGGTCCCGCTTTCGACGCCGCCACCTGCTTTCTGGTCTCACATTTTTTGACGGACGCAGCCGCCCGCGGCGCATTTTTCGCTAGCATCGCCGAACGACTTTCCGCAGGCGGATTATTGGTCAGCGCCGATCTTGCTGCGGACAGAAAGGATCCGGCCTTCGACCGGCTGATGGCGCTATGGCTTGACCTCATTGCAGCGGCAGGAATGCTGCTCGAAAACCGCATCCGTTATCGGCAAATGTTCGGCGTCGAGGTGGCGGCCCAGTCGCCTCAGGAAGTCGAAGCGCTGATCGCTGAAAACGGTTTCGAGGCGCCGACCCAGATTTATCAGTCAGTTTTAATCCGCGCCTGGCTAAGCCGCCGCGCCGGTTGACGAACGCTCAGAGGTCGCGCGCGACGCGGAACCCGTTATCGAACTCGCGCGCGCCGGAGGATTTGCCGATACGATGGGCCGAACGCAGGCGCCATCCGCCGGTGTTCCACGCGCCCCCCTTTAACACATGTTTCGAGCAGTCGCCGGTCATCGCAGCAGACCCGTCCGCGGGCGCGCCAGCATGGCTTTGGGTCCAGCAATCGGCAGTCCATTCCCAGGCATTGCCATGCATGTCGTAGAGACCGAAGGCGTTAGGGGCGAAACTTCCCGCCGGCGTCGTCCGTCCACGGAAAGTTTCAGGCTCACCGCTGTAAGGATACTCGCCATTGTAGTTCGCCTGGGATGCGCGAACATTGGCGCCGAACGAAAACGGAGAAGAAGATCCCGCCCGCGCGGCATATTCCCATTCCGCTTCCGTGGGCAGGCGGTAGGCCTCGCCCGTCTTTTCCGACAGCCACGCCGCATAGGCGCGCGCATCGTCATAAGAAACAGACACCACCGGCCGGTCGGCGCGGCCCCAGCCATGATCGGGCGCCTTATAGGCGCAGCCGCCATCGGCGACGCAGGCGTCCCACTCGGCATAGGTGATCTCGCGCGCAGATAGCGCAAAGCCATTAGAAAAGGAGACATCGCGCATGGGGCGTTCGGCGGCGCCGGCGCCGACTTCGCTTTGCGGCGCGCCCATTTTGAACGAACCGGCGGCAATCGTCGCCATGTCCGGGCAATTGGCGCAATCGCGAAAATAATCGCCTGAGGATGTTTCAGCCGGCGCAGACTCCGGCGCCGTTTCATCGCCGGTTTCCGAGCCGGCTTCCTCTGCGCTCAACGCCGCAATCAGGCTGCCCATGGCGTCCTCTTCCAAGGAAGAGTCCGTTTCGGCGCCGTTCGCCTCCGTTTCCGCGGTGACGGTGATCTCCTCCGCGCCGTCTCCCTGCCGGGATATATCCGGCGCCGTGGGAATGATAATGTCATCAGACGGCGCGTCTTCCGGATTGATGCTGAGCGCCGCAAGCGATGAGGGCGAATCGGTGGCGGGATCGGGCACATCGTTCGACGCCGCAGCGGGCGCGTCCGACACCGGCGCCGGCCCCGGCAAAACGATCGGCGCCAGAAGCGCGGTCAGCACTGTCATCCCCACAATCCCCGCCGTGGCGCCAATGGCGACCTCGCGTGCTGAAAAGCGGCGCTTCGGTTTCTGGCGATGCAGAAAGGCCGGCGGCGCGGTCATAGGTTCGGCCTTGCGCGCCGTGATCGGCGCCGCCGATTGCGGCGCAAGCATCTCGGCGCCCGGCCGCCATAAATCCTGGCTCTCTTCCCCGCCATTCAGGCCGGGCTCGTCATTATCCGGCTCAATCTCAGACGAGGACCAGAGGTCTGCGTCTTCAAGTCCCATGCGCCTGGTGGTGAGCTGGATTTCTTCGAGCACAAAGCGCCAGCGCGGGTCGTCGGACGATCCGGTCCAACCGGAAAGATCGACCGGCGGCAGATTCTCAAACCCGCCTGGCGGACGGGCGCCGCCCACGGCCACAGGGATCAGCGCGCCGCGCTCCATGGCCTCCTCGGCCTGGCGATGGAGCTGGGCGAGTTTCGCCGCCGCATGAGTCCACACCACGATCGCCGCGCCGTCGCCGCCGCTTCTCGCCCCAGCCCCGGGTCCTCCATAATCGGCGTTCACGGGCGTCGCCGCATGACCGGCATCAGCGAGGGCGGCGGCGATTTTCGCGCCGAGGGCTTCGTCGCGGGGGGCGTAAAGTATGGAAATCGGCGACATCATCAAACTGGGGACATATCGGGGTTAATCGTTTCTAAATCGCGACAATCGTCTTCGCCCAAGGGCTGCGGCCTGACGGCCAAACGCCCTTCTAAGGCGAATCGGGCCTTGAGGCCGAGAGGGTTAAGCTAAAAACTTTGCAAGAAAAACATGGGGAAAAGCATCCGGCGCCTCGGGTCTTTCCAAACTGCTTTGTTCTCGATATGTTCCTTTTAACAGAGGGAGACCCGCATGGTCGCGCAGATCACCACCTTCGCCTTCCACGGGGTCGACGCCCGGCCGGTGACCGTTCAGGTCCAGCTCACCAATGGCAACAGCAATATTTTTTCGATTGTAGGTCTGCCCGACAAGGCGGTGTCTGAGGCGCGCGAACGGGTGCGCGCGGCCCTCTCGGCGGTAGGGCTCGGCCTTCCGGTTAAGCGGATCACGGTCAATCTCGCCCCCGCGGACCTGCCCAAGGAGGGCAGCCATTTCGATCTCGCCATCGCGCTGGGTCTTTTGATTGAAATGGGCGCGGCGCCCCATGACGCCGGGGCCGGCTTTGCGGTCATGGGCGAGCTCGGGCTCGACGGGTCCATCGCCCCTTGCGCCGGGGCGCTGCCCGCGGCGGTGGCGGCGAACGCCATGGGGCTTGGCCTCATCTGTCCGGCGGCGAGCGGGGCGGAAGCGGCATGGGCGGGCGGCGACGCCGCGATTTTGGCGCCGAAATCATTAATTCAGCTCGTCAACCATTTTAAGGGCACGCAAGTCCTGAGCGCGCCACAACCCGGCGCCCTCGAAACGCCGGCGGCCATACCCGATCTCGCCGATGTCAAAGGCCAGGAGACCGCCAAACGCGCCCTTGCGATCGCCGCCGCGGGCGGACACAATCTGTTAATGGTGGGGCCGCCGGGCGCGGGCAAATCCATGCTCGCCGCCCGGCTGCCAGGGCTGTTGCCGCCGCTGTCGCCAAAGGAGATGCTCGAGATCTCCATGGTCCAGTCCCTCGCCGGGCTTCTCGAAGGGGGCCGGCTGACCCGCGCCCGGCCGTTTCGCGCGCCCCACCATTCCGCCTCCATGGCCGCCATGATCGGCGGCGGCGTGCGCGCCAAGCCGGGCGAAGCTTCCCTCGCCCATCACGGCGTTCTCTTTCTCGATGAATTGCCGGAATTTTCCGCGCCCGTGCTCGACAGCCTGCGCCAGCCTCTAGAGACCGGCGACGTCTTGATCGCGCGGGCGAATTTTCATGTGCGCTACCCGGCGCGGTTCCAGCTTGTCGCCGCCATGAATCCCTGCCGCTGCGGTTATGGACGCGCGTCGGGCCGGGCCTGCGGCAAGGGCCCAAATTGCGAGGAGATTTATCAGTCGCGCATATCCGGGCCGCTTCTCGACCGCATGGACCTCTCTATCGAACTGCCCGCCGTGACGCCCGCCGATCTGGCGGCGCCCGCGACGGGAGAAACGACCGCAATTGTGGCCGACCGTGTCGCAAAGGCCCGGGCGGCGCAAACGGCGCGCGGCGGAGAGGGCAAATCCAACGCCGCGCTTAGCGATGCCGAGCTTTCCCGCATCGCCGCCCCGGACCAGGAAGGGGCGAACCTTTTATCGCGCGCCGCCGAAGCCCTCTCTTTATCCGCGCGCGCTTATACGCGAACGCTTCGCGTCGCCCGAACCCTCGCCGATCTTGACGGCGCCGATGGCGTCAGACGGCGCCACATCGCTGAAGCGGTGAGTTTCAGGAAAGCATCAGAGCGAAACGCGAATAACAACGCGCCCGCCAGCGCGAGCGTGATAACCTAAGGCGTCTATGCGAGGATTTTCCAGCGAATTTAACCCACGTCATTAACCAACTCCATCAACCAATTTTCAAGGCGCGCGCGCGACACTGGGACCAGTCTGCGTAACAAGGTCTCACCATCAATGCCGCAAGCTGGATCGCGCCACAGCGCTTCCTCAAATTCCGTCCGCGAGCTGATCGTCGTCTGTGACGGCGAGGACGTCATTCGTTTTGTCTCGCAAAGCTTTGCAAGTTTTTTTGGCGCGCCGCCCCAGTCATGGCACGGCCGCACATTCGCGCCGGGGGGAGATGCGGCCGAGCCCGGCTCCCCCGCCAGCTATCGCACCGAAGCGCGGGCCGGCACGCGGGAGTTTATTGTCGACTGGACGGAGACCGTTCTTTCAGGCGGCGAGCGTCTTTATGTAGGGTTGCCGCAAAGCGGCGGCGCCGATGACGGCGGTTCCGGCGACGAAGCCGACATCGGGGAAAGCGGCGCCGACCCGAAATTGCAGCTTCTGGCGACCATGAGCCATGAGATGAGAACGCCCTTGAACGGCATTCTCGGCATGACGTCGCTTCTCCTCGACACGGGGCTTGCGCCGAACCAGCGCGCCTATGCGGAGTCGGTGCGCGAATCCGGCGTTGCATTGCTCGCACTGATCAACGATCTTCTCGATTATTCGAAACTGGAGGCCGGGCGGCTCGACATTGAGCACTCGCCCTTTTCTCCGCAAACGCTCGTCCAGTCCGTCGCCGAACTTCTTTCACCCAAAGCGGCGGACAAGGGCATCGAAATCACCGCCTATGTGGACAGCACCGTGCCGGCCGAACTTTACGGCGACGAAGCGCGCCTCAGGCAAGTGCTGATCAATCTCGCGGGCAACGGCGTTAAATTTACGGATGAGGGCGGCGTCGGCATAGAAGCGCGGCTCGTGGCCGCCGATGATGGCCTCGCCCATGTGGCTTTTTCCGTGCGCGACACCGGCATCGGCATTCCCGACGATAAACAGGCGGCTATTTTCGAAGAGTTCTCTCAGGCGCATATAGCGGGCGAGCGCAAACGGGAAGGCACTGGCCTCGGGCTCGCCATCGCCCGTAAAATCGTGCGCGCCATGAATGGCGACATCACCCTTGCAAGCAGCCCCGGCGAAGGCAGCGCTTTCACATTCACGGTCGAACTCGGCTTTGAAGGGGACAGGCCCATGAAGCCGCAGCCTTTCGAAACGCCGATCATTATCGCTTCGCGATCCGATGTCCTCTCCCGCAGCCTCGAGCTGCAACTGGCGGCGATCGGCGCGGAGAATATCCTTTCCGTCGCCACCCCCGCCGCCGCCATCGCCGCCATGAACGATCATCCGGACGCCATTCTTCTATGCGATATCTATATCGCCGGGGAAAGCGCGCAGCCGCTCTCGCGCAAGGCGGCGCGGTCTTATGTTCTCTTGTCGCCGCTGGCGCGCGGGCGCATCAATGAACTTCGCGAGGCGGGGTTCGACGGCTATTTTATCAAACCGATCCGGCAATCGTCCTTACACAAACAATTGTCGGATGATGTGGAAGACGCGCCGGCCGCGGCGCCTGAACAACCGGCCGAGCCTGAAGAAAAATCCAAGCGCGCGGCGACGTCCGATAACAAAGCCTATCGCGTGCTGCTCGCCGAGGACAATCAGATCAATGCGGTTCTCGCCACAACCATCATCAAGCGCGCCGGCCATGTGGTGGATGTCGCCTGCAACGGCGCCGAAGCGGTCGAGGCCTGCGAATCGGGCGAGTATGATCTCATTCTCATGGACATGCACATGCCCCATGTGGACGGGCTCGAGGCAACGCGTCGCATCCGCAAGCTCGACGGCCCCATGCGCCGGGCGCCGATCATTGCGCTCACCGCCAACGCCATGGCCGCCGACCGGCAGAAATGCCTTGCGGCCGGGATGGACGACTTTTTATCGAAGCCTTTCGAGCCCGCGGACCTGACCGCCCTTCTGGCGAAATGGGGCGAATGCGAAAGCGAATGGAGCGAAGCGTCATAGGCGTCTTTACCGCTTCGTCTCACGCCTTTCTTTCGCCGGAAAACCCCAGTAGCGTCCCGCGCCATGACCCAAACGCCCTCTGCGCCGGCGCCTGAAGCCGACGAGAAGAAAACGCTCCTCGGTTCCTTGTCGGCCTATGTCCGCGCGCGCAGCCTCGTCATGCTGCTGCTCGGTTTTTCGGCCGGACTTCCCTTTTACATGATCTATCAGAATCTTTCGCTCTGGCTTGCAGAGGCCGGCGTTGAAAAAGGCGAGATCGGTCTGTTCGCCTGGACGGGCTTCGCTTTCTCCTTCAAGTTTCTTTGGGCCCCTATCGTGGACCGCGCGCCTGTGCCCCTGCTTGAAAAGCTCGTCGGGCGCCGCCGCGCCTGGATGGCGGCCGCACAGATCGGCGTCGCCTTGTGCCTTGTCGCCATGTCCCTGGCGAACCCGGCCGGCAATCTCTGGATTGTCGCAGCCATCGCCGTCGCCATGGCCTTCGCCGCGGCAACGCAGGACATTGCAATTGACGCATGGCGCATCGAAGCCGCGACTGACGAAGAACAAGGCGTCATGGCGGCGATGTATCAATATGGCTACCGGATCGCCATCATGGTGGCCGGCGCGGGCGCGCTGATCGTCGCCGACAATGTCAACTGGCCAGCCGCCTATCAGACAATGGCGCTCTTGATGGGCGTCGGTTTCCTGACGGCGCTTTTCGCGCCCAAAGTCGAGGTGCGCGAGTACGCGCCGCCTCCAAAGGCTTCGTTCAGCGAGACCATGTCGAAATCCGTGATCGGACCGTTTCGCGATTTCTTCGAGCGCTATGGCGTCCATGCACTCGTCATTCTTCTCTTTATCGCGCTCTTTCGGGTGCCCGACTTCCTCATGGGCTACATGACCGGACCGCTCTATATTGATCTTGGCTATGACAAGACCACCATCGGCGCGATCCGTTCCGGCGCCGGGCTTTTCGCAACCATGGGCGGCGTCTTTCTCGGCGGGCTGCTCGTTTCGCGCGTCAGTTTCAAATGGAGCCTCTTGATCGGGGTTCTCGGCCAGTCTCTCACTAACCTCATCTATAGCTGGCTGGCGCTTTCCGATGCGACCACGGGCGGACTCGCTTTCGCCGTGATTGTCGACAACATCGCCTATGGCGCGGCGGGCACGATCCTCATCGCCTATATGTCGAGTCTTACAAACACCGCCTTCACGGCGACGCAGTATGCGCTGTTCAGCTCTTTCTACGCCCTGCCGGGCAAGTTTGTCGGCGGCTTTTCCGGCTTTATGGTGGAGGCGGCGGGTTTCGCCTGGTTCTTCGCCATCACCGCACTGGTGGGCGTCCCGGCGGCGATTTTGGTTTTCTTCCTTAAATATTCAGAAGAACGGTTTTCCATCGACCGGAAACAGGCGGCCGCCGAACTCGAAGCCGCGGATTAGCCCGCTGCGAGACAGGCGTTAAGGTCGGGTTTTTCCGTGTTCGAGGTCGTCGCCGTCGCATCCACATGAGCGACTTTCTGAACCCCGGTTTCGTCCGGATACAGAATAACGATCAGCGTGCATGTGGTCAGCGCATAGCGGCGATATTCGCCAGCCCCTTCCCGGCGCGTCAGCGCCGGTTCGCCCAGCATGACGTCGAGCGCCGCAGCCCCCGCCCCTTGAAAGTCGGAAAGCGTGTAAACGGGTTCTGCGGGCGCCGCCGGCGTCTTCGCGGGCGCGACTTTTTGCTCCGGCGCCGTTGCGCAGGCGGCGGCGAAAAGCATCGACAGGATCGGCGCAAGGCGAGACATGGTTTTCATGGGACACTCATAAGGCGTCATCGATGAATTGATGATTAATCCCGGCCTCCCCGCACATCAAGCCGCGCGCCGATGACAAGACCGAAAGGACGGGGCCGAATGCGCTCGGGTTGCTTCGCTCACCCCAGCTTCCTATAAGCCCACGCGAAGACAGAACACGCTCGAAGGAATTTTCATGACCGGTACTCTCGATGTCATCGGCGTCGGCAACGCTATTGTCGACGTTCTCGCCAAAGCAGACGACGCCTTTCTCGCCACGCACTCTATCCCCAAAGGCGGCATGATCCTCATCGACGAGGACCAGGCGAAGACGATCTATGGCGACATGGCGGCCGGCGTGGAGATTTCGGGCGGTTCGGCGGCGAATTCCATCGCCTGCATCGCCTCGCTTGGCGGCAAGGGCGGTTTTGTGGGCAAAGTGTCGGGAGACGCGCTGGGCGATATTTTCCGCCATGATCTGCGCTCGCTGGGCGTCGAATTCGACACGAAACCCCTTGAAGACGGGCCGGGCACCGGCCGGTGCCTCGTCAATGTGACGCCGGACGCGCAGCGCTCCATGACCACATTTCTGGGCGCCGCCGGTTTCGTGTCGCCCGACGATATCGATGATAGCCAGATCGCGCGCGCGGAAATCACCTTTTTCGAAGGCTATCTTTTCGAACAGCCGGTGGCGCGTCAGGCCTTTATCCGCGCCTGCGCCATCGCGAAACGCGAGGGTAAGCGCGCCGCGCTGACGCTCTCCGATGCAAGCTGCGTCGACCGCCAGTTCGACGAATTACAGCAATTCATTCCCCAGCATGTGGACATTCTTCTCGCCAATGATCGCGAAGCGGAAACCCTGTTCCAGTCTGACGATCTCGATGAGATCGCCGACAAGGCCCGCAAGATGTGTCCGCTCACCGCAGTGACGCTCTCGGAAAAGGGCTCCATGCTGATCCCGCGCGACGGCGATGTGGTGAAAGTCGACGCGGTGAAACCCGAAAAACTTGTGGACACCACAGGCGCTGGCGACGCCTATGCCGCGGGATTGTTATACGGTCTGGCGCGCGGCTTTGAGCTGGAAAGCGCTGGGGCGCTCGGCTCGCTGGCCGCAAGCGAGGTGATCAGCCATTTCGGCGCGCGCCCCGAACAGTCGCTGAAAGCCCTCGCATCAAAGGCCGGCCTTCTCTAAGCCCCTGAAAACTTTCTTAAAATTGCGCCATAGACATCGGCGGCCTGGGCTCCCGTTTCGTCAAGCGCGAGTCCGGTGTCGATAACATAATCTGCACGCTGACGTTTTTCCGCATCGGGCGTCTGCAGTTTCAGGATCGCCTCGAATTTTGCTTCGGTCATGCCGGGCCGCGCCAAGACGCGCTCGCGCTGGACCTCTTCCGGCGCACTCACCACGACCGTGGCGTCGAAAAATTTTTCGGTCCCGTTTTCAAAGAGAAGCGGAATATCGAGCACCACCGCATCGGCGCCGGCCTCTGCGGCTGAAAGCATGAACGCTTCGCGATCCTCGGCCACCAGCGGATGCACCAGCGCTTCGAGTTTTGCGAGCGCCTCCGTATCGCCGAGGACAATTTTCGCCAGCGCCGCCCGGTCCACAGCGCCATCGACCATCGCATCGGGAAACAACTCGCCTATTGGGGCGACCGCAGCGCCGTCTTTGGAATAAAGCCGGTGAACCGCTGCATCGGCGTCCCAGACGGCGGCGCCGAGATCGGCGACCATCTGCAAGACAGTGGATTTGCCCATGCCGATGGAGCCGGTCAGTCCGATACGGATCATGTTTTGCCTCGTCGGTTCAGTTCCTTCACAAGCTCGCCGCGCAGTTCGTCATCCACACTCGCTTCTTCTCCAAACCACTGACGAAAACCTGGAACCGCCTGGTGCATGAGCATGGCGAGGCCGTCGACGGTTTGATGGCTGTTTTCCTCCGCCCGCCGGAGGAGGTCGGTTTTGAGCGGCGCATAGACAATGTCAGCGATGAGCGCGGAGGGTTTGAGCGCGCCAATTTCCATCTCCAGGGATGGCTGGCCGCTCATGCCGAGACTTGTTGTGTTTACCAGAAGATCAGTATTTTCAAGGACTTGAGATCTCTTGCCCCATTCGATCACTGCCAGGTCGAATGCTTCGGCCAGTGCAACGGCGCGCTCCATGGTGCGATTGGCGATGCGGATGTCTGTGAAGCCGAGCGCCTTCAGGGCGAGCACGACGCCGCGCGCCGCGCCGCCAGCGCCGAGCACCAGCGCCGATATTCCGGGTTCGGAGCGTTGTTCACGAACCGCTTCGGCGAAACCGGTGATGTCGGAATTCTCCGCGCTGGCGCCGGCATCGGAAAAGGTCAGCATATTGGCCGCGCCGGCGGCCTGCGCATTCTCGCTTTTCTTATCCGCATAACGCAGCGCGTGTTCCTTATGCGGGAGCGTGACATTGACGCCGGCGAAGCCGACAACCCGCAAGGAATCCATCGCCCGGGCAAACTCGTCATAAGACGGCGGAACATCAATCGGAATGTAATACCCGTTTATCCCGGCGCGTTTCGCCCAGATCGTGTGAATGACCGGCGAGAGGGAATGACATACCGGATGGCCAACGACCCCGGCGAGCACAGGCGCGTTTGAGGATGCGGGCGCCATCAGAACGCAATCGCTCCTTCCTGGCGCAAAAGATCGAGCAGGGGATAAAGCGACAGGCCCAACACCGCGAAATGATCACCTTCAATGCGCTCGAACAGCCGACTGCCGAGCTTTTCGATCTGATAGGCGCCGACGGAATGGAGGATTTCCGGCCCCGCCGCGTCGAGATAGGCGTCGATCTCCGCTTCTGTAAGCGCGCGCATGAACAATGTCGGCCGGTCGAGATTGCGCCAGATGATCTGTCCGTTGCGGGCGACAGCGACAGCGTTGATCAGGCTATGCGCCGCCCCTTGGGTTTCCATCAGGCGCGCTTTCGCCTCCGCCATAGTCGCCGGTTTGTCATAGGCGCGGCCGCCGAATTCCATGATCTGGTCGGAGCCGATGACGATGGCGTCGGTTTTGGCGGCGATGTTCATACATTTCGCTTCCGCGAGGCGCATAGCTAGCGGCTCAAGATCGAGGCCTTCGCGGGCGCTTTCCTTCTTGATGATGTCTTCGTCGACCTCGGGCTTCATCACCTCAAACGGGATTTCCGCCGACGAAAGAATGGCGCGGCGAATAGCGCTGCCGGAGGCAAGGATGATGCGGGGCGCGTCGGTCATTTTTTACTGATTTTGACGGGCGGAAAGCTTGGTGAGGATCGCGGCCGCTGTTTCCTCAACGGATTTGCGCGTCACGTCGATCGTCGGCCAGCGATGTTTGGCGAACAGCCGCTTGGCGCGCAGCACCTCCTGCCGGATTTGGTCGAGGTCGGAATATTCATCGGCCGCGCCTTCTGCATTCATGCCCCCGAGCCGGGATTCACGGATTTGCGACAGGCGTTCCGGGCTCGCCACCAAGCCGACGATCAGCGGCTTTCGCAGTCCGAAAAGCTCCGGCGGCGGCTCCGCGGTTGGCACCAGCGGGATATTCGCCGCTTTCACGCCGCGGTTCGCCAGATACATGCAGGTCGGCGTTTTCGAAGTGCGGCTGACCCCCACCAGCACCACATCCGCGGTCTCCAGATCCCAGGTCATCTGACCGTCATCATGAGACAGGGTATAGTCGAGCGCGCCGATCCGCCGGAAATAGGCGTCGTTGAGTTCATGCTGCGCCCCGGCGCGCGCCGTCTGTTCGAGGCCGAGATAATCTTTGAACGCATTCAGAAGCGGATCGAGAACGGAAATCGCCGGCGTTTGTAATTCACTGCAGCGGATTTCGAGCAGGCGCCGCAATTCCGGATTGATCACGGTATAAAGAACAATGCCGGGCGAGGCTTCGATTTCTGCCAGCGTTTTTTCCATCTGCGAGCGTGAGCGGATAAGCGCATAGATGTGTTCAAGCGGTTTCGCTGCGGCAAATTGGGATGTCGTCGCTTTCAACATGGCGTTCAGGGTTTCGCCAGTGGAATCCGACACGAGATGCACATGGAAAAAGGTGGCGACCGGCTCCGTCCGGCGGGGCTTGTGTTCTTTTGTCGTTATATCCGCTGTCGTCGCCATGGCCTGAAAGTTCTTCCCTGAAATCGCGCAATCCCTGTGGAACAGTCGGGGAAAGCTTCCTCTTTATACGGGCCCTACTTTGACGGCGCCCAAAACCTCACCAGTCATACCGTGTCGGCGCCCAGGCCCCTCTGTAAAGTCATACTGGTCATACTTTCTTCACCATAAATGCAAAGTCCACGGGATGAATCCAGTTTCCGTATCAGCACCCGCAAAAATCTTCGTGGAAGATGCGGCGTTTGAGAGGCTTTTCAACAAGAGGTTGATCTTTTATCCCTCAGGGAAAATCCTGTGAATCTTCTCCAGAAACTCATCGGATAATGTCCGCCCCGTCTGTTTTCCCCGATTTCCCGCCTGACTCTTCATATTAATCCTTTATTAAGAATCCTTTATAGAAGGTTAAGAAGGACCGTTCGCGCTCATGACGACAGATTTGAAATTCTTGCGAACGTTTGAAGGCGAAGTCTTCGCATCGCCTCCGATCTGGTTCATGCGGCAGGCGGGACGCTATCTCCCCGAATATCGCGAGCTTCGCGCCAGAGCCGGGTCCTTCCTCGATCTGTGCTTCAATCCCGAGCTGGCTTCAGAAGTGACGTTGCAGCCGGTTCGGCGGTTCGATCTCGATGCGGCGATCCTTTTTGCGGACATCTTACTCATCCCTCATGCGCTCGGACAGAAGCTGAGCTTCGTCGAAAATGAGGGACCCCGCCTTGAGCCGCCGGTATCCATGAAAGATCTCGACGGCTTCAGGGAGCGGGATGTCGTTGAAAGCCTCTCAGCGGTCTTTGAGACGGTTTCGAAGACCCGGGCGGGGCTCGCCCCCGATAAGGCGCTGATCGGCTTTGCAGGCGCACCCTGGACCGTTGCGACCTACATGCTGGCAGGAGGGCCCATGAAGGATCCGGGCGTCCTGCGCCAGCGGCTCTATGAGGAGCCGGAATTCATCGACGGTCTGATGGACATCCTCACGGAAAAAACCATCGCCTATCTTCTGGCGCAGATCGACGCCGGCGCGGATGCAGTGCAGTTGTTCGACACCTGGGCGGGCGGCTTGCCCTGGCCGGTGCTCGATCGCGTGTCGGTGCGTCCTCTGGACCGGATATCAAAGGCGGTCAAAAGCGCGCGGCCGAATGTTCCCGTGATCCTCTTCCCTAAGGGCGTCGGGGAAAAGGCGCTGGACTATGTGTTGCTTCAAGGCTGCGACGGATTCGGCATCGACTACGCGATGGATCCTGGCTGGGCGCGGGCGAATTTAGCTGAGCGCGTGGTGGTTCAGGGCGGTCTTGACCCGCTGCTGACTATCCCCGGCGGCAAGGCCATGGAAGAAGCGGCCTCGACCTATCTGAGGCTCTTCCATGACGTGCCTTATATTTTCAATCTCGGCCACGGTTTTACGCCGAAGACCCCGCCGGAACATGTGTTGGGGCTTGTAAATTTCATCAGGAGAAACGGCTGATGGGCGAGTTCCTGTCCGGCGCCTATCTGTGGATCAAATCCTTCCATCTGATCATGGTGATCGCCTGGATGGCGGGCATGATGTATCTGCCGCGGCTCTTCGTCTATCAGCATCAATCCGAAAAAGGCGGCGAGGCCGAGCGCTATTTCATCCAGATGCAGCGGCGGCTTTTGAAGGGCATCATCAATCCCTCCATGATCCTGGTGTGGGTGCTGGGGATTTTGATGTTGATCGCCAACCCGGCGATCCTTTCGCAGGGCTGGTTTCACGTGAAGCTGGCGCTGGTTGTGGGAATTTCTGCGGTTCACGGCTTTTACGCTTCATCGCGGCGGAAATTCGAGAAGGGCGAGCGGCCGCGGACCGAAAAATTCTGGCGGATCATGAACGAGGTTCCCTTCCTCGCTCTCATTGTCATCGTCATTTTGGTAATTGTGAAGCCGTTCTGAGGCGGCAAATCCTTCCCCTCGCCGAGGGAAAAGCACAGACCAGCGAATTGTCCCTGTTCACGGGAAACCTTCTGCGGTAGCGGCGTAGCCCGCCAATATATCAATGGGAGGGCGATCGTGAAAAAGATCTTAGCCGGAATTTGCGGGATGGCTGCTGCGATCAGCGCAGCCAACGCAGGTGATGAGGGTTTCAAGCCAGAAATTTTCAAATGGGGCGTGAAGACGGCCGAGCTTGAGATTGCCTTAGAAGGAAAATGCGCTGGCGGTTTTGAAATCCGGCCCATCGATCCGCCATTTCTTCCGAACAAGCCGGAAAAACAACTGCAAATCGATTGCGACGGTTTCGATTTTCTCGGCGCCCCGCGCTGGACGGAATTCGTCATCGGCGATGATCGCCTGCAAATGGTCTGGGTGATGGTCGATGACAGCGATAAGGCGAAAGCCATTGAAGCGCTGAAAGACGCTTATGGGGAACCCTCTCATGAGACGCCGATGTTTGTCGCCTTCACTCAGGGACGCGCGGCATGGCGGGAGGAACCGGCGGAAATCCTGTTTTACAGTGAGGAGCTTGATGCTCCGATGAAAGGCTGGTTCGACAGCGCTCAATAAGCGCTGGATTATTCCACCCTCTGAAAAGCCTGCCAGTGATCATTGATACGGCAGAAGGCGGAGACATCGCCGTTATCTTTGCGCGTTTCCAGCCAGCTCAGCGCCTCGTCGCCGCATTTATCGAAAGCGCGGACATCATTGTCCGCTTCAGCGAAGACCATGGGTTCGCTGAAATAAACAAGGCTCACCGTGTTCCAGTGATCGCCTGACTGGTAACGCCAGAGCACCACGTCAATCTCATCCTTGCCGGTGTCGCCAATGGGGAAAAAATCGATGAACTCGACCGGAATGTCGTCACGCAGAAAGGACAGGAAATCATTGTCCATGGGATCCGCCCTGGCAGGGTCGCGGGCCGGAATGCGGGTGAAATTTTCATAAGGACCCGGATAGGCCGCCCGAATTGACCGGAAGAGACCTTCATGCGCGTTATAGACGGCCGCCGCGTCAAGCAGCGTGTGTCCGGGCGCTTCCCGCCCGCACCCTGTGGCGAAGAGTGCGGCGGAAAGCGCCGCCACTGAAAATACGAACCCCCGGCGAAGCATAATGGCTCCTGTCTGACGGGCCATTACAGGCGAGAAACGGTAAACAGGTGTTAAACAAGGTCGCGCGTGCGCCTTGGAAAACCGCATGATCCTTGATCTCTATCATTGACGGCGAAGGCTTTTCTCTTATATCTAACGCAACCTTTTCCTTTTCAGCGCCGTCCGGCTCCTGAGGCCGCACCCCGCGCGCTCCGTATTTCCATTGTCGGCTTTCTCCTCCGCCCGCCTCTACCGGCGGGATTCCTCCCAATTGAGGCTTATCCATGCTGCCCAAGACGATCACGCTCGAAGAGCTCAAAGAAAAAACCCCGGCCGAGCTTCTCGCCTTCGCCGAAGAGCTTGAGGTTGAAAACGCCTCCACCATGCGCAAGCAGGACATGCTGTTTGCGATCTTGAAGGAGCTCGCGGACCACGATGTGGAAATCCACGGCGGCGGCGTTCTGGAAGTGCTGCCGGACGGCTTCGGCTTCCTGCGCTCGCCGGACGCGAACTATCTCGCCGGTCCCGATGATATCTATGTTTCGCCGAACCAGATCCGCCGCTTCGCCTTGCGCACCGGCGACACGGTTCAGGGCGAAATCCGCAGCCCGAAAGACGGCGAACGTTATTTCGCGCTTTTGAAAGTCCACACGATCAATTTCGAAGAGCCGGAGAAGACCAGACACAAGGTTCATTTCGACAATCTGACCCCGCTTTATCCAAATGAGCGTCTGAAGATGGAGATCGAGGATGAAAAGACGAAGGACCTCACGGCCCGGGTCATCGATCTCGTCGCCCCGCTCGGCAAGGGCCAGCGCGGCCTCATCACCGCGCCGCCGCGCACGGGCAAGACCGTTATTCTTCAAAATATCGCGCATTCCATCGCGACCAACCATCCGGAATGCTATCTGATCGTTCTCCTGATTGACGAACGTCCGGAAGAGGTGACCGACATGCAGCGCTCGGTGAAGGGCGAGGTCGTCTCCTCAACCTTTGACGAACCGGCCACGCGCCATGTCGCTGTCGCGGAAATGGTCATCGAAAAAGCCAAGCGCCTTGTGGAACATGGCCGCGATGTCGTGATCCTGCTCGACTCGATCACCCGTCTTGGCCGCGCCTATAACACGGTGGTCCCCTCCTCAGGGAAGGTGCTGACCGGCGGCGTCGACGCCAACGCTCTGCAGCGTCCGAAGCGTTTCTTCGGCGCGGCGCGGAATATCGAGGAAGGCGGCTCGCTGACGATCATCGCGACGGCGCTGATCGAGACCGGATCGAAAATGGACGAGGTCATTTTCGAGGAATTCAAAGGCACCGGCAACTCTGAGCTTATTTTGGACCGCAAGGTCGCCGACAAGCGCACCTATCCGGCGATCGACATCGCAAAGTCCGGCACGCGGAAAGAAGACCTCATCACCGACAAGTCGGCGATGCAGAAGATTTTTGTCCTGCGCCGGATTCTCGCGCCTATGGGCACTTCCGATGCGATCGAATTCCTGATCGACAAGCTGAAGCAGGTGAAGACCAACCGCGACTTCTTCGACTCGATGAATACGTAACGGGATCAGTACCCCGTCACCGTGCCGTCCTTCCGCATTTCCGTCGCGCCGGCGTAAACGCCGGTTTCCGGGTCGCGGATGATCGCCTGATAGCCGCCGAAAACAAGACCGTCATCGACGATATTGATCTTGTGTCCCATGGCTTTGAGCTTCTCGACGGTTTCCGCCGGCACGCCGGGCTCGAGATCGATCTCGCCGACCGGATCGCCGTGAAGGCCAGTGGGACTGCGCCCGCCAGAATGATGAAAGCGCGCCGCGTCGCCCGCCTCCTGCAGGTTCATCCCGTAATCGATCATGTTGACGAGCACCTGGACATGGCCCTGCGGCTGCATGCCGCCGCCCATCAGACCGAAGGACATGAAGGGTTCGCCGTCCTTCATGACGAACGCTGGAATGATCGTGTGAAACGGGCGTTTTCCGGGCGCATAGGCGTTCGCGTGATCGGGATCGAGAGAGAACAACTCTCCCCGGTCCTGCAGCATGAAGCCGAGCCCGTCGGGCGCGAGGCCTGAGCCCATGCCGCGATAGTTCGACTGAATGAGCGAGACCATCATTCCGTCCTTGTCGGCGACGGTGAAGTAGGTCGTGTCCCCCTCGCCGTCGATCGAGGGTGGCGGCGTTCCCGGCGCCGGGTCGGTCATGGCTTTTTCAGGATCGATCAGGGCAAAGCGTTCGGCGCCATATTCATCGGACAACAGCCAGTCCAGCGGAATGTCGGCGAAGTCCGGATCGGCGTAGAATTTCGCAAGATCTTCGAAGGCGAGCCGTTTCGCTTCAACCATGTAATGGAAAACCTCGGCGCTCGCGCGCGGCCATTGCGTCAGATCTACATTCTTCAAGATGTTGAGCATCTGCAGCGCGGCGAAGCCTTGCCCGTTGGGCGGCAATTCGCATACGTCATATCCCTTGTAATCGACGCAGCCGGGTTCGACCCATTCAGCTTCATGTGCGGCGAAATCTTCATAGCGTAGATCGCCGCCGATGCGCTTCATATAGGCGTCGACAGTTTGCGCGATTTCGCCTTCGTAAAAGGCTTTTCGGCCCTTTTTGGCAAGCAGCCTGTAGGTGTTTGCAAGCTCAGGATTTTTGAAGATTTCGCCCGCTTGCGGCGGCCCATCGGCGAACCAGATGGCGCGCGCATTCTCAAACTCATCGATCATTGGTTCAAGGTCTTCAAAGCGCGCCAGATTGTACTGCATGTAAAACGCAATCACGGGCGAGACGGGAAACCCATTTTCTGCATAATCGATGGCTGGCTCCAGGATCGTCCGCATGGGGAGCTTTCCGAATTTTTCATGCAGCGCGAACCAGCCGCTCGCAGCGCCCGGAACGCTCACCGGCAAATGGCCGAGCGGGGGAATGCCCCCGCCCTCGCCCATGATGGCGGCGGATTTTGTCTTTGTTTCTTCGAGCGTGCGGCCCATGGGCGCACGGCCCGAGGCATTGAGCCCGTGGAGTTTTCCGGTTTTCGGGTCCCAGACAATGGCGAAGAGATCGCCCCCAAGCCCGCACCCTGTCGGCTCCATCAATCCCAGCGCTGCGTTGACGGCGATGGCGGCGTCGGCGGCGCTGCCGCCTTTTTGCAGGATATCGACAGCGATCTGGCTCGCCAGCGGATGCGCCGTCGCCGCGATGCCGTGCTCGGCATAGACGGGGCTCCTCGACCAGTCGGCGTCCACCGGTCGTCCGCCGGCGCCCAGCATGGGTTCTTCCGCGAAGCCTGCCTCCACCGGCGCCAGAGCGATTCCCAGAACAAGCGATGCAGCGCATAGAAGTCTGGCATTCAATTTCCTGAGCATAATGAAGGCCTCCCGTCTCGCCATATCTCTAGGGAAGGCTGGCACGCCGCGCAGGGCGAGACAAGCGCGCCGAGCAATTCCCATGACTACTGTTGATGATTGTTGCGGCCTGACCTTGGCTCAAACGACAATATTCGGGCCATAAGGAGCAAAGCCGTCATGGAAGTTATCGATGTCTGGGCGCAATTGCCGTCGGAACGGTTTTTGAAAGAACCGTGGCTCGAAACCCTGTTGCGATGGACGGGGCAGAAGGCGGGAATTGCGCCATTAAGTCCCGAAGATCTTCTCCGGCAAATGGACGAGGCGGGCGTCGCTATATCTCTTATTAGCGCCTGGCATGGACCGTCTGGCGCGCTGATCACGAATGACGAGGTTGAACGCGCGGTGGACGCCGCGCCGGAACGTTTTCGCGGGCTGATGTCCGTGGATCTTTTCGATCCCATGGGCGCGGTCCGGGAAATCCGTACACGGTCTAAATCCGGCAAGTTCGCCGGATTGCGGATTGTGCCCTGGCTGTGGGACCTGCCGCCCAATGACCGGCGCTATTATCCGGTCTATGCGGCCTGCGTCGATGCCGGCCTGCCCTTCTGCACGCAGCTCGGCCATACGGGGCCGTTGAAGCGGTCTGAGACCGGGCGGCCGATCCCCTATCTCGAAGAAGTGCTGCTAGATTTTCCGGAGCTTCTCGTCATTGGCGGGCATGTCGGTTTCCCGTGGATCGACGAAGTCATTTCGCTCGCCCATAAATTTCCGAATTTCTATGTGGATACAAGCGCTTATGCTGTGCATCGCCTGCCGGAAGGGCTGGTGCGGTTCATGAAAGCCGAGGGGCGTTCGCGAGTCATGTTCGGCACCAACGCGCCGATGCTGAGCGCCAGCCGCTGTCTGGCGAAGCTCGATGCGCTGGGCCTTGATGACGCGGTGAAAGAACAATTCTTAAGCGGCAATGCGCGCCGGGTGTTTTCGCTTTGACGCCGTCACGTCAAAAAAGCTCACGCCATAAACAGGATAGCCCGCAAGAGATAAGAAACACCGGCCACCGCGATCAGGCCGGCGAGTGCGAGAGCGACAAACCAGATGAGCCGGCGCATCAGCGGCGCGGGTCTTTCACCCTCCGCAGGCGGGCCAACGGGTTTAATGGGATCAGCCATGATAGCCGTCGCCCGGCTTCACCTTTCCCCAGAAGAGGGAATAGACATAGCCCGTATAGATGAGGATCACCGGCAGCATGACGGCGGCCCCGACAAGCATCAGCCCCAGCGCATTGTCCCGCGCCGCCGTCTCCCAGATGGTCTTGGCGAAGGGCACGTTATAGGGGAACAATGAAACGGCGAGGCCGAGATAGCCGGTGAGAAACACGCCAGCGCTTAAAAGATAAGGCCGCCAGTCGGGCGATTTTTCCGGTTTCATCACGATATCGCGCCAGAGCCACGCGATCAGGGCGGCGGTGACGATCGGCACGGGCGCGACCTTGATGAATTTCGCAAAATCGATGGCCGTCATGGAAACGCCCCAGCGTTCGGTGACGCGCGGATCGATGGAAAGCGTGGCGAGACTCACCGCCGCCATGGCGAGCGTGGCGCCGAGAAGCGCGCGCCGGGCCCATTTACGCGCGCCCTCTTGCGTTGCGCCCTCTGTTTTGAGGATCAGCCAGGACGAACCGAGAAGGACATAACCGGTCACGACCGAGAGAGCTGTCATTACGGAAAAGGGCGTCAACCAGTCGAACGGTCCGCCGCCATAGGCCCGGCCCTCGACTGTGACCCCTTGCACGAAAGCGCCGAGGATAAGCCCCTGCATGGCCGCAGCCGCGAAAGAGCCGCCGGCGAAGGCGCCGTTCCAGAAGCGCTTGGTGGTTTTGCGCACCGCCTTGTGGCGAAACTCGAAAGCGACGCCGCGAAAAATCAGCGCCGCCAGCATGATGATGACCGGAAGATAAAAAGCCGGCATCAGGATGGCGTAAGCGAGCGGAAAGGCAGCAAACAGCCCACCGCCGCCGAGCACCAGCCAGGTTTCGTTGCCGTCCCAGACCGGCTCGATGGCCGCTGTCATCATGGATCGTTCTTCCTCGTCATCGGCGAAATGGCAAAGCATGCCGACGCCGAGATCGAAGCCGTCGAGCAGCACATAGAGCATCACGGCGATGGCGATGAGTCCGGCCCATATCAGGGGGAGATCCATATTGCGCCTCCTACGCCTCGTCTTCCGCCGTTTCGGCGGGCTCGTCCACGGAACCCAGCGGCGAGCCTGGCGCGCGCCGCTCTTTTTCCGGCGGCCCTGCGGGCTGGTCGTCAAACCCTCTGGTGGCGATGCGGCCCATATAGACGACGCCCGCGGTGAAAACGATGGCGTAAACGATCATGAAGATGAGAAGGCTCGCCCCCACCTGTCCAACGACCACGGGCGCCACGCTGTCTTCGGTGCGCAATGCTCCGTATACGGTATAGGGCTGACGGCCAACCTCGGCCGTCACCCAGCCGGAAATGACGGCGATGAAACCGAGCGCGCCGCCGGGAACGGCGAGCCAGTGAAACAGGCCCGGCGACTGGATGCGGTCCTTGCGCCACAGCCACAATCCCCACCAGCCGATGGCGAGAAGGCCGAGGCCCGCGCCCACCATGATGCGGAAGGCCCAGAAGGTGATGAAGACCGGGGGACGGTCTTCTTTTGGAAAGTCCTTGAGGCCGCGCAGCTCGTCGCCGCCGGCGAAGAGATAGTCGCTGGTGTTCGGGATTTCGAGCTTGAGGCGCGTGGTCTCGGCTTCTTCATCTGGAATGCCGAACAGGATAGTTCCCTGCTTGTCGGCGGTTTCCCACCATCCTTCCATGGCGGCGATTTTCGCCGGCTGGTGGTGATGGGCCACTTCGCCGGACCAGTGACCCGCCCAGATCTGGAGCGGCATCAGGAGTGCGAGCGTTCCCGCCGCCATGCGCATCTGATAGCGCGTGGGCTGCGTGACCCGGTCGCGCAACACCTGGACCGCGCCGGCGGCCATCACCACAGCGGCGGTGGTGATATAGGCGGCGAGCATCATATGGACGAAACGCGAGGGGAAACTCGGGTTGAAAATGACTTCGAGCCAGTCGGTCGCGTAAAACTTTCCTTCCGCGTCGATGGCGTAGCCCGCCGGGGTTTGCATCCAGCTATTGGCGGAGAGGATCCAGAATGCGGAAATGGTGGTGCCGATGGCGACGGCGCAAGTTGCGATGAAATGGAGGCGCGGTCCCACGCGTTTCCAGCCGAACAGCATGACGCCGAGAAAGGTCGCCTCAAGGAAAAACGCCGTCAGCACTTCGTAACCGAGCAAGGGGCCGATGACCGAGCCCGCCTTGTCGGAGAAGACCGACCAGTTGGTGCCGAACTGGTAACTCATGACCACGCCGGAAACGACGCCCATGGCGAAGGCGAGGGCGAAGATTTTCACCCAGTGAAGATAGAGCTTCAGAAAAACATCGCGCTTGGTTTTCAGCCACAGCGCCTCGCATACCGCCAAAAAGGATGCGAGCCCGATCGTGAAAGCGGGAAACATGATGTGAAAGGCGACGACAAAAGCAAATTGCAGCCGCGACAAAATCAACGCGTCAAGTTCCATTTGGAAACTCCATTGCGTGCGGTTCGTCCTATAGGCGCTTGGGCGGCGTCTCGGAACACAAGTTCAGCGGGACCTGTTGCCGCATTCGCGCGTTTGCGGCGCTGCGCGCGGCGCTTGCGCCGGCGCGCCGGGGATTTATGCTGGGCGGATAAGGAGACGCCCATGTCATTGAAATTGATACACTTTCCCATGACCCGCAGTCTGCGCGTCGTCTGGGCCGGATATGAGCTTGGCCTCGATCTCGACATTGAAACGCGACCCTTTGACCGGGCGAAGCTGAAACAGCCGGATTATCTGAAACTCAATCCGGTGGGCAAGACGCCAGTGTTTTTCGATGGCGACAAACGCATGATCGAGTCGGTGGCGATCATCGAATATCTCGCCAATAAATACGCGGATGGAAAGCTTTCGAGGAATGCTTCGCATACGGATTATGGTGACTATCTGCAATGGATGGAGTTCGGCGAGGCCGGCATGGGCGGTTATGTGGGCCAGCTTCTTGGCCACTCCATGTTGTTGCCGGAGGAACAGCGCATCGAAGCGATGCGTATCTGGGCTGAGACTGAGATGAAAACTTGTCTCGGTTTTCTGGAGAGCAGCCTTGGTGATGACGGTTATCTGCTGGACGAGTTCTCGCTGGCGGATATTTCCATCGGATACATCCTGTTTCTCGTGAAAATCTCGCGCAACGGCGGATTGATGGGGGAGAAAACGGCGGCTTATTTTGCGCGCCTTTCAGAACGTGATGGGTGGAAGCGCGCCTCGGCGCTGAAACCGTAGATTGAGAAAAGAAAAACGCCGCGGCGTCTCCCCACGCCACGACGTTCTCTTCCCCCTGAGCCGGCCCCTGAGAAGCATTGGCCCAGTCGGCGCTCCATATCGCTTTCGCGACTCTCCCCCAGCGCGCCTTGGCCGCTTTATGGCTCTTTTCCGGGCCTTATGATTGTAAAAATTGGCCATGGTGCCCATCTCCAAAATTATATAGACATCTATATTATAGTCGTCTATATAAGTTTCAGAGAGAGGGAGACAAATCCATGGCGACAAGACGGGCGATATTATGGACGGGCGTGGGCGGCGTGGCCCTGATGGGAGCGGGGCTTGGCGCGCTCTTGCATTCCGATCTGTCAGAGGCGCGCGCGCCCTGGCGTGCGGTGGGCGCGGGGTTCGGCGATAAACGGCTTGACGCGCTCTCTTACGCGGTTCTCGCGCCGAGCCCGCACAATATGCAGCCATGGCTCATTGCGCTCGATGATGACGACAATGCGCTGACGCTCTACTGCGATCTTGATCGCCGCCTGCCCGAGACAGACCCGCAAGACCGTCAGATCGTGATCGGCCTCGGCGCCTTTCTGGAGATCATGCGACAGGCGGCGGCCGAGCAGGGATATGCTTTGGAAGTCGACGCCTTTCCGCAAGGCGCAGCGGCGCCGCGCCTCGATCAGCGGCCGGTTGCGACAGTGCGGTTTGTGAAAGATGCATCGGCGGCAAAAGATCCTTTATTCGCGCATATTCCGGCCCGGCGCACATCGCGTGTTCCGTTCGATCAGGGCCGTCCGGTGAGCGCGGATATCTTGAAGGCGCTCGACAGCGTGCTGCGGCCGGAAGACGGCGAGTTTGAATGGGCCAATGATGCCGAGAATATAAGCGAGCTGAAACGCATCTGCCGCGATGGCTGGATAGCAGAAGTGGGCGCGCCCGGACCGCACCGTGAATCGATGCGCCTCACCCGCATTGGTGAAAAGGAAATCAACGCTGCCCCGGACGGCATTTCTCTCGCCGGTCCCGTGATGGAGGGTTTGCACTTCGCCGGCGTGCTGACGCGGGAGAAAATGAGCGATCCGGATTCAGTCGCCAATGTGGAAACCATCAACTTCTATAACGGGCTGATTGACAGCGCCATGGCGTTTGGCTGGCTCTCGACGGCTGGTAATTCCCGTACGGATCAATTGCGCGCCGGCGCGGGATGGGTGCGGCTGCATCTCGCGGCGACGCAGCGCGGCCTTTCCATGCAGCCCTTGAGCCAGGTGCTGCAGGAATTTTCCGAAATGGCGGAATATTATGAAGAAATTCATGACTTTACAGGAATTCGCGCGCCGCAGGGACCGCGCGACGGGCGGCTGCAGGGCCTGTTCCGTTTCGGCTACGGGGCGACCCCCGCGCCGGCGCCGCGCTGGCCACTGGAAACAAGGCTGATCGCCGCCGATGCGTGAGCATGAAGAAAAGGCTGAAGCGGGATTGCCGGGCGATCCGGTCCTCTTCAAGGTGCTCACGGAGATCTCCATCATCTCCAATCTCGCCGACCGCGAGTTCGAACGGTTGATGCCGGGCGGTTTGACGCTGGCGCAATTCGGCGTGCTCAACCATCTCTTGCGTCTCGGCGTGCAGCAGACGATCGGCGAGATTGCGTCGGCCATGACCGTCGCCCAGCCCACCATGTCCTCCACCGTCAAAAAGCTTGTGGACAAAAACTATGTGGAACTTGTTCCGGATACGGAGGATCGCCGGGTTAAACGGGTGAAGGTGACAAGGGCGGGCCGCACCGCCCGCGACCGCGCCGTCAAGGCGGTGGCGCCCGGCCTCGCCCTGTTGAAGGAGGGAACGCCCGACGCTGACTGGAGCGCCATGCTGAGCGAGCTGACGCGCCTTAGAATAGTAATAGATTCAAAAGTCTAGCGCGCCGGAAACGCCTTCGGATTGCGCAGGATCGCCGCCGAGACAAGGGCGACGACAAGCCCCACAGGGAAGATCTCAAGGAAAGTGATGGGCAGGCGGTAGGCCGGATTTTGATACTGGGCGATGAGCTTCGCCATCTCTGCGCGTATTTTCTGGAGCTCTTCCGCGCTTGCGCCGGCGGCCTCTTTCCTCGCGATTATGCCCTTTGAATATTCCTCGATGAAGGCGTAATCGGTTGCCGCGAGATTGATCTCCCATCCGATGACGTAAAAGACGCCGGCGACAGCGGCGATGGCGAGGCCGAGCCCGAAAGCCGGTCCGAATTTGATGACGCCGCCAAGCTCGCGGTCACGATAGCGCTTGACCCCGATGAAGATCAAAACCAGCGCAACGACCATGATCGTGTAGCCGAAGGCGGCGCCGCCGGTAGGCGGCGCGCCATGCCCGCCGGCCATCATCATCCCGGCGATCATCACGCCGATGACAATCGAGCCGGAAAGGGCGCCGTAAATAAGAGCGGTCCTGAGCATCGTGATCTCCTTCGCCTTCCAGTTATGAAGCTGACGGCGGTTCGAAAATCGCCAGTTGATTGCCTTCCGGGTCCGTGAACCAGGCGAATTTGCCGCCCCCGCCAGGAATCTCCACAGGGCCCACGGTGATCTCGCCGCCCCCGGCGCGGATCGCCTCGCAGCCGGCGTCCACATCGGCGACCTCCATATAGATCATGACATAGTTGTGCGGCTCATGACCGAGGGCGGTGACCGCGCCGTCGATCCCCTTGCCGCCGCCGGTTTCCATTTCCGTGTTGAACGGCGCCGCTTTCGGGGTCCAGCCGAAGACCTTTTCATAGAAGGCCACGGTCTTTTCCCGGTCGCGGCAGCCAATATCGAACCGAATGACGGGTGCGCCCATGCTTCTCTCCCTTGTTGCAGCATTCTGGCTTTAAGCGTCGCGCAAAACGGGCGGTGGCGCCATCGTATAAAGGGGTGAAATCCGCTGTTTTCAGCAAGTTACGGGATCAACGCGAGCTCGCGCGCTTTCTGCACGGCCTGGGTGCGGCGCGACACGCCAAGCTTTTCGTAAAGGCTCGAGACCTGGGTCTTCACGGTGTTGGGCGAGACATTGAAGCGCCGGGCGATCTCCTTGTTGGTAAGGCCGTCGGCGAGGGCGGTAAGGGTTTCGTGCTCGCGGCTGGTGATCTTGAGGGAGGCGAGCGCCGCCCGGTTGGTTTCGAAATCCGGCGGCGGCGCTTTGCGCGTCAGCCTTGCGCCCGCCCAGGCGCCGAGCGCGGTAAAACCCGCGGCGATGAGAACGAGATAGATCTCTCCTGCATGGACCCGGGTTACATATTTGAACTCGAGCCAGGAGAGGATCAGCGCGGCGAGCGCGAGGGCGAAGGCGTAGAGAGCGATGGTGCGTTTCACGGGGACGCAGTCTGCCCAAAAGCGCGCCGATGCTCCAGAGCCTTTCAGCCCTGGGGCGCGTGAGCGTCGATATCGGCGAGTTGGCCAGCGAGGGCTGTTTGAAAGGCGGGCCGCGCCTCCATGCGGGCTTTGTAAACGCCGAGAGGGCCAAAACTTTCCACCAGACCGGTGTGCATGACGATCCGGAGCACTGTGGTCATGGCGATGTCGGCGACGGTGAACCGGCTGGCGGCGAGATATTCGCGGTCCTTGAGATGCTCGGCCAGATCGCCAAGGCGTTTTTTGGCGACCTCTTCCACAGAATTACGTGCGCCCTGATACCAGTCCTTGTCGCGGTGGAACCGGTCATGCATCACAAGCGCCTGCAATTGCGGCTCGACACTGTTCAGCGCCGCGAAAAGCCATGTGGTCATTTCGTTTCGCGCCTTGGCGTCTTCGGGCGCGAGCGCGCCGGACTTGCCGGCGAGATGCATGAGGATCGCCCCCCGTTTCGAACATGGTCTCGCCGTCTTCTTCATAGACAGGGATCTGGCCGAAAGGCTGTATGGCGCGCCAGCCCGGATCGTCGCGTCCGCCAAGAGGAACGAATTTCATCTCATAGGGAAGGCCCGCTTCTTCCAGCGCCCAGCGCAGGCGCAGATCGCGCAACAGTCCCCGGGCAAAAGGCGGAACCCAGTCGACCGTGTGTATGGCGATCATAAGTCCGCGCCGCTCCGTGTGACGCCGCATTCCCCGGCCTCAGGCGCGCGGCCCGCAGCCGCAAGCGCAGCGAAAGCCTCGCGCGGCCGGTCCGTGGCGATGATGTCCGCGCCCTGGCTGGCAATGTCGGCATAGAGCGCTTCATAGCCCGATTTTGCGATGTCATTATCGATGGAATCCGCGCCGCCAAGGGTGCCGAAAATGACTTCCACATCGCGGCTGTTGAGGATCGAGAACAGGCGTGGACGCGGATCCTCGATGCCGGTAAAGCCGAGGATCCGGTCATCGGGAATGCCTGCGGCAACGGCGCGGTTCAGTTCCGACTGGGTGTCGAGGGAGAGCGAGATCATGGCTCCAGGCAACAGCTCATGCAGCTTCGCGGCGGAGGCCATGGAATAGGCGATGAGGATCACCCGATCCTCCGCATCCTGATTTTTTACCTCCGCGGCCACGTCTTCATAGCGAGTCGTCTTTTTGAAATCGATTTCGAGAATGGTGCGCCCCTCGGCCCAGCGAAGCGCATCGTCGAACCGCGTCGGCGCGAAGCCGGTCTCGCGGCCGTCGTTGTCTTCGAGCTGCAGCCGGGAGATCTCGCTCCAGGGCATTACATCCGCCGCGCCCCGGCCTGTCGTGGTGCGCTCCAGCGTATCGTCATGATGGAGATAGAGAACGCCGTCGGCGGAAGTCGCCACATCGATTTCCATGAGCGCCGGCACGTCGGTCATCAGCGCCGCCATGGTCTGAAGCGCGTTCTCGGGATAGCCGGGATAAGGACCGCCCCGGTGGGCGGCGACCAGCGTCGCGCCCTCTTCCTCCAGACAGTCGAAAAAGGCGTTCAGATCGCCGCCGGGATCAATGGCCCAGCCAGCGTCGTCTATATCTGCAACTGTGTTGGTCACAGAGTCTGAACACCCAAATGCGAGTATGGAAACTAAGCCCAAACCCAACGCAACATATTGTTTTTTCAACAAATATCCTCCGGAGATATTAAAGCAAAAAGGTCCGGCGCCGTGACGGCGCCGGGACCGAAAAAGGCTTATGGAAGGAAATTATTGATCGCGTATTCCGCAGCTTCTTTTGCGGCCTTGTCGAGCGCCGATTTGAACGAGCCGCCAAAGAGCCCGCCGGAAATCTCGCCGCCGGTATGGATTTTCGAAAGCTCTACGCCTTCCGGATCGAAGAAGACGATTTCAATCGTCATGGAGCCTTTGCCTGCGATCGGCCCGAGCATGTAGCGCGCCGCGCGGCTGCCCTGGTCCAGTTGCAGGAAACGGTAGCGCAGGGTGAGGCCGTCGCCCTCGGCGAAGCCACCTTCGTTGTAAAGCTCTTCCCCGAGCTTGGTGCGAAAATAGGCGCCATATTCCTCCTCTACGGGCACCGTGTCATCGCCGTGATTGATGGCGATGGTGGAGGACTTCACCGAGGCGCTGGTGGGCTCCAGCACGGTTGTCGTCGCGCTGGCGCAGCCAACGATTGTCAAAAGCAGTCCGGCGGCGGCGATATTCAATATTTTCATGGGGCGACCCTCTATTAAAAACCACGCAACAATACCCGTGGAAAAGAGTGTTTCAAAGGATAGATATTTAAGGCTTCAGCACGATAGCGCCGGCGCTCTTGCCGCTTTCGAGAAGCCGGTGCGCGCCAGCGACGTCGCTTAAGGGAAACTGGTGTTTCACCCGCGGGCGCAAGGCCCCTTTGGCGACCATGTCGAAGAGGGCGGCGGCCATGGCGGGGAGCCGCTCCGGCGTTGCATAATGAAAGAGCGAGGGCCGGCTGAGGGTTAGGGAGCCCCGGCGCATCAGCTCCAGCGGCGCGACCGCCGGCACGGGGCCGGACGCATTGCCGAAACTCACCATATGGCCGCGCAGGGCAAGGCTGTCGAGCGAGGCTTCGAAGGTCGCCTCGCCAACGGAGTCGTAAACCACATCCACGCCGTTCTGATCCGTCAGCCGGCGCACTTCGCTGGCGATATTATCCGTTTGTGTACGGAGGATAATGTCGTCAGCGCCGTTCTCTCGCGCGATCTCTTCCTTTTCCGGCGAGCCCACGACGCCGATGACGCGGGCGCCGATATGCTTCGCCCACTGACAAAGAAGCGTGCCGACGCCTCCCGCCGCGGCGTGGACGAGACATGCATCTCCGGCCTTCAACGGATAGACCTGGCGCACCAGCATTTCGGCGGTAAGCCCTTTCAGAAATATCGCCGCCGCGGCCTCGTCGCTGACGCCGTCTGGCACCTTCGCGCACAGCACCGCCGCGCCATTGGCGCGTTCGGCATAGGCCCCGGAAGAGTGAAGACAGGCGACCCGGTCGCCCGGCGCGAAGCCTGTGACCCCGTCGCCGATCGCCTCCACGACGCCGGCCGCTTCCGATCCCAAAACGCCAGGCAAAGCAACGGGATAGAGCCCTTTGCGCTGATAAATGTCGATGAAGTTGAGGCCGATGGCGTGATGGCGAAGCTGAATCTGACCGAAGCCTGGAGCGGGCAGATCGTGATCGCGCAGAACGAAGCCTTCGGGGCCTCCGTGGGTCTCGAGGTAAACGGCTTTGCTCATGGGTCTCCGTGGGCGTGACGTAAGGGCGTGGTCTGATCGTTTGTCATGCTTAGCAGAAAGACAGGCTGACGCCAGCAGGCGACTTGTCCGCAAGCCCGCTTGCAAAATCCCCGCACCAAGCGTTGACGAATGAGCAGCCAGCATGGAGGGTCGCCAACACGAAAAATGCGGGAGGGGTTCGCAAAATGCGTAACTGGAGTTGGCTGGTCTTTGGCGGCGTTCTGTTGGGCGGTTGCGCCTCGAGCGTCATGAGCGAGAAAGAATGCCTCGCCGGAGACTGGTATGGCGCGGGATTTTCCGACGGCGCCGCCGGCAAGCTTGAACGCGCCTTTGAAGAGCGCGCCCTCGCCTGTCACGAGCACGATGTGGGCGCCGATGAGCGCGCTTACAGGGAGGGACGTCTCGCCGGTCTCGACCGCCTTTGCACCGAACCCGGCGGTTATGACTATGGCCGCGCCGGGGAAAGCTATCTTGGCGTGTGCGGGCGGGACCGGGAGGAGGCGTTTCTCGCCGGTTATCTTCCCGGTCAGCGGATCTATGTGGCCGAGGCGGCGCGCAACGCCGCCCGCAGCGCTTATGACAGCGCGGTTTCGCGGGCGGACGGCTATCGTGACGATATCCGCCGGGCGCGGGAAAAACTGAGGGACCCGGAAGCCAGCGAGAAGCAGTTGAAGCGCGCGCGCAAGGATCTGGACTACGCTCGCGACCGTCTTCCGGATGCCCAACGGGACATCGATGCTGCGCTCTATGAGCTTGGGCGCGCCGACGAGGCGCTCGACCAGACACTTTCTTCTTCAGCCGGCTGGGTGCAGAGCCGGGAGTTTGCGGGCCTCCATGCGATGCTCACAGAGGCGCATGAATTCGCCCGGGCGCATCCGGCGATTGATTACTGTACGGACGATTTCGGCGGTTTTTATCCCCGCTGTGAGATCCTCTATTCGGCCCGTCTTGTGGATAGCGAGACCGGGGCGGTTTGCGCCGTTGGACCGGGGGAAGCGCGGTTTCTGCGCCGGAGCTTCACGCGCGGCGAAGGCCGTTCGCGGCAGGTTTTCGAGTTTTTCCCCGCCGACCCTGACAATGGCCGCGTCGCCCGCCGGCCCTCCGGCGGCTTCGATGTCCTGTTCGCCAATGGCGATTATGACGGGGTCGCCTGCGCCGCGGCGCTGTAAACGAGGCCGCTAAAATCCATCTTGCGCGTTTTGAAATTCGGCGTAGCCTTCCGCGCGCCGGCGGCTGGCCGGTTTTCGGGAAGTTTCCACACATATGATTTTCGATCGGGTGAAGTCGCTCGACGCCATCCTGGCCGCGGCCGGGACCAAGGCGTTGCCGCGCACGCTCGGCGCTTTTCACCTGACCATGTTGGGCGTGGGCGCCGTAATCGGCACGGGCATTTTCGTTTTGACCGCAGAAGCGGCGCAGAAGGCGGGGCCGGGCATGATGATCTCCTTCGTCATCGCCGCCGCAGTCTGTGCGGTGGCGGCTCTTTGCTATGCCGAACTCGCCGCCATGGTCCCGGTTTCGGGCTCGGCCTATACCTACACCTATGCTGTCCTGGGCGAGCCTCTGGCCTGGATGGTGGGCTGGGCGCTGGTGCTTGAATATGCAGTCGCGGCGGGCGCTGTCTCGGTTGGCTGGTCCGGATATGTGGTGGGGCTGTTGAGCCATGTTCTGGGGATCGGTTTGCCCGCAAGCCTGACCCTGGGTCCGTCCGCCGGGGGTCTGGTGAACCTGCCTGCGGCGCTGATTGCGCTCGCCGTCACGGGGCTCCTTGTCATCGGCACGACGGAAAGCGCGCGCGTCAATGCGGTCCTTGTCTGCGTCAAGATTGCGGCGTTGACCGCCTTTATCGCCCTTGCGCTGCCGGTGATGCAGGCCGAAAATTTCGAGCCTTTCGCGCCGCTCGGCATGGGCGGGATTTCCGCCGCTGCGGCGTCGATTTTCTTCGCCTATGTGGGATTTGACGCAGTCTCGACGGCTGCAGAGGAAACACGCAATCCACAGCGGAACATGCCCATCGGCCTGATTGGCTCCCTGGCGATCTGCACGCTTTTCTATATGGCTGTCGCCGCCGGCGTGATCGGCGCTGTGGGCGCGGCGCCGCTCACGACCCCGGATGGCGCCGCCATTGCGCCCGGCAGCGCGGCCCTGACCGCCGCCTGCGAAGGGATCGCCAACAACGCCGTTGTCTGTTCGAAGGAGGCCCTCGCCTGGACCCTGCGGGAAATCGGGCGGCCTCAAATCGGCAATCTCGTGGGCCTTGCGGCGGGTGTCGCCCTCCCCTCGGTCATTTTGATGATGATGTTCGGCCAGACCCGGATCTTTTTCGTCATGAGCCGGGACGGGTTGCTGCCGGAAGTCTTTTCCTCCGTACACCCACGTTTCAAGACGCCGCATGTCATCACCTTGGTGACGGGCGTGTTCGTCGCGCTTTTCGCGGCGTTCTTTCCCGTGGGCGCGCTCGCCGACATCTCCAATTCCGGGACGCTGTTCGCCTTCGCCCTGGTCTCCGTCGCGGTCATGGTGCTGCGGCGGACGGACCCCGCGCGGCCCCGCCCTTTCCGCACGCCGGCGGTTTATGTAATCGCGCCGGTTGCAATTCTCGGCTGCGCCTATCTCTTTTTCAGCCTGTCGGCTTATACGCTGATGTTGTTTGCTGGCTGGGCGACGCTGGGGCTTGTCATCTATTTCGGCTATAGCCGCTCTCGCAGCCATCTTGGCCGGGGTGTCCTGGAGGTTCCCGAAGCCGAGCCCGAGGCGCCGCCGGTTCCGGTTCCGCCGATCTAGGCGCTGGGCTGTCCCGGCGCGTCCGATTGCGCTATGGGCGGGTCGCCCCCATTTATGGCCCACCCATAAGGAGCCCCCAAGATGAAGCTCACCATCAATATCGACTGCACCCCGGCGGAGGCGCGGGCGTTTTTCGGACAGCCCGATCTCGAACCCATGAATGAGATGATCGTCGAGGAAATGAAGAAGCGGGCGAAGGAGAATATGGACACGCTCGCCGATCCGGAACGGCTGATGGCGCAATGGATGGCCATGTCAGGCAAAAGCTTCGAGCAGTTTCAGAACATGATGGGCATGGGCCCGAAGAAGAAATAGCGAAGGCCGACGCCGGCATGGCAGCGGACACGATTTTTGCGCGCGCATCCGGCGCCGGGAGAGCGGGCGTCGCGGTTTATCGCATCTCCGGCCCTGACGCGGTTCGGATTCTCAAGCAGTTGGTTGGTAAAGAGATCGCTCAGCGCGAGGCGGCCTATGTCGCCATACGCGACCCGGCGGACGGGTCCGTCATCGATCGCGGACTGGCGCTACTTTTCGCGGGACCGAAATCTTTCACCGGGGAAGACGTCGCAGAGTTAAGCCTTCACGGCGCCCGCTCGGTCGAGGAGGCGCTTTACGCCGCGCTGGCGAGCCTCGGCGCCCGGCCGGCGGAGGCTGGCGAGTTCACGCTGCGGGCGCTGAAAAACGCCAAGCTCGATCTCGCTCAGGTCGAGGCTCTCGCCGACCTTATCGATTCCGAAACGACCCTGCAGAGAAAGCAGGCTTTGGGTCAGCTTGATGGGCGGCTTTCCGAGACCGCCGAGGGCTGGCGCAAAGAGCTTTTGGCCGTCATGGCGCCTCTGGAGGCGGATATCGATTTCCCGGATGAGGGCGATGTTCCCGCCGCCGTTGCGGCCCGCGCCGGCCCGGCCATCGCCCGGCTTAAGACTTCGTTAACCACGTTTTTTAACCAATCCGTCAGCGCACGGAAGATCCGCGAGGGCGTTTCCATCGCCATTATCGGCCCCCCGAACGCCGGCAAGTCATCCCTCGTCAATGCGCTTGCCGGATCCGAGGTCGCTATCGTCTCCGACATCGCCGGCACCACCCGCGATATCGTCGAGGCGCGGCTCGATCTGGGCGGGGTCCTGGCCACCGTGGCGGACACGGCGGGGCTTCGCAGCGTTGCCGGCATGGCCGGCGACGTCATTGAGGAAGAGGGCGTGAAACGTGCAAAAAAACGGGCCGAAAACGCCGATATACGCGTGCTTGTTGTGGATGCGTCTGAAGTTGTTTCACGTGAAACATTGTTCGAGGGGGGTGTGGAAAATGTTCCACGTGAAACACTCGCTCTGCTTCAGCCCGGCGACATGATCGTCTGGAACAAGTGGGACAAGGCCAGCAGCGCGAAAAGTCTTGAAACGGCACACTCTCCGTATACGGAACTACCTGTCTCGGCGAAAACCGGCGCCGGTATGGCCGCGTTTCTTGATGCTTTGACGCAGAAGGCGACCGGCGAGGCGAATTCCGAAGGCCCGGCCCTGACCCGCGCCCGTCACGTGGCTGCTGTGGAAGAAGCCCTCGCCGCCCTCACCCGCGCGGAAGCGAATATCGAGCGCGCGCCTGAGCTTGCAGCGGAGGACGCCCGCCTCGCCGCCCGGGCCCTCGGCAAGATCACCGGGGCCGTAAGCGTTGAAGACGTCCTGGGCGAGATTTTCTCGAGTTTTTGTATCGGGAAGTAAAATAAGCCACAGTTCGAGGCTGGTATTAGGACGCTGGTATCGATTTATGTTGCAGCGCACTTGCTCAAGGCTAATAAGCTGTTAACATTTTCCCACCTGGTACGAATGGGGGAGCCATATGAACTTTAAAACACTATTCGCGATCGCGTTCACAACCATAGTTGCGGCGACTGGCGCAAACGCAACGACAATCGATTTCACGGAACCGGAATTTCCGGGGAACCTTGTCGACGGCTCAAATGAATATGCGGCCTACGGCGTTGAATTTACTGATGTATATTATTACTTCGATGATCGTGACCCGTTCGATGAATACGGCATTACCAATGGCGATACCGATACAGGCGTTGCGACCGGCCGAATTGACTTCACCGGCGGCATTGGCTCCTTAACTGTTGACTGGTTTGAATTCTTATCGGGACAGCAATTCGCAATTGAGGCTTATGATTCGGGCGGCGCCCTTGTGGATTCATTCGTCAATATGACCGCGGCAGAATCGGGAACGACCAGCCTGACCGGCGCCATCGCTTATGTGCTGTTCTACGACGCCCTTTTCGCCACTGAAGACACGTTCGGTTATGTAGGCCTGTCCACGCTGATTTTCGATGGTGGCGAGGTGCCTGTGCCGGCTGCTCTGCCGCTATTGCTCTCGGGGCTTGCAGGTCTCGGTCTTGCTTCGCGCCGCCGTAAACATTCGGCTTAAATTGCGCAAAATGTTCCACGTGAAACAGCGCCCTGCCGGGCGCTGTTTTTTTAGGCTGACTTAGTCCGCCGTGCAGGCCGCCGTCGCATTGCGAAGGAGCCGCACCCGGCCGGCCGCCCGGCGCAGGAGGTTTGCGGCGTCATGCTCGCCCCGAAGCTCCAGACGCGCCGCGGCGCGCTCATAATTGCGGTATTTCTCCCGCAGGCGCTGATTGAGCTCCTGTGCGAGATGCTCGCCTTCCAGCACATACGCCGGCGGTTCGCGGCGTTCCGGCTCGCCGAATAATGGTGTTCCCCCGGAACGAAGAATTGTCATTTGCGCCATAAAGGGCCCCTTCTCATCTGATTGCGCTCCGATGAAGGGCGGTAGTGCAGCGCGCGTGCCCGAAACGGGCGCCGCAGCGCATGCTTTCCAAATTGTAAAGTTCAGCCCTTTTGTGCGGGACATATTGCGCAGCAATTCGTGACCGGAAATTTCATCCCCGCCCCTCCGGCAGGCCTTATGATGGTCCCTGTGAACGGATTGGAAAGCGAGCCCTGCTAGGCTTCGGTCATGTGCTTTGCACCGGACAGCCAGTTTTTCTGGATCATATCGAGCCTTCTGGTTCTGGTGAGCCTCATGTGCCTTTTGACCCTGCGCCGGCTGTTCCGCCAGGTGATCAGCGCGAGAAGCGCGGCCGTTGTGGCGCAGGCGCTTGTGGATCACTTCCCGGCGCTGATCGTGAACGGCATCTGGCTCTTCATTGTGGTCACGGTCGCCAGCGCATGCTGGTTTCTGATGTAGGTATCAGGAAGGACCGCTAGCCCTCTCCATTTGTTCCACGTGAAACATTCCTGGCCCCGGACACAAATACGGCCCGGAAAAATGATGCATTTGCGCGGGCGCGGGCCTATATCCCGCGGCTTGAGGAGACCTATGAGAGACTACGACGTCATCGTGATCGGAGGCGGACACGCCGGATGCGAGGCTGCAGCCGCTGCGGCAAGGGCCGGTGCGCGCACCCTCCTCGCCACCCATCGGCGGGACACGATCGGCGAGATGTCCTGCAACCCGGCCATCGGCGGGCTTGGCAAAGGCCATCTCGTGCGCGAGGTGGATGCGCTGGACGGGCTCATGGCCCGGGTCATCGACAAATCCGGCATCCAGTTCCGGATGCTGAACGCGTCCAAAGGCCCGGCGGTGCGCGGGCCCCGCGCCCAGGCCGACCGCAAGCTCTATCGCGAGACCATGCAAGGCTTCCTGGCCGAATATCCCGGGCTCGATCTTTTAGAGGCGTCGGTCGAGGATTTGACCGTTTCACGTGAAACAGGCGGCGAGGCTGTCACAGGAATCGTTACATCGGATGGGACAGAAATCCGGGCGAAAGCGGTGGTTTTGACGACCGGGACCTTCCTCAAGGGTGTGATCCATATCGGCGACAGGCGCATCCCTGCGGGCCGGGCCAATTTTCGGGCGGCTGATAAAAGCTGGGGCGGCGGGGTCGAGGCCCCGTCCGTCGGGCTTTCCGACCGCCTTTACGGGCTAGGCCTCCAAATGGGCCGCCTCAAGACCGGCACCCCGGCCCGGCTCAACGGCGCCACGATTGACTGGGACCGCCTTGAGATGCAGCCGGCGGACGAAAAGCCCGTTCCCTTCTCCTTCCTGACAGATCGGATCGAAGTCCCCCAGATCGCCTGCGGCGTTACCTATACGACCCCGGAAACCCACGCGATTATAGAGGCGAATCTTGAGAAATCCGCGGTCTATGGGGGCGCTATCTCCGGCCGCGGCCCCCGCTATTGCCCCTCCATAGAGGATAAGGTGGTCCGGTTCGCAGAACGCGAAAGCCACCAGATATTCCTGGAGCCGGAGGGACTCGACGACACAACGGTCTATCCCAATGGGATTTCGACTTCCCTGCCCGAAGACGTCCAAGGGGCTTTTCTGAGGACCATTCCCGGTCTCGAACAGGCGGAGGTTGTCCGTTACGGCTACGCCATCGAATATGACTATGTGGACCCGCGGTCCCTGCGTCCGACGCTGGAGACCCGGGCGCTGCCTGGGCTTTTCCTCGCCGGGCAAATCAACGGCACGACCGGCTATGAGGAGGCGGCGGCCCAAGGCCTCATGGCGGGGGTTAACGCCGCGCGCGCTGCGAGCGGAGGCGAGGCGTTCACCCTCGACCGTTCCGAGGCCTATATCGGCGTCATGATCGATGATCTTGTAACCAACGGAGTCACAGAACCCTACCGCATGTTTACGAGCCGGGCGGAATACCGTCTCACCCTTCGCGCCGACAATGCCGATCAGCGCCTGTCGCCCATCGGCATCGCGGCGGGGATTGTCTGCGACACCCGCGCGGAAATGTTTCACGTGAAACAGTCGGAGCTCGACGCGGCGCGGGTCTGGGCGAACGGCACAACGCTGACGCCGAATGAGGCTGAAAAATACGGGCTGAAACTCAACAAGGATGGCCGGCGCCGCTCGATCATCGATCTTCTGGCTCTGCCCGGCGTGGATCTGGAGCAATTGTCGGCGATCTGGCCCGAAATCGCGGCGTTGGACGATGCGGTGGCGGAACAATTGGCTTTTGACGCGCTCTATGCCGGTTATCTCCATCGTCAGGAGGCGGACATCGTCGCCTTCAAAAAGGACGAGTCCCTCCGCCTTCCCGCCGATCTCGACTATACGGCCATCACGGGCCTCTCCAATGAGGTGCGTCAAAAGCTGATCGATGCGCGTCCGGCGACACTCGGTCAGGCCGGCCGCATCGAAGGGGTGACCCCGGCCGCCCTCGCCCTGCTTTTGGCGTGGGTAAAAAAGCAATCCAAAGCAGGATGATTTGCTATGGCTCTCTTTTCTTCCCCCGTTTACGGGGGAAGTGGACAGCGCCGAAGGCGTGGGTCGATGGGGGTTTTGCCTTCAGCGCCTGCCCCTCCGTCCGCTTCGCGGACACCTCCCCCGCTAGCGGGGGAGGAAAAAAAGAGCGACTACAGTGTCAGAGAGTATGACCCCTGAAGACTTCCTCGGCGTCACGAATGTTCCACGTGAAACATTCGATCGGCTTCTTGAATTCGACCGTGTGCTGATCGATTGGTCGGAGCGGCATAATTTGATTGCGCGCTCGACCATAAAAGACCGATGGCATCGGCATTTCTTCGATTCCGCGCAGCTTGCGCCGCTATTGCCAGACAACGTCAAAACGCTGGTTGATATCGGTTCAGGCGCCGGGTTTCCGGGACTTGTGCTCGCTGCGATGCTGGCGCCGAAGGGCGCGGAAGTGACCCTCATTGAATCGACGCAAAAAAAATGCGCCTTTTTGCGCGAGGCCGGGGCGGCCATGGGGTTTGACAATCTGAAAGTAGTGCCGGAACGAATCGAATCGGTAAGACTAGGCTTCAAACCCGACATAATCACCGCAAGGGCCCTCGCCCGGCTTGATAAATTGCTCGGCTACGGCGCTGGAATTCAAGGTAAAAACACCCGGTATTTCTTACTAAAAGGACAAGATGTTGAGGGTGAATTGACCGAGGCCGCTAAATCTTGGCATATGGATGTCGTGAAACATCCGAGCCGGACCGATCCCCGCGCCGTCATTCTAGAAATCGGAAATCTCGCCCGTGTCCGGAAATAGCGCTCATAGTCCCAGGGTCATCGCCATCGCCAACCAGAAGGGCGGCGTCGGCAAGACCACGACCGCGATCAACCTCTCAACCGCGCTCGCTGCGGTGGGGGAACGGGTCCTGCTGGTTGATCTCGACCCCCAAGGCAACGCGTCCACGGGGCTGGGCGTATCCGCCGCCGACCGGGGCGTCACCACCTATGAGGTTCTGTCGGGCGATTATCGGCTGGAAGCGGCGGTCTCGGAGACGGATATCCCGGGCCTCCTTCTCGCTCCGGCGGGCGTCGACCTCGCGGGCGCTGAAATCGAGCTCATCGATGCGGACCGGCGCCATTTCCGTCTCGCCGACGCCCTTGAGGAATTCGGGGAGAGCGAGAAAGGCGCGGCCGTCACCTATGTGCTGATCGATTGCCCGCCCTCATTAAGCCTTCTGACCGTGAACGCTCTCGCCGCGGCGCAGGCGGTGATCATTCCCCTGCAATGCGAGTTCTTCGCGCTCGAAGGCTTGAGCCAGATCATGCGCACCATCGAAACGGTCCGCACCCGGATCAACCCGGCGCTCGATCTTCAGGGCGTTGTCCTCACCATGCACGACCGTCGCAACAATCTCACCAATCAGGTTGAGGAGGATGTGCGCGGCCATTTCGGCGACAAGGTCTATCGCACGGTGATTCCGCGCAATGTGCGCATTTCCGAGGCGCCATCCCATGGCAAGCCGGCGCTTCTTTACGATCTCAAATGTCCGGGCAGCCAGGCCTATATCCAGCTCGCGTCGGAAGTGATTCAGCGCGAGCGCGCGCGGCCCCAGGCTGCGTAAGGGAACGCGAAAAAGAAGGCGACGCGAATGGCGATGGCGGAGAAAAAGAAAAGCAATATCAAAGGGTTGGGGCGTGGCCTCGACGCGCTTCTGGGCGACGCCCCTTCGGCGAAACCGGCGGCGCGCCAAGGCGATGATGCGTCGTCCGCCCCCGCCGGCCCGAAGCGCGAATTGCCGATCGAACAATTGAAACCCAATTCCGACCAGCCGCGCCGGACCTTCGATCCGGACGCCATTGAGGAGCTCGCCAAATCGCTCAGCGCCAAGGGCATGCTGCAGCCGATCCTCGTCCGGCCGAAAGGTCAAGACACGTATGAAATTGTCGCGGGCGAGCGCCGCTGGCGCGCGGCGCAGAAGGCGCAGCTTCATAAGGTCCCGGTCATTATCCGGGAGCTCACCGATGAGGAGACGGCGGAGATCGCGCTTATCGAGAACGTCCAGCGGGTCGACCTCAACCCGGTCGAGGAGGCCGCCGCCTACGCCCGGCTTTCCGACGTATACGGACGAACGCAGGAAGAAATCTCGAAAGCTGTCGGCAAGTCGCGCAGCCATGTGGCGAACATCATGCGGCTGTTGAACCTGCCGCAAAAAGCGCTCGACGCCCTTTCCGCAAACACGATCAGCATGGGCCACGCCCGCGCCCTTCTCGGATCGTCGTCGCCGAAACAGATGCTCGATATCGTTCTCAAGGGCGATCTCTCCGTGCGCGAGACGGAGAACTATATCCGCCAGGCGGAGGCGGAGATCAAAGGCGGCGCGAAACCGTCGTCAGACGGGAAAAGTGAAGCAAAATCAAAGGCTTCAGGGGGCTCTAAGGATGCGGACACTCGCGCTCTCGAACGCGATCTATCGGCCATTCTCGGCCTCGACGTCGCCATTGAGCATTCGAAGAAAGGGGCCGGCGCGGTGACGATCAACTATCTCACCCTCGACCAGCTCGACGATGTCTGCCGCCGGCTCATGGGCGCCAAGATCTAGAGGTTCAAATTAGTCTTTATACGGACTGATCGGGCAGGTCGCCTTTAAAGAGCCATCTCTTGGCGAGGGCGATATCGGTGAAACCCCGTACTCGTCCATCGGCAATATCCTGCAAGGCCTGCGACGCGGTCTTGTAGACATCCTCCCCTTCCGCCTCCACAGCCGAGGAGGGCAGGACAACGGCCTCGCGCGCGAGCCCGGCACGAATGACGCGCGGCATCAGCTCTTTCACGAGCCACGGTTCGGACGGGCCGAAATCCGAGGCCAGAAATCTGAGATCGGCGAGCCAGTAGCTATAGCGGCCTTCTTCGAAAAGCGTTGCGATGTACTCCAGCACCGCCTGAAAGTCGGCCTGGCTGTCGAAATGGTTGAACCAGACGTCCGAGACGAGGCCCTCTTCCGGATTGTCGCCGACAATGGCGTAAATCTGGTCATTGGTTCGGTGGAACAGTTTCTTGGATCGCACGGAGAAGGCTCGTGCGACATCCTTTTGTATGATCGCCGACTGCGACAAGCGTGTCTCCTGTCAGGCTCCCCCGGCGCGCCTTTCTAACAGACCCGTTCGCCTTGTCGACCGGTGCGCTGTTATTGATGTCGCCTGGTTAGCGCCAGAAATAGGGATCGAACAGCACGAGCAGGGCAAAGAGCTCCAGTCGGCCAAGGAGCATCAGTCCGATCAGGATCCATTTGGCCGGATCGGAGAGCGAGGCGAAATTGCCCGCGGGCCCGATGATCTCGCCAAGGCCGGGACCTACATTACAGAGCGCCGTCGCCGAGGCCGACAACGCGGTGACCAGATCGAGACCCGTCAGGGCGAGCGCGAACCCGCCTACGCTGAAAGCGCCCACGAACAGCGATAGAAAGGCGAGCACGCTGAGGCCGATCTCCCGGTCGAGCTTGACGCCGCCATAGGTATTAGCCTGCACGATCGAGGGCGAATGCAGGCGGCGCAAATGCATGCCGGCGTAAATCGCGAGAAGTTGAAAGCGGTAGAATTTGATCGCGCCGCTGGTGGACCCCGCGCATCCGCCGAAAAAGGTGAGCGCAAAGAAAAGCCCCACAAAGCCCGCCCCCCAATATTGATAATCCTCCGCGGCGAAACCGGTGGTGGTGATGATCGAAACTACATGGAACGCGACGCGCGTAAACGGATCGGCGCCGCCGTCATCGGGCAGGAAAAACGCTGCAACCCCTGCGAGAACGAGCACAAAGACAAGAAAGGGCAGCGCCTGCGGATCGCGCAGAAAAGCGGCGCGCTCGCCGGAAAAGGTCTTCAGATACGCCATGAACGGCAGCGCCCCGGCGATCATGAAAACCGTCGCCGTCCAGTCGACGCCGGCGTTTGAAAAATACCCGAGCGAGGCGTCATGGGTGGAATAGCCGCCGGTGGAAAGCGTGGTCATCGCATGATTGACCGCATCGAAAGCGGTCATGCCCGCGAGCGCATAAAACGCGCCGCATAACAGCGTCAGCGCCAGATAAAGCATGGCGATGTCACGGATAAGCGCGCCGGGCCGAGTATGCAGACCGGCCTCGGAGCGCGTGGAGCTTTCCAGTTGAAAAAGCTGCATGCCGCCAATGCGCAAAAAGGGCATCATCAGGATGGCCATCAGGATGATGCCGACGCCGCCGATCCATTGCAGCACCGATCGCCACAAAAGCAGCATCGGGTCGAGATGGTCGAGATCTGTCAGCACCGTCGAGCCGGTCGTCGTCACGCCCGAGATGGTCTCGAATACCGCGTCGGTTAGCGAAATGCCGAGATCGCTGAAATAAAACGGCATGGAGGCGAGCAGAGGGAACACCGTCCAGGAAAGGGCGGTGAGAACGAAGCCGCTGCGCAGGTCGAACCGGTTTACATGGGCGGCGGTCCAGAATGTGCTGACAAGTCCGGCCCCCAGAAGCGCCGACATGACCGCGCTGATCAGGAAGCCCTGCCAGTTCTCGTCGCTGACCGTGGCGTCAAGCGCGGTGAAAATGAACTCCACCGCAGCAAGGCCGCAGAGAAGAAATCCGAGCGCCAGAAACGGCCGGCCCAGCATCCCGTTACCCTTTTTTCTGCGCGTGCTGCATTGAGACGATCAGCGCGAGCCCATCACCGCAAGCGCCAGCGCCGCCCGTTCAACAATCTCGCGTTGTGGCGCGCCGGTGGTTTTGGCGTCAAGCTCGGCGTCCACCAGCATGCGCAACGCTTTTTCCAGTTTCGGCCCCCGCCATTTGTAAAGCCGGCTTTCAAAGGCGCGCTCTTCGGCGAAAAACACCGGAGGACGGAGCTTTTTCATGGCGGAGGCGGCGCTTTCCCCGCTTTCCATCAAATCCTGCGCGGTTTTAAGCCGGGCGAAATTGCGTTGCAGCGCGCGCAGGAGACCGATCGGGCTCGCCCCCGCGGCGGAGGCCTTGTGAAGCGCCGTGGCAAGTCTTGCCGGCGCGCCGTCGGCGGCGGCCGAGGCGGTGTCGTCCATGGCGTCGCCAAGCCCGTCCACAAGGGAGGCGCGCACATCTTCGAGCGAGATGGAGGCCGGGCCGTTCCGCAGGCAGGCAGGTCCTTTATAAAGGATAAGCTTGTCGATTTCGGCGCGCGAAAGCCCGTGATCGTCGCCGAGAAGCGTGACGACAAGATCGAGGGCGTCCGGGTCGAAACGCAGATCTTCCGAGGCGGCGGCCTCCTTGGCCATTTCGCGCACATCCGCCGGCCCGTCCGCATAGCAGGGAAGCGCGACGCCGCGCTTTGCCTTTTCGAACGCTTTTCTGAGACCGGCGCGCGGCGACAGATCGCCCGCCTCGATGATCACTATGCCGTTCGGTTTCAAATGCCCGCTGTCGAGGCCGTCGAGCAAAAGCTGCGCCGCTTTCGTCGCCGTCTCGCCGCTCGTCCGTAAACGGATCACCCGCTCTCCTCCGGCGAAGGAAAGGGCGGTGATCTCGTCGGCGAGCCTGCCGGGCTCGTCTTTAAGCTCCGTATCCGACAGTTCGAGCGCGTTGAAGGGATCTTTCAGATCGGCCACGACTTGAGCGGCGATCTTCATCGCCCGCTCGCGCGCCAGGCCGCTGTCAGGGCCGTAAACCAGCACGGCCGCGATGTTCTCATCGCGCGCGGCGAGAAAGCTTTTGATCGCTTTGCCTTTAAGGGCGGTCATCGATCACCGGGTCTGGCACGTCTGGCACGTTCGGCATGGTTTCCACTCCCGCCGCGTTCTCGGTTGCGGGCGTATCCGTCTCGATGATGACGTCGTCATCCTGCGAGGCCTCATCGTCAGGGCCGCTGTTTGTCCCTTCGCCTGTCAGATATTGCAGCTCCTCGGGCAGCTCCACGACGCCGTCGTCGCTGCGCTGCCTGCGGCCCTGCAAGACCGTGGTCGTCTCAAGAACATCGTCGAAGGTTTCCTGGTCCACGTCATCGCGCTTGTCTGGGGGGCGGGAAAAACGGATCAGCATGTCCCGCTCGATCTCCTCGGCGAGCTGTCGCGCGGCCTTCTCCACCGCCGCACGTTCGGCGAAGAGCGTCGAATACTGCGAGTTGACAATGTTGTAGGAGGTGATCGCCTCGGCCACGCCGCGCACGCTCTTGCCGGTTTCCCTGTCCAGAACCCAGTAACGTCCGCGGAGGCGGTAATTATAGCGCGTCACCGTCGCGTCGATCTGGACGGCGAGACGGTCGGCGTTTTCGCGCGCCTGAACCACAAGCTCGTACCGGGGGGAAACGCCTTCCGCCGAGACGATGCGGGCGTTCAGCGCTTCTTCAAGATAAGGCGCGACATTTTCAGGCGCGACCACGCGTTCAAGCTGGATCTGGCTGCTGACCGGCGAGCCCCCTTCCTGCGTCGCATAGATCGGTTGGAAGCCGCAGGCCGAAAGGGCGAGCGAGCCGGCAAGCGTGGTCAACAGGGCGGCGGTGCGTTTCATGTCTGGCGCGGCTCCGTAGATGAAAAACTCAGTTCGCCACGATATTGACGATGCGTCCCGGCACCACCACGACCTTGCGAACGGTCTTGCCTTCAATATGCCGCTTCACCGCCTCGTCCGACAAGGCCGCTTGTTTCACAGCATCCTTGTCCGCATCCGCAGCGACGGTCAGCTCGCCGCGGCGCTTGCCATTGACCTGCAGGCCGAGGACGACTTCGTCTTTCGCGAGCAGCGCCGGATCGGCTTTCGGCCAGGGCGCGTCGCAGACCATGCCTTCTCCGCCCAGCGTCTCCCAGGCCTCTTCGGCGAGGTGCGGCGTGAAGGGCGCGATCAGGCGCGTCAGCGTCGACAGGGCTTCGGCTTTCGCCCAGTCCGACGCTTCGCCGGCTTTTTTCAGGGCGTTCAAAAATTCATAGATGCGGGCGATCGCCTTGTTGAAGCGGAAATGGTCGATGTCGTCGGTGACCCCGGCAATGGCGGCGTGGGTGATTTGGCGCAGGGGCTTGTCGGCGTCCGCTGCGCTGGGCTTGGAGAGGTCTGCCTTTTTCAGAACGCCGGCCGCCTGGGAGACTGCGTCCCAGATGCGGTTGATCAGCTTCCACGCGCCTTCGACACCGCTATCGGTCCATTCTACGTCGCGTTCCGGCGGCGAATCCGAGAGCATGAACCAGCGCGCGGCGTCGGCGCCGTAAGTCTCCGCGATCCCTTCCGGCGAGACCACGTTCTTTTTCGACTTCGACATTTTTTCGATAGGGCCGACAATAACGGGTAGGCCGGTTTTATTCCAAATGACGCCGGTATCTTGCTTTGTAACGTCTTCCGGAAGAATCCATCTCTCACTTAGCTTTTTCGTATCATCCGGGTCGAGATAAGTCTCATGAGTCACCATCCCTTGCGTGAACAAATTCGCAAAAGGTTCCTCTACGGACAAATGCCCGACTTTCTTCATGGCGCGGGTGAAAAACCGCGCATAAAGCAAGTGCAGAATGGCGTGCTCGATGCCGCCGATATACTGATCGACGGGCAGCCAGTAATCGGCCGTCTCTTTGTCGACGGGCTTGTCTTCCGGCTGCGAGGCGAAGCGCGCGAAATACCATGACGAGTCGATAAAGGTGTCGAAGGTGTCGGTCTCGCGCCGTCCCTTTCCGCCGCATTGAGGGCAGTCCACATGTTTCCATGTGGGATGACGGTCGAGGGGGTTTCCGGGGACGGAGAAATCGGCTTCTTCCGGCAATTTCACCGGCAGGTCTTTCACCGGCACGGGCACGATCCCGCATGTGTCGCAATGGATCGCCGGGATCGGACAGCCCCAATAGCGCTGGCGCGAAACGCCCCAGTCGCGCAGGCGCCATTGGGTGACGCCCTTCCCTAGCCCCATCTCCTCGATCTTCTTGATCGCCGCGGCGATGGCGTCGTCAACGGAAAGGCCGTTGAGGAAATCCGAATTGAAGATCTCGCCGGGGCCGATATAGGGCTCGCCCTCCAGCGTCCATGTGGCCGGGTCTGCGCCCTCCGGCAGCACCACCGGCGGGATCGGCAATCCGTATTTCGTCGCGAAATCATAGTCGCGCTGGTCATGGGCCGGACAACCGAAGATTGCGCCCGTGCCGTAGCCCATCAACACGAAATTCGCGACATAGACCGGCAGCTTGCGACCGTCGAAGGGATGGCCTGTTTCGAGCGCGGTTTTATAGCCGCGCTTTTCCGCCTTCTCGATCGCTTCTTCCGACGTCCCGGCGCTGGCGCATTCTGCAATAAAAGCCTTCAACCCCGCATCGCTTTCAGCCAGTTGGGCGGCCAGCGGGTGGTCCGGCGAGATGGCGATGAAACTGGCGCCGAACAGCGTGTCGGGACGCGTCGTGAAAATCTCGATCCCGTCTTCGAAGCCCTTGGGCGGATTTTTGGTTTTCGCGCCTTCGCGCGAGGATGTTCCGGGTGCAAAAGGAAACTTCATCTGCAAGCCTTTCGACTTGCCGATCCAGTTTTTCTGCATCAGGCGCACATTGTCCGGCCAGCCGGAAAGACGCCCGTCATCGAGGGCCGCCATAAGGTCTTCGGCGTAGTCGGTGATCTTCAAAAACCACTGCGACAGCTTGCGCCGCTCCACCGGCGCGCCGGAGCGCCAGCCCTTGCCGTCGATAACCTGTTCATTGGCGAGAACGGTCTGGTCCACCGGGTCCCAGTTGACGAGGCTCTCCTTGCGATAGGTGAGGCCCGCCTTCCAGAATTCCAAAAACAGGCGCTGCTGGTGAACATAATAGGAAGGGTCGCAGGTTGCGAACTCGCGGGACCAGTCGATGGAAAGGCCCATCTGTTTGAGCTGCCCGCGCATGATGTCGATATTGCCGTAGGTCCATTTTGCCGGATGCGAGCCGGTCTGCATCGCTGCGTTTTCCGCCGGCATGCCGAAAGCGTCCCAGCCCATGGGGTGCAGCACGTTGTAGCCGCAGGCTTTTTTGTAGCGCGCGATGACGTCGCCCATGGCGTAATTGCGCACATGGCCGATATGGATGCGCCCCGACGGATAGGGGAACATCTCAAGGACATAGTATTTCGGCTTCGCCTTGTCGGCGCTGGTCTCGAAAGCCCTGGCTTCGGTCCAGCGCTTTTGCCATTTCGGCTCGGCTTCTTTCGGATTGTAGCGGGACATCTTTTTATTCTTTCAGATACAAAAAAGCGGCGCCTTTAGCGCCGCCTTTTCACCTAGTCTGGCGCGAATTTCTAGCCGTCGATCTGGTTTAGGCGGAGCTGGCGCGCGCGGGTGAGAATCGCGTTCTCAATCTCGCGGGCCGTCGCCGGGTTGACGCTGGCGTCGGTCCAGGCCCCGTCCTCGCCCTGCACCTGGCGGAAGACCGAAACGCGCAGCGCATCGGCCCGGAGCGCGGAATCGAGGATATAGACATTGGTCTTGAAGCGCTCGCCCGGAACCTCCGGGTTCACATACCACTCGGTGATGATCAGGCCCGCGATCGGGTCGGCGGAAAAAACCGGCAGGAAATCAAGGGTTTCAAGCGACGCCGCCCACAAATACCGGTTTACCGTTGTCGCCTGGGCGCGGCCCGACTTGTAATCGGCCAAGGTGGCGTTGCGGTTGCTGGTTGAGCTGTTGCCGCCGCAGGCGGCCACGGCCGCCGCCGCGGTTGCCAAAGCCAACACCTTGATCATAGTAGCTTTTTCGGTCTTCATCGCCGTTGATCCTGTATCATGGAAGGGCCGTGTGCGGGCCGCCGCCCCGAGGCCGTGGCTTTCCTACCACAAACCGCCAATTACACAACGGGCGGGCCTCGTCTCACTTGAAGCATGGGAAACGGGGCGCCAATATGAAGTCGGTCATAAAGCTGTTAACTTTATGTCGTTAACCCTTGCCTGCGACTCGCGGCGACGCTTGGCGCAGAGTATGAAGAGTTGGAAATCAAGCGTGGGGCTGGTTTTCACCGGATGACGGCAAGGCTTTTGACGCTGGGTCTTCGGACCCTTTTGGGGCGTTGAGTTGGGAGGAGCGCCGGTTCGCCGGAGCGACAAAGTCTGGAACGGTTTGGGGAAACGGTTTCAGACGAGGACAGGACAACGAGATGGCCTCGCAGCGTCAGCTTCGCGAGAGCGCGTAAAGGGAAGAGACGGATAAAGGCTTTGACCGGTCTGCGGACATATTTGCTTGGCGCGAGCGCTGCGGTTTTCGCCGCAGGCGCAGCGCATGCTGCGGATCCGGTTGAGATCGACATCAGCGGCGAGGCAAGCGCTGTTGCGGGTCTCGCCGACGGCGACGCCAAGGGCGACGTAAACGCGAAAGTTTCGTTCAAAGGATCGACGGTTCTCGATAACGGCGTTGAGCTTGGCGCTGTTCTCACGGGCCGTCTCGATGCGGACCAGCCGCGCCAGCTTTTCGGCGGCGGACGCTATTCCGGCCTGTTGATCGGCGGTCCCCGGGGCATCGGCCCGGAGACAAGCGATGCTTATCTTCAGGGCGCATACGCCTATGCGCGCGGTTCGTTCGGACAGCTTATCGTCGGTCGCGACGCGGGTATTGCTCGCATTCTTTCGGTGTCATCGCCGACGATCTTTTCCTCGGTGAATGTCAATGACTGGCAGACGGATCTTTCCGGCCTCAATGACGTTCACACCATCAACGATTTCAGCGGCTATTCCACCAAACTCACCTATATGCCGCCGCCGAATTTTCTCGGCGGCGTCCTTGGCGGCTTGCAGCTTGGCGTTTCCTATTCGCCGGTTCTGAAAAATTGCGGCGATCCCTTATGCGCGCCGCAAACCGGTTTTGTCATCTCGCCCGAGGGAGCAATGCTCACCGCCGACAGTCATTGGGACGACGCGGTCGAGGCGGCGCTCTATTATGAAAAGGGCATCAAGCTCGGCAGCTCCAACCGCCTTTTCGTGGGCGTCGGCGCGAGTTTCATGACCGCTGATGAGCATGCGCTCCTGAATTCGCCTTTGTCGGTCTATGACGATTACGAAGCCTATTCCGTGGGGCTCAACCTCGCCTATCGCGGCATCACGCTCGGCGGCTCTGTGAAGACCACGAATGCCGGTCTCGCTTCGCTCGAAGATGACGGGTATCTCGCCTTCGACGCCGGCGTCACCTTCCGCACCGGCGAGGAAGAAGGCGACGTTGCGGTGATGCTGGGCTATGGCCAGTCGGAGGCGAACGCCTTGGGCCTCAATCCTCTGGATCCTGCGCTATTCCAGGATACGCGCACCGCACAGGCGGGCGTGACCTATGTTCTTGGCCGCGGCATTACGGTCGGCGCCGCCGCCCAATATACCGAAGCCAAGAAACCAGTGGCCGCAGGCGGTCCTCAAGAAGCCGCCACGGTCGTGATCGAAAGCTCGATCAAGTTCTAGCGCGCATTTAGGAAAAGTGGTTGCCGGTTTTCCGTTAAGAATGCGCGCCAGAGGAAGAAGTTTCTAAGCGCCTAAAGCTTAGAGGGGATATAAAACAGGGCGGTCCGTTTTGCGGGCCGCCCTGTTTTTTTGTTCAAAAGATATGGGGAGAAATGTTCCATGCGCTTGTTATTCGCGCCTGTTATGCTGCTCGTCGTGGCGGCTTGTTCGGACGCGTCGGGCGATGCGTCCTCTTTATCTGCAGGAGACGCCATCATGGCCCAGAAAAACAATCATATCGATTATGTCGAGCTCGCAGCGGAGGATTTATCCGTCGCCAAGGCGTTTTACGGCGCCGCCTTCGGCTGGGAATTTCAGGACTGGGGCGAGACCTATGTCAGCTTCACCGGCGCCGGTCTCGATGGCGGCATCCGCGGCGGGGAGAAACCCGTCGACGGGTCGACTCTCGTCATTCTTTATGCGGACGATCTGGAAGCCAGCGAAAAACGCGTGGTCGATGCGGGCGGCGAAATTACGGAACGTCACGATTTCCCGGGCGGGCGGCGGTTTCATTTCCGCGACCCATCTGGCAATCGCCTTGCGGTCTGGACAAAGGCCGAAGAGTAGTTAGCTGACAAAGGCGCCGATGGCGGCGAGCCCGGCGATATTCGGTCCGGCGAGCTCTTTGGCGTTTGTCTCGTCGACGCCGCCAAGGGCTAAAACCGGTATCGGCGACGCCGCAGCAAGCCGCCGAAATGTGTCCGGCCCAAGGGCTCCGACGCCCCCATGGCTCCCGGTCGGAAAAGCGGGCGACAAAAGCGCCAGATCGGCGTTCAGTGCTTTGGCGCGCCGGAGTTCCGATGCGTCATGCGCTGAAGCGGTGATAAACAGGCTTTGCGGAAGCGGCCGTTCCGGAGAAAACCAGCGCGGGATATGAACCCCGTCGGCGCCGATCTTTTCGGCGAGTTCGATATCGGCGCCGATGATGAGCTTCACCCCGCGGGCCCCGCAGACCGATTTCAACCGTGCAGCAAGTCCGGCGCGGCGCGGCATGTCATACTCCCGAAGGATCACCGCCGCGCCTTTGGGCAGAACCCGCGCCACGAGAAGCGGATGCGGCGCGCGCTTGGCGTCGGTTAGAAAGGCCAGCGAAAAAGGCGCCGCAACGCCCGATCGGCGTTTGAGGTCATTGGCGGCGGCTGCTAGTTTCGCCGCCCGCAAGCGGAGCCCTTCATGTCTTCTCACGACGTCCTTTCTGAAAGCGATGCCGATCCCGCCGCCAATCTCGCAAGGATCAGGGGAGAAATCGATAGCGCGCTGAAAGAGGCGGGCCGCCCCGCGGGCTCTGTCGCCATTACCGCCGTCTCGAAGTTTCATGACGCGGCGCGCATCCGGCCCGCGCTTGAGGCTGGCCATCGCGTTTTCGGCGAAAACCGGGTGCAGGAAGCCATGGCGAAATGGCCGGATTTGAAAGCCGATTATCCGGATGTGGAGTTGCGGCTCATCGGCCCCTTGCAGACGAACAAGGTCAAAGAGGCGGTGGCGACCTTCGACGTGATCGAAAGTCTCGACCGGCCGAAGCTGGCGCGGGCGCTGGCGGCGGAAATGGAGAAACAGGGCCGGCGCCCTAGGCTCTATATTCAGGTTAACACCGGCGAAGAGCCTCAAAAAGCGGGTCTCGCTCCGGCGGATGTTCCTGCGTTTTTCACCCAATGCCGTGATGAATTCGGGCTTGAGATCAAGGGGCTCATGTGCATTCCGCCGCTCGAAGACGACCCGGCGCCGCATTTCGCCCTCCTCGCCAAAATGGCGAAAAATCTGGGGCTTACAGGGCTTTCCATGGGGATGAGCGGGGATTATCTGATCGCCGCCCAGCTCGGTGCGACGCATGTGCGCATCGGGACGGCTATTTTCGGCGCCCGTCCTGTTCATTAGGGCGCTCACGGGCCTATAACGAAAAGTTGTTGAACTCCTCAGGCGCCATAGCCGGTCAATCGGCGCTATATCCGCCGATCTGAATGTGAAACGGGCGAGAAAACCATGAACCGCGTCAAGAAAATCCTGCTGGTTGACGATGATGAATTATTGCGCGACGCGCTGGTCGACCAGTTCGCCGTGCATGACGAATTTGCAGTAGAGCCGGTGATGACAGCGCAAGCCGCCATCGACCGCGTGAAGGAAGAGGCGCATATCGATCTCATGCTCCTTGATGTCGGCCTTCCCGATATGGACGGGCGTGAAGCCTGCCGCATCATGCGCAAGAACGGGTTCAAGTCGCCCATCATCATGCTGACCGGCGCCGACAGTGAAGCTGATACGATTCTCGGGCTCGACGCCGGCGCCAACGACTATGTGTCGAAGCCGTTCAAATTCGGCGTGCTGCTTGCGCGGGTGCGCGCGCATTTGCGCAGCCATGAACAAAGCGAAGATGCAGTGTTCAAGGTGGGCCCCTATGAATTTCGCCCGGCGGTGAAAATGCTGGTGACGCCGGAAGACAAGAAAATCCGGCTCACGGAAAAGGAAACCTCGATTCTGAAATTCCTTTATCGCGCCGGCGGCAAGCCGGTGACGCGCGATGTCTTGCTGGACGAGGTCTGGGGCTACAATTCGGGCGTAACCACGCACACGCTTGAAACGCACGTTTACCGTTTGCGCCAGAAGATCGAGCCCGATCCGTCCAACGCCGCGATTCTTCTCACCGAAAGCGGCGGCTACCGACTGGCGCTTTAGACGCGCATGCTGACTTTTAGGAAAGACAATGCCCGTTACGATCTATCACAATCCCCGTTGTTCCAAGTCGCGCCAGACACTCGCCTTGCTTGAAGAAAAAGGGATCGAACCGGAGGTGGTGCTCTATCTTGAAAATCCACCTTCCAGCGCGACGCTCAAAAGCCTTGTGAAAAAGCTCGGACTTAAAAGCGCGCGCGAGATGATTCGCGTCAAGGAAGCGCCTTATGTGGAACTCGATCTGAAGAATGTCGACGCAGAATCGGCGCTCATCGACGCCATGGCGGAAAACCCGATTCTGATCGAGCGGCCCATCGTCGTGAACGGCGGCAAGGCGGCCATTGGCCGCCCGCCGGAAAATGTTCTGAATATCCTTTAGCGCTACTGCAAGGGCGCAAGACGCCAGATATTGCCGGGCTCCGTTTTGGAATTCGTCAGCACATAGATCGATCCGTCGGCGGCCTCCACGACATCGCGAATGCGCGCGCCCAGCGGAATGCGGCCGGCTTCGCGCGCCGTTTCGCCAGTGGTTTCAACCCGGACCAGCGCCGTGCCGGAAAGCGCGCCGATAAACGCGTCGCCGCGCCATTCGGGAAAGGCCTCGCCTTCATAGAAGATCATGCCTGAGGGCGAAATCACCGGCGTCCAGTAAAGCGCCGCTTCATGAAAATCGGACCGCGTGGACGGATCGGGAATGCCTTCGCCGCTATAATGCCGGCCCTTGCTGACCACCGGCCATCCATAATTGGCGCCTTTTTCAATCGCGTTGAATTCATCGCCCCCCAACGGGCCCATTTCGGCGATCCAGAGTTGGCCCGTGGCGGGGTCGATGGCGGCGGCTTCGATATTGCGGTGGCCGTAAGACCAGATCGCATCCTCGGCGTCGTCATCGCCCATAAAAGGATTGTCTTGCGGGATCGATCCGTCGTCATTCAACCGCACCACCGCGCCGAGCGTATTGCTGCGATCCTGGGCGGGATCGAACTTGAAGCGTTCTCCGAGCGTGAGAAACAGATAACCATCGGGCGAAAACACGATCCTGTTGCCGAAATGGTTCGGTCCGGTCACTTTCGGCTGCTGCCGGAAAATCACCTCGAAATCTTCGATGCGGTCATTGCCGAGACGGCCTCTCCCCAGCGCGGTTGACGCAGCTCCGTCCGGACCGCCTTCCGCGAAGGAAAGATAGACAAGGCGGTTGTTTTCGAAATCGGGATGCAGCGCCACATCCATCAGCCCACCCTGCCCCTTGGTGAAAACCTCCGGCGTTCCCGCAAGCGGCGCGGATTTCGTTCCGTCGGGAGCCACGCGCAACAAATTGCCGGAAAGCTCGGTTACGAGAAGATCGCCATCAGGCAGCAAGGCGGCGCCCCAGGGCTTGTCGAGGTCGCCTGCTATCTTTGTGACCGTGACCGGTCCGGCCTCGGTTTCGATGCTCTGGACTTCTGCGGCGGCGGGAGCTGTGAAGGTCAGGGCGATAAAAGAGGCAACAAGCGCACGGAGCATGGAAAATTCCTTTCAAAGGCTTCTTCCATAACCCCTGGGAGGAGTGAATGTTCCGCATCATCGCGAGGCGCGTAGGCGAATTTACACACGCTCTCCGGCGTCAAGCTTTTCCAGGATCGCCCGCGCCCGGGCGCGATAGGAAAGCTTCGTTCCCTTCTCCATTTTCGCCCAGGTTCGGTACATCTGGCCGAGGCGCGGATTGCCTTTCAGCTTGGCTTCGTTCCGCGCAAGAAAATCCCAGTAAAGCGTATTGAACGGGCACGCGTCTTCTTCGGTTTTTTTCGACACTGCATAGCGGCAATTTTTGCAGTAATCGGACATGCGGTTGATATAGGCGCCGGAGGCCGCATAGGGTTTTGAGCCGAGTTCGCCGCCATCGGCATATTGCGACATGCCGATGACGTTCGGCGCCTCCACCCACTCAAAGGCGTCGAAATAAACGATCAGATACCATTCGTGCACGTCATAAGGGTTGATGCCGGCGAGCATGGCGAACAGTCCCGTCACCATCAGACGTTGAATATGATGAGCGTAGGCGTCTTCCCGGGTTTGCGTCACGGCCTCGCGGATGCAGGTCATGTCCGTTTCGCCGGACCAGTAGAAATCAGGAAGTTTGCGCGTGTTTTCGAAAAAATTCTGGCGCACATAGTCGTCGCCGCCGCGCCAATACATGCCCCGGATATATTCGCGCCAGCCGATGATCTGGCGGATGAAGCCTTCCACGGCGTTGATGGGCGCATCGCCCGAACGATAGGCGTCTTCCGCGCGCTCGCAGACTTCAATCGGATTGAGCAGGCCAATATTGATATAGGCCGACAGGACGGAGTGATAGAGAAAGCGCTCGCCTGTGAGCATGGCGTCCTGAAAATCGCCGAAACGCGGCAGCGCTTCCCTGATGAAATGATCGAGGGCTTTCAGCGCGTGTTTGCGCGTCACTGCGAAGTGAAACGGCTCGGCGTCGCCGAAGTGATCGCCGAATTTTTCCTTCACCAGATTGATCACATCAATGGTGATATCGTCGGGTTTGAACTGTTTCGGCGAGGGCATGAAGAGATCCGCGGAGGCGGGCTTGCGGTTTTCCTTGTCGTAATTCCAGTCGCCGCCGGCGGGTTTGTCGCCCTCCATCAAAATCCCGGTTTTCTTGCGCATCTCGCGATAGAAATACTCCATGCGCAATTGCTTGCGCCCCTCCGCCCAGCTTTCGAACTCTTCATGGCTTGCGACAAAGCGATCATCGGGCCTTATCTCGACATTGACGGAAAGTTCTTTCTTCCAGCGCTCGACCTCCTTGCGAACCCGCCTTTCGCTTGGTCCGGTGATAATCAGCGTATCAGGTTTGTGTTTCTTCACGGTTTTTTTCACGAGGTCTGTGAAAGAGCGTGCTGCTTGCCTGTCGTCGAGTTTCTGGTAATCGACGCGCCAGCCATCCTGCTTCAGTTCTTCTGCGAAATGACGCATGGCCGACAGCACGAGAATGATTTTCTTCTTGTGATGTTTGACGCTCGTCGCTTCATCCCACAGCTCGCCCATAAGGATGACGTCCTTTGTCTTGCGCGCGTCTTTTAAGGATGACATGTCGCGCGAAAGCTGGTCGCCCATGATCAGGATCAGCCGCTTGCCGCTCACCAGGGGACGGCCTCGCCGGCATAGTCGAAAAACCCGCCCGACTGTTCGGGCGACAGGCGCGCAAGAACGCTGAGCAGATTTTGCGCGCATTCCTCCGGGCTCGCCGTGTAGCGGCCCTTCGCGTATTTTTCCGTCAGTGGCGTTGCGATCGTGCCGGGGTGCAGCGCAACGACGATGCTTTCCTTGTTTTGCCGGCTTTGCTCGATTGCGGCGCAGCGGACGATCTGGTTGAGGGCCGCTTTCGAGGCCCGATAACTCATCCATCCGCCAAGGCGGTTGTCGCCGATGGAGCCGACCCGCGCCGACAGCGTTGCAAAGGCGGTGCGCCCGGTCCGTTTCAGCATCGGCATGAAATATTTGAAGGCGAGCGCGGCCCCGATTGTGTTGACCGCAAACGCTTTCGCCATGGTGTTCGCGTCGATTTCCTTGAACGCTTTTTCCGGTCCAGCGCCGTCGACTTCGAGAATGCCGGCGGCGTTGAACAAGAGATCGAAACCGTCCCCCGGCGCAATGTTTTGCGCGGCTTTTGCGACGCTGTCTTCGTCCGTCAGGTCAAGCCGATGGCGGCTGCGCGAAAGGGCGATGACATGCGCGCATTGCGGGTCGTTTTCCAGCGCCTGCGTCACCGCCGCGCCGATGCCGCCGGAAGCGCCGATGACAAGCGCTGAAAATGCCTGTTCTGAAGACTTCGCCAGGATATCAGTCTCCCTGCCCCGCTTCTTGCGCAATTGCTTCCAGCGCGGCGCTCATTTTATCCGCGGCCGGATGATCGTCGATTCCGTATTCATGAAAGCTATGCGCCATGTCGCGCCAGACCAGAGCCACGCCGCCGTCAGGCTTCTCCATCACGAGCATTTTCAAAGGCAATTCAAGGCCCGTCAATTGTTCCGCCTGCATAACCGGCGTCCCGCCTTGCGGATTGCCGAAGACGATCAGTGTAGTCGGCCGCAAAGGTTGATCCACAGACGCGGCGCCGGCAGCATGGTCGATCACGGCGAAGGTTTTAAATCCGCGCGCTTCGACGGCGCCTTTCAACTGCGCGAGGGTCGTCTCGAAATCCGCGGCGCTCTCATGACGCATGACATGCGGTTCGTGATGCATTTTCATCGCCCCGGCCCCCGCACTCTCGGCCGGTTCCGCGGCATGTGTGGCGCAGGCGCTTAGCAGGAAAGCGGTGATTGCAAGGGCAAATCGTGTCATGGGCACGTTTCCTCAGAATTTAGTCTTTCAGCAAACGCTTAATGGCGTCGCGCTGCTCCATCAGCGCGCGATGCCCTTCTTCAATGAACTCATCGGCGCGGTCAAAGGCGGTGGGCATCGCATCGCGCATATCGGGCTTCACAAATATGTCAGGCGGTTCAGCGATGGCCCGCGCCCGCGCCAATTGCATCTGGAAGATGTCGGCGGCGGCGTAGGCGGTCTCGAAGAGATGCGGTTTTGCCCCGGCGCGCGCTTTCGCCATGGCGAATTGCTGGTCGATGGCGGCCCGGGTGTCGTCAATCAGCTTCGCGACCGCGCCGGTGACCGTGTCGGGATGGGTGGCGTCCCTTTGCACAGGCGTCGGCAGGCGTTCTTTCGGCGCATCGAACCGGTCGAGAACCCGGGGCACGGCGTTCAAATCGACGGAGATCACGATATCCGCGCCGAGCTGGCGTGCGAGCGAGACCGGCGCCGGATTGGCGAGCGCCCCGTCCACCAGCCATTTCCCGCCGGTGTGAACCGCATGGAAAATGACGGGGATCGCACTTGAAGCGCGGGCGGCGTCGATCACAGAGCCGGAGGTGATGATCACCTCCTCGCCGGTGGCGAGATCGGCGGCGACGGCGCCGTATTTCACGGGCAGGTCTTCGATATGTTTGTCATAGCCGCGAAAGGCTTCGAAGGCCGGCGCCGCGTCGATAAAGCCGCCGCGCTGGACCTTGAGGGAAAAACTCTGCAGCGCGGAGACCGGTTTCAGCGTGCGCGCCCAGCCTTCAAATTCGTCGAGCGCGCCGATGAGATACGCCCCGCCCACCAGCGCTCCGACCGAACATCCGGCAATTGCGTCGGGTTTGACGCCGATTTCGTCCAGCGCCTTCAGAACGCCGATATGGGCCCATCCGCGGGCCGCGCCGGAGCCTAAAACGAGGCCCATTTTTTTCGTCATGCATCGATCCTCTTTGGAAACCCACGATAAGTGGGACCCGCCTCGCCCCCGGTCAACGCCGCCAATTCCGGCGAGCGTGCCGATGCCTAGCCGGCCGCCCAGTGAAAAGCCCGAAACATTGAGAAAATACGGGCTGCCCGAGGTGGCGGCGATAGACGAAGCGGGCCATAGTTCCCGGTTCGAATCACCCATTTCGGAGATGTCTTTTGTCCGGCGCAGACAATATCAAATCCCTGCGGGAAGAGCTCCTCGACCAGACGGCGGGCGAGGCCGAGGGAGAGGCGGGAGCAAATCCGCGCCCGCATACGCGCGAAGAAATCATCGCGATGATGGACGCCGCCGCGCAAAAAGCCGGGAAGGACGATCACAAGGGAAAACACGATGGCGGCGGGTTTCTCAACGCCGCTGCGTTCTGGGTGCTCTGGGCGGGCGTCTTCACGGCCATTGCGGCCATTATCTATGTGGTGATCAGCGCCCGCGATTCCGGCGGCGCCGGGATTGTGCTTGCCGGCGGTCTGGCGCTTTTGATCGCCGTTTTCCTGACCGGCGCGGCTATGAAGATGTTTTCCCCCGTGCTGGTGGCCGGCGTCATGCTACGCCGCGCGACAGGCAAGAACCCCGCCGAAGCCGTTGAGCTCGCCGGCGCGGAGATCCTCGGCGCGCTCGGGCTTGCGGAGCGGGTTCTCGACGCGGACCAGGATGCGCGCCTCGTCGCGCGCCGGGACGGCGTCGTCACTTATGCGAACCGGGCCTATTTTCAGCTCGCGAAAGCCGCCGGGGTGATGGGCCCCGCCAGCCTGCCGCCGCGCATCGATCGGCTATTCGCCCAACAAGGCGCCGAAGCCACCAAGGTCTTCCGTCTCTGCCGAGCGGCCAAAAGCGCCGAGGCGGCGGAGGAGATCATCTATCAGACTATGGGCCTCGCCGGCGGTGGCGAGCGTCGCCGCTTTGAGGTGAGCGTGCGTCCCATTCGGGGCGCCGAGGACCATGTGGCCTGGCGCCTGCGCGAACTCCCCGTTGAGGAAAAAGAGCAGGACAGCCTCGCCGCGGCCTATGCGGATTTCCCGCGGCCGGTCTTTGCTCTGGAAAAGTCGGGCCAGATCGCCTGGGCGAATGCTGCGGCGCGCGACAAGCTCGGCGCCCAGCGCGGGCAATTGCAGGCGATCGACGACATCGTCCTCGGCGAGACTGGCGACCTTGTCAGCGGTTTGTGGCGGATCGACCGCGAGCCGATCACCGCACAGGTGCGCCGCCGTAATGCGGATCCAGCCGAAGCGACCTTCTCCGCCTTTCGCCGCGGCGGCATCGGCGAGGGCTTCGCCTGCGTCGAGATGGCGATCGATGAGAGCGTCGACGAGGTTGAGGATGTGGCGCTCTCCGGCGATATGTCGGAATCGCCTTTCGGCGTCGCCATTATCGAAGGCGAAATCAACCGCGACGGGCGCATCGTTGAAGCCAACAAGGCCTTTGCAGAGGCGTTCGGCGCCCAGAAGAAAAATTCGCCGCTGGTTAAATCCGTGGCGCAGGCGACGCTCGAAGAGCTGGCCGAAGAAATTCGCCGCAAGACCCGGGCCGGCGGCTCGCCGAAACCCATTGAGGCGACCGTCGGGACCGGCGCTGCGGCGCGCACCTATGCGCTCTTCGCCCGCCCGGTGCGCCGCAAGCGCGGCTCCTATGGCGTGCGCCGCACGCTTCTCTATTCCGTCGACGTCACCGACCGCAAAATGATGGAAGAGGAATATGCGCAGGACCAGAAACTGCGCGGCATCGGCGAGCTCGCCAGCAAGGTCGCTCATGACTTCAACAATTATCTTCAGGTCGTGATCGGACATTGCGACCGCCTGATGCTGAAACACCCCGCCGGCGATCCGGCCTATGCGGATCTCGTTCAGATCCGCGAAAACGCCCAACGGGCTGCGAACACCACGAAACAGCTCCTTGCCTTTTCGCGCAAGCAGACCCTCAAAAAGGAAGTGCTTTCGATCACGGAAATCCTTCGCGATTTCTCGCGCTTCCTGACACGCTCCATCGGCGAGAAAGTGAAGCTCGAACTGGTGAACGGCCGGGCGCTCCCTTACGTCAAGGTCGATCGCTACCAGCTTGAAACGGCGGTGATGAATCTCGCCGTCAATGCGCGTGACGCCATGGGCGCCGCCGGCGGAACGCTTACCATCCGTACCCAGAATATTTCTGCTGAAGAGGCGAAAGCGCGTAACATCGCCGGCCTTCTCGATCAGGATTATGTGCTGATTGAAGTCGCCGACACCGGGCCGGGCGTCGCGCAGGAGATCGCCGACAAGATTTTTGATCCCTTCTTCACCACCAAGGAAACTGGCAAGGGAACGGGCCTCGGCCTGTCCACGGTTTACGGCATTATCCGCCAGCTTGACGGCGTGATCGCGCTGAAAAGCGCCGAAGGCAAAGGCGCGACTTTCGAGATTTATCTGCCTGCTTACGAGGCGCCCGACCAGAAAGTGGATGCGCCGAAAGAGGATGCCTCGCCGTCTCGCGCGGCCGAGCCGAAAGACCTCACCGGCGCGGGCCGCGTGCTCATCGTCGAGGATGAAGATCCGGTACGCAATTTCGTCGTCGCCACGCTGACCGATTGCGGCTATGAGGTGAGCGAGGCCGCCGACGCCGAGGAGGCGCTGGAGCTCTTGGAAGAGGACATGGACTATGACCTTGTCATTTCCGATGTAATGATGCCCGATATGGACGGGCCATCCATGGTCAAGCAGGCGCGCGAAACCCTTGGGCTTCAGTCCAAGATCATTTTCATGTCAGCCTATGCGGAGGCGGCGGTGCGCGAACAGCTCGACCTTATCGAAGAGGCGGGTTATATCCAGAAACCCTTCACTTTGCAGGGCATTGCTGCAACGGTGAAAGATACGCTTTATCCGGCTACGGACTAAAGCGCGCGCTGGCGGCGCAGGGGCGGAAAAGACGACAGACCAAAGGCGGCGGCATGCGACAGATCGTATTCGATTTGGAAACAACGGGGTTCAAGTTCTCCGAAGGTCACCGGATTGTGGAAATCGGGGCGGTGGAGATGGTCAATGGCGCCGTCACCGGCCGCAATTTCCACACCTATGTAAATCCTGAGCGCGACATGCCTATGGGCGCCTATGAGGTGCATGGCCTCTCCGCCGAGTTTTTGAGCGACAAGCCGGTTTTCACCCATGAAAGCGTGGCGCAGGCCTTTCTTGATTTCGTCGCAGACGCTCAATTGGTTGCGCATAACGGCATCGGTTTCGACCTGCCGTTCATGAACGCGGAACTCGAGGCGGCGCGTCTTAAACCGTTGGACAAGGACAACATCGTCGACACGCTTCATCTGGCGCGGCGCAAATTTCCGGGCGCCCCGGCGAGCCTCGATGCGCTTTGCGCGCGCTTCGCCATCGACACCTCCATCCGTCAGCGCGACGGCCACGGCGCCCTGCTCGATTCAAAGCTGCTTGCGGCGGTTTATATTGAGCTCACGGGCGGCGCTCAGGCCGGTCTTGATTTCCGCCGCGAGGAAGCGGATGTCTCAGGCGGCGGCAAGCGCGGGCGGGCGCCGGCGCGCCAGCGGCCCCGCCCGCTGGACTCGCTCATCACTGATCAAGAGCGCGCCGCGCATTCGGCGTTGATCGCCGAACTTGGCGATGACGCTATCTGGAAAAAAGTGCTGGCGGGCTGAGATCAGGCCTGACCGGCGGCCTGCTGTTCCCGGCGCTGGGCGTTCGCCACATAGATGCCCATGAAATCAATAGGCTCCAGCATCAGCGGGGGGAAATTGCCATTGCGCGTCGCGTCGGCGACGATCTGGCGCATGAACGGGAAGAGAAGCCGCGGGCACTCCACCATCATCACCATTTCAAGCTGCTCGCGCGGCACGTTGAGAATTTCGAAGACGCCGGCATAAGTCGCCTCGACGACGAACATGGAATCGCCGTTTTCGCGATTGGCCCGGGCTGCGACGGAAAGCTCAACCTCATATTGATTGTCGTTGAGCGCCCGGCCCTGCACATCCACATTCACATCGATTTTGGGCGTGGAATTCGACTGATAGACCGCCGGGGCGCGCGGATTTTCGAAGGAGAGGTCCTTCGTATATTGCGCCAGCACGGTCAGCGAGGGGGCGGCGTTCTGATCGGCGCCCTCCGGGGCGTTGGCGTTCGGGTTTGCGGGCGTGTCGGACATGCGGGCGTTCCATTTTTATGGAGAAAAAAGAGCGCGCTCAATACACGCCCCATCCCAAAGCCGCAACCCGCAGGACCGCTGAAATCGGATGCGTCTAACGCATCATGTCTTCGCGGCGCACGATATGGCTCCGAATGGCCTTCAGCGCCGCCCGGGCGATCAGGCGCCGCACCAGGGGTATGAGGAGCAGGAAGCCCACGCTGTCCGTGATAAAACCCGGCGTCATCAAAAACGGGGCAGCGACTACCAGAAGCGCCCCGTCCACGGCGGAATCCACCGGCAGGCGCCCAGTCTCAAGGTCGGCGCGCGCGGCATAGAGCGCTCTAAGACCCTGTAGGCGGATCAGAAAGCCGCCGAGAAAGGCGGTCCCGAGACAGGCGAGAATGACCGGGAAGACGCCAAAGGCCTCTGCGGCCGTTAAAAGCACGTAGATTTCGGCGATAGGGCCGATGATGAAAAGCGCGACAAGGATAAGCAGCATACGGGGTGCAATCTCCAGCTATGGCTCCTATATAGAGGCCGCTTGAGCAATATTAAGGTTTTGGAGCGATATTGGACGTTATGGATCCAGTGCTTCTCTTTTTCGCGGGCGTCGCCGCTTTTGTCATTTTCCGGCTGATTTCTGTCATGGGAACGCGCACCGGGCATGAGCAAAATCATGATCTTGAGGCGGTGCAGCAGGCAGCCCGAGCCCGCGCGGCGGAAAGCCTGCGCGACGATGCGGAGGAAGACGAAGCCCCGCCCAAGCCCGTTTCCACCAATGCGCGCGTCCTGCGCGAGGCCGATCCCCGCTTTGACGAAGCGGAATTTCTCGCCGGCGCCCGCGGCGCCTATGAGATGATTGTCGAGGCCTTTGCGGCCGGCGATCTCCGCTCGATCCGTCCTTATCTCGATGATTCCGTGTACGGCGCATTTAAGAGCGCCGTGATGGACCGCGAGACGGCCGGCTATTCTTCTGACCTCAAATTTGTCGGTATCGAACACGCCGCCATCATCGACAGCTCGGTTGAGAATGGCGTCATGTCAGCCATTGTGGAGTTCAAATCGAACCAGGTTCGCGTGACGCGCGACCGCGACGGCGAAGTGGTCGACGGCGATCCCAATCGCATTGACCTTGTCAAAGATCGCTGGACGTTCTCGCGCAAGACTTCAAGCAGCGATCCCAACTGGACGCTTGTGGGGACCGGCGGCGCTGAATAAAACTTTGCGGGTGCGAAGTTCCAAGGAGCGCCGTTTTCCCGTGATGTCCGCATGAGCGCGTTTTCAGATAGGCACTTGCGTCTCCTGCTGGCCGGCGCAGTGATGATCGCGGCGATCGCCGCCGCGCTTGTCTTCAGCGGCGTCGTTCCGCCTTATTATGAGCGTCAATTTGACGATGAAGATTTCGGTCCCGCTGTCCTCCATTTAAGGCTCGCCGATTTCGATGATCTGTCCGGCTGGCTGCAGGACGATCCGGGTCCCGCGCTGGAGGCGTTTGTCCGGTCCTGCGAGCGGTTCGAGGCAATGCCGCCGGACGCTCCCGCCAATCCCCTTGAAAATCTGGGCTTTGATGACCCGGAGCTGACGCTGTCGGGCGCGGTCGCCGACTGGTTGCGCCCTTGCGCCGAGGCGCGCGCGCTCCTCGTCAGCGCCTATTCTGACCCTGGCGGCCGGAGGGGCGCATTGCGCGCGTTTTTCGAATTTCATTTCACGCCGGTCGAGATCGCTACATTGCGCGAGCCGCTGCCTGATGGACCCGCGCGGCGCGCCGATCCGAAAATAGACAAAATGGGCGTCTTCACCGGTTATTTCGAACCGGTTTACGATGCCTCGCGTGCGCCGACGGAAGATCATACGGCGCCCGTTCTTCCGCGTCCGGACGATCTCGTTGAAGTCGAGCTCGGCCGGTTTCGCGATGCTTTGAAGGGGGAGCGCATTGCCGGCCGCGTCGAAAACGGCCGGCTGGTGCCCTATGCTGCGCGCGCCGAGATTGAGGCCGCCGATCGCGCAGGCCTTGCTCCCCTCGCCTGGCTCGATCCCAACGACCTCTTCTTTTTGCAGATACAAGGCTCGGGCCGCCTGGTCTTTGAAGACGGCTCCGCCATGCGTGTTGGCTACGCCGCGCAGAACGGTCATCTTTATACGGCGATCGGACGTGTCATGGTGGATCGGGGGATCATGCCGCTCGAAGACGTGACCATGCAGTCGATCCGCGGCTGGCTCGCCAGCGCGGCGCCTCAAGCCGCGCAAAATCTGCGGGAGCAGAACGCCTCCTATGTTTATTTCCGGTCCCTCGACGAGGTCGATCCGGCTCTGGGGCCCTTGGGCGCGCAAGGTGCGCCATTGACTCCCGGTCGCTCGCTTGCCGTCGACCGGCGCTATCACGCTCTCGGCGCGCCGGTCTGGGTCGATATCGAACGGGTGGAGGCCGATGGGCAGGAGCAGATCCGACGGTTGATGATCGCTCAGGACACAGGCGGCGCCATCAAGGGCCCCGTGCGCGGGGACGTCTTCTGGGGCTCGGGCGATGAGGCCGGGGCGATCGCCGGGGCCATGAACGCGGAGGGCCGGATGACGGTGCTTCTGCCCCGCCGTCTTGCCGAGTGCCTGCCCCGGAAATATCTGCGGAATGCGTCGTGAGCCGGCGTCGTTTCGATAATCGGGGCCTCACGGGGGAGGAAGAGGCGCTGTGGCGCAAGGCCATGCGCGATGTTGCTCCTTACGGGCGTAGAAAGCCTTCTGCGGAAAAGATCGTTTCGGGGGCGCATCATGATGCCGTGGAGCCGTCAAAGCCCGCCTCACGGCTCCTGAAGCCGCGCCAGACGGCAGGTTCGAAGCCGGCGCGCCATGCTGAAGCGCTGGCCCCGCGCCGCCAACATCCTTTTGCCTCGGGCGATCCGCGCCTCGACAAGCTCGCGCGCCGCGGGCGGCTGGCTATCGATGGAGTGCTCGATCTGCACGGCCATTCCCAGCGCACCGCCGAGGCGGCGCTGAAGCGGTTCGTGACAGCGCGCCATGCGGAGGGCGCGCGTTGTCTTCTCGTGATCACGGGCAAGGGCGCGTCCGACATGGCTCCGTCTCGCGGCTTGGACGGACCCGGCGGCCGCGGCGTGTTGCGGGCCCGGCTTTCGGACTGGCTTGCCGAGCCGCCTTTGCGCGGGCTCGTTTCCCGGGCGGCCCCCGCCCATCCGCGCCATGGCGGCGGCGGGGCGTTCTATCTTTTCCTGAAGCGCTGAGCGCGGAGGGATCTCTGTCTTCCAGCGAGGCGCCCCTTGCCGGACCAAAGAAGCCGGTGTCAGTGCGTCCCTTACCAGGCGTTGAGAAATTTAAGAACGATGGCGAGCACCAGCGCCGCCGGCAGCACATAGAAGAACAGAATGCGCGACAGGCGGATGAACCAGGTTTCCGTGGCGTCGGCAAGCCAGTCGCTGACCGCCTCGCTCCACCAGCGGCGGGGCGTATGTTTCGGCAGTTGCGCCTGACCGGCTTCAATAGGCATCGCGGCCAGAAGGGTGACGCCGCGGTTCTTCCACCGTGCGAAGGCTTTCTTGACCGCGCCATTGACGACCGATCCGCGCGCGCGCCGGAACAGCATGGCGAAAGGACCGTATTTGAAATCTTCCGGATCGAATTCCACATCGAGCACCATTGAGGCGGGCGCGTCGCGGTTGCTGTCTTCATCGATGCGCACAACGGTGTGGCGCACGCCGTAATTGCGCAGATAGTTTTCGATATCGCCGATAGAGGCCGCCGTCTTGTCGCGCCGGAACAGGAACATGGCGCGCACGCCGCGAGACCCGGTCGCCTGCGACGACAGCATGACGAAGGACGCTGCGGCGGCTGCGAGCCCGAGGCCGAGCGCGCCGGTCGCCGTCAGCGATGAAATCCATTCAAGCCCCTGGGGCAGGCTGAGCGCGGTCATAGAGGCGCTCATGCCATAGGCGCCAAGAACCAGCAGCAGGATCGCCAGCGCGCCGACGCCCATCCCTAACATGCGCATAAGGCCGGCGGGCACCGCATCGCCGAGATGCGGATTGGCGATGGTGGCGAGGCGGCGCGTCCAGTAGCCGGTCTTGGCGTCGGTGGTGCGGTAGCGGTCCTCATAGAGCGTGTGGTCGGGATTGTTTTCCACCACCATGAAGCGGGTCTTCATTGGGTCGCCCTGCTCGAAATTGTGATCGATGATCATGTAGTCCGAGGAACGCATGGCGACTTCGTAAGGCAGCACCATGGCGAACAGCCTGCCGTTCTGGGCTTCCGCGCCCAGTGTGGAGAAGTGCCGGGTTTCGCCGGAAATCGGATCGAAAAAGGTGTTTGTCTGACGCGTGTTTGAAACCGCCGACCGGGCCATGCGCGCAAGCTCGCGATGGGGTTCGACCATCTGTGCGGTTTCCTGCACATCGACGCCGATCGCGCGCATGCCGTCAAGTTTGGCCTTGCAGCGGCGCGATGCGTCCGGGCCGGCGAACACCACATCGATCCGGTCACGGATCAATTTCTGGTCCGCCATGTCGATGGGCAGGCCTGCGCGGGGCATCTCCCCGTCATAGCCCGCTTCGCCTGAGGGCGTGTTGCCGCTGCCCGTGTCGACGAGTCCCCAAGATTTTCTCATCCGCCGTTGCAGCGCGGAGAAACCGGTGCCGGGGTGCGATGACTGCACGATGTCGTAAAGCTGCGACTCATGCACAGCGAGACAGTAGTGATCGCTGGCCTCTATCTGCTGCACGCCGCGCAGGCGCGACAGGCTCGCCACCGCGCGCAGCGATTCATAATCGTAACCCGAATAAGGATTGTAGAACGGCACGATGGCGAAGTCGGCGATGTTCTGCTGCACCGCCATGAGCGCCTGTTCTTTGGTGCGCAAAGGCTGTGTGTCGGGGTTTTGATAGTCGAAGCGGTTGTTCTTGCTCGCCTCGTCGAATTCGCGCTCGACCTTGAGCTCCATGGCGCCAAAGCCGGCGTCGGGCACAGTGCGCCGCTCGCGCGCGAGTTCGAGGAATTTCTTGGTTGCCTGATAGCCGAAGCCCCACTCCTCGCCGGTGAAGGCGATGCGCGCGCGCTTCTTCTCCTTGTCGGCGAATTTCGCCGGCTTCTCATCCGCGTCCTGGCGTTTTTCCGAAAACCGGGGATCTGCATCCTCGGCAAAGGCCATCATGGTTCGCCGCTTCCAAGGCCGCGATGCGCCGTCAGCCATGACCAATCCCCGCTCCTACTCCCTCAAGACTTGATAGATTAACCTGTCATTAAGGATCGTGAAAGCCCGCAAATGGCGGGAAACAGCGGATATGAGCCTCTGAGCGCCGGGATCGGGGCTTTTTGGCCCGGATTTTCGGCAGGTGACGCCGAAACGCCTCACGACCGGGTTGTTGCGGCTCCGAAAGTAAGCTTTCTAATTATAGGATATATTTGGACAAATCGGCGTTTTTGGTGATTTCGCCGAGGCGTTCGGTGACATAATCTCTGTCGATGGAGATGGTCTCGCCGGTTTTGTCCGGGGCCGTGAACGAGATGTCGTCCAGCACCGTCTCCATGATGGTGGCGAGGCGGCGGGCGCCGATATTCTCGACGCCGGAGTTTACTTCCGCCGCGGCGTCGGCGAGCGCGTCGATCGCCTCCTCGGTGAAGTCCAGCGTCACCCCCTCCGTCGAGAGCAGCGCCGAATATTGCTTGATGAGGCTCGCCTCGGGCTCCGTGAGGATGCGCCGCAGGTCGTCGCGGGACAGGGCGTCGAGCTCCACACGGATCGGCAGGCGGCCCTGAAGCTCGGGCAACAGGTCCGAGGGTTTCGACAAATGAAAGGCGCCGGAGGCGACGAAGAGAATATGGTCGGTCTTAACCGGCCCGTGCTTGGTGGCGACGGTCGCCCCTTCGATAAGCGGCAGGAGATCGCGCTGCACGCCTTCCCGCGATATGTCGGCGGAGGCGCGATCCGAGGACCGGGCGATCTTGTCAATCTCATCGAGAAAGACAATCCCGTCATTCTGGACGAGATCCACCGCCTCGCGGCCAATGGCGTCCTCATCCATGAGCTGGTCGGCTTCCTCCGATAATAGGGGTTCATAAGCGTCGCGAATCTTGATGCGTTTCGTGGTCTTCGGGCCCTGAAACGCTTTGCCGAGCATGTCGGACAGATTGATCATGCCCATCTGCGCGCCGGGCATGCCCGGGACCTCGAACATCGGCGCACCGCTCTGATTTTCGCGCAGTTCAAGGTCCACTTCGCGATCATCGAGCTCGCCAGCGCGGAGCTTTTTTCGGAACGCCTCGCGGGTCGCCTCTCCGCCATGCTGGCCCACCAGGGCATCGAGCACCCGCTCTTCGGCGGCTTCCTGCGCGGCGGCCTTGACGTCTTCCCGCTTCTTGTCGCGCACCATGCCAATGGCGATTTCCACCAGGTCGCGAATGATGGAATCGACGTCGCGGCCCACATAACCGACTTCAGTGAATTTCGTCGCCTCGACCTTGAGGAACGGCGCGCCGGCCAGCTTGGCGAGGCGCCGGGATATCTCGGTCTTGCCGACGCCGGTGGGCCCGATCATCAAAATGTTCTTCGGCGTGATTTCGTCCTGCAACGCGCCGTCGACGCGGCGGCGGCGCCAGCGATTGCGCAGGGCAATGGCGACAGCGCGTTTGGCGGCTTTCTGGCCGACAATGAAGCGGTCCAGTTCGGATACGATCTCGCGGGGGGAATAATCAGTCATGCGTTACGGGGGCCTTAAAGAACATCGCCCTGACATAGGCCCCTCGCCGCAAATCGCAATGGCGGCGCGAGTTTTCCACAGAAAAAAGGCGCGCCTTCACGGCGCGCCATTATCCCCTCTTCGCGAAACCCCGGCGAAGAGCGATCAGACTTTTTTCTTGCGGCTCGCAAAGCAGAAGCCGGCAAGGCCCGCCATAAAGAGCGGCAGCGCAGCCGGCAGCGGCACGTCCGGAACTTCTTCGAACTTGATCGCTTTCAGTTTCCAGGATGGCGAGTACTTGTCGCATTTCTGGCCCCACATCGTTTGGCGGCAGTTATAGGCGTATTCGCTGGCGCCAATGCCAAAAAGCTTGCCGACGAGATTGAGGGACAGAAGGTCGACAAAGGCGATGGAGCTGTTCGGCATGCCGAGATTTTCGTAAATGCGCTCAAGAATGCCGTCATTATTGGTGTCTACGAAAAGATCGAACGTGTCGTAGGTGTCCACGTAAGAAAACAGCGCGCCCGTGAGCTGCACATTCGTATCGAAGCTGAGGATCGCCACTTCCGGATAATAACCGTCGATTGTGTGCTGGCCGTCATTGTCATTGTGACGGATGCCCGTGCCATAGCTGTAGGCGATGGGACGCGCGCCATACTGGCCGGGCGTGACCACCGCGTCGCCGGTCACGGGCGTGTCGGTGAAAAGGCCTGCGCTGAGCGTCATCGTGACGCCGTCATCTTCGTAGATCTGGGAGCTGCCGGTATTCGTCACCAGGTCGCTGCTGCCGGACGTGGTGTAGATCGACGTGGCGTGCGCAGCAGAAAAGCTAAGCGCCGCCGCGGCAGAAATGCCGATAATAGACTTCATGGGAGACCCCTATACGCAACAGTGGAATTCGGGATTATTCCCAACGCCTTATTTACCCAGCCGTCAATCATGTATCGTTGCGGGCCAACGCAACCGGCGGGTGCGAAATCTATGGTTAATTTCCACACGGATTAATGAGCGCCCCCGGCGCGTGTGTCCAGCGCGAATGAAAACAAGCATTTTGTCGGTAAACGGCGGACGCCAAAGCCGCAGCCTTACAGTTAACGTTATTCGCGGCGCAGAGGCTTTGCTGTATTATTTGGGGCCGGTGTTGTGAAAAAGATACTTAACGAAATAGGGCTGCGGAGGCGCTAGTCGGATATGGTTTCAAGCGTCAAAGAGTCGTTCGTGTAAACGCAAATCGAGGCCGCGATCGCCATTGCTTTTTTCACGATTTCATCCGCGGGAAGATCCGTTTCCTCGATCAGCGCCCGCGCCGCAGAGCGCGCGTAATCCCCGCCAGAGCCGATGCCGGTCACGCCGAATTGCGGTTCGAGAACATCTCCGGCGCCGGACAGCGTCAGCGTCACAGACTTGTCCGCAACGATCATCATCGCCTCAAGCCGTCTTAAATAACGGTCCGTTCGCCAGTCCTTGGCAAGTTCCACGCAGGCCCTCATGAGCTGGTCGGGATATTGTTCAAGTTTGCCTTCAAGGCGCTCCAAGAGCGTGAACGCGTCGGCGGTCGCGCCGGCAAATCCGGCAATCACCTTGCCGCCCGAGAGCCGTCGCACCTTTCGGGCGTCGCCTTTAACGACTGTCTGGCCGAGGCTGACCTGACCGTCCCCGCCCACGGCGACGGTTCCGCCCTTGCGGACCGCCAGAATGGTTGTTGCGTGCATTGACGTCTTGCTCATCACTTTGCCCTTAAACTCTTAAGCGGACTGGCTTTTCATGGACGGCGGCGGGTTTTTTTCCTAATGACTGGAGATCGACGCCGATATTGAGGGGTTCAATGCCACCCTCGCAAGACGGCGTCAAAGGAGGCGGACTCATGCGCGCGGCGACAGTTGAACGGAAAACACGGGAGACCGAGATTTTCGTTGCGCTCGAACTGGATGGTTCGGGCGACTACGACATTGAAACCGGCATCGGCTTTTTCGACCATATGCTCGAGGCCTTCGCCAAGCACTCCATGATCGATCTCAAAGTGCGCGCTGAAGGCGATCTCCATATCGACATGCATCACACCGTCGAAGATGTAGGCATTGTCATGGGCCAGGCGGCTGCGAAAGCGCTGGACGACTGCGCCGGCATCCGCCGCTTCGGGGCTTCATATATTCCCATGGATGAAACGCTATCCCGCGCGGCGATCGACATATCGAAGCGGCCTTATCTTGTGTGGCGGGTGAACTTTGCGCGCCCCAAGGTCGGCGACATGGACACAGAGCTTTTCAAAGAATGGTTTCACGCTTTCGCGATGAATGCGGGCCTCACCCTGCATGTGGAAAACCTGTATGGCGAGAACACTCACCACATCATTGAAAGCTGTTTCAAGGCTACGGCGCGCGCGTTCCGTCAGGCGCTGGAAATAGATCCGCGCAGCGATGGCGGCGCGCCTTCAACGAAAGGGTCGCTTTAAGGGCCCAAGCCTAGAAGAGATCTGGCCTAGAAGAGATAAAGCGCCAGCAGGACCGCAAAAACCGCCAGGATGCCCACGGTGGAAAACATCAGAATATAGCGGACATGGTCGCCTGTGTGGCCCTGACGGACCTCTTCCGTCGTCTTCTTTTCTGGAACGGGCGCAGCCGTTTCTTCTTCAGAAACGCGTAATGTGTCGTCTGTATTTTCGGCTTCTTCGGGTGTAGACGCCGTCTTTTCCGCGGGTGTCGGCTCGGGTTTATATCCAGTATTTTGTGACATCATACTGTAAAAACAGTCGCTTCTCCGAATTGTTCCCTCCCCTCCGCGCCTCGGTGCAGCTCAAATCCGTTGACGCTTTGGCCGCTTTCGGGTGACATCCGCCGCGGACTGGGAGGAAATCAGGCGCTCTCGTTGCGTAAAACCTGAAAAGGGTCCCAGAGCGCGATGCAACGAAGGAGCTGAAAATGCTTGTAAAATTGGGCTTGCCCGCCGCCGCAATGGCGGGCGCGATGCTGTCTGTCGCCCTGGCCGGCGAATGGGCAGACGCGTGTGTGGCGACGCTTGAGGCGGACGGGCGCGATTCGTCGGGCTGCGCCTGTCTCGAGGCTGAAATCGAGGCGAATGATCTTGCGGATGAATTCCTGGCGCTCGCCGAGATCGAAGATCCGGCGGAGCGGTACGATTCAGCATCGGCTGAAGCGCAGGCCGCGATGGATAAATGCACCCGCTAAAAGCTCTGAAAAAGACATGAAAGGAAACGTCTTATGAAAAAACTGATTATCGCTGCCGCCGCCTCCGGGCTCGCGCTCGCTTTCGCGCCAGCCATGGCCAGTGAACTTGAAGGTCATTGCGAAGCCTATGCGGCTGAGAATGGCAGCGACGCCTCCGGGTGCGCGTGCCTTGCCGAAACAGCAGACGCCGACGCAACGGCGGAGCTGATGTCCGTCGAAGGCCCGGAAGATATTGAATCCCTGAGCGACAATGCGAGGGGCGCTATCGAGGCCTGTTTCCCGGACGCTTAAAGCGCCGGCCGGCCGCCAATATCACAACCGCGCCTTTCGGGGCGCGGTTTTCTTTTGCGCCCTCCCCTTGCTCCAGCGCGCCGCGTGAGTACAAGCCTCGGCCATGGCTGAAACGCTGGCGATCATCGATTACGGCTCCGGCAATCTGCGCTCCGTCGAAAAAGCGGTGGAGCGGGCTGCGCGTGAGGCGGGCCTCGCCCGCCATGTCAGCGTCACCGATGAGCCGGACATCATCTGTAAGGCGGACCGCATCATCCTGCCCGGCGTCGGCGCCTTCGCCGCCTGCATGAGCGGTCTCGCCGCCCGGGACGGCGTCCTTGAGGCGATCGAGCATGTGGCTCTTGTGGAAGCCCGGCCGTTTCTTGGCATATGCGTCGGTATGCAGCTTCTCGCGTCGCGGGGGCTAGAGTTCGAGGGTTCCGACGGGCTCGGCTGGATTCCCGGGGAAGTCGTCCCTCTGCCACATTCCGAGGAATACCGCTCGCCCCATATGGGCTGGAACGAGGTGCGATTGACGGCGCCCCATCCGGTGTTCGAAGAGCTTGATGGCGAGGCCTTCTACTTCGCCCATTCCTTTCATTTCGCCCCAGAAAATGACGCCCATCTTTATGGCGTTACCCGCCACGCTGAAGATGTCGCGGCGCTGATCGGGCGGGACAATCTCTTGGGCGCGCAATTCCACCCGGAGAAGTCTCAAGCCGCGGGATTGGCCTTCCTCGGCCGCTTCCTTTCATGGTCGCCGTCATGACGCGGAAGCTGACCCTGTACCCCGCCATCGATCTCAAAGGCGGCGAGTGCGTGCGCCTCCTTCACGGCCGAATGGAGGATTCCACCGTCTATAATTCAGACCCAGCCTCGCAGGCCGCCGCCTTCGAGTCAGCAGGTTTCGATTGGGTCCATATTGTGGACCTGGACGGAGCGTTCGCTGGCGAGGCGGTAAATGGCGACGCGGTGGACGGGATTCTCAACCGCATCTCTCTGAAGGCCCAGCTCGGCGGCGGCGTCCGCAATATGGCGGCGGTGGAACGCTGGCTCGAGGCTGGTATGACCCGCGTGATCCTCGGTACGGCCGCGGTCAACGACCCGGATTTCGTTTCGCAGGCCTGTAAGCGCTATCCGGGCCGGATCGTCCTTGGCGTCGACGCGCGCGACGGTCGGGTGAAGACCGACGGTTGGGATGGCGATACCGAAACCAGCCCGGCGGATCTCGTGAGACGCTATGCAGATCAGGGCGTTGCGGCGGTCGTCTATACCGATATCAGCCGCGATGGCGCGCTTGCCGGCGTCAATGTAGAGGCGACGGCGGCCTTGGCCGATGTGGCGGCCATACCGGTGATTGCATCCGGCGGCGTTGCGTCCCTGGAGGACATAAAGTCTTTGAAAGCGGCTCACGCGAATATTGAGGGCGTCATTATCGGCCGCGCCCTTTATGACGGGCGTATTGATCCGGCGGCGGCGCTTGCGGCGGCCGGGTAGGGCCGTCATTGGTCAAGCGCCGCTGGGTCCGCTAAGTTGACCTTTGTTGCGTATAGTGGGGGCGAGCGCGGGTCATGACTGAGAGCCGCATCGAATTTGAGCTGAAATTCACCGGGGCGCCCGCCGATGTAGCGGCGCTGCCCGCCAGCGACTTCTTTGCGGCGGTGGCGCCCTCTGCCGGTGACGGTGGGGGCGGCGCATGGGAGCGTCTTTCCTCCAGCTATTACGACACGAATGACGGCGCGCTGGCGGCGAGGGGTTTCAGCTTGCGCCTTCGGGAGGAGGGCGCCGACTTCGTTCAGGCTGTGAAGACAAAAGGCGATAATGCCGCGAGCCGGATCGAACTAGAAACGCCTCTTAACCGTCATTCAGAGTTTCCGAAGACCACCGGAGATGAGGAGATCGACCGTCTGATCTCCGATTATGGAGACCGCCTTCTGCCGTTGGCGAAGACGACCGTGGACCGTTGGGCGGCGATCATCCGGTTCAAAGGCGCCGAAATCGAGCTCGCCGTCGATCTCGGATCGGCGGAAGCGCTGGACGGGGAGGGGCGCAGCTTTGCCGGGCCGCTCGCGGAAGTGGAGCTGGAGCTTCTTTCCGGCGAACCCGCCGCTGTGTTCGACTTCGCCCGGCTTCTTACCGCGAATGCGCCGCTTCGTCTTTCGACCGGGACGAAGCTTGACGAGGCGCTGGCTCAGCTTCCCGGCGCCGACCCCGTGGGGAAAGCGGCGCGCCTTGATCTCGATCCCGAAATGACTGCTGGCGAGGTGTTGGCGAGGCAGCTATCGGGCATCGCCGACCGCATCGCAGGTTTGCAGCGGGCGGTGATCGAGCTGAGAAAACCGGAAGGCGTGCATCAGATGCGGGTGGCGCTGCGCCGCCTGCGCGCAATCGAGCGGATCTACAGGCGCTATCTCCAGTCGGGTGAAATCGCCGAGCTCGCCGGACGGGCCAAGGCCATCGCCAGCGCGCTTGGTCCAGCACGGGACTGGGATGTCTTTCTTGAAGAAACCGTGCCGGCTGCGCTGGAGGCCGATTACGCCCCGCAGTCGTTGCGCGCGTTGAAGGCGCAGGCGGAACGACTGCGGGCCGAAGGCTGGGCGCAGGCTGTGAAAGTCATCTCTTCACCGGATTTCACGCGGTTTCTCATCGACCTTCTGGCAGCCGGTTCGCTTCAGCGCTGGCGCGGGGGGGCCAAGGCAAAGCTTGAGATGCCGGTTCGCGCATTTGCGCCTGTGGTGCTCGACCGGTTGTTGAAGAAGGCGTTCCGTGTGGGCGACGAGGTGAAAGGCTCCGCCGATCTCGCCGCTCGCCACCCTCTGCGCATCGCGCTTAAAAAACTGCGCTATCCGGTGCAGCTTTTCCGGGATTTGTATCCGAAGGACCGCCGCAAGCCCTATATGTCAGCCTTGTCGGAGCTTCAGGACGCCTTCGGCGCCGTTAATGACGCGGTGGTGGCGCAACATCTCGCTGACGAGGCCGGGAAAGGCGACGGCGAAGGCGCCATGCGCGCCGCAGGGTTCATCGCCGGTTATAAGGCGGCCGAGGCGCGCGAAGCGGCCAAAAAGATTGACGCAGCCTTTGCTGCGTTTGAAAAGATGACGCCCTTCTGGCGGGACGATTAGCGTTTTCAACGGAAAGCGCGTGAAAAAGATAAGCAATGCTCAAGATACGGATCATTCCCTGTCTCGACGTAAAAGACGGCCGCGTCGTCAAAGGCGTCAATTTCGTCAATCTGCGCGACGCCGGCGACCCGGCCGCGGCGGCGCAAGCTTATGATGCGGCTGGCGCCGATGAGCTTTGTTTCCTCGATATTTCCGCGAGCCATGAGGGCAGGGGGATCTTGCTCGACAAAGTCTCCACCGTGGCGGAGCGTTGTTTCATGCCGCTCACCGTGGGAGGCGGGGTCGCCTCTGTCGATGATTTCCGCCGGCTTTTGCTCGCCGGCGCCGACAAGGTGGCGATCAATACGGCGGCGGTGAAAGATCCAGCTCTTATCGGCGAAGCGGCGCACCGCTTTGGCGCCCAATGCGTCGTCGTCGCCATTGATGCAAAGCGCGTCGATGATCACTGGGAGATTTTCACCCATGGCGGCCGAAACGCAACCGGGATTGATGCCGTGGAGTTTGCCAAAGACGTCGTCAAACGTGGCGCGGGAGAAATTCTCTTGACCTCCATGGATCGGGACGGCGTCAAAAACGGTTATGACATTGCCTTGACGCGCGCGGTCGCTGAGGCGGTGGACGTTCCCGTGATCGCATCGGGCGGCGCCGGGGCCGTTGCCCATCTCGTTGAAGCGGCGACTGAAGGAAAAGCGTCGGCGGTGCTCGCCGCTTCCATTTTTCACTTCGGCGAGATTTCCATTACCGAGGCGAAAGCGGCTATGGCGGCGGCCGGTCTGCCCGTGCGAGCGGCTAAGGCGGCGTAAGGAGAGACCCATGTCCGGCGAAAACAATATCGGCTCGGTTTTGCAGCGGCTTGAGGCGACCATTGCCGCGCGCAAGGGCGCCGATGCAAATACCTCTTACACTGCCTCCCTTCTTTCCGGCGGGGCGCTAAAATGCGCCAAAAAATTCGGCGAGGAAGCGGTGGAAGCCGCGCTCGCGGCGGTCTCGGGTGATAAAAAACACCTGACGGCCGAGGCCGCGGATGTTCTCTATCACTTGCTTGTCATGCTGGCCGATCAGGGCGTCTCGCTCGACGAAGTCGCCGCAGCGCTCACCGCGCGAGAAGGAACGTCAGGGCACGAGGAAAAAGCCGCGCGCCCCAAGGCATGATCGTCGCTGCCTATTCGCCCGTGTCGACGCTTGAACCCGGATTATAGCGGGCTTCGGCGGCGCGCATCTGCTGTGTGCCGCGGTCGATCAGGGTTTCGGCGCGCTGTGATTTATCACGGCCTTCCGCCAGTTGGTCTTCGCCTTCCTGGATAAGCTCTTCACCGTTTGCGATCTGCTCGCGCCCCTTTTTCCATTTCTCCTGAATGGATTGAAGCGTGTCGATCTCCGACTTGAGTTGCGCCGGCGTGATGGCCAGTCCGAACCCTCTGACCGTTTCCCGATAGCGTTCCTTTTGAGTCGCCACCGCGGCCTCGCCGCTGGCGATCAGATTCTCGCCTTTGCGAATGTCTTTTCTGCCTTCGCGCTGAAGCTTATCCGCTTCCTTGGCGAGCTCGGAACCGTCTTCCTGCAATTCCTTGCCGTCGGACCAGCGCTCGGCGAGAACGCTTTCCTCGGCGCCTTCATCACCGACGGTTTCCGCAAAACTGCTTTCGCCATTGCTGGCGCAAGAGGCCGACAGAGCAAGACAGAGAGCCGCGCCAGACATCAATACTGTTTTATATAAGTCGCTATGCATGTTGCTCCTATGAATCTTCGCGTGATACATTCCAGAACACACATGATGCGCCCCTTGTTCGTCGCGGTTGGCGATATGACGCGGTCACCTTGCGCGAGATAAAAAAAGCCCCGGAAAACCGGGGCTTTTTCAAAGTTGATCTCCAACCCGCCGTCAGGCGCGTTTGCGCTTGCGGTTGAATAAACTCATGCTCGCCAAGCCGCCAAGGAAGAGCGGCAGCGCGGCAGGCAGCGGCACTTCGGAAGCGGCGCCGCCAACATTCCACGCAACCTCGCCAATGACGACGCAGCAACCGTTGCCGTAATTGCTGTTAATAACGATGCGCAAATAGCGCGCGGTCAGATCGGTAAGATCGAAAACATTCACAGGCTCCAAGCCGCTGACGCCAATAGGGTTGACAAAGTCGCCCATCAGGCTGGACACGGAAAAATCCGACACATCGGAGCCAAAAACTGAAAAACTCTGAATGGATGCGTTGTTGCCGGCGGCGCCGTTCCACAAAGCGAGCGTCGATACGAGCTGGGACGAGCCCAAATCAAAGTCCAAAATGTAAGGAAGGCCCTGAACGCCTGCGCTTAGCCAGGAACCGCCATCGCTCTCCTCCGTAGCGTGAGTAGGAGTGACCGCAATATAAGCGTCGAAGTCTGTAACGCCGTCGGTATAGCCGGCTGACAAGCCGGATTGATTTGAGATGTTTTCGACTTCGTAACCGGCGCCATAAACGCCGCCCGTATTGTTATAGACCGTGCCCGAAGTAATAACGCCGGCTGAAGCAGTGGTCGCGACGAAAGTCAGTGCAAGACTGATGATTGAGATGCCTATACGCATTTTGGATGCCCCCTTGCTAATTCTCTAAATACGTATGACACGACAAAAACATTCTGCAAGCAGAATGTTGCGGCGCCGTCGCAGCTCTGAGTTGTGTGGCGGCTTCAAAAAAAAGCCCCGGAAAACCGGGGCTTTTTGCTGTTTTGCTGAGCGGATCACCAGCCGCAGGAGCGGCCTTCATTTTGTTCCTGAAGCCAGTCGAGAAGCGGCTGGAAATAGGCGACCATGGCCGAGCCGTCCATTTCTCGGCTGCCCGTGAAGGCGGCCAAAGCTTCAGGCCAAGGTTCGGAGGCGCCCATTTCGAGCATGGCGTTAAAGCGTGCGCCAACGGCTTTCGATCCGTAGACGGAGCAGCGGTGGAGGGGCCCCTCCCAGCCGGCGATTTCGCAAGCCGCCTGATGGAACTGGAACTGCAGGATGCGGGCGAGAAAGTAACGCTCGTAAGAAACATTGCCCGGGATGTGATATTTTCCACCCGGATCGAAATACTGGCTGCCGCGCTCCACGGGCGGGCGGATGCCCTGATATTCCTCGCGCAGTTTCCACCAGCCTTCATTGTAGGTTTCCGGCGTCAGCTCGCCGGAGAACACCTGCCAACGCCATTTATCCATGAGGAGGCCGAAGGGCAGAAACGCCACGCCCTCGAGCGCCTCGTTCATGAGCAGGCCGAGATCTTTCGAGGCGTCCGGAACCTCGTCGATCAGATCGATTTCCTTGAGGTACTCCGGCGTGATGGAGAGCGAAATCATGTCGCCGATGGCTTCGTGAAAGCCGCCATTGGCGCCGGTCTGGAACAGGACCGATTTGTCCTGATAGGCGCGCTGATAATAATTGTGCCCAAGCTCGTGATGAACCGTGCGGAAATCGTCGGCGTTCACCTGGGTACACATCTTGATGCGGATGTCGTCATGCCAGTCGAGATTCCAGGCGGAAGCGTGACACGCGACTTCGCGGTCCTCGGGCTTGGTGATCATGGAGCGCTCCCAGAAGGTTTCGGGGAGCGGCTCGAACCCGAGCGAGGAGAAGAAGCCCTCGCCGGTTTCGACGATCTTTTTGGCGTCATAGCCCTTGGAGACAAGCTGTTCGGTGAGGTCGTAGGACGGCGAGGCGCCTTCGGGCGCGGCGAGATCGTTCAGATTGCCCCAGGTCTGCGCCCACATATTGCCGAGAAGGTCGGCGCGGATCGGTTGATCCAGCGGCACGACATCATCGCCATACTCTTCGTTCAATTCGGCGCGCACATAGCAGTGAAGCTCGTCATAAAGCGGCTTCACCTGGCCCCAGAGGCGGTCCATTTCCGCGGCGAATTCGTCCGGGTCCATGTCATAGCGCGAGCGCCACATGGCGCCGGCGTCGGCGTAACCGAGCTCGCGCGCGCCATCATTGGCGAGCGTCACCATCTTGGCGTAGTCGGATTTAATGGTGTTGCCGTCATCGTCGCCGGCGACCGGCACTTCTCGCCATTTCGTCCAGATTTCCTGAAGCTTCGCCGGGTCGCGGATCTCGCCCATCATCACTTCTAGCTCTGAGCGCGGGACCTGTTTGCCGTCGAGTTCGATCTTGCCGGTCTCGTAGGCCGCGCCCATGCGGGTGTTGATTTCGGCGAGCTCGGCGGCCGCGCCCGGCCGCGCCGGCGCCGGCAGGTTGACGCCCAGCTTGATCGCCTCAAGTTTGCGGCGCATCTCTTCGGGGAGCTCAAGATCGTTGAAGCGCTTGGCTTCATTGGCGAATTCGACGCCTTTTTCGGTGAATTCCGTGTCGACCTTGGTGATGAGCCAGTTGGTGTCGTAATTGATATAGGTCGCCTGAACCCAAGCGATGCGGCTGTAATATTCGCCGAAGTCGCGGGTCCATTGCTCCACCTCTTTGATGAAGTCGGCGGTGTCCGCTTGCGTCGGCGCCGCATCTTCCGCCTCCGCTTCTTGCATCTCGCTGGCGGGCGCCGATGTGGGCGTCTCCGTGTCCGCAGCATCCCGGTCGCAGGCGGCGCTAAGCGCCAGAACGGAAACGGCGGCGAGCGCGCCGAAAGGGCGCGCGATATGTCTGTATTTCATGAAAACTCCCTCAGGACATTTTGGTTGCCGTCATCATAGCGGGGCGGCCTGAGGGAAGCAAAACGCCCTGTCGCAAAATCGGCATCAGACCTTTTCGGCGACCCGGATGGCGGCGCGGCACCCCAGGCGGATTGCGGCGGACAAGAGCCGATAGCCGGGCGCCTCGCGCGCGCCCTCGTCTTCGGCCGTGTTTTTGTGTTCAAGCTCGTCTTCGCGGAACTGGCGCACGGTTTTCTTCAATTCCGGCTCCGTCTCGCCAAGCTCCTCGATCTGTTCGGCGTAATGTTTCTCGATCACGTCCTCGACCGCCTCGGTGCAAGCCATGGCGGCTTTCTCGCCCATCAACGCCGTCGCCGCGCCGAGCCCGAACCCGGCGGCGTTCCAGAAAGGCGAGAGCAAGGTGGGGCGCACTTTGCGCTCGGCGAGCAGCCGGTCGAATGTCTCAAGGTGATGGGCTTCGCCCGCTTCCATCTCTTTCAGCAAGCCCGCTATGCGGGCTTTGTGGGGCAGGCGGTCAAAGACGGCCCGCTGGCCGCGATAGATGGCGACGGCGCCATATTCGCCCGCATGATCGACGCGCAGCATGTCGCCAATGCGCGCCGCTCTTGGTCCTGGTTTTTGGGGCAGGGGTTTTTTGAGAGCGGTTTTCGAATGCGTGCTCATGCGGAGGCCGTCCTGCGCCCATGGCGCGTGTTTCGTGTTTCCGACAGCGCAGCGAAGAGCGTGAGGGCGAACAGCCCGGCCGAGGCGAGCAGATTGTAGCCCGCCATGGAAACGCCGAGAAAACGCCACTGCACATCTTCACAGGAGGGGGCGTCGGTCTTTTCCGTCAGGGATTGTCCCAGATTGTTGATGTCGATGTCCCCAAGTCCGCCGCCGCCGGAACAGATCGCCGGCCCCGGCCAATACCCATATTCAACGCCCGTATGATAAAAAGCGAGACCGGCGCTGACGGCGTAAACAAGCGCGACGGCGCCGACCGCAGCCGTCGCTGCAAGCTTCGATTTGAAAAGACGCAAGGCTGCAAGCCCGGCTATAGAAAGGCCGAGCGCCGTCCAATGCGCCTCCCGCTGATCAAGACACAGAACGCAGGGGACCAGACCGCCGACCTTTTCGAATAGATGGGCGCCCGCCAGCATGGCGCCGCTCGCGGCCAGTGAGAGGCCGAGCGCGCGCTCTGTCAAAGAGAGGCTTTGCACAAAACCGGTCATGCCAGACATATAGCGTTTATGCGCCCCCGACGCCTCTGGCGGATCGTCACATGTTGCGGAGCGGATCTTAGCCGCGCGACAAAAGCCACGCTTTAACAAGGCTCAAGGTTTCAGCGCCGACGAAGATCAGGAGAAACACCCAGATAAAACCGATCAGCAAGCCGCCGATCACCAGCAGGCCGTCGCGCTCAATGAGGCCTAGCGCGATGATGGCGACGCCGATGCCCGGAATGGTGTTGGTGAGAGGGAAGGGCGTCAGAATCGAAGCGATGGGGATCAGCATCAGCCCGCCAATAATGCGCAAAGCGAGATGGCTGGTGACCGGCGGCAAGCGGGGTGAGGCGATGCGTTCGATCCAGCCGACATATTTTTCCGCGCGCGCAAGCACATTTGAAAAAGCCGGTATGGCGAAGCGACGGTCGTGAAGTTTTTTGGGCAGCCACGGATGGCGCCCGCCGATCGCCATCTGCCCGGCCAAAAACAGCATGGGCAGGGCGACGATCTGGGGCAGCACATAGATAAAAGGCAGGCAGCATGGCAAGGCGAGGAGAAGCAGAAGAAATCCGAAGGCGCGCTCATCGAGCCGGTCGACCACATCGCCCAACGCCGCCGTAGGGGCGGCTGCGGCCGCTTCGTTCCCGCCCGAATTTTCCGGCGCCGCGCGTTTCAGATCGTCGAGAATATCGTGAAGCACGCGGGTCGCGCCGCGCATTGGTTTTGTCGTTTCAGCGTTTGCGGTCATGGAGGGCCGGGCTCAAGCTTGCGCCGTCATGTAGGCGATTTGCATGAGGCTACATAGCCCTGTTTAACAAATCTTTCCGCCCTGCTTGACCGGCATAGTTCGCCGCCTAATATGCCGCCCTCACGTCGCCCATGATCGATGCCCCTCTGGCGGAACTGGTAGACGCGCTGGATTCAAAATCCAGTTCCTTCGGGAGTGCCGGTTCGATTCCGGCGGGGGGCACCATTCGCAGGCGGTTCGCCGAAGGCGAAAATTTTGATCCAGTGAATCAAAATTAGACGGAGAATGCCCCGGCAGGGGCGTGGAACCGTTCGCGAGGCAAACGCAGTCCGGCGAGATCATCAGGGTTTCTGCCTTGCCGGAACCAGCGATCTTGTCTGTCTAACTCTTTTTCACGAATAGCGATTTCAGCTTCATGGCGCCAATGCCCTCAATCCGGCAGTCGATATCGTGATCGCCGCCGACCAGACGAATGTTCTTCACTTTCGTGCCGACTTTCACGACCTTCGAAGCGCCTTTGATCTTCAGGTCCTTGATGACGGTGACGGTGTCGCCGTCAACCAGCGGGGCGCCATTGGCGTCGACGATCCTGGCTGCTTCTGCTTCGTTCTCTTCCGCGGCCGCGCCGGGAGCCCACTCATGGGCGCATTCGGGACAGACCAGCATGCTTGCGTCTTCATAGGTCAGGGTCGAGCCGCATTGCGGGCAGGGTGGAAGATCGCTCATGTTTTATCCTTGCCGGAGACGGTGGGAAATGAAAAGCCCCGCCGAAGCGGGGCCATTCCGTGTTCTTTATGAAGCGGGGCCGTTAACAGCGGCCTTTGCGACGATCCTTTTTCGAGCAGCGGTCGCCCGCATTGTTGTCGATCGTGTTGTTGGTGATCTTCGGCTCAAGTCCTTCGCGCAGAAAGATGGAGAGACCGCCATTGCCGATGATTTCATTGTCTTCAATCACGCCGTTGACGCCGAATGGAATGGCGACGCCGTCGCGGCTGTTCTTGGCGATCTCGTTATAGCGCACCAAAGAGAGTTTGGCGTATTTGTCGAGAATAACGCCGGAGCCCTTGTTGTTGCGGATCTTGTTGCCGATCAGGCTCGTCGATCCGTAGCCGGAGGATTTGACGCCGGATTCGAGATTGTCGAAAATCTCATTGCCCGCGATCACAACATCGGCGCGGGCGCCGTTGGCGATGTCGACGCCGACCTTGTTCTGCAGGATCTTGTTGTCGATGATGAAGCTTTGCGACAGGGAGTGCTGCTGTGCGACGTAAACGCCCTCGGAGCCGGCGGAGATGCGGTTTTTCTCCAGCATCACCGTGCCGCCATTGATGCGCACGGCGGGACGCACGCCAGAGCCCAGAACGTCGCTTTCCTTCAGGGTGAAAACGCCCTGCTGCACGTCGATGCAGGCGTCGGCGCCGGAATTGATTTTCGCCGCAAAATGCACATTGGCGACCACCGCATGGGCGGTGCCCTCTTTCGGCGTAAATTTCAGGCATGGCGCATTCATCGGCGCCGAAATTTCAACGCCGGAGCCTGGGCCGCGATCGCCCTGGATGAACACCGATTTATCGAGTGAAATGGATTCGTTATAGACGCCGTGCATGACGTAAACGACGCCGCCTTCGGCGACATCGTCAATCGCCGAGGAGATCGTCTTGTAGGGACCCGGTCCGTTGGCGTCGACGATAATCTGCATCGGGCCTTTTTTGCCGCCTTTGCCGGTGGAGCCGCTCGAGCCTTGCGATCCGGCGCCGGGCTCGCGGATGGGAAAACCGCCCAGCGACTGCGCATGCGCGCTCGTCGCGATCAGGCTTCCCGCGATGAGGCCGGCGGCCAGGGTTTTTCCGAGGACCGGGGCGAATTGGGACAGTGTCACGTGTTTCATCTCAAAACCCCCTTACTGAACGTCACGTGTTGATTCGAAGCTTAGGCGGCGCAATGCGTCATTGGCCGGCCGGTAGCCGAGCGCCGAGGCGCGCGCAAAGTGGAAAGCGGATTTACGCTCATCCGGCGAAACCTCGTTAAGGCCTGTGGTGCCGTCGCGATAAACGACGCCGAGGGCGAAATGGGCAATGGCGAGATTCTGCTCCGCGGCGTCGGCAAGCCACTTCACAGCCTGCTGACCATCCTGCTCAACGCCGATCCCGCGCACATGCATGATGCCATAGACATATTGAGACATCGGATGTTTCGCCTTCGCCGCGTCGGCGAAGAGGTCGACCGTCTGGCGCGGCGTCAGAACGCCGGTCACGACCGACTGCTTTTCATCCTCGGTCATGTCGTAGTCGCGGGCGACCTGTGAATATTGAAAGCGGCGAATGGCGTCGCGGGTCGACGGCCCGAGCTTGTTGTCAACGACACCGGCGCGGAAGCCGAGAGCGTTGAGCGCGCGTTGCACAAGTTCCACGTCGATATCTGAAACCGCTTCAAGCGCGTCGGCCATGCGGATTTCTTCGAGCTCTTTCTTGAGGCGCTCGAGCTCTTCCTGCTGGCGGGTCTTGCCCGTGTGTTCCGGCGGCAGCGGCGGCTGCCAGTCGACCACGGCTTCCTTGGCGGTTTTAACTTCCTTGGAGGTCATCAAGGGCTCAAGGAATTCATAAGCCGCGCTCGCCTCGCCGACGCCGCGCTCTTTCGCCAGCGCGTACATCTGCAGGGCTTTGGTGTTGCTTTTTTCGACGCCGGCGCCTTTCTGATACATCTCGCCGAGGCGGTAAATGTCATAGGCGCTGCCGGCTTCGAATGTCTGCGCAACGAGTTTTTCCGCTTTGCTCACGTCCGAAGAGCTCATGCGGAAGCGAATGTCGGTGAGGCGCGATTCAGCGAGGATCTGTGCGTTTACTTCGTCGGCAGTGGGAAGTTGGTATGCGGAGAAGTCGTGATAGGCGGCAAGCGTGTACCAGAGCAGAGCCTGGACATTGTCCACGGGGATCTCTTCAAGCGGCGCCGCGGCGCTGCGCGCGGCCTCCAGGGGCTTGCCGGAATAAACATCGCCAAGAATTTTCTTGGACCGAATATCGCCGGCGAAAGCAAAGCGCCGCCAAATGTCCAGCGCCTGCGAATACTGGCCGTTCTTGTATGCCTCAAGGCCCGCCTCATAAGTGGCGTGAGCCGGACTGACCGCAGCCAGCGCCAGCATGGACGCCGCCGCCATCCCGCCGATCAAACGGCGCGCTTTTCCAAACAGCATTTTTGGATCTCTCTTCATATCCCCGCTTCCCCTCACAGACCCCTGGCCCAACCGGCCGGCGCTTCACACGACCGCCGCCAAGACCCGCATTAAAGCACGGCCCGGCGCGTCTCTCCACATTAACCTTTACCATTCATGAAAGCAAAAGGGCGCCCCCGGACCCGTCAGGGTGGCGGGCAGGGGCCGGATTCAGGCCTGATTTGGCCCGCGCGTGACCAGAAAGACGCAAACCGGCCGTCCGGCCTCTTCCTCATCAGGCTGGCGGCGGGCCTCATGGCCCGCTTCGCGGCAGAAATGGGGAATATCGACGGCCGCCACCGGATCGTCGGCCCGGACGGTCAGGCTCTGGCCCGGCGTCATTTTCCGAAGCGCGGCCTCCATGCGGATCACCGGCAGGGGGCATCGATAGCCGGTAACGTCAAGACACATCCCGTCGCTCAAAGCGGAAACTCCTGAAAAGACCAGAAAAAACAGAAGCCTAGAATGGCTCAGCCGGAGCGCTTCAGCAAGGCGCGAAGATGCAAAAGAAAAGGGCCCCGCGCTTCCCGGCGCGGAGCCCTCTTCAAATCGTCCAGCCGCGATCAGTTTGTGGCGAGCTGCAGCTCTATGCCCACGATCCGGCCTTTTTGAAGCGGCGCGAAGCTGCCGCCGCCAAGAGAGCCTGGAAGCTGAGTGTCGCCGCCAAACTGGACCTCGTTCAAGAGGTTTTTGCCGTAAAGCGAGATGGTCGCCCGGTTGTCGAATGTGGTGAGGCTGATGCTCGCATCGATGGCGTCATACTCGTTGAGCGTGCCGAGATTGTTGTCCGTATAGAAAGACGCATCCCGGTGGAAATAGCGCGCCCTAGCGTCCAGAGAGCCCATCTCGCCAAGATCCCAAGAGTAGATAAAGCCTGCGCCATAGGTCCATGGGGCAAGGCGCGGGATCTCCAGATTGAGATCGGCGTCATCGACCACCCCCGGGCTCACCGCCGGCGCGCCGATGTCGAACAGAAGCTCGTCATAACTGCCTTGGGTGCGTCCGAGCGATCCCTGGAAGAGGAAGTTGTCCGTGAAGGCGATCTGTGTCTCGATTTCAAAACCCCAGATCGTCGCATCGGCGGTGTTGGTGATGACCTGAACGACGCCGGCGAGCGGGTCAGAGAGGTTGAGCTCGCGCTGCATGTCCGAGATGTCGTTATAGAAGAAAGAGGCGTTTACGACCGCTTTTCCATCGGCGGGCTGAGCCTTGAAGCCGATCTCATAAGCGTCGACCGTTTCTTCATCGAACGGGCCCGGCAGGAACATGGGATCGAAAGCCGGGTTCGGAACGACCGCCGGCGGCGGCGCGGGATTGGCCACGAAGGGCAGGGACGCCGCCGATGTGTTCCGGAAGTTATAACCGCCGGAGCGCACGCCCTGGGTGAAATGCCCATAGACGTTCAGGTCTTCGCGAGGGCGCCATTCAAAGCCGACTTTGGCCGTAAAGTTTTTCCAGCTATCTTCGTCGACGAAATCTTCAGAACAGTCGCCCGGAATGCGCACGTCGCAGAACGGGAAGGCCCTGTTGGCGAGAAGGTTGGAAACCACCACTTCCTTTTTCTCATAGGTCCAGCGACCGCCAAGGATCAGCGTGAATTGTTCATTCAGGTCGATATCCGCCTGCCCGAAAGCAGCATAGGTGACCTGATCCTGCACGCCGCCGCCGCTGAAATAGGGTGAGCCTGAACTGATGACCGCAAGCGGGATTTCCCGTTGTTCATTGTACAGAAGGTCCTGCGTGAACCAGTAGCCGCCGACCGTCAGGTCGATCCGGTCAAAAAACCGGCCCGCATAGCGCAACTCGTTCGAAAGCTGGTCCTGGTCGGTGGTTGAATTGGCGTGGAACAGGAACAAAGGCGTTGCGTCGATATCGCTGCGCGTTTCGCTTTCGCCCTGACGCCAGCCGAAAATGTTGGTGATGACGCCGTCCCCGAAAGGCACGTTCCAATTGACCTCTGCCGTCACGGCGTCACGCTTGGTGTCGTAAAATCCCGGCTCGTCGATGGAGAAATCGAAGCTGTCGCGGGAGGCGCTGAAAAACGGGTTTGTCACGCCGGCGCCGTTGGTGTGGTTCTGCCCGGCCGGCCCGTCGCCATTGCTGTCGAAATGCTCGTAGCGAAGCAGCAACTCGAAATCGTCGGTCGGCGTGAAGGAGATGGACGGGCGCACCATCCAGGTCTCGGCCGCGCCGAAATCCTCGAATTCATTGGGACCGGACGTCGCGACCAACGGCGCCGCCGCGCCGAAAGCGCCGGCGGCAATGAGATTGGGAACCGGGCCGCCGAGATAGCGGCGGAAATACCCCTCGTCCTTGTTGTAATAGACGGAGACGCGGGCCTTTAGCACATCCTCGATAATCGGGCCGCCAACGCCGGCCATGGCGTAAAAGTTCGGGCCGCCGCTGTTGAGGCCGCTTTCTGCGGCGCCTTTGAACGAGGCTTCGAATTCGTCACTTGGCTTTTTGGAATTGAGCAGCACGGCGCCGCCGGTGACGTTGCGGCCGAAGAGAATGCCCTGCGGTCCGCGCAGCACTTCGATCGATTCAAGATCGAAGATGTCCAGCACGACGCCGCCATTGATGCCGAGGTAAACGCCGTCGACGAAAACGCCCACGGTCGGATCGATGGACGGGATGGATGAGTTGATTCCAAGTCCTCGGATGGAGAAGTTCGCAACGCCGCGCGTCGTTCCCACATCGTCGAAAGACACGTTCGGAATGGAATAGGAAAGGCTTTGCAGATCGCGGACCTTCAGCGCGTCGATCTGGTCTTCGCCATAGGCCGTAATGGCGAGCGGCACATCCTGCACATCTTCGGCGTTGGCCTTTTTGGTGCCGGTCACGAGGATCGTGTCGCGTAATGTTTCGACGGATGTTTGAGCGGATGCGGCGGACGCTGCGGCCATGCTGGCGGCGAGCGCAAGTGCTGACGTTCTGGCGGCTAGGCCAAGTTTCATGGTTTCCTCCCTGATAGCGTTGCGCCGGTTTTCCGGCGTCATGCTTAAAGCGGGAGAACGGGCCCTGATCCTGTTGCTCCCGGCGCCACCCTAACGCGGAAGGGGCCCCGGAAACAGGAGTTCATGCAGTGGATGTGAGGATCGGCGCGGCTGTTGCTATAATTCAACACAACGCTCGCACATGCAAAAGGGATGCGCCGTGAAACGCATCCCTTTTGGCGGATGGTTATGTTCTCCTAGGAGCGGAAGCGATCAAGCACCTCGTTGATGGAGAAGGGAAAGACGATCGTGTTGGTGCGGTCGCCGGCGATGTCCTGCAGGGAGTTGAGATAACGTAACTGCATCGCCCCCGGAGATTCGGCGAGCACCTGTGCGGCTTCGGTGAGCTTGGCGGCGGCTTGATATTCGCCTTCGGCGAGAATGACCTTGGAGCGCCGTTCCCGCTCGGCCTCGGCCTGGCGCGCAATCGCCCGGATCATCGACTGATCGACGTCCACATGCTTGATCTCCACATTGGAAACCTTGATGCCCCAGGCTTCTGTCTGGGTGTCGAGGATCTCCTGAATATCCTTGTTGAGCTTGTCGCGTTCCTGCAGCATCTCGTCGAGATCGTGCTTGCCGAGGACCGAACGAAGGGTCGTCTGGGCGAGCTGGCTCGTCGCGGCCATATAGTTTTCCACCTGAACCACGGCGCGCACGGCGTCGACAACGCGATAGTAGATGACGGCGTTCACCTTCACCGAAACGTTATCACGGGAGATAACGTCCTGGGTCGGAACGTCGTGGACGAGCGTGCGCATATCCACCTTGCGGATGGTCTGGATGACCGGAACGAGGAGGATGAGGCCGGGCCCGGCGGCTTTGCGGCCGACGCGGCCAAGGGTGAAGATCACGCCGCGCTCATACTCCTTCAGGATTTTGATGATGCTGGTGATGATGACGAATGCAAACGCCAGCAACGGGATCAGCAAGCCTATTCCGCCCATGGGGCCTCTCCTTGTATCTGCTATCTATTTCCGGCGCATCTTGCGCCTCTTGTTGCGCTAGCGCGCATCTTTTTTGACTTTCAGCAACAATCCGTCGACGGAAAGAATGGCGACCGGATCGCCGGGTGTGAGAGCGTCTTTCGATGTTGCGCGCCACAGCTCCCCGCCGGCGGACACATATCCCTGTCCGTCAGCCCATTCCACCACCTTTGCGTGCTGAACATTCATGGCGTCGCCAACCCGGAAGGGCGTTTTCCAGCGCATGAAGAAAAGCCCGTAAAGTTTCGCGGCGGCGACGGCGGCGAGGCCGGCGACGAACATGATGATGAAGAATGTCACCGGATCGTCGGGAAGCCCCGTGACCTCGATCATCCGCTTACGCCTCTTTCGGCTGTATCGCCCCTAACAGGCCGGCAGCCTTGGCCTGTTTGACGACGAGGACAAGGCCGTCCACTTCGATTACGCGCACTTTGTCGCCGGGGGCGAGGGGTTTGTCCGCGCGCGCCCGCCAACGCTCGCCTTCGACAATGACCCAGCCGTCCTTGCCGTCCCACTCGTCGACGACGCCTTCGCGCTTGCGAATGGCTTCAGAGCCGATCAGGGGGCCGTGGCTGCGCGAGCCGACAATGGCGAAAAGAATGAGGCCGAGAAACGCCCCGGCGATGGCGAGGATCGTCCCGATGACGCTTCCCGAGACCCGGAAGCCTTCGGGGAAAACGACAAACAGACCGAAGCCGAAGACGGCGAGCCCTGCAAGCCCCACAAGCCCAAGCGTCGGGGTGTAGGCTTCGATGATGATCATGACGGCGCCGACCCCCATCAGCGCCAGGCCGAGCCAGTTAAAGGGCAGGACCTGAAAGGCGTAGAAGCCGAGAATGAGGCAGAGAACGCCAACGACGCCCGGAAAGATAGAGCCCGGATTCCACATTTCTATGATGATGCCGGTGGTCGCCAGCGACATCAGGATCACCGCCACATTGGGGTCGGCGACGAAATTGAGAATGCGTTCAATGAGGCTCGGCTCGATGCGTTCGAGCCGCACATCTTCGGTGTTCAGTGTTTTCTCGCCAGAGGCGACCTGAACCGTGCGGCCGTTCATCTGGGTCAGGAGATCGTCGATATCCGTGGCGATGATGTCGACGACGCCGAGTTCCAGCGCCCGGTTGGCCGTGACGGAGGCGGCGTCGCGCACAGCGCTTTCCGCCCAGTCGGCGTTGCGCCCGCGTTCCTCCGCAAGGGCGCGGATATAGGCGACGGCGTCATTGATGGCTTTCGAGCGCAGCGCATCGTCATTGGAAAGGGTGCGCGGATTTTCGCTTGCGGGCTCGGGCGCGGCTTCGCTGGTTTCTTCCGGTTCTTCGGCGTCGGCGCCGCCTTCGCTTTCATCGGGGCTGGTGGTTTCGTCGGTGTTGTCCAGCGGGTTTTCTTCCAGCGGATCGTCCCTCGACGGCGCGCCGCCAAGCTCCACCGGGGTCGCCGCGCCCGTATTCGTGGCGGGCGCCATGGCGGAGACATGAGCCGAATACATGATGTAGAGCCCGGCGCTTGCCGAGCGCGCGCCCTGCGGCGAGACGTAAGTCGCCACCGGCGTGTCGGAAGCGAGGATCGCCTTGATGATGGTCTTCATGGAATCCATCAGGCCGCCGGGCGTGTCGATTTCGATGATGACGATTTCGCGGCCCGCATTGGAGGCGGCCATGATCTCGCGTTCGAGATATTGCGCGGCGGGCGGGGTTACCGCCCCATTAAGCGTGAGGATGACGCCGCTGCGCCCCGATGTTTCCGCCGGCTGGGCGAGGGCGCTGAGGCCAAGCATCGCCGCTGCAAGAAGGAAAAGTCCGGAAAACCCCCAAAGTCTCATTTGTCGCGTCATCTCGCCCTCGCCCCTGACGTGCAGACATAAATGTAAGCTCGCGCGGGAGAGATTCAACGGAAAAGAACTTTTCTCGCTGTTTCAGAACGATACGCCAAAATGGAAGGGGCGCGCCTAGTACGCCGCGATTTCCACCTCGTAGCCTTCCTTGCGGAGATTTTCGATGATGCGGTTGAGGTGATCCTGGCCTTGCGTGTCGATAGTGACGTCCATGCAGGTCATCTTGGCGGGCAGGTCCGAATAGGTGCGGTGGTGGCCCACATCGATGACATTGCCGTCCTGGCTGGCGATGATCGTTGCTACACGGACGAGTTGGCCTGGCATGTCGAGAAGCTGCACCCTGAGGCGGGCAAGCCGGCCCGAGCGGGCGAGATCGCGCATGATGATCATGGACAAAAGCCGCGCATCGATATTGCCGCCGCACAGAACGAGGCCAACCGTCTTGCCGCGGAACCGTTCAGGATCGGCGAGGATGGCGGCGAGGCCGGCTGCGCCGGCGCCCTCGACGAGAAGTTTCTGTTCCATCATCAGCATGGAAAGAGCGCGCTCCAGAATGCGTTCGTCGACAAGCACGATATCGTCGACTTTGTCGCGCACGATTTGCCGCGTCAGGGCGCCGGCTTCCTTCACCGCGATGCCTTCGGCGAGGGTGTTGCCGCCGGTCTCGCGCTTGCCGCCGTCAATGGCGTTGGCCATGGAGGGAAAAAGTCCCGCCTGCACGCCGATAATCTCGGTTTTCGGCGACAGATCCCTGATGGCGAGCGCCATGCCGGCGATCAGCCCGCCCCCGCCGATGGGCACGATCATGGCGTCGAATTTCGGCCCGTCCTCGATCATTTCCAGCGCCACCGTTCCTTGCCCGGCGATGACGTCGGCGTCGTCGAAGGGGTGAACGAAAACGAGATCCCGCTCCTGTTGGATCTTTGCGGCGGCGGCTTTCGCCTCGTCAAAATCATGTCCGGTCAGAACGACTTCGGCGCCGAGTTCGCGGGTCTGGCGGACTTTCACATCGGGGGTCGTCACCGGCATGACAATGACGGCGGGGATGCCGAGCGCCGACGCGTTGCGGGCGAGCCCCTGGGCGTGATTGCCGGCGGAGGCCGCAATGACGCCGCGTTTCTTGTCGGCGTCCGAAAGCAACATCAGCTTGTTCAGCGCGCCGCGCTCCTTAAAGGCGCCGGTATATTGAAGATTCTCAAGCTTCAAATAGATGTCGGCGCCAGTGATCGCCGAGAGTTTGCGCGCATGGACCAGCGGCGTGCGCTTAATCCGGCCTGCGATCCGTTCGGCGGCGGCGCGAACATCTTCAGCGGCGGGCAGGCGTGCGGGGTCCATGGTCGATTCTCTGTGTCTACGTGTTAGAGGTGGGGCGGGCGCGATATTTCGCGACCGCAGCAAGCGCCGACTTTTGGCGCAAAAGGTCAAGAAGGTCCATATTTGCAGTGGAAAATTATAAGCCAGACCCCGTTTTTGAGAGCTTAGGGCGCGAAAAGGGCGCGCCCTTCTACGATCCGGTGACGGCGGCGGCCTTCCCGGAACATCATGTCCGGTACCGGAACCAGCGTTGGGCGGAGAAGGTGGGCCTCGGCGGGCTCACGGAGGCGGAATGGATTGCGCATTTCGGGCGGTTCGAGCCCTTGCCGGACAATCTCTCCGCGCCGGTCGCCATCCGCTATCACGGCCATCAGTTCCGCACTTATAATCCCGATATCGGCGACGGACGCGGGTTTTTGTTCGCCCAATTGCGCGACGACCGGAACCGGCTCCTGGATCTCGGCACCAAGGGCTCCGGCAAGACGCCTTATTCGCGTTTCGGCGACGGGCGGCTGACCCTTAAGGGCGGCGTGCGCGAAGTCCTGGCGACGGAAATGCTAGAAGCCCTTGGCGTCTATACCTCGAAAACCTTCAGCCTCATCGAGACCGGCGAACAGCTTTACCGCGAGGACGAACCCTCGCCGACACGGTCCGCAGTGATGGTGCGGCTGTCGCATTCCCATGTGCGGTTCGGCGCCTTTCAGCGGCTCGCCTATGAAAAGAACGATGAGGCGATCGCCGCGCTGGTCGATTATTGCATCGCGCAGTTTTACCCGGCGCTAAACAGCAAATCGGGTGAAGCGCGCGTCGCCGCTTTCTTTGGAAAAGTCGTTCAGCATACGGCGCAACTGGTGGCGCAGTGGATGGCGGCCGGGTTCGTCCATGGCGTCCTCAATACCGACAATATGAATGTGACGGGGGAGAGTTTCGACTATGGCCCGTGGCGTTTTGCGCCGGTGGCGGACCCCTCTTTCACCGCCGCTTATTTCGACCAGACGGGGCTTTACGCCTTTGGTCGGCAGGCGGAGGCGGGGGCATGGAATCTAGCCCAGCTCGGCGGCGCTTTATCGCTGCTGGCCTCGGCCGACGCCTTGAACGAGGCGCTGCAAAGCTTTTCCGGCGCCTATGAAGAGGCGATGGCGGAGGCGTTCCTCCGCCGTCTCGGCATAGAGAGAAAAGGCGAAGGCGACTTCGCCTTCGTCGCCAATTTCCTCAAATGGATGACCGAAACCGGCGCGCCTTACGAACAGGTGTTTTTCGACTGGTTCTGCGGTTCGGCCTCGGAAGAGCGCGCCGCCAAAAGCCCGGTCGCAGAGCTTTACGGGCAGGACAAGTTTTCAGAAATCCGCAGCGCGTTGACCGCCGCAACTCCGGAAAAGCCGGAGCGGCTCGCTCACGAGTATTTTAACGCCCCAAAACCCTGCACAATGCTGATCGATGAGGTGGAGGCGATCTGGGCGCCGATCGCCGAAAAAGACGACTGGTCGATTTTTGAAAAGAAATTGGAGGCTATCGCCGCCATGCGCGAGGCGCATGATTTTGCTGCGAGCCGGTTCAGTCCTTGAAACGGGCTTCCTCAGTGCGAAGGAGGCTGCGCTCGACGATGCAAACGCCCGTGATCAGGGCGTTGGCGCCGATAAAGCCGAAGATCATCCATTCAACGAGGCTGAGGCCGGCGAGATAGTCGGTCACAATGTTGAGGTCCATGGGGGCTCTCCCTTCCCTGACATGGACAAAGTTTCATCAAAAGAAATGAAAATTTTCCCTAGTTTTTCAGGGCTCTTGGCTAATGCGCGGTAACCGCTCAAGAGCCTGATTTCGCGTTCCTTTGGTGGTTTGAGGCGTCTCTCGCTTGTTCCCAAACCCTAATTTTCCAGTTAACATCCCCTTTATTGCCGGGCCGGGAGGGGCTCGCCCGGGCTATTTCGGATGAGAATGTCCGGTTTGGGGTCTGCTTCAGGGGCCCGTTGGGGAACGTGAGGGGTCGATGACGTCCGAAGTCGTGTTGATGAACCGCCAGGCGGTGGCGATGGCGGCGGACAGCGCCGTGACCATCTCCGGCGACCGGTATCTCAAAACCTACAATTCTGCGGACAAGCTGTTCCCGCTGGTGGAGAACCAGCCGGTTGCGGTGATGATCTATAACAACGCCGAAATCATGTCGACGCCATGGGAGACGGTGATTTCCCTCTATCGCGAACAAGCGCGCGGACGCACGCTCGACACCATTGCGGCTTACGCAGAAGATTTCATGGAGTTTTTGTCGGGCAACCCCGACCTGTTCCCCGCCGACCATCAGGATACAGAATTCTTCAAGGTAGTGGCGGTCGTTTACACCGTGCTCGCCGAGGAATTCGATTACCAGGTCCAGAAGTTCCAGCAGTCCCATGCGGCGGGCGTGCGCGATCATATCTCGTCGATTTTCGAATTCGTGGTCGGAGAGATGCACGCCGACTACCAGCGCTGCCCCGATGACTCACCGCGCGGCGATCTTCCCTGTTTTCCCAAGGGGATGGGCGAGCAGGTGCGCCGGCGCTATGGCGGCGAGATCGATCAGCTCATCATGAGTCTTCTGGGCTCATTGAAAAACGAGTATCCCGGCCTTTCCGTGACGGATGAAACCCGCGACCGCCTGCGCGAGATCGCTGTTTTCGCCGTCACCAAGGACGCTTTTTTCGAGCATTATACGGGCGTGGTGTTCGCCGGTTTCGGCGCGAAGGAAAAGTTTCCGTCCATGCGCTCCTATCTCGCTTCCTCGGTGGTGCTCGGCATCCTGAAGCGCAAGCAGGACCGCAAGGCCGATATCGGCGCGGATTCAGGCCCCGTCTTCCAGCCCTTCGCCCAGGACCGCATGATCCGCACGTTTCTGACGGGGATGGACCAGCATTTGCGAATGTTCGTCTATTCCGAAACGTTGAAACTGTCTCGCGGGCTTGTCGCCGATATTGTCGGACGCACGCCCAATCTCAATGACGCGCAGAAGAATGCGATCTTCCGAGATTATTCGAACAATAATCTCGCCGCCGCCATAAACGAATTTTTCCGGTCCGTGGACAATTATCAGTATGCGGTTCACACGCGGCCGATCCTGCGCGCCATCAATACGCTGCCCAAGAAAGAGCTTGGGGAGACGGCTGCCTCGCTCATCAAGCTCAACTCCTTCCAGCAAAAGGTCATGCATTCGGTTGAGACGGTGGGCGGGCCCATCGATGTCGCCGTGATCACGCGCAATGGCGGGCTTGAGTGGAAGCGCGAGAAGCCAGAGCTTTAGGAGAAGAAGATCCATGAGCGATCGTTTGAAACAGATCTGGTCGGGATTTTCCGAAACGACCGAGCGCCACCTCACCGGCAAGGGCGTTGAAAACGTCCCTGTGCCACACCGGACGGATTACTCCCCGGTGGATGAGGCGTCCCTGCCCGAGGGGTTTTCGACGCCGGCTCAGGCGGCCTTTTCGTCCCTGCGCGATAATCTCGCCAAAAAGGAAAGGCTGTTTTCCGGCAAGAAGAAGAACGTCAAGGCCGACGCAGCGCTCCCCAACGAGGCGGAGGATTTCGTCGCCGCCACCGCCTTCTCCGCGGCGGGAGACGATCTCATTCGGGGCTTGCGCGCCACGGCGCTAAGGACCGAACGCCCGGAGCTTGATTACAACGTTTTTCTTTCTTCCAAAGAAGGCAAGGCGCATTTTAAAAAGCACAAGCGCAAGAAGTTTCTCGGCATCTTTTAGTCGCGCGTTCCCGGCGGCTTATCCCGCCCTCAGTTGAAGACCAGCGCGCATTCCCCCATGTCTCCCAAGCAAGCAGGGAGACCACAGATGATCGTAACCACCACCGATTCCGCGCCAGGCCGCGAGGTCTATGAAAGCCTTGGGGTCGTCGCGGGCGAGGCGATATTGGGCGTCAATATTTTCCGGGATCTGTTCGCCGGCATTCGCGACATCATCGGCGGCCGGTCGGGCGGTTATCAAAAAGCCCTGCGCGAAGCGCGCGATCACGCCATGCACGACATGGAGGAAGAGGCCATGCGTCTCGGCGCCGACGCCGTGATTGGCGTCGATATCGATTATGAAGCGGTGGACACGCAGAAGGGCGCCATGCTGCTCGTTTCGTGCAACGGCACGGCGGTCAAGCTTCGCTAAACGGCTTTGAAAAGCTTATTCTTCAACTTCAGGATCGGCGTCGCCGGCCTCTTCAACGGGCTCGTTTTCAAGGGCCTCTTCGGCAGTGTCGAGTTCAGCGTCTTCCTCGGCGGCGGCTGGCGTCGGCGCGGGGAAGGGAACTGGATCGTTTGACAGCGTCTGAAGGAAGGCGAGAAGGTCCGCGCGCTGTTCGTCTCTCGGGAAGCGCTGCACCATGGCGGTGCCGGGGATATATTCCTGGGAGTTCTCGAGATAATGGTCGAGACGCTCATAGGTCCACGCGCCGCCGGCGTCTTTCAGCGCGCTTGTATAATTGAAACCCGCATGGCCCGCGACCTGGCGGCCGACAATATTCCACAAATTGGGGCCGGTGCCGTTGGCGCCGCCTTCTTCGAAAGTGTGGCAGGACTTGCACAGGGCCGCCCGGCGCTCGCCCGACGCCGCGCTCGCATTGGCGAGCAGCGTGCCGAGATCGACCTCCGGCTCCGGCTCCGCCGCGGCGCCGCCGGTATCAAGCTCCAGATCGCCGCCATATGCGAGATGCAACTCGCCGTCGCTATGATGTCCGCCGCCCATCAGCGCCTTGGTGAGCTGGGGAAGGCCGAAGATCAACAAAAGCGCGGTCAAAATCGCGGCTGCGACTTTGTTTCCAAAAAGCGGATCTTGCATCGTGTCGTTCCGGTAGGTTGGCCCGGCGCAAAGCGGGCGGGAAAGCCTGAATAAAGCCGGGCGGGTTCTAACGGTCTTCTGCGGGGGGCGCAATGCGGCTTGGCGCGCCTGCCGCGCGGCTTTTTCGCGCGGGGGCGGGCTCTGCGAATTGCCCTTGTCGTCTCAGTTGTGCATAAGCGCGGTCGGCCCGATCCGGGCCCTGATTTTTAGGGAAAACAGGACCTTCGTCATGACCGACGCTACAGCGGACAAGAAAAAGCGCATTGCCTATCAGGGCGAGCCGGGTGCGTTTTCGGAGCTTGCCTGCCGCCGCTATGCGCCGGATTTCGAGCCCTTGCCCTGCGGCGCCTTCGATGAGGCGGTGGAGGCTGTGACCGAGGGCCGGGCGGAACGCGCCATGCTCCCCGTGGAGAATTCCCTTGCCGGCCGGGTCGGCGATATCCATCACCTGTTGCCCAAGGCCGGTCTCCACATCATCGCCGAGCACTTCCTGCCCGTTGAGCACCATCTGATGGCGAAACCGGGGGCCAAGTTCGAGGACATCAAGGTCGCACGGTCGCATCCGGTGGCGCTCGCCCAGGTGCGCGATTTTCTTCACGCCCACAACATCCGTCCCGAAACGGCGGGCGACACGGCGGGCGCGGCGCGGCGGCTCTCCGAGTCGAGCAACATGAACGAAGCGGTGGTCGCCTCGGTGCTTGCGGCGGAGCTCTATGGCCTGAATATCCTGAAAAACAATATCGAGGATGCGCCTCACAACACCACCCGTTTTCTCGAGATGGCTCATGAGCCCATGGACGCCTCGCCCGACGACGGCCCGGTGGTGACGAGCTTTATCTTTCAGGTGCGCAACATTCCCGCCGCGCTCTACAAAGCGCTGGGAGGCTTCGCCACGAATGGCGTCAACATGACGAAGCTTGAAAGCTATCAGCTCGGCGGATCGTTCTCCGCGACCATGTTTTACGCCGATGCGGAAGGTCATCCCGCCGAAGAGCCTATGCGGCTTGCGCTGGAAGAACTCAGCTTCTTTTCTTCGTCGCTGAAGATTCTCGGCGTCTACAAAAAGGGCCGCGAGCGGGGTGAGTAAAGTCACCCTTGGTTATCGGAGCCATTCCCGATAACAAATTTTAGAAACTCGACTAAAGTAGTAATTATGCCGCCTTCAGGTTTGGCAATTGCACAAACAGTAGTCGTTGAAATGGCCCATCCGGCAAAAAATATTGGGTAGGGGTTATCTATTGTGGTTGCTTTATATCCAAAAGCAGTTGCTAAAATTGATGCCGGAAACGCAAAAAAGAAAACTAGGGCTACGGCAAAAAGAGCGTAATGAAGAACGCTGTGTTTCCCATCCATGGAAGCCCTCCGTCAGCTGATGAACTCTTCACTCCATCGTCTGGCGTCTTCGGGCTTGATGTTCTCTTGCTTCATGAAATTCCGCAGCCACTCGCGTAAAATGTCATTCGCAACTTCTTTTTTTGTTTCGCCGTATAGTTTTCGGTTTTCTATACCTGAAAGCATCATTGCCACCCATGGATCCAATGTGATTTGCACCCTAGGCGGTTCGTTTTGATTTGCTTTCTTTGCAGGCATTCAACCCACCAAAACCCAAGACCCTGGGGAAGAATAAGCCCTAAAGTATAATGTGGCAATCTGATAATAAAATGCCTCAGAATGTGGCGTTTTGTGACATTCTGCAACGCCCCTATATTTAGTTGTTTCATTGCAAAATCATAAAATTCTCTCAATATGTAGAGGTATTATGGCCTTGCCCATCTTTCCAGCAATTGCCGGGCGATGGTGAATTTCGGCGGCACATTGAAGTCGCGCGTTTCGCCATTGAGCACCGCCTGAACATCCGTCTTGTCGAACCATCGCGCCTCGGCGAGTTCCTCCGTATCCACCGTAAGGTCGCGCCCTTCTGCCTCGGCGAGAAAGCCCATCATCAGGGAGCAGGTGAAAGGCCAGGGCTGCGAAAACTGATAACGGACATCGTCGATAACGACGCCGGCCTCCTCGAACAGTTCCCGGCGCGCGCACTCTTCCGGCGTCTCGCCCGCCTCGACGAAACCGGCGAGCGCCGACACAAAGCCCGGCGGAAATTGATGTCCGCGGCCTAAAAGACAGGCGCCGTCATGAATGGCGAGGACGATGGCGACCGGGTTGATGCGCGGGAAATGTTCTTCTTCGCAAGCAAGGCAGCGGCTTTTGGCGCCGCCGGCTTCGAGCCGGGTTTCCCCGCCGCAGGCCGCGCAAAAACGGTGTTTCCGGCGCCATTCGAAAAACCACCGCGCCTGACCGATGATGGCGAGATCGTCAGGCGACAGAACGCCGGCGGCCATGCGCAGTTGCAGATACTCGCCGATCTCTGCGAAGGGCGCCGTTTCCGCGCTTGCCGCTGCGGAGACGTCGACAGCGAAATAGGCGCGGCCTTCTTTAAGACCGAGCAATATGACGTCGGCGTTTTTTGGAAACTGGGACAGCGCCTCAATCGAGAGAAAGGCGGGCTTGCCATCCGCTATCAGCGGGTCGCCGCGCCAGAGCGGAATGAGAAGGCTTTTGGGCTCGGCGAGGCGCGCTTTGAAAAACGCCTCCTGATCCTTTTCGATATTGACGCGCGACAGGGGGCTGTTCGCAAACCAGTTCGGATTCGTCCCGTGGAGCATGACAGCTTTGTCGCAAGCGCGAGCGCCTTGTGCAAGCGTCACGCGCTGCTGGTCGTCAGGGCCGCGCCTGTGAAAAAGCCCAGGGCCTTGCGGTGTATGAATAAAATGATCAGCGCAAAAAGCCAGCTTGCGCAGGCGGCGTAGAACAGCGCCGGGGAAAAGGTCACCGGCTCGCCATTGGCCCATTCCGTCGGTGTTTCGATCCCCAGCGGCGTGAACAGGTGAAAGAAAATGGCGCCGCTCATGATCCCGAGCGCGACAAGCGCGCCGAGGAACTGCGACGGGGGAATGAGCGTCTTGCGGTTCATGAGGAGGAACAGGGCGGGCAAACCGACCAGCAACAGCGACGCCAGCAATTCTCCGAGCCCGATGATCCACGGTCCCGCCGGATAGAAAAGACCAATGCCGGACCAGTCTTTGAGGGTCGAAAAAATATGCTGCGGCGTTGGATGGCCGGTGAATTTGAAGCGCAGGGAGTCGAGGAAAATCGCCGAGATGAACACTCCCCCCGCCCAAGTAAGTAAATTGGGGAATAAGGAGATAAGCTTTTTCATGGGATCGCCCTTTATTTACCCGTTGTGGGAAATAGCACGGGCGAACGGTCACGGGGCATCACGAAGCGCCCCCTTGCATTCACGAAGCCGAGCGTCGATATAACCCCCCGGAAGGCTGGCGGACGCGGCTCTCGCCAACCTGGTCAGGTCCGGAAGGAAGCAGCCACAACGAGTTTCCGTCGCGGGTCGTTTCAGCCTTCCACCCTTTATTTCCTGCTATTTCGGTGCTGTTGGGCAGCCAATCTCCTGAGACTGGACCGATCGCCCAACCGTTGAAAAAGGACGGTTGAGAAGCGCGGCCCGCCCCGCCATATTCGGCGCGGGGGCTGGTGGAATGTGATGGCGGATCAGGACAAGGAACAGGGCAAGAGCGGCGGCGCCTATCAGGTGCTCGCGCGCAAATACCGTCCGCAGAATTTCGACGATCTGATCGGCCACGGGCCCATGGTGAAGACGCTGAAAAACGCCTTCGCCGCGAACCGCATCGCCCATGCCTATATCCTGACCGGCGTGCGCGGGGTGGGGAAAACCACTACAGCGCGCATTCTCGCCCGCGCCCTCAATTATGTGGGCCCCAATGGCGAGGATAACGGTCCCCAGATCGATATGGCGGAGGAGGGGCTTCACTGCCGCGCCATCGCCGAAAGCCGCCATCCGGATGTGATGGAGATGGACGCCGCCTCGCGCACCGGGGTCGGCGACATTCGCGAACTGATCGAGGGCGTGCGCTATGCGCCGGTCGAGGCGCGCTACAAAGTCTACATCATCGACGAAGTCCACATGCTCTCGACGGCGGCGTTCAACGCGCTGCTCAAAACGCTCGAAGAACCGCCGCCCCATGTGAAATTCATCTTTGCGACGACGGAGATCCGCAAACTGCCGGTGACGGTGCTGTCTCGCTGTCAGCGTTTCGATTTGCGCCGCATCGATCCGGAAGTGCTGACCGATCACCTCGCCGCCATCGCTGAAAAAGAAAACGTCAAGGTCGACCGCGACGGGTTGTGGATGATCGCGCGCGCGGCGGAGGGCTCCGTCAGGGATGCGCTGTCGATCCTGGATCAGGCGATGGTGCAGCACGCGGCGCAGGGCGACGATATCGTCAGTGCAGAGATGATCCGCGACATGCTAGGTCTCGCCGACCGGTCGTCCGTCTGGGCGCTGCTCGAAGCTGCGATGAAGGGCGACGCGAAGACGGCGCTCGAAAATTTCCGCTCGCAATATGATGCCGGCGCCGAGCCCGCGCAGATTTTGCGCGATCTTCTCGACCTCACCCATCTTCTGACCCGGATCAAGGCGGCGGGCGCCGAAGCGGCCTCTCACGGTCCCGCGGGCGAGGCCGATGCGGAGCGGGCGAAGGCCATGGCCGACGGGCTTGAAATGAACGCGCTGACCCGCCTCTGGTCGTTGTTGATGAAGGGCCTCACGGAAACGCAAATGGCGCCGGACGCGGCGGCGGCGGGCGAAATGGCGCTGATCCGCCTTTGCTTCGCGGCGGACCTGCCGACGCCCGACGAAGCTCTCAAAGCCTTAAAAAAAAAGAGTAGTAGCGACGGAGTAGGATCGCCGTCAGCGGCTCAATCCGAGCGCGCGCCTGTTCACGCCTCAGCGTCGGAGCGTCCTTCCGCGCAAGTGATCGATATTCATCCGCCCATGTCTCAGCGGCCGGCGGATGCGAAGGTGTGGCTGCGCTCCTTCAACGACGTGGCGCGGCTCGCCGGCGAAAAGCGCGATGCGAAACTGCGCACCGAACTCGAGTCTTACGTTCATGTGGTGTCCTTCCGCGAAGGCAGGATCGAACTCCGGCTCCATGACGATGCGCCCGGCGATCTTGCGAACCGCCTGACGCAACGCCTGAAAGAGTGGACCGGAAAAGCCTGGCTCGTGTTGGTGACGTCGGAGCATGAGGGGGAGGACACCCTGCGCGATGTCAGGACGCGCGAGGTGATGGAGCACCCCATGGTGCAAAAAGCGCTGGAGTTGTTCCCGGATGCGAAGGTCACCGCAATCCGCGACACCCAGGACGAGATCGCCCCCGCGCCGGACGAATTGGAAGAAGACGCGCCCATCGACCCCGATGACGACGCTGTCGCGGAGACAGTTGCGGCGCGGAAAGAGACAGGAAAAGCATAATGGATTTGAACGAGATCATGAAACAGGCTGGCGAAATGCAGGCCAAGATGAAAGAGATGCAGGAAAAGCTCGCCGATATCGAGGCGACGGGCGAGGCCGGCGCCGGCATGGTGAAAGTGGTGCTGAACGGCAAGGGCTACGCCAAGGCCGTCGCCATCGAGCGTTCGCTGATGAAGGAAGACGAGGCCGAAATCCTCGAAGACCTCATCGCCGCGGCGATCAACGACGCGAAATCAAAGCTCGAAAAAGAAACCGAAGAGCAGATGAAAAAAATGACGGCGGGCCTGCCCCTGCCGCCGGGCATGAAGCTGCCGTTTTAGGCTTGGATGAAGGTACCATCCATCTTTATCGTCGGCTTTAAACTGTGACGATAAAAAAACTCTTCGGGCGCGCTAAATGCAAATGCAACAAATGCAGTTCCGAATTTTGCGCAGTAGCAAAATACGGATTCGTCCGGCATTCGGCCCCACCGGTAGTGGAATTGCTCGGTTAGGTCGGTATTGCCTCGCTTAGTTGGGCGGGACATAGGCAGGCCTTGCACCATTGTGCTTGCGAGATCGTCGAACGAGCCCGCTTTCATGAAGGTTGCGTTAGTTCTAAATGAAACGCAGGCAAGATGGTTTAAGGGTAAGATGGCACTTTGTTCGCGATAATATATGGCCTGTAGCAAACGGAGCAGGAATACCTGCAAAAGATCGACAGTTTTTTTGGATGAAATCATTGAAGCTAAGTTCGGCAACACCAATCTGCTCGCCGCAGGAAATCCTGCGGACTCCCAAACTTTTTGTTGTTCCTCACGGGATTCGGCCAGCTTTGGGGTTGCGTCGGGGTACCGTTTATGGATGTCGCGCCATAATTTCTTGAAACCTTCAGTGTCGAGATATTCGTCTCGCACTTCACCTCCCTTTACATGCAGAGACACAATTGCGTCGATTGCGCCCCGACCTTTGTTACATTTGATGCATGCTGGAAACTGCATCCCTTCTGGCCATTGTCGACCTAAGAACATGGCTCTTGGCGGCATCTCGTCGACCGTTTCTGAGGGTGCCCCACAGTAACAGCAGATCGGGTTGTCACGTATAAATTGCTTCGAGAGCGTCAGTCGGCGTTTTTTTTCTCCCATCGTAGCGTCCTGAATTGAGTTTCTAAAAATTTCCGCTCATATGGGAAGCCGATATATTTCCAGCAACCGCTTATGTACTAGAGAACTTTAGCTTATGCCCGCCGCAACCATCGGTCCCGAGTTACAGCGCTTGATTGACCTCCTCGCCAAGATGCCGGGGTTGGGGCCGCGCTCGGCCAAGCGCGCGGCGCTTTATCTTCTGAAAAAACGCGATCCGGTGATGCGCCCGCTCGCCTTCGCCCTCGATGATGCGGCGAACAAGGTGAAAGCGTGTTCGGTCTGCGGCAACTGGGATTCGATCGATCCCTGCGCCGTCTGCGCCGACACTGACCGCGATTCATCGGTTCTCTGCGTCGTTCAGGATGTGGGTGATCTCTGGGCGCTGGAACGCGCCGGAGCGCATAAAGGCCGCTATCACGTCCTCGGCGGCTTGCTTTCGCCGCTGGACGGCATCGGTCCTGACGATCTCAATCTCGGCGCGCTCATCGCCCGGGCGAAGGACGGGCTCATCAGCGAGATCATTCTGGCGCTCCCCGCCACGGTCGACGGTCAGACCACGGCGCATTACCTCACCGAACATCTCGAAAGTTCCGGCGTCAGCATCACCCGGCTCAGTCAAGGCGTGCCGGTCGGTGGCGAGCTTGACTATCTGGATGAGGGAACGCTCGCCGCCGCGATGAAGTCGCGAAGAGCGTTTTAGAACTCTATCTCTGTCATCCCGGCCGTAGCCCGGATTTGATCCGGGCGAAGAGCCGGGACCCCGTTTTTAGTAACTGAAGAGATCCCGGATAAACGCCTTCAGCGTTTTCCGGGATGACACAAAAACAATTTTGATTTTCGGTAAGCCTAAGCCGTTTTCAGTTTCGGCATTCGCCACCCGCACTCATGCACAACGCGCCGCGCGCACAAGGCGAAGGCTGCAAAGGCGAGCAAAGCCGGAACCGGAAAATTCTCCGGGCCGGGCGCAAAGACCGGCAGGAACCACAATCCCATCAGCGCGTGCTTTTCATAGGCGAGCCAGCCGCGCTCCGTTCCGCGTTGCGCCAGCAGTAACAGCGCCGCGAAGAAAATCGGCGCCTCGTAGTAAAACGCATAAGGCGAGGCGAGGGGCGCCGCGGCTGCAAGCGCTATCAAACGCGCCTCCCATGAGGCACTCTTTCGCCAGACCATGAAAACGAACGCCGCGAGCGAAAGGCTCGCCATGATCTGCATCGCCAGCGCGAGTGAGGCTGGCGCGCCGAGGGTCATCGCGAAACCGTAAGGCGAGATGAGCTTGTGATAGGGAAAGATATCGGCGCCCATCCTTGCGCCCTGGGCGCTCATGGCGTCGAAAAAGCCGATCCATGTCTCGGCGCCGAACACACCGGCGCTTAAGCCCGCAAGGGCGACACCCGTTACGGCGGCCGCGCCAAAGGCGCGCCAGCAACCCGCCGCCGCATAGGCGATAGGGATCAACAGTCCAAGCTGCGGTTTTACGGTCAAAAGCCCCGCCGCGATGCCGGCGACCAGCGGGCGCCGGTCCGCCCAGCCGCCTGCGACGGCGATCAGCGCCGCCGTCAAAAACCCGGTCTGTCCCGTGATCAATCCCTGCCATGCGGCGCCAGACGCGAAGACAACCAGCAGGGGCAGCCATGCATTCCAGAGGCTGCGCAAGGCGGCGAGTGCGGCGCCGGTCGTCACCACGGCCCAGCTCCAGAAAGCAGTGGGATAGGAAAGCGCGGCCAGCGGCGCGACGACAAAATAATATGTGGGCGGATATTGCCAGTAGAGAAAGAATTCGCCGCGCGCGGGAAAGGCGGCGTTGAGGCGTTCATTCAACACGCCCGGCTGGTATAGCGCGCCCGCGCCCTCGGCGAAGAGCGTTTTTGCGGCGGTCCAGAACACCGTGAAATCGCCGCCGATCATGGAGCCGTCGGGCCGCACATAGCCTTCCGATGTCAGCACCGAGTGAATGAGGATCAACGCATAAAGTCCCAGCGCCGTGAACGACGCCGTCGCCATGGTGCGCCGCGACGGGTCGATGAAAACGGCGTGGAGCAGGGGATAGCGGTCGGCGAAGCCTGCATTTGGCGCGGCGGTGCTGGCGGCCTCGGCGGTCATGACGGGTCCTGTTTACCTATGGGAAATAAAGACCGGTTTAGTTTGAAAGTGGTTAATCCCTGGATTGAAGAACGCCCGTCCGCATGGCCTCACCGCCTTCAGAAAACGCATCCCCGCCGGGTCTTACGCCCCGCCCCGAAACGGCGCCGGCGCTCCTGTCGATCGTGTGTCCGGCCTATAATGAGGCCGACAACATCATCCCGTTTCACAAGGCGGTCTCGAAGGCGATGCGCCGTCTTGCGCAGCCTTTTGAAATTGTCTTCGTTAATGACGGGAGCCGCGATGAAACGTTGCTGAAAATGCGCGAGTTGCGCAGCGTTCATCCGAACACGGCGATTGTCGATCTGAGCCGCAATTTCGGAAAGGAAATCGCGCTCACCGCCGGGCTCGATCAGGCGCGGGGCGACGCCGTCGTCGTGATCGATGCGGATCTTCAGGACCCGCCGGAGGTGATCGGAGATTTCATCGCCGGATGGCGTGAGGGCTACGATGTCGTTTATGCGCAGCGCCGCGCGCGTCATGGCGAAAGCTGGCTCAAAAAAGCGACGGCCGCCGCCTTTTACAAGATGATGCGCAGCGTCGGGCCGGCGCCCCTGCCGGAAAATGTCGGCGATTTTCGGCTGATGAGCCGCAAGACCGTGGATGCGGTCTGCGCCCTGCGCGAACGGCACCGCTTCATGAAGGGCGTTTTCGCCTGGGTCGGCTTTCCGGCGAAGGTCATTCAATATGACCGGGCGCCGCGCGCGGCGGGCGCGACCAAGTGGAACTACTGGAAGTTGTGGAACCTGTCGCTTGAAGGGCTGACCTCCTCGACGCTCGCGCCGTTGAAACTGTCGACCTATTTCGGTTTCGCCGTCGCCGGCTTCGCCTTTCTTCTCGGCGCTTTTTTCATTATGAAAAAACTCGTTTACGGCGACCCTGTGCAGGGGTTTCCAACGCTTGCGGCGCTGATCCTGTTCCTCGGCGGCGTGCAATTGATGGTGCTGGGCGTGATCGGCGAATATCTCGGACGGATTTTCAACGAAACCAAGCAGCGCCCCTTGTATTTCACCAACGCGATTGAGGCGTCCGATGTCGAGGCGCCGTTAAGGACGGGCGAGGAGGCGCAAAGGGCCGCGCTTGCCTCACGAAGCGTGGCGTAACCCCGTGCGGGACCATTTGCATAAACATGGTCGCGGCCTCTTTCTCTTTGGGCTTGTTGGCGTCGCCAACACGACTTTCGATTTCGGCGTTTACAGTGTGGGCGTGTTGCTGGGCGTCGCCCCGGCGCTCGCCAATATTATCGCCTTCGCCGCCACCAATCCGTTCAGCTATGTAGCGAATTCCCGCGTCACCTTCCGCAGTGAGGCGGGCCCGGCGGCGCTGTCCTTTCGCGGCTATGGCAAGTTTCTGGCCGCGCATCTTTTGTCGCTGGCGATTTCCACAGGGCTGGTGTTCTGGCTCGCGCCTGTGATCGGCCCGTTTCTCGCCAAGGCGCTCGCCATCGCGGTGACGGTGTTCATCAATTATTTTGCAAGCGCCCTTCTAGTCTTCAAGGCTGGGGAAAAGACTGAGGCGGGGTCGTAACGGACCCGAATCTGTGCAGACATTACCGGTCTTTTCCCACCCCCGCTGCGGTAAAACCTGCCGAATCGCCTTACTTGTGCGCGATGATCTACGATCTTCTCAATGATGCAGGATTGCCGCCGGACGGTCTCGCCTTCTGGCTTATCGTCTTTCTGTTTATCGCCGCCGTTTTTTTCATTTTGCAGGCGCGCCGTGCAGCGAGGCGGGCGAACGCCCATCGCAGCGAGCTTGAAGAAATGCGGCTTTCCCTCGCCAAGGCCCAAGAACAACTCGCCGCCTTTGACAGTGTGCGCGATGAGCTTGCGCATGAAAAGCGCCAGCGAGAACAATTGCACAGCGATCTCGCGGTAAGCCGCGCAACCATTGCGGAGCGCGAACGCGCTCTCGCTGAACTCAAAACGCGCATGGAGACGGAGTTCAAGGCGACGACGGCGCAATTGCTCGAAGGCGCCAATGAGGCCTTTCTGAAACGCGCGGCGGAAACTTTTCAGCGTTACAGCGAGAATGCCCGAAGCGACGGCGAAAAGCGCCAGAAAGCGCTCGACGATCTTCTAAAGCCTGTCAGCGAAACCCTGGCGCGTTACCAGAAAGGTCTCGACGAACTTCGCAAGGAACAGACGGAATCCCGCGGCGCGCTGGCGAGCCAGATCGGCGAGTTGGCGAAGCAGACCCATGATGTGCGTTCCGAAGCGCAGAAGCTCGCGACCGCCTTGCGCGCCGGGCCGAAAACACGCGGGCGCTGGGGCGAGGAACAGCTCCGCAATGTGGTCGAGATCGCAGGCATGAGCGCTTATGTGGATTTCGTCGAGCAGGCGAGCCATGACGATGGCGAGCGACGCAAGCAGCCGGACATGGTGGTGCGCCTGCCCGGCGCCCGCGTCGTGGCCGTCGATTCCAAGGTTTCTCTCGGCGCCTATCTCGACGCCATTGAAGCCGAAACCGAAGATCAGCGCATGGCGCATCTGGCGCGCCATGCGGACGATCTCTGGAAACATGTGCAGAGTTTGTCCAAGAAAGAATACGCAGCGTCTTTGCGCGACTCGCTCGATTACGTTGTCATGTTCGTGCCCGGAGAAAACTATTTCTCAGCGGCGCTGGAGGCGCGGCCGCAACTTTATCAGGACGCCTTCGACCGGAAAATTCTCATTGCGTCGCCGACGATCCTGATCGCCATGCTGAAATCGGCCGCGCTCAACTGGCGTCAGGAAAAGATGACAGAACATGCGCAGGCCGTCGCGGGCATGGCGAAGGATCTTTACGACAGTCTGCGCGTCATGGGCGATAATCTCGGCGGCGTTGGCAAGGCGCTGGCCTCGGCGGTGAAGAAATACAACGCCACAGTGGGCGGCTATGAATCCCGCGTGCTGTCCCGTGCGCGCAAGTTCGCCGACTATGAAATTCCGGGCGTCGAGTCCGGCATTCAGGAGATGGGGCAAGTCGAGGAAACGCCGCGCCTGTTGCGGGACGCGAGCGGCGACCTTTTTCCGGATGATGACGATTCCCAGGACGCGGCCTAGCGCAAGGGGAAGGGCGGCTTGTCTTCGCTGGAGGAGCGCTCTGAGGCTGGTGAGATGCTCTCAAACACATCGGTATATTGAGCCGGCTCGTATGACCGCTCCTGCGCGTCTTCAGGGGCGGCTCTCTTGCTCGGCGTATGATCGGCGCCGTTATTATTTTTGCGGCCGCCTTCCAGCGCCGCTACGCGTCCGCGCAGGGCGTGAAGCTCGTCGATCACATTAACGGCGCTCATTTCCTTGATGCCGGCGCCGGCCATGACGGCGCTGATGGTGTGAAGCGTCGCCATGAGGGATGTGGGCGAAACCATCCAGACCCGTGCGCGATAGCTTTCCTGCACAAGATCGGAAAAATGCGCATGCAGCTCGGAGAGAATGTTTTCCGACGGGACGAACATCATGGCGCAATCAGCGGTTTCCTCCGGCGAGATCAGCTTCTCGGCGCCGTCCGCGATGTGCCGAAGAATGGCGCGCCGCAATTCCGTTTCCGTGCCGGCGTTGCGCGACAATTGCCATGCGTCGAAGGCTTCGACCGGAAACCGTGCATCGATAGCGATGGGCGCCATAGGGCCGGGCATGATGATCAGGGCGTCGACCGTGCGGCCTGTTGAGAGTTTTTGCGCGAGCTTGAACCGTCCGGGGGCGAGCGCGTCTCCCAGGAGATCGGAAAGCTGGACGCGCGCCGCCGTCGCGGTCGCGGCGCCCGATTGCGCCGACGGCATGGCGTCGACCCGGCGCGACAGCTTTTCGATGGCGCCGTTCACGGCGCCGCGCAGGGCGTCGAAACGCTCGCCCATCAAATCTGCGAATTCTTCAAAATGGGCTTCGGAAACGCCATGACCGATGTCGCTTGAACTCGCCGCGTGGGGCGCAGGCGTTGCAGCCTGAAGCGCTTCGGCGCGCTCCTGAAATTCGTGCGAGAGATCGGCGAGGCGCTTTTCCATGGCGAGCAGTTCGTTAGCGCGCTCGTCGAGGGCGGCTTCCCGCTTGCGCAGCCCCACATCCATGACGTTTTTCGCGTCTTCATTGGCGCGCTTTAAATCGCGCGCAAGCGCTTCGGCCTCTTCGGCGCGCTTCATCGCGGCGCGCGCGGCCTCTTCCGCTTCTTCAAGGCGGCGCTCTTGTTCCGCATACGCCTCTGAAGATGGAGAGGGGTCCTGACGCGGCGCCGGCGATACAGGGTCTTCGCGCCAATGGGTTTGGGTCTCCAGGCGGTCGTCCTCGCCTTGCGGCTCAACCGCAAAAAAGCCGTCGTCGCTTTCGAGCGCGTTGTTATCGAAAGGCGCGGGTTCCGGCTTTTCCGCTTTTGGTTTTTTGGAGAACAGCCCGGCGAAGGCGGATTTCTTTTTTTCAGGCGTTGAAAGCGGCTCGTCGAACATGGGTTCCGGTTCCTCGTTGTCCTCTTCGCCGCCACGGTCGATGACCACTTCCGCTTCGCCGGCTTCCTCGTCGCGCCGCGGTTGGCTGCCGGTTTCCTGTTCGCGCTGCTGATCTTCATCGAAGGTGATGTCGGCGTCTTCGCCGGCCGGTTCGAAATAGGTTTTGCCCGCGGCCTCTGCGCGGCGTTTGGCGGGCTTTGTGACACGGCCCCGAATGATCAGCATCATGCCGAGAAGAAAGATCAGCAAAAAGGCGCCTACGCCGGCCCAAAGGGCAGGGGCCGGGCCGCTGATGAGCGGCTCGGGGCTCTGGGTTTCCAGCTGCGCAGTTTCTCCCACGCTGTCGGCGCCGCCGGCCTCCGTCTGGACCGATGGCGAGAGCGTCTGCATCGTCGAACCCCCAACAAGGAACACAACCGATCCGAGCTTATGGGAAAATCCCATCAAAAGCGAGGGTTTAGGCGTGGGCAAGTTTCGCCCGACAGTTGCGTGGGCTCGCCCCTGGGCCTTTCAGCGGGCGCCTTGACGGAGAAAGGCGCCGGCCATAACTGATGCGCATGGCTATTAAAGAAATCCTGACCGCGCCGGATCCGCGCCTGCGAGAGGTCTCGAAACCCGTCGCCGAGGTGGATGATGCGTTGCGCGCGCTGATGGATGACATGCTGGAGACGATGTATGACGCGCCCGGCATCGGGCTTGCCGCGATCCAGATCGGCGTCCCGAAGCGGGTCATCGTGATGGACCTCGCCGGCAAGGACGAGGAGCCCGAGCCGCGCTATTTCGTCAATCCGGAAATTCTCGATCCCTCTGAAGAGATGAGCGTCTATGAGGAAGGCTGTCTGTCCGTTCCCGAATTTTTCGACGAGGTGGAGCGTCCCGCCAAATGCCGGGTGAAATATCTCGACTATGACGGGAAAGAACAGATCCTTGAGGCGGAAGGGCTTCTCGCCACTTGCATCCAGCATGAGATGGATCACCTCGAAGGGGTGCTGTTTATCGATCATCTCTCTCGGCTGAAGCGAGACAGGGTGTTGAAAAAGCTCAAGAAAGAACAGCGTCTCGCCGCCGCGCTGTAACGGCGGCGCGCCCGGATAATCCTATTGCGCGAAGGAGCCGACCCCCATGCGTCTCGCCTTCATGGGAACGCCCGATTTTTCCGTGCCGGTGCTCGCCGAACTGATCGCGGCGGGTCACGATATTGCGGCGGTCTATGCCCGTGCGCCGGCGCCGTCGGGCCGCGGGCACAAGCTCAAACCCTCGCCCGTGCATGCCTTCGCGGAGGCGAGCGGGATAGAGGCGCGCACGCCTGCGAATTTCAAATCACAGGAGGAGATTGACGCCTTCGCCGCGCTCGATCTCGATGCGGCGATCGTCGTTGCGTACGGGATGATCCTGCCTGAGGCCGTGCTCGACGCGCCGCGCCATGGGTGCCTCAACCTGCACGCCTCGCTGCTGCCGCGCTGGCGCGGGGCCGCGCCAATCCAGCGCGCGATCATGGCGGGCGACAAGGTCACGGGCGTTCAGGTGATGCAGATGGAGGCCGGGCTCGATACCGGGCCGATCCTCCTCTCCGAGACCGTGCCCATAGCGGGAGACGATACGGCGGGAAGCCTTCACGACAAACTGTCGGCGGTGGCGGCGCAGCTTGGTCCCCGCGCGCTCGCGGCGCTGGAGCGCGGCGGCCTGATTGCGACCCCGCAATCGGAAAACGGCGTCACTTACGCCAACAAGATCAGCTCCGCCGAAGCGCGCATCGATTGGGCGCGGCCCGCAAGCGAAGTCGATTGCCATATTCGCGGCCTCTCGCCCTTCCCGGGGGCATGGTTCGAGGTTGAGGGTGAACGGGTTAAGGCGCTGATGTCGAAACCGGCGCAGGGAGAGGGCGTGGTTGGAAAAATTCTCGATACGGACGGAAAGCTGGTCGTCGCTTGTGGCGATGGCGCAATCGAGCTTGTGACGCTGCAACGCGCCGGAAAGAAAGCGCAGGGCGCCGAGGACTTTTTGCGCGGGTTTCCTCTTGAGAAAGGCGCGCATGTGTCCTGATGGCGCGCTATAAGCTTATCCTCGAATATGACGGGACGGATTTCGTCGGCTGGCAGCGTCAGGAGAACGGCTTGTCGGTACAGGTGGTGCTGGAGGATGCAGCGAAGGCCTTCTGCGGCGAAACGGTGACGGCTTTCGCGGCGGGCCGCACTGACGCCGGTGTCCACGCCCTCGCCATGGCCGTACATATGGACATTGAAAAGGATGTCAGCGCCGACAAGGTCAAGGACGCGATCAACCAGCATATGCGGCCGCATCCGGTTGCGATCTTGTCCGCAGAGGAAGTGAGTGAGGATTTTCATGCGCGCTTTTCCTGCGTGCGTCGAGCTTATGAATACCGCATCGTCAATCGCCGCGCGCCCCTGGCGCTGGACGCGGGCCGCGCCTGGCGCGTGCCGCAGACACTAGACGCCGACGCGATGCATGAGGCGGCGCAATGTCTTGTGGGCAAGCACGATTTCACGACATTCCGCGCGAGCGCCTGCCAGTCGGACAGTCCTGTAAAAACGCTCGATGAAATCTCGGTGTCGCGTGTTGGTGAAGACATTTTCATCCGCTGCGCTGCGCGGTCCTTCCTTCACCATCAGGTGCGGTCCATGACGGGCTCGCTCGTCGAAGTCGGAAGGGGAAAATGGCGCGCAAGGGATTTGAATGAGGCGCTTAAAGCCGCCGACCGCACCCGCTGCGGGCAGGTTGCGCCCGCCGAAGGGCTTTATTTCGTAAGGGCGGACTACTGAGCGCTACTTTGCGAAGGTCTCAAAATAACGCTCAATGACCGCCTCGTAGATATCGGCGAGGAGCGCCACGTCTCCCACATCCACATGCTCGTCCACCTGATGCATGGTCGCGCCCACAAGACCGAACTCCGCCACCGGCGCATGGTCCTTGATGAAGCGTGCGTCGGAGGTGCCGCCTGAAGTTGAATATTCCGGTTTGCGCCCGGTCTTTTCTTCAACGCATTCCGACAGGAGGCCGAGAAAGGCCATGTCCGTCGTCAGAAACGCCTCGCCGGAAACGACGCAGTCCAGCGTATAGGTTGCGTTGATTTCCTTCGCGATGGGATCGAGCTGATCTTTCAGCCAGTCCTGAATGCTGGCGCCCGTCCAGTTGGGATTGAAGCGGATGTTGAAGCGCGCTGTCGCCTTTCCGGGAATGACGTTGTGCGCGGGATTGCCGATGTGAATGTCCGTGACCTGAAGACTTGAAGGCTGAAAGCGTTCATAGCCTTCATCGAGCGGCGTTTCGCTAAGATGCAACAGCTTGCGCATGAGGGAAGGGATCGGGTTTTGCGCGCGATGGGGATAGGCGACATGGCCCTGTTTTCCCCTCACGGTGAGCCAGCAATTGATCGAGCCTCTGCGGCCCACCTTGATCATGTCGCCCATGGCGTCGGGATTGGACGGCTCGCCGACCAGGCAATGATCGATCTTGATTTCCTGTTCGCGCAGCCATTGCAGCATTTTCACCGTGCCGTTGACGGCCTTTCCTTCCTCGTCGCCGGTGATGAGAAAGGAGAGCGTGCCTTTCACCTTGCCATTTCTGACGGCGCGCGAGGCGGCGGCGGCGAAGGCGGCGATGGCGCCTTTCATGTCCGAGGCGCCGCGGCCCCATAGCTTGCCGTCTTTCACCGCGGCGTCGAAGGGGGGGGACGTCCACTCATCGGCCTCGCCCGGCGGAACCACATCCGTGTGACCGGCGAAACAGAAATGCGGCGCACCCGCGCCAATCTCCGCATAAAGATTGTCGACATCTTCAAAGGGCAGGCGTGTTGCCCGAAAGCCGAGCGCGCTCAACGCTTCTTGCAATATATCGAGCGCGCCTTCATCGGCGGGCGTGACGGAAGGGCGCCGGATCAGCGCGCGGGCGATCTCCACCGGATCGTGCAGGGGCGTCTCGATTTCACTCATGGCGCTGAGGTAGACTAGGCGCGAAGTTGAAACAAGCGGCGTCGCCGCCAACCGCCGGGAGCCGTTGATGCCGAAACTCGATCTTTCCAAAGCAACAGTCCGGACTAGCTGTCTTTATCCCGGCAAGCTCGCCGACCACTGCAGGGGCCGGTCGAAAATCGCGCTGGGCGACCTCGGCGGGCTCGACCAGTTCGGGGTCAATCTTACCAGCCTCGCGCCGGGCGCGGCGTCCGCGCATCAGCACTGGCATCTCAAAGAAGACGAGCTTGTCTATATGATCGAGGGCGAGGCGGTGCTGGTTGAGGATGACGGCGAAACGGTGCTCCGGGCGGGCGATGTTGCGGCCTTTAAGGCGGGGGTGGAAAACGGCCACATGCTGGTCAATCGCTCCGAGGCGGACGCCGTTTTTCTCGAAATCGGAACCCGGTCGCAGGACGAAGTGGCAAGCTACACCGATCCCGCTGTCGACGTGAAAGTGGTTAAGCAAGGCGGCGCCTGGACTGTTCTGCGCAAGAACGGCGAAAAATATTGAGAAAGTTCATGCTTTGCAGCGAGATTGGGTCTTTTGGTTAAGTTTTTGCAGCGCCGCCTCCCATGAAGCCCTTTCCGATACATTTCGCCATTGATCTGGAGCCGGACGAACGCCTTCCCGATGAGGCGAACAAGTCGTTCGATAGCGCCGGCGTTGCGCTTGAAAGAATGCTTTCACTGCGCAGCGAGATCGAGGCGGCGACCGGTTTTCCCGCGGCCTTTGGCTGGTATATCCGCATGGACCGGCATGTGACCGGCCTTTACGGAGACGCTGGCGTCATCGCCGTCAGATACAAGTCTTTGCTGGATGAGGCGGCGCAGGCTGGCGATGAGATCGGGTTGCATATCCACGCCAATGAACGCGGCCCGGACGGGCGCTGGCGCGCGAATTACGCTGACGAAGAGGCCGTTTTGCGCAATGTGGATGACGCCTTCGCCAGTTTCCAGGAGGTTTTCGGCCGAACATGCCGTTCGGTGCGCATGGGCGATATGTGGACGAGCAAGGCCTGCCTGCGCCGGCTCTATGAATGCGGCGCGTTATACGACCTGACACTGGAAAGCGGTCGCCGGCCCCGGAGCTTCGCCTCCGTCTATCCCGGCACCGGCTCGAAGGGATGGCGGCCTTCCATGGTTGGCGCGCCGCTGGCGCCATATCAGCCGGATCGCAAAGACATGCCCGGCTTCTGGGTTGCGCCGCTCGCCTCCTATCCACGCAGCGATTTTCATAATCCGCGCATGTTGCTGCTTTCGGCTTATTCGGGCGTCGCAACGGGATTTCGCCGCCGGCGGGCGCGGCAGATGTTGCGGCCGCAGGATTATTATCCGCGCGAAACGCGCAAGGCGTGGATCGAGGCGGCGCTCGCGGAGGGCGAACAGCCGGGCTTTTGTTTCGCAATTCGCAATTTCGGCGACGCCGCACAGATAGAGCAGTTTCTTGACGTGCTCATGGAAATCGCAAAAGAGCGGCCGCTCAAATTCTGCGCGCCTGCCGACTATATCAGCCTCGCGACGGCCTAGTCCCGCAAGAGTTCGTTTACGGATGTTTTCGAACGGGTCTTTTCATCCACCTGCTTGACGATGACCGCGCAATAAAGATTGGGCCCGCCCTTGTCCGACGGCATGGAGCCGGCGACCACGACGGAATAGGGCGGCACTTCGCCATAGGTGACGGCGCCGGTTTCGCGATTGAAGATCTTCGTCGAGGCGCCGAGATAAACGCCCATGGACAGAACCGAACCTTCGCGCACGATGACGCCTTCGGCGACTTCCGAACGCGCGCCGATGAAGCAATTGTCTTCGATGATGACCGGGTTCGCCTGCAAGGGCTCCAGAACGCCGCCAATGCCAGCCCCGCCGGAAATGTGGCAGTTCTTGCCGATCTGAGCGCAGGAGCCCACCGTCGCCCAGGTGTCGATCATCGCGCCTTCATCGACATAGGCGCCGATGTTGACATAAGAGGGCATCAGCACGGCATTCTTTGCAATGAACGATCCGCGCCGCACAGTCGCGGGCGGCACCACGCGAAAGCCGCCCTTCCTGAAATCCTCTTCGCTCCAGCCTTCGAATTTCGTTGCGACCTTGTCCCACCACGGTCCGTTGGCCCCATGGATGAGGTCGTTGTCATTGAGGCGGAACGATAAAAGCACCGCTTTTTTCAGCCATTGATTGACCCGCCAGTCGATCGCGTTGCCGCCTGAATGGGGCTCGGCGACGCGCGCTGCGCCGCTGTCGAGGAGGGCGAGCGCTTCATTCACGGCGTCGCGCACATTGCCTTTGGTTTTCGGCGACACGGATGCGCGGTCGTCCCAGGCGGCGTCGATAACGGTTTGAAGCGAGGCGAGATCGGTCATGGTGTTTTATCCGGCGTTTTCGGTCGTGATGGTGGCGGTTTTTAAAAAAGCGGCGATGTCATCGGTCACATAATGGACATGGGGCGCGATGTCTCCTTTTCGCGCCGGCCTTTTTTCATGAGGCTCGTCCTCGAGCCAGGCGGCGTCGGAATGAACCAGCACAGTGGTCATGCCGAGCGCGTGGGGCGCTTCGAGATTCTGGACGATATCCTCGAACATCACCGCTCCGGAAGGGTCAATGCCATGCGAGGAAAGGAACTTCTCATAGGGCTCGCGCTTCGGCTTGGGTGCGTAACCCGCCGCCTTGATGTCGAAAATTTCGTCGAAGTGATGAACGATGCCGAGCGCGCCGGCGACATTTTCCGCGTGGCGAACCGAACCATTGGTGAAAATGAATTTCCGTCCGGGAAGCGCGGCGAGCGCGCCGCTGAGTGAATGGTTTTCCTTGATCGCGCTCACATCGATGTCATGCACATATTCCAGAAACTCGTCCGGACAGACATCGTGTTTTTCCATGAGCCCGCTCATGGTTGTGCCGTATTCCACGTAATAGGCTTTTTGCAGGCGCCGCGCCTCCCAATGACCCATGGCCAGGCGGTCGCGAATAAACGCGGTCATGCGCGCGTCGATTTGCGCGAACAGCTTGCATTCAGCCGAATAAAGCGTGTTGTCGAGGTCGAAGACCCAGCTTTCCACATGTGTGAGATCGGGGCTCATGGGCGCCTTTGTTTTTTGGCCTTGTTTTCCGGCGTATTGCCGCGTCATGCGGCGTGTCGTCATTCCATGCCGGACCCGGAGGGCGCGGCGAACATGTCCGGCGTGAAATCGAAAGTCGCCGAGTCTGCGCCGCCAATCTCAACGCGCCGGAAGCTCGCTTCATCAAGATCCTGGTCTTCGCAGGAGAGGTCGTTCGCGCTGTTGAACATCACGAGATTGGTGCAGAACGCTTTGTCGCCGCCTGCGATGGGCCGGTCGCCAGCCGGGTCCTCAATGAGGCCGTAAACATAATAGTGATCTTTTTCGAGCGCGCCCTTGATGATCTTGGCGCAGTCGCCGGGCTCGATTTTCCACCAGCCTTTTGAGCGATACCGTTCCTGATCCTGCGGTTCGGCGACGGCGGACCAGACGGCGTTGTTCGTCTTGTTGCAATAAAAAAGACCGAGCTTGGCCTCGAGCGCATTGGCTTCCTCGATCAGGGCGTCGATGAGTTCATCATCGATGTTGTAGCCTTCAGCGAGGCCTTTTTCGCGGCGGTAATTGGCGAGCGCGCGCTGGGTTTCGCGGCCCATGGCGCCGTCCACTTCGCCGGTGTTCTTGCCCACATCGGACAATAGCCGCTGCACGCCCGCGACCTCAGCGGAATAAACCGTGTAGGTTGAGGCTTCGGTGAAATCGGTCTGCCAGTTGCCGTTTGCTTCTTCAGTGACTTCCACATTGAAAAATTTGCGCTGGCGCATGGGATCGTCGCGGCACACATCCTGATTGCGCAGATTGAAGAAGCCATTGTTTTCCACGCACAGCGCCGTATCGCCCGACCAGGTGCGCAAGGGCCCTTTGTGTCCGGGAATGGCTTCCGCATAGACGAAATAGCGGCCGGGTTTCGCCTGTTCTGTCAGAACGACCTTGCACTGGCCGGGCCTTAATCGCCACCAGCCTCTTGTTGCGAGGCGGTCGCCGTCCACATAGCCGATCGCCGCGGACAGCGCGTAGCTCGATTTGTTGCAGAAGCTGTATTTGGCGGATGCGCCGCCGGCGCTGAGAGCGAATAACAGGATCGACAAGAGGATAAGACGCATTGCACGGGGTCCAAACATGACGAACGCGCCACATTTGGCGCGCGGCCAAAGTAACGCTTGGAATGGCGCGTAATTCAGCCGAAACTGACCGCAGGATCAAGCGCGCAAGAATGAATCAAGGGACACTCACACAAGAACCCCGCAAATCCGAGGATGCGGAGGCCTCCGGCGCGGGCCGGGTGAGCGTGCTCTTTCCGCTGCCCCTCGACAAACCATTCGATTACGCCTGGGACGGGGAGCCCGTTCCAGCCGGCTCTTTCGTCGCCGCCCCCTTCGGGCCCCGTGAGGTGACGGGCGTTGTCTGGCCCTCTGAAGAGCCGCCGGCGCCGCCGAACAAGCTGAAAAAGCTTGGCGGATCTTACGATGCGCCGCCGCTCGCGCCGGACCTCATCGCCTTTATCGACTGGGCCGCCGCCTACACCATGTTCCCCAAGGGCGCGCTGTTGCGCATGGTGATGCGGGTGTCCGACGCGCTCACGGGCCCCCGCATGCAGACGGCGTTTGTCCGGGCCGCCGCGCCGGAGGGCCTGCGCATGACGGCGCAGCGCAAGGCCGTGCTGACGGCCGCCGGCGATGAGCCTTTATCCGCCGCAGATCTGGCGGGCGCCGCCGGGGTCAGCGAAACGGTGGTGCGCGGGCTCGCCGAGGCCGGCGCCCTCGCCCGTATTGAAGTCGATCCCGATCCGCCCTTCGCGCCGCCGGATTTGACGAAAAATGGGCCGTCACTTTCCGACGATCAGCAATTCGCGGCGGAAACGATCGGCGCGATCATCGATGATGGCGGCCATAAGGCGGTGCTGATCGACGGCGTCACCGGGTCCGGCAAAACCGAAGTCTATTTTGAGGCCGTGGCCGCGGCGCTAAAAAAAGACCCTGAGGCGCAGGCGCTGATCCTGTTGCCAGAGATCGCGCTGACGCTGCCGTTCTTAAAGCGCGTGGAGGCGCGGTTCGGCGCGGCGCCGGCGCCGTGGCATTCCGATCTTACGGCAGCGCAGAGACGGCGCAGTTGGCGGCGCGTTGCGGAAGGCAACGCGCGGCTTGTGGTTGGCGCGCGCTCGGCGCTGTTTCTGCCCTTCAAAAAGCTGCGCCTCATTGTCGTCGATGAGGAACATGACAACGCCTATAAACAGGAAGAGGGCGTTATTTATCACGCCCGCGACCTGGCGGTGGCGCGGGGCAGTCTCGGCGATTTTCCGGTTGTCCTGGCCTCGGCGACGCCATCGCTTGAAACCGTCGTCAATGTCGATGAGGGCCGCTATGAGGCGGTGGGCTTGTCCGCGCGCTTTGCCGACGCGGCGATGCCTGATATCCGTCTTGTCGACATGCGCGAGGAGGCGCCCGAAGCGGGACGCTGGTTGTCGCCGCCGCTCATCGACGCTGTCGATCAAAATTTATCCGTGGGCGAACAGTCTCTTCTGTTTCTGAACCGCCGCGGCTACGCGCCCTTAACGCTCTGCCGGCGTTGCGGGCACAAGATGACGGCGCCGGGGTCGGATTCGATGCTGGTTGAACACCGGTTCGAAAACCGCCTCGTGTGCCATCACACGGGATTTTCCATGCCGAAACCCTCGGCCTGTCCCGCCTGCAACGCCGTCGACTCCCTCACCCCTTGCGGCCCCGGGGTCGAGCGCGTCGCGGAAGAAGCCAGGGAGCGCTGGCCCGATGCGCGCATTGCGGTTCTGTCCTCGGACACGGCGCCCGGAACGGCTTCCATGCGTGAGGTTCTGGAGGCCATGAAGGCGGGCGAGATCGATATTCTGATCGCAACGCAGGTGGCGGCGAAGGGGCATCACTTTCCGAATCTGACATTGGTGGGCGTCGTTGATGCGGATTTGGGCCTCGCAGGCGGCGATTTGCGGGCGGCGGAGCGCACCTATCAACTGCTGTCTCAGGTGACGGGAAGGGCGGGCCGCGCGGAAAAGCCGGGCCGCGCGCTGCTTCAGACATATCAGCCCCAGGCGCCGGTGCTCGCCGCCCTGGCCTCCGGCGACCGCGACGCGTTTCTCATGGCCGAAGCCCTGGGTCGGCGCGATCTTGGTTTCCCGCCCTATGGCCGGCTTGCGGCGATTGTGTTGCGCTCTCTCGATGAAAAAGCGCTCGAACAGACGGCGCGGACGTTGAAAGCCGCCGCGCCCGGCGCCGACGGCGTCGAGGTATTAGGCCCAGCGCGGGCGCCGATCTATCGGTTGAGGGGCGTTGCGCGCATGCGCCTTCTGGTGAAAACCCGGCGCAATGTGAACCTGCAGGCGTATCTTTCTGACTGGCTGAAAGCCGTAAAAATTCCGGGCCCTGTGCGCCTGACGGTCGATATCAATCCCTATTCTTTCCTGTAATTCACGCGGCGCCGGCTTGTCCGTAACCCTTGATTAACGCTTTAAGCCTCTAACTTGCTTCGGATTTTTTGAGGGGGTGACCGAGATGCGCCTGATTGCTGCGATCGCTGTTCTTTTCGCCATGTCCGCCGTCGCGCACGCCGGACCGGTGGAGGAGGTGCGCGCGGGCGTTTATGCGCATAGCTGCTGCGGTTTCGGCTCCTCGAAAGAAGACGGCGCCGCCCTTAATGGAGAGGCTGTTTTTTCATCGCCGCGCTTTTTGTCCGTGCTGGCGGCGCCGCGCCCGGTGGTCGGCGCTACGCTGGCGCCTGGCGACGGGAACACGGATCAGATTTACGCAGGCCTTGAATGGCGCGTCGAGCTTTCACGCTTCTTCGTTGCGCCGGGTCTGGGCGTTGCTGTCCATAATGGCGAAACCGACCGTTACGACCCGGTCGCTGACGCGGCGCGTGTCGACGATACGATTTTTTTCGGCTGCCGCGCGCTATTCCGTCTCGCCGGCGATGTGGGTTACCGCGTCACCGACCGTCTGTCGGCTTCCTTCCACTGGAATCATATTTCCAATGCGGGGCTTTGTTCCGAAAATGAAGGTCTCGACCAGATGGGCCTGCGGATCGGTCTCTCGCTTTAATTTGCATTGCCGATATGCCTGTCGATGAATTCAATCGACCGAGCCAGCATTTCGGTTCTCGTCTCGCTGCGTGACAGCCAGTGGTCTTCATCTTTTAGCACCACAAACTCAACCGGCTTGCCTGCTTTTTGAAGCGCATCTTCCATTTGTCGGCTCTGGTTGATCGGTACGACGACATCCTGGTCCCCATGAAGCAAAAGCACGGGCGCAGTTACGTTTTCTGCGTTTTTCGCCGGGCTTATGGAATTAATATACTCGCTATCCTCAAAACGATTGCCAATGCGCTTCTCCCAGATGCTGTCTTTACCGGCTTCCGAGAGGAGGAGCGGTAAATTGCTGATGCCCGCCACGCTGACAACGCATTGATAAAGATCAGGCGTCAGGGTTGCGCCGGCCAGCGCCGCGTAACCGCCATAACTGCCGCCCACAATGCAAATGCGTTCCGGATCAGCATATCCGTCGGCGACCAGTTTGTTGACGCCTTCGGTGATGTCGTCCTGCATCTTCAGGCCCCATTGGTTTAGACCGGCCGAGACGAAAGCAGCTCCATATCCCGATGAGCCGCGAAAGTTCGGCTGGTAGACGAGATACCCGCGCGCTGCATAGAAGGACGCCCACCAGTCGAACGCCTGGTCGTCCCGCGACTCAGGGCCGCCGTGAGGGAGAACGATCAGCGGCATGTTGTTTTTGTCAGCGCCTTTCGGCGCCGTCAGGTAACCGTGGATCGTTAGGCCGTCGCTGGATTGATAGTCGTATTTCGACTTTACAGCCTGCACCTTGCCGTCGAGCGCCGGGTAGGTAGGGGCGATCATGTTCAACTTTTTCGCGTTCCGGTCGAAGAGAAAATATTGCGGCGGATGATCCGTGTAGATCGCCTTGACGATCATTTTCATATCGTCATCGGTGCGTGACACAATCATCGGTGCGGCGCCGGGCAGCGCTTTGACAAGCGAGTCCTGCACAGACTGAAGCTCTGGATCCAAATACTTGGCCCGGGGCAGATCGTCCGTATAAACTACGGCGTCGGCGGTCGCCAGCGAGGGATTATAAACCACGTAATCGATATCATAGGTGGGATTTGCAAACAGCGTGTTCGTGAATGATCCGGTTGCGATGTCATATTCGACAAGCGAGCGCTTGTCTCTGGCGCCGTAAGTAGTCGCCAGCATCGTTTGCGGCCGGGAGCCCATGCCGTAAAATGACGCCACTGCGAGATCGCTTCGTTCTTCCGGCAACGAAGAATTCAGCACCCAGGATCGTCCGTCGGCGATATAGACTTTTCTCTCAGCGGCGCTCCAGTCGTAATCTATACGAGCCACCGGTGCGCCCTCGGCATCGATCACCCAATCAACGGTTTCTTCGTTTCCGGACTCGATGTTCTTTTCGCGGCCGCGCGCGAGATCGACTTCGAACAATGACAGTTTGAATTCGTCGTCATTGTCGAATCGCGAGGCGCGCCCGTCGGTTCGATAAGTGATGCTGGAGCGCTGGAAAACCGCCTTGCCTGGCTTTGAAGGCAGCGTTGAGAGCAGCGTTCCCGCTGAGCTTTGATAATAGCCGGCGGCGTTCCCGAAGAGGAGGTTGGCTTTGCCTTCTTCCGGCGAGATCGACAGCCAACGGAAAAACTCGATGGTTTCGATGCCGTCGGTCGTGCGTTTGCGCTCCGCCTGTGATGCGAGCAGCAACAGATTTTCATTATCCGCCCATTCAATCGTCCGGGGCTTTGACTCGCCAAGTCCCACACCGACTGGCTGCGCGCCCATATTGTCCAGATCGTAGAATAGAACAGCGCCTGTCGAGCCAAAGGATTTTATGATCGCCAGGGTCTCGCCGTCGGGTGAGATTTCGACATCGTCGACATCCGGCAGCGAACCATATTGCTCAGGCGTTTGCGCCAAAGCGGCCGGCGATACTGAAAGTGCGAAAAAAAGCGCTGTAATCCCCAGCGCAAAGCGCGGCATTTGGCTCATTTGCAGCCCCTCCCAATTTTTCCCCATGCGTCCGGCGACGCGTTGCGGTCAGCTTTGGACACTTTTTGCATGAGCGCAACCGCAGGTGGGTGACGCTTTTGCCGGCGGGCAGGCGTGATTTCGTCATTCCGCCGCACCGGCTCTTGTTGCGTCGCGGCGGGGCCCATGCTATCGCCTCGCGCGTTCTCATGAGGAAGGCGCGGCCGCTGCCGGGTGTCGCCTTCTTTTTGCATGTAAATCAAAATCTTAGACGTCGCATCCGCCGCGTCATCTCTATCAGGAGCGAACAGCGCCAGTGTCGAACAGCACCGCGTCAGCCAACCTCGCCCCCATATCCGGCGTCGCCGGGCGCTATGCCACGGCGCTTTTCGATCTGGCGCTTGACGCCGGGACGCTCGAGGCCGTCGAGGGCGAGCTCAAAAGCCTGCAATCGGCGATCGATGGCTCTTCCGATCTGAAGGCGTTCCTGAAAAGCCCTGTCTATGACCGCGACGACCAGTTGAGAGCCGTGGAGGCCCTGGCCGAGAAGGCCGGTTTCGGCGCATTGGTGACCAACTTTCTGAAGCTGATCGCCAAGAACCGGCGCCTGTTCGCGCTTGAAGATATGATCCGCGCCTTCCGCGCCCTCGCCGCCGATCACCGCGGCGAAGTGAGCGCCGAAGCCGCAACCGCCGCCCCCATGACCGACGATCAGGTCAAGGCCCTGCGCCTTGAGATCGAGCGCATGGTCGGCAAGGCGGTGAATCTGAACACCCGCGTCGACCCGGATTTGCTGGGCGGTCTTGTGGTCAAGATCGGCTCCCAGATGGTCGACGCATCCTTGAAGACCAAACTCAATCGTTTGAAGACCGTAATGAAAGAGGCCTGAGCCAATGGAACTCAATGCGGCGGAGATTTCCTCCATCCTGAAACAGCAGATCAAGGATTTCGGCAAGGACGCCGAAGTTTCCGAGATCGGACAAGTGCTTTCCGTCGGCGACGGCATCGCCCGCGTTTACGGCCTCGATAATGTCCAGGCCGGCGAGATGGTCGAATTCGCCAATGGCGTCAAAGGCATGGCGCTGAACCTCGAAGAGGACAATGTGGGCGTCGTGATCTTCGGCGAAGACCGCGAGATCAAGGAAGGCGACACCGTCAAGCGCACCAAGACGATCGTGGACGTGCCGGTCGGCAAGGGCCTTCTCGGCCGGGTCGTGAATCCCCTGGGCGAGCCCATCGACGGCAAGGGCCCGATTGAGGCGACCGAACGCCGTCTGGTGGATGTGAAGGCGCCGGGCATCCTGCCGCGCAAATCCGTGCATGAGCCGGTGCAGACGGGCATCAAGGCGATCGACGCCATGATCCCGGTTGGCCGCGGCCAGCGCGAGCTTGTCATCGGCGACCGTCAGACCGGCAAGACCGCCATCTGTATCGACGCCGTTCTCAACCAGAAAGCGGCGAACCAGGGCGATGACGAGTCGAAGAAACTCTATTGCGTCTATGTTGCAGTGGGGCAGAAGCGATCCACCGTGGCGCAGATCGTCAAGACGCTCGAAGACAATGGCGCGCTCGAATATTCCATCGTTGTCGCCGCGACCGCGTCCGAGCCGGCGCCGCTGCAATTCCTCGCGCCCTTCTCCGGCTGCGCCATGGGCGAATATTTCCGCGACAACGGCATGCACTCGCTGATCATTTATGACGATCTGTCGAAACAGGCCGTTTCCTATCGCCAGATGTCGCTCCTGCTGCGCCGCCCGCCGGGCCGCGAAGCCTATCCGGGCGACGTCTTCTATCTGCACTCGCGCCTGCTTGAGCGCGCGGCGAAACTCAACGAAGACAACGGCCTCGGCTCCATGACGGCGCTGCCGATCATCGAGACGCAGGCGAACGACGTGTCGGCCTATATTCCGACCAATGTGATTTCGATCACCGACGGTCAGATCTTCCTGGAAACGGACCTCTTCTTCCAGGGCATTCGCCCCGCCGTGAACGTCGGTCTTTCCGTGTCGCGCGTCGGCTCTTCGGCGCAGATCAAGGCGATGAAACAGGTCGCGGGTAAGATTAAAGGCGAGCTGGCGCAGTATCGCGAACTCGCGGCCTTCGCGCAGTTCGGTTCGGACCTTGACGCCACGACCCAGCGGATTCTCAATCGCGGCGACCGCCTCACCGAGCTGATGAAACAGCCCCAGTTCTCGCCGCTTCAGGTCGAGGAGCAGGTCTGCGTCATCTATGCGGGCACGCAAGGCTATCTCGACAAGATCGCCAAGAACAAGGTGCAGGAATTCGAAGCCGAGTTCCTGCGCAAGCTGCATGCCGATCACTCCGATATTCTCACCACGATCCGCGAGACCGGCAAACTCGACGAGGACACCGAGAAGAAGCTGAAAGACGCGCTCGACGCGTTTTCGAAAAACTTCGCATAAGGACGAAAAGGCGACGCAATGCCGTCTCTGAAGGACCTCAAAAACCGGATCACGTCGGTCAAGTCGACGCAGAAGATCACCAAGGCGAAACAGATGGTCGCTGCGGCCAAGCTGCGCCGCGCCGAGGAGCGCGCGACGCAGGCCCGCCCCTATACGGAGCGGATGGAAGCCGTGCTCGCCAATCTGTCGGCCAGCGCCAAGGGCGATCCCAATGCGCCGAAGCTGCTCGCCGGAACCGGCAAGAGCGACACACACCTTTTGATCGTTGCGACGGCGGACAAGGGTCTTTGCGGCGGCTTTAACTCCTCTATCGTCCGCAAGGCGCGCGAGGCCATCGTTCGTCTGCAGGGCGAAGGCAAGACGGTGAAAATCATCACGGTCGGGCGCAAGGGCGACGACATGCTGAAGCGCCTTTATGGCGACCTGATCGTCTGGAAAACGAATTTCGTCGAGATCAAGCAGGTGGGCTTTGAACAGGCCCACGAGATCGCCGAAAAAGTCCTCGACATGTTCGAGGCCGGCGAATTCGATGTCGCGACGCTGTTCTACGGCAAGTTCAAGAATGTCGTGACGCAAGTGCCGACGGCGCAGCAGATCATTCCGGCCGAAGCGCCGGAAGGCGTCGAGACGCCCGATCTCGGCGGCGCGATTTACGATTATGAGCCGGAAGAGCAGGAAATCCTCGCCGCGCTTCTGCCGCGCTATGTGGCGGTGCAGATCTTCCGCGCGCTTCTCGAAAACGTCGCCTCGGAGCAGGCCGCTTCGATGACCGCCATGGACAACGCCACGCGCAATGCGGGCGAAATGATCGACAAGCTGACGCTGCAATATAACCGTGCGCGTCAGGCCCAGATCACAACGGAACTGATTGAAATCATCGCCGGCGCTGAGGCTCTCTAACCCAAAGCGCAAAGACGGACGAACAGACGAAGGAAGAAGTCATGAGCAGTGAAGGCCGCATCAGCCAGGTTATCGGCGCCGTGGTGGACGTCGTTTTCGACGACCATTTGCCGGCGATCTTGAACGCGCTTGAAACCGACAATAACGGGAACCGTCTCGTTCTTGAGGTTGCGCAGCATCTTGGCGAGAACGCTGTCAGGACCATCGCCATGGACTCCACCGAAGGGCTCGTGCGCGGCGCGAAGGTGAAAGACACCGGCTCGCCGATCTCCGTTCCCGTGGGCGACGGCACGCTGGGCCGCATCATGAACGTCATCGGCGAGCCGGTGGACGAACAGGGCCCGATCCCGCATGAAACCAAGCGCGGCATCCACCAGGAAGCGCCGTCCTTCGTCGAGCAGTCGACGGAAGCGGAAATCCTCGTTACCGGCATCAAGGTTGTCGATCTTCTCTGCCCCTATGCGAAGGGCGGCAAGATCGGTCTCTTCGGCGGCGCGGGCGTCGGCAAGACCGTTCTCATCATGGAGCTCATCAACAACATCGCGAAGGCCCATGGCGGGTACTCCGTGTTCGCCGGCGTCGGCGAGCGCACCCGGGAAGGCAACGACCTTTACTGGGAGATGATCGAATCCAAAGTGAACGTCGACCCGAAAGAAACCGGCGGCAAGATGGAAGGCTCCAAAGCGGCCCTCGTCTACGGCCAGATGAACGAACCGCCGGGCGCGCGCGCGCGTGTTGCGCTGACCGGCCTCACCGTCGCCGAACATTTCCGCGACCAGGGCCAGGACGTGCTGTTCTTTGTCGACAACATCTTCCGCTTCACGCAGGCGGGCTCGGAAGTGTCGGCGCTTCTCGGCCGCATCCCCTCGGCGGTGGGCTATCAGCCGACGCTCGCCACGGACATGGGCCAGATGCAGGAACGCATCACGACGACCACCAAGGGGTCGATCACCTCGGTTCAGGCGATCTACGTGCCGGCCGACGACCTCACCGACCCGGCGCCGGCGACGTCGTTCTCGCACCTCGACGCGACCACGGTTCTGAACCGCGCCATCGCGGAAAAAGGCATCTATCCGGCCGTGGACCCGCTCGATTCCTCTTCGCGCATTCTCGATCCGCGGGTCATCGGCGAGGAGCATTATCAGGTCGCGCGCGACGTGCAGGGCATTCTCCAGCGCTACAAGGCGCTGCAGGACATTATCGCCATTCTCGGCATGGACGAGCTTTCCGAAGAAGACAAACTCGTCGTGGCGCGGGCCCGGAAGGTCGAGCGCTTCCTGTCGCAGCCTTTCCACGTCGCGGAAGTCTTCACCGGCTCGCCGGGCAAGCTCGTTTCCATCGAAGACACAATCAAGGGCTTTAAAGGCCTCGTCGCGGGCGATTACGACCACCTGCCGGAAGCGGCGTTCTACATGGTCGGCTCCATCGACGAAGCGCTCGAGAAAGCCGAGCGTCTCGCAGCGGAAGCGGCATAGTTAGGGAGTAGGTGACAGGGATTAGGGATTAGGGACCGATAGCGAACGCTAACACCTAACACCCAAAACCTAAAACCTAAGATACATGGCTGACAAACTTCACTTCAATCTTGTCTCGCCGGAAAAAGAGATCATGTCCGCGAATGTGGATCAGGTCGACATTCCGGGTTCGGAAGGATTGCTGGGCATCCTGCCGAAGCATTCCCCCATGATGACAATCCTTGCGCCCGGCGTCGTCTGGGTGAAGGACGGCGGACAAGAGACGCGCGTCTTCGTGCGCGGCGGCTTTGCGGAGATTACGCCCGCGGGCCTCACCGTCCTCGCCGAAGAGGCGGTGATGGTGAAGGATCTCAATGCTGAGGACATCGCCAAGCGCATCAGGAACTGCGAGGAAGATCTCGGCGACGCCGACACCTCGCCGGAAACCCGCCGTCATGCCGAGGTTGAGATCAAGCATCTGAAAGAGCTGCAGGCCGCGCTCTAGGACCTCGTCGGTCTATTATTTCCCTGCTTAACGAGGGACGCTACGGCGTCCCTTTTTTTTGTCGAATAAGAACCATTTCTCCCTCTCCCGTTAGCGGGAGAGGGGTGTGCCGCGAGAGCAAACCTGTGAGTAATTCAGGGGATAAATTGGGGAAATAAAACAGGGCCGGTTGGGCGAGTCAGGCGATAGTGAGTTCGGATGATCAAGGAGAAGCAGATGTCCGCAACCGCGTTGAAACCCCAAGGCGAGACCGCCGCTCTGACCGTGCAGGTCAAACGCCTGCCGCACGGGGAAGGGCTGGACCTGCCGCGCTACGAGACGGCGCTTGCCGCGGGCTGCGACGTGCGCGCGGCGGTGACCGAGCCCCTGACGTTAAGGCCGGGCGAGCGCTTCATGGTGCCCACCGGCATCGCCATCGCCATGCCGCCGGGCTGGGAGGCGCAGATGCGCCCGCGCTCCGGCCTCGCCGCGAAACACGGCATTTCCTGCGTCAATTCTCCGGGCACCATCGACGCCGATTATCGCGGCGAGCTGAAAGTCATCTTGATCAATCACGGGCAGGAAGACTTCACCATCAATCGCGGCGACCGCATCGGCCAGATGGTCTTCGCGCCGGTGTTTCAGGCGGCGTTCGAGGAAGTGGACGAACTTGACGAGACGGTGCGCGGAAGCGGCGGCTTCGGCTCGACCGGGGTTTGATCTCGCCGCTGAATTTGACTCTCAAACATGACGTCTTACGCTCCATCTGAAAGAGGGGCGCCATGTTCGGTCTGGATCCGGAAACACTTGAAAATTACATCGATCTTGCGGGCCTTGCCGCAACGATCATCGGCTTTATTTTCATTATCGTGCAGGTGCGCCAGCTCGGGCGGTCGGTGCGCAGCGGCGCCCAATCGGCGATCTACGATCAGGCGGCGGATTTTCGCGCGCATCTCGTCGCCTATCCGGAGCTTCGTCCCTTTTTCTTCGAGGGCGTCGACATCGATCCGTCGCATCCCGACTATAATCGTGCGCTCACCATCGCTGAGCTGTTCCTGAATTATCTCGAACATATCGCCATTCAGGGCGGCAATTTCGACGGCGCCGACCGGCGGGCATGGGAGAGATTTGTGCGCGAAGCGCTGGATGAGAGCCCGCTGATGGCGCGCCGGCTGGCGGAGCGGCCCCACGCCTATTCGCCGCAATTGCGCCGCTTCGCTTGAAACTTATTTTCCGAAAAACCTGAAAATCAGTGTGAGGACGATCGAGACGATGATCATCGTCGTCAGCGGAAAATAAAACGCAAAGCCTTCGCGCTCGATGCGGATATCGCCCGGAAGACGCCCGAGACCCAGCTTTGTGATCAACGGCCATAAAAGGCCCGCCGCCAGCAAGACGATCCCGAGCGTGATGAGCAGTTTTTGCATGGGCGAGACTATAGGCTCTCCGGCGCGCCTGAAAAAGCAGGCTCAGTCCTTATTAGCCGTCGTTTTCTTCCGCAGGCATTTCGATGCGCTCAATCTCGGAAAAGACCTGGCGCGTGGTCGAGGCGAAGGATTTGAACATGGCCTCGCCCTCAACCTGAGTTTCGCTGGTCGCGATCAGCGCCGGGCCGCCTTCCTCCGGCGCGGAAAAGCGCTGGATCTGGTTGAGGGCGTTCACCTTGGCGACGGCCGCCGGTTTGAAGGGCTGTTTCGATTTGAGCTCGATGGCGGAGATATAGCCGGCGGTCTTGTCGAGGGTGATGTAAACCTCAAGCGCGTCCCTGGGCGCATCCTCCTCGTCCACCGGCGCCACAAACACGGCTTCGGTTTCCGTGTCGGAGACAAGCTCGGCGTCATCGATCATTTCATGAAGCCCGTCATAGAGGATGGGCTCGTCGCCGCTGTCGTTCTTCTGCATCTGTTTGAGGGCTTTGCGCGCCTTCTTGTCGAGGTCCTCTGCCGCCGGGGCCAAAAGGGTCCAGCGCTCGCCTTCCTCAAGGCGCGGATCGAAACGCAGTTTCGCCGAGATTTCCTTCTCGCCGTCGCTGGTCCAGAAGTCGAGCGTATAAGCGTAACGATATTGCGCGAAGTCTTTTGCTTTCTGCGCCGCTTGCATGAGCAGTGCGGCGCTCGCCGGCTCTCCTGCGGTCTCGGCCAGAGCGGGCGCAGCCAAGAAAAAACAGGCGGCCGCTGCGGCGCGCAGGATTGGTTTTGTCACGACATACTCCGACGGGGAACGTTATGTCCTAATAGCCCGGCGAAAAACTTCTCGGCGCGGGGTCAATCACCTGAATGCCGCCGGGCTGGATTTCAAGGATCGCAAGACCACGCTCCACGGTGCCGTCAGCATTGAGACGGAAAAGCCCGTCGGCGCCGAAATAGCCATTGGGATCGGCGATGGCGTCTTCGGCGAACCGGTCGCGGCGGCGGCCCTGCGCGGCGAGCCGGGCGGAGAGCAGCGTCGCGTCATAGGCGAGCGAGGCGAGGCGCGGCGGGTTGGATCCGAAGGCTTCTTCATAATGCTTTTCAAAGCTCTCGGTGATGGTCGGGTCGGGCGCGGCGAACCAGCCGCCCCTCAGCGCCGGCTCGCGGGTAAGGCGCGGATTGTTCCAGGAGGAAACGCCGAGAATTTTCACCCGGCTGATATCCACATTGTAATAGGGAAGCAGCGGCGCCAGCGCGCGCAGCAGGGTTCCCTGTTCGGGCATCAAGACCGCCTGATAGCCCTGGGTGTAACCGGCTTCGGCGCTTGCATTCTCGGCCACCGGCTGCGTCCGGTCGCCTTCGAATTCATGGCGCATTTCGAGCGGGATGATCTCTTTCGAATAGCGCGCCAGACGCTTTGCCGGCGCGAGCATTTCGTCCGGCTCCTGAACATAGCGTTCTTCATGAACGATGACGCCGCCGCGCGCGAACACTTCCTCGGCGAAGGCGCCGGAGACGCGGTCGCCATAGGCGGTCCGGGGGGCGAGCACGCCGAAGCGCACCATTTCCTGGTTCATGGCGTATTCGGTGACCCGCGCGATTTCGAGTTCCGGCGGGAAGGAGAGGAGGAAAACGCCGTCGCCCGCCGCGGTGAGATCGGAAGAAAAGGCGATCATCGGCGTCGAGGCGGCGCGCGTCACCAGGGCGGCGGCTTCGACGGATTCGGCGAAAAGCGGGCCGAGAATGATTTCCGCGCCGTCGGCGAGCGCGGAGCGCGCGGCGGCCGCTGCGCCTTCGGCGTCGCCGCGGGTGTCTTTGGGGATCAGGAGAAAGTCTTTTTCCCCTGCATCGAACACGGCGAGTTGCGCCGCGTCGAACATGGCGGAGGCGATGCGCCGCGCGGATTCATTTTCCGATGAAAAGGGAAGGAGCAGGCCCACCCGGACCGGCTCTTCGCCGTCCATATGCGGCGGACGCATGAAATCGCGGCGGTTATAGCGCTCCGCTTCTTCGAACAGGCCGCCTTCTTCATAAACGGTCTGGTCTTCGGGGGTCTCGTCGGGGCGGGCGATCACCGGGCCGGAAGGCCTTGTCGTCCCTGTGGAGCCGCAGGCCGCCATCAGCGCCGACAGCGCAGCAGCGAGTCCGGCTTTGGTAAGCGTGTTGAGACTGAAGCGCATCCCCTGAATTCCTCGTTTATCGCCCCGCAGCGAGGCCTTTTTGTCCAGCCGCGAGACTAGCCGGGCCCGGCCCCCGCATCAACGGCGCTGGCCGCCCTGCGAAACCGCGCTCCGGGGCTTGTTTTCGCGCCGCCGCGCCGCCATGCCTATCAGATGGCGATGAAGGATATGCGACCGGAACCCGGCCTTTATGTGACGGCGACGCCCATCGGCAATCTCGCCGACATAACCTATCGCGCCGTCGAAATCCTTAAAAAAGCCGATCTCATTCTGTGCGAGGATACGCGCCAGACGGCGAAGCTCTGTTCGGCTTATGGCGTCGAGACGCCGCGCGCGCCCTATCACGACCACAACGCGGCGAAGGTCAGGCCGGAGATTATTAAAAAGCTGCAAGACGGCGCTGTCATCTGCCTCGTCTCCGATGCAGGAACGCCGCTGATCTCCGATCCCGGTTACAAGCTGGTCCGCGCCGCGCGCGATGAAGGGATTGCGGTATATCCCGTGCCCGGCGCCAGCGCCGCCCTTGCGGCCCTGTCTGCGGCGGGGGCGCCCAGCGACCGGTTTTTCTTTGCGGGGTTTCTTCCGGCAAAACAGGGCGCGCGGACAAAGGCGCTCGAAGAGTTTGCTCGTATTGATGCGACGCTGATCTTCTATGAGACCGCGCCGCGATTGGGCGCCGTGCTTTCCGCGATGACGGACGCCTTTGGCGATCGACAGGCTGTTGTCGCACGCGAGCTGACCAAACTGCATGAAGGATTCCGGGAAGGGCCGCTTTCGACGCTTGCCGCCGCCTATGGGGATGCGCCGCCCAAGGGTGAGATCGTGATTGTCGTTTTCCCGCCGGAGGAAAAGGCTGCGGAGGCTGGCGATGTAGATGCGTTTCTCACCGGCGCGCTCGCAGAGATGAGCGTCAAGGAAGCCGCAGCCGCCGCGGCGGAGGCGTTTTCCATGCCCCGCAAGACGGCCTACGCCCGCGCGCTGCAATTGAAGGGGGCCGGGTGAGCCCGGCGCCAACCGCCGCCGCCCGACGCAGGGCCGAGCGCGGCGGGCGCCGCGCCGAGACGCTGGCGGCGTTGCTCATGCGGCTTAAAGGCTTTTCCATTCTCGCCCGCCGCCACAAAACGCCGCTGGGAGAACTCGATCTCGTGGCGAAGCGCGGAAAACTCATCGCCTTTGTGGAAGTGAAAGCGCGGGCGAACCGCGACGCCGCCGTGGAAGCGGTCACCTATGCCGCGCGCCGGCGCATCGGCGGGGCCGCGGGGCTCTTCCTGTCGCGCCGAGCGGACCTTGCGGATTGCGCGATCCGCTACGATATCATCGCCGTCTCGGGCTGGCGGCTGGAGCATCTGCCCGACGCATGGCGGGATGGCGAGTGAGGCCTCGGCATTAGCGGCAAGGTTTCTTTCGGAGGCGAAGCAGCCCATGTAAATCGTTCGTTTTCGTGCGATCGGCATTGGCCAGGGAGTTTGAAGAATGATGATGAAGCCCACACGCGCTATTCTCGCCGCCGCCGGCATCGGCGCTTTTCTTGCGCTCGGCGCCTGCGCCTCGAGCCGGAATCTGGATCAGGCTTTCACCGACATGTCGAGCAACGCCGAGCTCAAGGGCGTTCTGTTTTCCGACCGCACCCATGACTACGGCGATATCGACCTGACCCTCTATGAAGGCCGGCTGATGCTCACCGGCACCATGAAGTCGGATGAGGGGCGCGCCAAGCTCATTGAAAACGCCTGGAAGGCGGACGGAGTGACGGAGGTCATCGATGAGGTTTTCGTCGGCGACGGCACCGGCTTCGGACAGGGCGTCGAAGATGCGCGGATCGATCAGGTTCTGCGCGCGCGCCTGATTGGCGACAAGGATGTGGTCAGCAGCGACTACAAGATCGCCGTCTCAAACGCCGTGGTTTATCTTCTCGGCGTGGCGCGCAGCCAGGCCGAACTGGACCGCGCCGTCGAACTCGCGCGCACCACCGCTGGCGTTGAAAAGGTCGTGAGCCACGTTGCCTTGCGCGGGCCGATGGTCCAATAGGATGCGGGTTGCGGTCTGTCTTAAGGCCGCCCTCGGAGACCTTTTCCCATGCTCAAGATCGCCATCCAGATGGACCCCATTGAGGCGGTCAACGTCAATGCGGACACCTCGTTCGACCTTGCGCTGGAGGCCTTTTCGCGCGGTCACGAGATCTGGGTCTATCAGCCCGAGATGTTGCAGCTTGACTGCGGCGTCGTGCGCGCCCGCGCCCGCCAGGTCGAGCATCTGAAGCGCGAACAGGGCGATCATGTAAAACTGGCCGCGCCTCAAGTGATCGATCTTCACGGGCTCGACGTCGTGCTGGTGCGTCAGGACCCGCCTTTCAACATGGCTTACATCACGGCCGCGCAGATTCTCGAACGCCTGCTGCCGGACGTCCTTGTGCTGAACAATCCGCGCTCCATCCGCGACGCGCCGGAAAAACTCTTCGTCACCGACTTCAAGGATCTGACGCCGCCGACCCTGATCACGCGCGATGCGGAGGCGATGCATGCTTTCCGCAAAACCCATGGCGATGTCATCGTAAAACCGCTTTACGGCAATGGCGGCGCCGGCGTCTTCAAAATGTCGAGCGACGATTCCAATTTCAAAGCGCTGCTGGAGCTTTTTTCCGAGGCCTATGCGGAGCCGTCGATCATCCAGAAATACCTCCCGGCGGTCACCAAGGGCGACAAGCGCATCATTCTCCTCGACGGCGAGGCGGTTGGGGCGATTAACCGGGTGCCCGCGCCTGGCGAGACCCGCTCCAACATGCATGTGGGCGGACGCGCCGAGGCGGTGGAGATGACGGAGCGCGACCAAGAGATCTGCGACCGCATTGGTCCGGTGCTGTCCAGGCAAGGCCTCGTGTTCGCCGGCATCGACGTGATTGGCGACTATCTTACTGAAATTAATGTCACTTCTCCGACAGGGGTGCAGGAGGTGCGGCGTTTTGGCGGGGCCGATATCTCGGCGCTGTTCTGGGACTGGGCCGAGGGCCAGCGGGACGGCTGAGACAGTCTTGTCACACCGGCTTCAGGGAGTTGCGCGGCGTCCCATATAGTGCTTGTTTCGCGACTTTCATGAAGCTAGGGCGGGCCCCGGACTGGCGCGGGCCGGTTGGCGGGAAATCAAGAGTTTTCGCATGAACGCGCATTCGCCGACATCCGAGAGAAAACTGCGCGTCGCCCTGTTCTCCGGCAATTACAATTATGTGATGGACGGGCCGGTGCGCGCCCTTAACACGCTCGTCGCCTATCTTGAGCGCGAGGGGCATGAAGTGCTGGTCTTCGCACCCACAAACGACAAGCCCGCTTTCCAGCATTCGGGCCGGTTGATTTCCGTTCCGTCTTTCGCCTTCCCGGGCAAGCGCAGCGAATATCGCTTCGGGCTCGGCCTTCACGGCAAATGCAAACGCGCTCTCGACAGTTTCCGTCCGGACATCGTTCATATCGCAGCGCCCGACTACACCGGCTTCGGCGCGCTCAACTATGCGCGAAAATTCGGCGTGCCGGCGGTGGCGTCTTTCCATACGCGCTTCGACACCTATCCGCGCTATTACGGGCTTGGCTGGCTGGAAAAATATTTGACGCGCTATATGCGCTATTTCTATCGCCGCTGCGAACATGTCTATGCGCCGTCCCATTCCATGACGGAAGAATTGAAACGCGACGGCATCGGCGAGGACATTCGCCTGTGGACCCGCGGGGTCGATGGCGATCTGTTTAATCCTGCGCGCCGCGACATGGCGTGGCGCGAGGCAAATGGTTTCCATGCGGATGATGTGGTCGTTGCTTTTGTGGGGCGTCTGGTTCTTGAAAAAGGCATCGATATTTTCGTGGACGCCTTCAATCGCGCCAAGGCGAGCACGCCCAACCTGAAAGCGCTTGTGGTCGGCGACGGGCCGGAGCGCGAGAGCTTTTCAAAACTCATCCCCGAAGGGGTCTTCGCCGGTTATCTGCAAGGCGAGGAGCTTGCGCGCGCCTATGCCAGCGCCGATCTTTTCTTCAATCCGTCGATCACGGAAACCTTCGGCAATGTGACGCTGGAGGCCATGGCGTCGGGCCTTCCTTCCATCGGCGCCGCCGCAGCCGGGTCGCGCTCGCTCATCGAGAACGGCGTCACCGGTTATGTGGCCGAGCCTAATGCGGCGAGCTTTGCGGAAAAACTCGTTCTTCTTGGAAACGACACGGCCCTGCGCCAGCGTTTCGGCAAGACTGCGCGCGAACATTCGGCGCGGTTTAGCTGGGACGCCGTGCTGGCGGAGCTTGTGGGCCATTATTACGAAGCGCTCGATCAGTTTCAGCCCTCGCGGCGCCATGCGCGTCCGCGGCCGGCCGCCGATGCGCGCCGTCACGCCGCCTGACCTTCCCGCGCCATGATTGTTCCCTTGATCAAGTCCGCCGCCAACGGCGCTGCAAGCCGCTGGCGGGTCTTGCGCGAACGCGACGACGTGCAAAAGGGATTGAAATTTCTACAGTACAGCCTTCTCGCGGCGATCGTCGCCTATCTCGCCTACAAGCTTACTCATGTGGGCTGGATGGAGGTTATTGGCGCGCTGCCGGAATCGCCGTGGTTCTATCTGTTCTTTCTGTTGCGCTTTCTCGCGCTGCCGATTTCGGAGCTGGCGCTTTATGAAATCGTCTGGTCGCGGCCTTTGGTGCGTCACTTCTTCGTTTTCATCCGCAAGCGCGTCTATAATTTCGCGGTCATGGGCTATTCCGGCGAGGCGTTTTTGACGCTCTGGGCGCGCCGTCGGCTGGGCCTGCCGCACAAGACCATTCTCATCGGGGTCAAGGACAACAACCTTCTTTCCGCTTTCGCCTCTAACGCCGCGACGGTGGTGCTCATCATTGCGCTGGCCGTCACCGGCGGACTGAAAGCGGGGCTCGACGCCTTTCCCGGCGCGCGCTGGCTCTTTGCTCTCGCTTTTATCTCCGCGGGGACCTTGTCCCTCCTGGTGATGATCTTCCGCAACAAGCTGATGGCGCTGCCGCAAGGCGTCATGCCGCGGCTTATTTCCGTTCATGGCGGGCGCCAGGCGCTGATCATCCTCCTGCATACGGCAATGTACGCTTCCGCGCTTCCCGGCGCTCCTGTCATGGCGTGGATGACTTTTATTGCAATGCAACTTGTCTTGAGCCGGGTGCCCTTCCTGCCCAATCAGGACATCGTCTATCTCGGCGCAGCCTTGAGCCTTGCGCCGATTGTGGGCGCGCCGGAGGCGGCGGTGGCGGGGATGCTGGTGGCGGAAGCCGGCCTTTCCCAGATCTTCAATATCGCGATGTTTTTCGCGACGGCCCATCTCGCCCGCACCGAATATGGCGTGAAGGCGGAGGCGAAACTGGGCGCGGCAGCGGCGTTGTCCTAAATCCGCTTGAAAAGCCCGTGTTTTTCGGTCATCGCCTTCCGAACTGGTCCGGAATTCGCTAGAGACCCATGTCCCGGCGAAGCCGGGCCGGCGACGTCCGGCCGGGCGCCGCCAGTTTTGTTTTTCGGCAGGTGCGCTCCCGCCCATGCATCTTATCGACCGTTACATTTTGCGCGCCGTCTCCACGCCGCTCATTCTGGCCCTTTCCGTCGCGGGCATGCTCTTGCTGATGGAGCATATGCTGCGCCTGTTCGATTTCGTGCTGGCGGAGCAGGGGCCGGTTGACGTCGTCTGGCGGATGCTCGCCAATCTCGTGCCGCATTATCTGGGGCTGGCGCTTCCCCTTGGCGCCTTTCTCGGCGTGATGCTCGCCTTCAGAAATTTGTCCATGTCCTCGGAGCTCGATGCGCTCAGCTCTTCCGGCGCGTCTTTCGGGCGGATGATGCGGCCTGTCTATATGCTTATCGCCGTCCTCATGGTGTTCGACTTTCTGCTTGTCTCCTACATCCAGCCTTTCGCGCGTTACAAATATCAGGAGATCCGTTTCGACGTGACCTCCGGCGCGCTCGGCATCAAAATTCCCGCAGGCGAGTTCGTCGAAATCAGCGACGGCGTCACCATCCGGCTGGGCGAGATCAATCCGGAGACCCGCGATGCGCGCGAGATTTTTCTGGAAAGGAAAGCCCGGGATGGTGGCAAGACCGTGATCACCGCGCGCTACGGCGCCATCTCGACGACGCCGGAAATCACCTCGCTCTTGCTGAAGCTGCAAAACGGCCGCCAGGTTATCATCAATGCGCTGGGCGACCGCATCCAGTCGCTGGATTTCGAAAGTTTCGATCTTGAGATCGATCTGCCGGCGATCGGGGTCTTTCGCGAGCGCGGCGGCGACGAGCGCGAAGCGACGATCAACGAAGTTGTGCGGTATCTGAGAACCCAGCCCTCTGGGACGGCGCTTTACGGCGAGTATCAGGCGGGCCTTCACTGGCGCATCCTGCACCCGCTGACCTTTCTCGTTTTGCCGATTCTCGCCGTCGCCATGGGCGTCACCGGCCGGCGGCGCGCCTCGAACCTGAAGCCCGTGCTCGGCGTCGCCATCCTCATCGTCTATCACGAAGTGCTTGAAGAATGGGGCAAGGTGGTCGCGGCGAAGGGCGAGTTGTCGCCGCTGATCAGCATGTGGGGGATCTTCCTGATCTTCTCGCTGCTTTCCGCGTTTCTCTATAGCGGCTCCATCGATCAGGCGCGCACGACGCGGGTCATGGCGCGCCGGTCGAGCGAAACCGTGCGCATTGCGGCGCCGACAGCGGATGCCGCTGAATGAGATTCGCGCGCGACATGCTCACCCAATATGTGGGGCGGATGTTTCTGGTCCGCTTTATCGGGCTCCTGATTTTTTTCGTGATCATTTTGCAGATGCTCGACCTTTTAAACCGGTCGAGCGATATTCTTGCGGCTGAAGGCGCGGGCGCCGAGCAGATGTTGCGCTACATCTCCCTGCGCACCCCGCAGATCATCAGCCAGTTCACGCCCTTTGCGGCGCTCCTTGGCGTCGTTCTCACGCTTGCGGGGCTGTCGCATACAAGCGAGATCACGGTGATGCGGGCGGCGGGCATGTCCGTCAATCGCGTGCTTTTTCCCTTAGGGTTCGTGTGCGGGCTCGTAACGCTGGCGCATTTCATTTTTCATGAAACCGTGACGGTCAGAACCTCCGAGCTTCTCGATTACTGGGAGGTCAATGACTACGCCGTCGATTTGCCGCCGGAGAGCGATGTCAGGACCGACATTCGCATCAGCTACGACGGTGAGTTCATCGCGGCGGAAAGCGCGGCGCGCTATGGCGGCGCTGTCGTTCTTACCGGCGTCACTATTTACGATATCAGTCAGGGGCTCATCGATGAGGCGATCGAGGCGCGCTCGGCCCGCTTCGAGGAAGGCGCGTGGCGCCTGTTCGGGACCCGCGGTCTCGACGCCATTAATCAGGAAGTCACCGAGACCGGCGATGTCATCTGGACCAACAGCCTCGATCCGGAACTTCTCTTCGCCATGACGCTGGAGCCGGAGCAGACGAGCCTGCCCGAACTTGCCGCCAAGATCCGCCAGCTCAACAATGACCGGGCCGACACCCGCGCGCCCATGACCGCGCTCTTGTCGCGCTTTTCCAAACCCATGGCCACGCTGGTGATGCCGCTGCTTGGCGCCATTGCCGGCTTCGGCGTTCACCGTCAGGGCGTGTTGCTTGCCCGGGCGGTCACGGGAGCGGCTCTCGGATTCGGTTATTTCGTGGCCGAAAACCTTGCCTTGGCGCTTGGGTCTTTAGGGGTCGTGCCGGCCATTATCGGCGCTTTTTTCCCGCTGGCGATTTTCATGGTTGTGGGCTTCTCCATCATTCTCTCCATGGAGAATTAATCGTCTGCGGGCGTTTCATGCCTTGCCAGCCTTCGCGCATTGGTTGTATATGATGCAATCTGAGGTTGCGGTATTCGCAACTCTCCGGAAGCGAAGCACTTGAGAGACGGGAGACTCCATGGGCGGGCTGGTCCTTAAATTGCGGCCTCACGAAGAGCTGATGATCAATGGCGTCCTCGTGGAAAATGGGGAGCGCAACACGCGGCTCAGGGTCAAAACCGAAGGCGCCAACATCTTGCGCCTCAAGGACGCCTTGCGGCCGGAGGAGGCGACGACGCCGTTAAAGCGCGCCTATTATATCGCGCAGCTCGCTGTCTCGGGCCAACTTTCCACATTGGAGGCGGGCGAGATCCTGACCGACGCATTGCAATCGGCGCCCGGTCTGGAACTCGACGCCGATCTCAGCGAGTGCGTCGCCCGTCATGATTTTTATCAGATCATGCGCGCCTTGCGAGGCTTCGCCCTGGCCGACCGGACCGCCCCGGCCAGCTAATGCTGTTCCCATGGCCCGCGCCTTGTGCCCGCGGGGCTTATGGCCCAAATAGCCCGCCATGGCGGATGCTGACTTTATCACCCTTGGCTGCCGGCTGAACGCCGCGGAAAGCGAAACCATGCGCCGGCTCGCCGCCGGCGCCGGGGTCGCGGACGCCGTGATCGTCAACACCTGCGCTGTCACCAACGAAGCAGTGCGGTCGGCGCGCCAGCGCATTCGCCGGGCGAAACGCGAGCGGCCTGACGCGCGCATCATTGTCACCGGCTGCGCGGCGCAGACGGAAGCGCAAAGCTTCGCCGAGATGCCCGAAGTCTCCGCCGTTATCGGCAATCAGGAAAAGCTCGACGCCGCGCAATGGGCGGCGCTTGCCGATGCTGCTGACGACATCATCCGCGTCAACGACATCATGTCGGCGCGCGAAACCGCCGGCCATATGATCGACGGCTATGGCGATCGCGCTCGCGCCTTTCTCCAGATCCAGAACGGTTGCGATCACCGCTGCACATTCTGCATCATCCCTTACGGCCGCGGGAATTCGCGCTCGGCGCCGGTTGCGCATGTGGTGGACCAGGCCCGGAAACTCGTCGAGGCCGGCCATCGCGAACTCGTGCTGACGGGCGTCGACATCACCTCATGGGGGGCCGATCTTGACGGGTCCCCGCGCCTCGGCGGGCTGGTCTCGGCGCTTCTCGATCGGGTGCCGGCGCTTTACCGCCTGCGGCTTTCCTCGATCGACGGCGCTGAAATCGACGATGAATTGTTCGAGCGCATCACGGGCGATGAGCGGGTCGCGCCGCATCTTCACCTGTCGCTTCAGTCCGGCGACAACATGATTTTAAAACGCATGAAGCGTCGCCATAGCCGCGAGCAAGCCATCGACCTTTGCCAGCGGGTGCGCGCCGCGCGGCCTGACGTCGCCTTCGGCGCGGACATCATTGCGGGGTTTCCGACCGAGACCGAGGAAATGTTCGAAAACAGCCTCGCCATTGTCGACGAGGCGGGGCTTTCCTGGCTGCATGTTTTCCCTTTTTCGCCGCGTCAGGGAACGCCCGCGGCGCGCATGCCGCAATTGCCGCGCGAGGAGGTGAAGGCGCGCGCCGCCCGGCTGCGGGCGAAGGGCGCGGCGGCCGAGGCTGCTTTGTTAAAAGGGCTCATTGGGCGGACCGAAGACGCCATTCTCGAAAGCGGCGGCCGGGCGCGGCTCGGCAATTTCGCCCCTGTGCGCGTAACGGCGCCGGGTCAGGTCGGCGACATCCTGAAGCTTCGCATCACCGGTCTGGAGGATGGCGTGCTGACGGGGGCGCCGGCGTGACTATCGGTTTGGAATGGGTCCATGAAAAAAGCCGCCCGGTTGAGGGGCGGCTCTTTCGAGGCGGTGCAACCTGTTATTTACCAGTTTTGCCGGCCGGCTTTTGTGCCGGTTTGCCCGCGGGTTTGGCTTGCGGTTTTTTGTCGGCGGGTTTGGCTTGAGGTTTGGCGTTCGCCATGATGGTCTCCATAAGCGGCGCGGAGAAGTCCGGCCGTCTTTAAGAAATTGCACCGTATAGAAACTTTTCAAGAGGGTATGACGCTTCGTGGCGAATAAATTTTTGTCAGGCTTGTTCGGAAAGAAAAAACCCGCCGAAGAGGCGGCGGAACCGCCGCGTGAGGCGGAGGCCCCGGAGGCGCTGAAGGGAGACGAGACGGCGCCGGAACCGGCGACGCCGGAAGCTCAGTCCGTGGCTGCCCCTGAAGCGCCTGCCGAAGCCGTTTCGCCGCCTCCGGTTACAACAAACGAGCAACCGCCCAAGCCTGCGCCGGAAACGCCCGCCGCGCCGCCTCCCGCCCCCGAACCTGAAAAGAAAAAAGGCTGGCTCTCCCGCCTTCGGGACGGGCTCTCGAAATCTTCCAACAAATTATCCGAAGGCGTTACGGCGATCTTCACCAAGCGCAAGCTTGACGATGAAACTCTCGACGAGCTCACGGATCTTCTTATCACCGCCGATCTCGGCGTGCCGGCCGCCACCCGGATCACGACGGCGCTTGCGAAAGACAAGTTCGAAAAAGACATTACCGACGCCGAAGTGCGCGCCGCCCTCGCATCGGAAGTCGCCGCGACCCTGGCGCCGCTCGAAAAACCGCTCGTCCTCGACGGCGCAAAAAAGCCGCATATCCTGCTCATGGTCGGGGTGAACGGCGCGGGCAAGACGACCACGATCGGCAAGCTTGCCAAAAAATTCGCGGATGAAGGCAAGTCCGTCATGCTCGCCGCGGGCGACACCTTCCGCGCCGCCGCCATCGAACAGCTCCAGGTCTGGGGCGAGCGCACGGGCGCGCCCGTCATCGCCCGCCAGGTCGGCGCCGACGCCGCCGGGCTCGCTTTTGATGCGGTGAAAGAGGCGCAGGAAAAGGGTGTCGATATTCTGATGATCGACACCGCTGGCCGCCTTCAGAACCGACGCGAGCTGATGGACGAACTCGCCAAGATCGTCCGCGTCATCAAAAAGCTCGACGAGACGGCGCCCCATGACGTGATCCTGACGCTCGACGCCACGGTGGGCCAGAACGCCTTGAGCCAGGCGCAGGCCTTCACCGAGATCGCCGGCGTTACGGGGCTCGTCATGACCAAGCTCGACGGCACGGCGCGCGGCGGGGTCCTCGTCGCCCTTGCGGACAAGTTCAAACTGCCGATCTATTTCATCGGCGTCGGCGAAGGCGTTGAGGATTTGCAAAGCTTTAACGCCGAAGCCTTTTCCACGGCGCTGGCGGGCGTCGCCGCCTGACCGTCCCGAAGTTGATTTCAAGGATTTGCCGATGACCACAGAAACCCAGGCCAAGGGACAAAAACTTACCGGCGGCGCCAAATTCGCCGTGGATATGGGCCCGCTCGCCGTGTTCATGATCGCCTATTTTCTGGGCCGGCGTCTGGCGCCCATGGTCGGCGGGCTTTTCGGCCAAGACTGGACGATTGCGGAAGGCGAGGAAATGTATCTCGCCATCGGCCTTTTCATGCCGGCCTTTCTCGTCGCGTTCATCTATTCGGTCTGGAAGGAGCGGCGCGTGGCGCCCATGCTGCTGGTCAGCGGCGTCATCATCTCCGTCTTCGGCGGGCTGACGCTGCTGCTGCACAACAAGATGTTCTTTTACATGAAGCCGACCCTTATCTACGCTCTGTTTTCGGCGTTGTTGATCGGCGGCATGGCGACGGGCCAGAATTTCCTGAAAACGCTTTTCGACGGCGCGCTGCACATGCCGGACGACGCCTGGCGCACCCTGACAAAGCGCTATGCGATCTTCTTTATTGCGCTCGCCATCCTGAACGAAGTCGCCTGGCGCTGGCTCACCCGCGATTGCGACCTCTCGGGCGCCGCCGCCTGCGCCGGCGAAAAACACTGGGTCAATCTGAAGGTGTTCGGCTTTACGATCATCAGCCTTGTCTTTACCGGCTTTCAGGCGCCCTTTCTCGCCAAGCACATGCCGGAGGATGCGAAGTCCGGGAGTTAAAGCCCGTCCGCCGGATTGGAGAAGGGCGGGAAGTCGGTGCGGTCCTTTGTCTCCTCATAGTGCCGCAGGGCCCAGTTGACGGAGGGAAAGGCGAGCTCAGGCCAGGGAATGTCGTCCCAGTCGTAAAGCGCGACGGCCTCGCTTTCTGGCCCCGCGCCGATCTCCGGGCGCTTCAGCCTGGCGCGGAACATCAACTGGATCTGCGAGATGCGCGGAATGGAATAGACCGCGAGCAGGCGCTCGATTTCGATATCGGCGAGCGCTTCCTCCTGGGCCTCGCGGGCGGCCCCGTGCTCTGCTGTCTCATGAAGCTCGAGATAGCCCGCCGGCAGCGTCCAGTAGCCCTTGCGCGGCTCGATAGCGCGCTTGCAGAGGAGGATTTTTTCCTCCCATCTCACCACCGATCCGACCACGATTTTGGGATTCACATAGTCGATAAATCCGCATGTGACGCATACGTCGCGTTCCATATTGTCGCCGGACGGAACCATGCGGGCGAAGTTGGGTTCTTGTACTGGCGGTTTCGGCATAGTCCCTGTCCTGACGAAGTTGTGAAGCGTGATTCGAAATGAATATTTTCCGCATACGACGGTATTGCATTTTGGCGTGCAGCGCGCGATATGCTACCTTTCAAGACAGACAGTCGAAACCGTCCGCATCGGGCGTAATTGTGAAGGCGCGGGAACTTGCGTCGCGGGCGCTGTAAGATGAGGCGTCGCAGAAAACAGGGTGGAAAGATAGTGCAGAGACTGTTTTTCGGGCCGGTTTTCTCGGATTGCGCTCAGGACATCCGCCGTAAGCGGAGCTTCCTTGATCGAAGATAGCGAAATATAGCGTTTCGGCGTTTCTTTCGCCTGCTCAGAGCCAAAAACGGAGAACAAAATGGCTTACTCATTAAAGAACTCGCCGGGCCACTTGCTGCGCCGCGCGCAGCAATACGCCCATGACCTTTACTCCACCGAAGTGGGCCCCAACGGCCCGACGCCGCGCCAGTATGAGGTGCTGCATGTCGTCGCGCAGAATGCGGGTCTCAGTCAGACCGATCTCGTTCAACAGACCGGCATCGACCGTTCGACCCTCGCTGACATGATTGCGCGCATGATGAAAAAAGGCCTTCTGTCGCGCAAGCGCACAAAGGAAGATGCGCGGGCCAACGCCGTTTCCATCACGCCGGCCGGCCGGCGCATGCTGACCGCCGCCAATTCGAAAGTCGCAAAAGCGGAAAATGCAGCGCTCGCCGTGCTGCCGAAAACCCAGCAGGCGGCCTTCATGCGTTCCCTGCGCGCCTATGCAGAGGCCCTCGACAAGATGGCCGAAGGCGCGGCGACCCCGGCCAAAAAGAAAACCACCAAGAAAAAGACCGCCAAGAAAAAGACGACGGCCAAGCGCAAGACGACCAAGAAAAAGGCTGCGAAAAAGCGCCGCGCGAAGCGTCGTTAATTTTCGGTCATTTGACGACGTTGAAACGCCGCCCCTTGTCGGGCGGCGTTTTGCTATCGCCGTCTCGGCGCCCGCCATTCTGCATGGGGCGGCGGTCCGCCCGCGCTGACCGGCCGCGGCGCATAGCCGCCCATGGAGATCATCCGGTCATACATGACGAGCGCGGCCGCGACGGACAGATTGACGCAAAATCGCGTGGGGATTTTCACAAGATGGGTGCATAGCGCGCTCGCCTCCGGCGACAGGCTTCCCTTTTCCGGGCCCAGCAAATAGGCGGCGTTCAAGGGGTGCCGGAAACTCGGCAGCTCCACGGCCCGCTCATCGAGCTCGACACCCACCAGCACGCATCCCTTGGGCAGGCGCATCTCGTCCAGCGTCTCCCATTCATATAGCGGCAGATGCGCATCCGATTTCGACGTGTCGGCGAGGTTCACCTCGCGCGCATTGTGGTGGGCCGCGATGGTGAAGGCGAAACTGGCGTTGAAGGCGTGCGCAGTGCGCAACACGGCGCCCAGATTCATCGCCTTTGAAATGCGTTCCGATCCGACGCCGAAATAGCCGCGCATGAAAGCCTCTTTTCACAAGACCTCGCGCCTAATCTGAAGGGGGCGCCCGGTCAAGTCAGGAGCCGTGAAGAGAGCGCATAGACCTTTGCCCCCGTTTCGGGGCATGCTGCGCGTGATGAGCGAAAGCAATGACGTCCAGAACGGCGACAGCCGCATCAAGTTTCTGGTGATCGCCTCGGAGGCGCCGGAGGCGCAGCTCGCCGCGTTCTTCGCCGGGCGCCGGGCGCGGCGCTCCAATGCGCGCGTTGCGCTGCTCGCCATTGTCGAGCCGCCGGAATTCGGTCACTGGGCCACGGTGGCCGAAACCATGCGCGCCGAAGCCCATGAGAAAGCCGAAGGCATTCTCCGCGAATTCGCCGCCGAGGTGAAAGCGCAGTCGGGCGAAGACCCGGAAGAGATCGTCCGGGAGGGCGTGATTGTGGAGGAGCTTCGCAAGCTGATCGACGAAGACCCCGCCATTTCCATTCTCGTGCTGGGCGCCTCGACCGAAAGCGACGGGCCCGGGCCGCTGGTGTCGGCGCTTGCGAAAAACCCCGCCTATCTCGGCAAGCGGCGGATTCCGGTGACGGTCGTGCCGGGCGAGATGACGCGCGATGAATTACGGCGGCTTGCTGGCTGATGGATGCGGACAAGTTTCACCTGCCGGGAAAGCATTATTTCCTTTCCCATTCCGTCGGCGCGCAACCGAGGGCGTGGGATGCTGAAGTTGCGGCGGGCTATGGCGGGCCCTGGCGCACGGAAGGGTTCAATGTCTGGGGCCCCTGGTTTGATACGCTTGAGCGGTTCAAGGCGGGGCTCGCCCCGATTATCGGCGCGCGTCCGGAAGACATTTGTCCGCAGGCGAATGTTTCGAGCGGCGTTTCGAAAGTCCTTTTCTCTCTGCCGGAGCGGAAGGGCCGTACAAAGATCGTTCTGACTGAAGACGCTTTTCCAACTGTCGGCTTTGCGCTGGCGCAGGCGGAGCGCCTTGGTTATGAGCTTGAATTCCTGCCCGGCGGCGAACGTCTCGCCGATCCCGATGCATGGGCCCGCGCCTTCGCCGACGATGTGCAGCTTGTCGTTCCCATGCAGGTTTATTCCAATTCATCGGTGCTGGCGCCGGTGGCGGAGATCGCCAAAAGAGCCCGCGCCGCAGGGGTTTTCTCGCTCATCGACGCGGCGCAGGCGGCGGGCGCGGTTCCGTTGAAGCTCGATGATTGGCGGCCCGACTTTGCCGTCGGCACCTCGCTAAAATATCTGTGCGGCGGCGCCGGGGCGGCGTGGCTGTGGGCCGACCCGGAAACGGCGAAAGACTGCAAGCCCCTCGATGTGGGCTGGTTTTCTCACGCCGATCCGTTTGAATTCGATATTCACCACTTCGATTATGCCGAGGGCGCTGCGCGCTTTACCGGCGGCACGCCGTCTATTGCGCCTTTCGCCGGCGCGGCTGCCGCCCATGAGATCATCAACGCTCATGGCGTCGAAGCCATATATGCGCACAATCAGCGTTTATTGTCGCGCCTCTTCGAAGCGCTGCCGCAAAGCGCGTTTCTGTCATCGACCATGCAGGGCGCGCGCGGCTCCGGCGCGCTTATCAAGGTTCGCGACTATGACGCCGCTGCCGCTGCGCTCGCCAATGCGGGCGTCGGCCATGACACACGTTTGGGCGCGGTGAGAATTTCGGTTCATCTCTATAATGACGAAAACGACATCGACGCGCTTGTCGCCGCTTTGGATCCGCATCTTTGATGCCTGCCCCCATAGCAGGAAAAACACCCCAATAACGCGAATTCTTCAATAAAACCCAGTATCGGTGAATAGTTATCCACCACCTTCAGACCTGCCGTATGATTGACCACAGTCCGGACAAGGAGAGGCGTGAGGCCTACCGTCCCTTTCGGTCCGGATCGCGGCGCGCGGCCTGAGAGAGGCGTCACGGACCTCAGGCTCAGGACCGGCCGGCCGCACGCTCGGGACCCTGCGTTCGCGTCCGTCCGAAAGACGGGCGGCCTAGCCGATATGGGCGCATGGACGGGCGGCGGTGCTGAAAAAGCCGCGTGCGGGGCGTGAAGCGCCCTTAAAATTAACTATGCGACGGACGTTTCACGCCCCGCATGCCTCTCCACCTTATCGCGTTCGGGTTCTTCGGAACCGCGGCGACAACTGACTATGGCTGCGGTTGGCCGCGCCACAGACGCAAAGGTCTCAGTCGAGTCTCAGCCGATTACTCTCTATACGGATTATCTTATGACAAAACGCAAAACCAAGGCCGAAACACGCGCCCGGAAACGCAGGCGCGGACATCTGATCGAAGAGAGAATGCAAGACGCCTCAACGCGTCTGCGTCACATAGAGGACAAGCATCGATTGGCCTCGCTGGCGCAGCGCGCGCTCCTGCCGCTGCTCTTCGCCGATGTGGCGCGGCGGCTGGGCTCTCCCACTATATCGCCGCGGGATTTTTACTGCGGCTGCGCGCCTTGCGCAGCGGACGGGGCGCCGATTTGCGAAGGCGTCAAAGCGAACTGCCGCTTCGCCGGTCAATGGACGCCCGAAAGCGCCGCCCGCGCCGAAACAAAGGAAGCCCTCGATGAATTCGAATTTCAGTGGGAGCTCGCCTGCATTACGGTCTGGGACAAACGGCTGCCTGCTGCCCTTGAGCGGCGGTTGGTCGAAAAATTCTGACGCGCCGGCAAGACCTCTAATTGCATTCCTGCGCGACACGATCGAGCGCCGCAGAAACGCCGCGCAGGGAAATCACATAACTTGTCGCCGTCCCGCGCTGGGAAACGGCGCTGACCCGCATGTCGGCGCCGCGGCGCATGGCGTTGATCAGCCGCTGCTCTTCGCTCGACGTTTCGATAAAAGCCTCGTTCTCCGAGGAATACATTTCCCATTTGTCCGATCCGATCCGAAGCGTCGGTTCGGGCTTTGCGTTCAAGGCGTAACCGGTCATCAGGCTGGGCTGGTCTTTCGCCGCGCCCGACTGCCATGTGGCGATCAGGAAAAAGACATCGCCGTGATTGACCGATTTCGGCGACTTGTCGCTGGCTTCGGTCGCCGCAAAGCAGATCTTGTCGCCGTCCGTTTCGCGCACAAAGACGCTCCAATCCCGATAGGTCGCCTTGGCTTCAGGCTGCTGGGCCATGGCGCCGCTTGTGGAAAACCCGATGGCGAGGGCGGAAAACGCGGCGAGAACAAGGGCTAAGGACGGACGAGGCATGGACGCAAGGCTCCCTCTAAAGGCATTCGGATCGGACGTAACGCAGGCTCGTTATCCCGCATTTTCGGTGCTGATAACATAGTTCGAAATTTGTCGCGACCATGGCGGCCCCGTGATTTTCGCACGCCATTGCAAGCTTTTGGACCTTGCGCCATAACGGCGCGGAATTTCTGGCCTTTTCCCAACCGGAGGACGTTGATGATACCCGGACATGATTCCCTGAAGACGAAGAAAACGCTGTCCGCCGGCGGCGCTACATACGCCTATTACAGCCTTGCCGAAGCGTCGAAGCATATTGGCGACATCTCCCGCCTGCCCTTTTCCCTGAAAGTTCTCCTTGAGAACCTCCTTCGCTTCGAAGATGAGCGCTCGGTTTCGGTCGACGACATCAAGGCCTTCGCCGAATGGCTAAAGGCCGGCAAGTCGACCCGGGAGATCGCCTATCGCCCGGCGCGGGTCCTGATGCAGGATTTCACCGGCGTTCCCGCCGTCGTGGACCTCGCCGCCATGCGCGACGCCATGAAGACGCTTGGCGAAGATCCGGAAAAGATCAATCCGCTGGCCCCGGTCGATCTCGTCATCGATCACTCGGTGATGGTCGATTATTTCGGCGGCCCTGACGCTTTCGAGAAGAACGTGGCGCGCGAATATGAACGCAACGCCGAACGCTATCAGTTCCTCAAATGGGGCCAGGGCGCGTTCGACAATTTCCGCGTGGTGCCGCCGGGCACGGGCATCTGTCACCAGGTGAATCTCGAATATCTGGCGCAGACGGTCTGGACGGCGGAGTATAAAGGCGAAACTTTCGCCTATCCCGACACGTTGGTCGGCACCGACAGTCACACCACCATGGTCAACGGGCTTTCCGTTCTCGGCTGGGGCGTCGGCGGCATTGAAGCGGAAGCCGCGATGCTCGGCCAGCCGATCTCCATGCTCATACCGGAAGTCATCGGCTTTAAAATGACCGGCAAGCTGCCGGAAGGCGCGACTGCAACGGACCTTGTGCTGACAGTCACGCAAATGCTGCGCAAGAAGGGCGTGGTCGGCAAGTTCGTGGAATTCTTCGGCGCCGGTCTCGATCATCTCGCGCTCGAAGACCAGGCGACCATCGCCAACATGGCGCCGGAATATGGCGCGACCTGCGGCTTCTTCCCCATTGACGACGAAACCCTGCGTTACCTGAAAGCCACCGGCCGCTCCGAGGAACGCGTGGCGCTCGTTGAAGCCTACGCAAAAGAACAAGGCATGTGGCGCACCAAAGACACGCCCGATCCGGTGTTCACCGACACGCTTGAACTTGACCTTTCCTCGGTCGTTCCCTCCCTTGCAGGCCCCAAACGCCCGCAGGACCGCATCGAACTCACCAAGGCGCCGCAAGGCTTCGCCGACGCGCTCAACAAGGAATACGGCAAGGCGGACGAAGCGGACAAACGCGTCGCAGTCGACGGCGAAAGCTTCGACATCGGACATGGCGACGTCGCCATCGCCGCCATCACTTCCTGCACAAACACCTCGAATCCGTCCGTCTTGATCGCCGCCGGGCTGGTGGCGCGCAACGCCCACGCCAAAGGCATGACGGTGAAACCCTGGGTGAAGACATCGCTTGCGCCGGGCAGTCAGGTGGTCACGGATTATCTCGACGCGGCGGGCCTCACCGATGATCTCAACGCGCTCGGCTTCAACCTGGTGGGCTATGGCTGCACCACCTGCATCGGCAATTCCGGCCCCTTGCCCCCGGCGATTTCAAAAGCCGTCAATGAAAACGATCTTGCGGTCGCCTCGGTTCTGTCCGGCAATCGCAACTTCGAGGGCCGGGTGTCGCCGGATGTGCGGGCGAACTTCCTCGCCTCGCCGCCGCTGGTCGTCGCCTATGCGCTCGCCGGCTCCATGAACATCAATCTGACGACGGACCCGATCGGTCAGGACAAGGACGGCAAGGATGTTTTCCTGAAAGACATCTGGCCCTCCAACAAGGAAATCGCCGAGGTTGTGCGCGAGCACGTCACTGCAAAGATGTTCGCAACGCGCTATGCCGACGTCTTCAAAGGCGACGAAAAATGGCAGGCGATCGACGCCGGCGATGGGCAGACCTATCGCTGGCCCGCCTCGACCTATGTGGCGAACCCGCCCTATTTCGAAGGCATGACCAAAGAGCCCAAGCCGGTGGAGCCTATCGAGGGCGCGCGCGTGCTGGCGCTCTTCGGCGATAGCATCACCACAGACCACATCTCGCCCGCCGGCTCCATCAAGGAAGACGGACCGGCCGGCGAATATCTGAAATCGCATCAGGTGCCGGTGCAGGAGTTCAACTCCTACGGCTCGCGCCGCGGCAATCATGAAGTCATGATGCGCGGCACCTTCGCCAATATCCGCATCAAGAACCAGATGGTCCCGGGCACCGAAGGCGGCGTGACCAAATATGTGCCGACCGGCGACACCATGCCGATCTATGACGCCGCGATGAAATACAAAGCGTCAAACACGCCGAGCGTTGTTTTCGCGGGCAAGGAATACGGCACGGGCTCCTCACGGGACTGGGCGGCGAAAGGCACGATCCTGCTCGGCGTGCGCGCCGTCATCGCCGAAAGTTTCGAGCGCATCCACCGCTCCAACCTTATTGGCATGGGCGTCCTGCCTCTGCAATTCAAGGAAGGCGATTCATGGGATGGGCTCGGCCTTACCGGCGATGAAGAAGTCACCATTCACAATGTGGATCAGATCACGCCGCGCGCCAATGTCACGGCGTCGGTGAAATTCGCCAATGGCGATACGAAAGATGTGGAGCTTCTGGTGCGCATCGATACGGCGGATGAACTCGATTATTTCCGCAATGGCGGCATTCTGCACTACGTTATTCGCAAGCTCGCGGCGTAATACGAGAAAAGCTGAAAAAGAAAGGCCCGGCTGTTTAGGACAGTCGGGCTTTTTTATTTGCCGAGGCCTAGCCTAGTCTTTTTCTTTCTGGAATAGTTCCTGCCGAGGGGCTGCCAGAAGGGCGAGACTGTGGGGCGCGGGGAGGCTTTCAGGTCTGTAGGCGGAAGAATTTTGTCGGCGCTGGCCGCCATCGCCGCGCTGATGAATGCCGCACATGCGTCCCCCTGGGCGCGATTTGAAGGCGAGCTCCTGGTCATCTCTAGCACGAAGTATTTTCAGACCGATCTTTCCACCGACGATCCGGCAAGCGGCGCCTTTGAAAGTCTCGACAGCGACACCCATCTCGAATTCGGCCTTACGGAAGACATCACGATTGGCGGCAAGGTGATTTATGGAACGTCTTGGCTGACAAACAGCGCCGGATCTTTCAGCGATAGCGGCTTTTCCGAGGTTGAAGGCTTCGTCCAATATCAGTTCACGAGAGATATCCGGCAGGCCGCCTCCGTCAAACTGACTGCTGGAAAACCCGCCATATTTCAGTCCGGCGCGCGCCCTACACTCGGCGGGGGCGGGGCCGACATCGAATTGGGAGCGCTTTACGGACGCAATATCCTGTTCGAACCTGTCAAGATCTTCGCGGCCGGTGAAATCGGTCTTCGAAAACGCATCGGCGATGCCGCCGATGTCGTTCGGAGCCAGGGCACGTTTGGCGTTGAACCGGACAAACATTGGGTTTTTCTATTCGAGACTTTTTCGGTGACCTCGCTGAAAAACGAAAATGACGGCGGCGACGATTACGACATTGTCAAAATCCAGCCTTCCGTCATTTACCGGTTCAACAGACGTTGGGCCATTCAGGCGGGAATGACCGAAGATATCGAGACCAGAAACGTCTCGCCGGGCCGCACCTATTTTCTCGGATTGTGGAGCGCCTTTTGAAACAGCCTCAGAAAAATATGACTCGAGAGCACATCGCCCCCGACGGACACGGCGTCTCCGGGTCTTCAAAAAATGTCATCAATCTGAGCGCCCCGGATACGCCCTATCCGCAACGTTTTGTTCCGCCGCCGGCAATACTAAACTATGCGGTCAACAGCCTCGCCTCGAGCTATCCAAAAGAATCCGCAAAACACCTTCTGACGCGCTTTCAGGGGGCGGTTGGGGCAGCATTTCTGATGTTATGCGCTCTGGCCGCCATGCTCTGGCCCATCGCTGCCTTCATCACCTTTAACGCCATTACGGCATTTTATTTCACGCTTGTAATCGTATTTCGCTTTTGGTTGCTTTTGCTCGGCTGGAGGGAAAAAATAGAAGGCGCTCCTCTCCATATTCTTCACGATGAAGATCTTCCCGTCATAACGATCTTGCTACCGTTATATCGCGACGCAGCAGCTCTACCCTTACTGGCGCAACATGTCGACAAGATCGATTATCCTGAAAGCAAAAAGGATGTGAAGCTGCTCCTGGAAGAGGACGACTGGGAAACCATAAATGAAGCGATCAAACTGGGGCTTGCGCAGCGATATCATTTAATCGTCATTCCGCCTTGCGAGCCGCGCACAAAACCAAAAGCCTGCAACGTTGGGCTTCAACTCGCTCGCGGCAGCCTGATCGTCATTTATGATGCGGAGGACCAACCGCAACAGGACCAACTGCGTAAAGCGGCCGCGGCTTTTCATGGCCGCGATAAATCCCTCGCCTGCGTTCAGGCGAGGCTCAATTATTATAATCGCGACGACAACTGGCTGACCCGCCTGTTTACGCTCGAATATTCCCTATGGTTCGACTGGCTCCTGCCGGCCCTGCAAAAGATGAGCGCTCCTATTCCCTTGGGGGGCACCTCGAATTTCTTCCGAACCGCAATCCTGAAGACGGTTGGCGGCTGGGACCCCTACAATGTGACCGAAGACGCCGATCTGGGCTTAAGGCTCGCCCGGCTTGGTTACCGGGTTGAAGTCATCGGATCCACGACGTTTGAAGAAGCAAACTGTAAAACCCGCAACTGGCTGCGCCAGAGATCGCGTTGGCTCAAAGGCTACATGCAAACTTGGCTGGTGCATATGCGCAGCCCGCAAAAGATCATTGCCGCTACCGGTTTGCGCGGATTTCTGGCCGTTCAGCTTTTTGTCGCCGGCAATGTCTTCAGCGCCCTCATTAACCCGGTAATGTGGAGCGTCTTTGTATTTTGGGCCCTGTGGAGCCCCTCGGCCCTTCACACGCTGTTGCCGGCGCCGCTGATGTGGCTCAATCTTTTCGCCCTCGCGACTGGAAATTTTCTGTTCATCCTGACCATGGCTATTGGACCGTTAAAACGCGGCTGGCGGGAGCTCGCGCCCTATGCGCTCACCGCCCCCGCCTATTGGTTGCTAAGTTCGCTGGCCGCCTATAAAGCGTTGTGGCAAGCTGTCTTTCGACCGCACTATTGGGAGAAGACAGACCACGTTATTAGCGCCGCCGCCCGCGAAAGACGCGACGCCGCACTGGCCGCGCATTTCAGTGACGAACCGACATATGACCGACGCCTCCTCCACACCAAAGAATGCGACTGCGATTGCCGGACGGCCCTATCTGAAAATGAACGGACTTGGCAATGCGTTCATCATCCTCGATCTCCGTGAGGATCCCATAAAGCTTGACGAAGAAGTGATTCGCAAAGCGTCCAGTCGCCAAACCGGCCCGGGCTGCGACCAGTTCATCACGCTTGAAAAGCGCAAAGGCCATGAGGATGTCTTCATGGGCGTTTACAACGCCGACGGCTCAGAAGTCGGAGCCTGCGGCAATGCTGCGCGCTGCGTCGCATGGCTCCTCATGGAAGAGTGCGACGCCAACGAAACTCAATTCTCAACTCTTGCCGGCTCGTTGCTAGCCCGGCGCGTCGGTGAGAAACGCATCGCAGTCGACATGGGCGAGCCGAAATTTGGCTGGCGCGAAATTCCCTTGTCGGAACAAATGGACGATACGCGCTTTGTCGACATCAAGCTCGGCCCCATCGACAAGCCGATCCTGTGGGGACCTTCGGCCGTTAATGTAGGCAACCCCCATTGCATCTTTTTCGTGGAAGACGCCGAAGCACAGGCTCTTGATAAATTCGGCCCGATGATCGAACATCATCCGCTGTTTCCCGAACGCGCCAATGTGTCCGTCGCACAAGTGCTAAGCAAGCACGCGATCCGCCTGCGCGTCTGGGAAAGAGGCGTCGGCATCACAAAGGCTTGCGGCACCGCCGCCTGCGCCGCCGCTGTCGCGGCCCATCGCCGCCGGCTGACGGCGCGCAAGGCGACGGTCACGCTCGACGGCGGCGACCTCGCCATAGAATGGCGCGAGAGCGACAACCACATCATCATGACGGGACCGATCACGCTTGAGGGCGAAGGCCGGTTTGCAGACGATTTCTGATGGCTAAACTCTATTTCAATTATGCAGCGATGAACGCCGGCAAGTCGACGACCTTATTGCAGGCGAGCTTCAACTATCGCGAACGCGGCATGGACACTATAGAATTCACCGCAAAGATCGATGATCGTGTAGAAGCCGGCGTCATCGCATCGCGCATCGGACTTCGGAAAGAAGCTCATGTTTTTGATGGCGAGACCGACCTCTTCAGCATCGTTGAAACCGAAAGCGCCGGCTTGACGGCGGCATGCGTTTTTCTCGACGAGGCGCAGTTTTTGACGCCTTTGCAGGTGATGCAGTTGACGCGCATTGTCGATGAGCTCGATATCCCGGTCATTTGCTATGGCCTCCGGACTGATTTCATGGGCGATCTGTTTGACGGCAGCGCCCGCTTACTCGCGGTCGCTGACGAAATTCGCGAACTGAAAACAATCTGCAAATGCGGGCGCAAGGCGACGATGAATCTGCGCATCGATTCACAAGGTAACGCCGTCACCAGCGGGAAAAAAATCGAGATCGGCGGGAATGACCGCTATGTTCCGCTGTGCCGAAAACACTTCTATCAAGCATTCAACTCTTAACCAAAAGCGCCATAGTGATTGGCGATCCCTTGCGCCAGCATCCGCGAGGCGGCTGCAATCTTCCGAAGCGGTTCGATAATCTCCGCATGAATTTCCGGATAGGCGCCGCCTTCAAAGGCATGATCCTCCACCTGCTCCTCAAGTGCTGAAAAAACCGCCCCGGCGTCGGAACGCGCCGGGAAGATCTCCGCCAGTGAAGCAATGGTTTCTTCAAGCCGCCAATCGAGCGCCATGGCGATCAAATCCTGATGGGCGATATCATGACGGCGCGAAAAAGGCGGCGCGCTCGCCACCAGGGACGCCGCTTTCGCCATCAAGGCCTGCCGGATTGCATGAAGAGCACACAGCCTGTCGCGGTGAACCGCTGTCTCCTTCTTGCCCAAGGCGTCGAGAATAACGTCGAAGCGGCGGAAATCCTGCGCAAGATAATCGGTCAGATGATGAAAGGCGGCCGAAGCCTCCCCTTCGCCCAGCGCTTTTTGCACGTCTTCATAAGCCTCAGCGTGGGGTTCGCCCTGCGCCGCCGTCGCAAGCTGCGACCAGTAGGCCGGGGCATAAAGCGTCGCATAAGCGCGCAGCACCGAAAGCTCCGTCAGGGCGCGCGCATGAGCGGCCAGGACAGTCAGATCCTGCATGCGTTTTGACCCTTCGACATGCTCGACGAGACGGTCCATTTCGCGCCCCGCGGCAACCCCGAACCCGCCGGATACATTCACCGGCGCGCCAAGTTGTTGCAAAAGAGCGTTATGGGGAATAGCGCGCAGCGCGCTCAAATCGAACCCGCCGCCTTTCGCCCGCTTTGCCTGACGTGAGCCCGTCTTGTAGAGAAAACGCTGCGCAAATCCGGAGAGCACATGACGGTAATCCGTACGCTGAAAGAGCGTCTCCTGCCACGCTTTCAGTCCCCGATAAAAATCCCAGGAATAATTAATGTCGGCATAGTAGCGATCATTCGCATCGCCTGTATTTTGCGTCACGACGCCTCCCCAGACGAGGTTCAGCGTTTCGACAGCCAGCTCCGGCGTCTGGAAGTGGAGATAGCCTTCTCCGCCCTGAAAACTGCATTCTTCGGCGAGCGGGATGCCTTCTTTCGCAAAGCGGCTTCTCACCCATGGCGTCGCCAGATGATTGAGCCGATCCGCGAAAGACCCCGGGTGGGAGCCTCGGCCCATGGACTCGCCATGGGTGTTGAAGATCAACGCTTCGATATAGGTCATGCCGGCGCCGGCGAGCGCGCGCGCAAAGAGGACCTGCAATCTCTCAATCGAAAGACCCGCCGCACATTGCCCCATGAACCGGCCGCTATCCGAAAAACCAAGCTGTATCGTCGTGCGCCCGCGCGCCGAAACATAGTCGCGATATTCCGGCTCGCGTAAAAGCCGCTCCAGAAACCGCCCGCCGCTTTCCAGCGCCTCAGGCGTTTCAAACAAGGGCGAGATATCGAGCTTGTTCTCGACACCGTAAAGCCGGGCTAGATAAATCGCGCCCATGACCGTCGCCGGCGCCTCGCACTCAGCGATCAGAAACCTGATAGGCGCATCGGCGTCTATATGCTTCAGGACCTCAGCGCACAGCATGAACTGACGCCGCGCCGTCATCTTTTCGAGAAACACCGACCCGAAATTGACGGCGCGTTTTTTGACTTCGGTCGATTTTCTCGCGGCGATATCGAGAGCGGAGCGACCGAGAAAACCGGTGTCGGGATCGAGCCCCAAATCCGCGCGCAGGGCCGAGCGCACCTGCGCCGCGTTCACGCGCAGATGGATGCGCGCAAGACCCAGCCCGCAAGCCTCCATCTCGGCGCGCAACAGGATCAACGAAGCCTTGCTGTCGGGATCATCCGCTGCGGCGATCTTTTCCTCGAGACGGTCAATAAAAGGCGCAAGGGAAACGAGCCTTCCCGGCTTGTCGCCAGTCAACAAATTTGCCGCCGAGGTGACCACCGCGGGATCATCAAGATCACCGGAAAACGCTTCGGCCTGCTCCTCCGCAAGCGCAGCGGCAGCGCCGAAGGTTTCGCGCATGGCGCTCAGCTCTTCATCGCCCGTAGAGCGGGCAAGTTTTTCAAGCGCGGTTTCATAATAGCGCAGTTGGGCGGCCTTTTCCGATATCCGGATGCGGATGGTTTCGCCCCAGTGTATGTCGCTGCGACCGTCGAGGTCATAGCCGACCCAACTGGCGATGCTCACCGGATTGGGACGCAGCTTTATCCACTCATGGGGAAAAACATGGCGCGCCTTTTTCAACATCGCTTTGTTCAACGCCCGCAATGCGTCCTGCGCATGGGCGATTGCCTTGCGCGCTTCCTCATGTTCGTAACGAAGCGTGATGTCGTCTTTGGCGGCGCCTGAAAGTCCGGCGAGTTCCTCGCGCCAGTCTTTCAAGGCGGCGCCGGAGCCTTTAGGAAAGCGCGCAATGAGATCGCGCTTGGCGGCGCCGAGCGCAAATGTCGGATGGGCGGTGAAAACCACACCGGCGCTGGCGCGCTCCACTTTCTCGCGGAACGCATCAAAGCCCTTGGAGGCAAGCCCGTCCAGAATCTCATCGAGACCGGCAACGCCCTTACGGCGCTGATGAAAGCTCCTGGCGCGGTCTTCGAAGGCGTCATCGCCAAGATCGCCGGCGGCCGCCATCAGGTCGTCTATGGAGGCGTTCCCCGCCTCGAGCGCCAGAAACAGTTCCGAGGCGAGCCGCGCCACGGGATTGATATGCGGGTCATCGGCGGCGCGGTCCTGATGCCGCTTCAGCGCGGCGACCAGATCGGATGCATTTTGTGCGCTTTTCTGGGTCAATCCGTTCTCCTTCACCAAACCTGCCGCCGCAATGCAGCATAGGCGTCCGCACGGGCGGGTAAATAGCGCCAGACGTCGATATCCTTGTGGCGCTGACAGATTTTGGGTGCTACCCGCCTTCCTCCCGTGGAGAGGCGCCGGAATGGTCTCCCAGCCGCCAAAGGCGGCCTGTTCTTGATATTGTTCGACCACTCCATTTCTCAATCTCCCCAGTTGCGCTGACAGATTTTGGGTGCTACCCGCCTTCCTCCCGTGGAGAGGTGCCGGAGTGGTCGAACGGGGCGGTCTCGAAAACCGTTGTGCGAGCAATCGTACCGAGGGTTCGAATCCCTCTCTCTCCGCCACTTTTCACTCATCTGCTCCTCACAAAATCCATAGCACCGTCGCCAGGGCGAGATCTCCGGCGATGAACAGAATTGTAATAACTGAGAGATGCCCCGCCTTGACCGGTTCCACGGAATGGCTGTGCATCTTCTCGATCACCGAGCTGGCGCTCCGGAACGCCGCCAGGAAAATCAGGATGCTGATAGCGATGAAGAGCGTGGCCACGCCCTTGGCGAGCCAGGTCGGCTCCACTTGTTTGAAGACCGCATTGAAACCGAGCCCCAGCCCCGCGGCGGCGAGGCCTGTGCGCATCCAGCCCGCAAAGGTCCGCTCATTGGCGAGCACCGTGCGGTCCTCGGCCCAGTCCGTGCGCCTTTCCGCAAGCTCGGTGCGGTCATGGGACGCGGTTTTTTCGCTCATTCGACGGTCTCCTCTCGCCAGTAGCGCCGAAGGGCCTGCTAACACCTTGAAACACCTCACCAGTTCCGCCACGGACCCGCTTTTGCGGCCAACCGCCGGCCGCGCGCCGCCGCTGGGCCCGGATTTGCTTGACGGGGCCCATTTTGCGGGCTAGAGACCCGCTTCTTTTAAACAACCGGGCGACAGAAACCGGGGCGAAAAAGGACACTGAGGCCGAAAAAAGCGCCTCACGGAGTCGGATATGTACGCAGTCGTGAAGACTGGCGGTAAACAGTACCGCGTTGCCAAAGACGACATTCTGAAGGTCGAGCGCCTGCCCGGCGAGGCTGGCGACGTCGTCACCCTCGAAGATGTGCTGATGCTTGGCGATGGCGCGGACGTCACCGTCGGCGCGCCCATGGTTGACGGCGCCTCTGTGGCCGCCGAAATCCTGGAGCAAAAGCGCGACAAGAAGATCATCGTCTTCAAAAAGCGCCGCCGCCAGAACTATCGCCGCAAGGCCGGCCACCGCCAGCATCTCACCGTCCTGAAAGTCACGGACATCCTGACGGACGGCGCCAAGCCGAAACCGGCGGCGAAGAAAGCGGCCAAAAAAGAAGAGCCGAAAGCTGACAAGGCCGAAACCAAAGCCGCTGGGGGCGACGATCTGAAACAGCTTTCCGGCGTCGGTCCCGCGCTGGAGAAAAAACTGCATGAGGCTGGCGTGACGACCTTTGCGCAGATCGCCGCTTGGACCGAAAAAGACATTGAAGAATTCGACGAGAAGCTTGCCTTCCACGGCCGCATTGAACGCGAAGGCTGGGTCGATCAAGCCAAGAAAATCGTCAAAGGCGAACAGGAGTAGACAATGGCGCACAAAAAGGCAGGCGGTTCCTCCCGCAACGGTCGCGACTCGGCTGGACGCCGTCTCGGCGTGAAAAAATTCGGCGGCGAAGACGTCGTTCCGGGCAATATCATCGTGCGTCAGCGCGGCACCAAATATCACCCCGGCGACAATGTCGGCATGGGCAAGGATCATACGCTTTTCGCCCTGACCGGCGGGCGCGTCGCCTTCGCGCAAAAGCGCGGCGGCCGCAATTACGTCTCCATCGTTCCGGGCGGAAATTAATCGCGCCCATGTCGGCGCTGGAAGGCGCCGAAATATACAGGCTTTGAAAAGGCGCCCTTCGCGGCGCCTTTTTTCTTGAGGCCTGACATGACTGTCATTCACACAAAACGCCTGCTCCTCCGCCGCATTGAGACAACAGACGCGCCGGCATTCGCCCACGCCTGCAATGATGAGTTGATCGCGCGCAACACGGGGAGAATTCCCCATCCCTACACCCTCGATGACGCAATCAGCTTCGTCGCCTTGATCGGCGACGCTTTCGACAAGGGAGAGGAATACGCTTTCGCTGTCACGGAGAATGACCGACTCGTCGCCTGTTGCGGCGTCAGCATCAAGCCGGCTCATGTCGAACTCGGCTATTGGGTCGGCGCACAGCAGCGCGGGCGCGGCGTCGCCACGGAAGCGGCGCGCGCCGTGGCGCATTTCGCCTTTGAAAAGCTCGGCGCCGCTATTCTTCAGGCCGGGCATTTCACCGACAATCCGGCGTCGGGCCGCGTGCTGGAGAAAATCGGCTTCCGCTATACCGGCGAGAGGGTGATGCAGTTTTCGCTGGGCCGGGGGTGCGAAGCGGAGTCGTTCCGGCTGACCCTTCGCCGCGAAGATTTCAGCGCGCCGGACCACATTCGCTTTTCGCCATAACGCCACCCCCGCCGCGGCTCTGAAGAACCCGAACGTGATTAGTGGAGAGGCATGCGGGGCGTGAAACGTCCGTCGCAAATTTAATTTTAAGGGCGCCTCACGCCCCGGTAGCTTCAATTTGACCGCATTCGCGGTCGGGCGGCTTTTTCAGGTCCGCTTGGGGTGGGACCCAAGCGGACGCCGCCCGTCCATGCGCCCATGATAGGCCAGGCCGCCCGTCTTTCGGACGGACGCGGACGCAGGGTCCCGAGCGTGCGGCCGGCCAGCCTCGGGCCTGAGGTCCGTTACGCCTCTCCCGGGCCCGTGCGCGAAAGCGCACAAATTCTTATTCGATCGCATTCGCGATCGGGCCCGCGATCCGGACCGAAAGGGACGGTAGGCCTCACGCCTCTCCTTGTCCGGACTAAACAGCATCATAAGGGGGCATCGCAGCCGGGGGATTGTTCTGCGCCGGCGTCAGGCTCTTTCCCCGGAAATCGCGCCCAACACCTTACAACCGGCACGCTCGACGTGCTAACCCTGCTCCTGAAACCCGCCAGGCGCGAACCATGTTGCGTGGCGCGCAACAGATAAAAGCGAGACGATCTCGCCTTGCGCATCAGGTCGCCGCCCCAGCAAAGCTTGCGCGCCGGAAGAACAGAAGGGGCGCACAGAAGCGAGGCACCAATGACTGAAATCAGCGAATTCATCGTCCGCAAGGACAATCTCGCCGAAGGACGCGTGGAAACGCGCGAAGCCCCGCCGCTGAAAGACGGCGAGGTGCTGGCGAAAGTCGACCGCTTCGCGCTGACCGCCAATAATGTGACCTATGGCGTCGTCGGCGAACGCATCGGCTACTGGAAATTCTTTCCGTTGGAGAAAGACGGCGACGGCATCATTCCGGTGTGGGGCTTTGCGGATGTCATCGAGTCGAAACACCCGGATGTCTCCGTCGGCGAGCGGCTATATGGCTATTTTCCCATGGCGAGCCATCTCGTCATGGCGCCGGCAAAAGTGAAAGAGAAGCGGCTTTTCGACGGCGCCGCTCATCGCGCAGACCTCCCCCCGGTCTACAACGCCTATGCCCGTGTCAAGGCTGAAGCCGGTTACGACAAGGAGATGGATGACGACCGCATGGTGCTCTACCCGCTCTATGCGACGTCCTATTGCCTTTATGATTTCATGAAAGACAAGGGCTGGTTCGGGGCCGAGCAAATCATCATTCCGAGCGCGTCATCGAAAACCGCTATTGGATGCGCCTATGCGATCGCCGGCGACGCCGCCGCGCCGAAGCTCATCGGTCTCACCTCATCGCGCAACAAGAAGGCTGTGGAGAGGCTGAAACTTTACAAGCAGGTGCTCGCCTATGGCGACCTTGAGAAAATCGACGCCTCCGTTCCCTCGGTCATCATCGACATGTCCGGCAATGGCGAAGTATTGGGGAGCCTGCACAAGCATCTCGGCGAGAACATGAAATACACCTCCAATGTGGGGCTCACACATTACGACGCCAATGAGATGGGGCCGGATTTCATCCGGGAGCGGAGCGAAATGTTTTTCGCACCCGGCCATATCCAGAAACGCACCCAGGAATGGGGCCCCGGCGCTTTTGAAAAACAGGCCTTCCAGTTCTGGAAGGACGCGGCGGTGAAATCGCGCGACTGGCTGATCATACGCCGCGAAAACGACGCCGACGCCGTCAAGCGCGCCTGGAACGCGGTCTATGAAGGTAAGACGCGCCCTGACACAGCATGGGTGGTGGGGTTTTAACCACGCGCTTTCGTTTCATACCCGATAAGAAAGAGCACAACCGCACCATATAGCGCGGCGGGTGTGGCGAATATGAGAGCGAGGGTAACAAAAAACGGCAGCCCTGTGAAAAGATATTCGAGATGCGTTTTCAACTCGAAAGGATAAGGCCCTGGCTGAACTGCTTCTCTGACGACCAGATAACTCAGGAACAAGATGGTCGTGATCGCTGCGGTAGCTAGGGCGCTTACAAAAACAGTCGCGAACAACTTCAGAGAACTAACTCCGTCGCTCGGCAGCCGAGTGATGGCGAACGCCATGCCCAAGGAACACGAAGCCGCCAGAATTGCTGCTGCCTCCTACCCATCGGCTTGAGTAAATGAGTTGCCGAAAGAGCCGGGAAGAATGAAGAAGGCCCAGAGGACGACCAAATTCAATCGCCCGCCAAGCAGCCATGCAACCAACATGCTTTTGGATACAGGCTCCCGGCGGTAGCGCATTACAAGTCCCCCCTTAAAACGGATTGAGCGCATATCCTTCCGTGTCCAGCACGGCATGGGCGGTCATGGCGGACAGCGCCATCTCAACGCCCGGCAGAAGGCCGTCATTCGTCACGTCGTAATAGGCCGCGCTCTGACCGCAGACGATAAAGCGCACGCCCTTATCCATCAGCGCCGCCAGCATGGGCGCATTGGCGTTCTCACCACCGACGGCATCCTGATAATGCGAGGCTTTGGCGAGGTCATGAACCGCCTTGCCATGCACGACGATGGCGAGCTTCATCTTCTCCTCGGGAATGCCCGCGCGCGCATGCATATTGATGAACCGCGCCGCAGTTTCGAAACGCCGGTTGCGCGCGCCCGCCTCCCCGCCTTCACGCACATCGAAACGCACTTTGAAATTCATGGCATCGGGAATCGTGAAATCCGCGTCGATGTCGGCGACGGGCCCGTATTCGTCGAAAACGGGCCCGGTTTTGAAATCCGGTCCTTGCGCGAATGCAGGCAGGATGAAGAGCTGCAGGGCGAGCGCCGCGATCCAGTGTTTCATCGCTGTGATTTTCCCATTTAAAACTGCGGTCAATGCTGGCCCTGTGCAAGGCTGGCGGCCTATAAAATGCTGGCAACCGGAGTATAGCCCCATGTCCGAACCGCTCGTCAAATCCGTCACGGAAAACCGGGTCGCCAGCGTCACGCTCAATCGGCCGGATGCGCTCAACGCCTTTACGCCGGAACTCTTAAAGGCATTGATTATTGCGATTGAGAAAGCCGAACGCGAAGCGCGCGTGATCGTGCTCGCCGGCGCTGGCCGCGCCTTTTCCGCCGGTGTCGATTTGAAACTGCTGCAAGGGTCGACTTTCGAGGAAGGCAAGGTTGACGGCGTTTTCGACAATCTGTCCATCACGGCGATCGACGCAGTGCGCCAAAGCGCCGTGCCGGTGATCGCAAAGGTGCATGGCTATTGTTTCACGGGCGCTCTTGAGCTGGCGCTGCAAGCGGATTTCATTTTCACAACGCAAGGCGCGAAATTCGGCGACACCCATGCGAAATGGGGCCTGCGCCCGAGCTGGGGCATGAGCCAGAACCTCGCCCGCGCCGTGGGCGTCAGGAAGGCGCGGGAACTTTCCTTTACCGCAAAGACCTTCACCGGCGCCGAGGCCGAGCGTTGGGGCCTCGCCAATGCCGCTTTTGACGACAAGGAAACGCTGGACGCCGAAACCGCCGCCTGCGCCGCCGCCATTGCCGAAGCAAGCCCGGGGGCCATCGCCGCCTATAAGGACCTTTACCGCCTCGCTGAGGAAAACCCTGCGCTTGAAGACGCCCTCGCCGAGGAACAGCGCCGGGACTATCCGCAAATCACCGATACGATGGAGCGGCTCAAGGGCTTCGCCTCATGAGGACGCGCCGCTTTTCGGCCGCGCGGCCCATTTGACATTGTAGAGATCGAAACGCCGGTCTTTCAAATTCCGCACCGATCCGGCCTGGCGCGCGGTCAGCAAATCTTTCAGGCTGAGATCGGCGACCGCCACCGTCTCCGTACCCGCCGGCGTGTCCGCGGCGAGACCGTCGCGCGCAAACGGAAAATCCGACGGCGTCATGATGCAGCTTTCCGCATAATGGGTGCCCATATTCTCGACATTAGGCAGATTCCCGACAATGCCGGAAAGGATCATGTAGCACTGGTTTTCAACGGCCCGCGCCTGACAGCAATAGCGCACGCGTAAATATCCCCGGCGCTCATCGGTGCAGAACGGCACGAACAGCATCAGCGCGCCCTGATCGATCAGGTGACGCGCCACCTCCGGGAATTCGCTGTCGTAACAGATCATGACCCCGATCGGCCCGCAATCGGTCTGGATCACCGAGGCGCCTTCGCCGCCCTTGATGTTCCACCATTCCGCTTCGGTAGGTGTCGGATGAAGCTTTTCCTGAACATAGACGGATCCGTCGCGCAGGAAGACGAAACAGACATTCCGGACATCGCCATTGTCCTGCTTTGTCGGGTGCGTTCCGCCGATGATGTTGATGTTGTAGGAGACGGCCAGCTTTTCCATAAACGCGCAAAAACGGTCGCGATAATCGGCGACCTTGCCGATGGCCACGGTCGGCGCGAGATTTTTTTCATCGAGCGACAAGAGCGCCAGCGTGAACATTTCCGGAAAGGTCACGAAATCGGCGCCGTAATCGGCCGCCGTATCGACGAAAAACTCCACCTGCTCTTCGAAATCCTCAATGCGGGAAATCCGCCGCATTTCAAACTGGACGGCCGCGACGCGAACGCTGTCCGGCAGGCGAGAACCGGGACGGACAGCTTTCGCCGCGCCCTCTTCGGGCGCCAGCGGATTGCGCCACATCATCAGCACAGCGAAGTCCTTTGATTCTTTATCTTCCGCCGCATAGTGCGGAAGCACGCCCAGAATCTCGAAGCCCTGCGATAGCTGAAAGTTGACGACCGGGTCCCTGACCTTCTTGTCCGCCACGGCCTTGAGATAGTCTTCAGGGTTCGGATAATCCTTGGCCGCGCGATGATAGCCCGGCATGCGTCCGCCGATCACGATGCCTTTGAGCTCCCACTCCTGGCACAATTCCCGCCGCAGCCGGTAAAGCCTCTGGCCGATCCGCAGCCGCCGGCGGGAAGGGTCGACCGTCACCTCCATTCCGTAAAGCACATCGCCGTCGGGATCGTGGCGCGACGCAAAACCGCCGCCAGTGATCTCCATCCAGCTATGGTGTTTCAAGGCAAGATCGCTGCCGATGATGAAGGTGGAGCAAAAGCCGACAATACGGCCCTCATATTCAGCGATGAACTGACCCTCGGGGAACTGGTTGATCTGTCCTTTGAGGGCGTCTTCCGTGGAGCCTTGCGCGTCTCCGTAGACCTGCCTTGAGAGCGCCGCCATTTCCGCCGCGTCGCTGATCCCGGCGGTGCGCAAGATAAGCTTCGGTTTTGCTGCGATCGCGCTATTCATATAAACTCATTGGCTCGATTTCCCTCTTGAAAGGGCGCGTGAAGCCCGGGGGACGTCGAGGCTTTGAACAAGTCTGGCGAGGACCGTGACCCTCGTCAATCTGGCGCCGTAACCGATCTAGGGGATGACCCGATATGACAGCGCAAGACCGCGCCCGCCTTCTCGTCGATCTTGTCGCCGACCCGGTCTGCCCTTGGTGTTATGTGGGCCTTAAAGCCTTTATGGCGGCCAAAGAACGGCTGAAGAACGAATTCATCGTCCTGCCGCGCATCCGCGCCTATCAGCTCAATCCCGACACGCCGGCGGAGGGCGTCGACCGCCAGGCCTATTACGAAAAGAAGTTTCCCGACGAAGGCCAGCGCGCGCAGATGATCCACCAGTTGAAGGCTGCGGCCCTCGGCGCCGGGTTCGCCTTCGACCCGTCGAAACCGGCGCACCTGCCGAACACGCTGAAAGCCCACCAGATCATCCGCCTCGCCCATTTCGACGGCGCCCAGGAACGTCTCGCCCTGGCTCTTTACGCCGCCTATTGGGATGAGGGCGCGGATATCGGCGATGACGAATCCCTCGTCGCGCTGGCCGCGGCGGCCGGTCTCGATGCGGAGAACGCCCGTCAGGACCTCAAAAACCCGAAGAGCATCGCAGAGATCAAGTCGGAGGCCGAGGCGTTTCGCCAGGCCGGCGTCACCGGCGTGCCGACTTTTATCGTTAACGAGCGCACAGGCTTCGCCGGCGCCCTGCCCCCTGCGCGCCTCGCTGAAACCCTGCGCGAGGCGGCGGCGGCGACCCGAGTTCAGTAACTCAGGGCCCTGTTTAGTTTTTGCTTCCAGCAGCGCCGCTTTCGCATAGAATACGGGCCATGAAACACAGCTTGGCCGTCTTAACCGCATTTTTCATTCTCTGGGTCGCTCCAGCGTCAGCGGAGATTTCCGTCGATAACGCCGCAGCGCTTGAAAAAGCGGTCGCGAAGGCGCGCAAAGGCGAGACGATCATGATCGCGGCGGGCAAATACGATCTCACCGATCTTAAAATTCCGCGCGATATGACATTGAAAGGCGACGGCGACGTCGTCTTTTACACGACGCGCCCCACGGAAAAGGGCATCCTGAACCCGCTTTGGGACGCCTCGCTGCATGTCGAAAACATCCGTTTCGAAGGCGCGCGGGCGCCGGACCTCAACGGGGCCGGCATTCGCCATGACGGCCTGAACCTGACCGTGGTCAACTGCATTTTCGTGGAGAACGAGGACGGCATTCTGGCGACGGGTCAGGACGAAGGCGAGGTGACCGTGTCCGGTTCGGCCTTCATCGATAATGGCTATGGCGACGGCTATTCGCACGGCATTTACATGGCGAGCGGCCGCTCCCTGACCATCACCCAAAGCCGCTTTAAGGGCACCCGCATCGGCCATCATGTGAAATCTCTCGCGGCGATCACAAAAATCACCCAGTCGAGCTTTGACGACGCCGACGGCAAGACCAGCTATTCCATTGACGCATCCCGCGGCGGCGCCGTCTCCATTATCGGAAATACCTTCCTTCAAGCCGCAGACGGGGATAATTCTACCCTCATCAATTACGATCAGACGCGCGGCGGCGACGCCGACGCGCTCGTCATTTCCGGCAATCGCATTGTCAATAGAAATCGAAATGGCCGTCTCCTGCGCAATGCAACCGAGCTCACGCCGACGATTGACGGCAATGAGATCACAAATGAGGCAGGCGGACGATTTGAATTAAAGTGACAGGATTGGGTCGCGTCATTTCGACGATATAACAAGTGATATAACATCTGCTATAACATTCACCTTCAGGTTTTTTGATTACTGCGCACTCTGCGCGGCCTTGACGCCTCACTGGACCTGTACTCTAAAATTCTTTTTGCGACTTTGTTTTGCTCGAACTTTCGACCTGCCCCGTCGCTTCTCTCCGGGGCTGACTGGCCGTTTAAGATCCCAAGACATGGTTGCCGACAAGAGACCTCTTAAAGACATGAGAGGAACGACGCCATGAATAGGAGATCGAAGAATGGCTACAGGCGCTGTTAAATGGTTCAACGCCACTAAAGGATACGGGTTTATCGCGCCCGATGACGGCGGCAAAGACGTGTTTGTGCATATTTCCGCTGTGAAAGAAGCGGGCATGGCCGATCTGCAGGAAGGGCAGAAAGTTTCCTACGATCTGGTCGATCAGCGCGGCAAGACATCCGCCGGCAATCTGAAGCCGGCCTAAAACTTTCTTGTGATACAGGGACGCCGCCGTGAATCCCTTTTGGGTCGCGGCGGTTTTCTTTTTCCTCATTTAGTATTTACACGAACTAATTTTTTTGCGGCGCGAAACAACGCAGACAAAATATAACTCGCGAGAAACGGAACCCGGACGCCACGTCTTCATGAAGAGAAGGTCGCCCAATCGGCGCGCAGCGATCTGAGGTCCGATCATTTGCTTGAGTGCTGGCGGTCCCGGTAGGATTCGAACCCCGCGCGCAAACGCGCGCTCATCTTTACAAACGGAGGATCAAGCGATCCATCCGCGGCGGGCTGACGTCCGATCAATTGGATGAGTGCTGGCGATCCCGGCAGGATTCGAACCTGCGGCCTCCAGATTCGGAATCTGGCGCTCTATCCAACTGAGCTACGGGATCGGCTCAAGGCCCCGGGGTGTACGCGATTGGGCGGTCTTGGGCAAGAAGGCGCAGAGGCAGACCGCGGGCCGCCGAAAAGACCGCGCCATGGCGCCCTTATTTCGCCCCCTTGCGGGCCTATGCGTCAAATGCGAGATACATTGCCTGGCGCGCGATATGGGACGCGCGTGAGGCATATCGGATCCGAAAGGCTCGTTCATGAAATTTCTTCGCCCCGCCGCCGCGTTTGCCGTCAGGCTGTCGGCTTTTCTTGCCGCCGCGCCTGCATTCGGCCAGGCCGAGCCTGAAATCGTCGCCGCGCCCGATGTCCTTACCGAACCGGTTGAAATTGCAACGCCCGCCATGTGGCGCGTCGCCGATGAGAACTCCGAAGCCATCCTGATCGGCACCTTTCACATTCTTCCGCCTTCGCTCGAATGGCGCAATGACGCCGTGTCGGCAGCCTTCGACAATGCGGGGGTCGTCTGGTTCGAAGTGGACGCAAACGCGCCCGACGCCCAGTCCAAAACTCTCAACACCGTCATGACCCAAGGCTTCAATCCGCAAGGGGTGACACTGAGCAACATGCTGGATCAAAGCGACGCGCAACAGCTCAGGGAGATCGCCGGCGAACTGCAACTTCCCTTCGCCGCCATTGACACCATGCGGCCCTGGAATGCGTTTCTCACTTTAAGCGTTCAGTTCATCATCAATCAGGGTTTTCAGCCCGGCGCCGGCGTCGACAGCGTGCTCCTCGCCGATGCAAAAGCCGCCGGCAAGGATGTCCGCTTTTTCGAAACCATCGAAGAACAGCTCGCATTCTTCACCGGCCTCTCGCCCGAGGTGGAAAAAGAACTGCTCCTCATCACCATCCGCGACTGGGACAAACAGGCCGCGGCGTTTGACGATCTCTTCACCGCCTGGGCGACGGGCGATGTCGATGTCATCGATGTCAACATGAATGAAGACATGCGCGAGCAGGCGCCGGAGGTTTATGACCGCCTGATCGTCGAGCGGAACGCCGCCTGGGCCGAAGCGCTGGACGCAGCCCTGAAACAGGAAAGCGGCGCGGTCTTTGTTGCGGTCGGCGCCGCGCATCTTGTGGGCGGCGAGTTTTCCGTTCCCGCGCTCATGAAAGCCAAAGGCTATGAGGTCTCGCGCTATGGCGTTGAGCCCGCAAACGACAATGAACCGGTTGAATAGAACGCCTTTCAAAAACCCCTCATTGCTTCGTCCTTCGAGACGTCCATTCCTTCATCCTGTGGGGCAAGCCGAAGGCTTGCGCCTCAGGATGATGAAGCAATGCGGATTTTTTGCAGTCCTTGCTAAACGTCCAGCGCCGCCGAAAGCGCATTTTCCTGGATGAACTCGCGGCGCGGCTCGACGATGTCGCCCATGAGACGCGAGAAGATGTCGTCTGCGTCGTCCGCCTCTTTCACCTTCACCTGCAAAAGAACTCGCGCATTGTCATCGAGCGTCGTCTCCCAGAGCTGTTCCGGGTTCATTTCGCCAAGACCCTTGTAGCGCTGGACCGACACGCCCTTTTCGCCGGCGATGCGAGCGGCGCGCAGCAGGCTATTGGGGCCTGTGATGCGTGATTTCTGGTCTTTACGCACCCATGTGGCGGGCGCATCGAACGCATCGGCAAGGCCTTGCATTCCTGTCTGCACTTTCTTGGCGTCGGCGGAAAGCAACAGCTCGCGCGGCAGCGCGTGGGTTTCCTTGACGCCGCGCAGCTCGCGTTCGAACACATAACCGCCTTCGCCGTCGGGCTCGCCTTTCCATCCGGTCTCGAATTCGTCGGCCACCATATCGAGACGCTCGGCGACCTTGTCGGCGAGCGCTTGCGCCGCATCGGCGTCATCGGGGGCTTCGGCGAGCGCACGGGCGAGCGCCGCCTGCACGATGATGTCGCGATTGAAGCGCTGCGGAAATTCGTCGATGGCGTCACGCACCTTGCGCGCTTTCGCCACAAGTTCCGCAAGATCCGGCCCGACAATGGTCTCGCCATTTTCCAGAACAAGCGACGCTTCGGAAATGCCTTCGGCGAAAAGATGATCGTTCAGCGCCTTGTCGTCGAGCAGATATTGCTCGGACTTGCCGCGCGTCACCTTATAAAGCGGCGGCTGGGCGATATAGAGATGGCCGCGGCGAATAAGCTCCGGCATCTGGCGGAAGAAGAATGTCAGAAGCAGCGTGCGGATATGCGCGCCGTCGACATCGGCGTCGGTCATGATCACGATCTTGTGGTAGCGCAGCTTGTCCGGATCGAAATCATCGCGGCCGATGCCGGTGCCAAGCGCCGTGATCAACGTGCCGATCTCCTGACTGGAAAGCATTTTGTCAAAGCGGGCGCGCTCCACATTCAAAATCTTGCCGCGCAAGGGCAGCACCGCCTGGTTTTCGCGATTGCGCGCCTGCTTGGCGGAGCCGCCGGCGGAGTCGCCCTCGACGATGAACAGCTCCGAGCGCGCCGGGTCGCGTTCCTGGCAATCGGCGAGCTTGCCGGGCAGAGACGCAACGTCGAGCGCGGATTTGCGCCGCGTCAGTTCGCGCGCCTTGCGCGCCGCCTCGCGCGCCGCCGCCGCTTCGGCGATTTTCTGCACGATGCGTTTGCCCTCGGCGGGGTTTTCCTCAAACCATTCGCTCAGTCTTTCGTTCACCGCGCCCTCAACCACGGGCCGCACTTCCGAGGAAACGAGCTTGTCCTTGGTCTGGGACGAGAATTTCGGATCGGGGACTTTCACCGACAAGACGCAGGTCAGCCCCTCGCGCGCATCGTCGCCCGTCAGCGTCACCTTTTCTTTCTTGGCGATGCCGGAAGTCTGCGAATAATTGTTGATGACACGCGTCAGCGCGGCGCGGAACCCGGCGAGATGCGTGCCGCCGTCGCGCTGCGGAATGTTGTTGGTGAAACACAAAACCTTTTCGTGATAGCTGTCGTTCCACCACATGGCGACGTCCACCGCGAGGCCGTCTTCGCGTTCCACCACAAAAGAAATCGGCTTGTCGATCAGCGGCGCCTTTGCGTTGTCGAGATACCGCACGAAAGCTTCAAGCCCGCCTTCATACATCATCTCTTCGGTGCGCGTTTCCACGCGCCGCTTGTCGATGAGCCTGATGGAGACGCCCGAATTCAGGAATGCAAGTTCGCGCAGGCGATGTTCCAGCGTATCGAAATCGAATTCGGTGCCCGTGAAAATTGTGTCCGACGGCAAAAAGGTGACTTCAGTGCCGGTCTTGATCGCATCGCCCACAACCTCAAGATCGCCTTCGGGCTCGCCCATGCGGAACCGCATGAAATGTTCCTTGCCGTTGCGGCGGATTCTGAGCTCGAGATATTCCGATAGTGCATTAACGACGGAAACGCCGACACCATGCAGGCCGCCGGACACCTTGTAGGAATTCTGGTCGAATTTCCCGCCCGCATGGAGCTGGGTCATGATGACCTGCGCGGCGGAAACGCCTTCTTCCGGGTGAATGTCCGTCGGAATGCCGCGGCCATTGTCGGTCACGGTGACGGAACCGTCCTCGTTCAGGATGACTTCAACCGTGTCGCAATAGCCCGCCAGCGCTTCGTCGATGGCGTTGTCCACAACCTCATAGACCATGTGATGCAGGCCCGAGCCATCATCGGTGTCGCCGATATACATGCCCGGCCGCTTGCGCACGGCGTCGAGGCCCTTCAGGACCTTGATGGATCCGGCGCCGTAATCGCCATCGCCCGATTGAGGCTGTTGATCGTCAGGTTGATTTGCTGCGGCGTTCTCCGCCATGGTTTTTTCTTTCTTGTTTACGTCAGATACAGTTCGCGAACGGCGCCGCCCGACACATCGAAATGTTGGGCGCGCGGCCCCCAGGCTTCAAAAAGGGATTTGTCCGTTCCCGTCATAAATGCCTGAAAACCAAGATCGTCGAGAATATCGAACAGCGCCGCGCGGCGCCCTTCGTCGAGATGGGCGGCGATCTCGTCCAGCAAAAGAATAAGCGGCGCATGGGGGTCGGAAAGGCTGAGCGCGCGGGCATTGGCCAGGACGAGGCCGATCAGCAGGGCCTTTTGTTCGCCCGTGGAGCAAAGCCGCGCGGGCCGGCCTTTGGCGCGATGAGTCACCAGAAGATCGCTGCGATGGGGCCCCGTCAGCGCGCGCCCCGCCTCGGCGTCCCGGCGGCGCCAGGCGCGCAGATTTTCGGCGAAGTCCCGTTCCACCCCTTCGCGCGGCCCCGCGTCGAGCGCCTTTTCAAGCGCGCCCTCAAGGGCGAGATCGGCGTCGGGAAAGACATTGTCTTCCGACGTCACTTCCGCCGCCTCAAGGCGCGAGACCATGTCCCGGCGCGCGGCCGCGATCGCGGTTCCAGCCTCGGCCATCTGGCTTTCCACCGCCGAGAGCCAACTGTCGTCCCGGGCGCTGTCGTCAAGCAGCCGCTGGCGCTGGCGCATCGCCTGTTCATAGGCGTTGGAGCGGCGGCCATGGGCGGGATCGTGGGCGAGCGTCATGCGGTCGAGAAATTTGCGCCGCTCGCCAGCGCCTTCCATGAACAGGCGGTCCTGCGCGGGCGTCAGCCACATGAAGCGCAAATGGTCGGCGAAAGCGCCGGGCCCGGAGGCGTCGCGATCATCGATGCGACAGACGCGCCGCGACGGGTTTGAGGCGGCGGCGCCGACGCCGAAACGCCGTTCGTCCTCGCCGTCATCGACGCGCGCCGAGACCGCCCAGCCGCCATCGCCGTCAAGGCGCGGCAACTCGTCGAGCCTGGCACCGCGCACGCCGCGGCCGGGCCCGATCAGCGAAATCGCTTCGAGAATATTGGTTTTCCCTGCCCCATTGGCGCCGGAAATCGCCGCTGGGCGCCCGTCGAACACAATGTCGGCGCGCGCATAGGATCGGAAATCGGTCACAGTCAGCCGCGTGATGCGCGCGCGTTTCACCGCCGGCGCATCCTGCATGTCCCTATCCCAATTTCTGACGGCGGCTTCGCTCAAACCTTCAGACCCTCAACGGCATCAGCACGTAAAGCGCGCGCTCGTCTTCCTCATCGAGGATGACGGTGGGCGAGGACGGATCGGCAAGTTTGAAGGTCGCCGTTTCGCCGTCCACCTGTTGCGCCACGTCAAGGAGGTAACGCGCATTGAACCCGATCTCCAACGGATCGCCGCCGTAATCGACGGATAGCTCTTCGAGGGCCGAGCCGGCTTCCGGATTGTTGACGGTGAGGCGCAGACGATCCGCTTCAAGCGCAAGCTTCACCGAACGCGTGCGGTCCGCCGACACAGTGGAAACGCGATCCACGGCCTGCGAGAAGTCCTTCGTCTCCACCCGCAGAACATTGGCGTTGCCTTTGGGGATAACGCGTTCGTAATCGGGGAACGAACCGTCAATGAGCTTTGACGTCAGATAGCCGGCGCCGAAGCCGAAACGGATTTTCGCCGGCGACACCGCAATCTCTACATTCTCTTCAGCATCTTCCAGAAGGCGCGTGAGTTCGGCGATCGCCTTGCGCGGCACGATAACGCCCGGCATGGCGCCGGCGCCGTCAGGCAAGGGCGCGTCGATGCGCGCAAGCCGGTGGCCGTCTGTCGCGGCGGCGCGCAGCGCGGGCGCGTCGCCGTCATGGGCGTGGAGATAAACGCCGTTCAGATAATAGCGCGTCTCCTCCTGCGACATCGCAAAGCGCGCCTTACCGAGAAGGCGGCGCAGATCCGCCGTCGGCATGGAAAACCGCGTTTCAAGATCGTCCGTCGACAGGCTCGGGAAATCGTCTTCCGGCAGAACCGCAAGCGCGAATTGCGACCGGCCCGAGGAGACCTGAAGCCGCCCGTCATCGCCGGAAAGCTCAAGACGCACCTGCGCGCCGTCGGGCAGCCGCTTGACGATCTCGAACAAGGTGAGCGCAGACACCGTGGTGGCGCCCTTGGTCGAAACATCCGCCGGCGCTTCCTCGGATATCTCGATATCGAGATCCGTCGCCGTCAGGGTGAGCGCCCCTCCATCAGCCTGGAGGAGCACATTGGACAGGATCGGGATCGTGTTCCGGCGCTCCACAACGCTTTGCACATGCCCCAGCGCCTTCGACAGGGCCGACCGTTCAATCGTAACTTTCATATGCGGAATGCTCTCTAGAAAATGCTGCCTTTAATAGCCGCCAAATCGCGTAAATGTCCGCCGGAACAGGGGCCCGGGACCGCCGTGAAAAAGGCCTTTGTTTCCGGCGTTTCAGCCCCGGTGAAAAAGGCGCAAAAACGGCGAATCGAAAGGCGAAAAACCTGTTCTGAGTATAGCCGAAACGGCCCCTAAAAAGCTAGCGCCGGCGCGCATTTCGCGAGCCGGCGCAGCATTTCCACAGGGTTGTTTTCACGCGGCTTTTCAGACCGCAATTCAGCGGCCGAAATCAGCCCTCCAAGGCCTCGCGAATCCGCTTCACGCCGTCCTGAAACGCCTTGTCGCGCTCGATAAGGGCCTGCGCCCGGCGATAGGACGACATAACCGTCGTGTGATCGCGCTTTAAGGCCTTGCCGATGCGCGGAAAGGACTCTTTCAGCACCTCCCGGGCGCACCAGACCACGGCGTGGCGGGCGCGCACGATGCGCTGGGGCTGGGACCGGCCGGTCATGTCCTCAAGCTTCAGACCGAAGGCCTCCGCCCCCGCCTCAATGGCGTCATCGATGGTGGCCGCCCGGCGGCGGTCGTCGAGACGCGATTTCAACACCGATTTCGCCTCATCGAGGTCCACCAGAACCTCCTCCGCGCCATACATCAGCAGGAGCTGGTTCAGAGCCCCGATGGTCTCGCGCGTCGACTGGGTGAAGGTGCGGGCGATATAGCCAAGCGCCTCGTCGGAGATGCGGCAGGCGGCCGGGCTTTGCTCGACGCGCTTTTGAAGGACCGAAAGGCGCAGGCTTTCATCGCCCGGATGGATCGGCGCGCAAATGCCGCCGGCAAGCCGGTCAGCCAGACGCTGATTGATGCCGGCCTCGGCCAGCTTGGCGGGCGGAAGCTCCCCTGCTATGACCACCTGTTTGCCGCTGTCGAGCGCTGCGTCGATCACGATCAGTAATTCCTCCTGTGTGCGATTTTTACCGTTCAAGAAATGGATATCGTCAAATCCGAGAAAGCCGAAGGACAAAAGCGCCTTGTGCAACGCGGCGGTGGAGTTTGACCAGACGGCGCTGACGCAGGCGTTGGACAAATTGTTGTAGGTTACATAGCCCGCCTCGCCGCGGTTTTGGTCCTGCAACCAGGCATGCGCAATCGCCTGTAAAAGGTGCGTCTTGCCAACGCCGGACGGGCCGTAGAAATAAATCAGCTCGCGCACGCGCCCATCGGAAAGCGCTTCCTGCGCCGCAGCCCAGGCGATGCGGTTGGAGGCGTGAACGGCGAATGCTTCAAATGTCCGGCGCGGATCGAGAGCGGTCGCCAGCCCCTCAAAAGTCGGCGTTTCCTTGCCGTCTTTCACGCTGCGCGCTTTCGCAACCGGCGCAGGATCGCTCGCACGTCGCTCTTCCTGCGCATCGATGCGCGCAGCAAATTCGCTCAACTTGTTCTTGAGCACCATAAGGCGCATCTTGCGGCAGGGCCCCACCTCCTTGCGCCAGGTTTCTTCGAGCACCGGCGCAAACCGGTGATCGAGCATATCCCGCTTGGTTTCGGAGTCGGTCGACAGCGTTACGCAATCTTCGCTGTATTCCTCAAGCCCGAGATCCTTGAACCAGGATACATATTTCGCATCGCCCACACGTGTGCGCAACGCTGCATGATAACGCTTAAACAACTCTGACTGGTTCTCCCGCCCGCTCATTCCGTTGTCGTTGTCCATTTTTTTCAAGCCGCCCGAATTGAAGGTCAAATTCCCCCCTTTGCGCGGCCCGTTCCCAGCGCCGCACAAAGTATTCATTTAACGATTGATGTCAGAATGCCGGCGCCAAATGCCGGCGAGCACGCGCCGGGTTAAGTAAGAAAACCCGCGACGGTCATAATTCCAATTTTAGAAACGAGATATGGAAGAGAACCGTCGCTTTTCATTTTTATGTCCCCGACTTTAAAGTCAAAAGCGTGCCTACGCGGCGGCCGTTATAGTGAGAGACAAAACGGCCGACCAAAAACACCGATAAAAACTGTAACTGATAGCGCGGAAAATTCGTCCGCACGCGTCATATCGACCATGCCAGTGTAGGAAAAATTAAGGATAAAGGTCAAGCATTGATTCGCGTTTGAGGTGTGGAGTGTGACAATTTTTTTTCGCTTGTTTTCGTTGCAAAACGTCAATGAAAATCACGCGTTCAGCAAAAACAAATTGTTACATGAAGAAGCCGACACCAAGAGCGAACGCGCAATCAATGCGTAACGCATATCGTGCGCGCATTAAATTTTTTTATTCCCAAAAAAACAAAGCGCGTGAGCAACAACTTGCACACGCGCTTACAAAACAAAGTCGAAAACTTAAGATAATCGGTTACGCAGCGAGAGCTTTGATGCGCGAAGACAAACGCGACAATTTGCGTGCAACGGTTTTGGAGTGAAACACGCCTTTGTTTACAGCGCGATGCAGTTCCGGCTGCGCGTTTTTGAACGCCGTTTCCGCCGCCGCTTTATCGCCGGCTGAAATCGCTTCTTCCACTTTGCGCAGATAGGTGCGCACGCGCGAACGACGCGATTTGTTTACCGCCGTGCGCCGCGCAATCTTGCGAACCATTTTTTTCGCGGACGATGTGTTAGCCATGTTTCGTCACTCAATTCCCAAGGTAAATTATGACAGCGCCTCATGCCTTTGCGGCGGCGCGAGCGGCGGTCTATAGACCTCGAGCGAGAGGCCGTCAACAGGCCGAAGAGCCTTATTTTCCGCTATTCTTAACGCTGGCAGGACGGACAGAAAAAGGTCGATCGTCCGCCCTGAACGATACGCATGATGACTTTGTCGCACCGGCGACAATTCTCGGCTTCTCTGTCGTAAACGTCGAAGCGGTGCTGAAAATACCCCAGACCGCCCTCGACCGAGGCGAAGTCCCGCAAACTGGAGCCCCCGGCCTCAATCGCCTCCCTTAAAACCGCGATAATCTCGCCATAGAGCCGATCGGACCGCTTGCCCGCCACCACGGAGGCGGCCTTGCGCCGAGGCGATATCCCGGCCCTGTAGAGAGCTTCACAGACATAGATATTGCCGAGCCCGGCGACCACGCGCTGGTCGAGAAGCGCCGTCTTGATGGGCGCAGATTTTCCCTTCAACGCCGCTTTCAGCGCCGCGGCGGAAAACCCGTTCCCAAGGGGCTCCGGCCCCATCTCCTTAAAATGACGGCAAGTCTCCAGTTCCTCGGACCGGGCGATATCCATAAATCCAAACCGGCGCGGATCGTTATAAGTGATGCGCGCAGCACGGACGCCCTCCATGTCAAACACCACGTGATCGTGTTTAGGATTGCAGTCCTGAGCGCGCGCGAAGACGCCGGGACGCAACTGACCGGTTTCCTCAATGGTGAACCGACCGGACATGCCGAGATGCATGATGAGGCTTTCCCCCGAAGACAGATGGGCGATGAGATATTTGCCGCGCCGGTCGAGCCTCTCGACGGTTTGTTTCTCCAGCCGACCGGCGAAATTTTCAGGCAGCGGGAACCGCAAATCCGGGCGGCGCAGCTCGACACAGGCAATACTCGCGCCTTGCATGACTGGCTCCAGGCCGCGGCGGACGGTTTCGACTTCTGGAAGTTCGGGCATGTGAGGGATTAGGGATTAGGGATTAGGGATTAGGTTTTGGGGATTAGGGGCGCAATCAGAATGTAACCGCCGCCCGCCCTAATCCCTAGTCCCTAAAACATGATCCCCAAAAGAAAAACGCCCCCGCATTGTTGCGAGGGCGTTGATGCTGAACGCAAAGACTTGCGTTTAGTCTTCCTTGTCGGCGCCCTTGAGCGCGGCGCCGAGAATGTCGCCGAGGGAAGCGCCGGAATCCGCCGAACCATACTGTTCCACGGCTTCTTTTTCTTCCGCCACTTCGCGGGCCTTGATTGAGACATTGATGCGGCGCGTTTTGGAATCGATGGACGTCACGCGCGCATCGATCTTGTCGCCCACCGCAAAGCGGTCCGGGCGCTGTTCGCCGCGGTCTTTCGACAGATCCGACTTGCGGATGAAGGCTTTCGGGCCGTCCGAACCGCCGATCTGAACTTCGATGCCGCCGCTTTCAATGGCGGTGACCGTGCAGGTGACGTCGGAGCCGCGCGAAATGTCGCCGATCGAGTCCATGGGATCCGAACCGACCTGTTTCACGCCGAGCGAAATCCGCTCTTTCTCCGGATCGACGTCGAGGACTTTGGCCTGGATGACCTGGCCTTTTTGATAGTCCTTGATCGCCTCCTCGCCGGAGCGGTTCCAGTCGAGATCGGAAAGGTGGACCATGCCGTCCATCTCTTCATTGAGACCGACAAACAGACCGAATTCGGTGATGTTCTTGATCTCGCCCTCGATCATGGAGCCGATCGGATGCTCTTCCGCGAAACGCTCCCATGGGTTGTCGGCGCACTGTTTCAGACCGAGCGAAATGCGGCGTTTCTGCTCGTCGACTTCGAGCACCATCACTTCGACTTCCTGGGAGGTCGACACGATCTTGCCCGGGTGGACGTTTTTCTTCACCCAGCTCATTTCCGAAACGTGAACAAGGCCTTCGATGCCGTCTTCCAGTTCGACGAACGCACCGTAATCGGTGATGTTCGTGACCTTGCCGCTGAACTTGGCGCCGACCGGATATTTCGCCGCCACGCCTTCCCACGGATCCGGCGTCAATTGCTTGATGCCGAGCGAGATGCGGTGCGTTTCCGGATTGATCTTGATGATCTTGACCCGGACCGTGTCGTTCACATTGAGAACTTCCGACGGATGATTGACGCGCGACCAGGACATGTCCGTGACGTGCAGAAGACCATCGACGCCCGGCGCAAGCTCGACGAACGCGCCATATTCGGTGATGTTCTTCACGATGCCTTCGCGCTCATCGCCCTCGTTCAGTTCCTTGACGACTTCCTGACGCTGTTCGGCGCGATCTTCTTCCAGAATGGCGCGGCGCGAGACGACGATATTGCCGCGGCGCTTATCCATTTTCAGAATGCGGAAAGGCTGCGGGATATTCATAAGCGGGCCGGCGTCGCGCACGGGGCGGATATCGACCTGCGAACCCGGAAGGAACGCAACAGCGCCGCCGAGATCGACCGTGAAGCCGCCCTTGACGCGGTTGAAGATTTCGCCGTCGACGCGTTCGTTCTTTTCAAACGTTTTCTCGAGACGGTCCCAGGCTTCCTCGCGGCGCGCCTTTTCGCGGCTGATCACCGCTTCGCCGTTTGCGTTCTCGACGCGTTCAACGAAGACTTCAACGGTGTCGCCGACCGAAAGGTCTGCGGGCTTGCCGGGTTGGGAGAATTCTTTCAAGGGGACGCGCCCCTCGGTTTTCAGACCGACATCGATGACGGCGACGTCTTTTTCGATGGCGGTGATTTTGCCTTTGACGACCGTATCTTCAAAATCCTGGCGGTCGACGAGGGAGGCTTCAAGCATTTCCGCGAAATCGTCGCGGGACGGGTTAAGGGTTTCAGACACGAGTGTCACTTATCTCCAGATCATCAGCTTTTAAGTGCCAACCGGTTTATCCGGCGGTCTTTCCAACGGGTTGAACCCGCCGGACAATTGAGCCGAGTTAAAGTTATGACGGCGCGAATTCCGGATAGACGGACACAAAAACACGTCTTCTGAAATCAGTCGGTTCTGAAATCCTGTCGGCGAGCGCGCTGAAATCTCAGCCGCAGCGCCGGAAAACGCCGTCAATCACGCGGCGCGCCGCCGCGAAGGCCGCGTCTATAGACAAATGAGTCGTGTCTAGCAACTCCGCATCGGGGGCCGCCGCCATGGGCGCGTCGTCGCGGGCGGCGTCCCGCGCGTCACGCTCCAGAAGGTCCTGATAAATCTCGGATTCCTTGAGGTCCGGCCGAGAGGCTTCAAGCTCCAGCCAGCGCCGGCGGGCGCGCACTTCCGGGCTCGCCGTCACGAAGAATTTCACCGTCGCGTCCGGGCAGACCACCGTGCCGATATCGCGGCCGTCGAGAACGGCCCCCCGCGCGCCTTTCGGCGGCTTCATGGCAAAGCGGCGCTGAAAATCGAGCAGCGCGGCGCGCACCTCCGTATTGGCGGCAACAACGCTCGCCGCAGCCCCCACCTCCTTGGTGCGGATATCGGCGCCGGCGATCTTGTCGATGGCGTAGTCCCGGGCCGCCGCCGCCGCCGTTTCCGGATCGGCCGGGTCGCCGCCTTCGTTCAGCACGAGCCAGGCGACGCCGCGATAAAGGGTTCCCGTATCGAGATGCGCGAAGCCGTAATGGTCTGAAATGAGACGCGCCAGCGTGCCCTTGCCGGAGGCGGCGGGTCCGTCGAGCGCGATGACGAGGGGGGGAGTCCCGGGAGCGGTGTCCATGGGGTGGTCACTTAGGGGCAACGCCGCACTCAAGGCAAGGCGTTCGGGATCATGAGACGCCCAAATCGCCGCCAAGCGATGTCATAAGCGCGAAAAAGTCGGGAAAGCTTGTCGCGATCATGGAGGCGTCATCAATCTCCACCGGCTTTTCGCCGGCCAGCCCCGCGACGAGAAAGCTCATGGCAATGCGATGATCATGATGGGTCTTGATGAGCGCGCCGCCTTTCAAGGCGCCGCCCTTCCCGCGCACCCGCAACCAGTCGGGCCCGCTGGCCGCATCGCCGCCAATCGCCGCAAGGCCCGCTTCAACAGAAGCGATGCGGTCGCTTTCCTTGACCCGCAATTCTTCAAGCCCGTGCATCATGGTCTCCCCATGGGCATGCGCGGCGACGATGGCGAGGATCGGATATTCGTCGATCATAGACGGCGCACGGCTCGCGGGGACTTCAACGCCATGGAGCACCGAATGGCGCGCACGGATATCAGCCACCGGTTCGCCGCTTTCCTCACGCTCATTCTCAAAAGCGATATCGGCGCCCATTTCCCTAAGCGTTTCGTAAAATCCGGTGCGCAGCGGATTAACCAACACGCCTCTTACCGTCACATCGGAGCCCGGGGTGATCAGCGCCGCGGCGAGAGGAAACGCCGCTGACGACGGATCGCCCGGGACGATGACATCGCAGGCCGTCAGCGACTGGCCGCCCGCAATCTCGATAAACCGGCCTTGCCCGCCATCGGGGGTCATGGACAATTCCGCGCCGAAAGCCGCCAGCATGCGCTCCGTGTGATCGCGGCAGAGTTCTGGTTCGTGAACCCGCGTCACGCCTTGCGCGCCCAGCGCCGCCAGGAGGATCGCCGACTTCACCTGGGCGGAAGGCGTCGTCAGCTTTACGGTGATGGCCTTCAGATCCTGGCAAGCCTCAAGCGCCACCGGCAGGCGTCCGTTTTGATCGCTGGTCTCAAGCCCCATCATGCGCAAGGGCTCCAGCACCCGGCCCATGGGCCGCGAGCGCAAGGAGGCGTCGCCGTCAAAAGCCGCCGAAACCTTAGCGCCGGCAACCGCGCCCATAATCAGACGCGCGCCGGTGCCGGAATTGCCGAGATAAAGGGACTTTTCCGGGCTCCGCCAGGGTGCGCCTGCAATCCTCCACAGAGCGCCCTCGCGCGTTCGATCCCGCTCGACCTCAGGCGCCAGCATCCGCATGGCGGCGGCCGTCCTGAGAACGTCATCGGCCTCCAGAAGGCCCCTTACCCGGGTCTCGCCGCGCGCCAGCGCCCCCAAGATCAGGGCGCGATGAGAAATCGACTTGTCTCCCGGCGCCGCCGCTGCGCCGGTCAGCGGCCCGCTTTGGCGGGCGTCGGCCTTTCCGCCGCCTCTGCGCGGCCCGCGCGCCTTCGTCGCATTCATGAAGCTCAGCTCTCCTTCACGCCCCGGTCGAGAAAACAGGCCAATTCTTTTGACAGCCGCCCCCGCCCGTGGCAACAGGGCCGCTTTCACCGATCATTTCCGAAAAGACGGCATCCCATGACGAAACCAGAACTCGGCGTGAAGCGCGATTGTCCCGAATGCGGCGTGCGATTTTACGACCTTAATAAAGAACCCGCGCATTGCCCCAAATGCGACCATGAATTTGTTCCCGAAGCGCTCCTGAAGCCGCGCCGCTCGCGCAAGGAGGAGGAAGAGGAAACGGCGGAAACCAACAAGAAGTCGGAAAAGGAAACGACGCTTGAAAACGCCGAAAAGGAAAAACGCGCCCCGAAATCCAATCGCCGCCCCGCCCTCGACGAGGACAATGACGACGAGGAGGAGGATGACGATCTGGCGGGCATCGGCGACATCGATGTCGACCTGGACGACGATGACGAGGATGACGACAGCGGTCTCCTCGACGACGACGATGACGACGACATGACCTCCATCGTCAAAAAAGGCGGCGAAGACGACGATTAAGGGCCGCCAAAAATCGTCTTGCATCAGCGGAACGGCGTCGCTAGGTTCCGCTGCCCGCGCCCGGGAGGCGCATCAAACCGAGGGCGCGGCCCCAACCGCGCCCGTCATGGATCGGGGCTATAGCTCAGTTGGGAGAGCGCTTGCATGGCATGCAAGAGGTCGTCGGTTCGATTCCGACTAGCTCCACCATATCTCTTAAAATCGAACCCTCATCCCGATTTTCGGCTTCGGACAAAGCCCGAAAGAGTTCGGTCTTTGTCCTGTGAACGCCGCCATTTCAGAAAAACTAATAAGCGGGCCTTAAAGGCTTTTAAGCCCGTAAAAATACCGTTCAACAATCCGGGCGGTCTGCAGCGGAGCAATCCATCCGTCGCTCCATCAGAATAAATTCCCATGCCGCCAGCGCTCATCAGTTCGATGAAACCCCGCTAGCACATCATCGGAATGCCCATTGCCGACAACATATCGCAATTCATTTTTTCGCGATCTTCAGCAGCCTTATCAGCGTCCTGTCTCGCTTCGGGCGGCAGTAGTTGTCTGGCGTGATCGTAGGTTAAATCGGCTTCCCACTGCTTGCCATTATGCAAAAAGCCAGACTGCAATGAAATTGTGCGCGGGCCGCCGCCGGCAATGTCGCCCAGCTTGTTGTAGACATCGCGCTGTTGCTGATTTTGCATGCCATGATAGTCAATGCTTGAAGACACGGTGACATCATATGAGCAATGCGCCTTGCCGTTTTTCACATCGCAGTTCTTGATCGTAACATCCTTGACCGCATGATAAACATTCGGCGCCATTTTGTTGTTGGTCCAGCTTTTAAAGCCCGCTGTCGTATGAATCAGCTTCACGATATCCGATCCCATCTGATGCCTGGTCTCAGGCATCATCCGCCATACTTCGCGGATTAACGCAGTGCGAATATTGCTCGGGTTAATGGAATTTTCGGGGTGCTCCTCGCTTTTCATGCGCGCCAGGGCGGGTTCATTCATTTCGTCCAGGGCATTTTGATAGGACTCGTCCATTTTCGCGTTAAATTCCTGGGCGCGCTTTGCCTTTGCGGCGGCTTCTTTCGCCAGAGCTTCTTTTTCGGCTTTTTGTTTGGCTTTCAGCGCCGCTTGTTCTTCATAGCGCTTTTGCAGTTCAGCCATTTCCAGCTCATTGACCGCCTCAAAAAACGCATCGACCTTTGCACAATCAGGCGTTACATAAGTAGGCGGCAATGCGCGACCATAATACTCCCCCTGATCCAGACGGGGCGGATAGATATGCCCTAGCGCCTGCTGATATGTGGCCACAGCACGATTGCAATCCATTTTGCCGATTTTTCGATTTGGCTGATTATAGCGCAGTTGCTGGTATTTCGGCAGGCAATAGGTGAAATGCTCAAACTTGTCCGGCGCCTCGTCATACGCCAAGCATGGCGACCAGGAAGAAGGACGTCCATGCAAAACCTCCACGACCTCCGATAATGTTTCGCATGACGGTCGAGGCGCATCCGACTCAGAAAGGGTTTTGGAATTGATCCGATTTGCGGCTTTTGGATCGGTTGCGCTAACGGAAATCTTCAAAACCAGATACTGCATGGTTGAACATTTTTGGTTTGGCTCGAATTGCGGTTTGGTGCGCGCAGCGAACCACATTTCGTCGGACTCAAGGCACGAAACGATCGCCTCGGCGTTTTCGAAATCCAAACCCTCACATTTTTCAGGGCTCTGGGCGAACACCGGCAATGCATTGATTGCAAATATTAAAAACACCACCGATAAAACGCGCATGCCAGCTCCCCGTCTCAATCACATATCAAACATAGCGAACCGCGAGAGTATTTTCTATTCCATTGTAAAAGTCGCGGTGAGAAATTCGGTAGACGGACCGGATCGACCGCACGCACGCAGCGCTTGAAAATCGTCCGGCCCCGTGTTTCTAAACTTCCGCAATTTCTCTAAACTCTCACGATGGCAGACCACTCCGCTACAGATCCAGAGGTGAAATACCTCTTCCCCACGCCCGTTATGGTGACCTCGCTCGCCAATCCGGACGCGCTCAACGCCGCCTTGCGACACGTCATCGAGACCCGCCGGGCCGGCGATGAAGGTGTTCAGCGCTCCAATATTCTCGGATGGCACTCCGACAGCGAAATGCTGCGCTGGGGCGGCGAAGCCGCGAAGACCCTTGCGCTTGAATGTCTGCGCGTATGCGCATCGCGTACGGATGATCCGAAGATGCAGGGCGGCCAGCCGCGTTTTGAATTCGGAATTGAAATGTGGGCCAATGTGTCGCCGCCCGGCGCATCGAACCAGGCGCATACCCATCCTGGCGCGCTCTGGTCTGCGGTTTATTACGTTGACGACGGCGGCGACAGCGACGCCTCACTTGTGTTGATGGATCCGAACTATCCCCTGAACCGTATGTATGCGCCGGATCTTCGGTTTGTCGGCAAGGACGGCGAGACATTTCCGACGCAACAGATGTTCGCCCCGACGCCCGGCCGGCTTGTGATTTTCCCGTCCTGGCTGTCTCATTCAGTGCGCCCCAGCAAGGGGCCGCGCGAGCGCATCTCCATCGCCATGAATGTCACGACCGTCCCGGCGCGGCGCGGACCGCGCTAAAGACCGTCAGGAGGTGCAGCTATTTGCGCTCGTGCAGAGCTGCACGCGCATGGAACGGCGCGGCCAGCGCGTCGCCGCGCTTTCGAAATCGATCGGCGGGATGACAAGCTGTGAAATCTTCGAGCTGTAGGCGTAGGAGATTTCCGCGACAAGAATAGATGAGCCCGGATCGATCAGAGTGGTCGCCGGAAGCGTCGTGAAACTGGCGCCCTTTACATAAGGCTCGCCGCCGGAATTGTTCCGGCTCCAATGCACAATGGGTTTGCCGTCAGGGTCGTTCACCACGCTGACAAGGCGAATCGTCAAAGGCGCGTCATCGTCATTGATGATCTGTTCGACGCCGTCAAAGAGATCGTCCACATCGGAGGTAAGCAGTTGGGTTTCCTGCGAAGCAAGGTCGACAAGCGTATTCACCGCCAGCGTCACCTGGCGGTTGCGGGCAAGCGCGTCGGCGCTTTCGACAACGCCGAAAAAGATCAGAATCAGGATCGGCGCGACCAGCGCAAACTCCAGCGCGGCGACGCCGGACCGGCAGGCCCGCCAGCGCCGCGCCATCTGCGCGAGCCTTTGCGTTGGCGCCTGCATCACGATCCCTCAAACGGTTCGTTGCGGAAGATAGAGACGGCGACAATCTGACGGTCGCCATGCTTGGTTTGCTTCAGATTGAGGCCAAGCCCCGGATTGATCGGCTTATAGAGAAAGCACACGCGAACGCGGATGATGTCGCGCTGCATGCCGAAATCGCTCTTGGTGTATTGGGCTCCGGAGATTGACGGATCGTCCTTGTCCCGGCATTTCGGCTCGGAGAGATCGCTTGCCAAAGCCGCGAAAGTTGAAAACTTCGAAATATCGATCGTCAGCTTTTCATTACAATCGCCAAGCGCTTTTACAACGTCGCAGATTTCATTGAAAAACGCATCCGATGACAAGTCGCCATTTTGCGCCTGGCCGGTGCGGATCAGGCGCGCGGCGTTGGCATTCGCCTGCTGCACCGATGTCGTGACGAAGAAATACCACCCCGCCTCCATGATGGAGAAAATCATCGCCAGCAGGATCGGCGCGACCATGGCGAATTCCACGGCCGTCGACCCTTTCCGGTCCGCGATCCATTTTCTCGCCGTACCTGGTGACATTATCCCTGCCTGCGACATGCAATCCGCCCGCGCGCCGGCAAGGACGCGCTGCGCGCAACATGGCGTTAATCATTATGGGACCGGCGTTAAGGAACGGTCAGGAAATATGCTTAACGAAAAGAAAAAGCGCCCCGAAACGGGGCGCTTTTCCGTAAACTGCAAGCTGTTGTGGTTTAGTCGAGCTTGTTCTCGATTTTGTTGCGCGGCACAGACTCGTCGGAAAGGAGCATGCGGATCATTTCCGCGCCTTCCTCAAGCCCCTGCTGGTGCAGCACGCCGTCGCCAGGCGTCTGCATTTCAAGTCCGGTGAAATGCTGCAAGGCTTTGCGGTTAAGGCTCGATGACGCGAGGTCATCCGCATAGCCTTCGAGGCTGACCGTCTGATGCGCCGCGGCGAGTTCGCTCGCGAACATTTGCGACATGTTCAAAAAGTTTGCGAGCGAGACGGCGATATTCCCCCGGGGAATGCCGTAATCGGCGATGTCGTACCGTACGGCGTATGCGGCGCCGTCCTGCGTCACACCTACAGACCCGAAAGGCTGTCTTGCGTTGAACGCCTGAACCGTCTGCGGATTAGCGTCGCCCTCAAAGATGGTCTGCGCATACATGCCTGAACAGCCCGCCTGTTTGCAGACCGTGAAGAAAATAAAGAACTGCATCGATCCGCTGGCGGCGTGAATGAACTGTGCGCCGCTGTCGAGCTGGCGCCCCTGCCACGGCATTCCAAGCTCATTGAGCACCGGCCCGACGGTCTGAACGCTGAAATTCGGAACGACCGTCTTCGGATTGGCGACGATGTCCGACGCCCCCATCTGATTTTGCGCCGCCGCGCCCGAAATGCTTGATGCGAGCGCCATTGCGGCGGCGCCCAATATTGCGGTGATCTGTTTCATGACCCCTCTCTCGACCCCTGACTTTTGCCGCCGGCCCTCCCCGGCGGGAGGTCAACCTTAGGGGAAAAGCGCCCGCTCGGCCAGATGCGGATTTTCCCGCTGATTTCTGGTGACTTTCCGGCCCCGGCGTGGTTTAGGCGGGCGCTTATGGATAAACGACCGTTTTCAGGACCGAAGAACCGCGACCGCCCCGGCCGGAGTGACAGGCCGCGCAATAATGGGCCGCGCAGTGACAGGCCGCGCGATAATGCGCCGCGAAAGCCGCGTCCCGGGCGCCGCGACGAGGAAGACGAAAAGCAGGGCGGCGGACCCATGCGCCCCCTTTCCACCATGCCGGGCGTCGAGGCGCGCCGCGCCGTGCTCGAAATTCTCGACCGCGTCGGCGAAGGCGCGACGCTAGACGACGCGATTTCGCGCACGCGGCCCTTTGACCATCTCGAAGGCGCCGATCGCGGCTTTGCGCGGCTTCTGGCGACGGAGACCCTTCGCCGCCGCGGCGCCATCGACCATCTGATCGGCAACTGGCTCGACCGGCCGCTGCCGAAAAAATCCGCGCGCGTGATGGACATTCTGCGCATCGCCGCCGCACAGCTCCTCATTCTCGAAACCCCGCCCCATGCAGCTGTGGCAACCTCGGTGGAGCTCGCCAATGAGCGCCGGGAAACCGCCGGCTACGCCTCGCTCGTGAACGCCATCGCCCGCAAGATTTCGGATGCAGGCAAGGAAGCGCTGGAAAAAATTCCGGCGCGCGTCGACACGCCCTCTTGGATGTGGCGGGCCTGGGAGCGAAGCTATGGCCCTGTGGGCGCCAAAGCCATCGCCGAAGCCCACCGCCAGACGCCGCCGCTCGACGTCAGCTTCAAGCCGTCCGAAAATCTCGACGACTGGGCTGCGCGCTTCAATGAGGCCGGCCACGAGGCAAGCGTCCTTGCGCCCGCCACCCTGCGCCTGGCAAAGGTCAGCGACGTGACCGCCCTGCCCGGCTTCGAAGACGGCGCGTGGTGGGTTCAGGACCTCGCAGCGAGCCTGCCCGCGCGGCTTCTCGGCGATGTCGCCGGCAAGACCGTTTTCGATCTTTGCGCTGCGCCCGGCGGCAAGACCCTGCAGCTTGCGAGCGCCGGCGCGACCGTGACCGCCGTCGACAAATCCGGCGCGCGCATGGAGCGGGTCAGCGAGAATCTGTTGCGTACAAAGCTCATCGCCAAAATTGTCGAAGACGATGCCTTGCGCTTCAAGCCGGCGGACAAGGCGGACGCCATCCTGCTCGATGCGCCCTGTACAGCCACCGGCACGATCCGGCGCCATCCCGACATTCCATGGTCGAAAGGCGAGACCGCGCTTGCCGCCCTGGCTGAGCTTCAGGGCAAGATGCTCGACCATGCGGTGAAAAACCTGCTCAAGCCCGACGGCCTTCTCGTCTATTGCGTCTGCTCTCTCCAGCGAGAGGAAGGGGAAGCCCAGGCGAAGGCGGCGCTGGCGCGCCACGCCGAACTGGAGCGGGTCACTGTAACGCCAGGGGAAATCGGCGGTCTTGAAAAGGCCGTGACCCGTGAAGGCGACCTCAGGACCCTGCCCTCCATGCTCGCGGGCAAGGGCGGCATGGACGGGTTTTTCGCCGTTCGGCTGCGACTCAAGGGGTGAGCCCAGGGTAAATCGTTAAAAATTAAACCTTTAGCCGCGGCCGGCCGGGACCGATTTTCGCCGAATCGCCCCCGATTCCTCTTGATTGCGGGCCCAGCGGCGCCGATATTGTCATTTGCACGAAAGGCGGCTTTTCGAGGCCGCCTGTTCTGAATTTGGCAGGAACCGAAAGGACGGACGTCACATGAACGAACCCCGCAGACAATTTGGCGGCGCGATTCCGAGAGCCGGAGGCGCGGCCATTGATGAGGGCCTGCGCCAGTACATGCTCGGCGTTTACAACTATATGGCGCTCGGCGTGGCGGCCACGGGCCTGTTCTCCATGCTCATGGCCAGCAATCCGGCGCTTATGATGGCCATCATGACAACGCCGCTGAAATGGGTCGGCTTTATCGGCATTCTCGGCATTGGCTGGTTTGCGCCGCGCGTGATGATGAATGGCTCTAAGGCCGCCGCTCACGCCATGTTCTGGATCTACGCCGCCCTCTGGGGCGTGATGATCGCGCCCATGCTGTTCATGTTCCAGCAGCAAGGCGCCGCTATTGAAATCTACAAGGCGTTCTTCATCACCGCCTCGGTATTCGGCGCTGTGAGCCTTTACGGCTACACGACCAAGCGCGATCTTTCCGCTTTCGCCCAGTTCTTCTTCATGGCGACAGTGGGCCTTCTGATCGCAATTGTCGTGAATGCGATCTTCTTCCAAAGCGGATTGATGAGCCTTGTGACCTCTTCGCTCGTGGTGCTCGTCTTCTCAGGCGTCACCGCCTATGAGACCCAGATGATCAAATCGCTCTATCGCGAAGGCAGCGCCATGAACGAGCGGACTGCGATTTTCGGCGCATTCGCCCTCTATGGCTCCTTCGTGACGCTGTTCATTCACATTCTCAATATTCTCGGCATTATGCGCGACTAGGCCGGGAAGAATAAGAACACTGGAAAAGCCCCGCTTCGGCGGGGCTTTTTCTTTACGCGGCGGCGCCATTGCGGGAAGATCATGAAAAAACAGGAGAGGCCCATGACGGATCTGCCCACGCCGCTTGTTTCGACCGATTGGCTCGCCGATCACCTTGATGCGCAGGACCTTGTCATTCTCGATTGCACAACCGTGCAACAGCAAACGCCCGACGGCTCCTATGCATTCGTTCCCGGCATGGAAGCCTACGAAGAAGGCCACATCCCCGGCGCGATTTTCTGCAACGTCCTTGAAACGCTTGCGGACAAGGACAGTCCCCTGCCCCTGATGATGCCCAAGCCTGACGCCTTCAAGGCGGCGGTGGAGGCGGTCGGCGTCGGCGATGATGCGGCTGTGGTTCTTTACGACCGCGGCAATCACACATGGGCGGCGCGCGTGTGGTGGAGCCTTAAAACCTATGGCTTCGATAACGCCGCCGTGCTCGACGGCGGCTGGACGAAATGGACCGCTGAAGGCCGCCCCGTTTCAACCGATGCGCCGGAGGCAAAAGTGGCGACCTTCACCCCGGCCCCGCAGCCCCATCGCATCGTCGCCAAGCCGGACGTGCTGGCGGCGATCGACGGCCAAGACAAGACGATCGTCCATTCGCTCTCGCGCGAAGAGTTCACCGGCGAAAAACAGGTGATGCCGCGCCCCGGCCGGATCGCGACCAGCATCAGCGCGCCGGCGAATGCGCTGATCGATCCGGCGACCGGCGCCTATAAAAACGCTGACGATTTGCGCCGCCATTTCGCCAGCGCCGGCGTTTCCGGCGACAAGCCCGTCATCACCTATTGCGGCGGCGGCGTCGCCGCCTGTTCCAATGCGCTGGCGCTGACGCTTGTCGGCATGGAGGATGTCGCCGTCTATGACGGCTCCCTCGCCGAATGGACCGCCGATCCGGATGCGCCCATGGAGACGGGGTAAGGCGCCGCGAAAGTGAGACAAGCGGAGCGTAATGTCATCCTTCGCGAATTGCGGCTTGCGCGCATATCTCTGTAAAACGCGTTTATGAAAAGTACTGACCGTTTCGAGTTACCCATTACGGGTGCCGGCGCCGCCGCAGCGGAAACCTATGACCGCTATGTGAACGAGTTTTTGAGCTACGGGCCGGAATTGCGCTGCCTCTTCGATGCGGCGGATGAAAATCCCGGCGCGCCTTTGCTCAACGCACATGCAGCCGCGTTGCACCTTGCGTTCGAAGCCGCCGAAGGCTGGACCGCCTCAGCGCCTTATCTTGCGCAAATGCAAAAGCATGAAGCGGACGCCAGCGAGCGCGAAAGGCTCTTCTGCGCTGCCGTTTCCGCCTGGCGCCGACGCGACTTCGCCCGCACGCTGGACGCGCTTGATGAACTGACCGTGCGTTGGCCCGCCGATCTTTGCGCGATCAAATGGGGGCAGTATCACGCCTTTAATCTCGGTGATGCGGCGACCCTTTTGCGGTTCGGGGAGCGCGCGCGCATCGTTCACGAAAATGCGCCTTACGCCCATGGCATGACCGCCTTTGCACTCGAACAGAACCACCGCCTCGCTGAAGCAGAAGACGAAGGCCTGCGCGCATCGGAAATCGCCATTGACGACGCCTGGGCTCATCACGCCGTTGCGCATGTCATGGAAACGCAAGGCCGCGCCCGCGAAGGCGCGCGCTGGCTCGATCATTGCGCCCATACATGGGAGCACAAAGGCGTTTTCATTCGCGATCATAATTTCTGGCATGCAGCGTTGTTCCGCCTTGCGCTCGGACAGGAGACGGAAGCGCTCGCCATCTATGACAACTATCTCTGGGGCGCGTGGCCGGAGTTTCCGCAAGAACAGATCGGCGCCGTCTCCATGCTGTGGCGGCTTGAACTGCGCGGCGCCGATGTGGGCGAGCGATGGGCGCCGGTCGTCGCGGAAGCGCGCAAGCACGCCGAAGATCATCTCTTCCCGTTTCATGACCTTCATTATCTCTATGCACTGGCCCGCGCTGGCGCGCCGCAGGAAGCGGACGCCTTCATTGCGTCTTTAGAAGTCAGGGCGCAAAAGGATGACACCGGCGTCTGGGGCGGCGTCGCGCTTCCCGTCGCGGAAGGCCTTGTCGCCTTTCTGCGCGACGATCACGAAACAGCGCATGAAAAAATTGCGCCCGCCCTGCCCGATCTGCACCGCATTGGCGGCAGCCACGCCCAACGTCATGTTTTCGTGGAAACATTGGAAGCGTGCATGAAAAAACCCCGGCGCGCGGCCGGGGTTTTTGAAGCGTAAGCAGTAAACGAGACAGTCAGGTGCGCGACGCCTCGTAAATGCTGTCGATGGCGTCGGCTAATGTCGCGTTGAATTCCTCATCGCTTTGCTGGGCTGAAAGCCCTTCAGTCAAAGCGCGCGAGAAACTTGCGATCATGCCCTTGTTCTCGGCCAGTTTCTCATTGGCCTCGTCGCGCGAATAACCGCCCGACAACGCCACAACGCGCATCACGCGCGGATCATCAATGAGCGGCTTGTAAAGATTGGCCTTGGTTGGAAGCGTCAGTTTCAGCATGATCTGCTTGCCAGGCGGCACGTCATCAAGATTCTTTTTGATTTCGGCCAGCAGAATGTCCTCGGCTTCGGCCTTGTCGGGAATCGAGATCGTCACTTCCGGTTCGATGATCGGGACAAGGCCGTGCGCCAGAATCTGATTGCCGACCTCAAATTGCTGCTTCACGATTGCGGCGATGCCTTTGGGATCGGCGGCGTCGATGACAGAGCGCATTTTCGTGCCGAACACGCCTTTGGCGACAGCGCGCTCCAACAGCGCATCAAGCTCCGGCATGGGCTTCATGAGCTTCACGCCATTGAGGGGCTCGTCCAGGCCTTTGTCCACTTTAAGGAACGGCACGACGCCGCGCTTTTCCCAGAGATATTGCGCGGTCGGCACGCCATCGATCTCCCGGTCCATGGTCTGTTCGAACAGGATCGCGCCCATGACCTTGTCGCCGGTGAAGGCCGGCGACTTGATGATGCGCGCGCGCATCTGATGAATGAGGTCGAACATTTCCTTGTCGTTCGACCACTGGCTTTCATCGACACCGTAAAGCTTCAGCGCTTTCGGCGTGGAGCCCCCGGACTGGTCGAGGGCGGCGATAAAGCCGTCTTTGTTGGCGGCCTGCTCGGCCATTTTTACTTGCATGATCAATATCTCCCGAGTGTCGATAAATATGCGGATTATTTTTCCGGCGACGCTTCCAGCGCGGCGACCCCGGGCAGCGTCTTGCCTTCGAGCCATTCGAGGAAGGCGCCGCCCGCCGTTGAAACATAGGTGAAGTCGTCTTCGACGCCGGCGGCGGCGAGCGCCGCGACCGTGTCCCCGCCGCCCGCGACCGCGACCAGATCCGCGTCCTTGACGCGCTTGGCCGCGTAGCGCGCGGCCTCCACCGTCGCCGTATCGAAGGGCTTTATTTCGAACGCGCCAAGGGGCCCGTTCCAGACGAGCGTCTTCGCGCTTTCGATTTTTTCCGCGATCAGGTTCACGGTTTCGGGCCCGAGATCGAGGATCATGTCATCGGCGCCGACGGCGTTCGCCGCCTTGACTTCCCGGTCGGCGCCTTCCTTGAACTCTTTGGCGACAACAACGTCGACGGGCAGGATTATCTCACATCCCTTTTGCGACGCCTGATCCATGATCTCGCGCGCCGTATCCGCAAGGTCTGGCTCGCACAACGACTTTCCAACGCTAATCCCCTTCGCAAAGAGAAATGTGTTGGCCATGCCGCCGCCCACGGCGAGAATGTTCGCCTTGCCCACAAGATTGAGGAGAAGTTCGATCTTGGTGGAAACCTTGGCGCCGCCCACCACCGCCATCATCGGGCGCACCGGCGCCGACAAGGCGGCTTTCAAGTAATCGAGCTCGCGCTCCATGGCGCGGCCGGCCGCGGAGGGCAGCAGATGTGCAATCCCTTCGGTCGAGGCGTGGGCGCGATGCGCGGCGGAAAAGGCGTCATTCACATAAAGGTCGGCGTTCGCCGCCAGCGCCTTTGCGAATTCCGGATCGTTCTTCTCCTCGCCCGGATGAAAGCGCGTGTTTTCCAGCACCGCCACATCGCCGTCGAGCATATTTTTCGTGGCTTTCTTCACCGGATCGCCAACGCAGTCCTCGACGAACTCCACCGGGCCGCCAAGGCGATCGGCCAGCGCCTTGGCGACCGGCTTCAGCGACATCTCGGAATCGGGTTTGCCTTTTGGACGGCCGAAATGGGACAGCAGCAGCACTTTCGCGCCTTTTTTCGACAGCTCCTCAATGGTGGGGAGCGCGCGTTCGATGCGCGTCGCATCCGTCACGGCGCCGTCCTTCATGGGGACGTTGAAATCGACCCGCACGAGCACGCGTTTGTCGGCGACATCGAGATCGTCAATCGTTTTGTAAGGCGCCATCAGGCCGGTCCTCATCATCATCGTCAGTGCAGGAAATAAAAGTCACAGGCTCGCCGCCATTGCGCGAAACCCGCAGCCGGTCTCCATCGAGATCGACATCGAAAGTCTCCATCGCCGTTTCACCCTCGCCCGAACAGCGCATCTGGAGCCGCCATCCGCCCTCCGTGCCTTCTTCGGAACAAAGGATTTCGCACTGGTTTTCATGCCCCAGAAAACGGGTGGTGGTGAATTCGACAGGACCCGGCTCCCCCGAGGCTGCGTCGCACAGATCGTCATCGGCCGCCCAGACGCCCACATAGAGGGGGTCTGCGTCGCTTCCCACCAGGACCTCGCCCTCTTCGGTGACCCCTGGCTCTTCGACGATGACTTCCTCGTTGCACGCGGCTGCGCTGAGAAGCGCGAGCGGTAGAAGGAATTTTGCGTGCTTTACAATAAGGGCCATCGCCGGGTCTCCGCTGAAAAATCGTAAAGGAAACGATTTTTCAGCGATGTCAGTTCCTTTTAGATGTGACGCGCCATTTCCAGCGCCGTGTCGGTCATGCGCGTGGAGAAGCCCCATTCATTGTCATACCAGGTGAGAATGCGCACGAGCTTGCCTTCGAGGATCTGGGTCTGGTTGAGCGCGAAAGTCGAGGAATGCGGATCGTGGTTGAAGTCCGACGAGACCAGCGGCTTGTCTGTGCAGCCGAGAATGCCGCGCAGCTTGCCGGTCGCCGCTTCCATGATGGCGTTGTTGACCTCTTCGACGCTCGTGTCCTTTTTCGGCGTGAAGACGAGATCGACGACCGAGACATTCGCCGTCGGCACGCGGATCGACGAGCCGTCGAGCTTGCCGTTCAAGTCAGGAAGGACAAGACCCACCGCCTTCGCGGCGCCCGTCGAGGTCGGGATCATATTCATGGCCGCAGCACGGGCGCGGTAAAGATCCTTGTGCATGGTGTCGAGCGTCGGCTGGTCGCCCGTATAGGAGTGGATGGTGGTCATGTATCCGCGCTCGATGCCGACGGCGTCATGCAGCACCTTCGCCACGGGCGCGAGGCAGTTCGTGGTGCAGGACGCGTTAGAGACAACATGGTCCTGACCGGTGAGCGAGCCGTGATTGACGCCGAAGACGATGGTCTTATCGGCGCCGGAGGCCGGCGCGGAAACGAGCACGCGCTTGGCGCCAGCTTCCAGATGCATCGCAGCCTTTTCGCGCGCGGTGAATAGCCCCGTGCATTCATAGACGATATCGACGCCAAGATCGCCCCAGGGAAGCTTCGTCGGGTCGCGTTCGGCGAGCACCTTGATCGGGCCGAGCCCCACATCGATGGTGTCGTTGCGCACTTTCACATCGTGGGGGAACTTGCCGTGCAGCGTGTCATATTGAAGGAGATGCGCATTGGTCTCCACGGGACCGAGGTCATTGATCGCGACGATGTCGACGCCCTTGCGCCCGGTCTCGACAATCGAGCGCAGCGCGAGGCGGCCGATCCGTCCAAAGCCGTTAATTGCAATTTTAAGAGCCATCTCTTTTTTGTTCCTCTGATTACTCTGCCATCTCAATTACTTCAGCATTTTCAAATGCCGTTTCACCCGTCATCATGGACGTTTGTTTTTGCGCAGCGGCATAAGCAGATTCAAACCGCTTTGACCAACCGGGAAAACGCGAGCACGCTTCTGAAAACTCCGTTTCCTGCTCCGACTTGATCACCGCCAGCATCTCAAGGCGTTCGGCCCCGCTTTGCTGCGTCGTAGGGACAACGCCAAATGAAGATAGCACGTCTTCACAAACGCTTTCGGTAATTTCTGACGGCTTTTCCGCAGCGCAAGCGGCCGCCGCCATTATTCCAAAAAACAGCAATGACCGAAGCTTCGCCATTGCGCTCCTAACCAATCAACCGTTTCGCTTCCGCCGCCACAGCGGCGGGCGTGATTCCAAAATGTTCGAACAATTCATTCGCCGGGGCCGAGGCGCCAAAGCCCGTCATGCCCACGAAACTGTCCTTGCGGCGCAGGAAGACATCCCAGCTCTGTCGCACGGCCGCTTCGATGCCGATGCGCGGCCCCTTGCCAAGCACGTCCTTGCGATAACTTTCGGACTGCATCGCGAAGAGTTCGAAACAGGGCGCGGAAACGACGCGCGCCTTGATCCCCTCTTCTTTCAGCGCCTCGCGCGCTTTGAGCGCCAGAGAAACCTCGGAGCCTGAGGCGATCAGCGTCACATCCTCCGCGTCCTTGCCGGCAATGACATAAGCGCCCTTGGCGCAGAGATTTTCGTCGGACTGTTTCAGGCGCGCCTGCTCCAGCCCCTGCCGGGTCAGCGCGATCACCGACGGCGTTGCAATGGTCTTCAGCGCAATCTCCCAGCACTCGGCGGTCTCGACGCCATCGCAGGGGCGGTAAACATTCAGGTTCGGAATGGCGCGCAAGGCGGCGAGATGCTCCACCGGCTGGTGCGTCGGCCCGTCCTCGCCGAGACCGATAGAGTCGTGAGTCATCACATAGACGACGCGCAGGCCCATCAAGGCCGACAGGCGGATCGCCGGACGGCAATAATCGGTGAAGACGAGAAAAGTCCCGCCATAAGGAACGACGCCGCCATGCAGCGCCATGCCGTTCATGGCCGCGGCCATGCCGTGCTCGCGAATGCCGTAATAGACATAGCGGCCGGCGTAATTGTCTGCAGACAGAATATCGATATTCTTGGTCTTGGTGTTGTTGGAGCCGGTGAGGTCCGCCGAGCCGCCAACCGTTTCGTCGATGATCGCGTTGACGACATCGAGCGCCAGCTCCGACGCCTTGCGGGTCGCGAGTTTTTGCGGCGCTTCGATCAACGATTGCTTGTAGCTTGCGATCGCCTTCGACAGAACGCCGGCATAATCGCCCGCCATGGCGGTCTTGAAGGCTTCGCAATATTCGCTCGCATCGACGCGGGCTTCCCACGCCTTGCGCTCATCGCCGCCGCGCGCGCCGGCCGCGCGCCACTTAGAAAGAATGTCATCGGGAATCTCGAAGGGCGCATAAGGCCAGTCTAGCGCCTGACGGGTTCCTTCGATCTCGCCGGCGCCGAGGGGCGAACCGTGCGTCGCTGACGTGCCCGCTTTTGTCGGCGCGCCATAGCCGATCACCGTACGGCATGCGATCAGCGTCGGGCGATCGGACGTTTTCGCCTTTTCAATCGCCGCAGAAATCGCCACCGGATCGTGGCCGTCGACGCGGGTCGTCGCCCAGCCGCTGGCGGCAAAGCGCGCGAGCTGATCGGTGGAATCCGACAGCGAAATCGGCCCGTCAATGGAAATATCGTTGTCGTCCCACAGAACGGTCAGCTTGCGGAGTTTCAGATGGCCCGCAAGCGAAATCGCTTCCTGGCTGATCCCCTCCATAAGGCAGCCGTCTCCGGCGATCGCATAAGTACGGTGATCGACGACGTCGTCCCCGAACCGGGCGTTCAGATGCGCTTCGGCGAGCGCCATGCCGACGGCGTTGGCGAGACCCTGGCCCAAGGGGCCCGTGGTCGTTTCCACGGCGGGCGCGTGACCATATTCGGGATGGCCGGCGGTTTTGCTGCCGAGCTGACGGAAATTTTTCAACTGTTCGACATCCATCCCGTCATAACCGAGAAGGAAGCCGAGCGAATAGATCAGCATGGAGCCATGGCCGGCGGACAAAACGAAGCGGTCGCGATCGGCCCAGTCCGGCGCGCCGGCGTCGAATTTCAGATGCTCGGCGAAGAGGACCGTCGCCACATCCGCCATGCCCATAGGCATGCCCGGATGGCCCGACTTCGCCTTTTCGACCGCATCCATGGCAAGGGCGCGAATAGCGTTCGCCATCTGTGGAAAACTCGCCCTCTCGGGGCCGGCGCCGGTCATGCGGGAAACCCCCATTTGTCCTTGAAATCCGGATTGTTGCGGGGCTTCTTGCATCGCCGCGATGCGAGGGTCAAGGCTCGCCCGCCCATGGCTGGACAGAATCGGCGCCGAAGGTCACATTGGCGCCTTGGGCGGCGAGAAAAACTGGAAGATTTTGACAATGACGATGCTTGAAAAAGCTGTGCAAAACCTCGCCGAAGCCATCGAAGCCCTGGAAACGCGCCTCGATCTCCGCCTTGAGGCGGCCGATGGCTCGAACGAGACCGCAGCAGCCGCGCGGCGCCAGGCTGCGGCGGCCCGCAAACAGGCCGGTCACGCCGCCCAGGGCGTCGCCGCCGCCATCAGCGACCTCAAAGCCATCCTCGCCGAAGACGACAGGAAAAGAGAGGAAGCCTCATGAGTCAGGTAGAGATCAAAGTGAACGGCCGCGAATACCGCGTCACCTGCGAGGCCGGTCAGGAAGACCGGCTGCAAAAGCTGGCGGCTTTTCTCGACAAACGCGTTTCCGCCATGGCGGCGGACCTGCCCGATATCAGCGAAACGCGGCTGATGCTCCTCGCCGGGCTGACCATTTGCGACGAACTCTTTGAGGCGCGCGAGCGCGCTGAAGATCTGGAAGACGCGGGCGACGCGCTCGATTCCGAAACCATGGGCGGCGCCGCACGGGCCATCGACGCGGCGGCGAAACGCGTGAATGAGATCGCCGAGAAGCTCGACAACTAAGGCGGACTTAGATCGAGGGAATTTTCGTCGCTCTTTCCGAATCGAGATAGTCGGCGGATATCGGCTGCAACCCGCCATCGAGATCGATCAACAGCGGATTGCCCGTCGGGATTTCGACATGCACGATTTCATCGTCCGAGACGTTGAAGAGGATTTTCACAAGCGCGCGCAAGGAATTGCCGTGGGCTGAAATCATCAGCGAGTCGCCAGCTTTGAGGAGCGGCGCGATTTCCGTTTCGAAATAGGGTTGGACCCGGTCGAGGGTGAGCTTCAGGGATTCCGTCGCCGGCACGTCGCAACCGTAAAGCTTGTAGCGGGGATCTCCTGAGAGATCGAACTCGCTTCCCTTTTCCATGGGCGGCGGCGGAATGTCGTAAGAGCGCCGCCAGATTTTCACCTGTTCGTCGCCATGTTTCTCGGCCGTCTCAGCCTTGTTGAGTCCGGTAAGCCCGCCATAATGGCGCTCATTCAAGCGCCAGCTTTTCGTCACCGGCAACCACATGCGGTCCATTTCATCCAAGGCGATCCAGAGCGTGCGGATTGCGCGCTTTTGCAACGAGGTAAAACAACCGGAAAACTCAATTCCGGTCTCCTTGAGCAAGGCGCCTGATTTTTTCGCCTCCGCACGCCCCTGCTCCGTCAGGTCCACATCGACCCAGCCGGTGAAGCGGTTTTCCAGATTCCACTGGCTTTGTCCGTGGCGGACCAGGGCGAGGCGGGCCATGGCATTCTCCTCAAAACTTTTGAAACCGCGCCGTCTTAAAAGCTTGGGCCCTTATTGGCTAGTCTTGGCGGGCGCGATAAGCATGGGCGCCAAAGGAGATCCCATGCACAAGAAAACAAAAACCGCGCTCGCCCTTCATGGCGGCGCCGGCGCACGTAAGGGCCGGGATTATTCAAAAGCCGAAACGCACCTTCTGGAGCTCGCGCAGCGCGGCGAAGCCATGCTGAAGGACGGCGCTGCGGCTGTCGATGTGGTGGAAACCCTGGTCGAGGATATGGAAGCCTCCGGCCTCTACATCGCCGGCAAGGGCGCGCCGCCGAACCGCGCCGGCTATGCAGAACTCGACGCCTCCATCATGCTGGGCGGGCAAATCGATGCGGATGACGGCGGCCTCACCCGCAAGGCGGGCTCGGTCGCCGCCGTGAAGCATCTGAAATCGCCGGTAAAAGCGGCGCGCGCCGTCATGGATCTGACGCCTCATGTGATGCTTGCGGGCCGGGGTGCGGAGAACTTTTGCTACAAGCATCAACTGGAATTTATCGACAATCCGGAAAGCTATTACGTGGTGCCGGTGGGCGTCAGCCCCGAGGAAATGACCCAGGCCGAACTCGGTCATGGCACAGTCGGCGCCGTTGCGCTCGACGCCGAAGGTCGCATCGCCGCAGCCACATCCACCGGCGGCGTTTTCGGCAAGCTTGAGGGCCGCGTCGGCGACACGCCGCTAATCGGTTCCGGCACTTGGGCCGATGAGCTGGTCGGCGCGTCCTGCACCGGGCTTGGCGAGTATTTCATTCTCGCGGGCGGAGCGCAGGACGTGGCGAGCCGCGTGCGCTATCAGGGCGCCGATCTCCAGACAGCCGCGGCCGGGCTCATCAAGGATGTGGCCCGGCTCGGCGGGGATGGCGGGGTCATCGCGGTTTCGCGGGAGGGCGAAGTCGCCTTCGCCTGGAACTCCGAGGGCATGAAACGCGCAGGCTTCGGCCCCAATCAGAAAATTTTTGCGGCGACATTTTGAGCGCGCTCAATCCTCCATGATCACCAGAGCGCGCCAGACGAGCCGGTGATCGGAGCTTTCGATCGGAAAGCCGGGACCCACGAGATCGTAATGGGGATCGTCGCTCGCCGGCCAGAAGACGCCTGAGCTTTCCTCACGCAATCCCGCTTTTGAGAACAGCACATAATCGAGATGAAGATTGCCGACGCCGGTTTCGAGATCGTCGTTGAAATCCGCCGTATCCTCTGCCGGGTCGCCTTTATGGCTTTTGTTCGCGCCCCCCTGAAGCGCGGCCTGTTCGGCGGCGCCTTCGCTTCTCGGGAAAGGCGCGTCCGCCACGAAAGGCGATGACAGCAATTGTCCGATAGCGCCCCGGACCGCGCCGGCGTCATGGGGATCGGCGTTCAGATCGCCCATAATAACAAAACGCTCTCCGGCAGCCAGACCGCCAGCTTCACTCTTGTCATCGTAAAGATAATCCGCGCCCTCAATATAATCCGCCCAAAGACGGATCTCATCATGATTGCGCTTGCCATTCCGGTCCTCCTCGCCATCGAAACTCGGCGGCGTCGGATGGCTCGCCAGCACATGGACCCGCGCGCCGTCAATCACCACCGGAATATCGGCGTGGGTTTTGGAAGAAAGCCGGAAAACCTCCAGCGTCTCGTCGCTGTACCAGTCGCCTGGCTCAGGCGTCGCCACATCATCGGGAAGCTTGGCGCCAGGCATGTCTTTCCAGAGAAAGGTCTGGAACGTTCTCACGCGATTTTCCTCAATCGGGTATTTTGACAACAGAACAAAGGCGTACTGCCCTGGAAAAGCGCCATAACCGAAGGCGTCGCCGCCATAGGTTCGCATGCCGGGCTCAGTCGTGACCACGCCGTCTCGATCAAGGTCATGGCCAGAGGGAACGCCGGCGTTTGAGGGCGCAAGATAAGCGTAAGGATAAACCGCCGGCGCCGCGCCGTTTTGGCCGCGTTCGAGATAGTTCTCGCGAAACAGCCGCAGCGCCTCCCCGTCTTTATCGTAATCGAACTCGCTGAGCAGCAGGACGTCGGGGGCGACACGTTGAATGATCTCTGCGACCTTGCGAGCCTGAATATTGTCCGCCCTTTTCAAATCCTCGACCAGACCGCCTTCTTGCGGCCTGTTAAGATAGGCGTTGAATGCGGCGAAACGCACGACCGGACCGCCGGATTCCGCCAGGCCGGAGGGGGCGTTGTGGGCGCAGGACGACAGGAAGACGAGCGCCAGTATCAGTGCCGCAAATTTCAACGCCCGCCTCCTTAAAAAAATACGATCAGGATTTTTCTTTGCCCTGCATGCGCGCCAATTGCAATTCAAGGCGCTTCACTTCGAGCATTAATTCAACTGGCGGCCTTATCGCCGCCGATCACTTCATCGACGACATAGATAGGGCGGCGTTTCACTTCGACAAAAAGGCGCGCGAGATACTCGCCAAGAACGCCGATGGAGATCATCTGTACGCCACCGAAAAACAGGATCAAAACAATTAGCGAAGCGTAGCCCGGAACGTCCACACCTGTCATCAGGGTGCGGATGATAACGAGTGAAGCGTAAAGGAAGGAGAACAACGCAACCACAGCCCCAATGTAACTCCATATACGCAAAGGCGCGGTTGAGAAACTGATAATGCCGTCCAGCGCGAAGTTCCAAAGCTTCCAGAGATTGAACTTGCTCGTTCCCGCAGCGCGCTCAGGCCGTGAATAGGGAACCGCGACGGCTGAAAAACCCGCCCAGGCGAAAAGCCCCTTCATGAATCGCGAGCGTTCCGGCAAAGCCTTAATCGCCTCGATAACGCGGCGGTCCATAAGCCGGAAATCGCCCGTATTTTCAGGAATTTTCACCGCCGAAATACGGTTGAAAAGGCGATAAAACCCTTCCGCCGTCAAACGCTTGGCCATCGTGTCGGCGGCGCGCTCCTCCCGTTTTCCATAGACGACATCGCTGCCTTCGCGCCACTTTTCGACAAAATCCAGAATGAGCTCCGGCGGGTCCTGAAGGTCGGTGTCGATGACAATGACGGCGTCGCCCGCCGCATGATCGAGACCGGCGGTCAGCGCCGCCTCCTTGCCGAAATTGCGCGAGAAGAAAATCGCTTTCACACGAGGGTTTGCCTCAACAAGTTTTTCAAGCTGTGCGCGTGTGGCGTCCGTCGAACCGTCATCAACAAACAGGAGTTCGTAGTCGAACGTCATTTTATCGAGAATGGGCTTCAGCGCCGTCATGAACGGGTCGATCGCCTCACCTTCATTGTAGCAAGGCGCAACGATGGAGATAAGCGCGTGCTCGGGGCGGGCGCGACTTGCTCGCTCTTTTGCAGGCTCTCCGCTGTCCTTGGCGCCCCCGTCCATGACGAATATCACCTCTCTTCACGCAAGCCCCGGGCGGTCATCACCTTAAGGCTCCGCAGCATGGCGTCAGCGAAGAGACCGCGATTCGCGAGGCGCGCCTAAACTCCGCTAGACCAGAAAACCGACAATCTCTTTCACTTCTTTCACGGTCTCGTCTGCAATGACGGCCGCCTTTTCGGCGCCGGCGGTCAATAGACCGTCAAGATGCGCCGGATCCGCTTCCAGACGCCGCAGCTCATCGCCGATGGGCGCGATCTTTTCCACGACAAGATCGGCCAGCGCCGGTTTAAAGACGCCGAATCCCTGGCCGCCATATTCGGAAAGAATATCAGCCGTCGTCTTGCCGGAAAGCGCGGCGTAGATCCCGACGAGATTGGCGGCCTCCGCCCGCCCCTCCAAACCGGCCGGTTCCGACGGCAGGACATCCGCATCGGACTTCGCCTTTTTGATTTTTCTGGCGATCGTATCGGCGTCGTCGCGCAGGAAGATACAGGCGTTTTCCGACGGATCGGATTTCGACATCTTCTTGGACCCGTCCTTCAGGGACATGATGCGCGCGCCCGCATCGCCGAACTGGCCCTTGATCAGGGGCTCGGGCAGCGGGAAGAAATCCGGCTGTTTAAAGTCGTGATTGAACTTGCCGGCAATGTCGCGAGAGAGTTCCAGATGCTGTTTCTGGTCCTCGCCCACCGGCACATGGGTCGCCTTGTAAACAAGAATGTCCGCCGCCTGCAGCACCGGATAGGTGTAGAGCCCAACCGAAGCGCGTTCGGCGTTCTTGCCGGCCTTGTCCTTGAACTGGGTCATGCGGTCGAGCCAGCCGAGGCGCGCCACGCAATTGAAAATCCATGCGAGTTCCGCATGGGCGCGGACTTTCGACTGCGGAAATATTGTCGCAATTTTCGGGTCGATGCCCGCCGCCAGAAAAGACGCCGCGATATGCCGGGTCTGACGACGAAGCTGCTCCGGCTCCTGCCAGACAGTGATCGCATGCAAATCGGCGAGAAAATAGTGACAATCATATTCATGCTGAAGCGCGACAAACTTGCGGATCGCGCCAATATAATTGCCAAGATGCATCTCGCCCGACGTCTGGATGCCGGACAAAACGCGCATGGGACCTTGATAACCGCTCATGACAGGCTCTTTCGAAGTTCTTGCGGAGAGGCGGGATCACTTTCCGCCGGGGCCCGTCTTGTAGTCGGCGAGGCGTACGGCGCCAAGCGCATAGGCGAGACCGCCATAAAGCACGGCCCCGGCCCCTGACAACGCCACAATCACGATCCATTCGCGGCCAAAGGCCCAGCCAGCAAGGCGCGGCGTCAGGGTGAGCGCCCATATCAGGAACCCGCTCATGCAGAGGACAGAAACGACGATCCGCCCGAAACGGCCCATCAGCTTGGCGCTGGGGCGGAAAAGATGCTGCCGGTAAAGCCGCTGTGCCAGAAGAACGACTTGCAGCCATGCGGCGAAAGACGTCGCAAAAGCGACGGCGATGAAGCCGATAAAGGGAAAGAGCGCCAGCGAGAGCCCCGCATTCACAGCGATGGCGATCAGTGCATAGCGCATGGGCGTTTTCGTATCTTCCCGGGCGAAATAGGCGGGGGAGAATATCTTGTGCCAGACAAAGGCGGGCAGTCCCGCCCCAAAGACCGCCAGCGCCAGCCCCGTCTGGCGCACATCTTCGACCGTAAAGGCTGAACGGCGCACGCCGAACAGGCTGAGCGCGTCTCCGGCAAGACCGCGAAAAAGCGCATCGCAGATCGCCTCGCCCATTATGATGAACGCCGCCGCCGCCGGCAGGCTCAACAGCGCAGACAGCTCCAGCGACCGGTTGAGCGCGCGCGCCGCGCCCTGTTCGTCGCCCGCCTTGACGCGCGCCGACAGCATAGGGAGCAGCACCACGCCGAGCGCGATGCCGATTACGGAAAGCGGCAACTGGTAAAGCTGATCGGCGTTCATCAGCCAGGACACGGCCCCCGCCTCCTGACTGGCGATATTGGTGCCGATGATGAGATTGATCTGCACGGCCCCCGCGCTGATGAAGCCGGGCGCTCCCAGAGCGAACAATCGCTTCAGTCCCGGCGTCAGCCGCGGCATGCGCAGTTTCAGAAGATAGCCCTGCCGCCAGGCCCCGAATATCAGCATCAGAAGCTGGGCGAGCCCGCCCAGAGCGACGGACCAGGCGACCGCCTCCCCGGAGATTTCCGTTTCAGCGTCCGCATAGAGCAGCAAGGCGCCGATCATGAAAATGTTGAGCGCGATGGGCGCTGCCGCCGAAGCGGCGAAGCGGCCGAGCGAATTCAGGATTCCGCTGTAAAGTCCCACCAGCGACATCATCAACAGATAGGGAAACATGATGCGCGTATAGAACGTCGTCAATTCAAACTTGTCGGGATTGTCTTCGAAGCCTGACGCCAGCAAAAAAACAAATGCAGGCGCTGCAATCTGAACCAAAGCTGTCAGGATCGTCAGTATGAAGACAAGACCGGCGAGCACCTCTTCGGCGAAGACTTTCGCCTCAGCGTCTCCCCCATCGGTCCGGCGGCCCTGAAACATGGGGATAAAGGCGGCATGAAAAGCGCCTTCAGCGAACAGGCGGCGGAACATGTTCGGCAGACGGAAGGCCGCCCAGAAAGCGTCCGCAACAGGATTGCCCCCGGCGCCGATAATGCCCGCCATAAAGATCTGACGCACAAAGCCGAGGACGCGGCTCGCCATGGTCATGCCGCTGACCGTCGCTAGGGATTTGAAAATATTGCCGCTCATGAACCGCCTTGACGCAAACCGCCGGATTAAACCGGTTTACGCCTCAGAACCAGACGCCAGCACGGCTTGCAGCGCCTTTTTGATGCGGGCGAGCGCCGCCCGGTCGTCGAGCTTTCCGCCATCGCGGGCCTTGAGGTAAAACGCGTCGACCGCGCGCTCCCCATAAGTCGAAATATGGGCGGAGGTAATGGTCGCGCCCTCGCGGGCGAGCGCCTGCGTGAGCTCGAAAAGCAGTCCGGGCCGGTCGAGGCCTTCCGTCTCAACCACCGTCGCCTCGGCCGAGGCGTTAGGCTCAATGCGAACATTCGGAACTACCGAGAAAAGATCGCGCCGGTCGCCGAGACGCCGGCGCAGCTCGGGCGGCCTTTCGGGATGCGCCGAGGCGGATTTCAACAAGGCCTCATGCAACCGGCGCGCCTGCTCCACATCTTCGACCGGAACGCCATCCGGCGATTGAATGATGAAAATATCGATCGCTTTGCCGTCTTGCGTCGTCAAAGCCTGCACCGTCCGAAGGCTCATGCCGGTGGATGCGACGGCGCCCGCAAGGTCCGAGAGCAAGCCTGCACGATCATCAGTGTAGACAATCGCTTCCAGATCACCGTCACGAGGCGTCACGACAACGGCGCTGTTAGCAGCATCCTTCTCCGCCGCCCGGGCAAGCGTTGCGAAGCGGACAATGATTTCAGGATCGAGCGAGCGCATCATGGTGTCGTCGAGGCGATCCAGAAATGCTTTTTTCTCGGCGGCGCTCCAGCCCGTCAGTCGCGCGTCCGCTTCGCGACGCACAAGGACAGCGCGGTCGGCGAGCTTTTTCTCCAGGGCCGTCTCTCCATGCTCGAACCACAACGCCGCCGCATCATAGAGCTCAGAGAGACGCCGCCGGGTCATTTCATCCCATGATTGAATGCCGACCACGCGCAAATGGCACACGGATATAACAAGCATGAGATCAAGCCGCTGGCGCGAGCCTACAGACTGAGCGAATTCGGAAATCGCATGCGCTTCCGTAAGATTTCGCCGCTCCGCTGTGCGCACCAACAACAGATAGCGAGCCGAAGCCCAACCTGCCTGCGCCGCCTCCTCTTCCGACAGACCCAGCCGCTTCGTAACGCGAATGACCAGTTTCTCACAGGCGTCAACAGACGGCTCCTTCAGCGACCAGCGCGCCTCATGGAGAAGAACGCCGAAATAATAAAGCAGGGGATTTGGCGTATTGCGTACAATATGGGTGGCGATGGGATGATCTTCCTGCAATTCGCCGCGATGGATTTTTGATAAAAGACTGAGACAACGAAGCACGTGTTCATCGAGTGTAAAGCGCCGATAAAGCCCGTAATCGATGCGCCCAACTATCGAACCGAAAGCCGGAATGTATTTCCCGAGCAGCCCTGTTTCCGTCATGATGCGCAAAACCCGGGCCGGTTCCTCGCTGTCGGTGAGTATTGAAGAAAACAATTGCGCCACCACCGGATCGCGACGCACTTTCAGGGTCACCGACGGCACTTCGCTGGCCACCAGGGCCAGGGCGTCCGGATGAAAATCAATTTTCGGCTGCTTGCCAAAGGCCCGAAAAAGCCGGAACAGGTCTCGCGGCTGCCGGCGCGCTTTTGCGGCGCTCTCAAAATCAAGACGGCCGTTCTTGATGCGCAAATTCGGTTTGCCTGGCGCTTCATCCTTTTGCAGCGCTTTGGGCAGCATCTTGGGCAAACGCGGCATGCGTTTGGCTTTCTCTTCCTCAAGACGCGTACACAAAATCCGGGTCAGCCGGCCGACTTCGACCGCATTGACGAAATAGTGTTTCATCAACCGTTCCGCCGCGGTCATATTGGACCGGTCCGCATAGCCAAGGCGCGTAGCGATTTCCGGCTGCACGTCAAAGGTCAGCTTTTCATCGGCCCGGCCGCGCAGATCGTGCAGATGCGCCCTTACGGACCATAAAAACCGCTTCGCCTTCAAAAGCGCCTGTCGCTCGGCCTTGCCGACGATCTTTTCCGCAGTTGCATTGTCATTGAGAATGTCGCCATAGGCGTAGCGGTAAATCCAGCGGATCGTCTGAAGGTCGCGCAAGCCGCCTTTGCCTTCCTTAACGTCCGGTTCGACGAGATAGCGCGTCTCGAAGAATTTCGCCTGCCGCTCCGCCTGTTCTTCGAGCTTGGCCGCGACGAATTCGGGAACGGTTTTACGCCGAAGCTTTTCAAAAGCTTCGTGAAACTCATCATAGACGTCCTTGGCGCCGCATAAAAACCGCGCATCGAGATAGGCGGTGCGTCCGACCATGTCGCTCTTGGCGAACTCAAGCGCGCTCGCCGGCGTGTGGGCCGCATAGCCGAGCTTCACGCCGGAATCCCACAAGGGATAAAGCAGCCGGTTCAGCGTGTCCCGCAGCGTTTGCTCCACTTGCGGACGGTGAAGGAACAGAAGGTCAATGTCGGAATAGGGCGCGAGCTCTCCGCGACCATAGCCGCCCACCGCGCAGACGGCGATTTCCTTGCCGATCCCGTCTTTCGAGAGCGCGAAAAGCGTGCGGATGATGTCGTCGACGCCGCGCGACAGGCGCGCCGCAATCCGGTCGCCCCGCACCACCTCGCGCATGGTTCGGCGGCGCAATTCGACCATGGCGTGTTTGAGGACTTTGCCGGTCGCGCCATGAGCCTGTCCCGCCCGTTCCGCGGCCATGGATGCGGCGATCTGCTCCTCGAGCGTCTCATTGGCGAGGAAGGATGTATCGCCTTTCGGCGTTGGCTTTGGGGTCACAAGGTCGGGGTCAAGAAGATCGGGCGCCAGCTACGCCCACATTGTCGCGCGGCGCCGCAGCAATTTCAACTGCGCGTTGTCGTTGGCCGCAATAAAATCGGAAAAGTCTTCAGTTCTGAAGCAACGCCAGGCGCTTCAGAACGACGGCTGCGCCCGCATGGCCATTGTCGGCGGCCAGCGCGCACCAGCGGCGCGCCGCGTCCGGGTCCCGGGTCTCGCCATCCAGCGCATTGAGCATGCAAAGGCGATAGGCGGCCTCAGGGGCTTTCGGGAAACGGTCGGTTTCCGCCTCGGCTGCAATCTCAAGCCATTTTGCTTCATCGGCAGGCGAGGCCGCCACGCCATCGCCGGTTTCAAACCGCGCTGCGAGACGCCATGCGGCGACCGGGTCGCCGGATTCGGCCCGGGCCCGCTCCACAGCAATCATGTCGGCGAGGGTCGGACTATGGGCAAGACGCTGGAGGCGCAGATCTTCCAGACGAATAAGCGCCGTATAGTCGCCGGCGATCGCTGCTTCTTTCAACAGCGCCGTTCCATCGAAAAAATCCATGCCGGCTTCACGAGGCGCATTTCCGTCGAAAATAATATAGGCGAGATAGCGCTTTGATTTGACATCGCCCTCGGCGGCAGCCTTTTCGAAAACCGGCCAGGCTGCCGATGCGTCGCCCGCCCGATAGGCAGAGACAGCGTCATTTATACCGGATACGGATGATTGCGCGAACGCGCTGCTCATCGCGGCGAGAGAGAGGAGCGCCGGAAGCAAAAACTTGAGGCGAAATGTCATGGGTCGGGCCCTGCCGGTTTCGCCCCGTTTCAGCCAAGGGCGCGCGTCATTTGTGCGCCCTATAGCTCATCCAAAATGGATTTCAACCGGTAAAGCGACTCCAGCGCCTCGCGCGGACTCATGGCGTCGGGATCAAGCGCATTCAGTGCGTTTATGATGACAGTTTCATGACAAGATGCGTCATCTGTTTCATCCTGGGGCGCATCGAGCGCCGCCGCGAAGAGCGGCAATTCGGACATCGCATTTTTACCCTGCCCGCGCTCTTCCAGCATTTTCAAAACCGCTTCGGCGCGCTTCACGGCCTTTGGCGGCAGCCCTGCGAGACGCGCCACAGCGACGCCGTAAGATCTGTCCGCCGGCCCCGACGCAACTTCATGCAGGAAAACCACATCGCCTTTCCATTCACGCACTTTCATGGAGACATTGAAAAGCCGCGACAGTTTTTCCGATAGCGCTGTCAGTTCATGATAATGCGTGGCGAACAAACCGCGGCAACGATTGACGTCGTGGAGATGTTCCACCGCCGCCCAGGCGATGGACATGCCGTCGAATGTCGAGGTGCCCCGGCCGATTTCATCGAGCACCACAAGCGAACGCTCGGTCGCCTGATTGAGAATCGCCGCCGTCTCCACCATCTCGACCATGAAAGTGGAACGCCCGCCCGCAAGATCGTCGGAGGCGCCGACGCGGGAAAAAACCCGGTCGACAACGCCAATGCGCGCCTCGCTTGCCGGCACGTAAAGGCCCGCCTGCGCGAGCACGGCGATCAGCGCGTTCTGGCGCAGGAAAGTCGACTTGCCCGCCATGTTCGGACCGGTGACGAGCCACAGCCGCGCCTCTTGCGGTTCGCCCAACATGGAGTCATTGGCGATGAACGCATCCCCGCTCACCCGCTCCACGACCGGGTGACGCCCACCCTTAATATCGAAGGCGAGCCCTTCCTCCATAATGGGGCGCATATAGCGCTGTTCCTGCGCCAGAACGGCGCCCGCAGCAGCAACATCGATCTCGGCCAGCGCAGCCGCCGCAGCGGCGATATCCTCACGGCGGTCCGTAACCGCCTCGCACAAGGTCTCGAAAAGCTCCAACTCGCGCGCCAGCGCCTCATCGCGGGCGCGGGTGATTTTTGCATCCAGATCGGCGAGCTCCCCTGTGGTGAAGCGCACAGCACTCGCCAGTGTCTGGCGGTGAATGAAGGTTTCACTCAGGGGCGCAGCCATCAACTTGTCGCCCTGCGATGGCGGCGTCTCCACAAAATAGCCAAGCACATTGTTGTGCTTGATCTTGAGATTCTTGAGCCCGGCGAGATCGCGATATTTCGATTCAAGCCCGGCGATGACTCGACGCGATTCATCGCGGAGCAATCGCACGGAATCGAGACCGGCGTCATAGCCCTTGGCGATAAAGCCGCCGTCTCGCGCCAGCATGGGCAATTCATCGCTCAAGGCTTCGCGCAGCATGGTGATCAGCGCAGAGAAACCTTCGCCTTTCCGGTTCTCAAGCGCCTCGGTCGCCCGGCGCAGATCCGCCGGCAGGGACGCGCCTTCCGACGGCATCAAAGACGCGATCTCACGCGCGCGCATCAACGCATCGCGCAAGACTGCAATATCGCGCGGCCCGCCGCGCTGAGCCGCAAGGCGCGACAGGGCGCGTGCCGCGTCCGGCGTTTCCTTCAACCGCTTGCGTATATCTTCCGTCACGTCCCGTTCGGACTCAAAATAGCTGACGGCGTCATGGCGCGCCGCGATAGCCGTGATATCGGTCAGCGGCGATGAAAGCCGCGACGCCAGAAGCCGCGCGCCGGCGCCCGTCACAGTTCGGTCCACCGCCCATAGGAGCGAGCCTTTTCGCGACCCGCTTTGCGTCTGCAAAAGTTCAAGCGAGCTTCGCGTCGCCGCATCGATCACCATCGTATCGGCAATTGCGGCCCTGCGTGGCGGGTTGAGCGCGGGAAGCCGCCCGGCCTGGGTGAGCGTCACATAATTCAGAACGGCGCCAAGCGCGCCGCATTCCGCCCGGGAAAATTCCCCGAACCCGTCGAGCGACCCGACATTATAGGTTTCCAGAATACGCCGCTGACCGCCTGCGGAATCGAACAGGTGGGCAGCTTGAAAAGTCAGCGTTATCTCCCTTGAACGCGCTGACAAAAGCGCCCGCCAAGGATGACCTTCCTCAAGCTCCGGCGCCACCAGCTCCTTCGGCGCGATCTCGGCGAGGTCCGCGGACAGGTTATCGAGAGTCGTTTCACGCACGGACAATTCGCCGGTCGATACATCGACCCAAGCGATCGCCCCCTCAGCGCCGTCGCGCAACAAGGCAAGCGCGGCAAGAAAATTGTTGGACCGCGCGTCGAGAAGCGAATCCTCGACAATCGTGCCGGGAGTGACCGTGCGGATGATCTCGCGTTTGACGACGGATTTCGACCCGCGCTTTTTCGCTTCCTCCGGGCTTTCCATCTGTTCGCAAATAGCGACTTTGTAACCGGCGCGGATCAGCTTCGCGAGATAAGACTCATAAGCATGAAACGGAACGCCGCACATGGGTATGTCTTCGCCGCCGTGCTGGCCCCTTTTCGTCAGGGCAATGTCAAGCGCCCCCGCCGCCGCAACAGCATCGTCAAAAAACAATTCATAAAAATCGCCCATGCGATAGAACAAAAGCGCATCGCCCGCCTGTTCCTTGATGGCGAGATACTGCATCATCATTGGCGTTGGTTGACCGGCGGGCATGATGTTTCGTCTTTGCAGTTCAACAGCGGTAAATAACATCTCCGGCCTTCGCGAAACGAATTGACCTTTCCGCAGAACCGGCAAGTATGTAAGTTTGTGAGAGCGTACCCTCTTATGCCGATGAAGCATATCACCCGAACGGAAATCAATATCGGCGCGCGCGCCGCCCCCCTGATCGCCAGGGTCAATCGCCGCGCCAAACGGCTGATTCTAAAGGTCGATCCGATAGCTGGGGAAATTCATGTCACGGCGCCGTCAAAGCGTGCTGTTCCGGAAGCGATTCGATTCGCCAAGGATCGAATCGATTGGATCGCAAGTCAGCTCGCAGATGAGCTGCGCGCCAAGCCATTCGCAAATGGCATGCAAGTGCCCTATGAAGGATCGCAATATATTATCCTTCATGATGATAAATTGCGCGGGGCGCCGCGAATCGAAAACGATGGCGAACCCGCCATTGTTGTAGGGGGGCGCGCGGAACACCTTAACCGGCGCCTGTGCGACTGGCTGAAACGCGAAGCGCGGCGCCGCCTGACCGAGCGGGTTGATCATCATTGCGCGCAGCTTGGCAAAAAGCGCGGCGCCTTGCGCGTGCGTGACACCAGAACGCGCTGGGGCTCATGTTCGTCGGAAGGCGACATGTCGTTCTGCTGGCGGCTGATTTTCGCGCCGCCGGAAATTCTCGATTATGTCGCCGCACATGAATGCGCGCATCTTGTTCACATGGATCACTCGCCCGCCTTCTGGCGCGTGGTGCGAGAGCTGGGCACCGATGCAGGCGGTGCTGCGCGGTGGCTCGATGCGAACGGTCCGGGCCTTTACGCCTATGGCGCCATGACCGAGAGCCCCGCGCCTCACCCGCCCGCGTGAAGCACGGCCGCGATCGGGTCCGCTTCCTTCTGGCGTTCATAATAGACAGGCGGCGGCAGAGCCCGCGAAAGGATCTCGCTCCAGATAATCGCCGGCGCACGTCCGCCCGTCACATCCTGCATAGGTTTGTTGTCGTCACGCCCGATCCACACGACCCCCACAAGACCGCCGGCATGGCCCGCAAACCAGGCGTCGCGGCTGTCCTGCGTCGTGCCGGTCTTGCCCGCGGCGCGATAGCCCGGCACCGCCGCAGCGCGGCCTGTGCCCCACGCCACGACACTCGCCAGCATGTCATCCACTTCGGCGATCGCGCTGGCCGGCGCTGCCTCTTCGATGATCGATCCTTTGCGCTGATAGACAAGGTCGCCGTCCACGGTCTCGATACGCTCAATGACATGAGGCTCCACTCGAAACCCGCCATTGGCGAAGGGCGCGTAGGCGACGGCGAGCTCAAGCGGCGAGACCGCATCGACGCCGAGCGCCAGGGATGGCCCTGAGGTCAGCTCTCCCGACCAGCCCATGCGGCGCGCAGCCGCACGCACATTGGCGCGGCCTGTTCGTTCCTGCACCCGCAACGCGGCGCTGTTTAAAGATCGCACAAGCGCTTCGCGCAATGTCACTTCGCCGAAATATTTGTCCTTGTAGTTGCCGGGCGTGTAACCGCCAATGTCGATAGGCGCGTCAAGCACCGTTGCATCCGGGTTTTCGCCATGCATGACGCCCGCAAGATAAACAAAGGGTTTGAAGGCTGACCCCGGCTGGCGTTTCGCCTGGGTCGCGCGGTTATACTGGCTTCTTGCATAATCGCGTCCGCCAATCATCCCGCGCACAGCCCCCTCCCCGTCAAGGAGAATTGCCGCAGTTTCCACATCATCAAGCCCGTCGCCAGCCATGGCGAGACCGGCGGTCAGACCCATTTCCGCCGCCGCCTGGACGCGAGGATCGAATGTTGTGCGCACCACAAAGTCCGCATCCACATCATTCGTCAGGGCGCGCACCTCTTTAAGGGCGTAATCGACAAAATAGGGCGCGGCTTCGAAACGCGGCGAGGCGAGCAACACCGGGTCCGCAATTACCGCATCGGCTTCCTCGCGACTCAAAAATTTTGCGGTCACCATTTGCTCGATCACCAGCCGGCCGCGCTTGCCTGAGTCTTCCGGGTTCGATGTGGGCGCATAACGCGACGGCGCCTTTAAAAGGCCCGCTAGGACCGCCGCCTCGCCTACTGACAGGTGGCGGGCGGACTTCCCGAAATAGCGATAGCTGGCGGCGTCGACGCCATAAGCGCCAGCGCCGAAATAGACCCGGTTGAGATAAAGCGTCAGGATTTCGTCTTTGGTGAATTTACGCTCCAGCCAGAAAGCCAGCATCAATTCCTGAATTTTCCGCTTGATGGTCCTGTCGCTCGACAGGAATACATTTTTTGCAAGCTGTTGCGTGATGGTCGAACCGCCCTGACGCACAGCGCCCTCATTGGCGTTGACGATCAGCGCCCGGATGATCGATACCGGATTGGCGCCGAAGTGGTGGTAGAAATTCCGGTCCTCGACGGCGAGCACGGCTTCCGGCACATGGTCCGGCAATTGCGACAGCTTTACAGGCGCGCCTTGCGCGACGCCCTGCAGCATGATCGGCGCCCCGTCCGCTGCAAGCAGCGTAATGCGCGGACCGCCCCCTTCACGCCAGAGACCGGCGGGGTCCGGAAGATCGCTCGCGAAATAAGCAAACAGGGCCGCAAGGCCGATCAGCGCCGTGAAGGCGAAAACGCTGAGCTCTCCCGCCGCCCGGGCAAAGGGTTCAAACCGGTTGCGTGCGGCTTTGCTGCGACGCCGGCCCCTGGATGCGCGACGGCGCCGGGCGGGCGAGATGCGCCCGCGCGCTGCGGTTCTGCGCTTCGTTGATTTCTTTCGCTTTGCAGGCGCCATGGCCCTTTTATGCATCGGATCTTGTGGTTAACGGCTGGTAAACGCGAACAAGGGCCCGGCCAAACGTTTCGCAGGGCCCCATTTGGCGCCATACTGATGGCATCCGGCCCTGAAGGCCGAAAACGGCGTGAGACGCCGTCAGAAGAAAAGAAATGGGGCAAAGGGATCAGCATGTCGGAAGCCGCCGCCGCAGGAGAGGCGCTGGACGAAAAAACCGAAGCCATCGTCGACGCCGCCAGAAAAACATTTTTGACGCGGGGCTTCGATGGCGCAAGCATGGACCAGATTGCGCTTGTCGCAGGGGTTTCAAAACGCACTGTCTATAATCGCTTCCGATCGAAGGAAGAGCTCTTCGGCGCAGCTATAATGGAGAGCTGCAAAGATTATTTGCCGGTGGATGTCGATGATATTGAAGCGAGCCTCCCCCCGGACGAAGTCATCCGTGCGCTCGGACGCCAGTTTTTGTGCGGCGTCCTGAAACCCGAGGCGTTATCCCTGCGCCGCATTGCTTCCTTTGAAGCCGGACGCAACCCGGCCATCGGAAAAACTTATCTGGAACATGGCGCTGAGTGGATGGTGAAGAAATGCGCGCCGATCCTTGCCCGACTTGCGGTGCGCGGCGCCTATAGGATCGACAACCCCGAAGAAGCGGTCTGGCAATTGGGCGCCCTTCTGACAGAGCCGCTTTATACGCGAGTGCTTCTCGGCGGCGGCCCGGACGATATGGACGCCGCCATCGATCGCCAGATCGAACGCGGCGTGACCGCTTTTAAAAAGATTTACGGGACGAAATAGAAACACCGAAAGACTCGGCTTGATTTTTCACCCCTCCGGCCAAAACAAAACCGGCGCAGCAATGCTGCGCCGGTTTCTAAGACCGATGATTCGTGTCCGTTCTTATTCGAACGAAATCACAACATCCGAGCGACGGTTAAGCGGCTCGCGAACGCCATCCGGCGTCGGCTTGGCGAGGTTCGTTTCACCGTAAGCTTCGAGACGAATGCTGTCCGCCGGAACGCCATTGGCGATCAGCGCATCGCGCACGGTGCGCGCACGACGCTCAGACAGAGCCTGGTTGTAGGCCGAGCTGCCCGACGTGTCGGTGTTGCCCGCAACGACAACCGTTTCAATGTCGTTTTCAAGCGCGCGCGAGGCGGCTTCCTGAACGAGCGTGGAAGCCTGCGGCGTCAGATTCGATTTGTCGTAATCGAAATAGACCGTGAAGTTGATCGGCTCGAGGTCCGCAGCCTGGTTTTCAACAACCTGCGGCGGGCAGGAAGCGGTGACCGGCACGCTGGAGCCGTCCCAGCAATCTTTATATTCGACGGCCGGCGCCGGCGCGTCGCCGAAATTCCAGCGCAAGCCCGCAAAAAGACTGTGGGCCTTGTTGGAGGTTTCGATCTCAGTCGGAATGCCGCCAAGGGTGCCGTCATACTCGCCCTTGCCTGCGCGGAAGTAGCGATAGGAAATGTCCAGGGCGAGACCTTCTGCAAGATCGAAGGCCAGACCGGCGATGCCCTGCATTGCGGGCTCCCAGTTCGAAGCGCCATAAGCGATCGTGCCCGGGGCGGGGATGCCTGCCGGATTGGTGCCGATGATGTCGTGATCGATATTGGCGACGCCGGCGCCGAAGCCGAGATAAGGCGTCGCAATCGAACCGGTGTCGAAATCATAGAGGAAATTCACCAGGACCGCTTTTGTGGTCGTGGACCCGGAAATCGTTCCGTCCGGCCAGCCAGAGAACCCGGCGCCATCGGGATCGATGGAATCGATGCTGTTGTCGCGATAGGAGAATTCAATCTCTGTGCGCCAGCTATTGCCCCAAGCGCGGCCGATAGCGGCGTAAACGCCGATGCCATTGTCGTAATCGGCGCTGGAGTCAAAAGAGTAGGCTCCGCCGCCGCCCGGCTGGTCATTGGTAACGTCTTGTTCGCCCATGTAGTTAAGGCCAGCGCCAATCGCGCCATAAAGCCCCTCATAGGCCTGCGCCGCCGGCGCAACCGCCATTGTCGCCGCAGCTGCGAGCAAAGTCGTCTTGAGTTTCATCTTTCCCCTCCTCAGGTGGACCAAAGATCGGCCGCCAGACCAAGGATGCGGGCGGCTTCCGGTGAATTTCAGGTTTTCCGTAGCGTTTTTACCCCACGAAATATAGCCTGTTTCCGTCGAATTTCATCCAATCGACTATTATCCCATTAACGATGTTGCATCAACGCATCGCCATGGGCAACCTTCCTACACTTTCTCACCCGGGAAGGTTGCACCCGCAGGTACAGCCGCCAACCCGAAAAATGAGACGCACAGCCATGACGCGCCACGCCATAGTCGCCATTTTGTTCATGATTTCAGGGCCTTTAGCCGCCGCGGAGGGCGAAAATGCAGACCTCCTCCATCGGCTGCAGGCGCAAGTGTCGGCAGAGCGCATCGAAACAGATATTAACGTTCTGGCAAGCTTTGGCACACGCCACACTCTCTCGGAAACCGCGTCGGACAGTCGCGGCATCGGCGCGGCCCGGCGCTGGATCGAGGCGGAATTCAAGGCGATCTCGGCGGACTGCGGCGGCTGCCTTGAGGTGGTTACGGTCAGCGACTTCATAGAGGGCGAGCGGCGCATTCCCGAGCGCACGGAAATCGTCAACGTCATCGCCATCCAGCGCGGCACGCTCGATCGCGACCGCATTGTCATGATGAGCGGCGATATCGATTCGCGGGTCAGCGACCCCCTCGACTCAACGTCGGACAGCCCCGGCGCAAATGACAACGCCTCCGGCATGGCCGGGGTGCTTGAGGCCGCCCGAGTTCTTTCAAAGCACAAATTCGCGGGCACGATCGTTTTCGCCGGTCTCTCCGGAGAAGAGCAGGGCCTTTTTGGCGGCAAGATTCTAGCCAGGCACGCGCTGGCTCAGGGCTGGCGTGTGAAGGCGGTCCTGAACAACGACATGATCGGCAATATCGAGGGCGTCGACGGCGTCATCGACAATGCAACGGCGCGCGTTTTTTCCGAAGGCGTGCGCGCCGTGGAAACGCCGGAAGAAGCCAGAATCCGTCGCTTCACCGGCGGCGAAGTCGACTCTCCCTCTCGCAATCTCGCCCGCTATATCGATCAGCTTGCAGATCAATTCATCCCCAATCTCGGTATAATGATGATTTATCGGCTCGACCGGTTCTCGCGCGGCGGACATCACCGGCCTTTTAATGAAGCCGGCATGCCGGGGGTGAGAATCATGGAAACCCATGAGAACTATACACGCCAACATCAGGATCTCAGAACCGAAGACGACATAGCTTATGGCGATGTCGTCTCCGGCGTGAATTTCGATTATGCGCGAAAACTCACGTCTTTGAATGTGGTTGCGCTTGCCGCCATGGCTTCAGCGCCGCCTTTCCCCGCCCATGTCGAGATCGAAGGCGCCGTTCAGCCTTCCACGACGCTGAAATGGACAAGGCCGTCGGGACGCGCCGCCCGCAATCTCAAAGGCTATCGCATCCATTGGCGTCTCACTGACGCGCCGCAATGGACGCACAGCATCTATGTCGGCGACGTCGAACAATTTACGCTCGAAAACCGCGTCATTGACAATTATTTCTTCGGCGTCTCGTCGGTTGCAAAAGACGGCGCCGAGAGCCCCGTTGTCTTTCCAGGCCCCGCCGGCAGTTTTGGCGACTAATGTTCGCAAGCGCACACTTCTCAAAAGCGGCAAGAATTTCGAGCGATTTCGCAACCTATTTGGGAATGACGGCGACGGCGCACGCGCTGCGCCCGTCATTGAGTCATCTTTCTTGTAGAAATATGATTACCGTTCGGTTAGGCTCCCCGCGGGGAAACCGATTTAAACGTGGGGTGTCCAAATGAAAGCTCTTCTTTGGCTTATTCTTTTGCTGCTGGCTGCGGTCGGCGTTGCGTCTATCGTGGATTATCTTGATCTCTATGACGTTCCGATGGTGGAAGTTTCCAAACAGGAAGCTATCGCCGAATAGTCTTCTCACGCCCTGAAGCCTGTCTCGCCTCCATGGCTTGCGTCGCTTCAGGGCGTGTTTTATCTCATGACATGACGGTGCTCCCTTAACGGGAGAGAATAGGGAACGCGGTGATAATCCGCGGCTGTGCCCGCAACTGTGAGCGGTGAGGCGCCCGCCGACACGCCACCGGATGATGCGATCCGGGAAGGCGGCGACGCGTCGAAGACCCGCAAAGCCAGGAGACCTGCCGTCAATGTCGTCTCTCGTCCGGCCGGGATCAGCCGGAGCGAGCGGTTTTGTCCGTCATGACGACTTTCGCAACGGAAAGGAATCGTCATGGCTGGAATTTCATGGGCGGCGACGCCGTCTTTTTCTAAAAAAACTGCATTTCAAATTGCATTGCTCGCAGGCATGTCCGCCTCATCTGGCACGGCGGCGCAGGAATATTATGCGCAAAGCGCCGGCGATAAGATCATTGTTTCTGCGCTGCGCAGGCCGACGCCGGTCTCTGAAACCGGATCGTCGGTCTCGGTCATAACGGCGGAAGAAATTATTGAACGCCAGTATATTTTCGCCGCCGACGCGCTTCGCGACGCGGCGGGTGTCGCCATCGCCCAGAACGGGGCCGCCGGCGGCGCCTCCTCCGCGCGTATTCGCGGCGCCTCGAGCGGACAGACGCTTGTGGTGATTGACGGCGTCGTGGCGAACGACCCGTCGGCGCCGCAAGGGGGATTTAATTTCGCCAATCTCGACGCTTCAACGATTGACCGCATCGAAATCCTGCGGGGGCCGCAATCGCTTCTTTACGGCGCGGACGCCATTGGCGGCGTCATTGTCGTCTCAACGCGGCGCGGCGGCACGGAAGGCTTTCTCGAAGGTGGCTCCTTTGGGACCGCACGAGCAGGTCTCGGGGCCGGCTTTGAGAATGACGAGGGTTACGGCCGTCTTTCGTTCAGCGGCGTCACAACGGGCGGAATTTCCCGCGCCGATGTGGGGAACGAAAAAGACGGCTATCGCGCCGGAACCGCAACGCTCGCCGCCGGCGCGAGTCTCGCCGAGCACTGGCGCGGAGAGATCACGCTGCGCGCTGCGCGGTCGCGCGCCGAGATCGACGGTTTTCCGCCGCCCGCTTTCGCCTTGGGCGACACCGAAGACATCGAACGCACGGAAGACTATCTTGCGAGCGGCAGACTTTTGCAGTCCTTTTCAAACTTCGACGGTGTGCTGACCCTTGCCTATAACGCCGTCGACCGGCGCAATACTGATGAAGGCGTTGAAACCTATTCAGCGAAGGGCGGCCGCATCACCCTCGACTATATAGCCGACATCGCCATTAGTGACGCTGTGCGCCTCATCGCCGGCGCAGAAGCAGAACGCACACGCGCCGAGGTTTCCGGGGTCAACGAGAGCGCCAGGGCGGGAGCTGTTTTCGCCACTCTCGACATAAAACCGGTTGAAACGGTGACGTTTTCCATCGGCGGACGTCGGGATGAGTTTTCCAATTTCGAGGGCGCGACGACGGCGCGCGCTTCCGCTGTGTGGCGCCTGGATGAAACATGGAGATTTCGCGCGAGCTGGGGCCAGGGCTTCCGCGCGCCGAGCCTGTTCGAGCTCAATTACGATCAGTTCGGCGTGACGCCGAATCCTGACCTTCGTCCTGAAAAAGCCAACGGTTTCGATGCAGGGGTCGAGAAACTCTTTGGCGAAAACAGACGTCAGCGTCTGGCGGTCACCTTCTTTCAAACGCGCGTTGACGACCAGATCGATTTCGATCTGATGCAAAATGGCTATTACAATATCGATGAAGCCCGGTCCCGCGGCGTCGAGGTTGAAGGCGACTTCGCGCTGTCTCCCCGCCTTTCCGCCAATCTGACTTACAGCTTTACGGACGCCATCGACCTTTCGACCGATACGCAACTCCTGCGGCAGCCGAAGCACAAGGGAACGGCTGTCATCGCCTATACGCCCGTTGACGATCTTACCCTTGCTGCAAGCGTCATTGTCAACGGCCGCGAAAACGACACTCCTGCGCCCAATGACGCCTTTGTGCGGCTTGACCTGCGCGCAGCCTATCGGTTCACCGACATGCTGGAGCTTTATGGCCGTATCGAAAACGCAACCGATACGGATTATCAGGATATCTCCGGCTATGGAGAGCCGGGCCTTGCCGCCCATGGCGGCGTGAGAGTGCGGTTATGATATGGCGCCTCGTTTTCCTAATTGCACTCGCCGCCGCCTTTCCGGCGGCGGCGAAACCGCGCGCTCTCTCCCTTGATTATTGCGCCGATCAGTATCTTCTGAAACTCGCCGATCCGGCGCAGATCGCCGCTCTCTCCCGCGGCGCAGACAAGGATTATTCCTATATGCGCGACGCGGCTCAGCCATACAAAAAAATCCGTCCGACGCTTGAGGAAGCAGCCCCTTTTGAGCCGGACATTGTGCTGCGCCAATGGGGCGGCGGCGCAAACGCCGAACGCGCCTTTTCGCGCTTCGGCGCAAAAGTCGTTACGCTCGGCTATCCGGAAAATTTCGATGGCGTCAAAGCGAATGTGCGCCTTGTGGCCGGCGTGCTCGATCAACAGGAGAAGGGCGACGCCCTCATCGCGGAAATCGAGCGCCGGCTTGCTGCGCTGAAACGAAAGGCAACAGAGCAGCGGGTGGAAGCATTATACGTCACGCCGGGCGGCGTCACCGCCGGCGGCCATACGATGATAAACGCCATCATGAGCGCCGCCGGGGTCGTCAATATCGCCGCGGAGAGAGGCGAGATCTATTGGCCGGCGCTCCCGGCGGAAACCCTGATCCTCGATCCTCCGGGTCTTGTCATCGCCGGATTCTTCCACGCAGCCGATGAGCACATCAATCACTGGTCCGCATCGCGCCACCCTGTGTTCAGAAAGCTTTTCAACAGCACGCCAACGGTCTCCCTTTCTCCCGACACCATCAGTTGCGCCGCATGGTTTTCCCTCGATGCAGCCGAGGCGATCGCAGAACGGGCAGCGCAGCGATGATGTTTGGCGCGCAAAGAACAACACTCGTCACACTCGCGCTTTTAACAGCGAGCATGATCATCATCATCGCCTCGCTCTTTATCGGCCCCGTTCGCCTGCCCGCCGCGCAAATCTTCAGCAGTCTTTTCTCTGGGGACGATGCAACCGCAGTCATCATTCGTGAAATCCGTCTGCCCCGCGCGCTTGCGGCCTGGCTCGCCGGCGCCTGTCTCGGCGCGGCGGGAGCGGGGCTGCAAGGCCTGTTGCGCAATCCCCTTGCCGATCCCGGCGTCTTAGGTGTTTCCGCAGCGGCGGCGCTGGGCGCAATCATGGCGATTTACTTCAATATCGCCGCCCTCGCCTTCTGGGCGACGCCTCTGGCCGCAATCCTCTTTGCGCTTGCGGCGACGGCGCTTCTCTATGCACTGGGCGCGGGCCGCGTTTCCACCGCCCGGCTAATCCTCATCGGCGTCGGCCTGTCGTCATTTTGCGGGGCGATGATTTCCCTCATCATGAATCTGGCGCCCAACCCCTTCGCCTTGTCGGACCTTGTGAGCTGGCTGTTCGGCACGGTCGCCAATCGCAGCTTTGACGATCTCATGCTGGCGGCGCCATTTGCGGGGTTCGGCTTCGCCATCGTCATCACCGCCGCCCCGGGCCTTGCGGCGCTGACCCTTGGCGAAGAAACCGCAGCCAGCCTCGGCGCCAACCTCATGCGCACGCGCGCCCTGGTCATCGCCGGCGCCGCTCTGCTCGTGGGCGCCAGCGTCTCCATCGCAGGCGCAATCGGCTTTGTAGGCATTGTCGCGCCGCATTTGACCCGCGCGGTTGTCGGACAGAACCCGGCGCGCATTCTTGTCCCCAGCGCGTTTCTCGGCGGAATCATGCTTGCCGGCGCCGACATGTTCATCCGTGTTCTGCCTTTCGCCCAGGAATTGAAACTGGGCGTCGCGGCGGCGTTGGTCGGCGCGCCGGCCTTCATCTGGGTGGCGGCGACGAGCCGGAGAATGACGTCATGACCGCGCTTCTGTCTCTCGAAAACATTGCCTGCCGCATGGGCGGTCGACATATTCTCAATAATGTTTCCCTGTCTCTCGAGGCCGGAGAATGCGTCGGCCTGATCGGCCCCAACGGCGCCGGGAAATCAACGCTCTTGCGCATCGCAGCCAGTCTCGAAAAACCATCGGGGGGCCAGGTTATTCTTCGTGGTGGCAAGGCTTCCGATCTTTCGCCAATGGAACGCGCCCGACGCCTTTCCTATCTGGCGCAGGCGCGGGAGATCGCCTGGACCATGACGGCGCGAGAGATCACGGCGCTCGGACGCTTTGCCTGGGGCGCCCCCTTGCGCGAGAGCCCTGAAGACGCCGCCGCATTAGAGAAAGCGCTTGCAGAAACCGGCGCCGCCGCGTTTGCAAACCGTCTGGCGCATACGCTTTCCGGCGGCGAACTGGCGCGGGTGCATCTGGCGCGGCTTCTGGCCGGAAACACGCCAGTCCTTCTCGCGGACGAACCGGTGTCCGCGCTCGATCCGGCGCATCAGCTCGCTGTCATGAAACTCCTGCGCGCCAAGGCGGATGAAGGTCGCGCCGTTATCGCCGCGCTTCACGAACTGCCGCTAGCCGCACGCTATTGCACGCGCATCCTCGTCCTGCATGAAGGCGCGATTGCGGCCGACGGATCACCAGTTGAAATTCTAAAAGACAAGTTGATGCGTGATGTGTTCGGCGTGCGCGCCAGCATTGAGCAAAATGAGAGAGAGCTCCGCATCCACCTCGATCCGCTGGCGGACTAGCGATCCTTGCGCCAGTAGACTTCCTCAACGCCGAGCCGGCGCGCCTCAATGCGCGCGGCGATGAAAAGAATATCCGACAGCCGGTTGAGATATCGCAGCGCCTGCGCCACCTCCGGCGCCGTCCGGTGAAACGCCGCCATGAACCGTTCCGCGCGGCGGCATACCGTGCGCGCCACATGGCAGAACGACACTTCCTTCGCGCCGCCGGGCAGGATGAACTCTTTCAAAGGCGGCAAATCCTCATTCAATTGCGCCGCTGCGTCATCGAGCCTCGTAACATGGTCCTCGGAAAGGATTGGCCCGCCCGGAAAGGACAAGGCGCCGCCGAGATCGAACAGATCGTGCTGCGCGCGAGACAATGTTTCCTTCAGCACGCCTTCCGCGCCGTGGTCGATGACGACGCCGAGCCATGAATTGAGCTCGTCGACCTCGCCGATCAGCGCGATGCGCGGATCGTCTTTTGGAAGGCGGGTTCCATCGGCGAGAGAAGTTTCTCCCTTGTCGCCGCCGCGCGTTACGATTTTTGTCAGTCGGTCAGGCATGATCGCACCCTATTATAAAAACGCCCGGCGAATAAACCGCCGGGCGTTCTTCATTCATCTCGCAGCGCTTATTCCGCCGGGGAGGCGAGGCCGCGCGTATCGGGATGCGCATTTTTCTCCGCGATCGTATCGAGACGCATCAGCTTTTTGATCAAGGGAGAGATTAAAAGCATTACAACCGCGATACCCATCGCGACATAGGCGACATTGGTGTAGACCTCCGCATAGGTCGCCTTCGCAGCCGCCACGTTAGTAAGCTGACCGCCTATGGTTTCGGCCCCTGTCCCGCGCGCAATGACGCCCGCGAGATAATTGGAAAGGCCCGAATATAAGAACCACGATCCCATCGCCAAACCGACGACCCGCGCCGGGGCCATTTTGGTGACCGCCGAAAGCCCCACAGGCGAGAGCATGAGTTCGCCCATGGTATGCACCCAGTAGATGAGGAAGATGAAGCCCACAGCGGTCATGCCGGCGGCGCCGGAAATTTTCATGCCCGCCACCAAGGCAAGGAAGCCGAGTCCCACAAGGAACACGCCGCCGGCAAACTTCACCGGCGTCGACGGCTCCATCTTGCGCTTGGCGAGCGCCACCCACATCCATGCAAACAAGGGCGCGAACAAAAAGATGTACCCAGCGTTCAGCGCCTGAAACACCGGCGCTGGCACAACCCAGCCGAATATCTCTTTGTCCACCAAACGGTCGGTGAAAAGATTCAGGGAGGACCCCGCCTGTTCGAACAGGGCCCAGAACGGGATCTGCGCCAGCACGAAATAGATGGCGGCGAACATGCGTGAGCGTTCGTCTCCTTTCAGCTTCGTCGCAGCGTAAGCGCAAAGCCCGAGAAAAACGGCGACGCCCAGCATTCCCACAAACCAGTCGGGAATGATATGCGCATTCATCACCATCAGCATGGAAACGGCGATGATCACAAGGCCGACGAGATAGCAGCCAAGCTCGACATTGATGGGGCCCAATACCGATTGTTTCAGCTTTTCCGGATTGGGCGGTTCTGCGGCGCCGTCGAGATATTTCTGTCCCCAAAGGAAGACGAGAAGACCGAGCAACATGCCGACGCCCGCGAGGCCAAATCCCCATGCCCAACCGTAAACAATGCCGAGAATGCCGCAGGTAATGGAAGACAAGAAGGAACCGAGATTAATTCCCATATAGAAAATCGTGAAGCCGGAATCCCGGCGCGGATCGTCATAGCCGTAGAGAGCGCCGACGATGGTCGAGATATTTGCTTTCAGATAGCCGACGCCGGCGATGATCAGCGCCAGCGACAGATACAGGATGTTGACATAGAGCTGTTCCTGCTCAATGCGGGTCGTATAATCCGACGTCGAAATCGTAACCGGCAAGCCGACCGCCGCCGGATTGTCGATGATCATCTCCGTCGCGCCTTCATTGAAGGAAATCTTCGACGTTCCCGTATCGGAAATAATGACTTGATTGGCTTCGCCGCCGCGGCCGTCCAGCGTCACCTGATATTCGCTGCCCTGATAGGTGAGAATTTCTCTCGAGCCCTCGCCCTCGAACGCCATGCCGAAATGCCCGAGCACAAGCAGAATTGCGCCAAAGGTGACCGCCTTGCGCTGGCCGAGATAGCGGTCGGCCAGCGATCCGCCGATAATCGTCATGACGTAAACCAACGCAGTGTAAGCGCCGTACATCAGCGCCGAACGCTGATCGGAAAACAGGAAATGCTGTGTGAGATAAAGAATAAGCAGGCCGCGCATGCCGTAATAGGAAAAGCGCTCCCACATCTCTGTGAAAAACAGAATTGCCAGCCCTCGCGGATGGCCGAAAAACCCTTTGCTGGCCTTTACCGCGTTCGGCGTTGTCGATACGTCAATCGCTTCGCTCATAATAGCTCCCTCTGGCGGTCGCCCTTAAGACGCCGCAGATTATTCGCCCCTCCGCGCACCCTCCCGGCGCGCAATTGGCGCGCACTTTAGGCTTAAAAGCGCCGTCAAATCCAGAGCTTAGAAAGATTTTGCGATGATTGGCGCGCGGCGGCGCCTTTGGTTGGAGCCTTCTGTCAAAACCCGCGGCAGGTTCCCGTTTCGTACGCGCGCAGAGCCTCCTCTCCCGGAGCTATTTCGATTTAAAAAACAAGGCGCGCGTCAGGCCCACCGCGGAAATCAGGAGCCAGAACAATTCGATCACAAAAGAGGCCGTATTGAAGGTGTGGGAGAGCGAATAAAGAATAAGCAGCGCGCCGACGCCGTTCAGCGCCGGATATAAAGGCCGGCGCACATCCATGCGGCCCACCTGTGACAGGAAATAGGTGCCGACCACAAAGCTTACGCCGATAAGGCCGACAATATCGGAAAGCGTCAATTGCATGCGGGCCTGTTTAGATCATTCCCGCGCGATGTCGAGGCGGCGCGTCAAAAGGCGCGCATGCCGAGAAAACCGACGCCAAGGCAGCCCAAAAGCGCAAGCATCATCACGAAACCATCCCGGGCGGTAATGGCGACGCCAAACAGGACCACCGTCCATGCGGGCGCGGCGACAGCGAAAGGCACCGCGTCGAAGGGGATCATCAACACGCCCAGCGCGGCGACGAAAATCGCTGCTGCGCGGCGCATGGCCTCGCCCGCGGCCCATCGCCAGCGCTCCGTAATCAGATGATCTACAAAGCGGAGCGGCTTATCCATCTTCTTGCGCACCTCCCGCAATTTTTCTTCGGAAACGGATTGTTTCAGCGCAATTTCAGGCAACCACGGATGATTGAGGCCCAGCGCCATTTGCAGAGCCAATATGGTGATGAAAACGCCGACAATAGCTGCGGCGCCAGGCACGACTGCGAGCGGCGTGCCCCCGACAAAGCCAAGAAGGATGAACAAAGGGCCGTAGCTGCGGTCGTTCCAGGCTTTCAGAAGCGCGCGCATCGAGACGCGCCCATTTTCCGAGCGCGCAATGGCGTCATCGATAATCGACTCGAGCGGCGCCTCGCCATCCTCGACGGAATTGGATTTCTTTGACTTTGACATCACGCCGCAACACTGCCGCAAGGCGACTGTTCCGGCAAGTTGGGAAGTTTCAGCTCCGCATTCGCCTCAAGCCTGCATGGTCCAGCCTTCAACACCCATGGCCGCTTGACGAACCGCTTCAGAGCGCGTCGGATGGGCGTGACAGGTGCGGGCGATATCTTCCGACGCGCCGCCGAATTCCATGACGCTCACCGCTTCGGCGATAAGCTCGCCCGCCTCGACCCCGACAATATGAACGCCAAGCACTTTGTCCGTCTCGGCATCGGCGAGGACTTTCACAAAACCGTCCGTTTCATGATTAGTCTTGGCGCGGGAGTTGGCCATGAACGGAAACTTGCCGGTCTTGTAGGTGACGCCCGCTTCTTTTAGCTGTTCTTCGGTTTTGCCGACCGAAGCCACTTCCGGATATGTATAAACGACATTGGGCACCGTGTCGTAATTCACATGTCCTGCCTTGCCGGCGATCAGTTCGATACAGGCCGTGCCGTCGTCTTCCGCCTTGTGGGCGAGCATAGGGCCGGTAATGCAATCGCCGATGGCCCAGACGCCCTCGACATTTGTGCGGAAATGATCGGTCTCGATAAAGCCGCGCTTGTCGGTTTTCACGCCGATCGTGTCAAGCCCCAATCCTTTCGTATGAGGACGACGGCCGATGGAGACCAGCACCGCATCGCAGTCGATGACTTCCGCTTCTCCGCCCTGCGCCGGTTCGACCGTCAGATGAACGCCAGTTTCTGATTTCTTCGCGCCCGTGACTTTTGATGACAGTTTGAAATCCATGCCCTGTTTTTTCAGGATGCGCTGGAACTGCTTGGAAACCTCGCTATCCATGGTGGGCAGGATCTTGTCGAGGAATTCCACGACCGTGACTTTCGCGCCGAGCCGGCGCCAAACGGAGCCCAGCTCAAGACCGATGACGCCGCCGCCGATCACGACAAGATGGTTTGGAACTTTCGCAAAATCGAGCGCGCCGGTGGACGAGACGATGCGTTTCTCGTCAATCTCGACGCCGGGCAAGGGCATTACTTCCGACCCCGTGGCGATGACGATGTTTTTTGTGTTGAGCTCCTTATCGCCATCGGGACCGGAAACGAGAACGCGGTTCGCGGCGAGGATTTCCCCAGCGCCGTAAAATGTCTCCACCTTGTTCTTTTTCATCAGAAATTCGACGCCCTTGGTGAGGCCTTCCACCGCGTCGTCTTTCTGTTTCAGCATCTGTTTCAGATTGAGCGACAGCTTGCCGGTCTTGATGCCCAAGCCCTCGAAATCCTTCTCGGCGATTTCGTAAAGCTGCGACGCGTGGAGCAGCGCTTTTGAGGGAATGCAGCCCACATTGAGGCAGGTGCCGCCGAGCTTTTTGTTGTCGCGCTTTTCGATAATAGCGGTTTTGAGGCCCAACTGCCCCGCACGGATCGCCGCATTATAACCGCCGGGACCGGCGCCGATGATCACGACGTCGTATTGTTCAGCCATTTCGTCCTCGATTATCCACAAAAAAGCCCGGCGCGGCTGCGCCGGAACCACTGCTTCGCTCCTATTCGACCTAGGCGCAGGCGCCCCGACCGTCAACCGCAACTCGAATGAACGCCCGAGGCGCCGCGAACTCAATTAGAGCAAGCCTGTTAACATCTCATGCCATCCATTGCCGCGCCCCTTGCGGGATTTATCCTGGCGGCGGGAGCGATCCTGATCGCCGGGTCCCGACTCGCCCGAATCGCCGACGCCTTGAGCCTGAGGCTGGGTCTTGGGGCGGCGTTTTTCGGCGCCGTGTTCCTCGGCGCCGCGACCTCGCTTCCCGGGCTCACCGCCTCCACCCTCGCCGCCTATCGCGGGTCGGCGGAACTGGCGGTCTCGAACGCCGTCGGCGGCATCGCCGCGCAAACGCTGTTTCTGGTCTTCGCCGATATCGCCTATCGCCGGGCCAATCTCGAACACGCCGCAGCCTCGCTGCAGAACATTTTATATGGAACGGCGCTGATGGTGATGCTGGCGCTGACCATGCTTGCGCGCGCCGGGCCGGATATCACCATTTTCGCCATCCATCCGGTGAGCTTCGTTCTGCTGGGCGCCTATGGCTTCGTCGTGCGCCTCACCGATCATGCAAAGTCACAGCCCATGTGGCGGCCGCGGCAAACCGACGAGACCAAGCCCGAGAATGAAAACGGCGATCGGGAACGGCACTCAACCCACATGCTATGGGTCGGGTTCGCCGCCCTCGCCGCAACGACGCTTGCGGCCGGCTGGGCCGTCGCCGAGATCGGAACCGTCTTCATCGAACGCTTCGGCATGTCTGAAACCGCCGTGGGCGTCTTTTTCATCGCCGTTGCGACCTCGACCCCGGAGCTGGTGGTGACCCTTGCGGCCGTACGCCGCGGCGCGGTGCGCCTCGCCATTGGCGGCATTCTCGGCGGCAATGCTTTCGACACGCTGTTCATCGCCGCTTCGGACATCGCCTATCGGGAGGGTTCGATCTATCACGCCATGAGCGCCCGCCAGGAATTCTGGATCGCAGTCGCCATCGCCATGGCCGGGCTTGTCATTCTCGGCATGCTCGCCCGCGAACGCCACGGTCCCGGGAATGTCGGGTTCGAAGGGGTCAGCATCGCCGCGCTTTACGCGGCCGGCGCGTGGATGTCGTTTTGAGATCTCGCGACAAGAAGAGCGCGCCGGATTATTATTTCACTTCGACATCAAACGAGACGGCAGTCTCTTCGGGGAACGTCACGGTTCCCAAATCGCCATTCGGCAATCTGACCAGATTAAACTCCAATCTCAAATTCCAGACGCCGCGACCAAAATGCGCCTTGCTCAATTGCAGCTCGCGCGCCTCAGACGGAATAAACTTAGCGCGACGCTCATCGCCCTCTCCCTGATAGCCATTGAAACGAAAAGGAATAGCCGACCAGCCTGACACCCGCCACCATTGATCACTTTCCGCTGTCTCCGGTCCGCCGCCCTCTCCTTCGGCCGGCCATTCGCCCAATTGGGCCGAGATATGAAGATTGCGCGGCGCATCGAGACCCGGAGCATCAATTACAATATCGGCGGCGCCATAACTTTCAGGCGGCAAAGATGCGCACAGCCAGACATAGCTTTCATCCTGAAAGACGTTGAGCGTCATATGATCAGGTAGAGCGACTGTATCTGCGCCGAGAGTCGCATATTCACGGCAGTCCTCGTCCAGCAGAGGATATCCGGCTGCGTCCGCCTGGCTGGCGCAACCGGAACAAAAAAGCATGGCTAAAGCGCCGACACCCGATACGCGTCCAAAGGCCATGACTAAAGGTCGAGCAGCAGACGCTGCGGGTCTTCGAGATTTTCCTTAAGACGCACCAGGAACGTGACGGCGCCCTTGCCGTCGACAATGCGGTGATCATAGGAAAGCGCCAGATACATCATCGGCCGGATGACGACCTCGCCATTCCGCGCGATGGGACGCTCTTCGATGCGGTGCATGCCGAGAATGCCCGATTGCGGCTGGTTGAGGATCGGCGTCGACAGGAGCGAACCGTAAATGCCGCCATTGGTGATGGTGAAGGTGCCGCCCTGCATTTCCTCAATTTTCAAATCGCCGGAGCGCGCGCGGCGGCCGAAATCGGCGATCTCAAGCTCGATATCGGCCATCGATTTCATGTCTGCGTCGCGAATGACGGGCACGACAAGCCCTTTGTCGGTGCCGACAGCGATGCCGATATCATAATGATTCTTGTAAATGATGTCGGTTCCGTCGATTTCGGCGTTGACATCCGGCACTTCTTTCAGCGCGTGAACGCAGGCCTTGGCGAAAAACGACATGAAACCGAGCTTGATGCCGTGTTTCTTTTCGAAAAGCTCTTTATACTGACTTCTGAGCTCCATCACCGCCGTCATATCGACGTCGTTGAAGGTGGTGAGCATCGCCGCCGTGTCCTGCGCCTCTTTCAGGCGCCGGGCGATGGTCTGGCGCAGGCGGGACATCTTCACCCGCTCCTCGCGGGGGCCGAGGTCCTTCGGCGCGCTTGGCGTCTTCGCCTGCGCCGGTTTGGCGTCGGCTTTTAAGGCGTCGCCTTTGGTGATGCGCCCATCCTTGCCCGTGCCTTCGATTGAAGACGGATCGAGGCCGCGCTCTGCGACCACCCGGCGCGGCGCCGGAGACAGTTCGGCAGAGGAACGTTCGCGCGCGCCTTCCATGACGCTTTCGCCCTTTGACGCAACAGCACGCGGGCTCGGCCGGTTCTCGCCTGAGCCTTCGGACTGACTGGCGGCGCCATTGGTTTTCGCCGCGCCTTCACCCTTAGTGATGATGGCGATCACCTTGCCAACCTCTACGGTGTCGCCTTCCCTGGCGCGGATTTCTTTCAGCGTGCCCGCCGCGGGCGCGGGAACGTCCATGGCCGCCTTGTCGGTTTCAAGGCTGACCAGCGGCTCGTCGAGGGCGACCGTATCGCCTTCTTTCTTGAACCATTCGCCGATATCGGCCTCTGTGACGCTTTCACCCGAAGCCGGCACTTTCACTTCAATCTCTTCCCCTTCATGCGAAGGGGCTTCTTTCTTCGGCGCGCTCTTGGACGCCGGCGCTTTTTCTTCCGCCTTCTTCCCGCCGCCGCCGGCCGATGCTTTCGCGTCGGCGTCAATGGCGCCGAGCAATGCGTCGACCTCTACCGTCTCGCCTTCCTGCGCCGCGATGGAGGAAAGAACCCCGCCCGCCGGCGCCGGGACTTCGACGGAGACCTTGTCGGTTTCGAGCTCCACCAGCGGCTCATCGACAGAGACCGTGTCGCCCTCTTTCTTCATCCATTTTCCGATGGTGGCTTCGGTGACGCTTTCGCCAAGGGTCGGCACGCGGATTTCGGTAGTCATTTATATGTCTCCAATGACGATGGCCGCTTAAACGGTCAGCGCCTCGTCCATGAATTCCTGAAGTTCCTGCTTGTGCCGGCTCATGAGACCCGTGGCGGGGGAGGCGGCGGCAGGACGGCCCACATAACGCGGGCGCTTGTGTTTGGCGTCGATCTGGCCCAGCGCCCACTCAATATTCGGGTCCATGAAGAACCAGGCCCCCATATTTTTCGGCTCCTCCTGGCACCAGATCATCTCCGCATTGCGGAAACGCTGAAGCTCATTGATGAGCGAGTGCGCCGGGAACGGATAGAATTGCTCCACCCGCAACAGATAGACATTGTCGATCCCGCGCTTTTCACGCTCTTCGAGCAGATCGTAATAGACCTTGCCGGAGCACATGATCACGCGCTTGATTTTGGAATCGGAAACGAGCTTCACCGTTGAGCCCGGCCGGTATTCCGCATCGTCCCAGAGCACGCGATGGAAAGACGATCCCGGCCCCATCTCCTCTAACGTCGAGACGGCCTTCTTGTGACGCAGCAGCGATTTCGGCGTCATCAGGATCAACGGCTTGCGGAAATTGCGGCGCATCTGGCGGCGCAGGATATGGAAATAATTCGCCGGCGTGGTGCAATTGGCGACCTGCATATTGTCCTGCGCGCAAAGCTGCAGGAAGCGCTCGAGACGCGCCGAGGAATGCTCCGGCCCCTGACCTTCATAGCCATGCGGCAAGAGAAGGACGAGGCCGCACATGCGCAGCCATTTGCGCTCGCCGGACGAGATGAACTGATCGATGATCACCTGCGCGCCATTGGCGAAGTCGCCGAACTGGCCCTCCCACAGGACGAGGAATTTCGGATTGGCGAGCGAGTAGCCATACTCGAAACCCATCACCGCGAACTCGGAGAGATTTGAGTCATGAACCTCGAACGTCGCTTCCGACCCTTCGATATGGCGCAGGGGCGTATAGGTCTTTTCGGTTTCCTGATCGATGAAAACGGCGTGGCGCTGGGAGAAGGTGCCGCGGCGAGAATCCTGGCCTGAGAGGCGAATGCCGAACCCTTCGCGCAGAAGCGATCCGAAAGCGAGCGCCTCGGCGGTCGCCCAGTCAATGCCTTCGCCCGCATCGAACATTTTCTTCTTCTGGTCGAGGATGCGCGCCAGCGTTTTGTGGATGTTGAAATTCTTGGGATAGCGCGTCAGCGCCGAGCCGATTTCTCTCAACTCGCCGATTTCGATCGCCGTGTCGCCTCGGCGGTCGTCATCCACGGGCGGCACGAAACCCGACCATTGGCCGTCAAGCCAGTCCGCCTTGTTCGGCTTGAAGCTTTCCGCAGCGGCGAATTCGGAATCGAGAAAATCACGGAACCTCGTTTGTTCCTCATCCGCCTCTTCCTCGCTCAACACCCCTTCCGCAATCAGGCGGTCGCCGTAAATGGCCCGCGCCGTCGGTTGATTGCGGATCTTCTTGTACATTGTCGGCTGGGTGAAGCTCGGCTCGTCGCCTTCATTGTGTCCGAAACGGCGATAGCAGAACATGTCGATGACGACGTCTGCAGCGAATTTCTGGCGGAACTCAGTCGCAACTTTCGCCGCGTAGGTCACCGCTTCCGGATCGTCTCCATTCACATGGAAGATCGGCGCCTCGACCATCTTCGCCACGTCGGACGGATAGGGCGAGGAGCGCGCGAATTTCGGGCTGGTCGTGAAGCCGATCTGGTTATTGACGATAAAATGGATGGTGCCGCCGGCGCGATAGCCGCGCAGGCCGGAGAAACCGAAACATTCCGCGACAATGCCCTGACCCGCGAACGCAGCGTCGCCGTGAAGAAGCAGCGGCAGCACATGAGTGCGCGGCTGATCGAGGTCGGATTCCTCAATGCGGTCCTGTTTCGAACGCGCCTTGCCGAGGACGACAGGGTTCACCGCTTCGAGGTGAGACGGATTCGCCGTCAGGGAGAGGTGGACCTTGTTGCCGTCAAATTCGCGGTCGGACGATGCGCCCAAATGATATTTGACGTCGCCGGAACCGGCCACGTCGTCCGGCGTCACCGAGCCGCCCTGAAATTCGTGAAAGATGTGATGATAGGGTTTGCCCATCACCGCAGCGAGAACATTTAGACGCCCGCGGTGGGGCATGCCGATGACGATCTCCTGAACGCCGAGGGCGCCGCCGCGTTTGATGATCTGCTCCAGCGCCGGCACCATGGCCTCGCCGCCATCGAGCCCGAACCGCTTGGTGCCTGTATATTTCGTATGCAGGAAGTTCTCGAAGCCTTCGGCCTCGACAAGCTTGTTGTATATCGCGCGCTTGCCTTCTTTGGTGAAAGAGATGTCCTTATCCGGGCCTTCGATGCGCTGCTGCAGCCAGGCTTTTTGCTCCGGGTCGGTGATGTGCATGAACTCGACCGCGAAGGTGCCGCAATAGGTCCGCTTCAGGATGTCGAGAATCTGGCGCAGGCTCGCGGTTTCGAGCCCCAGCACATGGTCGATAAAGATCGGCCGGTCCATGTCGGCTTCACTGAAGCCCAGGCTTGCCGGATCGAGCTCCGGATGCACGGTTTTGTTCTGAAGCCCCAGCGGATCCAGATCTGCGATCAGATGGCCGCGAATACGATAGGCGCGGATCAACATCAGCGCGCGCAGGGAATCCTTGGTGGCCTGCAATACGCCGCCCGCCTGCTCGACGATCGGCGCGGCGACCGGGCTCTTTTCAATCTTGGCCTTGATCTGTTTTTCAAGCTGTTTCGGCTCAAGCGCCGACCAGTCGCCATCAAGGGCGGCGGTCAGTTCGCCATTGACCTTGGGCGGCCAGTCCTTGCGCTCCCAGCTCGGACCTTCAAAAGCGGGCGAAGCGTCTGTTTCGCGGTCGAAAAAAGCGCGCCAGTCCTCGCCGACCGAGGCGGGATCGGCGGCATAACGAGCATATTGCGCTTCGAGATATTGCGCGTTCGATCCCGAAAGAACCGTTTCGATGTCCGGCTTTCCTGCCGATGGTGCGGGAGCGTCCCCGTCTTTGGCCATGACTCTGTCCGTCTTTACGCCTTTGTGACGATGCCCCCTAGATACGCCAACTGGCGCGCGTTTCAATCACAATCGGAGCAGTCCATTAATGACAAAAGCGTTTATTTTTTGAGAATTTCGAGAAGCGTGCGGCCCATCGCCGCCGGGGTGGGCGAAACCGCGATGCCGGCCGATTTCATGGCCTCGATTTTCGCTTCGGCGGTGTCGTCTGCGCCAGAGACCAGCGCACCGGCATGCCCCATGCGACGGCCCGGCGGCGCCGTGACGCCGGCGATGAAGCCAACGGTCGGCTTCTTGATCTTGTGAGAGGCCAGAAACTTCGCTGCATCAGCCTCGGCGGAACCGCCGATCTCGCCGATCATGATGATCGAATGCGTATCATCGTCATGCAGGAACATATCGAGGATTTCGATGAAGTCAGTTCCCTTCACCGGATCGCCGCCAATGCCGACACAGGTCGACTGTCCTAATCCGGCCTGTGTGGTCTGGTGGACCGCCTCATAGGTGAGCGTGCCGGACCGGGAGATGACGCCCACATGGCCCTTGCGATGGATATGGCCCGGCATGATCCCGATCTTGCACTCATCGGGGGTGATGACGCCCGGGCAATTGGGCCCCACGAGCCGGGTCTTCGATCCGTCGAGCGCGCGCTTGACCTTGACCATGTCGAGCACCGGAATGCCCTCGGTGATGCAGATGGCCAGTGGGATTTCGGCGTCGATCGCTTCCAGAATGGAATCCGCAGCGAACGGAGGCGGCACATAGATGACGGTGGCGTCGGCCCCTGTTTTCTCCCGCGCTTCCGCGACCGTGTCGAACACCGGCAGAGTCTTGCCTTTTGCAGGCTCGCCCGCTTCCCAGGTCGAGCCGCCTTTGCCCGGCGTGACGCCGCCGACCATCTTGGTGCCGTAGGCGATCGCCTGCTCCGTGTGGAAGGTGCCGGTTTTGCCGGTCAGGCCCTGGCAGATGACCTTGGTGTTCTTGTCGATCAGAATGGACATGGAGCGGATTCTCTTCGGGAGCGATGTGATTTTCCGTCTCTACTAGCCAAGCCCCTGCTGCGCTGCAATGGCTGGCGCCGCCATTTCTTCCGGAACCGCTGTCTCGCATGCCGTGTTCAAGAGGAAATCCAAGGACTCCACAACATGACCGACAACAAAGCCACCATGCTGCAGGGCGCCATGCGCGCCGGCTATGCGGCCCGAGGCGTCGTTTATCTCATCATCGGCGCCCTCGCCCTTTACGCCGCCTTCGCCGGCGGCCAGGCCGAAGGCTCCAGCGGCGCTTTGACCTTCCTCTCGCGCCAGCCCTTCGGCGCCGTGCTGCTCGGCATCGTCGCGGCGGGGCTTTTCGCCTATGCGCTGTGGCGCTTCGTCGATGCGGCCATGGACCTTGAAAACGAAGGCTCAGACGGCGAAGGCGTCGGCTCGCGGATCGGCCAGGCCCTGTCCGGCGCCACTCATGTGGTGCTGGGCATATCCGCGATCACCATCATCACCTCGGGCGGCTCGTCCTCAAAGAGCGGCGGGGGCGGCTCCACCGAGGACTGGACCGCCCAGCTCATGCAATCGGAAATTGGCCGCGTGGCCGTCATCGTCGCCGGCGTGGTCACTTTGGGCGTCGGCGTCTATCTGTTCATCAAGGCCTATCGAGAAAAGTGGAAAGAAAAGATGCGCAACACGCAGACCACCGAACGCCTTGCCCCGGTGGTCAAATACGGATTGTTCGCCCATGGCGCCGTGTTGCTGCTGGTGGGCGGGCTGATCGCCTGGGCGGGGCTCAGCGCCGAGCCGCAAAAAGCCGCCGGGATCGGCGAAGCCTTGCGCATACTTGAGAACCAGCCTTTCGGGCGCGCCCTGCTCGGCCTCGCCGGCGCCGGTCTCGTCGCGTTTTCGGCCTATTGTTTCGTGCAAGCCGCCTATCGCATCGTCCCGAAACTCGCCTCCGGCGATCTGCGCACCCTTGCAGGCTGAGCGCAGGAAAAAACCGCAACGAAACCTTCACGAAACAGTCGCGCGCGCGCCACATAAAACCGCCAGACAGGCCGCGCTGAAAGCCTATCGCTTTATAGCCCCTCCGACTAGGCCGCGCGGGATTTCCCCTGCGCGGCCCTTTTCATTCACACAGTCAAATCCGGCAAATCGGTTTTCGTGCGTTCTGAGACATGCTCACCGGTATTCGATGTTCCGGCGCTTTCGATCAGCATGATCCAGCATTCCTTCTGCGCGACCGGCATGTGTTCAACGCCGGCGGGCACCGTAATGAAATCGCCTTCCTCCATCTCCACATCACGATCGCGAAAACGCATGGTGAAGGCGCCCTTCACCACAAAGAAGGCTTCATCGGCGCCGTCATGGCGATGCCACTCAAACGAACCTTCGATCTTCGCGAGACGCACGTCCTGGCCATTGACGCGCGCGGCGATATGCGGCGACCAGCATTCGTGGATGCGCTCGAAAGCGCGGGGAATGTTGATTTTGCGCAAGCGCGCCTCCTCTTCCGGCGAAACATTACAACGCGCGACGATCGCGGAACGAATCGCAGGCGTGCTTGTTCGCAAAACGTCACCAAAACAAAGGAGGATCAGTATGCCGACAGCAACCGGACATACAACTGCAATCCGCGCCTCGCGCGTCATCGGCACGCCGGTCTACAACACCTCAGGCGACCAGATCGGTGAGATTGAAGACGTCATGCTCGACAAGACGACGAACAACATCATGTTCGGCGTTGTGGGCTTCGGCGGATTTCTCGGCGTCGGCGAGAAATATCACCCCATCCCCTGGGCGAGCCTCGATTTTCAAAAAGAAAAGGGCGGCTATGTGGTGCCCTATTCGAAAGAACAGCTCGAACAGGCGCCATGCGACAGCCTTCACGAGCTGACCGAAAATGACGGCACCGGCGCCCGCGACGCCGCCTATGATTATTACAAGGCGGACCGTTACTGGACATAAACCCCGGCCTTTGACGACCAAGTCCCGCGCAGCGCCTTCTCATGGCGCTGCGTTTTTTATTTCGAAAAACGGCGCGCCCTGGGACAGCCTTTCGGCGAGCGCGGGCATCAGAATTTCAAGATCGCGCCCGAGTTTCCAGGGCGGATTGACGACAATGACGCCCGACCCCGCGAGACCGCCATCGGGCTTCGGTTTTCGCACATTCAAGATCGTCCAGAGATGGTTCGCCTCCATCGCCCGCACTGCGTCCTTAATGCGACGGTCGAGCCCATCGCCGGTGACCGGAAACCACAGGAGAAAGACGCCGGTCGCAAAACGTTTCAATCCCTCGGTCAGCATCGCCAAAGCCCGCTCCGCCTCGTCGGTTTTTTCGTAAGGCGGGTCGATGAGCACAAGTCCCCGGCGCTCCGGCGGGGGCAATTGGCTTTTCACAAACACCAGCGCATCGAGATCGGAGATAGCGGCGCGTTTGTCGCCGGCGTACCGCGCGCGCAGCGTTTTGAAATCCGCGGGATGCAGCTCGTTAAAACGCAGGCGATCCTGCGGGCGCGCAAGGAGCCGCGCGATCTCCGGCGAGCCGGGATAGCGCTTTAAGGCGCCGCCTTCGTTCACCGCCGCAACGCAATCGCGCCAGGGGGCGATCAGCGCGTCCGCTTCTTGCGCAAGGGCGAGCGGCGCGCCGTCCATGGAAAACAAGCGCCCCACACCCTCGCGCCATTCGAGGGTTTTCCCGGCTTCAACGCCTTCGAGATCGTATGAACCGATCCCGCCATGGGCGTCATAGATGCGGAACGGCGCGTCCTTTTGTTTCAGATGCTCAATGACGCGCGCCAGCACCACATGTTTCAAAACATCCGCGTGATTGCCCGCATGATAGGCGTGACGGTAGTTCATGGCTTCGGTCTCACCAGTGAAATGAGCCGAAGAGACTGTGAACTGCTTGCGCCTTCATCCTGAGGAGCAAAAATTTCCCCGCCCTTCGAGACGCCTGTCCATGTATCCAACATGGACAGGCTCCTCAGGATGAAGAAATTTTTGCGTCTCGAAGGATAGAAAGCGTTGCTCATCGTCCAGACAAACTGCACTAACCCCGTTCCGGCGCAGTCTTTTCGAACTCAAGCACCCGCGCGACAAAGTCCTCCGGCAGCGGCGTTTTCGTCTGCGTCTTCGGCTCGGCGTGAACATAGACAAGCTTGCCTTGTGTCAGCACGTCGTCGCCGCGGAAGATCGCCGCCTCCAGCGTCATGGAGGTTCGCCCGAGCCGCGCGCAGCGCATGCCGATATGGATCATCTCGTCGAAGCGCGCCGAACCCTTGTAATCGGCTTCGGCATGAACCGTGTAGAATTCCAGCATGGCGCCGCCGCCGAAGCCGAGGGCGCGTAACCATTCCGTCATGCCCACATCGAAATAGAGAAAGTAATTCACGTTGAAGACGATTCCTTGCGCGTCGCATTCGGCCCAGCGCACGCGAAGGGGATGAAGAAGGGTGAAGGCGCTTTTCTCGGTCATGGGCTTTCTGTTGGCGTCGGCGTGGCGTTTTGTAAAGAGCGAATAGCCGGTCAGCGCCGCGGCCTGTCCTGGCCCGAACGTTTCATATGAGAGGTGCGCGGGACGTGAAGCATCCTCGTCGCTTGGTAGAAGCACATGGACGCTTCAACGTCCCGCGCGCGGCTTTTACAGCGCCATCAACCGATTGCGTAAGGCGACGGATCATCAATTCCAACGGGACTGAAGACCCGCCTCTTCCCCAAAGGCTCGGTTGCAACGGCCGGCCGGGTACTAAGCGCTCCGTCCGTCCTCCGCCCCGGCGAAAACACCGGTTGAAGCTGGCGAAGGCGAAGCGCCGCCCGCACGCCGCAATCCGGACCAGTGGGAACGGCAGGCCACACCGCCTCTCCGCATCCGGACTGTCTTCGATCATAAGGGAGCCCCGGAGGTGGTGGATAACTATTCACCGATACTGGGTTTTATTGAAGAATTCGCATTATTGGGGTGTTTTTCCCGTTTTTGGGGCGCGCCACGTTCGCGCGATCTAAAAGCCCCTCTCCCGCTGGCGGGAGAGGGGTTGGGGTGAGGGTGGAAACTCTGCAGTAAATGTTTTGAACGTGACGTTGGATTTTTGTAGCGAGCCCACAGCATTATGATTGACCTATCGCGTTTTGGCTCACCCCCTCACCCCAGCCCTCTCCCCCAAGGGGGAGAGGGAGGATGTATAAGCTGCCAGTTATCCAGCCACGTCAAAAAACCGCCACTTCGATAATTCAGCTCCAAATGTTTTCAACGTTCTCGGCTCGACTACATCAAAATACATTTGAGCGAGAGTGATAGCGGGGACAGAACGTTTTTCCGTATTGTTCGTTTCTAACTTTAGAATCGGCGAATAACGCCACGAGTTTTGCCCTGGAACACCCAAACAATCATGCCCTTCGCTTATGGCCGCTTTTTTCGCAGCTTCGCTCCAAACAGAATTCTTGTCGCCTGTAAATTCCTTTTCGCGTATTTTAGCAAATGCGCCTTTCAAGGTTCTACTATGCAAAACCATTCCGCATGTTTTATAGAGAGTTTTGGGTAGCTCGGCGCGAGTACTCAAACCATCAATCTCAACCTTCACACAAAATTCGTGATGCTCGTCTTCTCCTAGCCGCATATTAGCAAGTTCAATTAACCGCCGACAATGACTGGCAAAGGGAACTACCGTATCAATTACACCTGCAAAAATACGTTGTTGTAATTCCTGATCAGTCGTGTGTATCCAAGAAAGCCCGAGCAACCTCAAAGCCTCGCGGCCAGCAGCTAAATGAGCTGTGGCGACAAGATGAAGATCGACTTTCTTTGAATCCAAGCCCTACCCCTGAACCGCTTTCACCACCTTTTGCGCCGCGTCTTCGAGGTCGTCGGCGGGCGTGATCTTAAGGCCGGAATTGGCGAGAATTTCCTTGCCCTTTTCCACATTGGTGCCTTCGAGGCGCACGACGAGAGGGACTTCAAGGCCCACTTCCTTCACCGCCGCGATGACGCCCTCGGCGATGACGTCACAGCGCATGATGCCGCCGAAGATGTTGACGAGAATGCCTTCGACGCCCGGATCAGACGTGATGATCTTGAAGGCTTCGGTGACTTTTTCTTTCGTCGCGCCGCCGCCCACATCGAGGAAGTTCGCCGGCTCCGCGCCGTAATGCTTGATGATGTCCATGGTCGACATGGCGAGGCCTGCGCCGTTGACCATGCAGCCGATATTGCCGTCGAGCTTTACATAGGAAAGATCGAATTCGGAGGCTTTGACTTCCGCCGGGTCTTCTTCGGTGATGTCGCGCAAGTCGACAATATCGGGATGGCGGAACAGCGCATTCGGATCGAAACCCATCTTGGCGTCTAGCACCAGAAGATCGCCGCCCTTGGTGACGATCAGCGGATTGATTTCGAGAAGGCTCGCATCCTTTTCCGTGAACGCCTTGTAGATCGTCGGGATCAGCTTGCCGCATTGTTTCGCCGCCGCGCCGTCGAGCCCAAGCGCCTGTGCGATGCGGCGCGCGTGATGGGGCATGCAGCCGGTCGCCGGATCGATCCGCACCGTGACGATTTTCTCCGGGGTTTCCTCGGCCACTTCCTCGATATTCATGCCGCCCTCGGTCGAGGCGATGAAGGCGACCCGGCCCGAGCCGCGGTCGACCAGCGCCGAGAGGTAAAGCTCGGTCTCAATGTCGGAGCCGTTTTCGATATAGACCGTGTTGACCTGTTTGCCGTCCTCGCCGGTCTGCTTGGTGACGAGGGTCGCGCCGAGCATCTCCTTGGCGAATTTCGCGGCTTCGGCCGGCGATTTGGCGAGGCGGACGCCGCCGCCCTCTCCGGCGGAGGCTTCCTTGAACGTCCCCTTGCCGCGCCCGCCCGCATGGATCTGGGCCTTCACCACATAAAGCGGGCCGGGCAGCTCCTTCGCCGCGGCCTCGGCCTTCGCCGCGTCCGTCACCACGCGGCCGTCGGAGACCGGGGCGCCAAAGGATTTAAGGACTTGTTTCGCCTGATATTCGTGAATGTTCATGAGATGTGCGGGGCTCCCGGGGCGGTGAAAAACGTTCCCCGCCTTATAGCCTCGCTCACCCTCAACGCAACAAGGGGGACATGTCTTCTCACCCCGCAACGGCGAGAGAGGCGCGGGGGCCGCCCCGCGCGGACCCTGCGCGACCGCGCGGGAGCGAGCCCTAGTTCGCGCCTCTCTCGGTCTCCCCCTGATGTGGAACATCGATGGTGATGGTGGTGCCGGTCGCGCCGCCGGTGTCGATGGAGAGCTTGCCGCCAATGCCCTCGATCAGCGTCTGGACGATGCGCCCGCCCAGGCTGTTGCCGTTCGGCCAACTGGCGCCATCAGGCATGCCGACCCCGTCATCGGTGATCCTGAGACGAATGACGCCGCCGGAAAGCTGCTTGACGCGCACTTCGACGAGGCCGCTGTCGCGATCGGGGAACGCGTGCTGAAGCGCGTTGGTGAAGACTTCCGACGCAACCAGGCCCAGCCGCGCGGCGAATTCGACGCTGGTCTCGAAGGAATCGGAATCCACATTGATTCGCACGCCTTCCTTGCCGGCGAGAAAACCGATAGCCGAGGCGATGCGCGTGATATAGGCGCCGAGCTGAATCCTGGTGGCGCGCACGCTGCCGACGCCGGCGTCCGTCATCTCCTGATAGAGAAGCTGCAAGGTCTCGACCCTGTTGGCGAGGGTCGAAAACTGGCCCCGGGCGCTATCCGGCGTCTGCTCGGCCTGCATGCGGATCATGCTCACCACCATCTGGAGATGATTTTTCACCCGGTGCTGGACTTCGCGAAGCTGGTTGTCGGCGCTGACGATGTCAGGCTTCGTCGTTACTCTGCGCTGAACGCCAAGAAAATACGAAACGTCTCCCTTATCGTCCAAAATCGGAGAAATGAGGAGATGATTCATGAAGGTTTCGCCATCCGCGCGATAATTGAGAAGGTCGACCTCGATCTCCTGTTTATCCTTGATCGCGTTCGACAGCGCTTCGATTGTTTTCCTGTCCGTCTCCGGCCCCTGCAGGAAACGGCAATTGCGCCCCACCGCAGCATCGCTTGAATAACCCGTCAGCCTTTCAAAGGCGCGGTTTACATAAACGATGGGGTTGTCCTCGATATCCGGATTAGTGACGACCATGGCAAGGGGCATGCGGTCAATCGAAATGCCCCGCACATCCGCTTCTTTGAACAACGCTTTCTCTGCGTTCTTATCCATTCTTCACCAGACCCTGCTCTGAATGCATCCGTTAAGAATCCCGGTTCGCATACAGAATGTATTGTTGGCTAAAAAGTTCCAAGCCCGCCAATCTAGCGCGCTTGCAGGCCTTTCGATGCAACATATGTTAAATTTCAGAAATTATGCATCGCCCAAGTTTCGCCACAATGACATCTGCGCCCGGACAAAAAAGCTTTTTCAAAAAAAACCGTATACAGATGAGTTTCCGCATTTAGCTACACCGGCTGCTAGCGCTGGCTTTCGCGGATCAGTTGAAGGGAACGGCGCTGGTCGCCGCACTCGTCGAAATTTTCCGGCGCAAGCCAGGCTTCTAAACTTGCTTTTACGCGCGGCCATTCACTATCGATGACGGAAAACCAGACGGTGTCGCGGTTCTTTCCTTTCACCACCTGATCCTGCCGGAAAACGCCTTCGAAAGAGAAACCGAGCCGCAGCGCTGCGCGCTTCGAGGCTTCGTTGGCGTTGTTGCATTTCCATTCATAGCGGCGATAGCCGAGATCGTCGAAGAGATGTTTCGCCATCAGATACATGGCTTCCGTCGCCGCCGGCGTTCTTTGCAAGGCTTTGGAAAAGACGATGCTGCCGATCTCGGCCGAGCCCGCCTCGGGGCGGATGCGCATATAGCTCGCCATGCCGAGCGGGGCGCCGCTTTCCGCGTCGCAAAACAGATGGGTTTTCCAGCCGCCGCCCGCGATGACCGAGCTCATCCCTATGCTGAGCTCTTCAGCGCCGGCAAACGGGCCCATGGGAATATAGGTCCACAGATCGTCATTTTCAGGGCCGCCGATGACGGAGAAAAGCGCCGCGGCGCAGTCCGGAAACACAGCCGGCTCAATCGCAATGAAACGCCCCCTGATCTTTTTCAGATCCGGCGCCGGCCTTGCCCGCCAATGTGAAAGATCGCTCATCGTCCCTCCGCCCGGGCAAAGAGCGCAAGGCTTGCCCGAAATCAAGCAAGAAAAACGGGCCGCCGGAAAACGCCGGACGGCCCGAAGTGGAGGGACTGCTGAGTAGTAGTCTTAAAAACGCATGCCGACGCCGATGCCGAAGACAAACGGATCGATGTCGACATCGACTTCGTTGACGAGGGCGCCTGTGGTCAGCGTCGCCGTCGTGTCGATGTCGATATATTTGACATCGGCGTTGAAAAAGACGCGCTCGGTGATCGGAATATCGAACCCGGCCTGGACCGCCCAGCCGAAGCTGTCATCCATGGAGACATCGGTCGGGCCGATGGCGTCGGTCAGCGCGGTTTTGGCGTCCGTATCGTAGAACATCGTGTAGTTGACGCCTGCGCCCACATAGGGACGGAACGCGGCGTCCGGCGCGAAGTGATATTGCAGCGTCAGTGTCGGCGGCAACACCATGGCGTCGACGATTTCGCCGAGCGGCGCCAGCGCGTCTTCGCCCGACACATCATGGGGGCTTGTCGCCAGGATCAGCTCAACGCCGATATTGTTGGTCAGGAAATAGGTGAAATCGAGTTCCGGCACGATGGCGTTGTCGACCGAGACCGTACCCGTCGGGAAGGCCGGCATGACAGGGCCGGAATCCTCATTCGGCGCGACCATGATGCCGCGCAGGCGGACGAGCAGATCGCCCTGCTCCGCGGCGGCGGGGGCCGTCATGGCGGAAAGAACAGCGGCGGCGGAAAGGAGTGTTGAGCGCATCGGAAATGCCCCTCTTGTTTGCTTCCACGGGACATTGCGCTCGCGCGGCGAAAAAAAATTGATCTGCGTCAGGACAGTGGGCACAGAATGCCGCAACTGCGTGTTCATACTTACCGCCTCGGCGCGCCGCGCTCCCGCAGTCTACGCGAAACTACGTAGAAGAGGGGCGGAACTGCATTTCATGCACGAAAAGGGCCCGGCTCTTCGCTGCGCTTCGGCCGGGATGACACCCGAAAGGCTCTAGAGCTGCTTTAGCAAATCGGCGGCGAAGACAGAAAGCGTATCATCGCGGGCGCCCATGACGACAATGCGGTCGCCGGGCTTTGCAAGTTTCAAAAGCCGCGCGCCGCAGTCGTCGCGCGTCGGCAGGGCCTGTGCGTTCCGCCCCGCCGCAGTGACGCCTTCGGCAATATCGTTGCTTGAGACCGACCGGTCCGTGGTGCCGCCGAAATAGACGGGTTCCGGCATCAACAGCACGTCTTCGGGCGCGAGTTGGCTTGTAAAGGTTGCGATGAACTCGGTTTTCATGAGGCGCAAGGGCCCGAAGCCGTGAGGCTGGAACATGACGAGCAGCCGCCCCGGAAATTCATGCAGGGTCTTGAGGCTCGCGGTGATCTTGTCCGGGTTGTGGCCGAAATCGTCGATCACCGTGACGCCCTTGGCCTCACCAACATATTCAAGACGGCGTTTGACGCCTTCGAATTCGGCGAGCGCCTTTGCAGAGGCCTGCAAAGACACGCCACAGGCGGATGCGGCGGCGATGGCGGCGAGCGCATTCGACACATTGTGCCGTCCCGGCATTTTTAACGTCACCCGCGCGCTTTCGCCTTTCGCAACGACATCGAAGGAAACGCCAAAGGGCTGCGGTTCGATGTTTTCCGCGAAAAGATCCGCCGACTTATCGTTGAGCGAATAGGCAAGCTTGCCGCCTTTGCGCGCCGACGCGAGCACAGCCGTTTCGTCATTGTCGAGATTGAGCACCGCGGTTTCGGCATGACCGATGAAGCCGCCAAAGAGCGCGCGCAACTCGTCCATGCTTTTGTGGTCGAGGGAGACATTGTTCAAGACCGCGATCTTGGGGCGGAACATGGCGATGGAGCCGTCGCTTTCGTCGACTTCGGAAACGAAGGCGGCGCCCTCCCCCACCAGCGCGCTCGCGAACAGCGCATCGGGTTTCACAAAGTTCTTCATCACGGCGCCGTTCATCACCGTGGGAGATTTGCCCGCATGATACAAAATCCAGCCGATCATGCCCGTGGTCGTCGACTTGCCGCTCGTCCCCGCAACACCGATGGGACACTCCGATTCGTTGAAAAGCTGCGCCAGCAATTCCGCGCGCGACAGCCGCGCGGCGCCCGCCGCCTTCGCCGCGACGACGTCTGGCACCGTCTCCTCCACCGCGGCGGAGGCGACGAGGATCTGCGAGGGGCGGTTGACGCCGGAGCCGTCCTGGGGGTGAAGCGCGATGCCGAGCCCGCGCAGATAATCGAATTTCGCGCCCGTGCGGCCCTGATCGAGGGCCCGGTCGGACCCCTCAACATGGGCCCCGCGCGCGGCGACGATCATCGCCAGCGGCAGCATTCCCGACCCGCCAATCCCGCAGAAGAAATAGTCTTTTGAATCCGTCATGGGCACGAGCCTATAGGGGAAATCTGTTTATAGTGCGTCACTAAAATGGTTAGGGCCTGATTTACGCCCTGTTGCTAGGCTATGGCGCTGACATGACCGAGACCAAGCATATCGCAATCGTCTGCCCCGGCGGGCCGATTACGCGGGAACTCGCGGAGAAGACCGCGAGCCTCGCATCTGCGCGCTTTGGCGAGTCGGTTTCTCTTCATTTCCCTGAACAGTGCTTCTCCGTCGCAGGCCATTTCGCCGGAACCGATGCGGAGCGGAGCGCCGCTTTTCTCGACGCCGCCAACGACCCGAAAGTTGACGCCGTCTGGTTCGGGCGCGGCGGCTATGGCGCCTGCCGCCTTGATGACGATCTCTTCGGCAAGCTGAACGAGCATGCACGAACGAAAACCTATTTCGGCTATTCCGACAACGGCTTCCTGCTGGCGCGGCTTTATAAGCGCAAAATCGGCCGTCAGGTCCACGGGCCGATCGCGACGGACCTCAACCGCGAGGGCGGGGAAGAGGCGATTTCGCGCGCGCTTTCCTATCTTGTTCACGGCGATTTATCGGGCCTCGAACCCACGGTGAAAACCGGCAAGCCCTGCGCCGCCTTCAACATCACCGTGCTCGCCCATCTCGCCGGCACGAACTGGATGCCCGATCTCACCGGCCACATCGTGATGCTCGAGGATGTGGGCGAATATCTCTATGCCACGGACCGAGCGATGTTTTCGATCATCAACGACCGGAGCGTTCAGAACGCAGCGGGGATCATGCTCGGACGATTGAGCGACGTGCCGGAAAACGACCGGCCTTTCGGATCGACCGACGAGGAGATCGTTCAATATTGGTGCGCGCGCGCCGGCCTTCCCTATCTCGGCCGCGCCGATATCGGCCACGATGCGGGCAACAAGATCGTGCCGTTCGGCGCGACTGTTTTCACCTGACCGCAACCGGCCCAATCTTGTTTCACGCCTTCGTCCTTCGAGACACAAAAATTTCTTCATCCTGAGGAAGCCGTTAGGCTGTCTCGAAGGACGAAGAAATTTTTGCTCCTCAGGATGAAGGCTTTGCAAGCAGCGGCGGCCTCCGCTTAGAAAGCCAAAAGCGCAACCGCCCCGGCTACGATCATCGCCAAGAAGACGCCGCCGACCCGCAGGCCGAGCGCCTTGCCGCCGATCACCGACGCCATGCCGCCTTTGAGAACGATATTGGACGCCGCCGCGATCATGATGGCGTAAGCCGCCGCCATCATCTCGATCTCGCCGCCGGCCGCCTTGCGCCCTGCAATCAGGGTGATCGCGTCCACATCGGCGAGCCCGGAAATCAGCGCCACCAGCATCAGGCCCGACTTGCCGAACTGTTCCGCGCCGAAGCTCGCGGCGACGGAAATCACCGCCAGCAGGGCGGCGAAGATGAGCGCCGGCTTGATCTCCATGGGATTGCCCAGCTCCAGCACGGCCTCGTCATTGGCTGGCGTCTCGCCGCCGCGGCGCAGCCATAATATGCCGGCGCCCCCTGCAAGCGCCGCCACGATCAATGCCGGCGCCAGGGCCAGCAATACGTCGCGGGCGAGCGCGGCCACAAGCACGCCGATGCGGATCAGCATCATCACATTGGCGGCGACAATCCCGGCGGCGAGCTCTGACGGCGCGACCCCGCGTTTGACAAAACGCGACAGCGACAGGGTCGTCGCCGTTGAGGAGGCGAGACCGCCGGCAAAACCCGTCAACAGAACACCGCGGCCAGAGCCTGCGAATCTGATCAGCCAATAGCCAAGGAAAGAAAGCCCGCTGATAAAAACGACCATCAGCCAGATGTCGCGCAGGTTCAGCGCATCATACGGCCCGAACGGCTCGTCCGGCAGAATCGGCAGGATGATGACCGAAATCGCGAGCAGGCGCAGGGCCGCATAAAGCTCCTGCTCGGAGAGGGCCGTGGCCCATCGCTCGACGCTTTGTTTGATGCTGAGGATGATGGCGGTCGCCACCCCGCCGATTGCCGCCTCAAGCACATGGTCGCGCACGGCGGCGACGCCCAGAAGGAAAGTCAAAAGCAGGGCGATCTCCGTGGTGCCCCCCGCGCCTGGCTTCTCGCGGGCCGTCGCCCAATAGGCGGCGGCGGTCAGCCCGGCGATCGAGATGAGCAATATGGAGGGCAGGACCAACCCCTCATCGACAATGCCGGACAGCCCGCCGGCGACGGCGGTCAGCGTGAAGGTGCGCGCGCCGGCAAAGGTGTGCTTGCGCGCCTCTTCCGCATGGGAATGCTCGCGCTCGAAGCCGATAAGAAAGCCGATGGCGAGCGCAACCGCGAGATGAACCAGATCGGTCACCATGGGATCGCCGGCGAAATCGGGCATTGCTCTTCCTTTGGGCGGCTCCGGGAAAATGCGTTTATAGTCTACCTGATCCTTGAGTTACATTTTTTCTCTGGAAATACGGATTATTGCGGCGCAATGGCCTCGCGGGGTCCGAGCCGCTTGACATTATCGGCTCAGCATCGTTTGTCGCGGCCCGTTAACTGGAGTGCCTGAAATGGAAGTCAACGTCGCGGTTGTCGGCGCCACCGGCAATGTGGGTCAGGAAATGCTGGCCATTATGGAAGAACGCCTGTTTCCGGCGAAGGAGGTCTTCGCCCTCGCCTCGCGCCAGTCCATTGGCCGCGAGGTTTCCTATGGCGACCGAACGTTGAAATGTCAGGACCTCGAGCAGTTCGATTTCTCCAAAGTCGACATCGTGCTCATGGCCGCGGGCGGCTCGGTGGCGAAGGAATGGGCGCCGAAGATCGCGAAAGCCGGCGCCATCGTCATCGACAACTCTTCGCATTTCCGCATGGACCCGGATGTGCCGCTCATCGTGCCGGAAGTGAACGCGGATGCGGTCGCCGGCGCACGCAAGAAAAACATCATCGCCAATCCGAACTGTTCGACCGCGCAGCTCGTCGTTGCGCTGAAACCCCTGCACGATGCGGCGACCATCAAGCGCGTCGTCGTCTCCACCTACCAGTCGACTTCCGGCGGCGGCAAGGAAGCCATGGACGAGCTTTTCAACCAGACGAAAGGCATTTTCGTCAATGACGAGCCGACCCCGTCGAAATTCACCAAACAAATCGCCTTCAACGTCATCCCCCATATCGACGTCTTCATGGAAGACGGCTTCACCAAGGAAGAATGGAAGATGACGGCGGAGACGAAAAAGATCCTCGACAAGAAGATCAAGCTCACCGCGACCTGCGTGCGCGTGCCGGTGTTCGTCGGCCATTCCGAAGCGGTGAATGTGGAGTTCGAAAATCCGCTTTCAGACGATGAGGCGCGGGAAATCCTGCGGGAAGCGCCGGGCATTCTCGTCGTCGACAAGCGCGAGGATGGCGGTTACGTCACGCCCGTCGAATGCGTCGGCGATTTCGCCACCTTCATCAGCCGCATCCGCGTCGATCCGACGGTGGAAAACGGCCTCGCCTTCTGGTGCGTTTCCGACAATCTCCGCAAAGGCGCGGCCCTGAACGCCGTTCAGATCGCCGAGCTCCTGCTAAATCGCGGCATGCTGCAACAGGCGGCATAGCCCAGGCGTGGCCTCCCTTCAGGAAATCTCCGAGCTGATTTCATCGAGAGACCTCAAGGGGGCTGCTGCCGCCTTGCATAAACTTGCGCGGAAACCGAACCGGGCCGATACCGACTGGTCGACGGCCATGAGACTTTCCTCAGCAATCGGCGATCAGGAAACAACGCTGGCTTTTGCGCAAGGCTGGCTGGCGCAATCCCCGGCCGATCCGCGCCGCATGATCGCCGTGATCGAAGCTCTCAGCACGGTTTCGAAATACGATGAAGCCGCCAAGATGGCGCGGCGCCTCCAGGACGACCCGTTGGGCGCCGCTGACGCCTATTATTTCCAGGGCGTTTTCGCCGCTCGACATGGCCGCCGCGACGAGGCGCTCGCGCGATTTCGTCAAGCCCTCAAATCCAACCCGAAACATACGCCGGCATGGGAGCAAATTGCGCTGCTCAACGGCTATGACGATTTCAATGCCGATCTTGACGCCATGATGGCGCTGGCGAACCAGCCGCTGTCGCCGGCCCTGGCGATCCCTTTATGCTACGCCCTTGGCCGGGCGTTCGATCATACGGACGATATCGACAAGGCGTTTCAATGGTTCTCCCAAGGCGGCGCCATCCGCGAAAAAGCGACCCCTTACGATATTGAGCCTTATCTCGCCTATATCGAACGCCTGCGTACGACATTCACGCCGGAGCTGATCAATCATTTTCAAAACGATGTCGGCGGCGAGAATATTATCGTCGTTCTTGGCGCGCCGCGCTCCGGCTCCACGCTGATCGAACAAATCCTTGCGACTGCGTCAGGCGTGAGGCCAACAGGGGAGCACATGCTGTTTCGCATGGCGAGCCTCCCGCTCGGCTCCATGGAGCCGCCGGATATGGCGCGCGCTGCTGACTTCACCAACAAGGACTGGCGCCAAATGGCGCAAACCTATCTTCTGGGGCTGCGCAAACGATTTGGTCCAGCACGTTTCTACACCGATAAGTCCATGCTGAATGCGACCTATGCCGGCTTGATGCGCATTCTCATGCCGCAGGCGAAATTCATCTGGTGCGACCGCGACCTCAAAGATACGGCCTGGTCGTGTTTCCGCTCGCATATCAACGCCAACCGCTGGGCGCAAAAACACGAGACCTGCGCGCAATATCTGCTGGCGCACCAAAAGTTAAAAGACGCCTGGGCGAACGCTTTCGGCGATGCTTTTATCAACGTCTCCTATGAAGGCCTCGTTCAGCAACCGGAAGAGACGACACAACGCCTTTTCGATCATGCAGGCGTTGAACGGCCTGAAAACTGGCGCTCATTTTACGAGAGCGACAATCCGGTGGCGACCGCAAGCCTTTCCCAGGTGCGCCAGCCCCTCAATGAAAAACCCGTAGGCTCCTGGCGGCGATACGAAAAATTTCTCGCGCCTGTATATGAACGCTATTTTGGCGCCTAGCGGTTGCTATGGAGCGGCGGGTTGCCTTCTGTTAGGCTGGGATGATGCGTTTCCTGATCGCCGCCATCATCATGCTCCTTTCCGCGAACGCCCTTGCCCAGGCGCCGGCGGGCTATGAAAAAATCTACGATGCGCCCACCCGGGTCAATCTCGGCGGACGGCCGGTCATCGCCGATATAGAGTTTCATGAACAGCGCGAAGGCGGCGAGACCCGTCTCGCGCTGGTCACCGACGTCACCGAATTCGTCGTCGAAACCGAGCAGGATCTCAAAAACTGGATCGCGAACCGGCGCAATGAATGCGGCGAGCGCTGGAAATCCGGCGAGCCGCGTATCAATTTTCCCGACAACGCCATTCGCTTTTCCATCTATCTCGAAATCGAATACTGGACCTGCGGCTTGCGCGGACAGGGCGACCCCTCGCGCCTCGCCCAGGAAACCGGCAGCGTCGCCGTAACCCTCATCCCTTATGTCGAAGACGGAAAGTTACAGGCGCGGCTCGGCGCCTTCACCCTGTCCGAACAGACGGGACTATCGAAATATCTGCCGCTCGAATTCGTCGTCCGCCGCGCCCTTACGCAGGAGCTCGAAAAGCTCAACGACAATCCGAAATTCTATCGTGCGCCGCAGCCGCTGCTTGACGAGGGCTTCGTCTATGAGGGCATCTCCGCGACGAAAACGGCGGACGGCCGCATCGTGATCACCGCGCTTTACCGCGGCGATGTTTCGCAGACCGCCCGCGACCGCATGCTCCGGACCTTGCGAACCCGCGGCGTCACGCAATAGCTATTCTGCGTTTCCCTGTAAAAGAATTGCTCAATGGTCCCCTTGCGCCCCGCGCCCGCGCGTCGCATAGGCGGAGAGACCGCAAGTTTCGGGCGGACTGGATCGGTCCGCCTCTTATCATGCCGCTTTTATCTGGAATCCCATGTCAGATCGCAAAGACCATAACCAGGGCGACAGCGCCGTCAGGCTCGGCCTGATTTGCGGCGTCTTCGCTTATGGCCTCTGGGGAATTTTGCCGGTTTATCTGAAAGCGCTTGTCGCCGTCGATCCCATGGAAATCGTCGGCCACCGGATTTTATGGTCCGTTCCTTTCGGCGCGCTGATTCTCACCTTTCGCAAACAGTGGCGTGAAACCTTAAAGGCCTTCGCTTCCCCCCGCATGACGATGCTGCTCGGTTTTTCCGCTGCGGTGATCGCAGGCAACTGGCTCTTATATGTCTGGGCCGTCGCCAGCGAGCACATCCTGCAAGCGAGCCTTGGCTATTACATCAATCCATTGATGTTCGTTGCGGCGGGCGTTTTCGTTCTCAAGGAAAAACTCAATCGCGCGCAAATTACGGCGGTCGCGCTTGCGGCGCTTGGCGTTTGCGTTCTGACTTTCGGCGCCGGCGTCTTCCCCTGGGTCTCGCTGGTGCTCGCTCTATCGTTCACCGCTTACGGCTATGTGCGCAAAATGCTCGATATTGGCGGCATGCCGGGACTTTTCATCGAAACGGCGCTGCTTTCGCCTTTTGCGCTGGTCTTCCTCATCTGGTTTTCGCAGGCGCAAGGTCTTGCCTTCGGTCAGGGCGATATCGGGATGGATGCGCTGCTCATCCTTGCCGGGCCTGTCACTGTGGTGCCGCTCCTGTTGTTCGCCCTTGCCGCAAGACGGCTGCGCTTTTCAACGCTCGGTTTCCTGCAATATATCGGCCCGACCGGGCAGTTCTTTCTCGGGCTTTATTACGGCGAACCGTTCACGCCTTATCACGCCGTCTGCTTCGGCCTCATCTGGACGGCGCTCGCCATCTTCAGTCTCGACGCCGTGCGCCAGAACCGCAGGATGCGGGCGGCGGCGCGCCAGCCGGTCTAGCCCGACGTCCTAGCCGAGCCGCTTCAAGGTTCCGGAAAAACTCATCAGCGTCTCGCCCTCGGCGGAGACGATCCCGCGCGCAAACAGCATCTTGCGGCCGGACTTCACCATCTCGCCCGTAGCCTCGATAAAAGCGCCCACAGGACCGGCGCCGACAAACTCGGCATTCAAGGTCACGGTCACGCCTTTGAAAACGCCGATCTCGCGGCGGCAGATATCCCACAGCGCCATATCGGCAAGCGTCAGGAGCGCGCCGCCGTGAACGATGCCCGCCATATTCGCGTGATGGGATCTCGAAAAGAAACCGACGCCCGCCGGAGCGCCCTCTTTACGGAAATAAAAGGGCCCCGCATGACCGCTGAAAGTTTCGCGATGGGATTGCAGGGCCCAGCCTTCAGGGGCCTCGTGTTGTGCGATGTCTTTATCCGTAACCATACCCCCTGTGCTTAGCCGATTGCGCTCCGGCCGCAAATGTCTTTGGGCGCCTTTGCGGGGCAGGCTGACATTTCCGCTTGATGACGCCCGCGCCGCCCACCATGCTTCGCGCCATGAATGGCTTTCCCGAACCGCAACGCATCAAGGTCGGCGAGACCGAGCTCGCCGTTTATGAAGTGAATGGCGATCCGGACGGCGCGCGCCCGCCGGTGGTGTTCGTCCATGGCTGGCCGGAGATCGCCTATTCCTGGAAAAATCAGCTTCCCGCTTTCGCGGCAGCCGGGTTTCGCGCCATCGCTTTCGATCTGAAAGGCTTCGGCGCATCGGACGCGCCCAAAGACCCGGCGCTTTACGACGCCGCGCATATGACCGGCGATTTCGAAGGGCTTCTCGATGCGCTGGGGATCGAAAAAGCGATCTTCTGCGGCCATGACTGGGGCGGCGCGCTCGTCTGGTCCATGGGACAGCTTCGCCCGGAACGGGTCGCCGGCATTATCGGGCTCTGTACGCCTTTGCGGGCGCGTGCGCCGGCGCCGCCGCTCACCATCATCGAACAGCGCTTCGGCCCGAAACATTATTTCGTTCAGTTTCAGGAGCGCGATACGCCAGAGGCTTTATTCGAAACCGATCCAGACCGGTTCTTTCACCTGATGTTTCAGGGGCCTGCGCCGCGCGAAAAATGGCCCGCGCTCATCCCCCATGTCTACGATCTGCCAGGACGCTTCCGCGACGGACCGGCGCCGTCGAATGACAAGGTGATTATTCCGGAGGCGGACATTCAGGTCTATATCGACGCCTATAAGCGCAGCGGATTTCACGGCGGGATCAATCTTTACCGCAATATCGATGCAAACTGGCGTTTCATGGACGGCCGGGACGAAACCGTCGCCGCGCCATCCTTGTGGATCGGCGCTGAGCTCGATCTTTTTTTGCCGCCGGAAGGCGCCGACGGCATGGATGCGCTCGTGCCCGATCTTGAAAAACATGTCATCGCCGGTTGCGGCCACTGGATCATGTGGGAAAAACCGCAAGAGGCGAATGCGCTGATGCTCGACTGGCTGACGCGGCGCTTTTCAATTTAATTTAAGAGAGTTTCGCAGCGAGCTTTGAGATAAAATTCGCGCGAGCGCCTAATTTTTCGCTCATTCCCGCCTGCCACGATTTCGTCACAAACAGAAAATGACGGAGGGTCGGGTGCGTAAAATTGCAGTGATTATGGGCGTGTTGACGGCGATAACGTCAAGCCAGGCGGCGGCGGGACAACGGCTGGCTCACAAGACGCCTTATGGCGCGGAGCCGCGCCCCGTGGCCGCTTTCGCCTTCGCCGCAAGGCGGGTTGAAATGCTGGCGGTAACGCGCCGGGCGCGCGCCGACACAGCCTTGCGCCGCGCGCATCTCGACGAGTGCCGGAGCATGGCGAAAGTCTTTCCGGGCTACCCGCAGCCCGCATTCGTCAGTCTCGATTTTCGTGTCCGATTTTAATCAAAGGCTGTCGTAAACAGCATCCAGCAATCTCACCGCACGCGGATCGCCCACCAGATAAGGCGACATCTTGTTCATGACATAGGCCGCGGTGAGATTGTTTTCGGGATCGACCACGACACAGGACCCGCCAAAGCCCGCATGGCCGAAAGCGTTTTCATTAGGCCCGAAATGGCGGTTGATATTACGCATCAGACCGGCGGCCCAGGACAGATGAAACGGCAGAACGAGATCGTCGCCGCGAATACGTTCCTTGAACGCCGCCTCAATCGCATCTTCGCTCAGCACCGCGGCGCCGGAAATGTCGCGGCCCTTGTTCGCCAGCGGATGCACGATTTTCGCCAGCGACAGCGCATCGGCGTGCATGTTCGAGGCGGGCAGCTCCGCCGCCATCCATTCCTCGCGGCTGACTTTGGCCGGCGCCGACCACGGTTTTAAAAACGCCGCCTGTTTGTATTCATTCATGGGGCCGAGATCCGGCGCCCTGGGCGGTTTCGGCATATAGGCCGCGCGCGGAGCCTCGGCCGGACTCATGCCGCAGAAGAGATTGAGATGGTGTTGTTGTACAAGCTCAGCGATCAAAGCGCCCGCGCTTTTGCCGGTCACGCGCCGCAGGATTTCGCCGGCGATGAACCCCACCGTTTGCGGATGGTAGCCATTGGCGGTTCCCGGCGTCCATAATGGCGCCATGGCGGCGAGCTTTTCGCAGATCGCCTCCCAGTCGAGCCAGGTTTCCGGTGGCATTTCTTCCGGAAAGCCGCAAAGCCCCGCCTGATGCGAGAGCGCCTCAGCCACCGTGATGTTTTCTTTTCCAGCCGCGGCGAAGTCCGGCCAATAGTCCGCAACCGGCGCATCGTAATTGATCAAGCCTTCGGATGCGGCGCGCGCCATCAGGAAGGTCATCACCGCCTTGCCGCTGGAATAGATGCAGGCGAGCGTCGTTTCATCCCAATGCTGTTCTTTCGCGCGATCGGAAAATCCGCCGCGAATATCGACCACCGTCTCGCCGCCGATCGCCACCGCGAAACAGGCGCCAAGCTCCAGGCCTTCTTCGAAGTTCGCGGCGAAGGCGTCGCCGACGCGATCAAAGCCCTGCGCAACGCCGCCGGCGGCGCCGGCGACGCGATGGTCCGACCAGTCCTGCATGTTTAATTGCCGAAAGCGCAGGCGAGACCGGCGGCGGCGATGGCGGCGGCCGCGCGGGCGTTATCGATGTTCAACAGCGCGTCGTAATTCTCGCCGTCGGCAGACGCCTCGTTCACATCGCCCAGGAAATCAGCGACCTCGCTCAGATCTTCGCGATTTAGACGGTCATCGAGTTCGTTCGCCATGCAGCCCGCCTTGCGCTCTGAAAGGCCGATCTCAACGAGCCGGTTCTCGATGCGCGCGCGGGGCGACAGCGTGGCGCAGGCCGCGAGCGACAGGCAGACGGAAACAAATATGATTTTTTTCAACATGGTTTTCTCCCTCAATGCGGCCGAGACCCCAAGCCCCGAGGACCGTAGAATGATTGCCGCCGAAGCGCCAGCAGGCGGCGCGCACCGCGCTTCAATCCCGCTTAAGGCCTATTTGATCGAGACGCCAGATCAGCGCGTCAATACGATCCTGACCGAAAAACGGCTCGCCATCGAGCACCATCAGGGGAACACCCCAGTGATGCGTCAGTTGCGCCGTTTCACTGGCTTCGATGGTTTCGGCGATTTTCTCACCGTTGTAAGCCGCCCAGCCTTCAAGCGCCGCGAGATCGAGCCCCGCTTCTTGCGCCGCGTCGCCGAGCGAGGCGTCATCGGACCATGCCGCGCCCGACCACACCCGGCGTGAGACCGCACGCGCAAAGTCGAGGCCCTTTCCGGTCTCTTCCGCAGCAATCCCGAGCCGCATCATCCGGTCCATCAGCGGCTGGTCCGGCGCCACCTTGCCGGACGCCATATCCATGTCGATGGGGTCCGGATTGGGCAGCCCGAAAGGCAGGCCCAGCCGCTGCGCCTCGCGCGGGAAATCGCGCATCAGATAAGGAACGAACTGCTTGCGCCCCCGTTCAAAAAAATCCGGCTCGCGCATGGCGAGCGGGCGCACGGGGCGGAACTTCACCTCAACGTCATAATCCGCACGGATGGCGCAAAGCCGGTCCGTCGCGAGATAGGAATAGGGGCTGCGGAAGGACCAGTAGATTTCGAGGACCGCCATATTGAATTTCCTCTCCCTCGCGCCTATTTGCGCCGCCTGTTTCAACGCCCCTTTTCGCCGGGCTTGATTGAACCATCGCCGCCGCCCCGCTATCCCGTCAAGCGTCCCGCTAGAGGAGAAACTTCATGGCCCGCACGCTCCGCCTCGCCGTTCTGCAATCCGCCTTTGGCGACGACATGAACGCAAATATCGCGAAAGTCGAAAAGCTGATCCGCGATGCGGCGAAAGACGGCGCGCAGGTGATCCTGCCGCCGGAGCTGTTTCAGGGTCCCTATTTCTGCAAGACCGAAGACACGGTTCATTTCCCCACAGCTTATCCGTGGAAGGAGCATCCGGCGGTCACGGCCCTCGCGCCGCTCGCCAAGGAGCTTGGTGTTGTGTTGCCGCTGTCGATCTTCGAACGCGACGGACAGGAATATTACAACAGCCTCGTCACCGTCGACGCCGACGGCGATTTGCTGGGGCTTTACCGCAAGAGCCACATTCCCGACGGGCCGGGCTATGAAGAGAAATTCTATTTCCGCCCCGGCGATACGGGCTTCAAAGTCTGGAACACGAAATTCGGACGCCTCGGCGTCGGCGTCTGCTGGGATCAATGGTTCCCGGAAGCCGCACGCGCCATGATGCTCATGGGCGCGGAAGTTTTGTTTTATCCCACCGCCATCGGCTCCGAGCCGGAAAACCCGGGGCTCGACACGCGCGACCGCTGGCGGCGCGCCATGACTGGCCATGCGGTGTCAAACGTCGTTCCCGTCGCGGCGGCGAACCGCATCGGCGATGAAGACGGACAGATCTTTTACGGCTCGTCTTTCATTGTCGACGATGGCGGCGATTTCATCGCTGACATGTCGCGCGAGGAAGAAGGCTTCGCCGCAGCGACGGTCGATCTCGATCATCTGGACGAACGCCGCGCAAGCTGGGGCTTCTTCCGCGACCGCCGCCCGGAACTTTACGGACGCCTTACCGGCCAGCGATAAAATTTTTTTCGCATTTTCTTAACGCGGTGAGAAACGAAGTTTCTCACGAACCACTTCGCTTGAAAATGCTCAGGCGCCGCGTTTCTTCGCCAGCAGCGGCGCATCGTCGGGTTCGAGCGTCCACGCCGCTTCGTCGATGTCGAGATCGGCGTAGTCCTGCGGATCGAAAACAGGTTTCAGGCCCCGCTTTCGCTGCCCGTCGAAGTCGCGCATGACGCGCAGGCCGATGGGGAACAAGAGCACCAGCGCAAGCAAGTTAACGAGCGCCAAGAGGCCCATGGCGGCGTCTGCAAATCCGAAAGCGGCGCTCAAGTCGAGATTGGCGCCCACCAAGACGAAACCGAGCGTCAGGATGCGGAACGCTGTGAAGACGATCTTGCTTTCATGGCTGAAAAAATCGAGCGCGTTCTCGCCGAGAAAATAATTATACATGATCGACGAGAAGACGAAGAGCAGGAGCGCCGTCGCCACGAACTCATCCGCCCAGCCGCCCACATGGGCCGCCAGCGCCGTTTGCGTCAGGATCACGCCGTCCACATCCGGGTCGGAGAAATCGACGCCGGACAGCAGGATAATCGACGCCGTGCAGGTGCAGATGATCATCGTATCGATGAAAACGGAAAAGGCCTGCACGATCCCCTGTTGGCCGGGATGGGTCACATAGGCGACCGCGGCCACATTGGGCGCCGAGCCGAGACCCGCTTCGTTGGAGAAGAGGCCGCGGCGAATGCCCTGCGTCAGCGCGGCGCCGATGCCGCCCGCCACCGCTTCATTCAACCCAAAGGCGCTTTCGACGATCAGGCCCAGCGCGCCCGGCACATCGGTGATGCGCGTTGCGAGAATGAACAGGACGAGACTGATATAACTCAAGGCCATCACCGGCACGACGATTTCAACGACGCGGGTGATGCGTTTCACGCCGCCGAAAATGACAAGCCCAACAAAGACGGCCAGCACAACGCCGACAATGCGCGGATCGATGCCGAAGGCGCCGCTTACCGAGGTGGAGACGGCGTAGCTCTGCAACACATTGAAGGCGAAGCCGAAGGCGATGAGGAGCAGGATTGAATAGACCCCCGCCAGAATGGGCGCGAGCGGCCCAAGGCGTTTTTTAAGCCCGTGCTGAATGTAAAAGGCCGGCCCGCCGCGAAAATCGCCGGACGGCTCCTGCCGCTTGAACAACTGCGCCAGCGAGCATTCGAAAAAGCTCGTCGCCATGCCCACAAGGCCCACAAGCCACATCCAGAAGACCGCGCCCGGCCCGCCAAGCGTGATCGCCACGGCGACGCCGGCGATATTGCCCGCGCCCACACGCCCCGCAACGGACAGCGCCAGCGCCTGAAAGGATGACGGGTGATCGCCCTTATGTTTGAAGGCCTCGCGGAAAATCCCGAACATTTCCGGGAAATGTCGGATCTGCACGAAACGCGAGCGAAGGGTGAACCACAATCCGACAGGGATCAGGACGAAGATTAAAACCTTGCCCCAAAGCAAGGCGTTGAGCGATGCGATCATGGATCTCGCTTTGGTTGTCTTCAGCCAGAGGCGGGAGAGGCAAACCTAGCGAAGCCGTCCGCAAATGTCGAATTCGGGAGAAATTCTAGTCTTTTTTGACGAAGGTGACCGCGAAGAGCGGCTCGCCGTCGAACAGGTCCTTCGGCGCCTCCATGCCTTCAATCATCTTGAAGCTGCGCGGCGTGATGGAGCCTTCCATGCGGTATCCCTTCTCCGCCATCTTGCCGCGGTGAAATTCAAGCGCGGCCGCCGTGAATTCGCGGGCGATGATGGTGATGCGTTCAGGATCGTTGGACATGGGAGCCTTCTGTTCTTCGTGATTTGAATTGTCACACTTTTGCGCCGAATATGGCCGCGCCGCCCGCCCTTGTCCACCGCATCGGACAGGGGCCGGGGAGAGAAATCCCGGCAAAAGGGGGAGCCCATGACGACGCGGCGCATTCTTTCCATCGACGGCGGCGGCGTGCGCGCCATTGTCGCCGCTATCGTGCTCGACGCGCTGGACGCCGAATTCAAAGCGGCGGGCAAGACCTGCGCCGTGGCCGACTGTTTCGATCTCATCGCCGGCACGTCGAGCGGGTCTTTCGTCGCCGCCGCGCTGGCCCTGCCGAGGCCCGATGGCGGACGCGGTCCCGCGCCGGCCGAAATCGTCCGGTTCTTCGAAGACACCTCGCGACGGATCTTCCCGTCGAGATGGTTCTGCAACATTCCGATCCTTGGCCGCCTGCCGCAGCTTTTCGGTCCGTTGCATGACGCCGGCCGCCTCGCCGCTGTTCTGGAAGAACAGTTCGGGGACGTGGTGTTCGCCAGCGCCCGGCGCAATCTTCTGATCCCGGCCTATTCCATCGACCCGCGCGACATCATCCTGTTTCGCGGCGGGCCGCATTATAAAGACATGGAAGAGTGCGACTGTTATCAGATGATCTCCGTGCGTGACGCGATGATGGCGTCGAGCGCGGCGCCGACTTTCTTTCCGCCGCATCGCGTTGAAACGCCCGACCGCTCGCAAAGCTGGACCGCCATTGACGGCGCCGTCTATCTCAACGATCCGGCGATGACGGCGGTCGCGGAAGCCTCTCGCCTTTTTCCCGGCGACGACATCCACGTCATATCGCTCGGCACCGGCCGGCAGACGCGCAACTATCCTTACGACCGCTCGAAGGGCTGGGGCTTTTCCGAATGGATCTCGCCGGCGGGGCGTTTCCGCACGCCGCTCATCTCCGCCATTCATGACGGTCAGGCGCGCGCGGTGAACCGACAACTCAGCTATCTTTTGGACGAGAACTATATCCGCTTCGATTACCGGCTTGAAAAGGGGCGCGGCTCGGACCGCATCGACGACGCTTCGAAAGCAAACATCGCCCGCCTCACGCGCGGCGCGATGGAGATGGTCGAGGACATGCGCCCGCAATTGCGCTCGCTGGCCCGCGAGTTAAATCCCGTCTGATGCTGCGGCGGGAAAACGTGGCGGCCGCAACCAATGGCGCCCACGTCGCCGGTTCAGTCTTTTCTCTTATTGGCGTGGGGGAACGCTTCCGCGGGCGCCCGCATCTTCAAGGCGCGGCACAGCAAATCCCACCCGTCGCCATTTTCCCAGCACGCCTCGATCAATTCACCCTTGTCGCTGAAATAGTCCCGAACGCGCGCATTATGCGTGCGGTAATGATCGATGTGATGCTGTGGATTGTCGGCGGGGTTTTCGTAGCCGTAAATATGCTGGCGCATGCCGGGCGGGCGCACAAGCTTGCGCTTTAACTCCGCATGCTTTTGCATGCTGTCAAGCCAGACATCCTCGCTCTTTCTTACGGTCAGCACAAAAAGCGCGTCGGGATAGGCGCGATATAAAGGCTGATACAGCAGCGGCCACGGCCAGTCCTGTGCGCCGTCATGCGCTCCCATTTTTTCGACCAGCGGCTCCAGGTCGCCGCGCAGATATTTCATGCAGTCGGCCATATCGAAGCCGGCCAGGCGTTTATAGCCGAGAATTTTCAGCGCCGATTGCAGGGACGAGGTGCCCGTTTTGGGCAGTCCGACGCATATCACCTTTCTCAACTTCATCGCGCTGCGCCCCTCTGTTCTGGCCTTCGAAAGCGGGATAGAATAGTTTTAAATTCTTCGCCACCGTCTGGGACTTGCTTCATGCTGAACGCACTCAACCGCCTCAAAACGATATTCGCGCCTGAACGCAAAACCCCGGCGCCAAGCCCGAAGCCGCAGGCGACGCCTCTGACGCCGGGCCGGCTGCATTTCACCCAGGAACGGTTCGACGCCTATAAAGCGCATGTCCTGGCCGCCGCCCGCGCCGCCCGCGTGGTCGAAAAGCCGTTCTATCACATGTATATCGAGAAGATTTTTCCGGACGAACTCTATGAGGCCGTCAACAAGCGCATTTCCGTCTATGAGGACAAGAAGAAGCTCGGCCAGCGCAAACAGGACAATCCCGAACACGTCAACAATCGCTTCAATCTAAAAGACAGCACCGAGCCTGAAATCACGTACATAAAGCGGCTATTTGAAGACAAGGATATCAAACGCGCCTTTGCGGAAAAGTTCTATATGCGTCCCGACGAGATGCTTGAGGGTTTGCGCGTTCATCATGACGAGTTCGAAGTCATCTATATTCCAAAAGGGCGCTTCCAGAACATCCATGTGGATATCCCGGCGAAATTCATGTCCTTTGTTTTCTATTTCCCGCGCACGGAGCCGACGCAGGAAGAAGCGGACCACAACGGCACGATCTGTTATGACCGCGATCTAAACCCGACCTATGGCGCAAAGTACAAGCCGAACTCGGTCGGCATTTTCGTGCCGCATTTTTACTCCTATCACGGCTTTTCATCCACGCTCGAACGGCGCGCGATCATCATGTTTTACGTCAACGACTCCGAGTTCGAACAATGGCGGCCCATCGCCCTTCAAAGCGACGAACCGCCGTTCAACGGCCTGAAAGACTGCATCGCCGCAAAACTGAAAAAACATCCGCTGATCGAATATGGCGACGATCCCGACCGCATTGAGCGCGAACGCGAGGCCTGTCTCGTCAATGCGCCGCGCGGCAGGGTGGTGCGAGACCATTCGTAAAACGGTTATTGAAGGCTGGCGGGCTTGGTCATTTTGTCGGCATAACCATAAAGGATCCGCGGATGCTCCGCGCGAAGCCGCTTGGCGAACCATTTAATACCAGCTCCGGTAAAATGGCGCCGGTCCATGTAAAGAAGATTTTCATCCTCGTCAAAAATTGGGCACACGCCATTTGGGCACTGCATTTCAATAAAATCTATATATTCATAATCGCCGCGCAGCTTTCGAGGGAATATCTCCGCAGCACGATCATATTTCTTATCTCTAAACAACTGCGCGCGCCGTTCAGCATCGGCGATGCTCTTTGATGAATATGCAATTGCCGGAACCCGTTCCGTAAAAGTCGCGCGCGGCCCGAAAATTATCGGAGTAATGCCGCTCGCGTTATAGTCCTGAATAATATCATTAAGGTCCTCAACGCGCTCGATTCGCCAGTTCGATAGGAGTATGATCCGTCGGTAATTCGTGTTTTTGTCAAGCGACTGTTCGATCGCTTCATTCATCAATTGGACGCACCAGGCCTTGCCTTTAGCCTGCGCATCCCTGTCTCTCGATATAACGCAACCAGATCCAGTATGCTGGCCAATAAAAAAGTTTGGATAGGCAAAGCGTAACGAAGCAGCAACGTCCGTAGCCAAACTATCCCCCAAGACAAAAACTGAGGCTCTTCTTTCCTCGGGCGGCGTGACGCAACTTTTTAATTTATCCGGCTCCATGGGCTTAGCATTCGACTGCTGGCAAATTGCGATACGCCTGCGGTCCATCAGCAACGCATCCTCGTTGGCTACCGCCAATAAAAGCTCTTCTGGCAATCGCCCCGGCACGCCGTTCAACCCCCAGAAATGCGCGGCGGGAACAATCACCGCCAGCAGCATCGCCGCGACGAGCCCGAGGCGGCGATGGCGTTGTTCCGGGGTTGTGCGCGCATAGAAACGAAGGGGCTTTTCCACCGCAGCATGCAAAATCGCGCCCGTGGCGACGGAGGCCGCAATCGCGAGCCATCCCTCGGCGACGGAAAGCTCGAAATCCGTCGCCAGCGGCCACAAAACCATGATCGGCCAGTGGATCAGATAGATCGCGTAAGAGCGCTGGCCGATCCAGCGCATGGGCGTTGAGCCGAAAACGAGTTTGACGATCGGGCTTTCCGCCGCCCAGATGAAGATCGCCGCCGCCAGCGCCGGCGCAAAGGCGGCGAGCCAGTAAGGCGATGTCTCTCCATTTGCCGCATAAGCGATCGCCAACAAGGCGGCTGCGGCGACGAAACCGGCAAGGCCGGCTTTGTTTCCTTGCGCAAGCGTGAGCCCCAAGGCGACAAGCGCGCCGAGAACGAACTGATAAATGCGAAACGGCGTCAAAAAGAAAACTGCGCTTGGCAGATGCGGCGATGTCAGAAACGCCGCCGCAAGGGAGATCGCGCCCAAGGCCATCATGCCGATCAGAACGCCCCTTCGCGCCCGCCAGCGGTGAAAGCCTAAAACGAGCAACGGCCAGATCAGGTAAAACTGTTCTTCGACGCCCAGAGACCATGTGTGCAATAATGGCTTAGTGTTCGCCGCCTGATCGAAATAGTTCGCCTCCAGCCAGAAGAATATGTTTGAGCCGGATAAAGCCGCATAAAGCGAAGACCGGCCGAGACGCTCAAGGTCTGTCGGCGAAAGAATGAAAAAGGCGGCGGCAAGCGTGAAGAACAGAACCGTAAACAGCGCCGGCAAAAGCCTTGCAATCCGGCGCGTATAAAATCTTGAGAAGCTCCAGTCGCCCCGCTCGATATCGCGCACAATATTCGAGGTGATGAGAAAGCCTGAAATAACGAAGAAAACATCGACGCCGACGAAACCGCCGGATGCGAAGGTGAATCCCGCATGGAAAAGCAGGACAAGCAACACGGCCAGCGCGCGCAAACCGTCAATGGCGTCCACATAGCCGCGGCCCGTCGGCATGGCGGCGCCGCTGGTTTTTATTGTTGCGCCGCCCATGGCCCGACCATGCCTCCGCCCCTCAGCGCAAGCGCGCCGCGCCCCTAGCCATTCGCCGCTTGTTTGCGCCGCGCCATCATGGCGTCGAAATTCGACCAGACGCCGTCATCGCCATGCCATTCGCCGCGTGTCGCGGCTTTGGAATATTCCGTGGCGCGCGCCTCGAAGAAGTTCGCATGCTCAACGCCGTTGAGAATTTCCGTGAGCCAGGGCAGCGGATGCTTCTCGACGCCGTAAAGCTTCGGCAGTTCAAGCTGACCAAGACGCCAGTCGGCGATATAGCGGATATATTGCTTGATGTCGTCGGCGGTCATGCCCTGCACCGGGCCCATCTCAAAGGCGAGATCGATGAACTTGTCTTCCAGACCGACAACCGTGCGGCAGCATTCGACGATGTCATCGGCGACCTGCTTCGTGACGCAGCCGGTCTCGCGCGCAAACGCATGGTAGAGCCGGATCATGCCTTCGCAGTGGAGCGACTCGTCGCGGATCGACCAGGTGACGATCTGGCCCATGCCCTTCATCTTGTTGAAGCGCGGGAAGTTCATCAGCATCGCAAAGGACGCGAAGAGCTGAAGCCCTTCGGTGAAGGCGCCGAACATGGCGAGCGTGCGGGCGATGTCCTCGTGACTGTCGACGCCGAAACGCTGCATGAAATCGTGCTTGTCGCGCATCGCCTCATATTCGAGGAACGCCGAGAATTCCGAATCCGGCATGCCGATGGTTTCAAGCAAAAGCGCATAAGCCGCCACATGGATCGTCTCCATATTGGAGAAAGCCGACAGCATCATCTTCACTTCGGTGGGTTTGAAGACGCGGCTGTAACGCTCCATGTAATTGTCGTTCACCTCGATATCCGACTGGGTGAAGAACCGGAAAATCTGGGTCAGGAGATTACGCTCTCCATCGTCGAGCTTGTTCGCCCAGTCCTTGCAGTCCTCGCCCAGCGGCACCTCTTCGGGCATCCAGTGGACCTGCTGCTGGCGCTTCCAGAAATCGTAGGCCCAGGGGTAGCGGAACGGCTTATAGGCGAAAGACGGGGTCAGGAGCCCCGGCACATCGGCGGCGGTTTCGTTGATCAACTGGGATGCGTCAGGCATTTTCAAGGGTCCTGCATTAAGCACGGGTTGGCGGAATGAATTCCTACATCTTGTGCGTCACTTCGGGCCAACCCGCAAGATAATGTGAAAATTGGTTTTCAAATGGCTTTCCCCAACCCTTGGGGATTGTTTTGGGGACGACACGGGGAAATTTTTCACCAACCTATCCCGCGCCCGATTCCGCCCGGCTTGCAATCGGGGGCAGGCTGGGCTTGAAGCGGAGCCGCAGCAAGCAAGGCCAGTTCCCCATGGACGTCATCGCCCTCGACATCCCGGAGGTGAAAATCATCACGCCGCGGCGGTTTTCAGACGACCGGGGATTTTTTTCCGAGAGCTATAACGCCCGCGCCTTCAAGGCGGCCGGCGTGGAGGTCGATTTCGTTCAGGACAACCATTCCTATTCGGCCAGGAAAGGAACCGTGCGCGGCCTTCACTTTCAGGCGCCGCCCCACGCCCAGTCGAAGCTGGTGCGGGTTTTGCGCGGGTCGATCATCGACGTCGCCGTGGACGCCCGGAAAGCCTCGCCCACCTTCGGGAAATGGGTGAAAGCCGAGCTTTCCGCCGAGAACGGCAAGCAGATCTTCGTGCCCAAGGGATTTCTCCATGGCTTCCTGACGCTCGAACCCGACACTGAGGTCGCCTACAAGGTGGACGCCTTCTACGACGGCGCCAGTGACGGGTCGGTCAAATGGAACGACCCCGACCTCGCCATCGACTGGGGCGTCGACGACGATGAGGCCTCTCTCTCTGACAAAGACGCCAAGGCGCAAAGCTGGCGGGATTTCAAATCGCCCTTTTAGGCGGCGCCATAGCCAAGCGCTTGCAAGATCTCTTTCCATTCGCGGTTCAGCATCGCGATGGTTTCGCTTTCCAGCTTTTCTTCATGGTCGCCCGGCGCCGCCTTGCGGATATGCGAGAATTTGTCTTCCTTGCGCAGCTTGGCGGCGGGATTGTCCTTCGCCAGCTTTTCATAAAAGCGCCGCTCCGGATCGACGCCGCAAGCCGACAACAACGCCTTGAGCCATACCGGCCGGTCGAGGACGAAGTCTTCGTATTTCAAGAGCACCGCCCCCGGCAGGCTGAGATAGTCGCGCACATAAAGCGCATATTTCTCTTTCAACCGCGCGCTTTCGCGGCGGACAAAATCATCGAGCCCCCGCTCGATCAGCCCCGCGCGGTAGTCTTCATTGACGCCCGGATGGCTGTAACTCCAGGAATAAAACATGCTCACCAGAACATCGCGCGGATCGCGCAGATGAAGGACGAGTTTGTCGTCAGGCGCTTTGTCCTTTAGCGAGACCGGCATGCGGATCGGACCCACAAGCCCGGTCTTGCCGTCAAGTTGCTCGAAGAATGCAGCATCGCCAGGCTCTTTCGGTTCAACGAGATTGGGCGTTTTCAAATTCGGCGAATAGAGCGGCCACTTTTCTTTCTTTGCGATTCGCAAGAGGACTTCATGCACGCCGAGCGAGGCGGCCTTGTGAACAGTAAAAACGAGAATGCGATGATCCATCACGTCCTCACCGCCCCTCACCGCCACGCCGCGCCGAGAAAACGCGCAGCGCCGTCTTTCGCGGTCAAGCGAAGCTGAAGAATTTCGCCCGCAGGGACGGGATTGTCGAAAACAAGCAGATGCGTTCCCGAGGCATTAACGTCGAGTTCGGCGCCCGCCGCCGATATTGTAACCGGGCTCTGACACCGCAGCTTCACTTCAAGCTTCGTCATCGGCGCATCGCCATAATGTACGAGAGGCAGATAAGCGTCGCCCGAAAACCCGCCATTGCGGTCAAGCCCGTTGATCGCGCGCAAAGTCCGTCCCGGCGCGGATCGCAGGAAATCGGCGACGGCGTCCGGGGCCAGATATTCAAGGGCGTGATGCAGGGCGAAACCGAAACGGCTTTTCAGGCGCCGGGACAGGCTGGCGTTGGCGCCGATGATGCGCTCAAGCTCTTCGCGGCGGCGCCGGTTGAAGCCCCCGGTTTTCGCATCCTTGCTCCACAACACGCGGGAAAGCACGTTTTCCGTGTAAGCGAAGGTCGCGCCCGCACGCCAGAAGCGCACCCAGATGTCCCAGTCCATGGTGTAATGCAGATCGCGATTGAGCCCGCCAATCTCATCGAGTTTCGAGCGCCGGAAAAAACAGGAAGGCTGAGAGATGATGTCGCCCGCAAGGATCATCTCGCTCGGCGGTTCCACCGCCCAGTGATAGCCTTCGATGATATTATCGTCATCGATGATCGTGCTGTGACCGTAGAACAAATCCGTATCGGGAGCATTGGCGAACTTTTCGGCGGCCTCCGCCAGCGCGCCGGGATAAAGCGCGTCATCCGCATTGAGCCAGCCGAGGATATCGCCGGAAAGATTGTCCCATCCCTCGATGATCGCATCGGACTGGCCGCCGTCCGGGCCGGCGCGGCGATAGGCGACGAGATCGGAGAATTGGTCCACAGCTTCTGCGACGCGGGGATCGCCGGAGGCGTCCAGCACCGCGACCTGAGGGCGCGGCGTCTGGATGGCGAGGCTTTTCAGGCAGTCGGGCAGCAACGGATGATACGCGCCAATGGGGACGGAAATCGCAAAGGTCGGCGTTACGGACACGGGGGCTGTCGCTCTATCGTTCGTTCGCGGCTGAAGGATCATCCAGCGGTCTCAAATCAGCCTCGCGCCGCAAAAGCTTCAGCGGCGACCAGCACAAGGCGGCAGCGATAGCGGCGCCGCTCTTGCGGCGCAAGGCGGCGATCTTTCGTCGGTCCTCCCGAAACGCGCCAAGCCCGCCATAGCCGGCGCGAATGGCGCGGAGATAGGCGCCCGCTTTTCCAGCCGCTGCGGCTTTCAGGAACAGCGCCAGATCGGCCGTCAGGCGCAGCGGGGCCGTCGCCCAGTAAAGGCCAGCGGGCATGTTCTTGTAAAACATCCAGATGCGATTGCGCTGGCCGTGATAGACCGTGAACTCGCTATGGCGGCCGGTGAGGCCCGACCCCTCATGGAGGACAACCGCGCTGTTTACCTGCACGGCCCGACCGCCCGCATTGCGCAGCCTGAAGCCGAAATCCACATCCTCGCTGTAGCAGAAGAAGCGCTCGTCGAACCCGCCAAGGTCAAGAAAGACGCGCCGCCGGACGAGCGCCGCCGCGGCGCAGGGGGCGAAACACTCGCCATTTGCCGGCGCGGATTTCGCCGCATGACCGAAACCGCCGCGATAGGCGATCCCGAACACCGAGCAAACATCGCCTTCGCCATCCAGCCGCGCCGGATCAGCCGCATCAAGCTGGCGCGACCCGAACGCATCCGCACCGGGATAGCGCTCTGCGGCCTTCAGGAGCTCCGCCAACCAGCCGGGCTCCGGATAGGCGTCGGGGTTGAGGAAGGCCAGCCACTCCCCCCGGGCGGTTTCAGCCGCCATATTATTCGCCGCCGCAAAACCGGCATTGCGCCCGGCCTCTATCAGCCGGACATTGCGCCGCCCAGCGGCCTCCGGGGCGAGACCGGCCTCAGCCAGCGACGCGTCGGCGGAGGCGTTGTCCACGACCACAACCTCGAAATCCACGACCGTTTGACGGTCGAGACAGTCCAGACAGCGCGCCAGCCGCGCCCCGGAATTGAAGTTCACAATGATCACGGTCGCCGGCAGGGCCGCCGACGGCGTCGATTCGCTCATGCCATCCTCTAAAAGGCAGGTCCCCGGACCGGAAACCTGACCCCGCCTGAGGCATTACCTCCGGCCGCATCGGCGGGCAACGCGCCCATCAATATTCACACATGCATGAGTTGAAAAACATCCTCCGGCAACAGCAAGCAAGTGTTGCTGCGTTGCTTCCGGATGGAAATCGTTGCGGGCTCGGCGGCGCTGCGCCAGCGCTTTTAAGGAGCGCCAATCCCCTATATGGAAGACGCTTCCGTACACGCAAAGCTCGCCGCATGAATCGCCTTTTTATCGCCGATCCGTCGCTCAAGGACATTCGCGGCCATCACTATATGATGACCCGCGAGGCGACGCGCTCTGCGCATCAAATGGGGTTTGAAACCATCTGGCTCTGCTCTGCGGCGTTTTCAAGCACGCTCGACTTTGAAAATGCGCGCATCGCGCCGGTTTTCAGCGCATCCATGTATGACGCCTATATCAAGCAGAAACAGGTGGCGGAAAAGCCAAGCCTTCTTGCGCGTCTCGCGCACAAACTGACAGGCCGGCCCGTCCCCGTCGCACTGCCGCCAAGCAATTTTTACGAAGATCTCAAATCTGCGCTTGCTCAATGGGAGATCGGCCCCCAAGACCGGGTTCTTCTGCACTCGGCGGACGGCGAAAGCCTGTCGGGCGTTGCTCGCCTGATACACGAAACCCCGGCCGATGCGCTTCCGGTTTTCCATGTGGCGACGCCTTATGATCCCGTCGGGATCATGCCCAAACGGCAGAGCGCAGAAGGTTTCGCCGCAAGCCTTGGAGAGTTGAAAGCGTCCGGCAAGCTTTACCGCAAGCTATTTCTCTATGCGGAGAATGCCTACCTCGCAGAACATTTATCGACGCTCTGGGATGCGCAGGTTCGGCCCCTGCCCATTGCGGCGAGCCCGCCGCCGCCGGGCGCCGCAGACGCTGCGCGCTCTACCTTGACCGACAAACTGGGTATTCCGAAAGACAGCCTCATCATTATTTCTCTCGGATCGGCGCGGCTTGAAAAAGGCTTTCACAAAATTCCGGACATCGTCGAGGAGCTGTTTCCACGCGCCTCCCAATTTCCCGGGGCGAAGGAAAAGATCAAATTCGTTCTGCACGCCAGCCCGCAAATTGTCGGCCGAGATCCCAAAATCACTGAAGCCATTGACGCTTTGGCGGCGCGGGCGGAGGAAGTCATTCTTCTGCTCGATCCCTTGTCCGACGAGGACTATCAGATGCTGCTTCATGCAAGCGACATCGTGCTTCTTCCCTATGGCGAACATGAATATCGCGTGCGCGGCTCGGCGGTCGTCACCGAAGCGCTCGCCGCCGGCAAAACCCTGGTGGCCGCGGCCAACACCTATCCCGGCAAAGCCGCCGACGCCCATGGCGGTCTGACGGCGTCAGCGCCCACGGACTATGCGGACGCCATCCTCGATATCTACAAAAATCGGGAACGCTATCGCGAACAGGCTTTGCGTGAAAGCGAAAGCTTTATCGCGGAAAACCGGATGGAGACTTACTGGCGCCGCTGTCTTGACGCAGAGCGCGAGGCCGAGCTTTCGGCGACCTAGTCTTTCGCGACGTTTTCGAGAAACCACGCATACATTTGCGCAAGCCCTTCCTGCAGCGTCGTTTTCGGCTTCCAGCCAAGCGCGCGCAGGCGGCTGTTGTCCATGATCTTGCGCGGCGTTCCGTCAGGCTTTGACGCGTCCCAGGAAATTTTTCCCTGGAAGCCGACCGTTTCCGCAATCAGCTCCGTAAGCTCGCGGATCGAAACTTCCTGATCCGATCCGGCGTTGATCATCCCGCCTTCTTCATAGCTGTTCATCAGGAAGACGCAGGCGTCGGCGAGATCATCTGCAAAAATAAGTTCCCGCAGCGGGGAGCCCGTTCCCCAGGCGACGACCTCGTCAAGCCCCGCCTTCTTGGCTTCGTGAAAGCGGCGCATAAGCCCCGCCGCCACATGGCTCGACTGCGGATCGAAATTGTCGCCAACGCCATAGACATTAGACGGCATCACGGTGAACGCGTTGAAGCCAAACTGTTTGCGGTAAGCGTCGCACATTTCCTTGCCGGCGATTTTCGCAATCGCATAGGCGGAATTTGTGGGCTCCAATTCGCCGGTCAACAAGCTCGATTCCTTGATCGGCTGTTCGGCGAATTTCGGATAAATACAGCTTGAGCCGAGAAACATGAACTTCTTGACGCCGTGCCGATAAGCCGCGTCGATCACATTGGTCTGGATATAGAGATTGTCGCGAATGAAGTCGCCGCTTTCAGTGTCGTTGGCGATAATGCCGCCCACCTTCGCCGCCGCCAGAAAGACATATTCAACACCCGCCGCTTTGAAGAAAGCATTGACCGCATTCCGGTCGAGCAGATCGACCTCGGCGCGCGTGCGCAGCACGAGATTGTCATATCCGCTCGCCTTCAGCGCGCGGCATATGGCGCCGCCAACCATGCCGCGATGTCCGGCGACGAATATTCTAGCATCCTGTTTCACGGGTAATTTCGCCTGTCGCCTTAATAATGAGCCCAGATCTCATCCATCGAAACCATGTTAAATGGAGGCTCACGAAAATAGTCAATATCATGAAAGTGCGCCGCATCCGCGCCTGCGCCGAAATTATAGATGAGCCGCTTGTCAGTCCGCTGGTGACGCATGCCCTGCAGCGCCGTCAGAAGGCATAGGGTTTCATCCCAGGCGAAAAACTTGGTCAGCGTGTCTGAAGGCAACCGACCCGGCGTAATGTCGATTTGCGCCTGGATCTCCGGCGTTAAAACGCTTCTTACAAAATCCAGATATTCCTCTTCGGTCTTCAGATAGCAGTCCATGAGCCGGTCCCAGACAGGCCGCAATTTTTCCGATGTCGTCGCCCAGCCCCATCCCTGGAACCGCGCGACGCCCTGTTCTTCATTGGCAAGGCCAAACGGGTGGCCGTAAACGGAAAACACATCCGGCTTGTCTGCAATGGCGTCCAGCGCGCGGCTAAACCCGTCGACAGCGCCGCCGACCGGAAAACAATCATCTTCCAGGAAGACTATCTTGTCATACCGCTCCATCATGTAGCGCATGGAAAGCAGCATCATTTTGCGAAAGCCGAAATTGCCGCGATTCCGGTGGACCGCTTTGACGGGAAACATTTGAACGCAATCATGCACAAGGTCGACGCGCACGCGTTTTCCCGCATTGCCATGATCACCGTCGATCCAGACATGGACGAGACCGCTGGCGCCCTGAAGATCCAGCGCATGCAATACATTCGATACAAAATGCGCGCGGTCATGGGCGTAAACGGCGATCCCGACATCGCCGGCAGCGGTCCGGCCCGGCTGCGCGCCGTGGCTGCGCGCCGTCTCGCGAACGCGCTCGACAATGTCGGCCGCGGTTGAATATTCATGCTTGCGCGCCTCGATAAGTTGCCCGACCGTATCTTCCGAGCCCCGCCCCTTTTTTCTCACCTCGGCTTTGATCCGATTGCGTTCCGCAAGCGCAAAGCGCAGCGGCCGTAATGTCAGTATGGAACTTATTCTCGGCTCAAGGGCGTGATGCAATTTTGCAATCAGCTCTTTCAGGCGATCATTTTCCGCCATCACTTGCTGAACGAAAAGCTTTTCCGCGCTGAGCTCGGAGCGTAATTCGTCAGTCACCCGCTGCAATTTTCGCGCATCGGCGACTTGCGCCTCCGCGGCGTCAGTCGCGCTCGGAGCATCGGGTTTCTCAAAGTTGCGAGACAATATTCCGCCAATCCGACTGCATTGCGCTTGCCGCCAGCGCGCTTTCACCACACACCGATTTAGACATTAAAACAGCAGCGTCAAGCAAGCTCGCCGCCTCCTTCAAGGCGTCGGGGGTGACGCCATGATTTGCCTAGAAAAGGAAATCGTCCGCATGGAGGCTGGCGAGGACCACATTCGTGATTGTGATCGAGTTTCCGCCGCCCAGATCGATGACAACGTCGCCGCTGACATCAGCCGCCGCCGCGGTCACATCGGAGAAATCGTCGAACACGCCGTCAAAGGAGGAGAGATCGATGACGTCGTCGGTCGCGGCGCCCGCCTGGAAACCGTTGATCTCATCATCGCCGTCGCCGGCGTTGAAGACGAACAGATCATCCCCGGCGTTGCCGGAGAGCGTGTCGTCGCCATCGCCGCCGATCAGCGTGTCGTTCCCTGTGCCGCCGAACAGCAGATCGTCGTCATTGCCGCCATCCAAGAGATCGTCGTCGGCCCCGCCGCGCAGCGTGTCATTGAGATTGCCGCCGTCCAGCGTGTCGTCGTCCCCGCCGCCGGTCAGGGAGTCTTCGCCGGCGCCGCCCAGCACGAGGTCGGCGCCCCCGCCGCCAATCACGGTGTCGTTCCCATTCTGGCCGTCCACAAGGTCATCGTCGGCGCCGCCCGTCACCAGATCGTGCCCGACCCCGCCGATCACCGTGTCGCTTCCGCCGCCGCCGCGCAGGGAATCCAGGCCGCTATCGCCGTTCAGCGTATCCGCGCCATAGCCGCCGGCCAGCGAGTCATCGTCATTGCCGCCCGACATCAGGTCGTCATCGCCCTGCCCCCGCAGGGTGTCCTCCAGATTGCCGCCGTCCAGCGTGTCGTCGCCATTATTGCCCACAAGCGAGTCCCGTCCGGCCCCGCCAATAACGATATCTGCGCCATCGCCGCCGATGACATAGTCATCGCCATTGCCGCCATCGAGCGAGTCAGCCCCGTCGCCGCCGGTGACATAGTCGTCGCCGGCGCCGCCGAAAGCCGTGTCATTGCCGAAGCCTGCGTAAACGGTGTCATGGCCCCCGCCCGCATCGATATTGTCGTCATCAAGCTCGCCGCGGATCTCGTCCGCCGCGACGCCGCCGGACAAGCTGTCGTTCCCGGCGCCGCCGCGCAGCGTGTCGCTGCCGCCCTGGCCGAACAAGGTGTCGGCGCCGTCGCCGCCATCAATCGCATCGTCGCCATTAAGCCCGTCATACCAGTCATTGCCGCCGAGCAAGGCGATGACGTCGTCGCCGCCGACATAAGTTCGACCGTCAAAACTTGCATGAAAGCCATACAAGACATCATTGCCGCCGGTAGGTCCCAGAATAGGGAGCCCGATATCTTTGAGCATGGCGATGTCAAGTTCCGAGAGAAAAACCCGCGTCCCGTTAAAAAGGGCGGCGTTGAGCAAATCGAAATCGGAATCGCCGATATGGCTGGGCTCGCTATAGAGCGGAACATCGCCGCCATAGACAGCCATCGCGTTAGCGCCTGTAAAAAAGTAATTCAGTCCGACCTGGTCGACCGACAAATCGTAAACGGCGATATCGTTGCCGCCTTCCTCCAGGAACGACAAAAATCCCAAACCATGCGCAATTTCGTGCAACAACACAGTGAACAAGTCATATTGCGCAAACGGCACATTGGCGTTGGACAGGCCGCCGAAAAAGAAGTCGCCATCATTTATCGTATCGGAATTGATATCGATTTCTATGTCGGCTCCGGCGCCGTTAGGATCCGTGCCGTCCTGCAATTCGAGAATGCTTCCCGCCTGGAAAACCGTATTGCCTCCATCGACGCCGACGGAAAAGAACGTCCCCCCCGCCTGCGCCAAGGTCGTCTCGCCAAGGGAGACAAAATTGACCGTGACGTCGAGAATCCCGGACCCGAAATCTATATAGCGTCCCCAATAGTCGGCGGCGTCTTCAACCACATTCATGGCTGAATTGATCTGGGACGCGGTGACCCCGCTTGTCGTTCCGACAGAGAATGTCCACATGATGATGCTGTCCTTTTTCGCCCCGGCGGCCCGACCCGCGCCATTCAATATGCCGCAGAAAACGGGCGCGCCCAACGATTATCGCCGCTGCAATCAGATTATCTGATCGGCCGATGTAAATGGTTGATTTTTTTCAAAAAATAGAGGATTACACCATTCCCGCCGCCAAAATGCGAATGCCACATAAACCATTAATTCAGGTCATGCCAGCCAGTTTGCGGAAATCCGAAAACTCACCTCAAGACATTGAGCGCGCGCAGATGCTGGAAGCGTGGCTCAAGCGCCATCGCGGCCACCTGAACCATACCAGGCTCGATCGCACAGAACTGTGCGTTGACGGCTTCCCGCGGTCCGCCAATTCCCTGTTGTGCCGAAAAATTATCGAAACGGCCGGCTATACCAATCGAACCTTGTCGCACCATATTCATAAGCGGCATAATATCGAATGCGCGGTTCTGGCGAATATCCCGACCATTGTTCCGGTGCGCGAGCCCGAAGCATGCATCAAATCCTATCTCGTTTACACGGGCGGCAAATTCGGCGGGGGCATGTTCCAGCATTATATCGAAATGCTGGAATTTGTTATTCTGTACAAAAGCGCCGCAACAGTTGCGCTGTTCGAAGAGATTACATCAGACTACGCATCGATCGTGAAAAGAGCGAATCGGATGTACGGCGATATTTTAACGCTCCCAACCGTTTCGGACACGGAACTGAATGACAACATTGCAAACAAAGTGGCGACAGAGTCTCAGCATGAAGAAAAAAAGTTTTACCGCGAAGGCGTCCCGAATAAATCGCGCGATTCTTTGAAGCAGGAATATGCGACTTTTGTCCGCTCGCACCCGCAACTCTCCAGATGCCGGTCGCTGTATGAAAAAATTCTTCAGATTGCGGCCGATCAATAAACTTCAAAATCAACACACAGCCATACGAAACGTAAAATTTCGCTATTCTGGTCGCCAAAATGGAAACAGTTGACAGTTCACAGGTTTATTATTTTTCGGAACATGGCGAAGACCATCTTTTGTGGCGCCTGCTTGGCTGGAAAATTCAGGGCTTTTACATCGATGTCGGCGCGCTGGACGGCAAGTATCTAAGCGACAGTTACTCGTTCGCACAGGCCGGATGGGAGGGTGTCTGCGTTGAGCCCGTTAAAGAATATTTAGACCCCTGCCGCACGCACCAGCCTAACGCAGTTTGCATCAATGCGGCATGCGTAAGCGATGCCGCTATTTCCGAAACCGAATTTCATACCGAACCTTCAGGATTGCACTCGCGAGTAACGTGCGAGAGCGAAGATGAGAGAGTGGCGCAAGGAACCTATGACCGCTTAGGCGTAGAGTTTCCGGGCCTGAAAAAGGTGAAGGTCCCGGCAACGACGTTGAATAAAATCATCGAAACGCATGCTCAGCAAAGAAAAATCGACTTCATTTCAATCGATACATGTGGAGACGAACTGCTGGTTTTAAACGGGCTCGACCTCCACCGTCATCACCCCGAAATAATCGCCGTGAACAGCAAAAAGAAATCATCCCAAGACGCAGTAGAAGAACACCTCAAACGCCATCACTATCAACTTATCCGCAGCGCAGGCTACACACATTTCTTCTCAAGAAATCAGGAACTAAAGGAGCGGGCGAGCAAAAGCTCCATACGATGCGCCGTTGAGCGTCAGATACATCCGCAAGGGCTGGAGTATACGCCTGCCATTATTGCGCAAGGAAAACCAATAGACGAAGGCCTTCAGTTTTCACCCCAAGACCAGCGCAGATTAAACCGCAAAGTCGAAACCCTCGAACAGCGATGCCAGGAACTGGCAACGCAACTCGACGGCAAGGGCATTGATCCAAAACATCACCGGCGTATTCTGCGAAGAAATAGCGACCTTGAAAATCGTCACGACGAACTATTACGCGCCATGGCGCGTGACCGGAAAGCTCTGGAAGAAAACAACAGCTATGTAAAAAGCGTTGAGCAGGCGGAATACAAGTTGCGGACGGAAAATATCGCGCTTCAAAACACTGTATATGAGCTCAAACAAAGTCTGGCGCAGAAAGAACTCGAACTGAATTCCTGCCGGCAATCCCTTATCACATTGCAAGAGCGCGCAGCACGGTTCTCGTTGAGACGCTTGTGGCCTTTCCGATCACGCCATAAGCGGTAAGCTGCGCTCGCGAGACTTTCTTACACGAGCGCAAAGGAATACAAATGAACTTTCAGGCGCTTAAGCCGCCGCCGGCGACGCCGCAACACGTCTTCAGACAGCAAAACAAGACAGCCACTCTCATTACGAAAATTCTCCATGGTCGATTTGGCAAGAGCAAAAAATCTGGAGCGATGGCTTGAAAGAAAGTTTCCAGGCCAAACCCACACAAAACTAGGGGTGACCACACTTTGCATTGACGGTTTTCCGAGATCGGCGAATTCGCTGTTATGCAGGAAAGTCCTCGCCACCAGCGCCTATACGCGCCCCGAACTGGCGCATAATATACACTGGCGACAAAATATGGAATGCGCGCTGATGGCGGGTATTCCGGTAATTCTCGCAGCCCGCGCGCCCCTTGACGCCATTAGTTCGTATCTTGTCTACAATAACGGCAAGAACGCCGATGACATGTTCAGGAGATACAAGGAGATTCTTGTTTTCGCCGTGGCCCACCCTCACACTGTTGCGATTGCATTATTTGATGAAACAGTTGAAAATTACGCCGCCGTCGTGGACCGGGTTAATCGCGTTCATGGGGGCATACTCCCCCCTCCATCGGCGGATGATGAAACACTAAACGAGATGCTCGCAAAAGAGGCTTACGAGGAGTCCCTTCACGGGAGTAATGTTACAAGAAAAATCGGCGTTCCGTCGCCAGACCGGCTGGAACTGAAACAAAAATACCGTTCCTTTGTCGAATCACATATTAGGTTCGCCGAATGCTCGGTCATGTATGAAAGAATTCTTAAAGTCGCGTCGCGGCAATAGCTCCCCTCCTCGCTCTTTGAGCGGCGCCGTCAAGAGCGGAGCGACATAGAAAGAGTAACGTGGCGTGAACACGAAAATAGAATACGCCGATCCGGCGGAAACGCTTTATTACTCCGAGGGCGGAGAAGATTTTCTTCTTTGGTCGATCTTTGGCTACAAGCGCTTTGGAACCTTTGTCGATGTCGGCGCTTTTGACGGTCGTTATCTGAGCAATTCCCTGTCTTTTGCGAAGGCGGGATGGAAAGGCGTGTGCGTCGAGCCCGTCAAAGAGTATTTCGATCTCTGCAAAATCAATCAGCCTGGCTCAATCTGCCTCAACGCCGCGTGTGTGGGCGATCCCGATCTTGAGACAGTCTCCTTTCAGATGGAGCCCCTCGGCGTCTATTCGCGCCTGGAGCTTGAAGCCGGCGCCAAAGAACGTCTGAAAAACTCTTATGACCGCTATGGCGCGGATCTCGGCGGATTTGAAGAAGTATCGGCGCCGGCGACCACCGTGGCGGAGATTATAGAACGGCATTTGGCCGGTGAGGCCCCGGACTTTCTGTCCATAGACGTTGAAGGCAATGAAATCACCGTCCTCGAAGGCGCAGGACTGTCGCAACACCGACCCCGCGTCATCGTCGCCGAGGCCAATGATGAAGAGCACAAGGCGGCTCTTGTCAGCTATCTGCAAGCCTACGACTATGACCTCGTCCGCAGCCTCGGAAACAATCATTTCTTCGCCTTTGAGCCGGACCTGATAGAACGCGGGCGCACAATCCCCGTGAAATGCGTTATTGAACGCCATCAACATCCCAAAGGCCTTCAATTCACCTTCCGCGGCATCGCTCTGGGAAAAATTATTGATGAGCCTTCTGACACGGCTCGCGAAGCTTTGCGCAAGCAGCTTCAGAGCGCCGAGCATAAAATCGACCAGCTTGAGAACCGGAAAAGCGAACTCATAAGATCGCTAGAGCGCGAACGTGCGGAGCTTTCGCAGAGTACGGACAAAAACACTCGCCTCGAGCGAACGGAGAATCATTTAAGAGCTCGCATAAGCGAATTTGAAGCAAAACTAGCCGAGGTTCGCGCGATCGGCGATGAGAAAAGCCAGGCCATCGACACGCTCGAAAAGAAGCTGTCTGACGCCGAAGAGCATATGGCGAGGCATTTTCTCATCCCCCGCTTTTGGCCTTTCAAAGCCAAGAAAAGCTAGAAATCACGACTCTGGCCGCTATTGCGCAGCCTCGAGGGAGACGGGCGTCGGCAATAAAGCAGACCGCTCAGCCCATTTCGCGGCGAGCAGCATAACCCCTGAACCTGACTTGTCTCGCCACAGGAAAGGCCGCTCCAGCCGCTCCGGCGTTTCCGTGTCGCCATTACGCCAGTGTATTTCACGCTTAACAACAGCGTCATTCACACCGCGCCAATGAATCAAGTCATCGGAATAAAATTGAACGATCCCGCCTTTGACGCCGCTGACCTCGCCAGACATGTCTTTGACAAGCAAGGAAACGCCATTGCCGTCGGCGAAAATAAAAGGGTCTTCGAACGCAAAACTGTTCCCAGTCTGGCCGAGGATGGGCGCGGGATCGATTTCATAAGGCCCCATGGGCGACATGGCGCGGGCAAGGCCGATGGAAACGCGGCCCCCTTTTGGCGGCTCGCCTTTCGCCACCTGTTTGAAGACGATCACCCATTCGCCATTCTTTGTTACAGCGGCGGATGGATTTGACGTCATCAAGGCGCGCGCCGGACCGGCGGTATCGATCAAGGGATATCTGACATCAATGAGATCACTTCCCTGATAAACGGCCAGGCCGAGACGCTGACTGTTGCGCGCGGACCAATAATCCTCAGCCGAGGTGGTCCCGGTGAAGAACACATGCGTCTTGCCCTCTGACGCCACAGGCATGGGATTGAACGCGGCGGACAATTCCGGCGCCGATCCGAGCAAGTTCACTTCGCCGATGGCATGGAATGGTCCGAGCGGAGACTCAGCGCTGGCGCGCCAGATCCGACCGTGAGTCACCCAGCCCTTAAAGGTTGCATCCCGGGGCCAGCACTCGAAATAGAGCGCCAGGCCATCGGCTTCCTCAACAAGCCCGCCGCCCCAGACAAACCAGTCATCCATCGTGAAGGCGCGATCGCGGCGCGTGCGGCGGGGTTCGATACGACAAGGCGTGTTTGACATCTGAACGGCATTGTTAAGTGCAGCCGGACGCTATGGCAATTGCCCGTTCCGCTCCAGATCAGGCGCGGGTGGACGGAAAAGAACAAGTCGCCTAAGAAACCGTGGGGATGGCGCGCTGCTGGACTTTCAATGATCGTTGCAACCTATAACTCGTCGGATAATCATGGCGGCGCCGCAAAGGCGGCGTTCCGGCTGAACGCCGCCCTTCGGTCGGCCGGCGTCGAGGCCTTTTTTTTCTGTCGTCACAAGCAAACCCGCGATCCGTTTTGCGTCAGGCTGACAGAGCGCAGAAGCGAATTGCCGCAAGGGCTCAAAAGGCTTGAGACGTTTTGGACTGACACCGCGCGTCATTTTTTGATTTCGCAGAACAGGACCGGTCTCAGTTCGACAATTTTTTCTGCCGATCCCTTCGGTCTTGACGTGACGGAAGCGCCCGCGGCGGCGATCGCCCGCATTCATCACCTGCACTGGTGCAGTCATTTTGTCTCGCCCGCGGCCATCCGTTTTTTGCGCGACACCAATCGTCCCATATTCATTACACTGCACGATCAATGGTGGATGACGGGCGGGTGCCATTACAGCGCCGGCTGCACAAAATATGAAACAGATTGCGCGCATTGCCCGCAGCTTCTCTCGGATCCGGCGGAACTCACGAAAACAGTGCTTGCGGAAAAAATAGACGCCTTCGCCGGGTGCGATGTGACGGTGGTGACGCCGAGCGGTTGGATGGCGGACTGCGCGCGGCGCAGCGCAGTTTTTAAAGATGCTGACATAAAGGTGGTCAGAAACCCCATTGAAGTTGACGTATTTGCGCCCCTGTCGCCGCCAGAGCGAGCCGACGCCCGGGCGGAGCTTGGCCTCTACGATGATGATGTGGCCATTCTTTTCGGCGCGCAGACCCTTGCCGACCGCCGGAAAGGGTTCAATGAACTCGTCCAAGCGTTAAAGCTTGTCAAGGAGCGCACAGAGCGCCGGCTGTTCCTCATTTCCTTTGGCCGGCCGGCGAAACATGCGCTTTCGGCGGCGGGCATTCCCGCCATGGAATTGGGGGAAATAACCGACGATAAACGTCTGGCGCAAATCTATGGCGCGGCCGACCTGTTTGTAATCCCGTCGCTGGAAGACAATTATCCCAATACAATAGTGGAGTCTCTCGCCTGCGGCACGCCGGCGGTCGGGTACGCGGCGGGCGGCATTGGCGATCTCATTGACGGCGAGACCACGGGCGTCACGGCGCAGCCTGTCGGCGACATCCCGGCATTGGCGGACGCCATTCTTGCGGGCATTGAAAACTTTACGGGCAGCGATGAGGTGCGGCAAGCCTGCAGGAGCGCCGTCGCCACAAGTCATCACGCCGATACGATCGCTGCAAAAATGATTGATCTTTATGCTGAGAAAGCGGATGATTTCCACGCGCCTCTGAGCGAAGAGGAAACGGCTATTCTGTCCGCCGCTGTCTCGAGAAACAAATCGGGCCGATCCACATTCGCGCGCCTCGACGCCGGCTCCAGACTATTCGACACCGAGTCCGTCATGAGGGTCTTGCTGCCTTTGCGGGGCGTGCATGACGAGGCCGAAGCGCGGCGCGCGACCGAACTGGCGGAAAAGGACTTAACGCTTCACGCTGGCGAATTTTATCCCATCGGTCGCGGCCGCCCGGGCATGCGGATTCTGGGCGAGGGTTGGGCGCAACCCTTTCTCGAAGGCGTCTGGACGGACGGGAAGAAGGCGCATCTGCATTTCTTTGTAAAAGACGGAGAAACCGTAAGGTCTGCCGAAATGCTTGCATCCGTCCCGGCCGATCGTGAGCGCCAGGCCTTTTCCGTGATTCAGGACGGCGAATTGCTGGGCGGCTTAGAACTCGCCGGCACGCAAAGGCACAGGCTCGAAATCCCGTTAAAGCCGGTGACGGGACCGCAATTCGTCAATCTGACGCTGGAATTCTCGGCCCCGGAACTCAATGAAGCAGAAGACGACAGCGCTGAGCGGAAAATCTTTGTCAGCGGCTTCGCCATACGCAGCGAAGAGGCTCCCGCCTTTAAAGACAAAAAACGCTATCAATGGCTGCGCCACCTGACGCCGCTGACATTTCCCGGCAGGAAACGCGCGACGCATGACAGGGCCTCATGACGATCAGCGCCCTTATAGTAGACCCGATCTTTCGCGGCAGCCGATTATTTTATTCCTGGATGGCCTTTGAAGCGTTTCAGAGCGCAGGATTTGAGCCGCGCATCCTGACGCGCAGAAAGGTTCGCTCTGAAGGTTTTGACGCCTATTTCGACGATCAAAGCCCGATCGACCCGGTGGTCGATTTGCCCGAAGGGTTCTGGTACGGCAAAATTCCGGAAGAACAAATCGGCCGGATCGTCGACGCCATTGAAGCGCGTCTGCATGACCGCGCTCCCGATGAGGCCCTGCATGTGCATTTTTCCGGGCTGGACGAGCTCTTTCCCGGCATGCTCGACGCCCTCGCCGACCGGTTCGCCGGTTCATCCGCCCCCATCACCTTCAGCTTCGTGCATTACGACGCCCGGTATCTATTGAGCCAGGGCGCCGGATTCGTGAAAATGCGCGAGAAGATCGCCGGCGCGCTGACACTCCTGCCCGGGGCGAGGATGCTCATCCTTGATGACCGCCTGGAACGCGCGACACCACCGGAGTTTCAGGATCAGGTGCTGGTGATGCCGGACCCGGCGCCGTTAACGCCGGAGACGATCGGCGCCGTCAAAAAGGCCCCGCAGGTCAGCACGCTTTATGACAAGGACGACGCCCGCATTCGCGTTGTCGCTCTCGGCCGGCAGAGCGACCGCAAAGGCTTGCCCGATGTCATCAGAGCCGCGCGCGCCTTGCCGCAAAAGCCGGGCGTCCGGCTTTATGTCTCAGGCCCGCTCGAAGCCGATCAACAGCGTTACAAGGCGCCGCTGACCGAACTCACGCCCGATCCGATTGTCTGGCGAGACGACTATGTGGCGGAAGAGGAAATCCGCCTGACCTATCGCGACGCTGATTACGTTCTGCTGCCCTATGACAAATCCTTTGAGGGCTCGTCAGGGGTCTTCTCCCACGCTGCGGCCTTCGGCAAGCCGATCATTTCCACGGATCACGGATGCATCGGCTACCGGATCAAACGCCATAAGCTCGGCTTTGTGTATCCGTCAGGCCAGCAGGAAAAACTCGCGGAGATCTTACAGACGCTGCCGAAGCCCGACAGTGCTGAGTATCAGAACCTGCAAGCGGCGATGGCCAACTATGAGGCTGACCACAATATGGCGGCCTTTTCTGAACGCCTTGTCGATACCGTCAAAACCGCACAGCAATCGCTGAAGACAAATTCGAACCATCGCCAAACTTCATTCGCCTCCGGCGATCAAAACCAACCGCAGCGAGCCGAGACCATGCCAACATCCACCCTGCAAGAGAAATTCGAACAGCACAGCACGGCTCCGGAGCATCTGGATTACAAACAGATCATGCTGTTCGACACGTCGGTGTCCTCGAAGAACATTGGCGATCAAATCATCATGGATTCGATCCGGCCCTTGCTCAGACTGATTTTTCCGAAATGTATTTTCGTCAATGTCCCAACCCATGAGTATACGGGCACCGAAGCGCTGAAACTGATCGAGCAGGCGGAGCATTCCTTCGTTTGCGGCACAAATTTGCTGGCGTCGCATGTGAACGACTACAAGCAATGGAAACTGCAAGGCACGGACGCCTTTCTGCTTTCAAATCTGACCTTGCTGGGTGTCGGCTGGTGGCAATATCAGGAAAAACCAAACGCCTACACTCAGTTTCTTTACAGGCGCATCCTCTCCGACACCGCCATGCACAGTGTTCGAGACGGCTACACCAAAAAACAGCTTGCCGCAGCAGGCGTCACGAATGTGTTCAACACAAGCTGTCCAACAACATGGCGGCTGACCCGCCGTCATCTCGCCCGCATTCCGAAAGAACCCAGCGATACGGTTGTCTTCACTTTTACAGACTACGCCAAAAACCCTGAAGCCGATCAGGCGATTATCGAGGCGCTCAGCCGCAAATATAAGCATGTCTATTGCTGGCTTCAGGGCGCGAATGATTACGCCTACGCAAAAACCCTGTCGGTTGAGAACATAAAATTCATCGCGCCGACGCTGGAAGCCTATATCGAATTCCTTGAGACTTATCCGTGCGATTATGTCGGCACCCGCCTGCATGGCGGCATTCGCGCCTTGCAGGCCGGTCGGCGCGCCCTGATACTTGCCGTCGACAATCGGGCGACGGAAATCTCCGATGACATAGGGCTGCCGGTCGTTCAGCGCAACGCGGTCAAGACCTTCGAACGCACGCTTGAAAACGGCTGGAACATAGACATTCATGTTCCCTATGCGGAAATCGACGCCTGGGTGAAACAATTCGGCCACGCCTCCGATTTCAGCATGGAGCGGGCCGTCGATCGCCTGATTTACGACTTTCCCGATGAGCCGTCAGAACCCGCGATGCGCAAGCGGCCGAAGATCGTCAACATTTCGGGCGCCCTGAAGCGCCCTCATTACGCCCATTATCAAATCAAATGCCGCGATCCCGAAAGCGGCGGGGAATTGGCGTTTATCGCGTTCCGCACGAATGACGCTGTGGGCATCAATATTCGGCCCGGGAAAGAAGGGGCGCCCAGCGCCGATCTCTTGTCCGGCATTAAATTCATCTCGGATGATTATGGGGACTATTTACAGCTACGTTTTACAAATGACGGAGCCTTCATCCCCAGCTCCGACCTTGGCGGCAATGACGATAAATTGCTGTCGGAGCTCGAACGCTATCTTGACGGAGCCAATACGAGCGGCCGCATGCGTTTGTCGATCCGCCCTGATATTGAAGACCAGGAAGATGCGGCGCAGTTGTTTTTTTCGATAGCCGAGAAATTCATGGCGCGCAGGGCCGATGCCGCAAGCCAATAATCGCATTCCGCGTCTTGCAAAGATGCAAGCAGGACTGTCAGGACTGCGGCGTTGCTTCTTTTTTGGCGGCGCTTTTTCGCTTGTTCTTTTTCCGCTTGGGGCTCGGATCTTCTAATCGCGCTCTTCGCGCATCCTGAAATTCGAAAGCGTCGTTGATATCGCCAAAAAATAGAAGCTTGCCATTCTCAAGGACGGCGCCTTTGTTTGAGATCCGCTTATGCAAATCGCGGCTGTGCGATGCGAAAACAAACACGCCGGACTCTGCAATCAGCTCGCGCAGGCGTTTCGCCGCCTTGTTGCGAAACTCCAGATCGCCAGTGCCCAGCCACTCATCGAGCAGCAAAACCTCAGGCTTGAAAGCGGTCGAGGCGGCGAAGGTCAGGCGCATGCGCATGCCGCTGGAATAAGTCTTTAGCGGCAGATCGAGATAATCCTGCAGTTCGGTGAAAGCCGCGATCTCGGGCATGACCGCGTTGATCTCCTCTTCGGCAAATCCCATGAGGCGCCCACGGATGCGAATATTTTCATAACCGGACGCCTCATTGTCCAGGCCGAGCATCATGGAGATCAGCGGCGAGATGCGCCCCTCGACGACAACCCGCCCCTCCGTCGGCGGCAGGATCGCCGCCATGGTCTTCAACAGCGTCGTTTTCCCGGCGCCGTTGCGGCCGAGCAGCCCCACTCGGTCGCCATCGCTAAGGGTCATGGTGACGCCGTCAAGCGCACGAATGCGAAGCACCTTCTCGCGTTTTATCAACCCGCCGATTGCAGCGTTTTTGACCGCGCCGACAAAACTGCGGTTTTGCATATGCGGCACTGGATATTCAACCGCGACTTTATTGAGATCTATCTTGGCCACAGATCAGCACCAATAAGGCAAGCGGTGCGAAAGCTTGCCAAAGACAAAGGCGCCGATGAGAGGCGCCACGACGGCGAAACCCGCGACAACGCCGAAATGCAAAAGCAGTTCGTCATGCCCCAGAATCGGCCCGCGAATCACCTGAATCATATGATAAAATGGGTTTAAATTGACATATGCCGAATAAGCGCCCAGCCGGTCAGGCAGCCAGAAAATCGGCGTCAAAAAGAACGCAAATGTCATAAACGCGCTCACAAGCTGGCCGAAATCCCGATAGCGCGCGTTAATGACGCCAAGGGCGAGCGATATCCAGAACCCGGTCCATACCAGCATTACGAAACCGACCAGCGAAAGCAGCGAGACAAGCGTAACCGGAACCGAGAAGAGCAGCAGAACCGCAACCAGGACGATCGCGCGATAGGCGACGCTGATCACCTGCGTGAAGGCAAGCCTGAAGACGAACAGGCTGGACGGAAGCGGGAATTCCTTGAAGGCGTGGGCGTTGCCGACAAAGACGGCGCATCCATTATTGGCGAACCCCGTGATCAGACCCCAGGTGAGGATCGCGCAAGTGACATAAGGCAAATGCTCCTCAATCGGGCGCCCAAACAGATAGCCGTATAAAAGCGCAAGCCCGGTCGCCGTCGTCGCCGTCGTCAAGGTCAGCCAGAAAGCGCCAAACCCGGCGCCGCGATATTTGTGGTTGAATTCGCGAATCGCCATGTCGATCCACAGGGAGCGCCGCGCCCAGCTATCCTTGAGGTCCTGATACGCCCGTTGCCAATTCGACAATCCGGCCTGATACTCGTATCTATAGGTTGACATGCGATGCGGTTTTAATTCTCAACAAGCTAGCGCCAATATCACGGCGGACTACGGAGATAAAGTCTGAATGCCTCGAGACCCTTCCATCTAGCAGCCTCCCCCGCCTTACGAGAAAACCGGAAATAGCCCCCTCCCTTAAGCACTGGCGCTCCTTCATATGAAAACTCCGACGCGTAACTTTTCTGAATTTTTCAAGCATTTGAAAAGCCTGGGTTTCGCCCCGGATTACTGTATCGACGTCGGCGCCGCCAGCGGCACGCGGATTATCTATGAGTCCTTTCCCGAGGCCTATCATATCGCTTTTGAGCCGCTTTCCGAATTCCACGCCGAACTCGAAAAGAGCCTCAAACCTTACAAGCATGAAATCCATCACTGCGCCCTGATGAACAAGCCCGGCGAAGAGACGCTCTTGCGTCATCCCGACCGCTATGGATCATCAATGATGCACCGGCGGCGCAAGACCTACAAAAATCTCATCCCGGTGCCCGTGGAAACGCTGGATGCAATGGTCGGGAAAAGCCGGCTTTCGGGAGACGTGCTGATCAAGACAGACTGTCAGGGCGCCGATCTTTTCGTCCTGAAGGGCGGGCGGCAAACCCTGTCCAAGGCAAGCGTCGTTATCATCGAGGCGTCGCTCTTTCGCTTCTGGGGCGATCACCATCCGGATTTTTTCGAAATCATCCGGTTCATGCATAATCACGGCTTTGCGCTTTATGATCTTCTCGACGGCATCTACCGCCCTTACGACAATGCGCTTGGCCAGCTCGATCTGGCATTCGTGAAAGAAGACGGCCCCTTCCGCAAAAACCATCAATGGCAATAAATATGCGGCAAATGAAAGCGCAATGGCGACGTTTTCCGTCATAACGCCCGTATTGAACGGGGCACGCTTCATCGGCGCGGCGATTGACAGCGTAACAGCGCAATCGAATACGGATTGGGAGATGATCGTCGTCGACGGTGCATCGACTGACGACACCGCAAAGATCGTTGCGGACAAAAGCAGCGGTGACAAGCGCATCCGGCTTTTATCGGAACCCGACCAGGGCATGTATGATGCGCTTTTAAAAGGCGTCGACGCCGCGCAAGGCGAGTGGATATGCTGGCTCAACAGCGATGATCTTTATACGCCATGGGCGTTTTCATCCCTTGCGGCCGCTGCACAGAAGGATAGCCCTCAATGGGTCTCAGGATACCCCGCATGCTGGGATGAACATGGCGGCCTTCGTTATGTGCGGCCCCTCGGCGCCTATTCGCAAAAAAAGATCGCCGCGGGCTGGCATCACCAGAACCTGCTCGGCAATCTTCAACAGGAAAGTATTTTTTTCAGGCGTTCGCTTTTTGAAAAGCTTGAGGCCGAACAGCGCGAGCGCATCCGCGCCATGCGTCTCGCCGGCGATTTCCTGTTATGGCGTTTTTTCGCCGAACATGCGCCGCTTATGGTCATTCCGACAGTGCTTGGCGGCTTTCGCCGTCATCAGGAAAACATGTCGGCGCAACAGCACGAGGCTTATATGGCTGAAGTGCTGTCCACGGACCCGTTTACGCTCCCGGCGCCTCTTTCCAGGGTGACAGGATACGCCTATCGGCTGCTGGCCGCGCGCGCCGCCATTCGTTTAAGCGCCGAAGCAGACAAAAGTTTCTGAAGCCGGCGCCTGGCCGATATGCAAGGCATGAAGCCTAATCAAGCGCCGCCAGATCGGCCTCGACCATCTCCCGCACCAGTTCGTCGAAAGCGATCTTGTGGGTCCAGCCCAGCTTTTCGCGCGCCTTGGTCGGATCGGCCAGCAGCAGATCCACTTCAGTCGGGCGGAAATAGCGGGGATCGACCTCGATAATCACCTCGCCGGTGTCGCGATTGACGCCGGTCTCGCCTGCGCCCTGGCCGCGCCATTCGATAGGAATGTTGACGAGGGCGAAAGCCTTTTCCACAAATTCGCGTACGGAATGCATTTCGCCCGTGCCGAGAACGTAATCATCCGGATCAGGCTGCTGCATCATCATCCACATGCCCTCGACATAGTCGCGCGCATGTCCCCAGTCCCGCTGAGAGTCGAGATTGCCGAGAAAGAGCTTCTCCTGCAGGCCCTTGGAAATGCGCGCGACGGCGCGCGTGATCTTGCGCGTAACGAAAGTCTCGCCGCGCATCGGACTTTCATGATTGAACAGGATCCCGTTCGAGGCGTGCATGCCATAGGCTTCGCGATAATTCACCGTGATCCAGTAGGCGTAAAGCTTCGCCGCCGCATAGGGGCTGCGCGGATAGAAGGGCGTTTTTTCCGACTGGGGCGTCTCCTGCACGAGTCCGTAGAGCTCCGATGTCGACGCCTGATAATACCGAACGCGGTCTTCCATTTTCAGAATGCGGATCGCCTCCAGAAGGCGCAGCGCGCCGACGGCGTCCGCGTTCGCCGTATATTCCGGCGTTTCAAAACTCACATGGACATGAGACTGGGCGCCGAGATTGTAAATCTCGTCAGGCTGGGTTTCCTGAATGAGGCGGATCAGATTCGTGGAATCCGTCAGATCGCCGAAATGCAGGAAAAACTTCGTCGCCGGTTCGTGAAAATCCTTATAAATATCGTCAACCCGACCGGTGTTGAACGAGGACGACCGGCGCTTCACGCCATGCACGATATAATCTTTTTCAAGAAGGAGGCGCGCGAGATACGCTCCATCCTGCCCGGTGACGCCCGTGATAAGGGCGGTTTTTCGCGTCATGCCAAAATCCTGTACTCACATGTTTGCGGCGCGCGCCTTCGACGAACCTTCCGCCAGGCCAGCCCGACCGCTCCCTTACCGGGTGTCATTGTCGAAATTACGTCCTAAGGCAAGTATTTGAAGTCTTGAAAGCAGGAATGCTCGGCCCGCATGAAATAAAAATCCACTTGCCACAGGAGCTTATCGCTCGGCCGGAACATCGGCTCCACCAGATCGGCGCAGCGAAATCCGCGCGCCTGAAGGTCCAGAATCAACTCAGGAAACCGCTTCTGGCCGATCAGATTATAGGTCTCAATGCACAAAAATGCCGTGTCGGAGAGCGTCCTGGCCGCCCCGTCCAGAATATCGACTTCCGTTCCATGGGTGTCCAGCTTGATGGCGAAGGGCCCCTTCAGTCCGAGACGCGCGACCTCATGATCGATGGAGGTCGCCGCAATCGCCTCAAGATCGTCGCGATCGCCCGGGTCATGGAAAACGGCGCCGCCATACGCATCCCCAGCCTTCGGAAAATAGATGACGCCCGGTTCTTTCGTGACGCCGGCGATTTCAAAGGTGGTGCTCTTTTGCCTGCCTTGAAAAGCCGTCAGGTCGGCGCGCCAGCTTTCCTTGGCTTCCAGCAAATGGGCATGAGCGCCTGACCAATGGCGCCGGGCTTTGTCGGTCCAGGCGCCTTTCGCCGCGCCCACGTCAATGATAGCGCCGACCTCAACCCCCCGCGCCGCCATGCGCGCCAGCGCGGCGTCATGATCGAGCGCCGGATTTTCTTTTCGGGAAAAAATTTTCAGCATGCGGGGTCCCGCCCCAAAACATCAGTGCGCAGCCAGGTTTCTTTTCGCGCGTAAATATCCTGCATGGCATAACCGTCCAGGATGAATTGCCGGGCGGCCGCGCCCAGTTTCTCGGCCTTGGACCTGTCATCGAGCAAATCGCCAATCGCTGCGGCGACAGCCTTCCGGTCGCGATGGTCAACGCATTGGACGGTTGGCGCGTCGCGCCCGGCCATTTCATGGACAGACGCCACGTCGGACGCCACAATCGCGCAGCCGGCGCTCATCGCCTCCATCATCGACCACGAAAGAACAAAGGGCGCCGTCAGATAAACATGCACGTCTGACGCCTGCAAAACTTTCAGGTAGTCGGCGCGGGGGAGGAGGCCTGTAAAATGGAGGCGGCTCATGTCGAAATCGCACTCTTCAAGCATCTGTTTTTTATAGCTCTCGCCCTCCGGCAGTTTTTTGCCATAGGCGACCCGGTCCTCTCCGACAATGACGGCGTGAGCTTTGGGACGCTCTTTCAATACGATTTCCAGCGCGCGCATCAATTCGGGGAACCCGCGATAGGGCTCCATGCCGCGCCCCACATAGGTGATCAGTTCTTCGGCGCCGGATAGATCGAGACTATCCAGCTTCAGGCGCGCGCCCGGCGCCGGTTTGTAGGTTTCCGTGTCGATGCCGTCATGCATCACGGTGATTTTCGACGCGAAGCATTCCGGAAATTGCGATTTCTGAAACTCTGTCGGGCACAACGCGGCGTCGCAGCCAGCGAGATCCACCAGGATAGATGCGTTGCGCGTTCTCGTGCGCAAATCGTCGTCAATGCCTCGGGGTTTCTCCCCGGACTGCAAGAAAACAATGTCGGGCGCGTCGGAGGTGTAATACCATTCGAAATATCCGACATATTTCGTGTTCGGCCAGACGTCCTTGGCGTAAAGCCCCGGCCCCCAGCCGGAATGCGCCATCACGATATCGGGCGAGAGACCCTTGTCCTTCAGCTTCAAGGCCGTGCGCGCGAGCGCCTGACCGTTGATCACCGATTTTTCGAACCCGCCGATATAGGGATGGATTTTTTCCGTAATCTCCCGATGGGGCGCGTAGTTAAAAACCTTCAGCCCCGTGAGCGAAGAATTCTTGCGCTGCGTGCCGTACCAGACATCCCAGCCTTTGCGCGCCAGATACTGGCCAAAGACACCGAACTGCGCCGGGAAATTGTCGTGTAAGAAAAGTATTTGCACGAATGATATTTCTATTCTTCGCGCATGGAGCGCGCCAGCGAATCCGTCAACGGCTTCAGGAAATAGCTTATGGCCGGGCGCGAGCCGGTCCGAATAAACGCTTCAACCGGCATGCCCGGCACCAAGGGCGCATTTCCCAACACCTTGTTCAATTCGTCCCCTTCCGGAATATCCACAAGAACGAGGTAATAGGAAATGCCAGCGTTTTCATCAACAAAACTGTCCGCGGAAACCGTTCTGACGACGCCGGTGGTTTCCGGCGTTGAGCGCGCGCCAAAGGCGGAAAAACGCACAAGCGTTTCCTGTCCGGTTTGAATCTTGTCCACGTCTTTCGGCGCGATTCGCGCCGCCACTTGCAGACGGTCGCCGACAGGCACGATTTCCATCACCGGCTCGCCCGGCGCGATCACGGCGTCTTCCGTATGCACCGACAGGCCAAGGACGCGGCCCGCATGGGGCGCGCGAATCTCCGTGCGCCTCAGCTCTTCTTTCGCCGTCACGCGCCGTTCCTCAAGCTCGGCAATGGAAACCTCGACATCGCGCAACTCGGTGATCGCCTCCTCGCGGATAGCCTCCTGCAGCCGTTCTATTTCAAGTTCCGCTTCGGCGATGATGCTGGAGGCTTCCGCGACGCGCGCGCGCAAGGAGCCTCTTTCGCCAGCGAGCCGCCGCGATTCCCTTTCCAGCGCGCGCACGCGCGTTTTCGGCGCAAAGCCCTGATCATGGAGGTCGCGGACGCCGGCGAGTTCGTCTTCAATGAGCCGGCGCTGATCTCGCAAGGAATCGATTTGCGCATTCAGCCCGACAATACGCTCATTTTGCTGCACCACGCGCTCACGCAGCAATTCTATCTGGGTCTTGCGCGTCGTTCTGCGCGCCTCAAACAATTGCGCTTGTCCCTGAAGTTTATCGGCGAAGGCTCCGCTGTTTAACACTTCCGTCACGCCGCGCGGCGCCGGAAGGTTTTCGGTTTTGTCGCGTTCGGCCTCGAGCCGGGCGCGGCGCGCATAAAGTTCAGTAAGCTGGCCGTCAATCAGCGCCAGATTGGCCGATTGCACGGTGTCATCAAGCCTGACCAGGATGTCGCCAATGGCGACTTCAGACCCCTCGCGCACAAGTATCTCGTCGACAACGCCGCCTTCGAGATGCTGTACGGCTTTCCGGTTCGATTCAACAACGACCTGTCCGGGCGCGATAACGGCGCCATTGATCGGCGCGACAATGGACCAGATCAAGATTCCGCCAAAGATGGCGAATACCGTCAAAAATCCCAGCCGCATAAAAAACCGGGAATCGGCTGGCTTGTCTCGGTTATCCAATATCGTGTCATTCATTGCCGGAGGCTTGTTTCTGGACTGCGCGGATATCCGTATTAAACGGCGCAACCTGTTTTGGCGCGATTTTTTTCAGGATTTCATCACGCGGCCCCATGGCGCGCACTTCGCCCTCCACCAGCAACAGCAATTTGTCGACAAAAGCGATCGCGGAAGGGCGATGGGCGACGATGATGATCGTCGCGCCGCGCGCCTTCGCGCCCTGCATCGCCTTCACGAGCGCGGCCTCGCCTTCGGAATCGAGATTGGCGTTCGGCTCGTCGAGCACAATCAGCTTCGGATCGCCGTAAAGCGCCCGCGCCAGCCCCAGCCTTTGACGCTGGCCAGCGGAAAGCTGGCGGCCTCCGTCGCCGATCCGCGTTTCATAGCCGTCTGCGAGGCCCAGTATCATCTCATGCGCGCCCGCCGCCTTGGCGGCGGCGACGATGGCTTCGTCATCGGCCTTTTCATGGAATCGCGCGATATTTTCCGCCGCCGTGCCGTCAAAAAGTTCGACTTCCTGAGGCAAGAAACCAATGAATGCGCCAAGAGCCGTCTGGTCCCAATGGGCGATATTGCCTTCATCAAGCCTGATCTCGCCTGAAATGGCGGGCTCAACACCGACAATCGCGCGCGCCAGCGTGGACTTGCCGGCGGCGCTCGGTCCGATCACGCCAAGCGCCTCGCCCGCTGCAAGATTGAACGTAACGCCTTTCAGCACCGGCTTTTGAACGGAGCCGGGCTTGCAAAAGAGCTTTTCGACGCTGAGCGCGCCTTCGGGCGCAGGAAGCTCGGTGCGCTGCACCTTCTCTTTCACGATGTCCATAAACCCTTGCAGCCGTTTGAAGGCGACGCCGGTCAGCGCAAACTGGCGCCAATGGCTCGTGACAACCTCAACCGGCGCGAGCGCGCGGCCGGCGATAATCGAGGCGGCGATCATCACGCCGGGGGTCACCGCGCCCTGAATGGCCAAAAGCGCGCCAGTGCCGAGGATCGCGGATTGCAGGAACAGCCTGATGGCTTTCGTCGCGGCGGTCAGTCCGCCGATCGTGTCTGTAGCCTGCAACGCATTATCGCTCGCAGAGGAGCTTTGCGCGCGCCAGCGATTTCTGAGGCGCTCGCGCATGCCCATCGCATCCGCCGCCGCCGCGTTGCGAATCGAGGCGAATGCGATCTGGTCCGCGCCCGCAGCCTTCACAGACGCCGACGCATTCGCCTCTCGGGAGGCGCGTTCATTGATGAAAGCCAAAGCGAGCAAGATGAGGAGGCCAATGGTCGCCACGATGCCCAGAAGCCAGTGCATGAGAAAAACAAGCAATAGGAAAAACGGCGTGAACGGCGCGTCGAATATCGCGGTCAAGGCGGGGCTCGCCACGAATTGGCGGATTTGACGCAGATCTTTTATCGGTTGTTCAGCAGATCGCACGCCGGCGCGTCCGGCGTCCATGGAAATATCGAACGCCGCATCCTGAAGCTTGTCCTCAAAAGCCTCGCCCGCGCGCGATAAGAGAGCACTGCGCGCAAAATCAAGAATGGCCATGCCCGCAAACAGCCCAAATGTCAGAAAGGTGAGCACAGCCAGCGTTTCATATGAGCGGCTCGAGATGACCCGGTCATAAATCTGAAGCATGTAGAGCGGGCCAGTCAGCATCAGAAGGTTAACGAAAAAGCTTAACCCTGCGGCCGACAGGAGCAGCCGTTTGGCCGCTTCGCGCGCTTCCATGATCTTTGTTTCGGCTTTTTTCATCTGATTTCCGCCGACCATGCCGGGTTGCCACATAATTTGACGGCGGCCCCGCTCAATTCAGGACCGCCTTCTTTCGTCATCAGGCAAATTCTAGACCAATGGGCTGACAACAGCAAAACCGGCTGAAATCAGCCCTCTTGGGCCGCTTCGCTAGAAAGCGAAATCATCCTGGTGGAGCTGGGCCACTGTGACATTGTCTATGGTTATAGAGTTTCCGCCGCCGAGGTCGATGACCGCGTCGCCGGCGACATTGGATGTGGCGGCGAGGACGTCATTAAAGTCGTCAAAGACGCCGTTGAAGGACGAAAGATCGATGACATCGCCCAATCCGGCGCCCGCCTCAAAGCCGTTGATCACATCGTCGCCTTCCCCGGCGTTGAAGACGAACAGATCATCCCCGGCGTTGCCGGCCAGCGTGTCGTCGCCATCGCCGCCGATCAGCGTGTCGTCGCCGGTGCCGCCGAACAACAGATCGTCGTCATTGCCGCCGTCCATCAGGTCGTCGTCGCCCCCGCCGCGCAAGGTGTCGTCGAGATTGCCGCCGCTCAGCGTGTCATTGCCGGAGCCGCCGGTCACCGAGTCCGAGCCGGCGCCGCCCAGCACCAGATCCACGCCGCCGCCGCCTATGACCGTATCGTCGCCATTGCCGCCGTCTACAAGATCGTTGCCGACGCCGCCGGTCACAAGGTCATGCCCGATTCCGCCATTGACGATGTCATCACCGCCGCCGCCGCGCAGGGAATCAAGGCCGCCATCGCCATTCAGCGTGTCGTCACCGGCGCCCCCGGCCAGCGAGTCCTCGTCATTGCCGCCCGACATCAGGTCATTGTCATTCTGCCCGCGCAGCGTGTCTTCCAGATTGCCGCCGTCCAGCGTGTCGTTGCCGTTATTGCCGATAAGCGAGTCATTGCCTGCACCGCCGGTAACGATGTCGTCGCCGTCGCCGCCGATCACATAGTCGTCGCCGCTCTCGCCATCGAGCGTGTCCGCCCCCTCGGCGCCGGTCAGATAATCATCGCCCGCGCCGCCGAGCACACTGTCATCGCCTGTCCCGGCGAAAACAGTGTCGTGACCGCCGCCTGCATTGACGACGTCGTTATCCCATTGAGAGCGAATTTCATCATTGCCTATGCCGCCATTAATGGTGTCATTGCCCTCATCACCATATATGGTGTCATGACCGCCGCCGCCGTCGACATCGTCGCCGCCGCGGGAGCCATAGATGCCGTCATGGCCGGACCCGCCGGTCATAACATCGCCCTCGACGGAACCGTCCACATCAGCCTCCGTCATCGCGTAGATAGTGTCATTGCCGTCGCCGCCCGAGAGGGTGTCCGAGTTGAAGCCGCCTTGAATAAAGTCGTCTCCCCGTCCGCCAATCAGATTATCGTAACCGTTCTCACCATTGATCGTGTCATTGCCAAGCGAGTTGCTGAACAGATCGTCGCCACGAATGGTGTCGTTGCCGGAACCGCCATTGATCAGGTCATCGCCGTCATTGCCGGACAGATCATTTGCAGCCGTGCTGCCGGTGATGGTGTCGTCGCCGCCAGTTCCTTTCAGGTTTTCGAAATTGACCATCGTCTCGGTGCCGGCGCCCTTGACGGCGGTGCCCGCCTGCAAATCGAACTCGGCGCCATCCTCGGTGGAACTGCTCCAATCGATGGTGTCAACGCCAGCGCCGCCATCGAAAGAATCGTATGCGATCTGACTATTGCTGATGATGTAGTCATCATCGTCACCGCCATCGAGCGTATCATTGCCGCCGCTGTCCATAAGAAGATCATTGCCGGCGCCGCCAAGAAGGCTGTCATTGCCGAGCTCGCCATCGAGGCTGTCATCGCCGTCGCCGCCGAGAAGCGTATCATGGCCGCCGCCGCCAAGAAGCGTATCGGAGCCCCCAAGGCCTTTCAGCGTATCGGCAAAGTTGCTGCCGGTGACTTCGTCATCGCTCGAATCCAGCATTTCCTCGTAGAAGGGAATGGAATTGCCGCTGGCGCCGCCATTGGTCATGTCGACCAGGCTGCCATTAGGAATGCCGGTAATCGTGATATCAGTCGAATTGTCGTTATCGAGGTCGATGGTTCCGCCTGTCACGGTTCCGCCTGTGACGGTTGCGCCGCTATAAGTGAAGCCGGAGCCGCTTAGAATGATGTCATGGCCATTGTCTGACAGCCATGAATAGCCCGTTGAGCTCATCAGGCCGTCTTGGCTGTCGAAATCCACATCAGTGACCAACTGCATGTTGAAGCCCTGATTGGAGTTTGAAATATCGAAAATCGTCATAGGTCTCTCCCCATTGGTCTTTTCCTGACAGACACCGACGGGGAGGATCCCCGCCAGCCGCAATTCCCATCAACAGCGTTTTGCAACATTCCTGCCTGCTGACAGTTCAGACACCCCACTAAACAATTTGGTAAATCGGGCCTAAATGGGGCCGGTGAATGTTAAGCATGCGGCGAAGCGGCTCTGCTGTGACCGCGATCACATAAGCTGTTTTATATTCCTGAGGCTCCGCCATTTAAGCCTGCTTCTCAATATGGCTCTCGACAAGATCGGTGATGCCGACCCGAAGAGGCCGCACGCGTCCGTTCTTGTAAAAGCGTTTCGCATAGGCCGCTTTGCGGCCAACAAGATGGTGACGAATTTCCCGCAAGTTGAATCTGTTCACCGCATTCGTGTCTGCGGCCCAGGCGTTTATCACCATGCATTCGCCGTTGACGCAGTCAACGGAATTGAAATCAGCACTTCCTTCGAGCCACGCCTTGGCCATCCCCTCATCCACAAAAGCCCAACCCACAAAACCGACAATGTTCTTTCCGTCGCTCGTGAAAAAATAATGCTTCCGATTAATCTGTCCCACCAGCGTTCGCGACCAGAAGCCGAATTTCAGATCCTTGAAATTCGGCTTGGTCATCAGATAGCTGACCGCGCGTCCCAACGCGGCGTAAGCATTGTCGTCCTTAAACGCCCGAAAGGCTTTGGTTTCAACGTCAGGCATTATCTGTGAAGTTGACAAGCCCACCTCCTGTCAAGGCGCGCAATATCCGCCATTGCGGCTTAACCATGATTAGAGCACTCCAATCAGGCTAAAGCAATTCAAGGCGCTCGCCTAAAAGATGAAATCATCCTCATGGAGATCGGCCCGGCTTACGCCGCCGAGGGTGAGAGAAGCGCCGCCGCCAAGGTCGATCACCGTTCCGACACCGATATCCGACGCCGCCGCCAGAATGTCTGCAAAGCTGTCGAACACGCCGTCGAAGGAGGAGAGGTCAATGACGTCCAGTGTCGCGCCGCCCGCCTGAAACCCGTTGATTACATCATCGCCCTCTCCGGCGTTGAAGACAAAGAGGTCGTCTCCGGCGTTGCCCGCCAGCGTGTCGTTGTCCGCGCCGCCGAAGATCGTGTCGTCGCCGGTCCCGCCATAGATGAGATCATCGCCATTTCCACCGATGAGAAAGTCGTTTTCGTCCTGACCGCGCAAGGTGTCGCCGAGATTGCCGCCATCGAGCGTGTCGTCCCCGCCGCCGCCTGTCAGCGAGTCCGCGCCGGCCCCGCCGAGCACCGTATCTGAGCCGCCGCCGCCGATCACGGTGTCAGCGCCGTCCCCGCCATCCACACGGTCGTTCCCCGCGCCGCCACTCGCATAATCATGCCCCACGCCGCCCAGCACGGTGTCCGCGCCGCCGGACCCGAACAGCCGGTCGGACCCGTTATCGCCATTCAGGGAATCGAGACCATTGCCCCCGGCGAGATAGTCGTCATCGCCGCCGCCATGCATCTGATCATTGTTGTTCTGCCCCCGCAGGGTATCCTGCAAATTGCCGCCCCAGAGAGTGTCGTTTCCATTGTTGCCCACGAGGCTGTCGCGGCCCGCCCCGCCTGTCAGTTCATCGTCGCCGCCGCCGCCGATCACGGTGTCGTCGCCATTGCCGCCCGCAAGCGCGTCCGTCCCGGCGCCCCCGGTCACATAGTCGTCTCCCGGCCCGCCATCCGCAATGTCGTCGCCAAACCCGGCATAGACGGTGTCATTTCCGCCCTGGGCGTTGATGACATCGTTTCCGACTTCCCCACGCAATTCGTCTGCGCCCGCGCCGCCATTGATGGTGTCATTGTCGCCGCCTCCGGCGATATAGTCATCGCCATATCCGCCGATCAGCAGATCGTCGCCGCTCTCCCCGTCGATGAGATCGTGCCCGTCTGACCCTGCTGGCGTTCCGGCGCCGTCCCCATAAATCGTGTCATCGCCCGCGCCGCCGTAAAGATAGTCCGCGCCGCCAAGACCGCGGATGAGATCGTTTCCGCCATAGCCAAGGATCAGATTCACCGTATCGGCGTTGGTCGCGCCGCCTGAAACGCCCTCCCCGGCCATGCTTTTCGCGGTCATGGTTTCACTGACGCCGGCATCGTCCGCTTGCACATATCCGATCACTGGCGCTGAAGACGCGCCAAGTGGTTCAAGAACGTAATAGTCGAGCAGCGCCTGAAGCTCCGGCGCAATGGCGTCTTCAAAATTATCGAGCCCGTCGCGGTCTTCGATGCGCGTCAGAATGCGGTTCCCGAGACGGTCATTCTCGTTGAACAACGCATCAAGCGCGAAAGCGAACTCGTCAATATGAAGCGCAGGATTGTCTTTCGCCGCCTGCGAGACAAGCCCAAGCAGGTCGGCCTCTTCAGCGCGGCGGTTCTGCAATCCGTTGTGGTTGTAATGATTATGATTGTAGCGGATTTCGTACCAGAGTTGCGGCCGGTCGTCATTGGCGATGGCGTTCTGCACTCCGGGCCCGATAAGGCTTGGCGCATTATAATAGACAGACAACAACGCAGCCCGCTCAACGGAATAAGGGAGCACGCCCTCTTCCGCCAAACGATAGTCGAGGCCGTCCTCATAGCCCCAACTGCCGCCCGGTCCTTCAATATGCACGAGGTTGAGATCGCCCTTGATCATCACGTCGAGCATGCGCGTTGCTTGGGCATCGTTGAGCGACAGACTTTGGACCGCTGCGCGCTGGGCGGCGTTGCCGACCGCGCCCGGCGCGCCGTTGAGGCTTGTATCCGCGAGATTGATGATATCGGCGTTGGCAAGCGTCCGCGTCCCGCCATCGATAAAAACCGGCGCGCCGTTTTTCCAGTCGAGAATGAGGTCGAGCCCGTCGCCTTGCTGCCCCGTCAGCGAATTGCTGTAGGCATGCAGGATCACCTGCTCGACAATCGACGCGCTGAAGGCGGCGAGATTGAAACCGTAACCGAACGTCGGATTGCCGTCGCCGCCGCCATTGTGAATGCGCTCAAAGCCCGAGCCATTGTAGAGCCAGGGATTTTCGCGTTGCTTGATCATGTCATAAAGCAGCGCGAAATAGGCGTTTTCAGAAAGAAGGTTGAGATTTGAAAGCGCCATTGAACCTAATCCTCGCCGCCACTCGGCGCCAGCACGCATTCAATATAGGGATAATAGTCTCTTGGGCCGTGCGGCGCCGTGCGGCCGTCTTTTGCGCGCCAATCGATCACGAAAAGCTCGCCTGAGGGATCGATATCCGGCAAGGGCTTCACCAGGGTCAGGCGCTTCTCATCGGCATCCATAATTTCCACGCTGGAATAAGTCAGCTTTGTGTGGAGATTATCAATCGCCGGCGACTCTTTCGTATTGGCGCCCGCATGACCGAAATCGAGGCGGAGAAAGTCGCCGCCGCCATCGCCGGCCCATAACGTCACGATCCGGTTCCCCGCCAGCATGCCGGTGCGGCGCTCCATGTTTCTGACGACACCGTCATTGAAATAGTCGAGCTCGGCCGTTTCGACGTTTTCTTCGGTTCTCGTCCACTGAATGAAACCGGCGTTGTCATTCAGCGCCTCAGCAATGGTCCCGCAACGCGCCGCTTCGCCTGCCCACTTAATGTCGTCATGAATAGCGGTGACTGGCTGTTCCGGCGCGGATGCGCTCCCGGACTTCGGCATGGCGGTAGCCGAAGCGGGAAGGTCTTCCGCCTCTCTGGGTTGTTCGCTCGCCTCAGGCCGTTCCGACGCAGCTTCATTGGGCTCTGAAGTTTCACGTTCGCATGCCGCCGCAGAAAGCAGCGCCGCAAGACCCAAGGCCAGCCCCGCCCACCTAAAGCAGCTCACATTTTCGCCCATACTCGCCATAGTTTCTCTATGACGCGGTTTTGCGCCGGAAATGGGGCGGCAGCTTGGCGAATGCATCGCCGCTCGCCACAATCCCGGCCGGGGCGACGGGCCATCAGCCGTTTCGCGGGCCTTGCTAAAACAGAAAATCATCCTCGTGGAGATCGGCGGCGGCGACGCCTGTGATGGTCACGGAATTTCCGCCGCCGAGGTCGATGACCGCGTCGCCGGCGACATCCGACGCCGCCGCCAGCACATCCGCGAAGTCGTCGAACACCCCGTCAAAGGACGTAAGATCGATGACATCATCCGATCCGGCCCCCGCCTCAAAGCCGTTGATCACGTCATCGCCCTCTCCTGCGTTGAAGACGAACAGATCATCCCCGGCGTTGCCGGCGAGCGTGTCGTCGCCATCGCCGCCGATCAGCGTGTCGTTCCCTGTGCCGCCGAACAGCAGATCGTCATCATTGCCGCCGTCCATCAGATCGTCGTCGCCCCCGCCGCGCAGCGTGTCGTTGAGATTGCCGCCGTCCAAGACGTCATTGCCGGCCCCGCCGGTCACCGAGTCTTCCCCGGCCCCGCCCAGCACGATATCGGCGCCCCCGCCCCCGATCACCGTATCGTTCCCGTTCTGGCCGTCCACACGGTCATTGCCGACGCCGCCGGTCACCAGATCGTGGCCGATCCCGCCGAGCACCGTGTCGTTTCCGCCGCCGCCGCGCAGGGAATCAAGGCCGCCATCGCCATTCAGCGTGTCGTCGCCGGCGCCGCCGGCCAGCGAGTCCTCGTCATTGCCGCCCGACATCTGGTCATTGTCGCCCTGGCCGCGCAACGTGTCTTCCAGATTGCCGCCGTCCAGCGTGTCGTCGCCGTCATTGCCCACAAGGGAGTCATTCCCCGCCCCGCCAATCACTACATCATCGCCCGCGCCGCCGATCACATAGTCATCGCCGTTCTCGCCATCCAGAACGTCCATCCCGTCGCCGCCGGTGACATAATCGTCGCCCGCGCCGCCAAACGCCGTATCGTTCCCGAAGCCCGCATAAACCGTGTCATGGCCCCCGCCCGCGTCAATCTGGTCGTCGTCGCCCTCTCCGCGCAGTTCATCCGCGCCGACGCCGCCCGACAAACTGTCATTCCCGTTTCCGCCCCGCAGGGTGTCATTGCCTCCGGAGCCGGCGACTGTGTCGTCGCCGTCGAGCGCATCAACGAGATTGGCGCCGCTCGTCCCGATGATTGTTTCAGCGCCCTGCGACCCCGTCACATTCTCGAAATTGCTGATGGTTTCCGTATTGCCGCCCATTGCATCGACAAACGCCATGCCGGCGTCGAGATCGATTACAACGGCGCCGTTGAAGGTGACCCGCGAATAATCGATCGTGTCGATTCCGACGCCGCCATCGTGATTGTCGAAATTAATAAAGTCATCATCGATAATCACGTCGCGGCCTCCGCCGCCGGCCGTCATATCGGCGCCGCCGCCTGCATCGAGCGTATCGTCGCCCCCGAATCCTTCCAGCAGGTCGGCTGCGTTCAGACCGATCAGCGCGTCGGCGCTGCTTGTGCCTTCAAGCGTTGTTGCGCCCGTTCCCCCGATGACGGGTCCTTGATTGTCGACAAAATTATTCGGCGTGTTCTGATAATCAACGGCTTCAATCGTATCCGAGCGGGGATCCCAGATAGAGGCGAAAATTTCGCCGCCCCCGACCCAGGAAAAAAGGATCCGTCCATCGGCCGTGACATCGGCGTCGGGTTGCGTCGGAGAGCCGGCGCCTACCGTAATGGTCGATCCGTTCACGGCCCCGTTTGAATCAAAGGCGCGGGCGATAACACTGTTGGTTCCTGCGTCGTCATCATCCCAGATGACGACAAACCCGCCATCCGGCAAAGCGACCACATCCGGTTCATTTTCGGCGTTTGCCGTTGCCGTTATATCAAAAATATTTGTGACGGGGTCGCCGTCCTCATCGAAAATTCGGGCGACGATGTCGCCGCTATTGGCGTCCGTGCTTGTCCAGACGACGACGAAACCGCCATTCGCCAGGCTCGCCACCTGAGGATCGGCGGCGGCGCTGGCGCTAATGTTGAACCCTGCACGAACGACCGCGCCCGATGAATCGAAAATCTTCACTTCGATTCCGGTGGTCGCGCCGTCGACTTCCTCATAGACGGAAACGAAATTTCCATTCCTCAGAAATGCAATGTCGCCATCGCCGTCAAAATCCGCGCTATTCTGGGCGGCGTCGAATTCGGCGCCTTCAACGCCTGCTCCTGTCACGGAGACGCCGCTGATATTGGTGTCTGCGCCAACATCATCTGTAAACGTTACGATGAAATTGTTGTTGTTCTGGTTGACGGCGATTTGCGGGTTTTCCAGAAAATCGTCTGCGACATTTTCCGTCGCAATCAAGCCGCCCCCCGCGCCGCCTGACAGAACATCTCCGTTCGCATTAAAGCGTTCCCAGTAAATGTCCGTCTGGTTTACAGAATCAATATCATCGTCCAGATAGACAAGAATGAAGCCGCCATCATTCGTCGCAGCGACGTCGAAATCGCTTTCATCGTCGAAATTTCTGTCTTCATTCAGACGATAGGCGTCGCGCACCAGATTGCCTTCGGCGTCATAGATCTTGCCGATGATGTCGACGCCGGCGGCGGTGCTGCCGTCGGGGGGAGCAACGGCGCCGTCATTGCCTTCGACCCAGGCCACAAGAATATTGCCGTTTGAAAGGCCGATAATTTTAGGCTGGCCCTGGCCGCCCGTCGCGGCCGCTCCCGTATTGACCTGAAACGCGTTCAGCCATTCCGTTGGCGTGGCCATGATTGCTCTCCCCCATCATATGCACCGTGACGCTTCGCTACAGGGCGGGCGCTTCAACCGCAACCGTCCCTATGACTAGCCCCGGGGCAATCAATACAAAATCCGCACCACACCGGCATGTTAGAAATCAGTATGATTCTCCTGAGGCGCAGGCCAGGGATCCGATTTTCTCCTGTAACGCGAAACCGACCGAGCGCCTCGCCCCTGTCGCAGAGAAAGAGAATTATTCTGGTGGAGGTCGAGGCGCCGCCCTTGTGGGTTCGGAGTTGCCGCCGCCGCCAGGACGGCGGCTCGATCACATCATCGGTCGCTGGCGAGAATCCGCCGGCGAGGAAGGAGTAACGAACGCACTTTCCTTCCGCTGGAACGCCGCCGACGCTTTGCCCCGCGCCGCTATTTGTCGCGCAGCGCTTTTTCGCCCACCTGCGACATGGGCTTGATGATATAGGCAAGCACGGTGCGCTTGCCGTTGAGAATCGCCACTTCCGCCGACATGCCGGGAAGAATTTTAAGGTCGCCCGCGCGCTTGCTGGCAAGGGCGTCGGCGGCGGTCCGCACCGTGATGTTGTAGAAACGCTCGCCTGTCTTTTCATCCTCGATAGCGTCGGGGCTGATGTTTTCGATGGTCCCGTCGAGCGAGCCGTAGACGGAGGAATCATAAGCGGTGATCGACACACGCGCGTCCTGACCGATCTTCAGAAAACCGATATCCGACGGCTTGATCCGCGCCTCGACGAGGAGCGTGTCTTCGCTCGGCACCAGCTCGACAATGGTTTCGCCTGGCGACACGACGCCGCCGATGGTGGAGACAAGAACGCGGTTGACGACGCCGGCGACCGGCGCGCGCACATCCGTCCGCGCCACCTTGTCTTGAAGCGCCGGAAGTTCGCCTTTGAGTTCGTCGAGTTCGGCTTTCGCCTCGTTGAGTTCATCAGCCGCTGTCGCTGAAAACGTCTTGCGGATACGTTCGATCTCGCCTTCAGCCTCGGCGATCTCAAGCTCGATGCGGCTCACGGCGATTTCGGCGCGCTGCGCCTCGCCTTTTGCCGCCGCATCGCGCTGGCGCGCGCGCAACAGCTCAACCTGCGGCTCAATGCCCTTTGAGACGAGCCGCTGCATGATGGCGTGTTCTTCGGCGGCAAGGGTGTGGGCTTCCTTCGCCGTCACCAGCGCCACGCGCGCATCGTCGAGCGCTTTTCTTCGCTGATCGAGTTTTCTCTGTTCGATGTCGAGCGACGCCGAAAGCTCGGCCTGACGCGCATCATAAAGCTGGCGCTCGCTGGTTGTCGCACGCGGCGATGCATTAACGAGCCCCGGCGGGAATTTCAGCGGTTCGAGATTGGCTTCCGCCTCGAGCCGCGCGATCTTCGCGGCGAGGACATTATAGCCTTCCTGCCCCTGTTCGAAGGCGACATTCATCTGCGTCGGATCGAGCTTTACGAGAATCTCGCCGGCCTCCACATGATCGCCTCCGGAAACGAGGATCTCCTTGACGATGCCGCCTTCGAGATATTGGAGTTCCTGAAGCTGGTTCGAGGTGACGACCCAGCCGGCTCCGCGCGTCACGCGGTCGAGCTTTGCAAGCGACGCCCAGACAAGCGTCAGCACCACCAGCCCGCAAATGATATAGAGGAGATATTGCGCGGCCTTCGCAGGCTCAATCGGCATCGCCTCATCCACATCGGCGGGATGAGAGGCGGACGCATAAGAAGTCAGCTCACTGCTCGCCATCTTACGCCGCCCGCGTGGTGGAAACGAGTTTCGGCTTCGATGCGGTAATGCGCTTGGTCTTCAACTGGCGCGCCGAGGCCATGGCGCGCATCACTGTATCGCGCGGCCCGTCCACAAGCACGCGGCCGCGATCGAGCACGATAATGCGATCCACAAGCCGCACCATGGACATGCGATGGGTGACCACAAGCAACGTGCGCCCCTTTGTGGCGCGTTCCAGCCGCGCGATCAGCGAGGCTTCGGCCTGTGCATCAAGGGCGCTTGAGGGTTCGTCGAGAAGCAGGATCGAGGGCTTGGGCGCCAGCGCGCGGGCAAGCGCAATCGCCTGACGCTGGCCGCCGGAAAGGCCTTCGCCGCGCTCGGCGAGATGCTGGTCATAGCCGCCGGCCGTCGCGCCGACAAAATCATGCACCCCGGCGATCTTCGCCGCAGCGAGAATGTCATCGTCCGAGACATTGTCGAGCCCCAGGGCAATGTTCTCGCGAATACTGCCGGAGAAGAGACAGACATCCTGCAACACGGCGCCGATATTGGCGCGCAGATCCGCGGGCCGGAGCTGGCGGATGTCGGTATCGTCGACCAGCACCGATCCTTCCGTCGGCTGATAAACGCCGGTGATCTGGCGCACAATGGTGCTCTTGCCGGACCCGTTCTTGCCGAGAATGGCGACGCGCTCCCCCGGCTCAACCGTGAAGGAGACATCGTCCAGCGCTTTCGTCGTTTCGCCGGGATAGGCGAAGCTGACATCGCGGAACTCGATTTTGCCCTGCAACTGCGGGCGCGAGAGATATTTGCGCGTCGCGTCGGTTTCGCTTTGCGCGGTCATGAGCTGGTTCAGCGATTTATAGGATGCAAGCGCGCCATTGACCCGGCTCAACAGCGAGGCGACCTGACCCAGGGGACCCATGGCGCGGCCCGTGAGAATGACGCTGGCGATCAGCGCGCCAGTGGTGATTTCATTGGCGCCCACTAGAAAGACGCCGACAACGACAACGCCGACCTGGCTTGCCTGTTGCGCAAAGCCCGAGGCGTTGACGGCGAACTGGTTGAGGAACCGGCCGATGGCGGAAATCCTGGCGTGACGCGAGACGCCCGAACGCCAGCGCGCGCGCATCAACCCGTCCGCCTTGACGCTTTTGATGGTTTCAAGCCCGCCCAGCGTTTCGATTAGCACCGCATTCTTGTGATGGCCCTCGGCCATGGCCTGCTGCGTGCGCTTCATGATGAGCGGCTGAATGATGACGCCTGAGGCAATCGCAATGGTAACGCCGATCAGCGGAATGAAGGCGATGGGCCCGCCGATCAGCGCAATTGTTGCGATGAAGAGAAAGATGAAAGGCAAATCGACAATCGCCACCAGCGTCGCCGAGGAAAAGAAATCGCGAAGATTTTCAAATTCTTTCACCAGCCCCGCAATCGCCCCGGTAGCGCCGCGGCGCGCATCGAGGCGCATGGACATGAGGTTGTCGAAGACGCTGGCGCCGACTGTGGCGTCGAGGCGCTGTCCGGCGATATCGATGAAGTAACCGCGCAAGGACTTCAGCAAAAAGTCGAAAATATGCGCAAGCACCACGCCGATGGTCAGCGCGATCAGCGATTCCACCGCCTGGTTCGGCAACACGCGATCATAAACCGTCATGATGAAGAACGAGGAGACGAGCCCCAACAAATTGACGATTGCCGCGGCGAGCACGGTCTGGCCGTAAATCTTGGCGTTGTCGCGCAACGGCCCGAACAGCCAGTGCTCGGTCGGGACGAGATCTTTGAGGAAACCCGGCTTTTTCATCGCAGCGCCCCGGAAACCGCATTTTCATATTCATGCTGCGGCGAGAACAGCCGCAACAGATCGCCCGTATGTTCCATGAGCGCGTAATTCGCCATGTCGCGGCCCGAGAGCGCGATGACATAAGCAACGCCGGCTTCGAAATAATCGTTCTCCGCCTGCAAAACGTCGATGAGATCGCCGCGCGAAAGCTTGTAGCGTTCAAGCACCAGATCCCGCGTGATATCATGGGCGATCACGGCGTCGCCCAGCGCGTCGAGGCGTTCGTCGGCCCCTTGCAGACGCTCATAAGCCATGGCCGCCTCGCGCGCGACATCCTGTTTGATCTGTTCTTCGTTGAACTGTTCGCGTTTGGCGCGCGACCGCGCGATGGAAATCTCCGCCGCCCGGGCGCCGCCGCCGAAAATATTGTAATTCAAGACAACGCCGGCGCGCACATCGAAATCATCGCCGGAATCGAAAACATCATATTTGACGGCGTCGACCGACAAGCGAACCTCCGGCAGGCGAGCGGACCGCGCCGCCTTGAAGTCCGCCTGACGCGCATCGGCGCGGGCTTCGGCGGCTGCGATTTGCGGGTTTGCCTCAAGCGATGTCGCAACCGCATCGCTGCGTCCTGTCACATCGGGTCCGCCCAAGGAAGGCCGCGCGAGCCTCGGCGGCGTGTCGCCGAAAAACTCTTCATAACGGACATCGGCAAGGCGCTTGCTTTCCATGATTTCCGCAAGCCGCGCGCGCGCCGCAGCAAGACGCGCTTCGGCGCGGTGAACGTCCGCACGCGACCCGGCGCCAAGACGCTCACGCTCTTTGACATCTTCGAGTATTTCTTCCTGGCGCTTGATGAAATCCCTGCTGAAAGCGGCAAGCGCCTGATGCGCGGCGACGTCGTGATAGGAGGTCAGCGCATTGAGGGCGAGATCATTGATGCGCGTTTCGAGAGCGTTGCGATATTCCGCATCCAGGGCGCGCGCGCTTCTGATCCGGTTGATAGTGGCGCCGCCGTCGAAAATAAGCTGGGAAGCCGAGACGCCAGCGGTGAATTGTTCGCGCGGGCGCAAGGATTCGACAACGTTATCGGTGTTCGGCGCAAAATCGCGTGTCAGGGAATAGTCCCCCCGAAGTTGAGTCGATAATTGCGGATAAAGCGCAGAGCGCGCTTGTCGGCGCAGGGCGCCGGCCTCATCAAGATTGGAGGCTTGCGCGTGATAGGCCGGATGGCGGCCGACGGCGCGGCGGATGGCGGCGTTGAAATCGCCGGCCGCGCTTTCCTCGGAGACGAGATCCCCCGCCGAACCGAGGGCTTTTTCAAGCTTCGGATCGACTTCGCGACGCGCGGAAAGCGGGGTCGCGGACTTATCCGCAGATTGTTTCGTGGGTTGTTCGAGAGACGCCTTTTGCACCCGCGCGGCTGTCTCGTCAGGATATACGGAGCCGTAATATTTGGAATCTGCTGGGGTGGCGAGTGAAGAATTTGGAATGATGACGCAGAAGGCGGCGCCAGAAAGTAAAATCGTCTGAAGCCTGATCATTACTACACGCACCCATTTTACTACACGGCCAATGCTCCCCCGGAAAGCAGTAACCGCCGTTAAGGTTAACCAAAACCTTGTTAGGGCGAGATCACTGAAAAAGGCTTAATCCGACGGTGTTACTGCCGGATCGACCGTAGAAAGGGAAATGAAACTTTCTTAAAATTTCGCCGTGCAGGATTTAATTAGTTTTTAACAAACGCGGAGCGACGGCGAAATTTCCATCAGGGCGACCGCCACCTACGCGCTAGAAATTGGGAAGCGCGCCCGATGCGATCAACGCTTCGGATGCCATATAACAGACATAACCGATCGCAGCGCCGACAAGCATCGCTCCGATAAGATAGGATTCCTCGCGCAGATCGAGAAGATCGTAGCGCTTCAGATGCCAGAGAAAATAGGGAAGCGCCGCCGTTTCCGCGAGACAAAACACCGCGATCAGCGCCAGAGGGCCAATGCCGATATAGGCGATCGGACCCGCGACGGCGATCCATCCCAGTCTGAGCACATTGGCGTTGAGCGCAACACGGATAAATCCTCTTGTGATGATCGCCTGTTCCGCCGGCAGGGAAATCAATCGCGCCAATGGCGTCAGGCAAAGCAGCGAGAGATAGATCCCCGTACCCAGATATTCTTCATTATAGAGAATGCGGATCAGCAATTCTCCGCCGCCTATGAGGCCGCCAATCCCGAAAGCGAAAAACAGCATCACCATGCGACGGCAGGAATAATAAATCTCTTTCGCCTGTTCGGTGCTGGACCTGTTCGCTTCAGCGAAGCGCGGGAAAAACACGCGCATCACATACTCTGTCGAGACCCCCATCACAGCAGCGCTCAACGTCGTTGCGATGGAGAACTTGCCGAGCTCATCCATGGGAAAGAAGCGCGCCATAATGACGGTATTGGTTTGCGTCAGCACGAGGGTGATAATGCTCGACGGGATGATAATGCGCCAGAAACGCCAGAGATCGCGAACATGGTCGCCCTCAAGGCGGAAACGCACCGGCGGGCCTTTCAAAACCGTATAGCTTGCGATCACGCCGACGATTGAATTGACGAACATGCCGATGACGATCGCCCAATAATTACGCAGAAAATATGCGGCGATGATCGTTGTCACCGTCACCATAAGAAAGCGCGTGAACTCGACAATCGTAAGCCGGACGACGCCGCGATTGCGCTCGGTCGTCGCGCCCGCAAGGCTTGAACAGGCGTCAATCAGAAACGGCGCCGCGCAAATCCGGATCGCGAGCGATATCTCCGGCGCCTTGTAGAGTTCTGCAAAAACACCCGCGCCGACGAACATGATCGCGAAGATCGCTACATTGCGCAGCAGCCGGACCGTCCAAACCGATTGCAGCAATTCATCGCCGCCATGTTCATGCCGGATGATATAAGCGCGCAGGCCCATATCGGAAATCATGACGAGAATATACGAAATCGAGGTGATAATGCCGATGACGCCATAGGCTTCCGGCGACAGAAGGCGCGTCACGATCAGGCTGCTGCCAATGCGCAACAAAAGCTGCGCCACATGAGAACAGATCAAGAGTGTCGATCCGTCTCCGAGGACAGGACGTATACGTGTCGCAAAGGAGCGGAGATCACTGACGGCGAACAAAACGCGCTCCATAAGGAACAGGATCTTTACGCCCTGATGAGGACGGCGTTGGCGAGGGCGCCGTTTCAACGGGCGCCGGCATATCCTCCAACGAGATATCTTCTTTTTTTGCAGGGGCAGCCTGAGCCAGTCTTTGCGTTTTCAAAACACGCACCTGCGCGATCAACACGGCGAGAATGAGATATCCGTAATGGGGCACTTGCGCCACGAAACTGATAGTGGCGATCAGCACCAGATACCCGGCGTGAAAAGCGAGCAGGAAAGACAGGGTGCGGCGTTGTTCTGCTTGCGCCGGCGACGCCGCGCGCCGTTCAGGCAACAACTTCAACTCCTTCAGGCCGGCAAGCGCCCCTATCGCATGCGCGCCGAGAAGCGAACCGAGTCCCACCAGCCCGTAAAAAAGGACGATCTGGAGATAAGCGTTCACCAGATCGATGATGCCCTCGCCCTGCCGAAGATGCTGAAAGCTGGGCAGGTTGAAGATATCGCTTGATCCGAAAAGGGGACGCTGCTGGATCTGGACAACGCTGGTGCGGATCAGCTCGGCGCGATAGCTGACCGTCCCGTATTCGTCGTTCAATACGTCACTGTCTGTGAAAACCAGATTGAAGCCGATGATGACGCAGACAATAGCCACCGCGTAAGAAAGCTTGCGCAAGGCTGCGCTGCCGTAGTTCAAAACCACATAGGTGCCGACACATGCGATCGCCGCCATCCAGCCGCCCCGCGCGCCCGTGACAAAACAGGCAAACGCCAGAATGCCGAGAGCGGCGTAGGCGTAAAGCGGCGACAACTGCTTTTTCGCCTTCAGCATCCACACCTGCAGCATGCCCGCCGAGGCGAGCAGCGCGAGAAGAGACGGAATGACGGTGGCGCCGGTGCGCAAAAAGCCGTTGCGCCGGTCGAAATACGCCTTGCCGACAGTCACATCTTCCACAAAGGCATAGTAATTCCATGAGCGCAGCGCGCTTATGCCCCCAATCATGGCCATGATCAGAAACGACGCCAGCATGGCGCGCAGCGCCCAATTCACGTCCTCCTGCGTTTTAAGCGTCCTGCTGACCGTGAAAAACGGCACATAGACGAGCACAAAGAGGTCGAAAATCTGCCGCAATACGCTGGTGAAGGGCAGGTCGCGAAACGACATGACGCCCGTAAAGAGCACAAAAAAGAGAAGAAGGTTTCCAACGCTGCGGATATTCGCCGGCGCCGGCGTGAACGTCGCCTTGATAAAGGCCGGCCCGAGCAGCACCAGCGTGGCGAGCTTCGCGTAGTCGAGCGTAATGAGATAGTTGAGCCCGATCATGGGCACCTGATAGGTCATGCCTATGGGCAGCGCCGCCATGGCGCCGAGAAAAAGAAAAACAGCCCCGCGCGGGCTCATGGCCCCGATAACAGCGAGCGTGACAAAGAGGCTGATAAAGGCGAGCGACTTGTCGGTGACGAAAAAAGCGATCGCAGCCGCGCTCACCCAGGCTGCGCAAACCGCCACCGTAAAGGGGCGGTCGTCTTTCGGCATCAGGATCAGAACGACGCCGACCGCGAAACTCGTCAGGATGACGGCGACAAGTTGCGGGCTCATGAGCAGGCGACTCCCGTTTGACGCGCCTGACCGGCGACTCGCTCATAATAAGCTTCAGCCTGATCTGCGATCGCTTCAGGAGAGAACAACCGGATGGCTGTATCGCGCCCCGCCGAACCCAGCTTCGCTGCGAATTCCGGATGATCGAGGCAGCGCTCCATCTGCCGAGCAAGCGTCTGCACGTCTCCGACAGGCGCAAACAGAATGTTGTCGCCTTCGGTCAGATACTCCGCAAGGCCTGGCGTCGCCGTGGCGACAACCGGCGCACCCAGCGCCAGCGCTTCGGTCACGGCGTATGGAAATGTTTCATAGCGCGAGGCAGTCAAATTGATGAGCGCGCGACGGCGCAGGCCGGGCACTTCCTCCCGCGGCACCGGCCCCAGAAACTCAATCCGCGAACGCACATCCTCCGCCATATGCGCACGCACATAGTCCGCGAATTTCAACATGGCGCCATCCGGCCCGCGAAGTCCGTGATCAACCCCCGCCATCACAAGGCGCACATCGCGGCGCTTTTGCGCGATGGTCTGAAACGCTTGAAGCGCGACATCGGAACCTTTGACCGCATCAAAGCGGCCCACAAAAAGAATTGTATTTCGATCGCAACCGTCGAGCGTCCACGCCTCGCTCGCTGGCGGGATGTCAATGGGATTGGGATAGGCGGCGCTGACAGGAAAATCGAGGCCGTACTGAGATGCAACAGCATCGCGCAGCGCGCCGGAGGGAAAGCAGACGCCATCCGCTTCACGGAAAGCATGACCCTCTTTGCGCACGCGGCGGCGATCGCCGCTTTGAAAAACGCCCTGATGCACCAGAAAATGCGGCCCGTGCGACCGCACGATAACCTTGGCGCCCGTCGCGCCGACGCAATATCGCGCAAGCCCAAAGCTTTCTTCCGCTTCAATAACGTCCACAGGCTGTTCACGGTCGGCGTCGATTAACGCGTTGGCGACGCCGCGGCCGAAAAGATGATAGTCGAACGTCTGATCGCCCTCGATCCGGCCGCGCACGCGGCGGAAGAGCTTTTCCGCGCCGTTAAGGCGCGGCCGCCTGATATGGCGCATGCGCGGATCGCCGCCGCCAAGCGGCCAGACGGCAATCACAATGCATTCATGACCTTTGCGCTCCAGCGCGCGCGTCATCACGTCGACATAGGTCGCGATGCCGTTTTGCGCCATGGATGGCGGCCACAGGGGCGTGAGAAAAGCGATGCGCATGGATCGGGGCAAGTGGGTTAAAAAGACTGTAACACGGCAACTGCGAACTTGGCCGTTTTTGCGAAAGGATAGGTTAACGCCGCCAGGGACCACCGGAACGCCAGGGCGAGGCATAAGCGACAGCCCGGAGCCCCGTCAAGCGATTGATAAAACTGAATAATATTTATCGCGCCGTGACGGCCGCCGCGTTTCTTTCCGGCCAGGCGCACCTCTCCGGGCGACGTCGCCTCAGATTTTTCCACATAAAGCCGCTCAGCACTGCGCCGGTCAGCGAGAGGCGTCGCCCGCGCCACGCTTCTCTTTGCGAGTTGAGCCGGGGCAAGCCGGCCATCCACTCGCCGCGATTTAACAACCGGTCGTCTGATCGCTGCTTTCGCAAAACGCCGTTCGCTGAGATGGTGGTGACGAATGTAACCCCAAACCCTGGCGTCTAATGAATAGTGGCGACGATTTAATCCTGATCGGCGGCGCCCCGCGATCGGGCACGACTCTCTTGCGCGCAATAATCGGCGCCAGCAGCAACATTTTCTGCGGACCGGAGCTGCGCGTCATTCCCTCGCTATGCACGCTGCGGGACAATATCGCCGGCGCGTCCGGCGACGCCTTGTCGAAAGGATATGGCGTGAGCGCCGCGCAGCTCGATGCGGCGACGGCCAATACCGTCTCTGCTTTTCTGACTCCGGCGACGAAGAACGCAGGCGCAACGCGTGTTGCAGAAAAAACGCCTACCAACGCACTTCATTTTTCGACTCTGCGGCGCCTTTTCCCCAAAGCCTATCTCATCAGCATCGTGCGCGACGGACGCGACGTCGTTTCGTCGCTCTTGCAGATGAACTGGCGCGACGAGCGCACCGGCCAGCGCATGCCCGCCACAACATGCCCGCGCAGCGCGGCGGCGCTGTGGGCGGCGAGCGTCGCCAACGACAATAAGATGATCGGCGATGAGCGTTTTTACTCCCTTCGCTATGAAGACCTTGTCCGCTCCCCCGCTGCGGAAATCGCGAAACTTTTCGCGTTTCTTGGCGAGCCGACGCCGAACCTCGCGCTTTATCACGACCGCGCCTTCGACGCGCTGGAGGGCGAGAATGAGGCCAGCGCGGCGCGTGTCGCCGAACCGATCGACACCACCGCGATCGGCCGCTGGCGCAAGGAGCTTGCAGACGAACAGCTTGCGAGCGTGACAGCGGCGGCCGGGCCGTGGCTTGAACATTATGGCTATGTCTGATCGGCCCGCAAAACCGGAAAGCTCCAACCGTCCCGGATCAGGCCTCGTGTTCGCGGGCGGCTGTCCGCGCAGCGGGCTGACGCTTCTCCGCCGTCTTCTCGCGCGCCACCCTGAAATCCTTGCAGGCCCCGACACCGGCGCGGCGCCGGCGGTCGCCTTTCAATGGCGCAATTACGCGCAATCCCTTGGCGGGCTGCATGATAAGTATTTCGACCTGAAACCCGACTATGTCGCCGAAACCATGGGTCGTTTTCTCGAAAGTCTTTTGCGCGCCGAAAGCGAGCAACGGACCATCGTCGAGAAAACAAGTCTCAATGTCGTCGCCTTCGAGGCGCTTTCCGTCATTCTGCCCGCGGCCAAATTCATTCATGTGGTCAGAGACGGCCGCGACGTGACGGCGTCCCTGCTGGAACGCAATTGGCGCGACCCGTCGACGGGGCAAGCCTTCCCCCATGTGAGCGATCGCATGGCCGCGATTCAGTACTGGTCAGGGCTTGTGGCCGCGGGCCTCGATGCGGAAAAAAAGCTGGGGCCCAGGGGGCGCATATTTCGCGTGCGTTATGAAGACCTCGCCGCGCGACCTGAAAGCGCGGCGAAGGCGATTTGCGAATTCATCGATCTCGACTGGCCCGCCGCGGAAGAGTTGAAACCGCCGCTCGCCAATGACGATTATCTGGGGCTTGAGCGCGACAGCCTGCCCCTGATGCTCGGTCCTGTGACGGCGTCGCGCATCGGGCGCCATCGCCGCGTCATGCCGGCGGATATCGTCCGCCAGCTTGAAGACGCAGGACGGCCGGCGCTGGCGGCGCTGGGCTATCTTTAGCGGGAAAGAAAATGGTACCGCCTCCCCGGTTCGAACGGGGGACCTCTAGATCCACAATCTAGCGCTCTAACCGACTGAGCTAAGGCGGCGTCTCTTCATGAGAGGCGGGAAACTACGCGCGGGCGGACGGGTTTTCAAGCGCCCGCCGGCGGGTTTTTCGAGCGGCGCGGGCGGCTTTTACGAGCCGGACCGCAACAGCGCGATTTCACGCTTCAACTGGGCGATACGGGTCGCGTCCGAGGGGTGCGTCGAAAGGAACTCCGGGGGCGCGCCGTTCTTTTGCGCGGCCATCTTTTCCCAGAACTTCACCGCCTCATTGGGGTCGTAGCCGGCGCGGGCCATGTAGCGAACGCCGAACTTGTCGGCTTCGAGCTCATGCTTGCGCGAGAAGGGAAGAAGGACGCCGACCTGCGCGCCGAGGCCCAGGGCCTGCATCGCCGCCGCGCCGGTCTGGCTGCCGCCGGCGATGGCGCTGCCGGCGGAGAGCGCGGTCTGCGCCGCCGCGGTCTGGCTGTAGCGCTCGCCCGAATGATTGAAATTCACATGGGCGACTTCATGGCCCATGACGGCCGCGATCTGGGCGTCATTCGCCATGAGATCGAGAATGCCGGTGTAGATGCCGATCTTGCCGCCCGGCAGGGCGAAGGCGTTGATCTGATCCGACTTGAAAACCTGCACTTCCCATTCCGCGGGATTGCCGCCGGCCGCGCGAATGATCTTCGGCGCCACGCGATTTACGCGGTTCACATATTTCGGATCGTTGGTGATCGGCTCCTGCTTTTTCAGATCCGTCCAGGCGGAGCTTGCAAGCTGGGCCATCTGGCTCTGGCTGACGAACAAGAGCTGATTGCGCCCGAGCGTTTCGTTATAGGCGCACGCCGCCAGCGTCATGACGCCTGCCGCAGCCAGACCAATTTTCAACAAGGATTTCATGTCACGTCTCCCTAAGCGCCCCATTGGATGCGCAGCATAGGCCATCGCCGCGCCGCCCTCAATGCGGCGGCGCCGAACCCGGCCTCATAACCCCGCATCAGGGTTCGAGTTCGCAATCCCAATAGAGGAAATCCTGCCAGCTTTCATGGAGATAATGCGGCGGAAAGGCCCGGCCCCGCTCATTCAGCTCGAACATGGTCGGCCGTTGGGGTTCCCGCGCGGGGAACATTTTCGCTTCGCGCGGCGTGCGCCCGCCTTTCCGGATGTTGCAGCCGGAACAGGCGGCGACGATATTTTCCCAGGTGGTGCGCCCGCCTTGCGAGCGCGGCTTCACATGATCGAAGGTCAGGTTGTCGCGCGCCGTGGAGCCGCAATATTGACAGGTGAAGCTGTCGCGCAGGAAGACGTTGAAACGCGTGAAGGCCGGCGCGCGCGAATGGCTGACATAGCTTTTCAGCGACACGACCGACGGCAGGCGCATCTCGAATTTGGCGCTATGCACTTTGGTATCGTATTGCGCGACAACGTCGACGCGATCGAGGAACACGGCTTTCAGCGTGTCCTGCCACGACCATAAGGAAAGCGGGAAGTAGGAAAGCGGGCGAAAGTCCGCATTGAGGACCAAAGCCGGGCAGGCGTCAGGGGATCGCAGCGCAAGGCTCATGACGACCGCCCCGCCGCGAAGGCCCGTTTAAACCGAAGATGCTCACTCGAACGCTTGAAAGCGGGTACTCCCCTGCTGTCGCGACAGTTTAGCCGGTTAGGTTCCCTTCTGCCTATATATGATTCTGCATGACAGAAGTTTGACGATTTTCGAGATATTTTCGCAACACCCTGAAAAATCGCTTAAATCGGCGCCCGGCCACGTAAGTGCGCATAATAGGTCCAGAGAATATGCGCCGCAACGCCGCGATAGGGCCGCCATTTCGCCGCGCGTTGATCGAGCGTTTTCATGTCCGGCAACGGCCCGCGCCGCCGCGTCGCGCGCCAGGCGCCCAGCAGCGCCACATCGCCCGGCGGCCAGATGTCAACGCGCCCCTCGCAGAAAAGGAGATAGATCGCCGCGGTCCAGGGACCGATTCCCTTGATCTTTTGCAATGCAATAGACGCGTCTTCGTCGCTTAATTGCGCGAGTTTTTCTTCATCGAGGTCGCCCGACGTCCAGTGTTCTGCAAGCGCCGAAACGTAGCGCGCTTTTGGCCCTGACAGGCCAAAGCTTTTCAGGCCTTCTTCGCCGTGACGCAGCGCATGGCCCGGATCGCCGCAGTCCATTCCCGCCTGACAGCGCGCCCAGATCGCCTGCGCGCTCGGCACGGACACCTGTTGCTCGACAATGATGCGAAACAGGGCCTCGAACCCGCCGGGCCTGCGGCGGATATGAGGTTCTTCGATAGCGTCGAGGGCGCGGGCGAGCCCCGCCTCTTTTCGGGCAAGCGCGGCGCAGGCGTCAGACGTGTCGCCGAAAACGTCGAGGCGGTCGGTCATCTTTGTGCGTCATCTGGCGCCCGCCAGATTGTCCGGTAGCCTGAGGCGTCATCCTTCGAAAGCGTTTTGATCTCAACATAGCGCCTCTTTAAATAGTCGAGGACAAGTCCGAAAAACTCTGCGTCCTCGACCGGTGCACTCTCCATCAACTCGGATTCATAAGGCCCGTAAATCGCGACCTCATCCACCTCATCGAGATAAGCGCGCGCTCTGATGTAAGCGCCTTCTCGTTCGAAGTGATAAACGAGATAATTGTATTTCTGTTCGAGGACATCATCAGCGTAGATTTCTTCGCAAAGATGCTCGATACGCATGGGCGTTAACGCATCGTCCTCAATGTAACGCATCTCAGGCTGACGAATATCAGGCATTATTTCCGATCAATATTTGCACTCTTCATACAGTTTTTTCTCGTCGCCGCCGAGTTCGCCCAGGAAATGATCGACGGTGTATTCGCCCATGGTGACGCCGCTTTTGGCGATCTTCACGAGCGGGTCGAGATAGGTGGTTTCGTCTTCTTTCAAGTTTCCCATGCGCGCGCGTTTCCTTAAGCCCTCACGGGAGATCTCCAGAACTTCCAGCGCCACATCCTGCACAGTGCGGCCCGCCACCTCGGCGCGAAACCCGATTCTTGCGGCGTCATCGCGCAAGGCTTCGCGCTGTTCCCGGCTCCAGCCTTTGGCGACATCCCAGGCGGCGGCCAGCGCGTCATCGTCATAAAGAAGCCCGACCCAGAACGCCGGCAAGGCGCAAATGCGCGCCCACGGGCCGCCATCGGCGCCGCGCATTTCAAGGAAGGTTTTAAGGCGCACTTCGGGAAAAGCCGTAGACAGATGATCTTCCCAGTCTTCCATGGTGGGCCGTTCGCCCGGAAGGGCCGGCAGTTTCCCATCCAGAAAATCGCGGAAGGACTGCCCCGCCGCATCGATGAACTTGTTGTTCCGGCGCACGAAATACATCGGCACATCGAGCATGTAGTCGCGATAGCGCTCGAAACCGAACCCGTCTTCGAAAACGAAATTCAACAGCCCTGTGCGGTCCGGGTCTGTATCGGTCCAGATATGCGCGCGGTAAGAGGCGTAGCCCGACGGCTTTCCTTCATAAAGGCCGGAATTGGCGAACAGCGCCGTCGCAATGGGCTGTAGCGCCAGCGATGTCTTGAACTTCATCGCCATGTCCGCTTCCGACGCGAAGTCGAGATTGACCTGCACCGTGCAGGTGCGGTGCATCATGTCGAGACCGAGCGAGCCGACCTTGGGCATGTAGTCGCGCATGATCTTGTAGCGCGCCTTCGGCATTTTCGGCATCTCGGCGCGCGTCCAGGTCGGCGTGAAGCCCATGCCGAGAAATGCGACGCCAAGCGGGTCGCAGACTTTTTTCACGGCTTCGAGATGACGATGCACCTCGTCGCAGGTGAGATGGATGTTTTCGAGCGGCGCGCCGGAAAGCTCGAACTGGCCGCCGGGCTCAAGACTGACGCTGGCGCCCTCGCCTTTCAGGCCAATCGGATTGCCCTCTTCGCGGATAATGTCCCAGCCGGTTTCTTCCGACAGCTTTTCGAGAATCGCGCGGATGCCCGTCTCGCCCTCATAAGACACAGGCTTCAGCGAGGTGCGGCAGAAGACGAACTTTTCATGCTCGGTGCCGATGCGCCACTTTTCTTTCGGCTTGCAGCCGCTGGCGAGATGCGCCGTCAACTGGTCGAGCGATTCGATAAGCGGCGACTGGCCGGTCTGTTCATTGGCGGTGGTCACGTCTCTCTCCGGCCTGATCGTTTTCAGCACATACGGATTGCCATCTCCGCTCTATCGCGCCGGACCCGAAACGCCAAGCCTCAAACCCATCACGCTCTTGCGACGTTTCCAATTTCTTCGCGCCCTGCATAAAGCGTCAGGATTTGCGCCAGTCGCCAAGCGCCGCCTGCCACAGGACAAGGGCGGCGATGGCGGCGGTGTCGGCGCGCAGAATGCGTGGCCCCAAGGTGGCGGGCGTCACATAGGATTTCGTTCTGAGATCCTGACGTTCGCCCGGAGAAAATCCGCCTTCCGGTCCGGTGAGCACAGACCACCCATCAGAATTGCTATCGGCGTTCTTTAGCGCCTCTAACATGGGGCGCGCGCGCCCGACGCGTCCGCCCCATTCTTCATGTTCATCGTCGCCCGCCTCGTCGCAGAACAACAGCCGCCGATGGCCGGGCCAATTTTCCAGCAGTTTTGCAAGTTTTATTGGTTCGTCTACGGAAGGAACAGTAAGCCGCCCGCACTGCTCCGCCGCCTCGGTCGCAATAGCCTGAAGGCGTTCAACGTTGAGTTTCGGCGCAACGGTGCGCTCGGTGACAACCGGCTGAAGTCTCGCGACGCCCACCTCCACCGCTTTTTGCACAATAGTTTCGAGAGCTCCGCGTTTCACCGGCGCGAAATACAAGGTCAGGTCAGGCTCTGCTTCCTGCTCGCGCGTCTGCTCGCCCACATGCGCGGCGCCCATCTTTTTCTTGATCTCCACAATAGTCGCCGCAAACTCGCCGTCCCTGCCGTTGAAGAGGCGCAATTCATCGCCCTCGCCCCGGCGCAGGACGTTTTTGAGGTAATGAACCTGTTCCGCCGACAGGGGCGTCGGGAGCCCTAAATGCAACGGGCCGTCGATGTAAAGGCGTGGAATCATCTATCGTTATTCTCAAGTTAGCCGCCCATCCCCGCGAAGGCGGGGATCCATGGCATACATGAACAAAACGTTCTTTGCGAATGGCGCGGACGCGCGCTACATCCTCGCCATGACCAGCCCCGCCCCAACCGCCACCCCCGACGCCGTTCCCGGCAACTGGGTCGCCCATGCGCCCGGCTTCGCGCAGCCCTATTTGCGGCTCATGCGCGCCGACCGGCCGGTGGGGACGTGGCTTCTGCTCATCCCTTGCTTCTGGGGGCTCGCCGTCGCCGCGGCCTCTGGTTATGCGAGCCTCGATCTCCTCTGGTACGCCGCCCTCATGAGCCTCGGCGCCTATGTGATGCGCGGGGCGGGCTGCGCCTATAATGATATCGTCGACCGCGACTTCGACGCGCAAGTCGAACGCACGGCGCTGCGGCCCATCCCGGCGGGACAAATCAGCGTCAAACAAGCCTGGGGCTTCCTCGTCTTTCTGTCCTTCATCGGCTTCGCCGTCTTGTTGCAGTTCAACCGCTTTGCAATTTATCTCGGCCTCGGCTCGCTGGCGCTGGTCGCCGTCTATCCGTTCATGAAACGCATCACCTGGTGGCCGCAGGCCTGGCTCGGCCTCACCTTCAACTGGGGCGCGCTTGTCGGATACGCCGCCGCGGCGGGAAAGCTCGACCCACAAGCCTTCGCCATCTACGCCGCCGGGATTTTCTGGACGCTTTTCTACGACACCATCTACGCCCATCAGGACACGGAGGATGATGCGCTGATCGGCGTCAAATCGACGGCGTTGCGTCTCGGCGAAAAAACACTGCCCGCGCTCGGGCTTTTCTTCGCCATGACGATCACGCTGTTCGCGCTTGCCGGGGCGCTCCTTCACGCGCATGTCATCTATTACATCGCCCTCCTGCCGGCGGCGGCGCATTTCGTCTGGCAGTTGAAGCATCTCGATATTCACAACAGCGCCGCGTGCCTCGCCCTCTTCAAATCGAACCGTAATGCGGGGTTGTTGCTTCTCCTCTCCCCGCTTTGTGAACTCGCCCTTCGTTCAATTTGAGCGCCGGACCCTTTAAGTAACAGCTCATGTTGACGCTGAACCGCGCGAGGAATACCCCATGCCCAGACTGACCCGCCGCCATCTCACGCTTTCTCTTCTCGGCGCGGCTGCGGGCTGCGGCGTGCAGACTCAGGAAAAAGCTATGGCCAAAGATCCCGACCCTTCGACAATTCCCGATTACGACAAATGGCAGCTCTCCAATGCCGAATGGAAGGAGCGCCTCTCGCCGGAGGCCTATGCGGTCTTGCGGAAAGAGGCGACGGAACGCGCCGGCACGAGCCCGCTCAATGACGAAAAGCGCGACGGGATTTACGCCTGCGCCGGCTGCGGCTTCGATCTCTTCAAATCCGAAACCAAGTTCGAGAGCGGCACGGGCTGGCCGTCCTTCTGGGATTACATCCCCGGCGCCCTCGGCACAAAAACCGACATTAAGCTGCTCATTCCGCGCACGGAATATCACTGCGCGCGCTGCGGCGGCCATCAGGGCCATGTCTTCAAGGACGGGCCGGAGCCCACAGGTCTTCGTTACTGCAATAATGGCGTCGCCCTCACCTTCAAGCCCGCCTAACGCCGCTTCCCGCTTGCGCCAAATGCCGTGTGCGCTGGTTGAGCTCCTCGATGAGGACCGCCTGAATCTCCACGGTCTCCACAAGGCGCTGAATCCACTCGCCGGCGGCCATGCCCTTTTCCGGGTCGAACGCCGCCTCGTTCGGCATCGAGGTGAGGTGGCGCTTCTCCCGCCAGTGCCGCGCATATCCGTCGAGGCTTAACGGGTCATGTTCTGTGCCGATACGCGCTGAAAAAAGCCGCATGGGCCCATGCTGGCGCGGCTCGATGCGCGGCGGCGTCTTGTCTCTCACAATGACCGCGCCCGTTTCCGGATCTCGCGCTTCTTCCTGTTCTGCGCGCATAATCCGGTCGGGAACCCGCGCGTCCCATTTCGCCATATCGACGGCCCCGTCGAGCGCCTGGTCGAAAACATAGCAACTGAGCATCGTATTGTCGTCATAGACCGCCTCGGCGTTGATCGCGCCGGCCCCTTTGGCACCGCCTGTGGGGTTGCCGACAATGACGCTGCCGTCGGCGTTTTCGATGATGAGATCTGTTCTGCCGACGCGTCCCTGAATGGAGAATTGGCCTGACGCGCCGGCCGTCGGGCTGTATTGAAAAGACGCGCCCACCGTGGAGGTCACACTTGATACCGCGAAAGCGATGCGCCCGACATAGGAGGCGCCCACATCGATGACGGCGCCGGCATGCCCGGCGCCGTCGCCGAGCACGAAGTCTGTCAGCGAGGTGCCGGAGATGACCCCGTCGGCGCCATTGACGAACAGCCTTTTGGCCAGGCTTGCATCGCCGCTCGCCTTGTCGATCACAAGCGCCTCCGTCCAGGCCGACCCGTCCGCGCTCACCTTCACATGAAAATCGTCATCGCCAGTGAGGCCGAATTCCGCCCGCCCGGAAAAATCGGTCTGAAACAGATGCGACGCCGTATCGCTGGCCCCGGCCTTGTTCACCTTCACCTGTGCATCGCCGGAACCCGGCGTCACATCGTCATGGCTGAACAGGACCGCATCGGATTTGACGGCGAGTTTGTTCGTTGCATCCGCCGTCGCATTAATTCCGAATTTCGCGGCTGTTTCCGAAGAGCCCCCGCCGCCGGAAAGCGCGCCCCAGGCGGCGCCGTCAAAAACAACCAGTTCGTCGTCATCGGCGACCCATGCGCGAAGCCCCTCAAAGGGCGCAATCTGCGCCCAGGCGCCGTCCTGATAAGCCGCTAGGCCGCCTTCATCGAAGGCGCTCCAGACGGCGCCGGTCGCGCTCGCCGGAATAATATAGGCGTCCCCTTCCGCGGGCGATGCGGGCTCAGCCGTTGTCGTCCGTGAGCGGACCACCGCCTGAACCAGCGCATCGAGACGGCGGAACGTCTCGTTCACGGTGACATGTTTTTGCGCCTGGCTAGGCGCGACATAGGAAAGGGAAAGACGGGGCGACTGCTCCATGAACCGGCTCCAGCAAGATGCTTCAATGACGTGACACGCATCCTAAGGCCGCCGGCGAAGTGGTGGATAACTATTCACCAACACTGGGAAATATTGAAGAATTCAACAGATCTGATGAATTTTCGAACCGGCGGTTCAACTTATTGGGGTGAAAAATTTGCCCTTCTTTCGAACAGCCTCTATCCCCTCCCTCACGTTCATTTGGAAGACACCAGGAGACTCTCATGCAGGACGGCGCGACACCAACAGCGCAGGGCGCGGACAACAATATCGACATGGCGGTGACCTTTTTCGAAGGGCTCGCCGCAAAAGCCGCGGCCTATCTGCCAAGCGTTATCGGCGCGCTCATCGTTCTCATCGTCGGCCTTTGGGTCGCAGGGCGCATCAAGAAAGTCGCCGCGGCCGCCATGTCCCGTTCCGGCCGCATCGATGAAACCCTTTCCGGATTCCTGTCGAGCCTACTTCATTACGGCCTCATAGCGCTCGTCCTGATCACCACGCTCGGCATTTTCGGCGTGCCGACAACGAGCTTCGCCGCCATTATCGGCGCCGCCGGCCTCGCCATCGGCCTGGCGCTGCAGGGAACGCTCGGCCATGTGGCGTCGGGCGTGATGATGCTCGGCTTTCGCCCGTTTGACGTAGGCGATTATGTGGAAGCGGCCGGCGTCGCCGGCTCGGTGAAACATATCGGCCTTTTCACGACCGAACTCGCAACCCCGGATAACAAACAGATCATCGTGCCCAACGGCAAGATTTTCGATGATGTCATCACAAACTATTCCGGCTATGACACGCGCCGCATCGATCTCGTCTTCGGCATTTCCTATGAAGACGACATCGACAAGGCGATGGCGCTGATCAAATCGGAAGTTGAAAAAGAATCCCGCGTTAATGGCGATCCCGAACCGCTTTTCGAGGTCGACAGCCTCGGGGATTCCTCGGTCAACATTCTCTGCCGCGTCTGGATGAACCGCGCGGATTATTTCGGCGTCAAATGGGCGCTGACGAAAGCGGTGAAACAACGCTTCGACGCCGAAGGGATCTCCATCCCTTACCCCTGCCGCTCTGTCTATATGGAAAAGGCGGCGTAAATGGACGCTGCGGGCGGGGCGATTGAACCTCGGCCCGTTCGCGCCTAAATTCACCGTCTCACCACACGCAACAGCGAGATAAGGGCGATGAGCGGACCTTCCATCAAAGACCGGATTACGCGTGGCGGCGCGGGGCGCACGGCGGTGAAGCTCATCATCGCGTCGATCATTGTCGGCGCCGTCTTTTCGTTTCTCGGCATCGGCGTGCGCGAATTCTGGAGCGGCATTTTCGACAATGTGCGCGACGTGATCGGCACGCTGGGCGAGAATCTAGGCGAGGTCGTTTTAACGCTGCTCACCTATCTCGTCATCGGCGCCGGGATCGTCATTCCCATCTGGCTCATCGCGCGGCTGTTGTCTTCTCGGAAATAGAGAATTTATCGGTCAGACGGGTCTGCTGCGCACCGGCGGCCGCTTTTTCGTCCGACGCCCCTACTCCGCCGCTTTCGGGCGCAGCAAATCCTCCATACGCGCGATATAGGCGATCCAAGCTTCGCGGCCCTTTTTGGTGAGCCTCACCGTCGTATGCGGCCGACGGCCGCGAAAGCCCTTTTCCACCTCCACATAGTCGGCCTCTTCAAGCTTTCGTAAGTGTACGGATAGATTGCCGTCGGTGCCGCCGACCTTGGCTTTCAGCTCGTTGAAATCCGCCGCACCGACGCCGGAGAGATAGGCCATCACTGCAAGGCGCACCCGCCCGTGAATGACGTCGTCGATATCGCGATAATCATATTCCTGCGCGCCGGTCATGGCGTCACACAATGTCCTTCGGCTCGCCGCGCATCAACAAAACGCCTGGCAACGCCGCGCAGGCGAAACAGCCGGCGGAGCCGATGAGAAACTGATAGACATTGCCGGAAAAGAAAAGCGTCGCGATGCTGAAGCCCCAGGACAGGAACGCGAACAGCTTCAGCCAATCTGCGCGCGCCGCAACCGCGCTCGCGTAAAAGGCAACGCCGTAAACCCCGAAAGCGATAGGGAACATGAAGGAGAACAGGAAATAAGGCGGCACGCCCGCGCCGATGAAATTGTCATGCACGAAAACAAGCGCAAGCCAGAAAAGCGTCATGAAAACACCGACCGCGAACCAAGTGGCCGACGATGTGCGATTGCCGAGCGACAAAGAGCCCGGCTTGCCGCCCGCACGCCGCCCCAAGGTCATGGACAGACCCCAGCCGCAAAGGCCGGCCACGACCCAGGGGATAAAGGGGCCTGCGGGTCCGAGCGACAGCGTCCCGGTGAGGATGAAGAACGCTACAAGCGCCGCCGCGCCCATCAACCCGCCCCAAAGCACATAATAAACGCCGCCAATCAGCGGCGCGTCGCGGCCTTCTTCGGCGAGGCTGCGCACATAGGCGAGCTCGCTCGCCAGCGCCGACGGATCGCCCCCCGAATAGCCCCGATGCCCCCGCGTTTCACCATATCCCTCGCCGCTGGCGCTCATATTCGCCTCCTTCAACGCTGCAATTACTTTGTAAAATAAAGTACTTTTCCATAATTGCAAGCCTGGCTGGCGCGGTAGACATGCTTTTTTGGAAACCTGAAGATGACCCGTCTGGTTCACTCGAAAGGGATGCGCGCGATCTCTTCGCCTTTGGCGATGTCATAAACAACGACAACGACGCCGTCCGGTCCGTCGACGCGCACCGCAAGACGGTCGCCGTCAAGGGCGATGGCGCCGGCGGCTTCACCAGCGCCAAGCGCAATCGGCGCCGACGCAGCGGACGGCGCCGTCACAGCGCGGTCTTCAACGACAGCCGGCGCCGCAATGTCGGCCTCTTCCTCTTCCGCCCCGCCGAAAATCGCGATGATCGCCGCGACGATGACCAGAAACACTGCCGGCATCGCAAGGATGATGATCCACAGATTGCGCGTGCCGATGGACTGGGCGAGATCGCCGAAGCCTGTGGAGGGCGCAGCGGCGGCTTCCGTCTCGTCATTTGTCTTGGTCATTCGGGATCATCGCTCCTGACAGGCTGGCGCCCAGGACTTGCGGTCCCGGGACTGGCGAAGGGGCCCATAGCCCGCTAAACCGCCCCCTCTATGACCGCTGAAGATCAAACCCTCAAGCCTGGCGACACCGGCGATTACGCCTTTTCCGTCAATGAAGAGGCCGCCGGCGCGCGCATCGACAAATGGCTTGCCGAACGGATCGAGGGCCTGACGCGCACGCGCCTTAAAGCCCTCATTGAGGGCGGCGCCCTGACCCGCGGCGGCGAAGCGTTCAACGACCCCTCATGGAAGCTGCGCGAAGGCGAGGATTATCGCCTCGTCATCCCGCCGCTGGAAGATCCCGCGCCGAAGCCGGAAGCCATTCCGCTCGATGTGGTTTACGAGGATGACGACCTCATCGTCCTCAACAAGCCGGCCGGAATGGTGGTGCATCCGGCGCCCGGCGCCTGGTCCGGCACCCTCGTCAACGCGCTCATCCATCATTGCGGCGACACGCTGTCCGGCATTGGCGGCGCGCGCCGGCCCGGCATTGTCCACCGCATCGACAAGGACACGTCCGGACTGCTCGTGGTGGCGAAACATGACGCGGCCCATCAGGGCCTCTCCGCCCTCTTCTCATCCCATGACATCGAGCGCGTTTATGAAGCCATCGCTGTGGGCGCGCCGCGCCCCGGCGTCGGAACCATCGACGCGCCGCTGGGTCGCAAGACGCATGACCGTACAAAGATGACCGTCGTCAACGACTGGCAATATGACGAGGAGGAAGACGACTATGTGCCCAAACACGGCGCCCGCCATGCGGTCACCCATTACAAAGTCATCGAAGCCTTCGGACGCGCGCGCGCGAAACTGAAAGGCGACGCCCTCGCCTCCCTCATCGAATGCACATTGGAGACGGGCCGCACGCACCAGATCCGCGTGCATCTCGCCTCCATCGGCTGTCCTTTAATCGGCGATCAGTCCTATGGCCGCGGCCCCGGCCTTTCGGGCTTGAAGCCCGGCGAGCCGCAAGCCGACCACGCCATCGAAACCATCCGAAATTTCAGGCGTCAGGCGCTCCACGCCAAGGTGCTTGGTTTCGCGCACCCTATCACCGGCGAGATGATGCGTTTCGAGCGCGACGCGCCGGAAGATTTTCAGGAATTGCTGGCGGCGCTGCGGGCGCTATAAACGGGTGCATCCGGACGCGCGGGGGCCGTTTTGAAAATAAGTGCTGTGCTTCTTACCGTTGTTGTTGCGTGCGCCTCGCTCGCCGCCTGTTCTCGGGCGCCGATTTCCACGCCTGACCCTGTCGCCGCCATCGACAGAAATGAGGCGGCGGCGCTGATCGCGGCTGTTGAAGGCCTTGAAGCGGCGGGCGTTCCCAAAGGCCATTTCGATATGGCGCCGTTGCATGCGGCGATAGCGGCTGGCGAGCCTGCGCTGATCCGCACGCGCGCCGAAGCGCTGTTTGACGAGGCCGCGGCCGATATCAGCAGCGGGCTCACGCCGCCGGCAGCACGCCCCGGCTGGCGCATGAATGTAAAGGAGCCTGACGAGGACGCGTTTGCAGACCTTAAAACCCGCGCCTTCGATACGGGCGATTTTGCGCAGGCTTTCGCGTCTCTCGCGCCAAAGCATGAACAATATGCGCGGTTGAAGTCGGCGCTGAACGCCGAAAACCTCAGCGCTGAAGAAAAAGCGCGCCTGCGTCTGAATATGGATCGCTGGCTCTGGATGCCTGATGATCTGGGTGCGGACTATATTCTGGTGAATGTCCCTGCCTTCGAACTGACATTGGTGCGCGACGGCCAACCCGCCGCACGCCGTCGCGTCGTGACGGGAACGCCCAAACTGCCGACGCCGCAGATGAACGCTATGGTGACTGGCGTCATCTTCAATCCCACCTGGTTCGTGCCGCAGAGCATCGTCAGGGAGAGCATTGGCGCGCTGATGAAAAACGATCCGGCGCGCGCTGAACGCCTCGGCTATTATGCGGACACCGACGGCAATGTGCGACAGCGTCCGGGCCCGGCCAATGCGCTCGGTCAGATGAAGCTCGTCATGCCCAATCCCTATTCGGTGTTCCTGCATGACACGCCGTCGAAGGACGCCTTCGACCGCGAGACCCGCGCCCTTAGTCATGGCTGCATTCGGGTTCAGGATGCGTTGGGATTTGCGCGCACTCTCCTTGGCGACGCGATCAGCGATGAGGATTTCAAGGAGATTGTTGCCAAAAGACAGACGGCGGAAATCGATCTCGCGACACCGCTTCCCGTTTATGTCGCCTACTTCACCGCCGTCGCCGACGCAGCCGGCGCTGTTGAGTTTTATCCCGACATCTATGGGCTGGACGCAGCCCTGCTTGCACAATTCGGCGGCGCAGCAACCGATCCCGATCCGATCAAGACCCTGATTGAGGAAACTTGTCCCGAAAGCGCTGACGAGGTCGCGCTTCGCGACACTCTCTGACCGCTAGAACTTGCCGGCGTAGAGCAGGCGTCCTTCGCCAAGGCGCGCGAGAACTTCATTGCGGTCGTCTTCGCAAAAGGCGAAGCAGCCTTCGCTGCGGCCGAGCTTGCCGTATTTCTCGATCATCTCGTCGCCCACATACCAGGCGGCGTGGATCACGATGGCGCGCGCATAGGCGTTGGAATTTTCGGGATCGAGCCCTTCAAGCCGCATGGAGCGGCCGTATTTGCCCACATATTCCGCATCGGTGCGATAGGCGCCGGCGGAAGTCGCATTCGACCCCGGTCTGTTTGAAAATTTTTGCAGCAAGCCCGTGTGCCGGGGATCCGAGCCGCGGCCATGGGCCACCAGAAAGGACGACACCTTGCCGCTGGTCATGTCGACCAGATGAAAGCGCGGCCGCCAGGAAGGCGCGGAAAAATCGGCAAGGCCGACACGATCCTGGAACGGAATCTGCGCGGTGTGCTGCTCCAGCGCCCGTTTGGCGATCCTGACAAGACGCTGCCCGGAATCGGCTTCCGCCGCGAATGCCGCGCCTGCGCTGATGACGCCTGAACCGGCGAGCGCGGCCAGCCCGCCTTTCATCAATTTTCGACGATCCAAGATGACACGCCCCTGAATTGCTGATGCTTGTTGATTATGTAGGCGCACCGCCGAGCGCTTTCAAATTGCGCCATGACGCCGCGCCCCTCACGCCATTGTGCGCCCTTCGCGATTGATAATGATTGGCGTTTTGACGCATCCCGGCGCAGGATTTCATACCTTGGCGGCCCCGGAGCAGTTCAGAAAGAACATTAAAAAAAACAACAGGTTAAACCCCCTTCTCTTGGATTGAGGCCGGTCCCCGCCTATATTGGTCTCAAAAGCGCCCCATAAGAGGCGCATCATTCTGGGGCAATCCGACCGAACATTGAGAACGACGCCCGTGTTATAGTGTGCGTCAGGCCATAATGGCTGGCGCCTGAAGGAGCAATGACGCGCTGATGAGCAACGCACTGACAACCACCGGAGCCGCCCTCACGCCGGAGGGCAGCCTGTCGCGGTACCTCGCCGAAATCCGCAAGTTCCCTATGCTGGAAAAGGACGAGGAATATATGCTGGCGAAGCGTTTCGCCGAGCATGAAGACCCGGACGCGGCGCAAAGACTGATTACCTCGCATCTCAGACTCGTGGCGAAAATCGCCATGGGCTATCGCGGCTATGGCCTGCCCATCGGCGAGGTCATTTCCGAAGGCAATGTGGGCCTGATGCAGGCGGTGAAACGCTTCGACCCGGACAAGGGCTTTCGCCTCGCCACCTATGCGATGTGGTGGATCCGCGCCTCCATCCAGGAATATATCCTGCGCTCCTGGTCGCTGGTGAAAATCGGCACCACCGCCGCGCAGAAAAAACTGTTCTTCAACCTGCGCAAGCTCAAAGGCCAGATCGACGCCGTCGATGAGGGCGATCTCAATCCCGAACAGGTTGAGCACATCGCCAAGAAACTCGGCGTCACCAATGACGACGTCATCTCCATGAACCGGCGCATGTCGGGCGGGGAAGCATCCTTGAACGCGCCCATGGGCAAGGACGCCGAAGGCGGCGGCGAATGGCAGGATTGGCTGGTGGACGAAAACGCCGTCAATCCGGAAACGCAGCTTGCCAATGAAGACGAGTATGAGATGCGCATGGGCCTTCTGGAACAGGCGCTCTCGACCCTGAATGAGCGCGAACAGCACATCCTCACCGAACGGCGGCTAAAGGATAACCCATCGACGCTTGAAGAGCTGTCTCAGGAATATGGCGTCTCGCGCGAGCGCGTGCGTCAGATTGAGGTGCGCGCCTTTGAAAAGCTGCAAAAAGCCATGAAGCGCATGGACCGCGACGCCAAACAGGCGACGACGGAAGCGAGCGAAGCGCACAGCGCCTAAACCCCGCGAAGAGTTTCCTGAAAGAGCCGCCCCTAATGCTGGGGCGGCTCGCCCTCTTCGGGGATTTCGCGTTTGCGCCTTAAATGCGCCTGCTGTTCGATTTCGGAGTCGATCTCCGCGCCGATCAGAAAAACAAAGGCCGACACCCAGAACCACATCATCAGGACGATGACGGCGCCGATGGAGCCGTAGGTTTCGTTGTAATTGGCGAAATTGCGCACATAGACGGAAAACAGAACGGACGCGACGATCCACAGCACGACTGCGGCGCCGGCGCCGGGGCTGATCCATTGCCATTGCGGGCTCTCGCGCGCCGGCGCGAATTTATAAAGCGCAGCGATGCCGAGCCAGGCGCCGGCGAACAGGATGGGCCAGCGCGCATAGCCGATAATCGGCTGCAGAACCGATCCCAGTCCGATAAAATTGAAAATGATCGGCACAACCGCCACGGCGGCTAGCGCCGCGAGAAACCCCACCGCCACGGCGAAGGTCATGGCGAGCGCCTGCACATTGAAGATCAGAAAATTCCGCGTTTCCTTTTCATCATAAACGATATTGAGAGCCATCATGATCGCCTTGACCGCGCGCGACGCGCTGAACAGGGTCAATGAGAGGCTGATCGCCAGCGCCGCGCCGATGGCGCCATCGCTGCTTTGCGCCACCTCGATCGCCTGTTCGCGCAGGGCGAGCACGACGTCGCTCGGCAGGATCGGGGAGAAACGCTCGATCTGCTCGGAAATTTCCAACGGATCGGCGATGAGGCCCCACATGGACACCACAACGGCAATGCCCGGAAAAACGGCGAGCAGGGCGTAAAAGGCGATGCCCGCGGCGGTGAGCGCCAGCCGGTCATTGCCGATTTGCGCGAAGACGCGGCCCGGAATCCGTTTCCAGTGGCGGAATGTCAGCATTTTGTAAGCAGGCGGGATTTTCCTGTGCGAACCGGCGTTGCCATTATCATTCTCCCCTTTTTTCACGACGGTCTCCATATGACACGGAACAAGGGCGGAGACGGAAAGTTTCCGTCATGACGGATCGCGCTTCCCGTCTTCCGTTTCGTGACCGTCAAGACGACGCTGCGCCTGCTCGCGCTCGGACTTCGTCTTTTCGCGTTCAATCTTGCTGCGGCCGAACTTCACGCGGTTTTCCTCTGCGCGCTTTTCATTTTCAGTGCGGCTCTTCTTTTTTCGAAAGCGGTTGAGGTTGACGATGTTGCTCACAGCCCGACCTCTTCGCAGATTTTCCTGCCGAGTTGTTCTTTCAGTTGCTTGCCGGGGACTTCTTCAATCTCGCCCTTTGGAAGCTTGCCGAGCTGAAACGGTCCGTAGGCGGTGCGAATGAGACGATTCACCTGAAGCCCGAGATGGCGCATCAGATTTCTGACTTCGCGGTTCTTGCCTTCATTAATGGAGAGCGTGATCCAGACATTGCCGCCTTGCGTCTGATCGAGACTGGCGCGCACCGGCCCATATTGCACGCCCTCGATGTCGACGCCGTCTTTCAGCGCGTCGAGCGCGGCTTGCGTCACCCTTCCATAGGCGCGCACGCGATAACGCCGTGTCCAACCCGTCGACGGCAGTTCCAGCCGCCGCGCCAGCGCCCCGGAATTGGTCAGCAGCAACAGCCCTTCCGTCGTCAGGTCGAGGCGCCCGACCGAGATCACACGCGGCAGGCGGCCCTGCAATGACTCAAAAACCGTCGGCCGGCCTTGCGGGTCCTTGTGGGTCGTCACGAGCCCGTCGGGCTTGTGATAGCGCCACAGCCGCGTCGCTTCGGGTTTGCCGACGCGGGTTCCATCGATGCGGATATCCATGTCGGGCGTCACCTTGAAGGCCGGCGTCGTCAGCACCTCGCCGTCGACGGTGACGATCCCCTGTTCGATCAGCTTTTCAGCATCGCGGCGCGACGCCACGCCGGCGCGTGCGAGAAACTTCGCGATACGTTCGCCTTCAACATTTTTGAGGTCGGCCATGAGGGAGCTTTCATCCGGAAAACGCGGCGATAGCACAAAAGCCGGGCCGTGACGACCGACGAATGGCGCAAGAAAAAGGCTTCATGCCGCCTGACGGACAGCGCCCGCCGGAGGATGGTCATGGGCAGGACGCAACATCGTAAGCAAGGTCATGACAAAGGCGGCGGCGGAAATGACGAAAGCAATTTGCAGCCCCGGCGGCGGCGGCAAAGCGGCCGCCACCATCATAAGAATAGCGCCGCCCATCACCCAAAGCGCTTCGGGCGCGCGATAATCCGCCGCCTGACGCGCGAGATAGGCCGCCGGCAAGATGAGGGCCGCCATTTCATAGGCATAGGCATAGGGTGAGGCGAGCACCGCCCCGGCGCAAAGGAGCGCCGCCTTGCCGAGCGCATCTTCAGAGCGCCGCCAGACAAGCCCCACCACAATCATGATCGCAACAGCAAGACCATATTGCGCGGCGACCGCTGCGGCGGCGGGCGCGCCGAGCGCGCGAAGCTGTCCGAACAGCGTGGTCATCCCTTGCGGCGGCGTGTGCAGGCCCGGCCCGACGACATCCGCATTCAACCGCGCGGCCGCCTCCAGAAATTCGCCCCAGCCCTCAAACCCGAAGACAAGCACGGACGGCATATGAAAAAGCATCGCGGTCGCCGCGGCGATGGCGATGGTGCGCCATGCGCCCGCCGCCATAAAGGCGAGCGGGAGCAGCAGTCCGAGCTGCGGCTTGATCGTCAACAGACCGGCGGCGGCGCCAGCAACGAGCCATCGTCTTTTTGGATCGTATACGGATAAAAACAATAGCGCCGCCGTCGCCAGACTGATCTGGCCGTTGTCGACGACATTGACGCAGAGCACCGAAAACCCCATGAGCCAGAAAGCATGGCCGCGAAACTGCAACGCCCGCAATGACCATAGCAGCGCGCCCCAACCCATCGCACACCACAAGAGATAACTCGCCTTGTACGGAAGCAGGGCGAAGGGCGCGGCGATGAAGAACATGGTTGGCGGGTATTGCCACATCATGCCGAGCGCCTCCAACGGCGCGCGTTCCTTGAGGCTCGCATCGAAGGCGGCGAAGTCATAGGCGGCCAGCGCATTGCCGTTCAGCGCAAAATCCCCGGCCGTGTAGAAGGCGAGAAAATCGCCGCCGATGACGCCCGTTTCGCTGGCCACAAGGCCGGGCGTGATGACCGCGCCGACGATCAGCGTGCCGCAAAAGAGCGCCGCATAAACCAGCGTCAGCCGCACCGCCATGTTCAAAAACGCCTGCTGCGTCATCCGTCAATTCCGGTTGAGACGGCTGAATTTCGCGCGATTACGGTTAAGATGGGCCTAAGAGCGCCGCTGGCGCCATGACCGGTTCCGGCCTAGAAAGCGCCCTATGACGCGCGATGAAGAGTTGATGGGACAGGCGCTGGAAGAGGCGCGGCAGGCGGGCGACGCGGGCGAAGCGCCCATCGGCGCCGTGCTTGCGGACGCATCGGGCGCGATCCTCGCCGCCGCTGGCAATGCGCCCATCGCGACGCATGACCCGACCGGCCACGCGGAAATCCGGGCCTTGCGCGCCGCGGCCGAGAAGATCGGCAATTACCGCCTTCCGGAAACGACGCTCTATGTGACGCTCGAACCCTGCGCCATGTGCGCAGGCGCAATTTCCATTGCGCGCGTCAAACGTCTCGTTATCGCGGCGTCCGACCCGAAAGGCGGCGCCGTGTGGAACGGGCCCCGCTATTTCGAACAGTCCACTTGTCACTGGCGGCCGGTGGTCGAGACGGGACCTTTCGCCGACGAAGCGAGCACGCTCCTCAAAGACTTTTTCCGGGCAAGGCGTTAAACTTTCACTCCCCAGGGGAGGTCGTCATGAAAAAACTTCTTTTGCTTGAACCGCTCGCCGGGGCTCAGGATTTCACGCTCCTCATCACCCGGGCCCTAACCGGCGCGTTCCTGATGTGGGGGACGTGGGACAATATCGCCGATCCGGCCCGGATGACAGAGTTCGTCGAATTCCTACGGGCCTTCAATTTCTCGGCGCCGGAACTGATGGCCCCGCTTTCTGTCTGGTTTCAGTTCGGCTGCGGCGCCCTGCTACTCTTCGGATTTCTCACCCGCTGGGCCGGCCTGATCATGGCTTTCAATTTCATTGTCGGCTTTCTTATGGTGCATCTCGCCGACGACTTCAGAGCCCAATTCCCGGCGCTCATCCTCATCGCCGTCAACCTGCACTTCGCGGCCATGGGCGGCGGCAAATTTTCTCTCGACCGGCTGATGCGCTAACTGCGTTTGCGGCTTTCCCTCCCGGCGGCGGGCGCTATCATGCGCCCAAAATGTGAGGAGCCCCGATATGAATTTCGCCTATTCCGACCGCTGCAAGGATTATCTGAAGCGCGTTTCCGATTTCATGGACAAATATGTTTATGAGGGTAACGAAATTTACGAACGTCAGCATGCGGAATTTGGCCCGGGCGAAGGGCGTTGGAAAGTCCCGCCCATCATCGAAGAACTGAAGGACAAGGCCAAGGCTGAAGGCCTTTGGAATATGTTCCATCCGGACCCGAGATGGGGCCCCGGCCTTTCCAACGCCGATTACGCGCCGCTCGCCGAGCAGATGGGCCGCTGCCATATCGCGCCGGAAGTATTCAACTGCGCCGCGCCGGACACCGGCAATATGGAAGTGCTGATGCAATATGGCAGCCCGGCGCAGCAGGAACAGTGGCTGACCCCCCTGCTCGACGGGAAAATCCGTTCGGCTTTTCTCATGACCGAGCCGCGCGTCGCGTCCTCCGACGCCACCAATATCGAAACTGACATCACCGCGGATGGCGATCATTACATTATTAATGGCCGCAAATGGTGGTCATCGGGCGCCGGCGACCCGCGCTGCAAGATCTTCATCGTCATGGGCAAGACCGACAAGAACGCCGAACGTCATAAACAGCAATCGCAAATCCTCGTTCCCCCCGATACGCCAGGCGTCAAAATCCTGCGCCATCTGCCGGTCTTCGGTTACGACGATGCGCCGCACGGGCATATGGAAGTCGAACTCGACAATGTCCGTGTGCCGAAGGAAAACCTCATCCTCGGCGAGGGGCGCGGCTTCGAGATCGCGCAAGGCCGCCTCGGTCCGGGCCGCATCCATCACTGCATGCGCACCATCGGCGCGGCGGAAGTCGCCCTTGAAAAAATGGTCAAGCGGCTCCTCACCCGCGAAGCCTTCGGCAAACCGATCTACAAACATTCGATTTGGGAGCAACGCGTCGCCGAAGCGCGCATCGACATCGAAATGGCCCGGCTTTTGACGCTGAAAGCCGCATGGATGATGGACACGGTCGGCAATAAGGCGGCGCAACAGGAAATCGCCATGATCAAGGTGGCGGCGCCGCGCGTCGCGCTTAAAGTCATTGACGATGCGATCCAGGCCCATGGCGGCGCCGGCGTCGCCGAAGATTTCGGCCTTGCGAAAGCCTATTCCGGCATTCGCACCCTGCGCCTCGCTGACGGACCCGACGAAGTCCATTGCCGCTCGATCTCGCGCATGGAGTTCAAGAAACATTCGAATGTGGCGTAAGCAACACGAAATGGAGACGATTGCGGCGGTCTTGAAAAGCCGATAAGCCGCCGCGCATGCCCGCCTCTTTGCGCAATCCTTTCGGTCGCCATACCTCCGGCCTGTTGCTCGCCGCCGCCGGCGCCATGTTGTTTTCCTTAAAAGGCATCGCCATGAAGATCGCCTTCGGTCTCGGCGCGGGGGTCGAACAGATGATGGCGCTGCGCATGGGAATGTCGCTGCCGTTTTTTCTCTGGATCGGCTGGCGGGCGGCGAAATGCCGTGAGACGAAACCTGCGCCGCGCTTGATCCTTATCTCAGCCGCGCTGGGCGTCCTCAGCTATTATGTCTGCACCTGGCTCGATTTCACGGGGCTGAAATATATTTCCGCGCAGCTCGAACGGCTGATCCTGTTCCTTTATCCCACCATCGTCGCGCTGTTCGCCAGGATCGCTTATGGCGACAAGGTCACCTGGCGCCACGCTGTTGCGCTGGTTCTTTCCTATGGCGGGGTGACGCTGCTTGCCCTCAATGAATTCAAAACGGCGGGGCCCGACGCCGCCCTTGGCGCAGCAATTGTCTTCATCACCGCCATCCTCTTCGCCTTTTATGTCACGGCGAGCAAACCGGTAATCGCAAAACTGGGCTCGCCGCTTTTCATCGGCATCGCCATGAGCGCCGCAGCCGTTCCGATCCTCATTCACAGCTATGCAATCTCGGCCTTTGAAACAGCGCCCCTGACCCCCGCCATTCTAGGCGCCGGGCTTTTTCTCGCCATTCCCTGCACGGTCCTCCCGGCGCTGATGATCGCCGAAGCGATTGCGCGCGTCGGACCGGGCCTGACCAGCGCCACGGGCGGGGTTGGCCCGGCGGCGACGGCGCTCGCCGCCGCGCTGATTCTGGGCGAGCCTTTCGGCGCATCGCAGGCGGCGGCGCTCGCCCTGACCGTAACGGGCGTGATGCTGTTGTCGAAGCCGGTGGCTCTGTCGCGGCGGATTCCGCGCCCCTGAACAACTGCGGAAGTCGATTTCGTTTCGGGCGGCGCATGATAGGTTTCCGAAAAAAGGGAGGCCTTTTATGACCATGCTCACGCCAGTGCTCGCGCTGATCGTCTGGACCCTGATTGTCTGGATCTGGATGTATGCGACCCGCATACCCGCCATGCAGAAGGCGAAGATCAATCCGCAGGATGCGCTGAAGCCGGGCGCGCTCGATGTGCTGCCGCTGGAGGCCCGTGTCGCGGCGGACAATTACAACCACCTTCATGAGCAGCCGACGATCTTTTACGCCCTCGCGATCTACTCCCACCTTGCGGGCGTCACGGACCCTTTGAACATATGGCTCGCCTGGGGCTATGTCGCCTTGCGCATTGTCCACTCGCTGGCGCAGATCGTTGTCAAAAAGGTCATTCTGCGGTTTCAACTTTTCGCCCTCGCCAGTCTCGTCCTGATGATCATCACGGCGCGGAACGTTCTGGCCTTGCTTCTCGCCTGACAGCCGCGCCGGAACATTTTTGACGCCCTTGGTGTTAACGCTCCATGAGCCATCACCGCGCCGCCAACCCACCTGAACACGCCCCGGCGAAAGCCGCCGAAATCGACCGCGTCGTCCCGCCCCATGCGGCGGCGAAAGCGCGGGTCGAGTGGCTTTCCAATTTCCTCGATGCGAAATACCGCATCCCCGGGCTCGGCTATCGCTTCGGCTGGGACAGCATCCTCGGCCTCATTCCCGGCGTCGGCGACGCGGCGGGCGGGCTTATGTCCGCCTATCTTGTCTGGGAGGCGCGCCGCGCCGGCGCCGGCGCGGGCCTTATCATCCGCATGCTCTATAATGCGCTGGTCGACATGATCCTTGGCGCGGTTCCTCTCTTTGGCGATATTTTCGACTTCGCCTTCAAGGCCAATCTGCGCAATGCGGAGCTTCTGAAAAAGCACTATTCGAAGCTCGAAAACGAAAAGAGCGAGCATTAGGCAGGCCTCGCGCATTTTGACTTTTCGTGAAGCAGGCTAACCTTACTCCCAAATGGGAAAGGGAGGCTTTGTCCCATGCTGGATTTTTCACTGGAACAATGGGGATTGATTGCAGTCCTCGCCTATGTCGCGTTCATGGCCGGCCGCATGACCAGAAGCGGCGAGTCGCCGGAAACCCGCGCCATGCGCCGGATGGAGGAAGAGACGAAAGCCGCTGACGCGTTTTCCTCTCTTTCCCCTTCCGTGCAGTCGGAGGTAGACCGGCTTTTGATGGACAAAAAGCTGATCGAGGCGATCAAGGTGATCCGCGAGCACACCGGCCTTGGCCTGAAAGACTCGAAAATCGCCGCCGAACAACGGCGCAAGCAGATTGCATCCTGAGGCCCGCCAGTACGATATGGACGGCGCCCGGGCCGCCATTGCCGGAATTGTAAGATAATCACCGCGCCGCTTCGCTCGGCCTGCGAAAAGGAGCGTTTCATGATTACGCCGGCCTATATGCAAATGATGGCGGCCTATAATGAATGGCAGAACCGCAGCCTTTATGACGCGGCGGCGGGTCTCAGCGATGCTGAGCACCGCGAAGACCGGGGCGCTTTTTTCCACTCCATTCACGGCACGTTAAGCCATATCCTGTGGGGCGACCGCGCCTGGCTGAGCCGCTTTACCGATTCTCCGGCGCCGCCCGTCGCCATCAAGGACTCGCCATCGCTTTTTGACGACTGGAACATCCTGCGCGCCGAGCGCGAGAAAACGGATGCGCAGATTCTCGCTTGGGCGAACGCCATGACCATTGCAGGGATCGAAGGAGGGCTCACCTATTTCTCGGGCGCGGCGCAGCGCGAAATCAGCCTGCCGCGCTGGGTTCTGATCACCCATTTTTTCAACCACCAGACCCATCATCGGGGACAGGCGCACGCCATGCTGACCGCCGCCGGCGCAAGGCCGGAGGATACGGACATTCCCTTCATGCCCGGGATTGAAAGCGCCCTTAATCCCGCGTGATCAGCCACAAGCGCCCGCCGAGCAGCGTCGCGGCGGAGGCGAGACTCGCCAGCAAGCCCCACCAGACGCCGACGGCGGCGAGCGGCGTTGAAAGCCCGAGCCAGGCGGCGACGGGGAATCCGATCACCCAATAGCTGATCCCGGTGAGGATCATCGGCGCACGGACGTCTTTGAGGCCGCGCAGCGCCTGACCCGCCGCGACCTGGGTCGCATCAAAGAGGGCGAAAGCCGCTGCAATGGGCAGAAATGTCGCTACAAGCGCGAGCACCGCGCCATTATCGGGATCGCCCGGCTCCAGATAGAACCCGGCGATCTTCATGGGCCAGATCATCACGGGGATCGCGACGATCATAATCGCGCCGATGGAACACAAGATCGCCATCAATGCCGCGCGCCGGACGCCCTGCCGGTCTTTCGCGCCTTCCATCAGGCCGACGCGCACGCAGCCCGCCATGGAAAGCCCCAGCGGCATCATGAAGGCCATCGCCGCGACATTGAGCGCCACCTGATAGGCGGCCATTTCATTGACGCCGATGCGGCCCATCAAAAATACCGCCGCGTTGAACAGCATCGCCTCGAACCCGATGGTGACGGAAATCGGCCAGCCGAGCCGCGCAACCTCAAAAAAGCGCGGCCAGTCCGAATTGAAGAAGTTGTGAAACAGCTCAAATGTCTTCGCGCGTTTCTCCCAGCTTATATAGGCGACCAGCATGAAAAAGCCGATTGCGTGAGACAGCGACGATGCAACCCCCGCCCCCACAAGCTCAAGCCGCGGAAAACCCCAATTGCCGTAAATCAGGAGATAGTTGAGCAGCGCATTGATCGCCGTCGTCAGGATGATGAAATAAAGCGGCGCCCGCGCCCGCTCGATCGCGGCGAGGAAATTACGCAACACAATGACGCCCAGCGCGAAGGGAAGGCCCGGCGTCAACGCCAGCACATAAGGCTCGGCGAGCGCCGCCACCGCCGGCGGCTGGCCCGTCATCAGCGCGAACTCTTCCACGAAAAAATAGATGAGCGATAAAACCGGCGCACAAAGACCCACAAGCCAAAGCCCCATGCGCACGGACCGGCGCACATCGCGGACATCATTGGCGTCGGCGCCAAGCGCCTGGGACACCATGGGCGAGACGGCCATGGCCGGCCCCATGCCGGCGACGAAGAGCACATAGAACATGACGAGGCCGAGCGCGCCCGCTGCGAGCGGCTCAGGCCCGAGCTGGCCGATCATCACAACATCGACGGTATTGATGGAAAACTGGACGAGCTGGGTCAGGCCCATCGGCAAGCCGATGGCCATAAGCGCGAAAAACTCGCGCCGCCACGGGCCCCTTTCGGCGCCCGACGTTTGTTGCACCGCCGTCGTCATGAATACTCTCTCCGTCCCCCGGGTCAGCGACCAGGGGACGGCGTGCTTACCGCCTCTGACGAAGCGGCGAAAGAGGCGACGGGCGACTAAACGATCACGGTTGCGCGAATGTCACTCTTTCAAGAACGCAGTGATTTTCTTCGCGCCGTCGCGATTGGCGGAAAGCATGTCGAAACGGCCTTCGCTGAGCATACCTCGCGCCGCGCCCAATGTCCCGTAAGCGCTCCAGGCAAGCCCGCCGCCGATGGAAAGCCGCGCCGCGCCCGCCTCGGCGAAGTCGGCCAGGGAATACTGCGCCAACTGTCCGAGGATGAGAATGTTCACCGGCTTTGAAACGCCTTTGCAAACGGAGCCTACGGCGTCCATGTCGGGAAGACCGGGCGCGTAAAGCACATCGGCGCCGGCTTCCGCAAAGGCGTTAAGCCGCGCTATCACCTTGTCGAGTTCGCCAATGCCGTAAAGAAACGCCTCCGCCCGCGCCGTCAGCACGAAATCGCGGCCGCTGTTTTTGATCGCGTCCGCCGCCGCTTCGATCCTCGCAACGGCTAGCGCGTCATCGTCAATAACGGGGCTTGTTTTATCGCCGGTGGAATCTTCGATGGAGCCGCCCGCGAGTTCTGTCTTGCAGGCGCGGGCGATTGTCTCCGCCGCAGCTTCAGGCGTAAGCCCGAACCCGTTTTCCAGATCGGCGATGACGGGAATGTCGACCGCCGACGCAATCGCGCCGCCATGGGTCAACGCTTCTTCCTGTGTAACGCCATAATCTCTTCGCCCGAGCGTCAATGCGAAACCGGACGAGGTTGTCGCCAGCGCCTTGAAGCCGAGGCCTTCGAGGATGCGCGCGGAGCCCACATCCCATGGGTTCGGAATAACGAAAGGCTCGCCCGGTTTGTGCAGTTTGCGAAGGGCGGCGGCTCTGGCGTCGGTGCTCATGGAATCTACCCGTTAGAATGTTTTCAAATCGCTATGGGGCGCAGAAGCGAGTTTCAGGAAGATGCGGTCCTCACGCGTAATAAAACGTTCGGCCTTGGCGAATTCATAGTTTTCTTTGCCGAGCGGATCTTCCGCCAGACGCTTTTTGTAGGCTTCATACGCCGCCAGAGACGGCAGCGTATAGACGCCATAGGCGGTCGTGGCCGATCCTTCATGGGGCGCGTAGTATCCGATGAGGTCGGCGCCGCAACGGGGAATCGCCTGCCCCCAATTACGGGCGTAAGTTTCAAAGGCATCCTTTTTGAAAGGGTCGATTTCGTATTTGATAAAACAGGTGATCATGACGCGCTCCGTAATTGCGCCGCGACCCTAGTCGCGGCGCAAATCCGCGCCACCCGATTCCTGCGGTCTAATCCTTCACAGCGTCATGCCAGCTTTTATAAGCGCCGCCGCCCAGCACGCTCGCCTGTATCTGCGCCATGGCCCCATTGGCCGCATCGGTTGCGGCGGTGTTTGGATGCACTGGCCGGCGCAAGGGACGTGTGCCGGGGGGCATGGCCATAATCTCCGCGATTGCGCGCGGCACGTCATTCGGGTCGGTGGAGTATTCGCCGTTGAGGATGCCGCGCGCCATCTGGATATGCGCGTCATAGGCCTCAAGCCGGTCTTCCTCGGCGCGGGCGAGCATCGCGTCGCTGTACTGACGGCCATTGTCCCAGATTTTCGTCGGGTAACCGCCCGGCTGAATTATCGTCACCTCAACGCCGAATGGCGCGAGTTCGTAAGCCATGGTTTCGAACATCGCCTCGACGCCGAATTTCGTCGCGCAATACATGCTGAGATTGGGGATCAGAATGCGCCCGAGCTGCGAAGAGACGTTGAAGACCTGGCCTTCGCCCTGCTCGCGCATTTTCGGCAGGACGGCGCGCGCCATTCTGAGATAGCCGAACAGGTTGGTCTCGAAGATCAGCCGCGTCGCCTCCATGTCGGCGAGCTCCGCCGGCCCGCTAAGGCCGACGCCGGCATTATTCACCAGCACGTCGAGCGCGCCCCCGGCGAGTTCCTCGGCCTCGGCAACGCCCGATGCAATCAAGTCCTCGTCGAGCACATCGATCTCAACCACATGCAGATCGAGTTTCTCGTCTTCCGCAATCTGCGCCAGCTCCCGCGCGGCCGGACGCCGGCCCCCGTCGTAATTGCGCATGGAGGCGATCACCGTGGCCCCGAGGCGCGCCAGATGGAGCGCCGTCAATCTTCCGAAGCCTGAACTCGTTCCGGTGATCAGCACGGAACGCCCGGCGAGGTCCTGCTTCGTTTCGGGCTGTGCGCCCGCCCTCGTTGCTGCGGCGGCGGCCAGCGCGGAGGCGCCTGCGAGCATGGCGCGGCGCGAGGGTTCAAATCGGCGTGAGGACATGGTGATTTCCCTTCAGGCTTTGTGTTTTGTGCACCTGCACAGTAGTAAAGTGCGGACTGACGATCCGCATGCGGTTCCGGGCGGCGTTAACGTCTCCTTCAGATTGCGGAATTTTCAAGCGAATTCAGCAATCTCGTCATGCGCTGACGATGCCGACAGATAATCGAGGGAATGCCGACGGATCGTAAGACTTCGTACGTTACTCTATATTAGCCATAACGTCCTCACCGGGCCTCACGCCCCGCACAGGACAGGAGAACAGGAACGAATGAAACTGCCGGGTTCACTGGCCGCGGGCGCGGTTGTCGGCCTTGTCATCGGCGCCGCTGCAACGGCGCTGGTCCTAACCATGCGCCAGCCGGACGGACAGGACGCGCCGGAAGCTCGCATGGGCGGCGGACGCGGCGGCTATGTTCCGGCGGTAAGCATCATCACGGCGGAAGCCGCCTCGGTCGGCAAAACTCTCGACGTCATTGGCGAGGGCCGGGCGCTGAAAAGCGTCGCCCTCACCTCCGAGGCGACCGGCATTGTCGACGAAGTCAATATCGCGCCTGGCAAGCGTGTTTCCGAAGGCGACGTCCTGTTGCGGCTCAATGACGAGCAGCAGCGCATCGCGCTCGAACGCGCCCGGGCGCAATATCCCATCGCAAAGGCGAACGCCGAACGCTATGAAGATCTTCTGAACACCGAAGCCGCCTCGGAGCTTGAGGCGGAAGCCGCGTTCAACGATTACAAGGCCATTGAAGCGGATTTGCGCGCAGCGCAATTCGCTGTGCAGCAGCGGACCATCCGGGCGCCGTTTGACGGCGTTATCGGCCTTACCGAAATCGAGCCCGGCGATTATGTGCGCGCCGGCGATGTCGTCACAACCCTGGACGACACGTCATCGATCGTCATTGAATTCGCCGTCCCTCAGGAAGCCGCCCGCAATGTGGAGATCGGCCAGAAGGTGACAGCCCGGCTCGCCTCCGGCGCCGGCGCGCCGCAGGAAGGCGCCGTCACGGCCATCGACAGCCGCGTCGATCCGGATACGCGCACCCTGAGGATCGAAGCGACATTCGAAAATGAAGGCGGCGATTTGCTGCCGGGTGCGGTGTTCGCCGTGTCCACCACCAGCGAAGGCCAGCCTGCCGTCTCTGTGCCCGGCCTTTCCATACAGTGGGACCGGGCCGGGCCTTTTGTCTGGAAACGCGGGCCCGAAGGGGACGCTGTGGCCGCCCCCGTCACTATTCTTCAGCGTACGGACGACATCGTGCTTGTGTCTGGCGAAGTGAAGCCGGGCGACCTCGTCGTCTGGGAGGGCGCGGATCGCGTGCGGCGGGGATCGCCGTTGCCGGGTCTTACGACGCGTCAATCACAACCATCCAGCGTCGGCTCGGCCAATGCGTCGGGTCCCGGCGCGGCCGGCGGGAGCGAATAATCCGTGAGTAAAGATCGCGAACCGTTGGCAACGAAGGGCGGCGGTTTTATCGGTGTCTTCATTCAGCGGCCTATCCTCGCTGCTGTGATCAGCCTTCTCATCGTCATCGCCGGCCTTGCTGCGATGCTGGGCGTCGATGTCCGGGAACTGCCCGATGTGGACCAGCCTGTCGTCACTATCCGCACCGATTACAGGGGCGCGGCGCCGGAGACCATGGACGCCGAGGTGACGTCAGTCATTGAAGGCGCGGTCGCCCAGATCGACGGCGTGCGCAGCATCTCATCCTCGTCGGAATTCGCCGAAAGTCGCGTGACCGCCGAGTTCTCTTCCAGTGTGAATATCGACATCGCGGCGACGGATGTGAAAAACGCCATTTCCGGCATTCGCGACGAGCTTCCCGAGGAAGTCGAAGAACCTCAGGTCATCAAGGCCGATCCGGATTCGTCGCCTATCATGCGGCTTTCGGTCTCTGCGACAGACATTGAAGCGGGCGGGCTCGCCGATCTCGTTGATGACGTCATTCTGCCCCGGCTTCAGGCGGTGGAGGGCGTGGCGCAAGCGGACGCGTTCGGCGTGCGCAACCGGGTCATCCGGGTGCGGATCATGCCGGTTTCGCTCGCTGCGCGCGGTTTCACCGTGCAGGATGTGACGCAACTGGTATCGTCAGCGGCGCAGAGTGCGCCCAGCGGCCGCCTGCGCACCGCCTCTCAGCAATTGCTGATCCGCGCGGAATCCCCCGCCAAAACGCCCGAACAGATCGCCGCGCTCCGGCTCGACGACGAAACCCGGCTTTCCGATGTGGCCATCGTGGAATGGGGGCTTGAAGACCTGAATCGCACGGCGCGCGTCAATGGCGCGCCCGGCATCGGCATCGGCATTATCCGTCAGGCGCAATCGAACACAGTCACTGTGGCCCAGGGCGTGAGGCAAGCCGTCGCCGAGCTCAACAATTCCCTGCCGCCCAATGTGAATGTCGAAGTGATGATCGACGATTCCATCTTTATCGACGAGGCGATCAAGGAGGTGGTGCGCAGTCTTTTCCTCGCCACCGGCGCAGTCGTGCTCGTTATTTTCCTGTTCTTGCGCTCCATCCGGGCGACGCTCATTCCGGCGGTGACCATACCGGTCTCGCTCATGGGCACGGTCGCCGCCATGTGGCTCGCCGGGTTCTCCATCAACATCATCACCCTCCTCGCTCTCGTCATGGCCGCGGGGCTCGTGGTCGACGATTCCATTGTCGTCACCGAAAATATCCAGCGCTGGCGCGGCATGGGCGCTGGCAAACGCGCGGCGGCCGTTCTCGGCACGCGCGAGATCGTATTCGCCGTTTTATCAACGACGGCGACGCTCGCCGCCGTTTTCATTCCCATTTCCTTCCTGCCCGGACAGGCTGGCAAGCTGTTCTCCGAATTCGGCTTCGTGCTGGCTTTCGCCGTGATCGCCTCGTCCTTTGTCGCGTTGACCTTGTGTCCTGTGCTGACCGTCAGGCTCGGCCGGGAATTCAGGCCGGAAATGGCGGCGGAAGAGGACGAATTGCAGCGCCTGCGCGAAAAACCCGCGGGCCCTCTCGCCGCGATTTACGGCCCGGCGGTGCGCTTCTGCCTGAACCGCCCGGTCATCCCGGCAATCCTGGCGGTTGTTTTCGCCGCCGGCTCTTACACCGCGTTCAACATCACGCCGAAAGAGCTGACGCCAAATGAAGATCGCGGCCGCGTCTTCATGCGTCTCGCCGCACAGGACGGGGCCAGCTTCGATTATCTCGACCGCAAGATCATGGAAGTCGAAACGCGTCTCAAAACCCTGCTCGACAGCGGCGACATCGAAGTCATCACGTCGAGCACCAGCACCGATTGGGCCTTCGCGCTTATCCGCCTGCCCGACTGGAGCGAGCGATCGAAATCACAACAGGATATCGAGGCGGAAATCCGCACGCTGGTCGCCGACATTCCGGGCATCACCGTCAATGTGCGCAGCGGCAACTCGCTGGGCATTCGCGGCGGCGGGCAGGGCCTGCGTTTCGCTGTCGTCGGCGACGATTACACGGCGGCGGCGGAAACGGCGGAGCGCATTGCGCAACAATTACAGCAAAATCCGGTTTTCGCCGATGCGCGGCTCGATTTCCAGACGACGCAGCCTCAGGTGAGCGTCGAGATCGACCGGGAAACCGCCGCCTCCCTCGGCGTTTCCGTCAGCGCCATCATCACCACCATCCAGGCAATGGCGGATGAGGTGCGCGCGGCCGAACTCTTTATCGGCGACGACATCATTGACGTGATGGTCTCTTCCGGCGGGGAGCCGGTGAACGATCCGACAGATCTCGCCAATCTCTTTGTCCGCACCGCCGCCGGCGGCTTTGTGCCGCTCTCCTCCGTGGCGAACATCAATGAACAAGCAGTCGCCGCGGATCTTCGCCGCGAACAGCGCCGACGCTCCGTTCCTGTTACGGCGAGCCTTGCGGGCGACGCGCGCATTGGCGATGCCGTGCGGGAGCTGCGCCGCACCGCGCCGGAGCTCCTGGAAGGGTCTCAGTCGATCACATTGTTGGGCGAAGCGCGCATTCTGGAGGAATCCAATCAGGCGACCTTCGTTGTGTTCGGCTTCGCCGCCATCATCGTCTTCCTCGTTCTGGCCGCGCAGTTCGAAAGCTTTGTGAGTTCGATCATCATCATGGTGACCGTGCCCTTCGGCCTCGCCGCGGCGATTTACGCCATTCTTCTCACCGGCGGCTCCATCAACTATTTCAGCCAGATCGGGCTTGTGCTGCTGATCGGCATCATGGCGAAAAACGGCATTCTTATCGTCGAGTTCGCCAATCAGTTGCGCGACCGCGGCGAAAGCATTCGCGACGCCATCGAACATGCGGCGATGACGCGCCTGCGCCCCGTTCTGATGACCGCCATGTCGACCCTGCTTGCCAGCCTGCCCTTGATCTTCGGCTCCGGCGCCGGATCGGAAGCGCGCGCGGCGCTGGGCTGGGTGATTTTCGGCGGCCTTGGCTTCGCCACTTTCTTCACGCTGTTCCTGACGCCGGTCTCCTTCCTTCTCTTTGCGCGGCTGTCGAAACCGCGCGCCGCAGAAGGCGCGAAAGTGGAGGAAGAACTGCAGAAGGCGTCGGCGCTTCGCTAATCGGCGACTTCAGCGCCGGCCTCCGCTTTCAGCCAGTTCATGCGAAACGCCTTTTGGTGGTTCGTAAGGTCCGTTTCCATCTCTTCATAAGGCGTGATTTTCAGCGCATCATCCGCAACGAATGTCGTTTTCGCCTCGATCTCGCGGCCACGACTTAAAAAGCTGATCGAAACGGTTTCACCGGGCTTATGGCGTTCAAGCGCGTTTTCGTAATCGTCCTTGCTGTCGATTTTGAACCGGCCGATGCGCAAGATCTCGTCGCCGCGATCAAGACCCGCCTCATAAAGCGGGCTTCCGACGAGCGAGTTGGACGCGACCAGCACAGCATCGCCATGCTCTTCAAAAGAAACGCGTCCAAGACTCGCCTTGCCGGGATTTTCGCGTGCAAGCTTCAGGCCCGCCGCCGCAAGTAACGGTTCAAAATCCGGCAGTTCGCCATCTTCGATATAGGAGGCGAAAAAACTGTCAGCGAAATCGGTGTCGCCCGTCACTTCGGCAAGGCCCTCGCGCAGATCCTCATGCGTGTATGGGGCTTCCGTGACGCCATGTGTCTTCCAAAGATGCCGCATATAGTCGTCGAGAGTCACGCCATCAAACTGCGTTCGCAGGGTGAGGTCGAGCGCCAGCGCAATCACCTCCCCATACGGATAATAAGACACGAACATATTGGGGCGATTGTCAGGATCGATGGCGCGGGCCGCATCCACGAAAGCCGCTTCCATAGACATGGATTGCGGCGAGCCCACTTTGCGGCCAGGCGCATTGATGATGAAACGAAGCGTGCCGGCAAGGTCCTCAAGATAATCGTCAAGCGGCGTCACGCCGCTCCGCACCCGCGCCAGATCGCCATAATAATTGGTGAAACCTTCAGCGAACCACAGGCTCGGTGTCGGATTGGTTCGGGCGAAATCGAAAGGCTCCAGCTCCGCCGGGCGCATGCGCTCCACATTCCAGGCGTGAAAGAATTCATGGGAAAGCGTGCCGATTTGCGCGAAGTCCGCCTCATAAAGTCCTTTGGTGCTGGAAAGGATCGTGGAGTTGCGGTGCTCCATGCCGTCGCCGGACACATGCGGCAGGTAGTCGGCGATGAAGGTGTAAACGCCGTGATCGAATTCCGGCGCCGCGCCGAAAATCTCGATCTGTTCGGCTACGATCTTTTTCGCCATGTCCGCATAGCGATCCATATCCTCCGCATTGCCGTCATGATGAACCGCAAGGCGAACGGTCTGTCCGTCGGGAAGCTTCCATGAGCGCAGATCATAGGCGCTGAGCTCCGTCGGCGAATCCATGAAATATTGAAGGTCAGGCGCCGTGAATGTCAGGCGCCCGCGCGCCTCAGGCAATTGCGTCGCCGCTTTCCAGCGCCGGTCCGGCGCCGAGAAGGAAATCTCGATGGCGCGGTCTTCGAGGCCCTCAGCCCAGATGAAAGTCGCCGGCATGTTGAGATGCGCATGGGTGCGGTCGATCTGGCTGTAGGTCCCGTCGGCGCGGTCGGCATAAAGCGTGTAGGACACCGTAACGGCGCCGTCATGTCCCTCGACCCGCCAGCTATAGGGATCGCGCTGTTCGACCTCGAGCGCGCGCCCGGCGCCGTCGACGGCGCTCACATCATAAACATTCTTGGCGAATTCATGGAGCGCATAACGCCCAGGCGAGGATCGCGACATGCGAAAGACGAAGGGCCCTTCTACAAGATCGCGAAAGCTGGCGGTGATGCGCGCTTCGTGATGGGCGGCGTTCTCAAACGAGGCGCGATAGACCACCGGCGCACTCTCAGCGAGAGCGAAAGACAAGGCCGAGAGAAAACCGGCAAGCGCCGCGAATTGGTGTTTCATCGAAAAGATTCCTTTTGCCGTTCGCACTATGGTGGCTTTAATCCATCTTGCGGGCAACGCCTTGAGCGCGATTGCGAATTTGCGGGACTTGCTGATAAGACGGCGCTTTCGACAAAGGCTTTCCATGCGCATCATCGGCGGACAATTCAGGGGCAGACCCATCATCGCGCCGAAAGGCATGACGGCGCGGCCCACGGCGGACCGCACGCGCGAGGCCCTGTTCAATATTTTAAACGCCCGCGAGGATGTGAATTTTGACGGGGCGCGGATAATCGATCTCTTCGCAGGGTCCGGCGCGCTCGGTCTTGAGGCGATGTCGCGCGGGGGGCAATGGTGCCTTTTTGTTGAAACAGACGCCGCCGCCCGGGGCGCCATCCGCGACAATATCGAGGCCTTGGGGCTGTTTGGAACGACCCGCATTCATCGCCGCTCAGCCGCCGAACTCGGCCCGAAGCCGGCGGGGGTCGGACCGCCTTTCAGCCTCGCCTTTCTGGACCCGCCCTATGGCAAGGATCTTTGCGGGCCGGCGATGGAAACGTTGCATGAGGGCGGCTGGCTGACGCCCGGCGCCGTTGTCGTTGTCGAGCAGGGCAAGGACGAAACGCCCGCCGAAGCTAATGGGTTCGCCGAAGACGACCGGCGTCATTACGGCGCCGCCCAGATCGGCATTTACCTTTATTCCGGCGCATCCCGTTAAGGCGAAATGACGCCGTCAGAGCCCTTGCGAGAGGCGCTCCCGGCGCCTATTTTCGGTCGGCTGCCCGGCCCGTCAGGACGACATTCCCCGGGGCCTTATCCAACCGAACGGGAGCTGCCTCTGACTAGGACCGTGGTCCTTCTTACGCGGCGCCCACCTGAACCTTAGGGTCCAGGGCGAACACCAAGTCCAACGGCCAGGGCGGCGCCTTCTTTTCTTCCGCACATCATTTACATCTAAAGTCTGAGGTCCATTCTCATGGCGCCGCAAACCGGAAGGCGGCGAGAGCAGATGAAAAAACTCGACAACGCGAATATCAAAATCCTGTCCCTGATGCAGGAAAACGCCGCCATGACGGCGGATGAGATGGCCGAAGAGGTGGGACTTTCCGCCTCCGCAATTCAGAAGCGCCTGCGCCATTTGCGCGCCGACGGGGTGATCGAACGCGAAACCGCTATTCTATCAGCCGAAGCGCTCGGCGGCGTCTCGCTTTTCCTTGTTAATGTCCAGCTTGTCCGAACCAAGCACGATACAATCGGCGCCTTTCGAGCCCTGATGAAAGAAACGGACGAGGTGCTGCAATGTTTTCACATTACAGGCGCCTTTGATTTCTGCCTTCTGGTGGCTGCGAGAGACACCCATGGTTATGAGCATTTTTCGAACCGCTTTTTCACCGAAGACAATTACGTCGCCCGATTTGAAACCAGCGTTGTGTTGAAATCGGTGAAATACGGGTTTGAATTGCCGCTGGAGCATTTGCTGTCCAGGCGTTAGGAGGAAGTCATGTTGCCGCCCATCGCATCGCCGTTCGATCCCAAAGCCATTCTGCGAGAACGCATGAAGGGCGAGCGCCGCGCCGCCGCCAAGGCGCGCCCCGATGCGGGCGTCCATGCTGCGGCGCATTTCATGAAATCGGTCCCGCGCGATGAAAACGCCGTTGTCTCCGTTTATTTTCCCATGCGCAATGAGCTCGATACCGAGCCGCTTGTTGCGGCGCTGATCGAGGAAGGCGTCACGGTCGCCCTGCCCGTCGTGGCGAAGAAAAAAGCGCCGCTGCTTTTCCGCGCCTATAAGCCCGGAGACGACCTCGTCCCCGGCTCCTACGGAGAACTCATCCCCGCCGAAACCGCCCCCGAGGCAACCCCGGACATTCTCGTGGTCCCCCTCCTCGCTTTCACCGCAGAAGGCGGACGGCTCGGCTATGGCGGCGGCTATTACGACCGCACCCTCGAAAAACTTCGCAAAACCGGCGCGCCTCTCGCCGTCGGCTACGCCTTCGGCGCCCAAGAAGTTGACGCCCTGCCCCTCTCGCCCCTAGATCAGCCGCTGGACTGGGTGGTGACCGAGCGCGGCGCCACGAAGTGTGGATAAGGACGCGTTTTGCGACTTGCGATTTTCGGCGATGTGGTGGGCAGGAGCGGGCGCAATGCGCTCCTCGATCGGCTGCCGGGCCTGAAGAAAAAACTCGAGCTCGATTTCGTCATCGTCAATGTGGAGAACGCCGCGGGCGGCTTTGGCGTCACGGCGCAGATCGTTGACGCCTTTCTCGACGCCGGCGCCGACGCGCTGACCACCGGCAATCACGCCTATGACCAGCGCGACGAGATCGACATTTTTGATCGCGAGACGCGGCTGTTGCGTCCCGTGAATTTTCCCTCTTCCAACCCCGGACGCGGCAGCGGCGTCTTCGAAGCGAAGACCGGCGCCAGCGTGCTCGTCGTCCATGCGCAGGGCCAGATCGGCATGCCGCCGGGGGACGATCCGTTCGCCGCGGTCGAGCGCGAACTCGCTGGCGCGGTTCTCGGCAAGGATGTGGACGCCATCGTCGTCGACCTTCACGCGGAGGCGACATCGGAAAAAATGGCCATGGGTCACTTTCTCGATGGGCGCGCCAGCCTTGTCGTCGGCACGCATACCCATGTTCCGACTGCGGACGATCGTATTCTGCCGCGCGGGACCGGCTATATCACGGATCTTGGCATGTGCGGCGATTATGACAGCGTCATCGGCATGGAAAAATCGGAGCCGCTGCGCCGCTTCGTGACTAAAATGCCCGGCGGCCGGTTCAGCCCCGCCAATGGCGAAGCGACAATCTGCGGCGTGATGGTGGAGACCGATCCATCGACCGGCCTCTCCAAAACCATCGCGCCGATCCGACTTGACGGAGGCCTTCGGTGCGCCATGCCCGATTCAGACGGTTCCGGTTAAGCCGTCCCGGCGAAGATCACATTCCAGAAGATAAGCACCGACGCGAGGCCGGCCAGCGCCAGCGCAAACACGGTATGATGCAACTTGCGCCAGACGCCCCAGCCGGCTTTCGCCCAGGCGGGCCACAGGCTGACGAGCCCCGCAAGCGCCGCCGCAAAGACGACCAGCCCCGCAAGCCGCACCGAGACGACAGAGGCCGTCGGGTAGCTCTGCAGCGCCGCCGCGCCAAGGGACGACAGATCGGCCATTAACCAGAGCGTCGCCCCCGCAAAGACGAATGTCACTATCGACGCCGCCATGGCGCCAAGGCCCAAAAGCGCGCCCAGCTTCGTTTGCGCAACGTCGCGGCCCTGTCGTCGCCAGGCGCCAAGCAAGGTCGTCGCGGCGAAGAACAGCGCCGCTCCGAGTGCAAGATTGAGATAATCGGGATTTGAAGACAGCCCGATGCGGTCATAGGAGTGGACGCCTGAGCCGTCGCTGAAATGAGTGACGCGCCCTTTTTCATTTCGCCCGAAAACAATACGCTCGCCCTTCCGGTTTTCGAAAGTGTCGGGCGCGCCGGGAAGCGGCGCATAATGTTCCGCTTCGCCGCCTTCGATCAGCGTCAGGCCGCCGCCTTGCGCCGGCGTCACCGTGGCTTTCGAGCTTGTGGCGAAGAGTTTTTCAAACAGCGAAAAAGAGCGGCGATTGTCGAGATAATTGCCGGCGAAGGCGCCCGCGCGCTCCTCAAATTGCGGATCGTCGCGCGCCGGCGTCATGGGCCGGTCCAGCACATGATCGATCACCAAAGGCCCCAGATCGCTGACAAGCGTTCGATCGTTGGTCGTGCTCTGCGACACGAAGACGCCGAGATCGAGTTCGGGAACCAGCGTCATATTCGTGTAGAACGCCGTGGTGGCCCCGCCATGACCGAAAGTGGCGACATCGCGATAAACCGAACTCATGAAGCCATGGGCGAGATCGGCGCCCGATGCGCGGTCGTCGAAAGCGCGGACCCACATGCGCTCATGGGTTTCGGGCCGCATCAGCCGGACGCCGTCATGTTCGCCGCGCCCCAGGTGAAACAACATCCATTGCGCCATGTCGGCAGCCGTCGACGCCATGGCGCCCGCAGGCGCAAAAGGCCCGATCTGCATCAGCTCCGCAGGTTCATAGGCGCCCGCCTTGACGTCATAGCCGGTCGCCAGCGCCGCGCGCTCATCTTCGTTCATCAAAGACGGGGCGGCGATGGTTGTGTGCGTCATCGCCAGCGGCTTCAGAATGTCCTGTTCGAGAAACGCACGATAGGACTTGCCCGATACATCCTCGACAATTTTTGCAGCAAGCGCCGAGCCCCAATTGGAATAAGACGTGCGCGCGCCCGGCGGATAAACCCGTTTCGGCATGGTTTCTTTCAACGCATCCGTGAGTGAAATATCCCCGTCATCGGGATAGGTGAATACTTTCAGCGTATCCTCAAAGCCTGCGCGATGCGCCATCAGATCGTTCATGGTGACCGGGGCGCCGAACGCCTCCGGGATCGTCATATCTTTGAGATAGGTGTTTACATCCGCATCGAGATCGATGAGCCCGCGCTCCTCGAGCATCATCACCGCGGTCCAGGTGAAGGTTTTCGAGACCGAGCCGATGCGGAACAACGTGTCGTAACCGCTCGCCGGCTCGCCCGCCTCCACATCCTTTTCGCCATAGGCCTTGGCGAAGACGATCTTGCCGTTGCGGACGACGCTGACCGTCACCGCCGGCGCATCATGTTCGCGCCGATGCGCAGCGACCACGCCGTCGACGAAGCCTTCGAGCACGGCTTGTGGACGCGTCGGCTCGAATGCCGGGAGTTCGACTTCATCCACAGGCGTCGATGGCGCAGGATCGGGCGGCGGCGGGGTTTGCGCCCAGGCCTTGTGGCCGCACGGCATCGCAGCGAGCATCAATAAAACGGCGAAGAAAAGGCGCATTGTCGGTCTCCCTTGATGCGGCCAAGGTAACAGACAATGCGCTGGGGCCAAGCATTTAGGCCCTGTTGTCGAGCTGGGAGCGCACGAACCGCCGCCCAAGCAGCGTCGCCCGGTAAGGCCCGCCATTGGTGGACGCGATGAGCCTGCGCCTTTTCAGCCGCTTGAAGACGGCGAGCGTGCAGTCTTCAAGCGTCCAACCCTCGCGCGTTGCGCAATTGACAGCGATGATTTTTCCGTTCCCGTCTTTGTCAACGAGAATCGCGCCGCCGCGTGCGAGCGCATGGAGCGTTCTCTGCTCCGCTTTCGAAATGTTCATGGAAAATAAGTCCGATTTGGTCGCTAAACCGGGCGCGAGAACGCAGCCGCCGCCGAAAGGGCGGGCGCCGGTTTCTTTCGCGCCGTGAAAGGCGGTTTAGCGGGTAACAAGCTCGGACATGAATTCCTCTGCGCCAAGCGTTAGCATGGGAAGTTTCCGGCTTCAATATGCCGCCACGCCGCGCCTTTGTCGCAAATTCGGCCCGGTCCGTCGCAACGCAGCCCATCAACCATTTTCTCAAGCGACGTTCCAGCTAGCATCCCGCGCAAAACCGGACGCTATCACCATGACCAGAAAACTGTTGCCGCTGCTTCTTTTTCTCATTCTCGCGCTTCAGGGATGCGTTAGTCCCCGGCCCTCACATCCCGCAGATATTCTGATTACGAACGCCGTCCTGATTTCACCGGAACGGGAGAAACCGCTGCAAGGCGCGTGGCTCGCCATCAACGGCGATAGGATCGTCGCTGTAGGTGACGGCGCCCCGCCGGCAGGCGCTTCGGAGATCATCGACGCGCAAGGAAAATATCTGATACCGGGGCTCATCGACAGCCATGTTCACCTCTATCACGCAACCGGATTGAAACGCCGTTATACGGATGATTTTGATCGCCTCTACGCCGCCTATATGGCGCAACAGCCGCGCAGCTTTCTTTATTACGGATTCACGAGCATCATCGAGCTGAATTCCGATGAAGAGGCCAATGCGCGCTTCCTGTCTTCGCCGCAACGGCCGCGCCTGTTTCATTGCGGGCAAGGCGTCATTCTGTCAGACGGCTTCATGGCGATGGAATTGGGAGCCACTTCTGTCGGCGAGGCCTATCCCGGCTATTTGATCGACACCTATCGAGACGCGCCGGCGCCGCCGGGCGCCGATCCCGCCGCCCACACGCCGGAAGCCGCAGTGCGCCATATCAAGGATAGCGGCGGCCGGTGCGTCAAAGCCTATTACGAAGAAGCCCTATGGTGGCCCGGCGATGAACCGCCTGCTTTTTCATTGCCCACGCCGGAGATCATGCGCGATCTCGTGGGTGAAGCGCATCACCAAGACATGCCCGTCATCCTGCATGCAACCACCCCGGCGGGACATGAATTTGCGCTTGCGACGGGCGTCGACATTCTCGCACACGGCATGTGGGAATGGCCCGGTCAAGCGTTCGATGCGCCAGAGCCGCAGGAGACATATGCCGACATCGCCTCACGCATTGCTGCAAGCGAAACGTGGCTACAGCCCACATTCGCCTCGATCCGCAACACGGCGTCTCTTTTCAATGAGGCGGTGCTTGCCGATCCGAGATGGGTGAACGCAGTTCCATCATCCTATATGGACTATCTCAAAGGCGATGCGCAAAAACAGCGTGATATGTTCCTGGCCGTTTTTGAGCACAAACTTCGCGAAAACGGCGAGACCGCGCCTGTTCCCGCGCTGCAGCGCGCTTTCAACCTCCGCTATCAAAGGCTAATCGGCAAGATGGCTGAAAACGGCGCCAATCTCACTTTTGGCACAGACACGGCAGTCGGAGCTTTTGGCTGGGCGTCGCCGCCGGGTCTCGCCGGCCTATGGGAAATCGGAATCTGGGACGCCGCAGGCATTGATCCCGAAACCATTTTTAAAGCACTCACCATCAACAACGCAAGCGCGTTTGGCCTCAGCGATGATCTCGGAACGCTCGAAGCCGCTAAGCTTGCCGACCTTCTGCTCCTTCGTGAAAACCCGCTAGAAGATGTGTCCGCTTACGACACTATCGAACTCGTGATCACCGGCGGGAGCGTGATTGACCGTCAATCTTTATCCGCTGCACAAAACTAGGCCCGGCATGACGAGGCGACGCTCTTCCAAAAACAGCAATGCGCATGGCGTGAGTTCGCCGCCCCTTTTCTTATCTGACGTAACTCGCGCCATTGATGTCGAAGGTCGCGCCCGTCGCTGATGGACATGCGCCGCTTGCGCAGAACAGGATCATCGCTGCGACTTCCTGCGGCGAGGCGACGCGCCCAAGTGGAATGTCTGTGACGGCGTTCTTTCTGTTTTCGATGTCCTGCGGCGCCATGCGGGTTTCGACCCAGCCCGGCGCGATAGCATAGAACAGGATATTCTCGCCGGAATAGCCCCGCGCCAGCGTCTTGGTCATGGCGAGCACGGCGCCTTTCGACGCCGCATAGGCGGCGTGATCAGGGCCGTCGCCGCGATGGCCCGCCCGGCTCGCCACATTGACGATGACCCCGCCGCCCTGGTCCCGGAAATGGGCGATGGCCGCGCGGCAGATATCCGCCGGCGCCTGGACATTGACGGCCATGGTCCGGGCCCAGCTTGTCGCCCACTCTTCCTCGTCAGCGTCAATCGCGGAGGGTATATAGATCCCGGCATTATTGACGACGGCGTCGAGACGCCCAGCGGCCTTGATGGCGGCCGCCATCAACCGGGCTCCGGCTCCGGGCGCGGCGAGATCCTCGAATATCATCTCCCCGCCTGCCTCCGCCGCCGCCTTTTCGGCCTGCTCGCTGGGCGCAGAGGCATGGAGGAGGACCCGCGCCCCCGCCTCTGCGGCCGCTTTGGCCGTCGCCGCGCCGATCCCCCGAGAGGCCCCCGTCACCAGCACTGTTTTTCCGGCTAAGTTGCTCATAAATCCTCCACACTTGAATTTTTACGAGCCCTCGGCATAACGGGCCCCAAAATCAACCCCAATCGAGTTCACGAGGACCCCATGGCCGGGCATAGCAAATGGGCGAACATCCAGCACCGCAAAGGGCGCCAGGACGCCAAGCGCTCCAAGATGTTCTCCAAACTGTCGAAAGAAATCACCGTCGCCGCAAAGATGGGCGCGCCGGACCCGGAATTTAATCCGCGCCTCAGGCTCGCCATCCAGGCGGCGAAAGCCCAGTCCATGCCTAAGGACAATATCGACCGGGCGATCAAGAAATCGACCAGCGCAGACGAGGCGAATTTCGAGGAAATCCGTTACGAGGGCTTCGGCCCGGCGGGCGTCGGCGTCATCGTCGAGGCGCTGACCGACAACCGCAACCGCGCCGCGAGCGATATCCGCGCGATCTTTTCCAAGAACGGGGGCAATATGGGCGAGACGGGCTCCGTCTCCTTCATGTTCGATCTTGTGGGGTATATCGAATACCCGGCGGACAAGGCGTCCGAAGATGAAATGCTTGAAGCGGCGATCGAGGCCGGCGCCGACGACGTTCAGTCATCGGAAGAAACCCACGAAATCTATTGCGCCTTCGATCAGTTGGCAGAAGTAAGCTCAGCTTTGGAAGAAAAGTTCGGCGAAGCGACATCTGCTAAACCTTACTGGAAACCGCAGAATACGATTGACGTAGAAGGCGACAAGGCGTCGACGCTGATGAAGCTGATCGACGCGCTGGAAGACAATGACGACGTTCAGAATGTCTACGCCAATTTCGAGATTTCCGACGAGGAAATGGAAAAGCTCGCCAGCTAAGGCGCTTTCTTTCCGTACGCTGAGGCAAAGTTCTCCGGCGGCGCTTGACCGCGCCGCCATTGCGTTAAACTATCCCCTCCCGTGAAACGGTGACTTAAGTCTTTTTGAAAGCTCCGGCGGCTAGGCAAGAGCCCATGCAAGCCGCAAGAGAGCCAGGGGATCGCATGCGCGGGAGAGTCTTCCGGATGGCGGCCGCCGCCATGGCCGGGTCAGTAGTGTTTAATGCAGCGAGCGCCCTCGCAGCCGGCCTCGATGCGCAGCCGGACGGGCACGAGAACGAGTTCGGCCGCAGCATCCCGTCCCGCGACTTCGCCAGTTTTATCCCTTGCGCCCAGGCGGTGCGGATCGCCCATGAAGATGCGCCCATCATCGACGGCGATCTGTCGGACCCCGTCTGGCGGCGCGCCCAGATGATCGACGAATTCTATCAGGTCGACCCGGTGGAGGGGGCGACGCCGAGCCAGCCGACCGCCGCCTATATCCTTTACGATGAGCGCAATCTTTATATCGGCATCTATAATTACGACGACGAGCCGGAGCTGATCCGCCGCTCCCAGATGCAGCGCGACTTCATCCTGCGCGACGATGATGCGGTGCGCGTTTATCTCGACACCTTCGGCTCGTTCCGCGACGCCTATTTTTTCGGCGTCAACGCCAATGGAGCGCGCGCAGACGCCCTGATCGAAAACAATGAAAGCTATCAAAATCAGTGGAACACGATCTGGCGCGCGAAATCGCAGGTCGTCGAAGACGGCTGGATCACCGAAATTGTCATACCGTTTCAATCCATCTCCTTCGATCCGTCGCTCGAAGAATGGAACATGCAGATCGTGCGCAATATCCGGCGCACCAATGAGGAAATCCGCTGGTCGAATATCGATCAGAGCCGGGGTCGGATCGACATCACCAATCCGGGCCGGTTGACCGGCGTCGTCGATGTAAAAAGCGGCGCCGGCCTTGAGGTGCAGGCCTATGTCACCGGATCCGCCGCTTATGACTGGACGACGGCCGACAAGGACTACGCCGTCAATCCGAGCGGCAACGCCTTTTACAAGATCACCCCGGCGCTGACCGGCTCGCTCACCGTCAACACGGATTTTTCCGACACCGCGCTCGATGCGCGGCAGGTCAATACCGGCCGGTTCTCGCTGTTCTTTCCCGAAACCCGCGACTTCTTTCTTCAGGACGCCCAAGTGTTCGAGTTTGGCGGGCGCCTTTTCGATAGCGGGCCGGTGAACGGCCTGCCTTTCTTCACGCGCAATATCGGCATCGTCAACGGAACGCCCGTTGACCTCACCGCCGGCGCAAAGCTCAGCGGCAAGATCGGGCCCGCCAATGTGGGCATGATCTCCGCGCGCACCGGCGCGTCCGACGCCCTCGGCGTCGATAGCCAGATCCTGTCTGCGGCGCGATTTTCCGTACCCGTCTTTTCCGAATCGAAACTGGGCGTCACTTTCACCCATGGCGACCCTACTGGCGCCGAGACCAACACTGTGGCCGGCGCCGATTTCCAGTTCAAACGCTCCAATGTCGCCGGCGCGGGCACGCTTTTCAGCGACTCAGCGTTCATTCAAAGCTTCGATGACGGCGAAAGAGGCCATATGGCGGCCCACGAAACCGCCTATCGCAGCCAGCGCTGGAACGCGACCTTGAGACTGCGCGATATCACCGACGACTATGCGCCGCGTCTTGGCTTCTCCAACCGCACCGGCATTCGCAAGTATAACGGCAATTTTTTCCGTATCTTCCGGCCGAAAGACAGCTTTCTGCGTCAGGCCGAAGCAGGCGTTTGGACCGACTACATTACCGACCGCAACGGGCTGCGACTCGATCATTATATGGGCGCATGGGCGAACGCCGACAACAACGCAGGCGACAGCGCAGGGTTTGAATATCAACACGCCAGGATCAGGATCATCGAGCCCTTTTCCATCGCCGGCGAAGTTCCGGTGGCGTCGGGCGATTACGAATGGAACCGGTATGAAGCATCCGTCAGCGCCACAAATGCGCGCATTGTGGGCGCATCGGCGGAGATCGGGTGGGGCGGAATTTATGACGGCGATTATTTTCGCGCCTCTTCGGATGTCAGCCTGCGACCCAGCCGTTTCGTTGAAATCACCGGCGGCTATGAATATACGCAGTTCGATCTTCCTTCAGGCGAGATCGGCGTCCATATCGCATCCATCGACTCAGTCATCGCCTTCACGCCGGACATGACGATCAAGACCGAAGTGCAATATGACAATATCTCCGAAGCCTTCACGTTCTTCTCGCGCTTCAGTTGGGAGCCCATACCCGAGCGGGAAATCTTCCTCTCCTTCGGACATACGGCGTTGATCGACCGGGTCGATTTTCCGCGCGATTTTCGCTCTCGCGGGTCCAGCCTGGCCTTACGCCTCGGCCACACCTTCCGGATGTAGCGCGTTCCGATCGCGCCCGTTGGGGCGCGGCTTGCCATGCCCTGTAGGGGCTGGTAAAGGCGCGGCCTTTCCCGGCTTCAAGGCCCTGAGCGGCAAGGCGAGATGTATGAAAATCAACGGCAATGAAATCCGTCCCGGCAATGTCATCCAGCATCAGGGCGGCCTCTGGGCGGCGGTCAAGGTCAACGCCGTCAAACCCGGCAAGGGGCCGGCCTATGCGCAGGTGGAACTGAAAAACCTTGAGGACGGGCGCAAACTCAATGAACGCTTCCGCGCCGCCGAAACGATCGAACGCGTGCGCCTCGAACAGAAAGACCACACCTATCTTTACGCCGAAGGCGACATGCTGGTCTTTATGGATACGGAAAGCTACGAGCAGATCCATATTTCCAAAGACATGATCGGCGAGCGCGCGGCGTTCCTTCAGGACGGCATGAATGTGGTCGTGGAAAGCCATGAAGGCCGGCCCATCGGCGTGCAGCTTCCCGAACATGTGACGCTGGAAGTCGTCGAGACAGAGCCCACCGTCAAAGGCCAGACCGCGTCCTCCTCCTACAAGCCGGCCATCGCCGACAACGGCCTCCGGATCATGATCCCGCCTTACATGACCACGGGCGAAAAGATCGTCGTCAACACTGAGACGATGGAATATGTGAAGCGCGCTGACTAAGGCTGCGGCCCTTAGGCGTCACGCGCCCAGAACCGCAGATCCCTTAAAGTTTCCACGAAGCTCTTGGCGTTCCCGCGTGAAAGCGCCACGCACCCCTCATCGAGATCGTCGACGCCGGCTTTGTCAAACAATGGCTTGGCCGTCTCCACATAACCGATGAATTTCTTGTGCGCGAAGGCGTCGGCGACAAAATCGCGCGCCGGCGGCATGGCGAGAAATGTCTCGCAGCCCTCTTCAGACATCACCAGCGCCACAGCGTCGAAAAGAACCGATGGGCCGCCATCGATTTTTTCATCCGCCGGGAGATGATCGCCATTATCCAGCGTCACGCCGCCGATTTTCGGCGCCACGACCTTGAACATGGCGCCTTCGGCTTTCACGGCCGATTTCAGCGCCCGGATAACCGAGCCCGGCGCGCCGTCGCTGACGAGCACGCCGAGCTTGCGGCCCGCGAAACTCGCCGGCGGATTTTTCATGATGCTGAGCGCGTCTGACGGTTTCAGATTGGTGATCGGTTTGCGCGCAGGCTTCGCCGCGGCGGGCAGATCTAGCCCCAGATTTTGCGCCACGGTTTTCGCCAGCGTGTCATCGACATTTCTGAGATGGCTGACGACGCGGGCGCGGATCTCCTCATTGTCCACCTTGCTCAGCTCGAAAGTGAAAGCGTTGGCGATATGCGTCTGCTCGGTTTCGGTCTGGCTGATATAGAACTGGCGCGCCTGGCTGTAATGATCGGCGAAGGTTTCCGAACGCACCCGCCGTTTGGCGCCTTCGATTTGCTCCGGATAGCTGAAATATCCTCGTTCCGGGTCTTCGCGGGGGCCGCCATCTTCCGTCCCCCAGCTATTCGGCTCGTAATTTGCGCGGCCTTTTGGATTGGCCATCGCCATATGCCCGTCCTGCTGGAAATGGGCGAAGGGGCATTTCGGCGCGTTAACGGGAATATGCGTGAAATTCGGGCTGCCGAGACGCTTAAGCTGCGTGTCGAGATAGGAGAAATTGCGCCCCTGAAGGAGCGGGTCGTTGGTGAAGTCGACGCCGCGCACGATGTTCTGCGTGCAAAAAGCGACCTGCTCGGTCTCGGCGAAGAAATTGTCGACCACGCGGTCTAGCACGAGACGGCCGATAATGCGCACAGGCACGTCTTCTTCGGGAATGAGCTTCGTCGCATCGAGCACATCGAAGTCGAACTTCTCGGCGAATTTCTCATCGAAAAGCTGCACGCCGAGCTCCCATTCGGGATAGTCGCCGCTATTGATGGCGTCCCACATGTCGCGGCGGTGAAAGTCCGGATCGGCGCCGTTAATCTTCAGGGCTTCGCTCCAGACCACCGACTGCAGGCCCTGTTTCGGTTTCCAGTGAAATTTGACGAATGTCGATTTGCCCTTTTCGTTTACGAGACGGAAGGTGTGGACGCCGAACCCTTCCATAAAACGGAAAGAACGCGGGATCGTGCGGTCCGACATGATCCACATGAGCATATTGACGCTTTCCGGCGACAGCGAAACGAAATCCCAGAAATTGTCATGGGCGGTCTGCGCCTGCGGGAAGCCGCGATCGGGCTCCTGTTTCGCCGCATGGATCAGGTCAGGAAATTTGATGGCGTCCTGAATGAAAAACACCGGGATATTGTTGCCGACAATGTCCCAGTTGCCTTCCTTGGAGTAGAGCTTGACGGCGAAGCCGCGCACGTCGCGGGCGAGGTCCGGCGAGCCTTTGTTGCCCGCCACCGTCGAGAACCGCACGAAAGCCGGCGTCTTCTCCCCGACCTCGGTGAGAATGCGTGCGCAACTCACATCGGAAAGATCGTCCATCAGTTCGAAAAACCCGTGCGCCCCAAAACCACGGGCGTGGACCACGCGTTCGGGGATGCGTTCGTGATCGAAATGGAAAATCTTTTCGCGGAAAATCTGATCTTCCGTAAGCATGGGGCCACGCGCACCGACTTTGAGATGGTTCTGGTCGTCGGCGATGGGGACGCCCTGCTGGGTGGTCATGGTTTCATAACCCTCATCCGCGGTCTGGCGCGGGGCGCCGCCCTGATCTAGTGGCGGAAGACCGGACCGGGCGCTGGTTTTATTCGTCTTGGTTTTTTTCCTGGCCGCCGGCTTTTTGCCCGCCGTCTCTTTCGCCGCTGCTTTCTGCGTTGCTGTCTTCCGCTTCGTCTTTGTCGCCATGAGCCGGCCTCCCGCAAAATATGATGATTGAAGCGGCAACACCGGCGACGCGCATTGGTTGCGAGCGCATAGGAACTTCACGATGGAAAATATCGACTGCGCTGCTCATCGACCGAAGCAGCCGGACTTAAAAAGCGTTACTGATCCATGACGAGAAACAAATGCCGGACGCCAGTGGATAAAACAGCCGGATAAATGCTCGCATGGGTTTCGTCGTCGAAGACGCGGGCTTCCATGACAAGATTGGGGTCGTTGCGGGCCTCAAGCGCGGCGGCGAAGGCTTTGAGGTCAGACACCATGGCGTAGGAACGCTCGGGCTGCTCCTCCCATGACCCGACGCCCATATAGACATAGGTTTTGCGCTTGAACGGTTCGGCGTTTCGCGCCTCGGCCAGCATCACCTTGTCATTGAACCAGAGCGACGGGCTGACAAGGATATAGCGGTTGAAGATGTCATTGTGCGACAGCAAGAAATACGCGCCGAAAAGCCCGCCATAGGAATGGCCCACATAAACCCGGTCCGACGCATCGACGCGATAACGTTCTTCGACAAGCGGCAGGATTTCATCGGCGATCACTTTTGCGAAAGCCGGTCCGCCGCCCGAGACTTTTTGATACTCAGGACCGTAGCCGCCATCCATGGCGTGCGCCGGCGTGTAATCGCGCGTGCGGTTGAGGCGATAGGCGTCCTTGTCTTGCGGGTCGTAAGCATATCCGATGGAAACGATGATCATCTCTGGCGCCTGTCCGCGCTGCCACAAATGCTGCACATGGTTCGACGCCACGGCGAACTGGTAATCGGCGTCGAGGGTGACGAGCAGCGGATAGGCGTCCTTGCCCTCGCTGTAGCTGTCAGGCAGCTTCACATAGAGTTCGTAATCGACGCCGTTGATGTCGGAGGTGAGCGAAATGACTTCCGTGTTCGGAACTGTGTAGGGGCGGGGCGAGGATTGCGCCCTCTCTTCGGCAAGCGAGGCCTTCGTGACCTTGAGCGCGCCGGGCACCTCGCGCGAGCAGGCGGCGAGATTGAGACACAACAGAAAACCCCACAAAATCTGGCGCATGAACCCTCTCCCAAACTACGCTACATATGTAGCAGATTCGTGAGGGAGGGGAACAGTGATGGGTTCGAATAATCGTTTGGAGTATCCGCACTGTCCTCAGCACTAATAATCACAGACATTCTTCTGCACGGAAAAAAACGAAGTTCTGCGGAACCTGCTACTCAAGCTTAAAGGTAATGATGGTTTCTACGCCAATTCTTTCCAATGCGCGCCCATCGACAATGCGAGGTTCATAACGCCAACGCTGCACGCTGCCGACTGCTGATTCATTAAAACATTCATTTGTTGTCGCGACGACCTCAACATTTTTGGTTTCGCCTTCCGTAGATATGTCATAGCGAATAAAGACCTGTTCAATATCCTTCGCGCCAGCCATGCATTTTTCTGGATACATCGCCGGAATTTTAAGATTTAAATCTTCGGTCGGCTCCAAGTAAAGCTCAGGGTCTGTTTCTTCACTCACAAATGTAACAACTGTTTCCAAATCTTTTTGCGCCGCCGGCTCTCCATCAATCATGCGTGGGTGAAACACCCAACCTTTAACCGCTTCGATGGCCGCATCATGAAAACAACTATTTGTCGAAGCGCGCACACGAATGTTCTCCGTTCGCCCATCGACAGTGACATCATAAACGACAAGAACATGGTCCTCCTCGTCTCCAAGCGCAATTATAGGATGGCATTCTTCTGGATATGCCGGTGCGCTTCTTTCAAGCGGGCGAGCTGGCACGTCCGCACCGAACGCAGGTCCCCATAAGGAGAAAAGCGGGAATGATACAGCGAATATAAGTATAGTTTTCATCGCCCGCCCGCTAATTACGACCCGACGATTATAGATCATACAAAAGAAATTAACAGTCGATCTAGCTGTCGATTTTCAACGCCTTGATAAAGGCTTCCTGGGGGATTTCGACGCGGCCGAACTGGCGCATCTTTTTCTTCCCCTCTTTTTGCTTCTCAAGCAGCTTTCTTTTGCGCGTCGCATCGCCGCCATAGCATTTCGCGGTGACGTCTTTCCGAAGCGCCGCAATCGTCTCGCGCGCGATAACGCGCCCGCCGATGGCCGCCTGCACCGGAATCTTGAACTGGTGGCGGGGAATCAGGTCTTTCAGTTTCTCGCACATGGCGCGGCCGCGATGTTCGGCCTTGTCGCGGTGAACGATGATGGAGAGCGCATCCACCGGCTCTTCATTGACGAGGATCTGCATCTTCACGAGCTCGCCGGCGCGATGATCGAGCATCTGGTAATCGAAACTGGCGTAGCCTTTGGAGACCGATTTCAATCGGTCATAGAAATCGAACACGACTTCGTTCAAGGGCAGTTCGTAGACCACCATGGCGCGCGAGCCCGCATAGGTGAGGTCTTTCTGGATGCCCCGGCGCTCCTCGCAGAGCTTCAAAATGCCGCCGAGATATTCGTCCGGCGCCATGATCGTCGCCTTGATCCACGGCTCCTCGATATGATCGATGCGCACGGGATCGGGCATATCGGCGGGATTGTGCAGTTCCTTCACCGAGCCGTCGGTCAGATGCAGATCGTAAACGACGCTCGGCGCAGTCGTGATGAGATCGAGATTGAACTCGCGCTCCAGCCGCTCGCGGATGATTTCGAGATGCAGGAGCCCGAGAAAGCCGCAACGGAAGCCAAAGCCGAGCGCGGCGGAGGTTTCCATTTCGAATTCGAAGCTGGCGTCATTCAACCGCAGCTTGCCCATGGCGTCGCGCAGATCCTCAAAGTCGTTGGCGTCGACCGGGAAGATGCCGCAGAAAACGACGGGCACGGAGGGTTTAAAGCCCGGCAACGCTTGCCCGCAGGGCCGCTTGTCATCGGTGATGGTGTCGCCCACGGAGGTGTCGGCCACTTCCTTGATAGAGGCGGTCATATAGCCGATCTCGCCGGGGCCGAGCTCCGCGACCGGCGTTTTCTTCGGCGTCGAGACGCCCACCTGCTCCACGGTGTAAACGGCCTTCGCCCCCATCATGCGAATGCGCATGCCCTTTTTGAGGACGCCGTCGACGACGCGCACCAGCACTACAACGCCGAGATAGGGATCGTACCAACTATCGACGAGAAGCGCTTTTAAGGGCGCGGCCTCATCGCCCTGAGGGGGCGGCAGCTTGGTGACGATAGCCTCCAGAACGTCGGGGACGCCCATGCCGGTCTTGGCGGAGATTTCCAAGGCGTCCGATGCGTCGATGCCGATGACGTCTTCGATCTGCGCCTTCACCCGGTCCGGCTCCGCGGCGGGCAGGTCGATCTTGTTGAGGACCGGCACGATCTCAAGGTCCACATCGATCGCCTGATAGACATTGGCCAGCGTTTGCGCCTCGACGCCCTGGCTGGCGTCGACGACGAGCAGCGCCCCCTCGCAGGCGGAGAGCGATCGGGAGACCTCATAGGTGAAGTCCACATGGCCAGGCGTGTCGATCAGATTCAGGACATAATCCTCGCCGTCCTTAGCCTTGTATTTGAGGCGCACGGTCTGGGCCTTGATGGTGATGCCGCGCTCGCGCTCCAGCTCCATGGAATCGAGCACCTGCTCCTTCATCTCACGGTCGGTGAGGCCCCCGGTCACCTGGATCAGGCGGTCGGCCAGCGTCGACTTGCCATGGTCGATATGGGCGACGATGGAGAAATTGCGGATATTTTTGAGCGGCGTCATGGATCGGGCGTCAAACGGGTTACGGAAATTGTCCGGGCGAGCGTGGCATATAGACGGGCCCAGCTTGGGGGACAATGGGCCCGCCAGCCCACCGCATATAAAAACCCGGCCCCCGATTGCTCGGGAGCCGGGCTTTTTCTCACTGGGTAGGGGTAGTTGGATAAATCGTTTATGCGCGCGCCTTTAACAAATCGCGAATTTCTTCAAGCAGCACCTGCTCTTTCGGCGGCGGCGGCGCCTCGGCCGGCGCCGGCTCGGCTTCAGCCTTCTTCTGAAGGCGATTCATGCCTTTCACCAAGAGAAAAACGGCCCAGGCGACGATCAAAAACGAAATCACATTGTTGATGAAGCTGCCATAGGCAATGACCGGCGCGCCCGCCTCCTGCGCGGCCGCGAGGCTCTGATACTGCACTTCCGACAGATTGATGAAGAGATCGGAAAAATCGACGCCTCCCAGCGCCAGCCCGATCGGCGGCATGATCACGTCATCCACCAGCGATTTCACAATCGTGCCGAACGCGCCGCCAATGATGATGCCCACCGCCATGTCCATGACATTGCCTTTAACGGCGAACTCCTGAAACTCCTTGATGATGCCCATATAGGCCTCCCTCTATCATCGGCCGCCGCGGCTTTGGCGACGGCCTTTTGCGCCCTTCCCCCGCGATAGGGGAATTCGAATCATGTACGGTTTAGGACATTAGGGCGATTTTGAGAGGCCGCAAAGGCGCGACCATCCGCACCCGGCGGATTAATAGACTTTCATGATCGCAGAGAGCGGCTTTTTTATGAGCGCGTGATTGGGCACGGGCGCGTCCGGCGCCGGATGGCCGGCGACAATCAGGAGATAGGGTTTTTCCGTAGCCGGACGGCCAAGCTTTTCATTCAGAAAGCTCATGGGATTCGGCGTGTGCGTCAGAACAGCTAGGCCCGCATGATGCAGCGCCGCGATCAGAAAGCCGCAGGCGATGCCGACGCTTTCATGAATATAGTAATTCTTTTTATCCATGCCTTCTTCGACGCCGCCGCGGCGCTGCGCGAAAACGGGGATGAGCCAGGGAGCCGTTTCCAGAAAAGGTTTTTCCGCATCGGTGCCGATGGGCTCCAGCGCTTCAAGCCACTCGGTCCCGGCGCGCCCGCCGTAAAACGCGCGCTCTTCTTCTTCCGCGGCGAGACGGATCTCTCGCTTCAAGGCGGGATCGCCCACGAGGGCGAAAAACCAGGGCTGGTGATTGGCGCCCGAGGGCGCGCGGCCCGCCGCGGCGATGCAGTTCTCCATCACTTTGCGCGGCACAGGCTTGTCGATGAAATTGCGCACCGTATGGCGGCGCTTGATGTCGTCAAAGAATGCCGCCGAACGCGCGCGCATCTCCTCATCGCTGCGCTCCACATAATCGCCAAGCGCAGAAAGCGCCGTAAATTTTTCTTCAGCAGTCATCGCCGGCATATCTGTCATTTGCGTCTTTCACATCAGTGCGTTTGCCGAAGAGCGCATCCGCTTCGTCAAAGAGCAGAACGCCTTCGCTCGGGATTTCCTTGTAGACAAGCTCTTCGCCGGTCGACGCGTCGCCGTCATGGGTGACATGGCTCGACACGACGCGAATGGTTTTATCGCCGTAAAAGGCTTCGGATCGAACTTCGGCAAACTCCGGATGATTCTGGACCTTCTCCACCGCGGTGAAGCCTGTTGCCGTCGGGACGATCTCGCCGGTCGTGTGGAAGCCCGCCGTCGTGAAATAATGGAAGATGTATTTCTTCGCGCCTTCGTCGAAAAAGATGATTGTGCGCCCGCCATAGTCGGCGTTTTCAAGCTTGTGCGTCGACTGAAAGGCGCGCCCGCCAAGGATCATTTCATATTTCGCGATATCGACCACCGGCTGGCCGTTGGGCCCCGTCCCCTCGCCGCGCCATGACCGGCCGGCGAGCTTCGCGAACGGCGCCATGGGTTCGTAGGCGGTTTTCACGGCGCAGGCGGTTTCCGAAGGCTTCACGCCATGGGCTGTCGTGGAGAGGCCCATTGCGAGCGAAAGGGCGAAAGCGGCGAGACCTTGTTTCATAAGGGGCTCCTGATATATGTATCCTTATGGTTACATATAGAGGCCAACGGCGCAACCAGCTCTACCGCCGCCCGAACAGGCGCTCAATATCGGCGAGCTTCAATTCAACGTAAGTCGGACGTCCGTGATTGCACTGGCCGGAATGGGGCGTCGCCTCCATCTGCCTGAGGAGCGCGTTCATTTCCTCGGCGTTGAGGCGCCGACCCGACCGCACGGAACCGTGGCACGCCATGGAAGAGCAGACCTCTGCAAGGCGCTCCTTCAGCGCCAGCCCCTGCCCCAGCGAGGAAAGATCGTCGACCAGCGACTGAACGAGCCCCTTGATATCGACCTCGCCCAGCATCGCCGGCGTTTCGCGCACCATGACGGCGTCGTCCCCGAACCGCTCCATGACGAGGCCGAGAGCGGCGAAGTCCTCCATCAGCGGCTCAAGCCGCGCCGCTTCGTCCGTGGTCAGATCAACCACTTCCGGCAGAAGAAGACCCTGGCTCGGCACCTTGCCGCCTTCCAGCGCGGTCTTCATTTTCTCATAGACAAGCCGCTCATGAGCCGCATGCTGATCGACAATGACAAGACCGTCGGGCGTCTGCGCGACAACATAGGTTTCATGCAATTGCGCCCGCGCCGCGCCCAAAGGGTAATCAGGAACATGCCCGCTGGCTGTCGGCGCATCTTCCGCTTCAGTTCTGGCGCTAGGGGCTTCCGCGCCGTCGAACCCGCGCGACCGGTCGGAAAGCCCGCTGTCATCGGGCAAAGGCGCCTGAGCGTCGCGAAGGTAAGGGTTCGGCGGCTGCTGCACCCAGGCTCCGCGTCGCAAAGGGCTCACGCCGGAACCGCCGCCCCCCTGCGGCGTCATGCGGCCCAGCGCATAGGAACTGACCGTCGTCGAGGCGCGATGGCCCGCTTCGGCGAGAGCATGGCGAAGCGCGCCGATCAAGAGACCGCGCACACCGCCGGCGTCTCGGAAGCGGACCTCGGTCTTTGCGGGATGCACATTGACGTCGACCATATCCGCCGGCAGATCGAGAAACAGCGCCACCGCCGGATGCCGGTCCCGCGCGAGAAAATCCGCATAGGCGCCGCGGACCGCGCCCACGATCAGCTTGTCGCGCACAGGCCGTCCGTTCACGAACAAAAACTGCTTGTCGGGAAGGCCGCGATTATAGGTCGGCAACCCGGCGAAGCCCGACACCCTGGCGCCGTCGCGTTCGGCGTTGATCGCCAGCGCATTGTCCCCAAACTCGCGCCCCATGATGGCGGCGAGGCGCTTCAACCGGCCTTCTTCGCCGGACGCTTCCGCCGGGAGAGTCAGCATCTTGCGCCCGCCCGAGAGAAGCGTGAACGCAATTTCGTGCTTCGCCATGGCGAGCCGGCGCACGGCTTCGCCGGTCGCCGCCGTTTCCGCCTGATCGGATTTCAGGAATTTCAGTCGCGCAGGCGTCGCGTAAAAAAGGTCGCGCACTTCGATACGCGTTCCATGACCGCCAAAAGCGGCCGGTCGCGGCCCCGATACGGCGCCGCCTTCAACATTGAGCCCCCAAGCTCCTTCTGCGTCTTCCGCGCGGGTTGTAATGGAAAGGCGCGCCACGGCGCCGATCGACGGCAGCGCCTCGCCTCGAAAGCCCATGGTCGCGATATTCGTAAGATCATAGTCGCCGCCATCGCCTGGCCGCAATTTCGATGTGGCGTGACGCTCCACCGCGAGCGCAAGGTCGTCGGCATTCATGCCGCAGCCATCGTCGACCACCATAATGCGCGACTTGCCGCCATGCTCAATCTCGATATCAATGCGCATCGCGCCGGCGTCGATCGCGTTCTCGACAAGCTCTTTGATCACCGCCGCAGGACGCTCGATCACCTCACCCGCAGCGATGCGGTTCACAGCCCCCGGCGGCAACCGCCGGATATGGGTTGGTTTTTCCGGAATAATTTCTGCGCGATTCGCCATAATTGATTATGCCAAGGCGAGAATGCTTCGCAAATAGGCGCGGTCACGAGGTTTTGCACAGGCGAAAAGACCCGATTTTCGTTGCGCCTTCAACGCCTCAGCCGGTAAGTTATGATACTGTCCTGAAACAGTAATATTAAGACCTAGGTGAATAGCGAGGGACGGGCGCAAAAGACTGAGCAGTTTTCGAGGGAGAGTCGTGCGCAGCAATATCGACGCCTTCATCGAGGCCACACTCCGCATCAATGACGCGGTTGAGCTGAAACGTTGCTTTGAAGACTTTCTGGGCAAGCTCGGCTTCGACGCGGTCGCTTATCATATCCTCGTGGAAGGCTTCAGGAGCGTCTCTCTGGACAAGGGCTTCCGGATTTCGACCTTTCCCGAAGACTACATCCAATATTACATCGACCACAGGGTTTTCGAGTTTGACCCCGTTATGGAAGAAGCCCGCAAGCATGGCGGCCCCATTCTGTGGCCCGATGTCGCGGACAAGCCCGACCTCACCAAAGCGCAAAAGGAGTTTTTCGACAAAGCGCGCAGTTTTGGGCTGGTCTCCGGCGCCGCATTTTCCATTTACGGCCGCCCCGGGGAAATCGCCTATTTCAGTCTCGGCTCCACGCAACAGGACGTGAATTTTTCAAGGGCTGAATTGCTGGAGCTGCAGGCGATCTGTCAGCAGATGCATTTGCGTTTCAGCGAACTCACGCGCGCCGAGAACGGCAAGCGGAAACTGTCCAAGCGGGAAACCGAAGTTCTGGAGCTGATCGCCCAGGGAAAGAGCAACAGCGTTATCGGCGATATTCTGGGCGTGTCGCCCAATACCGTAGACACGCTTGTACGACGCTGTTTTGACAAGCTGGGCGTGACTTCCCGGGTGGAGGCGGCGCTGGCCGGCGTCGCCATGGGCATAATTCTGCCATAAAAAAACAAGAATCTTCTCCGAAAAGGTAAGAAAATATTGTTTGTCCCGTGGTTATGGGACAGACAAACGGGCGAACAGCACTTAGCTGCTCCCCGTCGATCCTGAAAATTTGCAAACAATGAGGAAAAGAGCCATGCGTGGTTCCTTGTCCACATCCGCCCTCGCCGCGCTGATCGCGGAATGCGAGGACAAAGAGACGGTCATGGCTGTATTGGCGGGTTTCGTCGCCGATACTGGCGCGAAATGCGCGTTTTTGTATAATTTCAACGCAGGCGTCCAAGCGGCCGCTGAGCGCTGGACCCCGCTTTTCAGCACATTCCCGGCGGAAGTCTCGACCTATTACAGCGTCATGCGCTGCGTCACGAAAGACCCCTATATGCGCGCGGCGTTAAACTCCGCGACGCCTGTGCGCTTCCTGGAGGTGGAGAACGATTTTGAGCCCTGCAAGGTGATTGCGGGACTATATGCGCTTCTGCGCGCCAATGATCTTGTGGACGGCCTTGCCATGTATGTCTCCGACCGGGCGGGCCGTCTCAGCTATCTCTGCCTTGCCTATGAAGAAACTCTGGAAGACATCTCGGAATTCGAGCGCAGGCGCATTCGGGCCTGCGCCGAAATGTTCATGCACTGCGCAGGCGACATTCTTGAACAGGATGTGGCTCGGGAATTATCTCCCAAGGAGCGCGAAGTGATCGCCTGCCTTGCCCGCGGCGAAAGCAACAAGGAGATCGCCCGGCGGCTCGACCTCTCCCTCAGCACGGTCAACACATTGGTGAACCGCAGCTTTGGCAAGCTGGGGGTCAAGAACCGCACCGAGGCGGCGGTCGCCGCCTGCCGAACCGGCCTTTCCCTCGTCGCCTGAGCGGATTTCAGGACGCAACCTCCTCTCGGACCTCATTACGACTTCGTAAGATTGAGTGGGCGCCGCCCGCTTTCCCGTCTCATAGGTCAGTGCGTCCTAGAGTTGTCGGTTATTCACGTGACAGACATCACTAATATTGAAGCGTATGTCCCGTCTTCCACATCAAAGCGGCGGGAGAAACCGCGATGGACGTCGTCAGTCTTCGCAAGGAAATACACGATATTCAGGAGCAATCCGGCGCGCAAGCAGATCTGCGCGAGGACCATCATGAAAAACTGTTTGACGTCTTTCGCGAGATCGACGCCGCCATCGGCCGCTGCCGGGAAGACGCCAACGCAGATGAAAAAGCCGCCAGCCTGATCGAGGCGCAAGGCGTGGTCATGCGCACGGCGGCGACGCTGCCCGCCCGCTGCACGCGCGACCTTCTTTATAAGCTCGCGCTCTGGCGCTGGGATGCGGCCGATCTCGATCAGCCGGTTGAAGACATGAACCGCGCCGACGCCGTTCTCTATTCGGTCTTTATAGACCTCGTCAAAATGCTCGGCGCGCGGGACGTTTTAAAAGACTTCGACAAGACAAACTGACGCCAATCGGGAAATTTCTTTCTCCCCCGTCCCGGGAAGCGTTATTGTCTTGCGAGGGAGCGCGGCCTCTTCGGAGGCCGCGCTTTCTTTTTTAGCGGGCACGAAAAAACGCGGCTCGAAAGAGCCGCGTTTTGTCTTCTCGACGCGTAAAAGGGCGATCAGAAAACGCCGGGCAAACCGAGCGATTTCGAGTCCTTGATTTCCACCTCGCCTTCGTCGCCGATCACCGCCTTGATGGCCTTGTCGCGCGCAGCCATCCATTCTTCCGGGTTATCGACCTGCAAGGGCGCAGCAGAATCATCGACCTTGTCGCCATCGAATTTCCAGAACATGATCTGGTTGGCGAGGGAGCGGTCCTTCTCTCCGCGGCCGCCATTTTCAGCCGCCAGCAATTGCCGGATCGACGGATCGACGCCGAAGGCGTTCGCCTTGCGAAGCAACATCTGCTCGCCGGTCGAGGGCGGCTGGGCCGAGGCATCGCCCAAAAGGACCTGCTGCGCGCGTTCCGAAGGCGATAATTCCTGCGGGCGCGTCTCGCCCGGACGGGGCGGGCGCAGCGCATAATCGGGCGGCACCACAAGCGGCGCCTTGGTGGCGATGGCGAATTCGTCGGGAACCTGTTTGCCGCCAACGGCTTTCGAGATGCCGCAGCCGGCGGTCATCAGGGCGATCGCCGTCATGGCGCACGCAAACCGCATCGCAGAAGCATTGATCATTTACGTCACTCCAACCTGTCTTAAGCCCGCCCGCCGATCTGGCGCGCACTATACTCATGCCGCCCTGCGGCGCAAAGGCGAAACCCCTATTGCGCCTGTTTTTCCGAGCTTTTTTCCGCCCCGGCCTTATCACCCTCTCCGGTTTTCCAGGCGTCGAGCAGCAAAAAGGCGATGCCCACATTGATCGCCGCATCCGCAATATTGAAAACCCAGGGGAACCAGAGCCCCGAAAAATCGAGGAAATCCACAACATAGCCATAGGCAAGGCGATCATAGAGATTGCCGAGCGCGCCGCCGATGATGAGCCCGACGCCAATCACCGCTATCGGCCGTTTCAAACGGCCCAGCCACCAAGCAAGCCCCAGCGATACGCCGAGCGATATGATCGCCAGAAGCCAGCGCAGGCCATGCAGCATGCCGAAACTGGCGCCGCGGTTTTCAACATAGGTAAGATCGAAGATTCCGGAGATCTCGATCTTCTCAAGACGCGGCAGATCCAGCCCGTGAACGATCCACAGTTTCGACGCCTGATCGAGAACAATGATGACCGCCGCAAGCGCGACACCGCGCCAGAAAAGCCCGTTGGCGCGCGCCTCCGCCCACCAGTCCTTTAACCGCGCCATGGCCGCAGCAGGCGTCATGCGCTCACCTTGGCGTCCACGGCTTCAACCGCGTCGATGCAGCGCTCGCACAAATCCGTATGGGATTCGTGGACGCCCACTTCCGGCAGGATGCGCCAGCAGCGGCGGCACTTTTCGCCTTCCGCCTCCACCGGTTCGACGGCGACGACGCCGCTTTCGCCCTCAAGCCGGAAAGCGCCGTCCGGCGCCGGATCGGCGGACAGAACCGCGCCCGACGTGATGAAAAGCTCCGCCGCATCGAGGCCTTGATAGGCTTCGCGCAGTGCATCGTCCGCCACATGAACGATGGGCGCCGCCTCGAGGCTGGCGCCGATGCGCTTCTCCCGGCGCTCCACTTCGAGCGCGCCAGTGACGACACGACGCACTTCGCGGATTTTCTTCCACTTGGCGCCGAGCGCATCGTCTCGCCACGATTTCGGCGTTTCCGGAAACAGCGCCAGATGAACCGATCCGTCATCGGACGGATAGCGAGACAGCCACGCTTCTTCCGCCGTAAAGACACAGATCGGCGCGAGCCAGAGAACGAGGCGGTCAAAGACTTCCGACATCACTGTGCGCGCGGCCCGGCGGCGCTTGTCGTCCGGCCGGTCGCAGTAGAGGGAGTCCTTGCGAACATCGAGATAAAAGGCCGACAGCTCCAGCGAGGCGAAATCGAAAACCTTGCGCCACACGCCTTTGAAATCGAACTTGTCGTAGCCGGCGCGCACGTCTTCATCGAGCACCGCAAGGCGGTGAAGCACGTAACGCTCAAGCTCCGGCATGTCTTTCGCGTCGAGCCGTTCGGCGTCGGAGAAACCATTGAGCGCGCCGAGAAGATAACGCAGCGTGTTGCGGAGGCGTCGGTAAGCGTCGACAGACGAACCGATGATCTCCTTCGATATCCTGAGGTCCTCGGTGTAATCGGAGCTTGCGACCCAGATGCGGACGATCTCGGCGCCATATTGTTTGATCACCTCTTCGGGGGCCATGACATTGCCGAGGGATTTCGACATCTTGCGGCCGTCGCCGTCGACGACGAAGCCGTTGGTGACGACATGCTCATAGGGCGCGCGCCCACGCGTGCCGCAGGCTTCGAGCAGCGATGACTGGAACCAGCCGCGATGCTGATCCGAGCCTTCGCAATAGACATCCGCCGGCCATTTGAGGTCTTCGCGTTCTTCGAGGCAGAAGGCATGGGTCGAGCCTGAATCGAACCAGACATCGAGAATGTCTTCGACTTTCTCGTAATCGTCCGCCTTGTATTCGCTCCCGAGAAAATCTTGGCTGGCGGTTTCGAACCAGGCGTCGGCGCCGCCAGCCGTGATGGCGTCGGTGATGCGCTTGTTCACAGCCTCGTCGACCAGGACGTCGCCGGTTTCCTTATGCACAAAAATCGTGATGGGCACGCCCCAGGCGCGCTGGCGCGAGATCAGCCAGTCCGGACGGTCTTCCACCATGGAGCGGATGCGCGTGCGCCCGCGCGGCGGCGTGAATTCCGTGGCGTCGATGGCGGCGAGCGCATTTTCGCGCAGGGTCTTGCCGTTCGCCGTCGGTTTATCGAGGGCGATGAACCATTGCGGCGTGTTGCGGAAGATGACCGGCGCTTTCGAGCGCCATGAATGGGGATAGGAGTGGGTCAGCCGCCCGCGCGCAAGCAGCTTGCCGTGCGCGATCAGCTGGTCGATCACCGCCTTGTTGGCGCCGCCATCCTTGCCCTTTTTCTTGCCTTCGATGACCAGCACCTGTTCGCCGGTGAAGCCCGGCGCTTCTTCAGTGAAGGCCCCGAACTCATCCACCGTATGCGGAATTTCTTTTTGCGTGCCGAATTCAGAGACCCAGGCGATGTAGTCTTCCTGACCGTGGCCCGGCGCAGTGTGGACGAAGCCCGTGCCCGCTTCGTCGGTAACGTGATCGCCGGCCAGCAAAGGTACAGGAAAATTGTAACCGCCGGAAAAACCTTTTAGCGGATGGTCGCAGTGAACGCCTTCCAGCGCTGCCGGTGAAACATCCTCAAGACGTTTCCACTCGGCGATGAGCCCCGCCTTCTTCACACTTTCGGCTAGCGCATCGGAAACAACGAGCTTGTCGCCGGGTTTAGACCACGGCTCAAAATCAAGGTCGCTCTCCATGGCCGTCACTTCATAGAGTCCATAGGAAAGCTTCGGTCCGTAGCAGATCGCCCGGTTGCCCGGGATCGTCCATGGCGTCGTTGTCCAGATGACGATGGATGCGCCTTTCAGCGCGCCATCCTGCACCGGAAACTTCACCCAGATCGTCGTCGACTGGTGGTCGTGATATTCGATCTCGGCTTCGGCGAGGGCGGTCTGTTCAACCGGCGACCACATCACCGGCTTCGAGCCGCGATAGAGCAGCCCGAGCTCGGCGAATTTCAACAGCTCGCCGGCGATCTTCGCCTCTGACGCGAAGGCCATGGTCGTATACGGATTATCCCAGTCGCCTTCGGGCCCGAGGCGCTTGAATTCCTCGCGCTGGATGTCGAGCCATTTCTGCGCATAGTCGCGGCACGCCTTGCGGAACTCCGCCGTCGGCACGTCGCGTTTCTTGCGGCCCTTCTCGGCGAATTCCTTTTCCACCTGCCATTCTATGGGCAGGCCGTGGCAATCCCAGCCCGGCACAAAATTGGAATCGAAGCCCGCCATCTGTTTCGAGCGCACGATCAGGTCTTTCAGAACCTTGGTCAGCGCCGTGCCCATATGGATATGACCATTGGCGTAAGGCGGACCGTCATGGAGGATGAATTTCTCGCGGCCCTTTGCGTCTTCGCGCAGGCGTTTATACATGCCGAGCTTGGCCCAGCGGGCGAGAAGCTCCGGCTCGCGCTTCGGGAGCCCCGCGCGCATGGGAAAATCGGTTTCGGGCAGGAACAGCGTGTCCCGGTAATCGCGCCCCTCGCCTTCTTGTGATTTTGGGGCGTCTTTCGATGCATCCGGCATCGTCAAATCTCTCTGTCAAAACTCGTCGTGGAAGGATGAGGAAGGCCCGGTTGCGGGCGCCTTTGTCAAGCCTCGAACGGCTTTCGGGCGCCCTCAGCCTATGAGGGCCGGTTCGGGAGCTGGCGCGCGCCGCGCCGCGATAATGAGGATGCTTCTCAACATAGCCGCCCTCTTATCAGGGCAAACCTAGCCAGTCACGACAAAAGGGAGATGAAGCGCACCTCTCTTCCTCCGTTTACGGGGGAAGTGCCGAACCCAAAGGGTAAGGCGATGGGGGCTGCCCCCCTCCGTCAGCTTCGCTGACACGTCGATTGGGGTTGGGCCCCCAATCGACCCCGCAAGCGGGGGAGGTGATTCTTTTCTAAATCAATTCCAGCCTGAAGACGCGGCCGTCGCTCGCCTCGCAGGACATGGCCCGCGCCCACCTGTCGGGCCCGCGCTGGGCGGTGACCGTCGCCGTCATCAGGAGGGCGCCGCCGCGATCCTCCACGGTTTCCGGACGGTAAGGGGCGGAGACGACAAAGCCCCGCTGACCCAGGGCGTTACGGGCGTGATCGAGACAGGCGCGATAGGCGGCAGCCGCCGAGATCACGCGCGGCGCGCGGTCATAGTCGGTGTCGGGCGTGCTGTAGGCCGGGGGGCCGCCATAAACCGGCTCGCCCCCGGCAAGACCGCTGTCGTCATAAACCTCATCATCATATGAGGCGCCATCGTCGTAATAGGCCCCGTCATCATACCGGTCGTCATAACGGCGCTCATCGGCGCGGCCGTCATAATAGCCGTCTTCATAGGCGCGCTCGCGCGCCCGGCCTTCATAATACCGGTCGCGGTAATAACGGTCCTCATAATACCGGTCTCTGGCGCGGTTCTCGGCAAGCTCGTTGAGGATGATCGCCCCGCCCACAACGCCAAGGGCGATCGCAGCAGCCTTGCCGCCGCCGCCATGATGGCGATGGTGATAATGGCCGCGATGACCGTGATAGCCGCGCGCGGACGCCGTGGACACAGCGCCGAGCGCAAGGGTCGCCGCAGCGAGAGAGAGGATGAGTTTACGGGCCATAACGCCTCCCGAAGCCGCCGGAGAGGGGCGGAAATACTGAACCATGACGCCATTTTCGCGCGGTTTGTGTCGAGAATGAGGCAAGCCCCGTGCCACGACAGGGCGCTTTTACCGCTGTGACGCACATTGGCGCGAGTGGACATTAACCGAGACGCGCCCGCGCCCTGAGGCAGTCCTCGGCAATCTGGGCTTTGAGCGCTTCGAGGCCGTCGAATTTCTGCTCGTCGCGCAGGAACTCCACAAAAGCGACCTCGATCTCTCGCCCGTAAAGATCGCCATCGAAGTCGAAGAAGAAGGTCTCGAGCAGCGGCGCCGTATCGCCGACCGTCGGCCGGCGGCCGAAATTCGAGACCGACCCATAGGTCTCGCCGTCGACACTCGTTCGGGTGACGTAAACGCCCTTGCGCGGCTCGATCAGCTCGCCCAGCGTCAAGTTTGCCGTTGGAAAACCGATGGTGCGCCCGACCTTGCGGCCCTCGGCGACAACGCCCCTCACCGACCATTCCCGCCCCAGCATCTCGGCGGCTTTATCGACTTCGCCTTCCCGCAACGCCGCCCGGACCGCGCTGGACCCATATTTCTCCGTATCCGGATTTTCGGCGAGAGTGTCCACCAGCCTGACCTTGAGGCCAGCCGCTTCGCCCAGGGTTTTTAACGCATCGCCGTCGCCCGCACGCCCCTGACCGAAACGGAAATCGGCGCCGGTGACGACGCCGGCAAGGCCGAGCTTTTCGTTTAGCACACCATTGACGAAGTCTTCCGGCGTCATCGCGGCGAGCGCCTTGTCAAAGACAAGCGTGAAAATCTCTTCCGCCCCCGCTTCACGAAGCAGCTCGTCCCGCTTCGCCGGCAAGGTGAGAAGAAAGGGCGGATCGCCGGGCCGGAAATAACGGCGCGGATGCGGCTCGAACAGAACGACGCCCGGCGCTGCATTGTGGTCGCGCGCAAAGTCCGCCGTTTTCTGCAACAGATATTGATGCCCGCGATGAACGCCGTCGAAATTCCCGAGCGCAGCCATGATATTCCGCTTTACCATTTCAGCCCCTCCGCCACGCCAATGGCTTTAAGGCCCGCTTCCTGAAGCTTTTGAGAGACCGCCGCTGCATCACGCGCGCCTTCATGGACGCCGCCGTCTCCTGCGATGAAAATCACATCCAGCTGTTGATTGTTGGCGCCGAGAATATCGGTTTTCAGCCCATCCCCCACGGCGAGGATGCGGTTTCGCTCGGTCGGCCCGCGCAGACTTTCGATGCGGTTCAGGGCGAGGTCGTAAATCGGCGGATGCGGTTTGCCGCCATAGATCACCTCGCAGCCGAGATCCTTGTAAATCTCCGCAAGGGCGCCGGCGCACCAGATCATCCGCCCGCCCCAGTTCACGACAATGTCAGGGTTGGCGCAGACCATGGGCAGACGCCGTGTCGCCGCTTCTTTCAGGAACTCCCGGTAATCGTCCGGCGTTTCATGGGCGTCGTCTTTCATGCCGGTGCAGATGATGAATTCGGCTTCCTCGAGCGGACGGAAATCGATATCGAGCCCCTCAAAAAGCGGGTCATCCTTGGTCGGACCCAGCTTGTAGGCCGGCGCCGGCAGGCGCGCCTCGATCGCGGCGCGGGTGGCGTCGCCCGAGGTGACGATCTCGTTCCAGCATTCGCGCGACAGGCCGATGCGGTCGAGCTGGCCCGGGATAACCGAAGACGGACGCGGTGCATTGGTCAGAATAATGACAGGCCCGCGCGTTTCGCGGAACCGCGCCAGCGCCTCAGCAACGCCCGGAAACAGATCGACGCCATTATGAATTACGCCCCATGCATCGCACAGAAGCGCGTCATAGCTGTCCGCAACAGACCGAAGAGATGAGATGACGGCGATATCGCTCATAGGGCTCAAGGCCGATAAGGCCGATGCCCCCACCGGTCAAGCGCTCCCGTCAGACGCCAGAACCACGCAGGGAAAACCGCCGTCTTTCTGTGAAAGGATCCTCGCCACAGCGTTCGCACCAGTCCTGCGCCGCTTGCGGATCGGTAAAGGTGCGCGCCGACCAGGTCGTCTGATTGATGCGCTCGAGATAAATCCTCAGCGCCTCGTCAAACCGCTCATCCGGCACAATGAACGCCACCCTGACGGCCGGCGTCGAAATGCTGGCGGCGCCGTCAATGGCGGCGGTCAATTCCTGGTCGTGCGGCGAGAAATCGAGGCGCGTGACCTCGCGCAGATCGATCAATTGAAAAAGGGCGTGGTCGGCGCGGGGATCGCCGTAAAACTCTGCGTCGGCGACGCGCGTTTCGGCGGCCGTGACCTCGCCCCAATAGCGCCAGTGAACGCCGCGCTCGCTCCATGTTGTCTCATAGGGCATAGCGAGGTCTCATTTTCAGGAAGCGGCGGCAAATTCCGTCGTTCCGACCGGCATTTCCGTTCCGGCCGGTTTATCCTGTTGCACATAATCGCTCGCAACCCGCGGCGCGCCAAATAAAGACCCCTGGCCGTAATCGATCCCGAGTTTCAGAATTTCCGGCATCTGCTCTTCATATTCGACCTTTTCGACGATGAGGTCGATTTCATTCTCAATGAGCGCTTTTTTAAAGGCGCGAATGCGCGCCTGACCCACATCGCCCTTGCAGCTTTCGGCAAGCAGAAGAGCGCCGGACGCTTTCACAAAACGAAAATTCTGTTCGCGCAAGGCCGACCAGTTAAGATCGAACCGCCGGATATGGTCTACCGAAAAGGAAAAGCCGCGATCGGCGACGAGACGCAGATTCTTCTTCACGCGGTCATGCATCATTTCCACCGCCGGGTAAGTGAATTCAAAGACCAGGCGCTGGGCTAGATCTTCGTTGGCGTCGAGATAGTCGGTGAAACGCGTGAAGAAATCCACGTCGTAAATCGTGGCTGGCGATATATTGCAGAAAATGCGATAGGGCGCGCTTTTCGGGCCAAGCTGGCGCAGCGCCTGCACAGACCGCAGAAGGATCATGTTGTCCACGACGCCGATGCGATTGGCGCGCTCGGCCGCGTCGATATAGTCGGCGGGCTTGATCACGCCGCCGTCTTCGCGGCGAAGACGCGAGAACGCCTCGAAATATCGCGTCTTGCGCTGCGGCAGGCTGACGATGGGCTGTAAGTAAAGATCGATGCGGTCATTTTGAATCGCATCCTTTACAAGCTCCAGCGCGTGCGCGTCTTCGGCGGCCGCGTCCGCCACCGGCTCGAACTCCAGCGCGGGCGGCGTTTTCGCAGGCGAAGGACGGAAACGATCTACGAGGTTTTTCAGAAGCTCGATTTCCTGTTGAGCTCGGGAGAGTGCAAAACCGGCGCGCGCATGCAGAATAAGCGTCACTACCAGCGCAGCGGCGAGCCAGATTTCAAGATCAGGTTTGAAGTCTGCGCGGACAGCAGCCACGATGAGGAAAGCGCCTGCCACGCCTGCGGCGAACAAAACGGCAGCGCAATAGCGCGAACTTTTTTGGCGTAGATTCATACCGGCGCCCCGCTCTTCCCTTGTCAAATCGCCACTTCTCCCCAATTGCGGCCAACGATTATTTTTTTAGGAAAACTCTCTAAAAAAGCGCTTAAGGTCCGCGCCTTTTCGGGACACCACCGGACTTTAGGCATGAAAAAACCCGCGAAGACATCGCCTTCGCGGGTTCCAGCTTTGGGACGTTAAGGCCCCGTTAACTGTTGAACTGACTCTCGATCGGATCGATGACGATTTCGACCCGGCGATTGGCGGCGCGGCCATATTCAGTGGAATTATCCGCAATCGGATTGCTCTCGCCAAAACCGACGGCGTTAAGGCGCGCCGGCGCAACGCCCTGGGCTGCGAGATAGTTGGAGACGGAAAGCGCGCGGCGTTCCGAAAGGGCCTGGTTATAGGACTCCGAACCCGTGGAATCTGCGTGGCCGTAAACGCTCACTGTGGTCTTGTTATATTCCTTCAGAACAAGCGCCACGGAGTTAAGCGTCTCGTAAAAGCCTGGCGTGATCTCCGACTGGTTCACCGCGAAAGTGATGTCGGATGGCATGTTGAGGATGATGTTGTCGCCGTTACGCGTGACGGAAACGCCGGAATTGGCGAGACGTTCACGCAATTTCGCCTGCTGGCGATCCTGGTAAACGCCAATGCCGACGCCTGTGGCCGCGCCGACGCCGGCGCCGATGATCGCGCCTTTTTTGGCGTCGCCCGCAATAGCGCCGACGATCGCGCCTGCAGCCGCGCCGGCGCCCGCGCCCGCGGCGCCAGACGTCACCGTCCGGCTGGCGCGCTTTTCGCCTGTGTAAGGATTCGTTGTGCAGCCGACCGCGAGGGCCGCGACCGCTGCGAGAATAAGTGTTTTGCGCATTGCTGTTGCTCCTTTCAGCGTTGCAATGACCGGTTCGGCCGGGCGGCCCCTCGCCTCCCGTCCGCCTTAAAAAAAGATCGCCCGGAATATGGGCCGATTGCGGGCGAGCCGCCATTAAAAACAGGTAATTAGCGAGAAAGTTGCTCACATTCGCGAGACAATTGTCACCAAACGGACGCCGACGCGCCATCCTCGCCTCTTGACGGCTTTCCTCCCGGCTCCTAAATCGCCGCTAGCACTCACCGGGGGTGAGTGCCAATAAGCGCCATGCGCTTGTTCTCATCGAATTAACCTGTTGTTTTATTTGAAAAACACAGCCTAGGGAGACCTCAATATGGCTTTTCGGCCTCTCCATGACCGCGTGCTGGTCCGCCGCATCGAAGAAGACCAGAAAACCGCAGGCGGCATCATCATTCCCGACACCGCCAAGGAAAAGCCCCAGCAGGGCGAAGTGGTCGCTTGCGGCTCGGGCGCGCGCGGCGACGACAATGAAATCGTCCCCCTCGACGTGAAGGCGGGCGACAAGATCCTGTTCGGCAAATGGTCCGGATCGGAAGTGAAGATCGACGGCGAGGAGCTCCTCATCATGAAGGAGTCGGACATCCTCGGGATCATCGACTAACCCCAAGCGATAACGAGTTTTAAGGAGAAACATCCATGTCAGCCAAGGAAGTCAAATTCGACGTCGAAGCGCGCGATAAAATGCTGCGCGGCGTCGACATCCTCGCCAATGCGGTGAAGGTGACGCTCGGCCCCAAAGGCCGCAACGTTGTCATCGACAAATCGTTCGGCGCCCCGCGCACGACGAAAGACGGCGTCACCGTCGCGAAAGAAATCGAGCTTGAAGACAAGTTCGAAAATATGGGCGCCCAGATGGTGCGCGAAGTCGCGTCGAAAACGAACGACGAAGCCGGCGATGGCACGACCACCGCAACCGTTCTCGCCCAGGCAATTGTCAAAGAAGGCGCGAAAGCCGTCGCCGCCGGCATGAACCCGATGGACCTGAAGCGCGGCGTCGATCTCGCTGTCGCCAAAGTCGTCGAGGAAATCAAAGCCCGCTCGACGAAAATCGCCTCTTCTTCCGAAATCGCCCAGGTCGGGACGATTTCCGCCAATGGCGAAAAAGAAATCGGCGAAATGATTGCGCAAGCGATGGATAAAGTCGGCAATGAAGGCGTGATCACCGTCGAGGAAGCCAAATCCCTCGAGACCGAACTGGAAGTCGTTGAAGGCATGCAGTTCGACCGTGGCTATCTTTCGCCCTATTTTATCACCAATGCCGACAAGATGGTGGCGGAGCTCGAAGATCCGTACATCCTCCTGCACGAGAAGAAACTCTCGAATCTGCAGTCCATGCTGCCGCTTCTTGAGTCGGTTGTGCAGTCTTCGCGTCCGCTCCTCATCATCGCGGAAGACGTTGAAGGTGAAGCGCTGGCGACCCTCGTCGTCAACAAGCTGCGCGGCGGTCTGAAAATCGCTGCGGTGAAAGCGCCGGGCTTCGGCGATCGCCGCAAAGCGATGCTTGAAGACATCGCGATCCTCACCGGCGGCCAGGTCATCTCTGAAGACCTCGGAATCAAGCTGGAAAACGTCACGCTCGACATGCTCGGCACGGCGAAGAAAGTCTCGATCAACAAGGACGACACCACCATCGTCGACGGCGCTGGCGAGAAAGCGGACATCGAAGCCCGCACCAGCCAGATCCGCAAGCAGATCGAAGAGACGACGTCCGATTATGACCGCGAGAAACTGCAGGAACGTCTAGCGAAACTCGCCGGCGGCGTTGCGGTGATCAAGGTCGGCGGCGCCACGGAAGTCGAAGTGAAAGAGCGCAAGGACCGCGTCGATGACGCGTTGAACGCCACGCGCGCAGCCGTCGAAGAAGGCATTGTTCCCGGCGGCGGCACCGCGCTTCTCTATGCGTCGAAAGCGCTTGACGGCGTCAAAGGCGAAAACGCCGATCAGGATGCGGGCATCAACATCGTGCGCCGCGCGGTGCAGGCCCCGATCCGTCAGATCGTCAAAAACGCGGGCGGCGAAGGCTCGATTGTCGTCGGCAAGCTGCTCGAGCAAGACGACTTCAAATTCGGCTTCAACGCCCAGACGGACCAGTATGGCGACCTCATCGCCACGGGCATCGTCGACCCGGCCAAAGTGGTGCGCACCGCGCTTCAGGATGCGGCCTCTGTCGCCGGCCTCCTGATCACCACGGAAGCCATGGTCGCCGAAGCGCCGAAGAAAGAAGGCTCCGGCGGCGGCGGCATGCCGGACATGGGCGGCATGGGCGGCATGGGCGGCATGATGTAATTGGCGAAGCCAATTGCATCGAAAAGCCGCCCATCTTTAAAGATCGTCCGGATCGCCCCTGATTTCTTTGGGTCGATCCGGAGGGGCGGCATGATGTAATCGCCCGGCCCGAAAGGCTTAGTTGCGTAAGAAAAAGGCGGCTCGAAAGAGCCGCCTTTTTTGCAGCGCACATTTTCGCCTTATGCGGGAAAAACCGGTAAAGATTTGCGCCGCGCCCGCCTTTTGATAGTCTCCCCGCGGGGTAAAGCGGGGTTTTCTCATGACGTCATTCTGGCGCGCAGGATGCGCGGCGTTCGTTTCTTCTTTTCTTCTGCCCGGGGCCACCTTGGCGCAAGACGCCGAACCGGCGGAAGATATCGCATCCGTTTCAGAAGAAAGCGTAGAAACCGCAGAGCCAGCGCCCGATTTGTTCTCGCGGGATAAGTTCCATCTGCGCGACATCGTCTGCCCTTTCAAAGGCCAGGTCGATTACGAGCCCGGCGATATTTCCTGCAGCCTGTTCGAGGTTCCAGAAAACCGCGAGAAAGCCCGCTCGCGCATGATCGAATTGCATGTGGTCAAACTGCATGCGCGCAAGCCGGATAATTGGGATACGGAAGAAAAGGGCGAATGGAAAAAGCGCGAAGACCCGATCATCTATTTCACCGGCGGACCCGGCGCGAAGGCGCAAGGCTATGTAGAGCGTTTTAAAGATCACGGCGCGCGCGATGTGCGCGATCTCTATATTCTCGAGCAGCGCGGCATCGGCTGGTCAGCGGATTTCTGTCAGGATTACAGCCTCTTCGACCCGTCCGTATCCAACACGCCGGACTGGGGCGCCTATCAGGAAGCCGCCTTGAAAGCCATGGAGGCCTGCTTCGCCAAGGCAAAGGCGGCGCGCGTCGATCTGTCGGGCTACAACACCATCGAAAACGCCCGCGACGTCCACGCCCTCAGGCAGGCGCTGGGCTTTGATGAGTGGAATGTCTGGGGCATTTCCTATGGCTCGATCCTCGGCCAAGCTTATCTGAAAGAAGACCCGCAAGGCATCCGCGCCGCGGTGATCGACGCCATCGTCCCTCTGCAACAGGACGTCACCTTTCATCACATCGCGCGCCACTACGACCGTGACCTCAAATTGCTGGAAGAGGCTTGCAAGGACGACGGCGCCTGCGGATCCGATTTCCCGAACCTCATCGCAAATTACAAGAATGCGATCCGCAAAGCGGCGACAGGCCCGATTGAAATCGACGCGATCGACGAAGAGCTCTTCCCCAGCGGCAAGGCCTGGATCTTCCACGACATTATCGGGGCGGCGCCGTTCACGCTGTTCTATGAGCAATCGAATTATCCGTCGCTGCCGGCCTTCATCGCAGCGCTGACCAATATTGTCGAAGAGGAAAATTACGACGCGCTGCGCCTTCTCACCGCTGGCGGCGCCGGCGGCGGCGGCTTTCAGATCAGCCAGGGCATGTATGACGCTATCTCCTGCAATGATGGCTGGGCGCCGAGGGTCAAGGAGGCGTTTGAAGAAGACGGCATGGACTATCCTGTCCTGTCGATGATTTTCGGCGACCCCTCGCTCGCCGAAGAACAGGAACGGATTTGCCGGCGTTACGGCGCCGAGGCGCGGCCGGCGGAGGATTATCTGCCCGTCGAGACGGACATCCGCACGCTGCTCGTCGAGGGCGAGATGGACCCGATCACGCCGCCTCCCCTGGCGAAAATCATTCTGCCCGGCTTCTCCAACGGGACCTATGTAGAGTTTCCTTACGCCGGCCATGGACCGACGCGTTCGGTCGAGTGCGCCGGCGAGTTCCTGACCAAATTCTATGACGATCCCGACGGCGAGCTCGATCTTTCCTGCCCCGAAAGCATGGAGCGGCCCGAATTCAACGCCCCGCTCTTTGAAACGAACGGTCTCACGGCTCTCGCCGCTAATTTCGCCGAAGACAAAAAGTCCGTTGTGCTTCCGATCTTATGGATTGGCGCGGCGGCGGTGATCTTCCTTTTTGGCGCGGTCATATACACGCTCGCGCCGGTGGCGCGGGTCATCAATCGCTCTGGCGCCCTCCCCACCGGCGGCGCGCGGCTTGTCGCCTGGGCGACAGCGCTCGCCGGTCTCGCCTCTATCGGCGGCATCGCGGCCGGCGCCGCCCTGACCGCGCAGGAGAACGCCTTGCTGTTATTCGTCGGCCTGCCGGGCTGGACGAAATTCGCCGCCATGGCCGGACTTCTCGCCGGCCCCTTGGGGCTTGCCGGATTGTGGCTGGCCGTGAAAGCGCGCATGGCCCAGCCGCTGCCCATCGGCGTCACGCTTGGGCTGTTTCTTACAGGAGCGGCCGGGATCGCGCTGGCGGGCTGGATCGCCGTCTGGGGCTTTTTACCCATTTAAAAAAGAGGCGGCTCCGGTGAGCCGCCTCCTTTAACGCAGCGCCTGTCGAGGGGAGGGGATTGAAGAGGCTGCGTATGAGCTTCCTGTCTTACCAGGGCGCCGCTTCGACGCTGTAGATCTGAACCGTTTCCGCCTGACCGCAAATGCGGTCATCGGCCTGAACGGAACCGCGCACCAAGACGCGGTCGCCGTCGTCATACCCTTCCAGATCGCCAAGAAGCGTGAACAGATTGCCGGCGTCATCGCGCAGCGAAGGACAATTGTCGCCTTCATCGGTCAGCACGCCGACAATCGCAGAAGACCCGGCTGAGTCTATGCCTCCGACCGCATTCGGCTCAACGCCGTAGCTCACCTTGTCGCGGCGAAAGCGGCTGAAAAAACCGCCCCCATTGGAGGAGAAGAGTTTGGATTCGCGCCCGCGTTCCAGCCGGTTTGGCGTAATAGCGTCATCGTCAATATAGCCGTCGCGTTCGATATAACGGTCCGTTCCTGAATAGGCGGCGCCGTCAAAACGGCCGTCACGATCAAGCACCCGCACGCGCTCGGACAAGATCGTGCGTGGGCCGTCTTCAATCGCCGCGACGAAAATCACATGCCCGCCAAGGCCGCTTTCTGGCGGCTCCACATCGGCGGAAAAACGCCCGCGCGGACCGCTGCGGATTTCCGACACCTTTTCAAGCTCGTTGCGGTTCGGCCCGCCATAGATCGCGACGGGGGTGTTTGACGGAAATCCGACGGCGCGAAGCTCAATCGTATCGCCCCAATAAACGCTTTCCTGCATGGCCTGCATTCTGGCGCCGTTGCGCACAGGTGCGCTGTTTTCAACGCGAGGAGCGGGGGCGACAGCGCGTCGCGCGTCAGCCACAGCCTTTGCTTTCTGGCGCGCCTCAATCGCGTAGGCTTCGCTCATGATGTAATTTTCATAATTGTTGTTGCGCAGGGCGAAGTACGCTTCCTGACGATCATAAGTATCGGGCAAGCGCACAATCTCGTTGATCCGTCCGTCTCCGTCGGCATCGACGATTTTCAGCTTGGTGAGATTATCCTGGCTGTCGCCAAAGAAGACGGTCACCTTTTCGCCTCGGCGGAAATTGTCGCCAATGACGCGAATTTCGCCATCGCGGGGACCGCGCGCCGGCGTGATCGAAATCAGCGGCGGCTCATCGTCATAATAGACGTAATCGCGGCGGTCCCGCTCGCGCGGGGAAGTGCGCGCATAGTCGGGCAGGTAAATCACCTCGCCGACCTGAAGGCGGCGCGGCTCGACCCGCGGGTTCAGCCTGTAAAGCGTATAAAGCGGCACATCGAAACGCCAGGCGATTTCGCCGAGCGTGTCGCCGCGGCGGATGCGATAAATGTCGCGATCTTCGTGGCGTTCGATCCAGCCAGCTTCTGCATAGTCGCCGCGATAATTATCGCGATAGGCATAGCGATAGCGGTGAGGAGTTGCGGCGCGCGCCCGATAGGCAGAGCCTTCATAAACCTCACCTTCAACCGCAGGGATGCGCAGCACTTCTCCGGCGCTCACATTGCGCGGATTGCGGATCTGGTGGTTAGCGCGAATAAGCGAGGCTACGGGCACATCGCAATATTCTGCGATGTCCGACAGGGTTTCGCCGCGATAGATTTTAACTGACTGCTCGCAATTGCCGTCAAGCTCCTCGGCGCGATGATCGCCATAGCGGCGATGGGCCTCGCGCGCCGCATCAATACCGTAATTGGCGTCACGGTAGTTGACGCGATCTGTATAGGAGGTGCTGTAGCCGTCATTATAGGCGGCGCTGTAATAGCCGTCGTCGCCCGCCTTGTAATCGGAGTAATATTGGCGCTCTCCGGATGCACAGGCTGCGCTCAATGCGAGCAGGCTCACGGCGGCTGATTTGACAAAGAGTTTGGTTTTGGCGTGCGTCATAACGCGCCCCCTATTCTCTAGCGGCAATAACAAGGCTGTATTTGCAACGCTCCGATTGTCTGTGACGTTGCAGGATGTTGACTGGTTAACAGGCGCTTTACGGCTTTGTTCCCGCAATATCCCAAAGACTCTTGCGCCGGCCTATTGCGCCCCTGCGCGCAGTTGGGCAGAAGGCGCTTAAAAAGGAGCCGTTCATGCTCGCCGATATTCTGCCCGCCTTCACCGCCGCTTTCGTGACGTTGTTTATCGTCATCGATCCGATCCTGGTGACGCCTATCTTCGCTTCGCTCACCAAGGGCGATGCGCCGCGCGAAAGGCTGCGCATCGCGTTTATGGCGGCGATCTATGCGGTCGGCATTCTCATGCTTTTCGGTTTCGCCGGAAACGCCATGCTGCACCATCTCGGCGTTACGCTTGAGGCGTTTCGCGCGGCTATGGGCATTATTCTTTTTATTATGGGATTCCGGATGTTCTTCGATCCGGACTCGGAAACCCAGGCGAAAACACCCGGCCCAAAGGCGTCAGCCCGGGACAATATCGCCTTCTTCCCGCTCGCGATGCCCATGCTCGCTGGGCCGGGCGCCATCGCCACGGTCATGCTGCTGATGGGGCCGGGCGTGACAACGCTCGACAAAACCGCCACCATCAGCGCAATGCTCATTGTGCTGATCATAGCGGTTTTCATGATGGGATTTGCGAGCCGCATTGGCGATGTTCTGGGTCGTACAGGCATGAACGCCATAACCCGCATTCTCGGCATGCTGCTCATGGCGTTGTCGACGCAATATGTGTTCGACGGCGTGCGCGTGGGCATTCTGGAAAAAATGAGCGCAGGCTAGAGCCGCCTCAGTTCGGACTTGCGCCGTAGGTCATGGCGCCGCCGCTATAACCGGCGCCGGAACCGTCGCCCGTACAGACGAAACGCGAAAGCCGCGGCGTCTCCCCCCGGCGACAGCTTGTTTCAATTTCCGAAAGGCCGCGGTCGCAGGCGCGCGCGATAGCGGCGCCTTCTGGCCAGTCCGCAAAACTACGCCAGTCAATGGAGACGTCAAAACTGATCCCGCAGAGCTGTTCGGTAAAGGCCGCTTCGCGCCGGAGCGTCGCCTCCTCCGCTTCCTGGGCGCGCATCTCCCGCAGGGATTGGGCGGCTGCGGGCGCGACCAAACAAAACATCGCCACGGCCGCAAAGACGCCCTGAAGGGTCTTCAACCAACCTGACCTGACTATGCTCTGTTCTTGCGCCATCAGCTTAAACCTCAAACGCCAATGCGGCTGTTTTAAGACCGAATGCTGCGAATTTCCTAAACAAACCCGCGGAAAATGGCCTCCTCAAAGGGTTTCTTCGAGATAATGCGCGACCTTGGCGGAGGACGGCCGCCCGCGGATATCCTGGTTCGGCACATACAAAATCTCGAGCACGGAGCCATTGAGCGCCACGGCCGGTGCAGCGCCCGGCAAAAAGGCGACACGGCGAATGCGTTCGGCGATCACGCCAGCGCCGGTCGGATCGTCGGCCACCTTGGCGAGCCCCTTGGCCGCCGTCAGCACGGCGTCCGAAAGAACGGCCGCATTATCGCCAACGGCGCGACGTCCGGCGCTCACATCGAAAACGATCGGCGACCCGATCATGGCGCTCAACTGAGCGGACGCGCCCTGTGCGCGACGCAAGGCGACATCGTAGTCTTCAAATGCGAGCCTTAGCGAACGGTCATCGCCAAACGACTTTGACGCCGCGACGCCCTGGCTTTCGCCTGGCCAGAAAACGGTGGCGCCGCCATAGGCGGCAATCCTGAGCATCGCCTCTCCCTCGTCAGTCTTGTAGATGACGTCGCCGCGGGGGCCCCTCGTGGCGCTTAACAGATGAATCTCAGGCGCCGGCCCTGACGCATCGAGAATGCAGTCGAGCCGCGTATCTTCAGGCGAACATAAAAACCGCACGCGCGCGGTCGCGCCGCGCTCTTCAAATAGGAAAATGCGGTCGTCGCTGGCGAGCACGTAACGCTCAACCCCTCGCGCCGGCCCATAATCGCCGGCGCGATCGCGGCGCTTGCCCACAAGGGCCGAAAACGGATTGTCCGACTGCTGAGCAAGCTTGATGAGCGGGGTAGGCTCCGCCGCGGCGGAAGACACAACAGCAGGCGCAAGCAAAAGCGCCGCCGCCATCAGAAATGGGGCGGTCACGATTGCGGCGAGCCGCTTCATCCTGGGGCCGCCCCGACCGGGTCTCTCGATCTTCATGAGCGCAGCGTAACCCGCGATTTTGGTGAAAAAAGGGCTCCGCGTGCGATTCTTCGCGCCGGAGCCCCTTTGGAAATCAATGGCTTGCAGGGCCTAGGCGGCGATATACTGGCCGCCATTGGCTGTCAGCACCGCGCCGGTGATAAACCCGGCCTTGTCATTGGCGAGGAACGCGACGCAATCGCCGATTTCCTCCGCCTCGCCGAGACGGCCCACGGGGATCTGCGCGGCGATTTTCTTGAGCGCCTCTTCGGGCATGGCCGACACCATGTCGGTGGCGATATAGCCCGGCGCAACGGCGTTGACAGTAACGCCCTTGAAGGCGCCTTCCTGAGCGAGAGCACGGGTAAAGCCGATCATGCCCGCCTTCGCAGCCGAATAATTTGTCTGCCCCATCTGGCCTTTCTGGCCATTGATGGACGAAATATTGACGATGCGGCCGAAGCCACGCTCGCGCATGCCCGGAAACACCTGGTGGGACATGTTGAAGACGCTGTCGAGATCGGCGCGCATAACCTCGGACCATTGCTGCGGTCCGATTTTGTGAAACATGCCGTCGCGGGTGATGCCCGCATTGTTGACGAGGATGTCGGTCGGACCTTGCGCGGCTTCGACTTCCGCGACACCCGCCTTGCAGGCTTCGTAATCGCCGACATCCCACTTATAGACATTGACGCCGGTCTCTTCCTTGAATTTCGCCGCCGCTTCGTCATTGCCCGCATAAGTGGCGGCGACAGTGCAGCCCTGATTTTTCAAGGCAAGGCAAATGGCGCGGCCAATGCCGCGCGTGCCGCCCGTGACGATTGCGTTCCTGCCCATGCTGTTTCTCCCGTTTGTTTCCACCCTACGCTTTTACGCTACCGTTCGACGCACAATGCGACGCCCATGCCGCCGCCGATGCACAAGGTTGCGAGACCTTTAGACTTGCCCGAACGCTTCAGCTCGTAAAGCAGCGTCGTCAGGATCCGCGCGCCCGATGCGCCAATGGGATGACCGATGGCGATAGCGCCGCCATTGACATTCACTTTCGAGGCGTCCCAGCCAAGCTCCTTGCCGACCGCAAGGGATTGCGCCGCAAAGGCTTCATTGGCTTCGATCAGATCCACATCATCAAGGGACCAACCGGCTTTTTCAAGCGCCAGCCGCGAGGCCGGGGCCGGCCCGATGCCCATGATCGACGGGTCGACGCCGCAATGGGCCCAGGAAGCGATGACGGCGAGCGGTTCAAGCCCGCGTTCCTTCGCCGCCTCTTCGGACATAACGACCAACGCTGCGGCGCCGTCATTCAGACCCGAGGCATTCGCCGCCGTCACCGTGCCGCCATCGCGCTTGAAAGCGGGCTTCAGGCCAGAAACGCCGTCTATCGTCGCGCCCTCGCGGATATATTCATCTTCGGCGAAAACGACCTCGCCCTTGCGGGTCTTGATGGTGACCGGCGTGATTTCTTCTTCGAATTTTCCTGCTTTTTTCGCGGCCTCCGCCTTATTCTGGCTGGCGACGGCGAAGGCGTCCTGGTCTTCGCGGGTGATCTGGTATTTCTCGGCCAGATTCTCTGCGGTCACGCCCATGTGATAGTCGTTATAGACGTCCCAGAGACCATCGGTGATCATCGTGTCCGCAAAGCTTTTCGGACCCATCTTTTGCCCATCCCTGAGATGGGCCGCATGGGGGGCGAGCGACATGTTCTCATGACCGCCGGCGACAACCACCGATGCGTCGCCAAGCCGCACCGCCTGAGCCGCCATGGCGACGGCGCGCAGCCCTGAGCCGCAAACCTGATTGATGGTGATGGCGGGCTTTTCCTTGGGGACGCCTGCGCCCATGGCGGCCTGCCGGGCTGTGTTCTGGCCCTGCGCAGCCTGGAGCACATGCCCCATAATCGTTTCGCTGACGTCATCGCCGTTAAGGTCCGCGCGTTTCAGCGCCGCTTGAATCGCCGTCTCGCCCAGTTTCGCCGCCGGAACGGACGCCAGACTTCCTCCGAAAGACCCGACGCCTGTGCGCGCCGCCGAAACGATAACCGCCCTGCTCATAAGAGCCTCCTGACCTGATTTTATGCGCCGGACGCCGGAGAGCCTTGCGGCCGGATCCGCCGTTCAGACGCGAAGGGTAAACAATCTCAATGGCTTACTGTGGCGAAAACTTGAGGTTAACGCGTATGCAAAACCTATTTTCATGCTATAGCAGGATTAGCAAGCGCACAAAATGATTGCGCCGCAGCGCCGCATCAGTTCGGCGGCGCCGCAAAGCCCGGGAGGACAGCACCATGACAGAAAAGAGCAAGGGGCGCGGCAGAGCCGAAGGCGAACCCGTCGTCATCAAAAAATATGCAAATCGCCGCCTCTACAATACTGCGACCTCTTCTTACGTCACCCTCGATTTCCTCGCCGAGATGGTCAAGGAAGGCGACGACTTCGTCGTTTTTGACGCCAAGTCCGGCGAAGACATCACCCGGTCCGTCCTCACGCAAATCATCTTCGAGGAGGAAAGCAAGGGACAGAATCTCTTGCCGATCCAGTTCCTGCGCCAGCTAATCAAATTTTACGGCGACAGCCTGCAGACTTTCGTGCCCTCCTATCTTGAGATGAGCATGGACGCGTTCTCGCGCAACCAGGAAGAAATGCGCGGGCGCATGCGCGACGCCTTTGGCGGCTCGCCGGGCTACGCTATGTTCGAGGAAAGCGTGCGCAAAAATATGGAGCTGTACGAGCAGGCGATGAAAATGTTTTCACCGCTTGGCCCTTCCTATTCGCCGCAACGCAGCGGCAGCGGCGCCGCAGCGCCGAAAAAAGAATCCGAAGAGTCTTCAGACGACATTAATGCGTTGAAAAATCAGGTCGCCGCCCTGCAGCGCAAACTCGACAAGCTCGAGGGGGAAGACTGACCGTCCAAAGACGGTCGGCTTTTTACGATTGACGGCGGTCAGCTCGCTGAGGCGCTTCATTGGGCGCGCCATCTGGCAGCCAATCGGGGTTCGTTTCCGGCTTGCCGATCAGGAAGCCTTGCAGGAAATCGACCCCGAGGCCTTTCAACAGCATCGCATCGGCTTCATTGTCCACCCATTCGGCCACGGTCTGCATGCCGAAATTGCGGGCGAGATCGAGAAGCGTGCGCACAAAAAGCTGGTTCTCGCGTGAGGATGACACGCCGGTCACGAACGAACCGTCGATCTTCAGGATATCGATGTCCATCGCTTTCAGATTGCGGAAGGACGTGTAGCCTGCGCCGAAATCGTCAATGCCGAAGCAGCAGCCGAGACGCTTGATTTCAGAAACGAACTCAATCGATGCGTCGATAGAGTCGATCACCTGCGTCTCGGTAAGCTCAACTGTGATGCGGCGCGCCAGATCCTGATGGTTTCGAAGGAGCGCGATATAGCCCTCCGCCCAGACGAAATCCTTCACCGTCTCCATGGAAATGTTTACATTGAGATGGATGTTGGGAATGACCGCCAGCGTGTTGAGCGCAAGCTCAAGGACACGCCTGTCGAGAAGGTGGACAAGCCCAAGACGTTCGGCGGCGGGAATGAATTCAGGAGCCGGGATGTTCTGGCCGTCTTCACCGCGCATGCGGATCAGGCATTCGAATTTCTTCGGCGTTTCATCCAGATCGGAAACGATCGGCTGGAAGGCGAGCCTGACCCGGCGCTCATTCAGCGCCGTCAGAATGACGTCCGACATATGAGTGTTGCGACGTCGCATGGAGACGGCGTCCGTTTTGTCCGTAAAAGCCGACCAGCTTGACTTGCCAATGCGCTTCGCGGCGTCCAGCGCGGCTTCGGCGCGTGTCATGGCGGCGTTCGAACTGTCGGCCTGATCGGGCAGAGTGACTGCGCCGAGGCAAATCGAGGCGGCGACCGCGCCGCCCTTTGTTTCAATCACGCTTTCGCGCACGACATTCATAAGCCGCACACAAATCTGACGTAATTGATCGGGGTCTGTCTCGGAAATGATGATGCCGAACTTAGTGCCCGCGACCCGGCCGATGCGATCCTCGGGCCCGAGCACGCTGGAAAGGCGCGCGCCCACTTCAGCGATAACCTTGTCGGCGGCGTCAAAGCCGAAATCGGCGTTCACAGCGCCGACATCGTCAATCCCCGCCAAAAGATATGCGCCGCTGCGGTTTTCCGCGATCATGCCCGCAAGACTTGTTTCCAGGACTTTTCTCAGATGGGTGCGGTTGAGATGGCCTGTAAGCTCGTCATTGACCGCAAGCCAGGACAATTGTTCTTCGCGGCGTTTGCGGTTTTCGATCGAGCGAATGACGCTGATCAGTCTGCGGCTTGCGCCGGAGCCGATCCATCCGCCGCGCTCTTCAACCCAATGGCCTTCAGAGTCAGTGCGTTTCAACTGGTATTCGCAAGAATAGCTGGGACGCTCGCCGACAAAAGCGGCGGCGCGCGCTTCATCCTCCGCCCCCTTGATGCAGGCAGAAAAGGCTTCGCGAGTCGCGGCGACGCCTTCCGCATCCACGCCGAGAATCCGCGCCGCAGCATCCTGATCCGACCATTTCAGGCTGTCCGTTTCAGGATCAAACTCGAACATGGTCTGAAGACCGCGATCAGCGGCATCGTTCTCCTGAGACGCAACAGAAAACTGGCCCCGGGCCTGAGGTTCGCTCGCCTCAGGCGCCTTGCCGGCTTCGGTCTTCGCATGAAAAAACGCCTTGGCGTTGTCGGCCATTGAACTCACTCGCACATTTACCAATGAACACTAGCCCCAAAGCCGTAAATAAAATTTGAAGCAGCAAGGGCCGGAACCGCCTAATTTCTCAAGGTGTTAACACGCCGATGGCGCGTATCTTGCGAAGCGGATCGCAAAGATGCGAGGCGAATATGAAAGAAGTCATTAATCTTCCGGTCTTCAAGGCTCAGAGCGCGAGTGTTTCGCCCGCCATCTCCGCCCCTGATTTTTCCCAAGCCTTAACGGTTCATTCAACGCCATTGCATTTTGCGGGGCCGCGCCCGGAGCGCCGCAAGCGCCCGCGCCCCTCCGTCGTGGAAAGCGCCGTCGCGAGGCGTTACCGGCGATTTCAGAAACTCGCGCGCCAAAACGGGCCGCAAGCACTGGATGTTTATCTTTAACTTTTTTGCCGCGAAGGCCGGAAAAGCAATCCCGCAGCCTTCCTGAGGCGCCGGACCACACGCGCGAACGCCCTTGTGATTCAAGACCTTCTTTATGCTGTTAATGGCTTGGCGCGCTTCAGACTGGCGAGTGAAACGGTCAGTCGAGGCGTGACATCAGCTAACCTGAAACGCCGCCGCCCACCGCAAGGTCCCGGCGCGCGGTCACGGTGGTGACGATGAACCCGGCCATGAAATCGAGGAAGGTCATGGTCATAAACAGAAAAAACACTGAATTCCCGAAGCCGCCCACAATAATGAAGAGCAGCAGCGAGGCGACGAAAACCACGACCGACAGAGCGTGGTTCATGATCGATTCCGATCCGGTTTTCGTGGATCGCAGGAGCTCGACAAACAAGAGGCCCATGCTGACCAGCAGGAAGAGGTCGCCCCAGCTCACGACCCAGACATCGCCTGAAACCATGGGAAGGGTCACGAAAGTGAGTTCGTACCACTCAGCGCCGGCGGCGCCGGTAAGCGTAAGCACGCCGTAAACGATCAGACTGACCGCAAGCAATGGAAACATCTGGTACATGGACATCCTCAATCCTCTTTTTCCCCGCCGCCTTATCCATCCCTTCGCTCGTCTCTGTGTGCGAAAAGCGGGCGTCTGGCGGCCCCCGTTAACAAGAGCTTAACACGGAGACGGCCGCCAGCCAAAATAGAAATCCGATAGAAAAATCAATTCTCTTCGCTGATTTTGCCGGGCCGGCGCGCGCGCGCGTTAAGCCAAACCACCCCCATGAGATCGCGAACAGCAACGAGTGCGCGCCCGAAATTGGTGTATTTCGAAGCCCCGTGCGCCCGCGCGCGGTGCGAGACCGGCGCGAACGCCGTCTCATAGCCCTCGCGGGCCATCAACGCGGGCAGATAGCGGTGGAGGTGATCGAAATAGGGAAGCGACAGAAACGCCTCACGCCGGAAAACCTTGAGCCCGCAGCCCGTATCCGCGGCGCCGTCGTTTAAGAGCCGCTTTCGAATGGCGTTCGCCGCGCGCGAGGCGAATTTCTTCGCTGCACTGTCCTGCCGGCCCTGACGCTCGCCGGCAACCATGGCGAGACCGCCGCCGGAACTCAGGATTTGACGGTAAAGGGCGGGAATGTCCGCCGGATCGTTCTGTCCGTCGCCGTCCAGCGTTGCGACCATCGGCGCGCGGGCCGCCAATATGCCGGTGCGCAGGGCGCGGCTCTGGCCGGCGTTATTTTCATGGCGAAGCACGCGCAATTGTGGATGGCGCACCTTCGCCGCTTTCAACGCGGCCAGCGTATGATCCGTGGAGGCGTCGTCGACTATGACGATCTCATGATCGAGGCCCTGAAGCGCGGCTGCGATCTCATCGGCCAGCGCGCCGGCGCCGCCTTCCTCATTATACATGGGAACGACAACGCTGAGCGCAGGGTGTGTCGGCGATCCTTTTTCCATGAGGCAAGGCTCTTATCCGATCCGCCCGCTCCGGTCACCTCGGACGGCTCACGCAATCGAGACAAACCTGCCGGATGCCGGTAAGCTTCCCGCCCATGAGGGGTTCATCGATCTTGGACGGCGGCCTGACGCGACGGGGCGCTGTCGCGCTTGTGGCGCTCTTTGCTGCGGCGACGGCGTTCGCAGGCCTTTTTTCGCTGCCGCCCCTCGACCGTGACGAAGCCCGCTTCGCGCAGGCGACGGCGCAGATGCTCGAAAGCGGCGATTACATCACCATCCGTTTTCAGGACAGCGAGCGGAACAAAAAGCCCGCCGGGATTTACTGGCTCCAGGCGGCGAGCGTCTCAGCTCTCTCCGATGTGAAAGCGCGGGAAATCTGGGCCTATCGCATTCCCTCCATGATCGGCGTTGTTTTCGCGGCGGTCTTCACCTTTCTCGCCGGCGTCCGGCTTTACGACATCCGAACCGGCCTACTCGCCGGCATGCTGCTGGCCAGCGCGCCTGTCGTCGCGGCCGAAGGCACTATCGCCAAAACCGACGGGGTTTTGCTGGCGCTTGTCTGCCTCGCGCAACTCGCCTTTGTCGAGGTCTACGCCCGCGTTCAGGCGGGCGAGAAAACCGGCTGGAGATGGCCCATGGCGTTCTGGGCGGCGCAAGGCGCGGGCGTTCTCGTCAAGGGCCCGATTGCGCCCATGATCTCGCTGCTGACGGGCCTCGGGCTCGCCACAGGGACGCCCCGCTTCAAATGGTTCGCCGCGCTGAGGCCCATCGCGGGCGTTATAATCCTTATGCTGATGGTCGCGCCCTGGGCTTTCGCTATCTGGAAAGCGACGGAGGGGCGTTTCTTTTCCGACGCCATCGGCGGCGACATGCTGGGCAAGGTCGGCGATGCGCAGGAAGGCCATGTGGGCCCGCCCGGCTACCATTTTGTGTTGCTGTGGCTATTGTTCTGGCCCGCCGCCGCGCTGATCATCGTCGGGGTCGTCACCGCATGGAAAGAACGCGCCGACTGGCGCGCGCGGTTCCTGTTGTCATGGCTTGTTCCCGCCTGGATCGTTTTCGAAATGACGGCCACCAAGCTCCCCCATTATGTCATGCCGCTTTACCCGGCGCTGGCGATCATGACGGCGCATGGCGCTGCGGCGACGCATCGCCTTGGCTGGGCGCAAAAGCTCGGCGCTCTGATCTATGCCGCCGTCGGGGTCGCGGCCGCCGCGCTCATCGCCCTGCCCCCGATCTATTTCAGCGAAGCGCCCTTGGCCGCAGTCTGTTTTGCAAGCGCCGCCATCACCGGCATTGCGGCGATGCTTATCGTTTATCTGTTCTGGATCGGACGGGCAGTCGATGGCGGAATCGCCGCCTCCCTGCTCTCGGCGCTTTACGCCTGGGTCATTCTGACGGCAGTCTTGCCGGGGCTTTCCCAGTTCGCCATCAGCCCGCGGCTTTCCACCGCGCTCGAACTCGCCGACCGCCACCCCCTCCATGACGGTCTCGCGCCCGTGGCGCTCGCCGGCTATTCCGAGCCCTCGGCGATTTTCCTTCTGGGCACGCAAACGGCGCTCGGCGACGGCGCCAACGCTGCGGCGCAATTGCGCACAGGCAGCGCCAGCGCCGCCATCGTAGAGCGCCGCGAAGACGACGCTTTCCGCAACGCGATGGAAGGCGTTGAGGTGCGAAGCCTTGCCGTGATTGACGGGCTCAATTACTCCAACGGCAAAGATGTCAGCCTGACCATCTACATCACCGCGCCCTGACTTTTGCGCTTTGATCTGATCCGTTTCGGAGCGTCATGACCGCCGAACATAACCACCAACAAACGGCGCCGCCCCTCGCCGCCCCGCTATGGCGAAATTTCTGGTTTATCGCCGGCGCCATTACGGCCATGCACATCTTCACGCTGATCCTCACGCCCCTGGGGATCGGCCCCGATGAAGCGCAATACTGGTATTGGTCGCGCGATCTCGATGTCGGCTATTATTCAAAGCCCCCGTTCATCGCCTGGGGCATCGCGCTGACGACCGGACTTTTCGGGAATGCAGACTGGACCGTGCGCCTGTCGGCGCCGTTCTATCATCTCGGCGCGGCGGCTTTTCTCTATTTTACGGCGAAACGTCTTTACGGTGACCGCGCCGCCTTCTGGACCGGGCTCGGCTGGCTCCTGATGCCGGGCGTCCTCCTCTCCTCTTTCATCATGGCGACCGATGCGCCGCTGCTTTTTTTCTGGTCGGCGGGCCTTTTCTTTATGGCGCGGATCATCGACCGGCCAGTAACAAAAAGCTCGCCGACGCTTTTCGATTTCGCAGGCCTTGGCGGCGCGATCGGCCTCGGCCTTATGTCGAAATACGCCATGATCTATTTTCCGCTGGCGCTCGGCCTCGCCCTCCTGTCCAAACCCCTGCGTGAGAAACTCTTGACGCCGCCATTGGCGTTGACAGCGATTGTCGCCGCGATCCTGTTCGCGCCGAATATTGTCTGGAACATGCAGAACGATTTCCAGACGCTGTCGCACACCGCCGACAACGCCGATTGGGGCGCGCAGCTTTTTCATCCTTTGGCGTTTCTCGAATTTTTCAGCGGGCAGTTCCTTGTCTTCGGGCTGATTTCATTCGCAGTCTTCCTTTACGTCGCATCGCGCCGCGCAACATGGCGGCTCGACCACTGGAATTTTCTGCTGCTCGTCTTCGCCCTGACACCGCTTATCATCGTGGCGGGACAGGCGCTGCTGTCCCGCGCCCACGCCAACTGGGCGGCGGCCTCCTATCCCGCAGCCCTCCTCCTCATTACAGGATGGCTTTTGCAGAAAAACCGCGCGGACGTTCTGAAAGCCAGCGCCGCGCTTCACGCTGTCTTTTTTGTTCTCTTCACCGCCGGCGTGTTAAGCCCTGCGCTAATCGACGCCGTCGGCCTCTCAGGCGCCGTGAGAGACCTGCGCGGCTGGACGGCGCAAACGGACGAAATCATGAGTTTCGCGCCAGGATATGATGCGGTCCTGGTGGATGACCGCTATCTCATCGGCCAGATGCTCTATCATCAAAAGGACAGCGAGGTCGAAATCGCGGCGATCGACCCCAACGCCTCCATCGACAACCATTTCGAGGCGTTCCGTCATTTCGATCCGACGCGCATGAAGCGGGTCCTGTTCGTGACGACCCGCAGCGACGCCGCGCATGTAGATTACCGCTTTCGCAACATCAAAAAGCTCGGCGAAGCAAGAGCAGAGCCTGGCGCCGGAGAAAGCCGCGCCTATACGCTTTATGAGCTTTCCGGCTATTACGGCCCGCCAGACGGCGTTTACCCGCTGAAAAATAGTCAGCGTTCAGATTGACGCTTGGCGAGCGCCCGCGCCCGTTCCAATCCGCGTCCGCCGGCGCGCATACGGAAACCAATAAGCCGCAACGCCTTGGCAAAGGCGCGCTTCACGAAAAGAACGCCGAACAGCGTCCATAGCGCTCCATCCACAAGCCACAAAAACGGTTTTGGATAGCTTTCCGAGAAATGCGTGTGGAAATAGCGGATGATTCCGGACGTCTTGCGCGCCTCGATCTTCACCGGATTGGCGCGGCTCGAACTTTTATAATGAACAACCGCCACATGAGGATCGAACCAGACATCGCCGCCGGCCTTGGCGAAGCGCAAACAGAAATCCACATCCTCCACATGCAGAAAGTACCGTTCATCCATGCCGCCAATCGCGTCATAGTCCGCCTTCGGTAAAAGCATGACAGCGCCAGACAGCGTCGGCACCTCGATCATGTCGCCTGGACAATCGTCATTATGAAGATTGAAGCGCTGAAAATAGGGGTGCTGCGGCGCAAGCTTGTAGAGCCGCGTCGCTTCCACGAACGCCGTCCATGGCGTCAGCACCCGACGGCGCGAGCCTTGTTGCTCAGCGCCATCCGGATCAACGAGCTTGGCGCCCATGAGCCATGGCCGTGCAAGCTCAGCGCTGTCGGCGAGCAACCGTGAGAGCCCGCCCGGCGGCATCAGCGCGTCCGGGTTGATGATCAGGAGGAAATCCCCCGTTGCGGCTTTTGCTCCGAGATTGCAGCCTGCGGCGAAACCCACATTGCCTTGCCCGGCGATGATGCGGACGGGCGCCCCCTCTCCCAATGAGGCCCTCTCGCCATCGCCCGGCAAATTTCCGTTGTCGACGAGAATGATCTCGGCGATCTCCGGCTGGTCGCGCAGCGCTGCGATAGAGCGGGACAGGACAGGTCCCGTGAAATAGCTCACGACGATGGCGGAAACGCGCTGCATCGCCGCTCACCGTTTCTCAAGCATGTGGGCGAGTGCGATGCCGCTCGCGGCGAGGGCCATGGCCGCAAGGCGCCAAACCTGCCAGAGGCTGCCCTCCACCATAATGGAAACGAGGATCGCCACGAAGGCGCCGGCGATAGCGGCGCCCACTGCGCGCGAAAGCCTTGCGCGCAATAAGGCGGCGAGACCGAACCAAACAAAAGCGGCCGCCGCAAAGACGCCGGGAATTCCAAGCTCCAGCCATAACTGCAAGAATACATTATGCGGATGAATGGGGCTGACAGACAATTCAATTGTCGAGCCCGGCACATCTATCATCGGCGCCGTCTCCTTCCACATGCGCGCATAGTCGGCGCCGCAGCCAAACGGAAGACAGGAGAACGCCTCCATAGCCGAGGCTTTCCAGATCGCAAGGCGATGGAGCGATGAGGATAATTCCCTCGCAAGCTCAGGCGCCAGCGCCTTTTCAGCTTCGGCGTAAATGGGGGCCACCGGGATCAGCGCCGCAAGCGCCGGCGCCAGAATGAGCACGACGATGGCGCCGCCGCCAAGCAGCTTCAGAGTGAAACGCTGGGCGCTAAGCGCCAGCAAGGCGGCGCCAAGCCCTGCGCCTATGGCGACGACATTCGCAAGCACGTCATTGGTCGCCGCGGCGACAACGCCAAGCGCCAAAACGGCAAAAGCAGCCGTGCGCGACCATTGCCGCACAGCGATCGCCGCCGCCGGAAACAGCGACGGCGCCAGCGCGGTGACGCCGCGCCCCAATGCGACAATATCCTTGGCGCTGCTCGGCTCGTTCGGCGGCAACAGGCGCCGCAAGAACCCGTCCGTCACGCCCTCAAGAGAAAGGATGATCATTCCGGCGACAAGCGCCCATAAAAACGCGCGCCCGAGACGCCAGGCCCAGATGCGGGTCAGCGTGAGCGAAAACCAGATGATGCTGGCGCCCACCAGCGCCGGACCGAGAACATAGAGAAACATGCCGGGATCGCCTTTCGGCGACCAGAAACCGGAGAGGAAAATCCACGCGCATAAAAGCAGGAGCGAAGCAAAGCTCGCAAATTTTGGATCGCTGAGCGACGGGTTGTCGAAGAGCTTGCCGAAAGCGGACTGCCAGAAGGCGCCGCGCGCGAAGGCGGGCAGGCTCGCCAGCAAAAGCCAGGGCGCAATTCCGCGATGACCGAACACCGCCGTCAGGGGCAAAAGGATAAACAGCGCATAAAACCAGCGCCGGCTGAGTTTATCCCTGGTGTCTCGCCAATGCGCGGCCATCTAAACAGATCAGACGCGTTTGAGGTCAGGCGCCAGCGCTTCATCGGCCAGCGTCGCCGCCGCCTCTTCAAGCGTCATGGTCTGCTGGTCTTTGAAGCCGAGACGGCGCAGCGACACGGCCCCTTCCTCCGCCTCCTTGGCGCCGACCACCGCGATCACCGGAATTTTCGCATGGCTGTGCTCGCGCACCTTGTAGTTGATTTTTTCCGAACGAACATCGAGGTCGATGCGCAGCCCTTTCGCGCGCAGCGATGCGGCGACCTCTCTCGCATAATCGTCCGCCGCCGAGGTGATCGTCGTGACGACCACCTGCACAGGGCTGAGCCAGAGCGGCAGCCGTCCGGCGTAATGCTCGATCAACAGCCCGATGAACCGCTCGAAGGTGCCGAAGACAGCACGGTGGAGCATGACCGGGCGCTGGCGCGCGCCGCTTTCATCAACATAGGTCGCATCGAGCCGTTCGGGCAGCACATAATCGAGCTGATAGGTGCCGGCCTGCCAGGTCCGGCCGATGGCGTCGGTGAGATGGAACTCCAGCTTCGGCCCGTAAAAGGCGCCTTCGCCCTCGGCGTATTCGAAGTCTAGCCCGGCTGCGGTGAGCGCGTCGGCGAGCGCCTTTTCCGCCCGGTCCCAGGTGGCGTCGTCGCCGGCGCGCTGTTCCGGCCGAGTCGCCAGCTTATAGTTGATCTCGGTCATGCCCATGTCTTCATAGACACGAGCGAAGAGCGACAAAAAGCGCTGGGTTTCGTCCGTTATCTGATCTTCCCGGCAAAAGATGTGCGCGTCGTCCTGTGTCATCTGGCGCACCCGCATCAATCCATGCAGCGCGCCATGGGCTTCGTTGCGGTGACAGCAGCCAAACTCCGCCATCCGGATCGGTAGGTCGCGATAGGATTTAATGCCCTGTTTAAAGATCTGAACATGCGCCGGACAGTTCATGGGCTTCAGCGCCATGAGGTCCGCCTTGCCGGAGAGCACCGGCGCCTCATCCTCCGTTGACGGAATTTCATCCGGCACGATGAACATGTTCTCGCGGAATTTGGCCCAGTGGCCCGATTGCTCCCAGAAAACGCTGTCGAGGAGTTGCGGGGTTTTCACCTCCACATAACCGTCATCGTCAAGCTGGCGGCGGATATAAGCCTCAAGCTGGCGCCAGACGAGATAGCCTTTCGGATGCCAGAAAACCGAGCCTTGCGCCTCCTGCTGGAAGTGGAAGAGATCCATTTCCCGCCCGAGTTTCCTGTGATCGCGCTTTTCGGCCTCTTCCAGTCGGGTGAGATAGGCTTTCAGATCTTTTTCATTGGCCCAGGCGGTGCCGTAAATTCGGTGCAGAACGGCGTTCCTGTGATCGCCGCGCCAATAGGCGCCGGCGACTTTCATCAGCTTGAACGCCTTGCCGATATGCTTCGTGGACGGAAGATGCGGCCCGCGGCATAGATCGTGCCAGTCGCCATGAAAATAGACTTTAATCTCTTCATCCTCGGGCAGATCGGCGATGATCTCGGCCTTGTATTTCTCACCTATATCGTTGAAGTGCTTGATCGCCGCGTCGCGGTCCCAGACCTCTTTCCGGGTCGGAAGGTCCTTGTCGACAAGCTCCGCCATCTTTTTTTCGATGGCGCCGAGATCGTCTGTGGAAAACGGTTCGTCGCGCGCAAAGTCGTAAAAGAACCCGTCCTCGATATTGGGACCGATGGTCACTTGCGTGCCGGGATAAAGCTCCTGCACGGCCTGGGCCATCAAATGCGCGGTGTCGTGACGGATGAGGTCGAGCGCGTCCGGATGATCGCGGGTGACGATCTCGACCGAGGCGTCGGCGCCGATGGGCTCTCCCAGATCGCGCAGTTCGTCGTCCACCTTCACCGCAATCGCTTTTTTGGCGAGCGACTTGGAAATATCCTCGGCGATGTCGAGCCCCGTCACGGCGCCGTCAAACTTGCGTACGGAACCGTCGGGAAGGGTGATGGCGACCATGGCTTTCAGACTCTGCTCTACAGGCGTTCGATCAGGGCGCGCGCGAAACGCGCCGCCGCCCCAAATTCCGGTGAACCCGGGGCATAGGTGAAAAAGAGTTCGGGCTCAATGAGTTCGACTTCCATAAGCCGCAATCCTTCGTCAAGCACCACCGCATCGACCCGGGCGTAAAGCGGCTCTCCGGGAATGAGCCCCAGGATGGCTCGCGCCTCTTCAACTGCCTGGGCGGAAGGCTCGGCCAGCGCCGCCGAACCGCCATGCTCGGCCTGACAGCGAATTTCCCCGGATTTGGGCCGCTTCGTCACCGCATGGGTGAACTCTCCGGCGATGAAAATGAAAGAGGTCTCGCCGGCGCTGGCGATTTCAGGAACCAGCGCCTGAACGAGGCCGGGCATCGACATCCGGGCCGCGGCCGCGGCGAGCCCCGCGGGATCGTCCCAGCGGACGCGGGAAAGACCGCTCGCCGTGGCGCCGAATTCGGGTTTCACCACCGCCTCTGTCAGCCCCATCTCATCCATGGCTTTGGCGATGGCGCCCGGCTCTGGGGCGATCCAACGGGTCGCAGGCAGGGGCGCGCCCTTCGCCGCAAGATCGAGCAAATAGCGCTTCGACATATTGGCGCGCATCATGGCGGGCGGATTGAAGACTGGCCGGCCGTCATCGAGGCGCGCCAGCCATGCCGCGAACGCCTCCGGCGTTTCCTGATAATCCCATGTGGAGCGGATGACGATTGCGTCCGCCCCGTTAAAAGCTTCCCTGTCTCCGTTCCAGGGCGCCGGCCGCACCTTCAGGCCATGGACGTCCAGCGCCTTTGCGAGCACTGCGTCGCTTGGCTGCAGGTCCGGTTGCGCCAGACAGGTAGCGAAAACGATGTCTTTGGTCATGAGATTTGCCGAACAGGACAAAGGTGAAACGTCAGGGGATATGTGACATGTTTCGTTTGGTCAAACCGATGGGGACATCCATGAAAATCCTGAACCCGCCTGCTTCACCCGCACTCTTTGCTCTTGGCTTTTTTCTTTGCCTCTCCGGCGCCGCCAGAGCGGAGACGCCCGGCTCCCTCGCCGATCTCGCCTTTCTCGAAGGCCATTGGCGCGGGGGCGATGAGTTCATTTTCGAGGAAACCTGGAACGCGGCGGAGGGCGGCGTGATGACGGGCATGGCCCGAGGCGTATCGGCGGGCGAACTGCGCGTTCTCGAATATATCGTCGTTTCCGAAGAAAAAGACTCCGTCGTTATGCGGTTCAAACATTTCAACCGCGACTATTCAACCTGGGAAGAAAGCGATCCGATTGTCCTGACGCTGACCAAAGCGAATGAGAACGATGTGACCTTCTCAGCCGACCCGCCGTCGCAGGAGGTCAAATCCGTGCGCTATTTCCTGACCGGCGAAGACACGCTGCAGGCCGATGTCGTGCTTGTGGAGAATGGTGAGGAAAGCGGGTTCACGCTGATGTTTGAGCGCGCCGACTAAAATAAATTCGTGAAACCGGTGGACATCGGCGTTCGCGTCTTTATAAGCGCCCGCCGGTTTTCATCGTTTCGCTGGGGTTTGTCCGCCCCGCGGGCGCGGGCGGCGCTGCCGACGCCGTGTTCCACGATGGGATCGACCACAGGTCTATTAGCTCAACGGTAGAGCATTCGGCATTTAACCGAAGGGTTGAAGGTTCGATTCCTTCATAGATACCACATTTTGGTTAGCTCAGTTGGTAGAGCACTACACTGCTAATGTAGCTGTCGCGGGTTCAAATCCCGCACCAGACATAACGGTCCAACCGTTTCGAATAACGGGGAAGGCCGGGGACACTCAGCCCGAGGAGGCGCGGAAGGCTCCGGCCGGAAGCAAACCCAACGGCGACTGGAAACAGGCCGCGCGCCGGCGCGGATACCGGCGGAGATCGATGGCGCAACGCGCCGTCTGACAGATCGGGACGTATGAGCCTGTTGCTGCGGACACGCGCCGAACGCCGGGCATTTTCGCCTCAAGCGCCGGACCGCCTCGCTTTTCAGGGAATGAACCCGGCCGACCCTCATTTCAGCACTCCCGGCCAATGACTGCTGAATTTTTCTCCAACTATTTTTATTTTCTCTCTTTACACAGACGAATGAGGCCGTTACATCGCGCGTCCTTTCGCCGGCATGGGGCTGGCGATGTTGCAAATGAGCCCGTTTTGAATACTGGCGATCGACATATGAGTTTGATCGGACGCATGTCCGGCGAACGCTTCCGCCGCTAGGGCTCTCTTTTTCAATGAAACAGGGGCCTTTCCGGCCCCCGCTTCGCCGACGGAATCGTCCGGTCGATGCGCATATGCGCGATCTTCAACCGGGCTTTAACAGAGGAGGCGAAGCGATGTTGAAAACATTCGTAATCGCTGAAAACCAACGCGGCCTCCTCATCAAGGATGGCCGCTTAATCGACGTTCTCGAACCGGGACGGCATGTCTATATCGACATGCTGGGCCAGTTGAGGCTGGAATGCGTTTACGCACAAGGCGTTTTTGCATCGCCCTGGGCCGAGATCATGGAAAAGCGTCATCCCGGCCTCGCGAAACTGTATCTTGAAACGGTTCGCGTCGGCGAAGGCGAAGTCGCGATCGTCATGATCGACGGCCGGGCGACCTATATCGTGCGTCCGGGTGCGACGGCCTATGTCTGGAAAGTCCTTCAGGACGTGAATGTAGTTCGCGTCAATGTGGAGGATAATCCGCGCCTGACCAAGGCCGAACTCGTCGCTTACGAAAAAGCCGTAGCGACCAGCGAGCGTTCGGTTGCGCCGATCGCCATCGTCACGGTGGGCGAAACAGAAACGGGCCTCGTGTTTTTTGACCGCGAGCTTGTCGATGTTTTGAAGCCGGGCCGTTACGGTTACTGGCAGGTTGGACGGACCGTGACGACCAAGACGCTCGACATGCGTCCCTTGCCGCTCGAGGTTACGGCGCAGGAAATCCTGACCAAAGACCGGGTTTCCTTGCGCGTCACGCTGACTTCGTTCGTTGAGGTGACCAATGCCGAGAAAGCCGCGCTCGCAACGCCGGACTACAAGAACCATGTCTACCGGCTGGTTCAGTTCGCCGTGCGCGAAGCGGTTGGCGGGCGCACGCTTGACGAAGTGCTGAACGACCGCGAGACGGTCGACGCGCAAATCGTCAATCATGTCCGCCGCGAACTTGGCGATATCGGCGTCGCGGTGACGGAGCTTGGCGTCAAAGACGTCATCCTTCCGGGCGATATGCGCGAGCTTATCAACCGGGTCGTCGAAGCGGAAAAAACCGCGCAGGCGAACCTGATCCGCCGTCGTGAAGAAACGGCCGCAACACGGTCGCTTTTGAACACGGCGCGGTTGATGGAGGACAATCCGACGCTTCTGCGTTTGAAAGAACTGGAAGCGCTGGAGCGCGTCACGGACCGCATCGGCCGCATCGACGTCCATGCGGGTTCGGGCGAAGGTCTGAACGTCCTTGTGGACCGTCTCGTGAGCCTCAAACCCCGCGACTGAACAAGCGGGGACACGCCAAACCTTGAGGCAGGGCGGCGAAACTCGCCGCCCTG